>Ga0210040_10000029_pt1 | contig 431420 bp, 438 predicted proteins | sample CryGeyCG12114_NA_FD_185462 | JGI IMG/M metagenome (GOLD analysis project Ga0210040, IMG submission 185462) | Groundwater microbial communities from aquifer - Crystal Geyser CG19_WC_8/21/14_NA (SPAdes) (version 2) | ecosystem: Environmental > Aquatic > Deep subsurface > Groundwater | place... | reverse complement strand
TCTCCTCCAGATCGACCTGCTCGCCCGGCAGCAGCGTGGTGTCGCCGCCATCGGTGATCTCGACCTTCTGCAGCATCTGGCGAACGATCACCTCGATGTGCTTGTCGTTGATCTTCACGCCCTGCAGCCGATAGACTTCCTGGATCTCGCTGCACAGATATTCGGCCAGCGCCTCCACGCCCATCACCTCGAGGATGTCGTGCGGGTTCGGGCTGCCAGAAATCAGCGTGTCGCCCTTCTTGACGAAGTCGCCTTCCTGGACGTCGATCACCTTGGTCTTGGGGACCAGGTACTCCACCGGATTACCCTCTTCCGGGATGATCGCGATCTTGCGCTTGGCCTTGTAGTCGCGGACGAACTCGATCCGGCCGCTGATCTTGGCAATGATCGCGTTGTCCTTCGGGATCCGCGCCTCGAACAGCTCCGCCACCCGCGGCAGACCGCCGGTGATGTCGCGGGTCTTGGCGGCCTCGCGGCTGGCACGCGCGAGGATGTCGCCCGCCTCCACCTGCTGGCCGTCCTCGACCGAGAGGGTGGTGCCCGGCGCCAGCATGTAGCGCGCGGCCTCCGTCTCGTCGCCGCTCTCGTTGAGCAGGGTCATGCGCGGACGCAAATCCTCCTTCTTGGAGCGACCGGCGGCACGATATTCGGTGACGACGCGCTGGGCGATGCCGGTGGCCTCGTCGACGCGCTCCTCCATCGTCTTGCCTTCGGCCAGGTCCTGGTAACGGACCACGCCCGACTGCTCGGTGATGATCGGCAGGGTGAACGGATCCCACTCGGCGAGGCGATCGCCTTCCTTCACCTGCGCTCCGTCCTCGATCATCAGCACGGTACCGTAGGGCACCCGGTGGATGGCGCGCTCACGCCCCGCAGGGTCGATCACCACCATCTCACCGCTGCGGGCAAGCGACAGGCGCCGGCCGCGCTTGTCCACGATCGTGGGCATGTCGCGATAGTTCACAGAGCCGTCGGAGATGGATTCCAGGTGGCTGGTCTCGTTCACCTGCGCCGCGCCGCCGATGTGGAAGGTGCGCATCGTCAGCTGGGTCCCCGGCTCGCCGATCGACTGCGCGGCGATGACACCCACCGCCTCGCCGATATTCACCGGCGTACCGCGGGCCAGATCGCGCCCGTAGCACGTGCCGCACACGCCCTGTTCCGCCTCGCACACCAGCGGCGAGCGAATCTTGGCGACCTGCACTTCGGCCTCCTCGATCGCCTTGACCATCGGCTCGTCGAGCAGCGTGCCAGCCTTGACGACGACCTCGCCGGTCGCCGCGTTGACGATGTCTTCCGCGGTGGTCCGGCCAAGGATGCGCTCTGCCAGGGAAGCGATGACCGAACCGCCCTGGATGATGGCGCGCATCTCCAGCGCCCTCTCGGTCTTGCAGTCGTCCTCGACGATCACGCAGTCCTGCGACACGTCGACCAGGCGGCGGGTCAGGTAGCCCGAGTTCGCCGTCTTGAGCGCGGTGTCGGCCAGGCCCTTGCGGGCGCCGTGGGTCGAGTTGAAGTATTCAAGGACGGTCAGGCCTTCCTTGAAGTTCGAGATGATCGGCGTCTCGATGATCTCGCCCGAAGGCTTGGCCATCAGGCCGCGCATGCCGGCGAGCTGCTTCATCTGCGCCGGGGAACCACGCGCACCGGAGTGGCTCATCATGTAGATCGAGTTGACCGGCGCCTCGCGGCCGTTCTCGTCCTTGGGCGTCGCGCGGATCTCGTCCATCATGGCGTTCGCCACCTGGTCGCCGCAGCGGCTCCAGGCGTCGATCACCTTGTTGTACTTTTCCTGCTGGGTGATGAAACCATCCTGGTACTGCTGCTCGTAATCGGCCACCAGCGCCTTGGTCTCGTCCACCAGCCGCACCTTGTCGTCGGGGATGATCATGTCGTCCTTGCCGAACGAGATGCCCGCCTTGAAGGCGTTGCGGAAGCCCAGCGCCATGATCGCGTCGGCGAACAGCACCGTGTCCTTCTGCCCGGTGTGGCGATAGACCGTGTCGATGACGTCGCCGATCTCCTTCTTGGTGAGGAGCTTGTTGATCGTCTCGAACGGCACGCGGTGGCTCTTGGGCAGGCACTCGCCGATCAGCATGCGGCCCGGCGTGGTATCGACGCGGCGCATGAACTCCTTGCCCTGCTCGTCGGTCTGCGGAACGCGCGTGGTGATCTTGGAGTGCAGCGTCACCGCGCCGACATGCAGCGCCTGGTGCACCTCGGCGATGTCGGCCAGCACGCGGCCTTCGCCGGGCTCACCCTCACGGTCCATCGACAGGTAGTACAGGCCCAGCACCATGTCCTGCGAAGGCACGATGATCGGCTTGCCGTTGGCGGGCGAGAGGATGTTGTTGGTGCTCATCATGAGCACGCGCGCTTCCAGCTGCGCCTCAAGGCTCAGCGGGACGTGCACCGCCATCTGGTCACCGTCGAAGTCGGCGTTGAAGGCCGAGCAGACCAGCGGGTGCAGCTGGATCGCCTTGCCCTCGATCAGCACCGGCTCGAAGGCCTGGATGCCGAGGCGGTGGAGCGTGGGCGCGCGGTTCAGCAGCACCGGATGTTCGCGGATCACCTCGTCGAGGATGTCCCAGACCTCCTTGCGCTCCTTCTCGACCCACTTCTTGGCCTGCTTCAGCGTCATCGACAGGCCCTTGGCGTCGAGCCGGGCGTAGATGAACGGCTTGAACAGCTCGAGCGCCATCTTCTTGGGCAGGCCGCACTGGTGCAGCTTGAGCTCCGGACCGGTCACGATCACCGAACGGCCCGAATAGTCGACGCGCTTGCCGAGCAGGTTCTGGCGGAAGCGGCCCTGCTTGCCCTTGAGCATGTCGGACAGCGACTTCAGCGGGCGCTTGTTGGCGCCGGTGATCACGCGACCGCGACGGCCATTGTCGAACAGGGCGTCGACCGCTTCCTGCAACATGCGCTTCTCGTTGCGCACGATGATGTCGGGCGCGCGCAGTTCCATCAGCCGCTTCAGGCGGTTGTTGCGGTTGATGACCCGGCGATAGAGATCGTTGAGGTCGGACGTGGCGAAGCGGCCGCCATCCAGCGGCACCAGCGGGCGCAGCTCGGGCGGGATGACCGGCACGACCTCCAGGATCATCCATTCCGGGCGGTTGCCGGATTCGATAAAGCTTTCGACGACCTTCAGGCGCTTGATGATCTTCTTGGGCTTCAGGCTGGACTTGGTCTCGGACAGTTCCTTGAGCAGGTCTTCCTTCTCCTGCTCCAGGTCGAGATCCATCAGCATGATCTTGACCGCCTCGGCGCCGATGCCGGCGGTGAAGGCGTCCTCGCCATACTCGTCCTGCGCGTCGAGCAGCTCGTCCTCCGTCAGCAGCTGGAACTTCTCCAGCGGCGTCAGGCCGGGCTCGGTGACGATATAGGCCTCGAAATAGAGCACGCGCTCCAGCTGCTTCAGCTGCATGTCGAGCAGCAGGCCGATGCGGCTCGGCAGGCTCTTCAGGAACCAGATATGCGCGACCGGCGCGGCCAATTCGATATGGCCCATGCGCTCGCGGCGGACCTTGGTGACGGTGACTTCAACACCGCACTTCTCGCACACCACACCCTTGTACTTCATGCGCTTGTACTTGCCGCACAGGCACTCATAGTCCTTCACCGGGCCGAAGATGCGCGCGCAGAACAGCCCGTCACGCTCGGGCTTGAACGTGCGGTAGTTGATCGTCTCGGGCTTCTTGATCTCGCCGAAAGACCACGAGCGGATCTTCTCCGGGCTCGCGATGCCGATCTTGATCTCGTCGAACGTCTCGGGCTTTGCGAGCTGGTTGGTGAATTTGGTCAGTTCGTTCATGTCTTCATGTCCCTTAAGCGGGGAAAATTCGTCCGGCGGAGATGGCGGGCGACGCTAGGCGCCGCCCCCGCATCTTACTCCGCCGCCTGCGGCCAGCTTTCCTCGTCCTCTTCGCCCTCGTTGAGCGAGGTGAGGTCGACATTGAGGCCCAGGCTGCGCATTTCCTTGACGAGCACGTTGAAGCTTTCCGGGATGCCGGCCTCGAACGTGTCGTCGCCCTTGACGATCGCCTCGTAGACCTTGGTGCGGCCGACCACGTCGTCGGACTTCACCGTCAGCATCTCCTGCAGCGTGTAGGCCGCGCCATAGGCCTGCAGCGCCCACACCTCCATCTCGCCGAAGCGCTGGCCACCGAACTGCGCCTTGCCGCCCAGCGGCTGCTGGGTGACGAGCGAGTAGGGGCCGATGGAGCGCGCGTGGATCTTGTCGTCCACCAGGTGGTGCAGCTTCAGCATGTAGATGATGCCCACCGTCACCGGCCGGTCGAACGCCTCGCCGCTGCGCCCGTCATAGAGGGTCGATTGGCCCGAGGACGCGTAGCCCGCCTTGAGCAGCATGTCCGTAACGTCCTGCTCGCGCGCGCCGTCGAACACCGGGGTGCCCATGGGAACGCCCGTGCGCAGATTGCCCGCGAGTTCGAGCACCTCCTCGGCGGTGCGGCCATCGATATCCTCGTGGTACTGCTCGCCATAGACGTCCTTCAGCTTCTCCACGATCGCCGCCGGCGGGGGCGCCGCCGAAGGATCGGGATTGGCCAGACGCCATTCGTCGAGCTGCTCGGCGATCTGCATCCCCAGCCCGCGCGCGGCGAAGCCAAGGTGCGTTTCGAAGATCTGCCCGACATTCATGCGGCTCGGCACGCCCAGCGGGTTGAGCACGATGTCGACCGGGGTGCCGTCCTCCATGAACGGCATGTCCTCGGACGGCAGGATGCGGCTGATGACACCCTTGTTGCCGTGGCGCCCGGCCATCTTGTCGCCCGGCTGCAGCTTGCGCTTCACCGCGACGAACACCTTGACCATCTTGAGCACGCCCGGCGCCAGTTCGTCCCCGCGCTCCAGCTTCTCCTTGCGGTCCTCGTACTTGTCCTTGATGCGCTTCACGGCCTCGTCGTACTGGCCCTTCACCGCCTCAAGCTGCGCCTGCATGTTGTCGTCGGCCACCGCGAACTTGAACCATTCATGCCGGTCGATGCTGTCGAGCAGCTCGCCGTCGATCTCCGCCCCCTTCCTCACGCCCTTGGGCGCGCTCGAGGCGACCTGGCCGCTGAGCATCTCGCGCAGGCGGTTGTAGGTGGCGCGGTTGAGGATGCCGCGCTCGTCCTCGCTGTCCTTCTTGAGGCGTTCGATCTCCTCGTTCTGGATCGCGCGGGTACGGTCGTCGATCTCGATGCCGTGGCGGTTGAACACCCGCACCTCGACGATCGTGCCGGACACGCCCGGGGGCAGCCGCAGCGAGGTGTCGCGCACGTCGCTCGCCTTCTCGCCGAAGATCGCGCGCAGGAGCTTCTCCTCCGGCGTCATCGGGCTCTCGCCCTTGGGGGTGATCTTACCGACCAGGATGTCGCCCGGATGCACTTCCGCCCCGATATAGACGATGCCCGCCTCGTCGAGGTTGCGCAGCGCTTCCTCGCCCACGTTCGGGATGTCGCGGGTGATGTCCTCCGGCCCCAGCTTGGTGTCGCGGGCCATCACCTCGAACTCCTCGATGTGGATCGAGGTGAAGACGTCGTCCTTCACGATCCGCTCGGAGATCAGGATGGAGTCCTCGTAGTTGTAGCCGTTCCAGGGCATGAACGCGACGAGGCTGTTGCGGCCCAGCGCCAGCTCGCCGAGATCGGTCGAGGGACCGTCCGCGATGATGTCGCCCTGCTCCACCACGTCACCCACCTTCACCAGCGGGCGCTGGTTGATGCAGGTGTTCTGGTTGGAGCGCTGGAACTTCTGCAGGCTGTAGATGTCCACGCCCGGATTGGTCGTGTCGACCTCGCCGCTGGCGCGGATCACGATACGGGTGGCATCGACCTGGTCGACCACGCCCGCGCGGGTGGCGGAAATCGCCGCGCCGCTGTCACGCGCCACGGTCTCCTCCATGCCGGTGCCCACGAACGGCGCCTCGGCCTTCACCAGCGGCACCGCCTGGCGCTGCATGTTGGAGCCCATCAGCGCGCGGTTGGCGTCGTCGTTCTCCAGGAACGGGATCAGCGACGCGGCGACCGACACGAGCTGCTTGGGGCTGACGTCCATCAGCGTCACCTGCTCGCGCGGGGAGAGGCTGTATTCGCCGTTCTGCCGGGTGGAGACCAGCTCCTCGGCAAAGCCGCCTTCGCCGTTCAGCTCGGCCGAAGCCTGCGCGACCGTGTGCTTCTGCTCCTCCATCGCGGAAAGGTAGCTGACGTCGCCCGTCACCTTGTTGTCGACCACGGTGCGGTAGGGCGTCTCGATGAAGCCGTACTTGTTCACCCGCGCGAAGGTGGAGAGCGAGTTGATCAGGCCGATATTCGGCCCTTCCGGCGTCTCGATCGGGCAGATCCGGCCATAATGGGTCGGGTGAACGTCGCGCACCTCGAAGCCCGCACGCTCACGGGTGAGACCGCCCGGCCCGAGCGCCGAGACGCGGCGCTTGTGCGTCACTTCGGACAGCGGGTTGGTCTGGTCCATGAACTGGGACAGCTGGCTCGAACCGAAGAACTCGCGCACCGCGGCCACGGCCGGCTTGGCGTTGATCAGGTCGTTCGGCATCACGGTGCTGACATCGACACTCGACATCCGCTCCTTCACCGCGCGCTCCATGCGCAGCAGACCCACGCGGTACTGGTTCTCGAGCAGCTCGCCGACAGAACGCACCCGGCGGTTGCCGAGATTGTCGATATCGTCGACCTCGCCCTTGCCGTCCTTGAGGTTCACCAGCTCCTTGACCACTGCGAGGATGTCTTCCTTGCGCAGCGTCGTCACCGTGTCCTCGGCATCGAGGCCGAGGCGCATGTTGAGCTTCACCCGGCCCACGGCCGACAGGTCGTAGCGCTCGGGGTCGAAGAACAGGCCTTCGAACAGGGCCTCGGCCGTTTCCTTGGTCGGCGGCTCGCCGGGACGCATGACCTTGTAGATGGATTCCAGGCCCTCGTCGCGGTTCTCGGCCTTGTCGACCTGCATCGTGTTCCGGATCCACGGGCCGGTATTGACGTGGTCGATGTCGAGCAGTTCGAGCTGGTCGATGCCCGCATTGTCCAGCTTCTCGAGGTTGTCGGGCGACACTTCCTCGCCCGCCTCGATGTAGATGCGGCCGGTGCTCTCGTCGATCAGGTCGCGCGCCGAATAGCGGCCGAAGACCTCCTCGGTCGGGATCAGCAACGCCTCCAGCCCGTCCTTGCCCGCCTTGTTGGCCGCGCGGGGGCTCACCTTCTGGTTGGCGGGGAACACCTCCTCGCCGGTCTTGGCATCGACCAGCGCGAAGCCCGGCTTCTGCCCGCGCCAGGCATCGGCGACGAAGGGAATCTCCCAGCCATTGGCCGAACGCTTCCACGCGACGGTGCGGTAGAAATGATCGAGGATCTGCTCGTCATCGAGGCCGAGCGCATAGAGCAGCGAGCTGACCGGCAGCTTGCGCTTGCGGTCGATGCGCACGTTGACGATGTCCTTGGCGTCGAACTCGAAGTCGAGCCACGAACCGCGATAGGGGATCACCCGCGCGGCGAACAGGAACTTGCCGCTGCTGTGCGTCTTGCCGCGATCGTGGTCGAACAGCACGCCCGGCGAGCGGTGCATCTGGCTGACGATCACCCGCTCGGTGCCGTTGATGATGAACGTGCCGTTCTTCGTCATGAGCGGCATGTCGCCCATGTACACGTCCTGCTCCTTGATATCGAGCACGGAGCGGGTCTCGGTCTCCTGGTCCACCTCGAACACGATCAGGCGCAGCGTCACCTTCATCGGCGCCGCATAGGTGATGCCGCGCTGGCGGCACTCGGTCGTGTCGTACTTCGGGTCCTCGAGCTCGTAATGCACGAAGTCGAGCTCGGCCGTGCCGGCGAAGTCGCGGATCGGGAACACGGAGCGCAGGGTCTTCTCCAGCCCCGAGACATAGCCGATCGACGGATCGGAGCGCAGGAAGAACTCGTAGCTCTCGCGCTGCACCTCGATCAGGTTCGGCATCTGCACCACTTCGTGGATGTCGCCGAAGATCTTGCGGATGCGCTTCTTCTTGCCGCCGCCGCTCTTGGCCGGGAGGGTCGTGCCGGTGGACGTTCCGGTCGCCTCGGAGAAGTTGGTCGCCATGAAGGAGGTGCCTCTTTGCTTGTCGCGCGCCGGCATCGCCGCCGGCCGAAATCCATGTCTGCAGCGGGCGTGCACCGGAGGCGAAAACGCGCCCGCAACCCGGGCACAAGGGCCCGCTGCGGCGTCGTTCTCGTCTCACGGATCAGCCGCCATGCTTCCGTCCGTGGCAGGCCCCCGCGAAAGGCCCGCCTTGCTCGAAGCGATGCGGCTAGGGGCGCCATATAGGTGCCCGCCACTGGAGAGTCAAACCCGACCCGGGAACGAAAGCTCGCTACACGTGGAACAATATGCAGCGTATCGTTTCTCGATAAGCCCCTTGACCAGCATAGCGGATCGTCTTATCGAATACCGATATAGCCCATATCGGAGTTCGAGACATGCCCCGCCTGCTTTCCGATGCCGCCGGTGCCCTTGCCGGGCTGCTCATCGTCCTGGCCGCCCTCGCCCCCTGCGCTTCGGGGCGGATGGCAACGCCGTACGCCGCCGCTGCCATGCTGGCCTGACCGGCCACCTCGCCGCGCCCTCGCACGCCCTCACCATCTTCAGGAGACCTGCAATGTCCCTCGTTCCCCGCGATCCGCTGCTCGCCATCGCCCGCGCGACCGTTGTCATCCTGCAGGTGCTGCTGGCGGTCGGTGCCCTCGCGCTCGTCATCGCCCTGCCTTGCGTCCTGCTGTTCGGAGAGAGCATCCTGGCCGAAGTGCAGGTGGAGGGGCTGGCGGCGGGCGCCACCTTCCCGGCCGGGCTCGTCGCCGCCATCATCGGCCTGGCCCTGGCGACGGTGGTGCTGTTCTGGTTCTTCCTGCGGCACCTGCGCCGCATCATCGACACGGTGGGCGAAGGCGATCCGTTCGTTCCCGCCAATGCCGAGCGCCTCACCACCATGGCGTGGATCACCCTCGCCATCCAGCTCATCGCGCTGCCGATGGCCGGGCTGGTGATCGCCGTCGAGCAGGTGTTGCAGGAAACCAGCCCCTCGACGGAAACGGAGATCGAGTTCAGCGGCATCGTCCTGGTGCTGGTCCTGTTCATCCTCGCCCGCGTGTTCCGCGTCGGCGCCCGGATGCGCGAAGAGCTCGAGGGGACGATCTGATGGCGCCCAACATCTCTGGCTCGGAAGGGACCAACATCGTGGTCAAGCTGGACGACCTGCTGCACGAACGGCGCATGACGCTCACCGACCTGTCGGAGCGGGTCGGGCTTACCCTCGCCAACTTGTCGATCCTCAAGACGGGCAAGGCCAAGGCGATCCGCTTCTCGACTTTGGAGGCAATCTGCCGCGAGCTCGGCTGCCAGCCCAGCGACCTCCTCGCCTACGAGCCCTAGGAACCTGCCCGCCCGGCTGTAGTTAGGGCCCGGACAAACAAGGGGAAACGCAGATCATGAAGAATTTCGCCATCATCGCCGCCGCCGCTCCGTTCGCGCTCGCGCTGGCCGCCTGCTCCGCCGACGAGCCCGAGGACGTCCGCGAGGAGGCCATCGAGGCCCAGGGTGAGGTCATCGACGAGCAGTCCGAGCTGATGGAAGAGCAGGCCGAAGGGCTGGAGGATGCCGGGATGGAAGGCCAGGCCGCCACGATGGAGGCCGACGCCGAGACCCTGGAGAACGCCGCCGACAAGATGTAAGGCGGCAAAGCCCCGCGCATCTCTCACAGAGGCCGCGCCGCGCCCTGCCGGGCCGGCGCGGCCTTGGGTAGTGTCTCAGTTTGAATTCAGGGGGCGAATAACCCCAGCGGGTTCTGGGGCCGCTAATCCTTCTTGCCGTCATCTTTGGTGAAAATCGGTAGCAGCTCCAACGCCCAAACGAAGAGGATGAACCCAACCATGCCCCACGGCACCAAAGCGCTTGGAGTAATCGAGGCAAAGGCGGTATCTATTCGCTTATGCTGCTCCGGGTCAATGACCAGCTTAACAACCGACGATGCGCTCATTATGGCAAACCACCAAGTCAAGAATACGGTCGCCACAAAGCCATAGATTAGCGATATGATAGCAGATAGGCGCTTATATCCACTCGGATGCTTATAGGCGATGAAGGCTAAGCCGCTTCCGGCCGCGACAAGAGCGGCCCCTACAAAACTATCCACACCGAATCCCCTCCGAGACCGGGGGAAGGCATATCAGCCGACGCGCTTCTTGTAAGGCCCGCGCGGCTTGGGGGCTGGAGCCATGGCGTCGATCTTCGCCACAATGTCCTCCAGCGTCCAGAGCCGATCCGTGATGCCAGCAGCCATTGCCGGGGTGACCCGCAGCGACTTGTGGATGCGGCAGAAGTTGTAGAACGCGAAGTAGAGCGCCAGCGCGTGAATGTGGTTGTCCAGCTTCTTTGAGAAGGCGTTCGTCAGCCGGGTGAAGCGGCGGTTCTGCATCCGGATCGACAGGTTCATGCGCTCAACGTGCAACGTGCTGACATGGCGCTCGTCGGGCCGTCCCTCGACGGTCCGCTTGCGGATGCCGTTGCACACCGCCGGGCTGTAGCGGCGCTCCGGGCTGGAGCCGCCAAGCTCGCCATAGAGCTTCACTAGCTGCGCATAGTCCACGTCAGCGCCAAACGCGCCCTCTACAGCCTCCAGATAGGCGCGGTGCCCATCTGTGGTGAGCTGGACGCGGTTCGCGAGCCGGGCGCGCAGATCGTCCATAAGGATCATGGCGCTTTCGCCGGAACGGTCGCCCACGAAATAGCTGACCATCAGCTTTGTGTCGGCGTCGATCGCGGTCCAGGTCCACACGTCGCCCGCGCCGTCAGGAGCAGCCTTGGCAACCGCGACGTTCTTTTCCTTAGCGTAGCAGAACGACCAAATCTCGTCGCACTGGATGCGGCTCGCCTTCACGTTCCGCACCGTCTCGTCATGGAGCGCCAAGCAGGCCTCGCCCGCCTCTACCAGCAGCTTGGAAACCGTGTTGATCGACACATCCGTGATGCGGCTGATCGACCGCATGGACGATCCTTCGCAGAGCATCGCGAGAATCTGGGTGCGCTTGGCGAGAGGCAGCTTGTTCATGCCCCAATTCATACTGAACTTATTCGCGCATCGCAAGCATCATCTGTCCATCAGGCTCTTGAAAAGCATGAAGCACGTTTCAAGGTCAACATCGTTGGCGTTGCGCTGTAGGTAAGCACAAATGTGCTGCAAATAGTCGAAGCTGTAGGAATGAGCCGCCACTTCGTATGCATCGCAGCATTGAAACGCGAACATAAAGGCGAGCATTTGGTCATTAAACTGTGCGAAGAAGCTTCTAAACTCAAGACCTGACTCAATGTCATTGTAGTGCAGATCGAGCGGGCCGCCGCCAGCCTCGACTTCTTCCCAAGTATCCCCGAAACTAACTTCCGCAAGTATGCCTTTATGTAAGGCAATCAAGAGGGCGCCGGCTCGTTTGAAATGGTCCGGCATCTTACTATCGACGTAGAGAACTAGGTCTTGGACGGCGGCGACATACTTGCGGTGAGCCTGCCTCAGTTTCTCATCATCAACCTTGATTCTGCACTCGAATATTTCATGCATCTCTGAAGGCACGGCCTCAAAATGAGACCGCACTAATTCGCAGAAGAAGTCTGAATTTTCGAGTTGCTCAAAAAACTGCTGCACCAAATGCCCCCGGCCATGAAAAAGGCCCCCCGCCGCGGCGGGGGGCCTGACCTGCTAGCAGCTTGAAATTACTTTTTGAAGCGCTCGCGCAGCATTCCAAATCCGGAAAAGGCCTCAGAAAGCTCCTTCTTCTGCTCGCCTAGCCCGTTGTTGGGATACATGCACACGGCCTGACGGCCGCGTGCGCCGGTCTCACTTTTTGCCGTTTGCATTGTGCGGCTCCCTTTCTCTTGCCATCTTCTTTCTGCAGCGAGGCTGGCAATCTCGCTACGTTCGGAAGGAGTAAGCTTTTCCGCTCGCGCCTTCCCCCCGGCCGAGCCCTTCGGCTCAATTCGGGCATCTTCAATCTCGCCCGTTGCAATCCGGCCGACCATAACGGCACACCCGATCACATCGGCTGGTCGTTTCTGTCCGTTTGGACCCTTGGGCATGTCACTCCTTGCTGAAGGCGGCTTACTCCGCCTTCGTTAACATACTGTACATGAACCGGGGTTGACTCCCGTGTTGTTCTGTGCAGCGCCCAGTGTCTTTCAGGATGGTAAGATTCCCATTGCCTACATCCTACAACCGCTGCAAGCCCTTTGTAGGATGCCTGCTCCCGATTCTGGACACTAAGCGGCTGTTTTTGCTCGTGCTTTCAGTTTCTACAAACTTTTTCAATCAGTTGAGCAAACGGGCATGGAACCCGATTGGATCCACGAAATCACTTCGGCTGGTGCAAACTTCCGACGAATCGTTCGACTGAGTCGAACAGCGAGTCACGTGGAACACCCTGTGGACAAGTAGGAAATGGTTTGGGTGAGTGACCTTTTCAACAGGCGCCACAGCCTCCGTCCCAGCCAAATTCAAACTGAGACACTACCCGGCCTTGACTTTGCCTGCGGCCTGCGTCAGGGGGCCGCCCGACCGATGTTCCGCAAGGGACCGGTCATCCGTCCGAGACAGCTGGTGGCCAGGATCTGCCTGGCCTTAATCTCCAGCCTAGACGGGGAAACGAGAATTCACCGGGCGAGCCGCCAACGGCCCTCGCCCGCTTGCGCCATCGGCCTCGCGCCCTGGCGTTCCTCCTTCCCCTTCAACGGACTCGCCCGTTCCGGCCCCGCGCCGGAGCGGTCAACGTAGCCGGCCGCGTGGGCTCGCCCGCACGGCCAAGTGAAGGAGTATGGCATGGATCGTTCGCAGAAAGCCGATTCGGTCGCCCAGCTCAGTGCGGTCTTCAACGAGGTCGGCGTGGTGGTCGTCACCCGCAACCTCGGCCTGACGGTGGCGCAGTCCACCGCCCTCAGGTCGAAGATGCGCGATGCCGGCGCGTCCTACAAGGTGGCGAAGAACCGCCTCGCCAGGCTCGCCGTGCAGGACACCGACTATGTCGGGCTGGACGAGATGCTCACCGGCCCGACGGCTCTGGCCTATTCGGTGGATCCGGTGGCTGCGGCCAAGGCCGTGGTCGATTTCGCCAAGACCAACGAGAAGCTCGAGATCGTCGGCGGATCGCTCGGGGCCAATGTGCTCGACGCGGAAGGGGTCAAGGCGCTCGCCTCGATGCCCAGCCTCGACGAGCTGCGGGGCAGGCTCGTGGGCCTGGTCAATGCGCCGGCGACCAAGATCGCCCAGCTGGCCACCGCGCCCGCGGCCAAGCTGGCCCGCGTCTTTGCCGCCTACGCGGACAAGGACAAGGAAGCGGCATAAGGTTCTTTAGCCGACACGCGAATTATCCGGGGCCGCGCCCGTTTGCCGGCACCCGGTCCACCATTTGAACGGAGTAAACACCATGGCCGATATCGCCAAGATTGTTGAAGACCTGTCGCAGCTGACCGTGATGGAAGCCGCCGAGCTCGCCAAGGCGCTGGAAGAAGCGTGGGGCGTCTCCGCCGCCGCTGCGGTCGCCGTGGCCGCCCCTGGTGGTGGTGGCGAAGCCGCCCCGGCCGCCGAGGAGCAGACCGAGTTCGACGTCATCCTCACCGGCGACGGCGGCAAGAAGATCCAGGTCATCAAGGAAGTCCGCGCCATCACCGCGCTGGGCCTCACCGAAGCCAAGGCCCTGGTCGAAGGCGCGCCCAAGGCCATCAAGGAAGGCGTCTCCAAGGCCGAAGCCGAGGAGATCAAGGGCAAGATCGAGGCCGCCGGCGGCACCGTCGAGGTCAAGTAAGCCTCGCTTCCCTCACCGGGACGAAAGCAGGGGCGGTGCCACGCGGCGCCGCCCCTTTTCGTTTGCGCGTGCGCTGATGGCGGGCCGTCGCAGCTCGCGCTCGATAGCGGTCGTTTCGTGCCATTCTCGTTGCGAAGCGGCCATTCCGCTCCCCCACCCACCAGCAGACCCCCACCGCCCCACTGTCACGTCACCGCAATCGCCAGTTCACCCGCGCGCCCATCATGTCGACGCCTGGGTTCTGCTCCCAGTTGAACAGCCGCCCCTGGCTGATGTGCATCCAGCTCGCCTCCACGGACAAGCGTTCATTCACCTGATAGCCGATGCCCAGTTCGGGCTCGAACAGCACCCGGCTGCCGAGATCGGTGCGTTGCCCGCGCTCCGCATCGGCGCGGTATTCAGGCCCGTCATGGACCACCAGGGCGACGGCCGGGCGGACATAGACCGGCCCTTGGCCGAACCGCCAACTGAGCCCCGCTCCGGCGAAAGAGGTGTCGCCCACGCTGTTCACCGATCCGATCACACAGGGCGCCGGCGCACCGATCGGCCGCAGCGCCTCGATCGGCGCGAGGCGCACCCCGATGGCGAGGTCCGCCCCCTCCTCCCCGGTGTACAATGTGAACGGCGTGTCGACCCCATGGGCATAGAGGCCCGCGAACACCTCCTGCGCGCTCGCGCCACCCGGCAGGGCCAGCGCGCTCCAAGCCGCCAGCGCCGCCACCCGCGCCCTCATTGCGATCCGCATCACAGCGCCTCCAGATTCTCGATCACCGCCTGCCGCCGTGCAGGAGCGGGCGGAGCGACGGTCGTCCTCGCATCCGGCACCTTGCCGAGCGGGTCCTTCCGGTACAGGGGAAGATCGGCCTTCGTCCAGGTTGGGCCGGATTGCTCCACCGCCGGCAAAAAGGCGTAGCCCGGCCGGCCGGCGACCCGCGCCCCAAACACATCCGCCGGTGAGGGGCCGATCCCGTGCCCACCCGGGCCGATGGAGTGGCGGCGTTCGCGCCGCGCTCGAAGCAGCAGCCCGGCACTTCCGCCGCAGCCCGCCGGCAGCTAGGGGAGGATCGCGGCGGCCGCGGCCGGAAGGCGCCTCATCCTCGCCCCGCGAAGGCTGCTCGCTCGCGGCACGGACTACTCCCGCCGCTGAACCCCGACACGGGAAAGCCGGGCCAACCCAGCGCTCCAACTCACCGCCTCGCCCGCTTCGCCAGCCGCCAGCTTCGCCGGCCACGCAAGATCGGCGCAGGAGCGCCCACACCCGCGCGACCCACACGCCGCGGCGGCCCGTCAGGGCGTGTCGGTCGCGGCCGGCAGCGGATCGCCAGTGGACGTGGGCGTGGACGTGGGCGTGGGCGTGGGCGTGGGCGTCAGGGCCGGTTCGGAAAAGTCCTCGTTCTCCACGGGGCCGTCCGTGGCTACGTCGCCCTCGGCCGGCATGGTCGCGGGGACCGTCACCTCGTCGGCGACGCCCGCATCGGTTGCGGCGCCCTCTTCCGCCTCGCCGCCGCACGCCGCGCGCAAGGCGCTGGCCGCCACCGCTCTCGCAAAAGTCACTCGTCTCATCCCATTCGCTCCCGCTCCTGACCAGCCGGAAATCGACCCGCCCCCTGGCTGACGCGGGGGCCGTCGTCGCGGGTTGCACCCCGCACCCCTCCGTCCTTGCCCGCGGGCCGGATCCTTCTGCCGCCGCGCTCGCGCCGGGAAAGCGCGCCCGCCCGCCACGGCACCTTTCCCCCGCGCCGGAGCGCGCCTATCCGCCCCGCTCCATGCCCGCCCCCAAAGCCTCCCCCTGGCGCGACGAGTTCGCCGCCACCCTGCGCCTCGCGGGGCCGCTGGCGGCCGCCAATGTGCTGCAGATGCTGACCTACGCGATCGACGTCATGTTCATCGCCCGGCTGGGGGAGGACGAGCTCGCCGCCTCCAGCCTCGCCGTGGCGGTGTTCGGCACCGTCACCTGGTCGCTCTCCGCGCTCGTCGGGGCGGTCTCGGCAGTGGCGGCGGCGGAGCTGGGCGCGCGTGCCCCCGCGCTGCGGCCGATCCGCCGCACGGTCCGCATGGCGCTGTGGCTGTCGCTGGCGGCGGGCGTGTTCGGCATGGGCGTGTGCGCGGCGACGGAGCCGCTGATGCGCCTCACCGGGCAGGAGCCGCGCCTCGCCGCACTGGCGGGCAGCTACATGGCGATCCTGCAATGGTCGCTCATCCCGATGCTGGCCGCGGCGGTGCTGCGCAATTTCGTCTCGACGCTAGGGCGGCCGATCTTCGCCACCCTTATCACGGCCGGTGGCATCGGGGTGAACGCGCTCGGCAATTACGCGCTGGTGTTCGGCCGGCTCGGCGCGCCCGCGCTGGGGTTGCAAGGCGCGGGCTGGGCCACGCTGCTCACGGCACTGGCGGTGCTCGCCGCGTATATCGCGGCGATTGCGATGGACCCGCGCCTCGCCCGCTACCACGTCTTCGGCTTCTTCTGGCGCTATGACGGGCGGCGCATGGCGGAGCTGTTGCGCATCGGTACGCCCATCGCCCTCACCGTGCTGGCCGAGGCGGGGGTGTTCTCCGCCGCCGCCTTCCTGATGGGCCGGTTCGGCGCGCTCCCGCTGGCCGCGCACACGCTGGCGCTGCAGATCGCCGCCTTCGCCTTCCAGGTACCGTTCGGCGTGTCCCAGGCGGCGACGATCCGCGTCGGCCTGTTCTTCGGCGCGCGCGACGAGCCGGGGATCGCCCGCGCCGGCATCGCCGCGCTGGTGCTGGGCACGGGGTGCATGATGCTCACCGCGCTCGCCATGCTGGTCGCGCCGCGCTGGCTGCTGTGGGTCTATGTCGACCCATGGGCGCCCGCCAACGCCGCCCTGGTCGGCCTCGCAGTCAGCTACCTCACCATCGCCGCCGCCTTCCAGCTTTCCGATGGCGTGCAGGTGGTCGCCGCCGGAGCGCTGCGCGGGTTGCAGGATACGCAAGTGCCGATGTGGATCGCGGTGTTCTCCTATTGGGCGGTCGGCTTCGCTCTGGCCGCCGGGCTCGGCATGCTGACCCCGCTGGCGGGCGTGGGCGTGTGGATCGGGCTGGCGGCGGGGCTCACCTGCACGGCCGGGCTGATGCTGCATCGCTGGCAGCGCCGCGGAGCGCTGGGCCTCACCGCCATGGAGAGCCGAGCGACGGCGGCATCGTCACCCCGGCTGAAGCGCCCGCTCCGGGTCCGTGCGCGAAGCTGAGGGAGCGCCCTCCTTCCCGCTCCAGCTCACCGCTCGGGCAACGTCCGGGCGCTCGCCTTTCTCGACCAGATGCTCCGGAGCGTGTTGATCGCGAGGAACGGCACCCCTCGTTTCTCCACGACATACCAGGCCAGCCAGCCGACGAACATGGCGATACACGTCCAAACCGCAGGACTGTCGCTCCGCAAGCCAAGCTCGACGACGTAGAACACCGCGAGGTGCGACAGGTAAGTATAGTAGCTGGAACGAGCCACATTGTTGACAAGCGCGGCGAAAGCCTGAGGTCCGGGAAAGCTCTCCAGGAGTACCGTCGCGGAGAAGCCGACCGCGATCCAATATGTCGTCGACGTAAGCTCAAAGAAGTAGGTGCAATAGGCGAGAGTGATCGCGATGAAGATGGCTTTCTGCCAACGCGATTGAGCCTCACCGGCGAGCCAGCCAAGGAACACGACCGAAAGCCACCGGCCAAGCGTGAGTTCGCCCCCGATCAATGGCAGATCCGGGTAGGCGCGATTGATCAGGGTCAGGGTCGTCGAAGCCGCGAACAGCATAAGCGCCACCAGCCACCCCTTCTGTTGGGCAGCACGCCGAACCGAAGGAATCGAGAAAATCACCGCTATCAGCAATGTGGCTTGCACAAGCGCTTGTATAAACCACAGGCGGAAGATCGTTACACTCTCGTTGCCAAGAAGGACGCTCACCATGAGTAGCGTATCCCACTGGAACACACCCTTCCAGGCGAAAAAGAGGCACACGACGATCAGGTAGGGCCTCACCAACCTGATCTCGTACCGTGCCGTTGAAGGCCACGGGCTATTTTCTCTTACAAAAGACTTCAGCTTGAAACGCTGGTAATTGTAACCGGCGAGGGCGAGAAGAAAGGCCGCTCCACCCGGGAAGGCGATGAAGTCCGCATGATGCGCCACCACGCCGAATATCGCGAGCGCGCGGAACAACATATTCGTTTCTATCGTCACCCGTTCGAACACCGACCTGCCCCCCACCGGCCCGACTTGTGAGCCTCCACGAATCCGCTGCCGCGCGCCAATCACGCGGCAGCGGACCACCCATCTTCAGGCTTGCGCCACTCCCGCGAGCCAGAGGTTGCCGCGATGGCACATCGTCTCCAGGGCGAAAATCGTTGGGAACACCTAGCGTCCACGCTGGAGCACAGCTTGCCGCCGAGCGGCAGTTGACGCACCGGCCCGCTTCTCCCATATGCGCCTCGCTGGCACTCTCGGGTGGAGAGTGCCAAGCCGCGAAATCACTCTAATGGAAGAGGTCAACCAATGGCATTCCGTCCGCTGCACGACCGCGTTCTCGTCCGCCGCATCGAGGCTGAAGAGAAGACCGCCGGCGGCATCATCATCCCCGACAGCGCCAAGGAAAAGCCGAGCGAGGGCGAGATCGTCGCCGTCGGCACCGGCACCCGCGCCGAAGACGGCAAGGTCACCCCGCTCGACGTGCAGGTGGGCGACCGCGTGCTGTTCGGCAAGTGGGGCGGCACCGAGGTCAAGCTCGACGGCGAAGACCTGCTGATCATGAAGGAAAGCGACATCATGGGCGTGATCGGCTGATCACATACCAAGGGCGTGATCGGCTGAGCCGCACCGCCTGAACGCTTCCCCAAACCACACGAATTTCAGGAGAAACACAATGGCTGCCAAGGACGTGAAGTTCTCGCGCGAAGCACGCGAGCGCATCCTCAAGGGCGTCGACACGCTCGCCAACGCCGTCAAGGTCACGCTGGGCCCCAAGGGCCGCAACGTGGTGATCGACAAGAGCTTCGGCGCGCCGCGCATCACCAAGGACGGCGTCACCGTCGCCAAGGAAATCGAACTCAAGGACAAGTTCGAGAACATGGGCGCGCAGATGCTGCGCGAAGTGGCCTCCAAGACCAATGACCTCGCCGGTGACGGCACCACCACCGCCACCGTGCTCGCCCAGGCGATCGTGCGCGAAGGCATGAAGTCGGTCGCCGCCGGCATGAACCCGATGGACCTGAAGCGCGGCATCGACCTCGCCGTCAACGCCGTGGTCGAGGACCTGCAGTCCCGCTCCAAGGACGTCGCCGGTTCGTCCGAGATCGCCCAGGTCGGCATCATCTCCGCCAATGGCGACCGCGAAGTCGGCGAGAAGATCGCCGAGGCGATGGAGAAGGTCGGCAAGGAAGGCGTCATCACCGTCGAGGAGGCCAAGGGCCTCGAATTCGAGCTCGATGTCGTCGAAGGCATGCAGTTCGACCGCGGCTATCTGTCGCCCTACTTCGTCACCAATGCGGAGAAGATGACCGTCGATCTGGATAACCCCTACATCCTGATCCACGAGAAGAAGCTGTCGAACCTGCAGTCCATGCTGCCGATCCTCGAAGCCGTGGTGCAGTCGGGCCGTCCCCTGCTCATCATCGCCGAGGATATCGAGGGCGAGGCGCTGGCCACCCTCGTGGTCAACAAGCTGCGCGGCGGCCTCAAGGTCGCGGCGGTCAAGGCCCCGGGCTTCGGCGATCGCCGCAAGGCCATGCTGCAGGACATCGCGATCCTGACCCAGGGCGAGATGATCTCCGAGGATCTCGGCATCAAGCTCGAAAACGTCACCCCCGGCATGCTGGGTGAGGCCAAGCGCGTCACCATCGACAAGGACAACACCACCATCGTCGATGGCGCCGGCTCGGGCGACGAGATCAAGGCCCGTGTCGAGCAGATCCGCGCCCAGATCGAGTCCACCACGTCCGACTACGACCGTGAGAAGCTGCAGGAGCGCCTGGCCAAGCTCGCCGGCGGTGTTGCGGTGATCAAGGTCGGCGGCGCCACCGAGGTCGAGGTGAAGGAGCGCAAGGACCGCGTCGACGACGCCCTCCACGCCACCCGTGCCGCGGTCGAGGAAGGCATCGTCCCGGGCGGCGGCACCGCGCTGCTCTACGCCACCAAGGCGCTCGAAGGCGTGAACGGCATCAACGACGACCAGACCCGCGGTGTGGACATCGTCCGCCGCGCGCTCCAGACGCCGCTGCGCCAGATCGCCGAGAATGCCGGTCACGACGGCGCGGTGGTCGCGGGCAACCTGCTGCGCGAAGCCGACCAGACGCAGGGCTTCAACGCCGCGACCGACACCTACGAGAACCTGGTCCAGGCCGGCGTGATCGACCCGACCAAGGTCGTGCGCACCGCGCTGCAGGATGCGGCCTCCGTGGCGGGCCTGCTGATCACCACCGAAGCGGCGATCAGCGAGATCCCGGAAGACAAGCCCGCAATGCCGGCCGGCATGCCCGGCGGCGGCATGGGCGGCATGGACTTCTAAGTCCGCACCGCTACGTCCGAAGAGAACGGGGCCGGGGGAGCGATCCTCCGGCCCTTTTCGTTCGTCCGCCGCGTCGCCCCGCTCGCCGACGCTCGCGGCACCATGCGCCTCTCCCGCCGTTGGACTTCAAAAGCACCCAACAGGAGAGCACGAATATGAGATGCCCGCAGAACACGCTGGTCGCCCTCGCCAACGGCAAGCGCTTCGTGCTGATGCGCAATGTCGGCCAGGCCTTCGAGCCCCGGCTGCAGAAGGTGGAGGAGCTCGACCTGCTGCTCACCAATTTCAGCGCCGGCGTGCGGCACCAGGATCCCGCGGGCGAGCGCAGCGGCAGCACGGACATCAACGAACTGGCCCACGGCGCGGCCATCGCCGAATGGCTCAACGACCGCGCGCTGAAGGGCGAACTGGACGAGATCGTGATCGCCGCCGATCCCAAGACGCTCGGCCAGATCCGCCAGCACTGCCATTCGCAGACGGAGGAAAAGATCATCGGCGAGATCGACAAGGACCTCACCAACCAGCCGGTCGACGCCATCGAGCGCGCGATCGCCTCGGCCTGAGCCTGGGCGCGGTGCCGGGCGGCCCATCCTGGCTGGCCCGGCTGAAGAGGAGCCTGCCATTCATGCGCGACATCGACGACCAGCGCCGCCGCATGGTCGAGCGCCACCTGAAGGGGCGCGGCATCGCCGACCCCCATGTGCTCGCCGCGATGGAAACGGTGCCGCGCGAGGCCTTCGTGCCCGAGCGGCTGGCCGAGTTCGCCTACGAGGACGCCCCGCTGCCGATCGGCCAGGAGCAGACCATCTCGCAGCCCTATATCGTCGCGCTGATGATCGAGGCGGCACAGATCGCGCCCGGCCACCGCGTGCTGGAGGTGGGCGCCGGCTCGGGCTACGCGGCGGCGGTGATCTCGCGCATCGCGGAGGAGGTCTTCACCATCGAGCGGCACGCCGGGCTCGCCGAATCGGCGCAACGCCGCCTGCTCGAACTCGGCTACGACAACGTCGTGGTCATCGCCGGCGACGGCAGCGGCGGCTTGCCGGACCAGGCGCCGTTCGACGCCATCCTCGTCGCGGCCGGTGGAGACGAGGTGCCCCAACCCTTGAAGCGCCAGCTCGCCATCGGCGGGCGGCTGATCGTGCCGGTGGGCGGCGAATCGGTGCAGACCCTGTGCTGCGTCACCCGCGAGAGCGAGGAGGAATGGAGCGAGCACAGCCTCGGCGGCGTGCGCTTCGTGCCGCTGATCGGCGCGCACGGCCGCAGGGGCAGCGGGTGGGAGGATGGCAGCCGCTCGGCCAGCAACCATCGCCCCGCACGCGAACTGACCCTCCCCGAATGCATCGCGCAGGGCGCCATCCCGCTCCCCGAGATCGACGACCCGGACTTCGCCGCCGCCTTCGACGGTTTCGCCGACCACCGCGTGGTCCTGCTCGGCGAGGCGAGCCACGGCACCCACGAATTCTACGCCGCCCGCGCCGCGATCACGAAGCGCTTCGTCGAACGCCACGGCTTCACCATCGTCGCCGCCGAAGCCGACTGGCCCGACGCCGCGGTGCTGGACCGCTACATCCGCCACCGCCCTCCGCCGGAAGGCGCGGAGCCGCCCTTCACCCGCTTCCCCACCTGGATGTGGCGCAACCCCGTGATCGCCGGCCTGATGCAGGACCTGCGTGCGATCAACGAGGGCCGCCCGCCCGAGCGACAGGCCGGTTTCTACGGGCTCGATATCTACAACATGGCAGGTTCCATCGAGGCGGTGCTGGCCTATCTCGACGAGACCGACCCGGAGGCCGCTCTCGTCGCTCGCGAACGCTATGGCTGCCTCACCCCTTGGCAGGCGGAGCCCGCCACCTACGGCCGTGCCGCCCTCTCCCGCGGCTATGGCGAGTGCGAGGCGGCAGTGATCGCCCAGTGCAGCGACCTGCTCGGCCGCGCGCTGGAAAGCCACGCAGAAGGCCTGTTCGGCGCCGCGATGAACGCGCGGCTCGTCGCCTCGGCCGAACGCTACTATCGCATCATGTATTATGGCGGCGCGGAAAGCTGGAACCTGCGCGACAGCCATATGGCCGAAACGCTCGAGCACCTGCTCGAACAGAACGGCCCGGAATCGAAGGCCATCGTCTGGGCGCATAACAGCCATATCGGCGATGCCCGCGCCACCGAGATGGGCTCCGCCCGGGGCGAGCACAATATCGGCCAGCTGGTGCGCGAGCGCTGGGGCGAACGCGCCGCGGCGATCGGCTTCGGCACCCACACCGGCACCGTCAGCGCGGCTGACGACTGGGACTCGCCCCGCCGCACCAAGCGCGTGAACCCCTCGCGCCCCGGTTCCTACGAGCGGCAATGCCACGACAGCGGGGTGCCCCGCTTCCTGCTCGACCTGCGCGACAACCAACCGGGCGGCCGCCGCGAGGCGCTGCGCCGGCGCCTGGCCGAGCCGCGGCTGGAGCGCTTCATCGGCGTCATCTACCGCCCGGACACCGAGCGCTGGAGCCATTACAGCGAAGCCACCCTGCCCGAGCAGTTCGACGCCTGGGTCTGGTTCGACGAGACCCGCGCGCTGGAACCGCTGGACTCCGGCGAGCCACAGGACAGCGACGTCCCCGACACCTTCCCATTCGGCTTGTAACCGCGATGCGAGCGGCTTTCGCCCCGATTACGAAAGCGCTCCAAACCAGTGCGGTTCATTGCACGCCCGTGCGCTTTGCACCCCCGATGCAGCCGCCTTGCACACCTCTTGCGATGCGCCTTCGCCGGCGCAGCAAAGCCCGTTGGTTCCACGCCCCGCCGCGCCGGCCGAGCCGCTCATCGTGCCAACCCTTGCCCCAACGGCCACTTTCGTTAGACTTCCCGAAAGCAAACCGGGTCTATGGGGGGATTATGAAGATCGGACTTCTCGGACGCATCGCCGGCGCTCTCGCCCTGACCTTCGCGGGGATCGCCCCCGCCCATGCCAGCGACGGCGCCGTACCGCTCGAAGCGGCGTTCGACACCGCCTTCGGTACGGAGCTGCGCCAGCCGCGCGACTACAATCCGACTTACGAGAATGCCTTCGAGCAGAAGATCGCCCTGCTCGCCAACGGCTCCAGCGGCCGGATCGGCGTCGCCGCGCTCGATCTCGCCACCGGGCGCGAGATCGCCGTGCTGGGCGATCAGCGCTTTCCGATGGCCAGCACCAGCAAGATCGCCATCGCCGCCACCTTCATGGAAGGGGTGGAGCAGGGCCGCTGGAGCCTGACCAGCGAGTTCCCGCTGCTGCTTCCGGTCCGCTCGACGCCCTTCTCCAGCGCGGTCGCGCCGGTGCGCCAGGGCCAACATATGAGCGCGCGCCAGCTGATCGAGCTGATGATCACGCGCAGTTCCAATGCCGCGACCGACGCGCTGCTGGCTGCGGTGGGCGGCCCGGCGGCGGTCAACGATTGGACGATGCGCGCAGGGATCGGCGAATTTCACCTCACCCGCGACATCGCCACGCTGGTGCGCGACGATGGCGAGATCGACCCGGCCGTGTCCGTCGATATCCGCGACAGCGCCACGCCGCGGGCTATGGTCCAGCTGCTGAGCGGCCTCTACCAGGGCAAGTGGCTCACGCCCGCCAGCCGCCAGGTGATCATCGGTGCGATGGAGCGCTGCCGCACCGGCACGCGCCGCATCCCCGCGATGCTGCCCGGCGAAGTGACGGTGGCGCACAAGACCGGGTCGCTGAACAACACGTCGAGCGATATCGGCATCCTGACCGGCCCCGACGGGCGCTCGATCGCGGTGGCGATCTACGTCACCGGGCAGGGTTCGCGGCCCAATCGCGAGGCGAAGATCGCCAATATCGCCCGCGCCATTTACGACGGTTATCAGAGCTCGGGCACCCAATGGGTCAACGCGGAGTACGCGGCCGCCGGCAACTGATCGGTCGTCCACCGGCGCTCGATGTTGAACGGGCGCCACCTTTGATGGGCACACACGAAAAGGGGCGCGGCCCGCAAGGCCACGCCCCTTCCTTCATGCAAGCTTGCGCTGCGGATCAGTGGGCCGCGTCTTCCTCGACCTCGGCGGTCTCTTCCTCTACCTCGGCCTCGACCTCGTCGCCGGTCTCGTCGGCGGCCTGACCGGCCTCGTCGGCGGTCTGCTCGATCGCGCTACCGGCCTCGGTGGCGGCGCCTTCGACGTTCTCGCCAAGCGCTTCGACATTGGCTTCGGTGTCGGCAAGCGCGCCCTCGACGGCCTCACCAGCCGCGTTCTCCGTGCCTTCCGAGCAGGCGGCGAGGGTCAGGGCGGCACCGGCGGCGGCGGCCGCGAGAATGATCTTGCGCATGTGCATCAATCCTTGATCAACGGGAGCGCATGGCCGAGGGCCCGCGCGAGAGCCGCAATCGGCGGCCTCCCCGGCTAAATAGTGGCCACTTTGTGGCAGAGCAAGGGAAATGCGGCAAGATCGTGGCACCGGTGCCCGTCCGCGCCGCCCTGTGCCGCTGCCGAAAGCGGCTGACCTTCCCGCTCCGCGCTGCTAGCAGGCCTTCATGGCAGAACCGGCGGCGGACAAGCAGCACCTCTATCTGGTCGATGGCTCGGCCTATATCTTTCGCGCCTATCACCGCCTTCCGCCGCTGACCAACAAGCATGGCGTGCCGGTCGGCGCCGTCTATGGCTACACCACGATGTTGTGGAAGCTGGCCGAGGACCTGGACAAGGCGGAGGGGCCCACGCACCTCGCCGTCATCCTCGACAAGGCGAGCACCAGCTTTCGCAACGACCTCTACGACCAGTACAAGGCCAACCGGCCCGAACCGCCGGCCGACCTGGTGCCGCAATTCCCGCTGATCCGCGATGCCACCCGTGCCTTTTCCATTCCCTGCATCGAGGAGGCGGGGCTGGAGGCCGACGACATTATCGCCTCCTACGCTCGCGAGGCGACGCGGCGCGGCTGGGACGTGACGATCGTCTCCTCCGACAAGGACCTGATGCAGCTCGTCGGCCGCTGCGCGCAGCCGCATGACGGAGTCGAAGGCGGCTGCATCGACATGCTCGACACGATGAAGAACCAGCGGATCGACATCCCCGAAGTGGTGGAGAAGTTCGGCGTCGGACCCGAACTGGTCGGCGACGTGCTCGCGCTGATGGGCGACAGCGTGGACAACGTGCCCGGCATCTTCGGGATCGGGCCGAAGACGGCGAGCAAGCTGATCCAGGACCATGGCTCGCTGCAGGCGGCGCTGGATGCCGCGCCCGCCATGAAGCCGAGCAAGCTGCGCGACCGGCTGATCGAGGGGCGGGACATGGCCGAGCTCAGCCGCGTGCTGGTGCAGCTGAAGGAGGACTGCGCGCTGCCCATGCCGCTGGAGGACTTCCGGCTCGACGGCGTGCCCCCCGAGCCGCTGGCCGAGTTCCTCTCCCACCACGGCTTCACCAGCCTGCTCAAGCGGCTCGACGGCGGGCGCGGCTCGCCCGACCGCGCGACCCAGCTGCACCCCGCCAAGGTGACGCAGGCCGGCGCGCCCGCCTCCCCCGTCGGCAACCGGCAGGCCCTGGCCGAGATGCCGCCAGTCGATCGCAGCGCCTATGAGTGCGTGGCAACGATGGGCCGCCTGGAGCACTGGATCGCCCGCGCCTTTGCCGCCCGCGCGGTCGCGCTCGACACGGAGACCAGCGCGCTCGATGCGATGCGTGCCGACCTCACCGGCATCAGCCTCGCTCTGGGGCCGAACGATGCCTGCTACATTCCCTTCAAGCATGGCGGCGACGACATGTTCGCCGAGCGGCCCGAGCAGGTGGACCGTACCGCCGCGCTCGCCGCGCTGAAACCGCTGCTGGAAAGCGATGCGGTGCTCAAGATCGGCCAGAACGCCAAGTTCGACCTCTCGATCCTCGCCCGGCACGGAATCCACGTCGCGCCGGTGGACGACACGATGATCCTCAGCTTCGCTCTCGATGCGGGCCGCAGCCCCGAGGGGATCGGCGGCGGGCACGGCATGGACGAACTCGCCGAGCGGCACCTCGGCCACACCACCCTCACCTTCAAGGACATTTGCGGCACCGGCAAGAAGGCGATCCCCTTCGGCCAGGTGCCGCTCGACCGCGCCACCGAATATGCGGGCGAGGATGCCGACGTCACCTGGCGATTGCACAAGCACCTGCGCCCGCGCCTCGCCACCGAAGGCGGCACGCGCATTTACGAGCGTGTCGACCGCCCGCTGATCCCGGTGGTGGCGGCAATGGAGCGGCGCGGCATCAAGGTGGATCGCGCGGCGCTGGAGCGCCTTTCCGGCGAGTTCGCCGGCGAGATCGCCCGGATCGAGGGCGAGATCTTCGCCTGCTGCGGGCAGGAATTCACCATCGGCAGCCCCAAGCAGCTGGGCGACATCCTGTTCGACAAGATGGGTTATCAGGGCGGGCGCAAGGGCAAGAGCGGCCAGTATTCGACCGATCAGGCGATCCTGGAAAAGCTCGCCGCGCAGGGCGCACCGGTCGCGCGGATGGTGCTCGACTGGCGCCAGCTTGCAAAGCTCAAATCGACCTATACGGATGCATTGCAGGCGGCGATCAACCCCGAAACGGGCCGGGTGCACACCTGTTACAGCCTTGTCGGCGCACAGACGGGCCGGCTGTCCTCGACCGACCCGAACCTGCAGAACATCCCCATCCGCACCGCCATCGGCCGGCAGATCCGCGAGGCCTTTGTGGCGGAGGAGGGCAATGTGCTGCTCTCGGCCGATTACTCGCAGATCGAGTTGCGGCTGGCCGCCCACATGGCCGACGTGCCGCCGCTCAAGGAGGCTTTCGCGCAAGGGCAGGACATTCACGCCCGCACCGCTGAAGAGATGTTCGGCACGGTGGACCGCGACACGCGCGCCCAGGCCAAGACGATCAACTTCGCCATCCTCTACGGCATTTCCCGCTGGGGCCTTGCCGGCCGGCTGGAGATCGAGGCGGATGCGGCGCAGGCGATGATCGACCGCTATTTCGAGCGCTTCCCCGGCATCCAGCGCTACATCGTCAGCACCCTCGAACAGGTGCGCGAGCGCGGCTATTCGGAGACCCTGTTCGGCCGCAAGACCTGGTTTCCGCGCATCAACTCGCGCAACCAGGCCGAGCGTTCCGGCAGCGAGCGCGCCGCGATCAACGCGCCGATCCAGGGCACCAGCGCCGACATCATCAAGCGGGCGATGGTGCGCATGGGCCCGGCGCTGGCCGATGCCGGGCTCGGCCATGTGCGGATGCTGCTGCAGGTGCACGACGAGCTGGTGTTCGAACTGCCCGACGGCGATACGGCGGCCGCCGCGCCGGTGATCGAGCGCGTGATGGCCGAAGCGGCGGAGCCGGCGGTGAAGCTGGACGTGCCGCTGGGGATCGAGATCGGTCACGGCCTCAGCTGGGGTTCCGCGCACTAGTTCGCAGGTGCAGCGATCGCGGGCTTGTGCTGTGCCACGGCGCGGCATAGGCCCGGCACATGCCAAGCTGGATCGCGGACCTTCGCGCCGAGCTGCCCGCCTGGGCCTGGGACCTCGGCATCGCCCTGATCGCCGCGACGCTCGGCATCACCCTGGCGCTGATCGCCCACACCATCCTCTACCGCGTGTTGCGGCGCGTGGCCCGTGCGAGCGACAGCGCCACGGACGACACGATCGTCGCCCGGCTCTCCCGCCCGACCCGCTGGGCGATGATCACGCTGGGCCTGGTGCTGGCGGCGCGCGAAACGCCGGCGCTGGACGAGGTGTGGCAGCGCTTTGCCGGCTTCGTGGTGCCCGCTCTGGTCGGCTGGATCGCACTCGCGATCCTGCGCGCGCTGGTGCACGCGATGGAGGTGCAGGCCGACATCAGTGTCGCCGACAATCTGCGTGCGCGGCGGCGGCGAACCCGGCTGGCGATCTTCTCGCGCATCGCCACCTTCATCATCGTCTTCATCACGATCGGCCTGATGTTGCTCTCGATCCCCGGCGTGCGCGATGTCGGCGTGACGTTGATGGCCTCGGCGGGGCTGGCCGGCCTGGCGGTCGGTGCCGCCGCGCAGCCCGCGCTCAAGTCGCTGATCGCCGGCCTGCAGATGGCGCTGACCGAGCCGATCCGGATCGACGACGTGGTCATCATCGACGGCGAATGGGGCAAGATCGAGGATATCCGCACCACCTATGTCGTGGTGCGCATCTGGGACGAGCGGCGGCTGGTGGTGCCGACGACCAAGTTCCTGGAGGAGACCTTCCAGAACTGGACGCGCGATGGCGCGCAATTGCTCGGCACCGTGTTCCTGCACCTCGATCCGCTGACCGATATCGGCCCCTTGCGCACCGAGTTCGAGCGGCAGATCAAGGCCAACGCCCTGTGGGACGGGCGCGTTCAGGTGGTGCAGGTCACCGAGACCACCGCGGACTCCATCGAGGTGCGCCTGCTGATGAGCGCCCGCGACGCGCCCACCGCCTTCGACCTGCGCTGCGCCATCCGCGAAGCCATGCTCGCCTGGATCCGCGAAAACCAGCCAGAGGCGATCGTCCGCCGCCGGATCGAGCCCGCCGGGCCGGTGGCGGTGGAGCAGGCTTCCGCCAGCTGAAAGCCGGCCGGGGTGGCGCCCCCGGCACCCGCGCCGGGCTTCAGACCCGCGCCCCAGAGGCGGCCCGCCACGTGGCCCGTTACGCGCCGGGGCCGTGTTTGCGCTCGCGGGTGGATTCGACCATGCCTTCGGTCAGGAAGCCGATGGGGCGCACTTCGGCGGCGCGGCGCTTCAGTTCGCCCTTCATGCTCTCGTACTCCTGCTCCATCTTCTCGCTGACCGTGGGGCGGCTGTCCTCCAGCGCCTCCGCGAAATCGGCGGCGGAGACGGTGCTCGCGTTCTCCCCGTCGCGGCGAATGGCGATGAGGCCGGCGCGGCGCACCACGTCCTCCAGGTCCGCACCGGTATAGCGCTCGGTCTGCCCCGCCAGCCTGCCGAGGTCGACGTCCGGCGCCAGCGGCATGTTGCGGGTGTGGATGGCGAGGATATGCTCGCGCCCCTCGCGCCCCGGCGGGCCGACATAGACCAACTCGTCGAAGCGGCCGGGCCGCAGCAGCGCCGGGTCCACCAGCGTCGGCCGGTTGGTGGCGCCGATGACGACGATGGAGTTCAGCTCCTCCATCCCGTCCATTTCGGCCAGGATCGTGTTGACCACGCGGGCGGTCACCTGCGGCTCGCCGGCGCCGGTGCCGCGCGCGGGCACGAGGCTGTCGATCTCGTCGATGAACACCACGCACGGGGCCACCTGCCGCGCGCGGGCGAACATGCGGCTGATCTGCTGCTCGCTTTCGCCATACCACTTGGAGAGGAGGTCGGAGCTCTTCATCGAGATGAAGTTCGCCTCCGCCTCGCGCGCCACCGCCTTGGCCAGCAGCGTCTTGCCGGTGCCCGGGGGCCCATAGAGCAGAAAGCCCTTGGCCGGGCGGATGCCGAGCCGGTCGAAGGCCTGCGGGTTGCGCAGCGGCAGTTCCACGCCCTCGCGAAGCTTCTCCGTCGCCTCGTCGAGGCCGCCGATGTCGGCCCAGCCGATAGTCGGCGCCTGCACCATCACCTCGCGCATGGCGCTCGGCTGCACGCGTTTGAGGGCCTCGCGGAAGTCGTTCTTCTCGACGCAGAGTTCCTCCAGCACATCGGGCGGCACGGTGCGCGCGTCGAGGTCCAGCCGCGGCATGATCCGCCGCACCGCCTCAATGGCGGCTTCGCGGGCGAGCGCGCCGAGGTCCGCGCCGACGAAGCCGTGCGTGCTGCGGGCGAGTTCGCGCAGGTCCACGCCCTCGCCCAGCGGCATGCCGCGCGTGTGGATCGAGAGGATCTCGCGCCTTCCCTGCTCGTCGGGCACGCCGATGATGATCTCGCGGTCGAAGCGGCCCGGCCGGCGCAGCGCCTCGTCGATGGCATCCGGCCGGTTGGTGGCGGCGATCACGACGAGGTTGGCTCGCGCCTGCAACCCGTCCATCAGCGTGAGCAGCTGCGCGACCAGCCGCTTTTCCGCCTCGCCATGCACGTTCTGGCGCTTGGGGGCGATGGAATCGATTTCGTCGATGAAGATGATGGAGGGGGCGCTGCGGGTGGCCTGCTCGAACACTTCGCGCAGCCGCTTCTCGCTCTCGCCATAGGCCGAGCCCATGATCTCGGGGCCGTTGATGGTGAAGAACTCGGCGTCGCTCTCGTTCGCCACCGCCTGGGCCAGGCGCGTCTTGCCGGTGCCCGGCGGGCCGTGGAGCAGCACGCCCTTGGGCGGATCGACACCGAGCCGGGTGAACAATTCGGGGTAGCGCAGCGGCAGTTCCACCATCTCGCGCAGCTGCTTGATGGTGTCCTCCATGCCGCCGACATCGTCGTAGTTGATGATCGCGCGGCCGTCGCGCGGCTCCTCGAACTCGGCGCGCAGCTCCACCTCGGTATTCTCGTCGATATGCACCACGCCCTTGGGCACGGTGGCGATCACCTGCAGGCGGATCTGGGTCAGCGCGTAAGCGGGCGCGTTGAACATGCGGCGCACTTCGGGCGGCACGTTCTGCACCGGCTGCTGGCCATGGGTGGCGACGAGATCGCCCTGCACCAGCGGCTTGCGGAAGAACACCCGCTTGAGCGCTTCGGTCGGGCCCTGAAGGCGCATCTCGCGCTGGGCGGGTGCGAAGGTGACGCGGGTGGCGGCCCGCGATTCGCCGCGCCGCAGCTTGACGTGCTCGCCCGAGGAGGTTTCCGCATTGGCGCGCTGCAACCCGTCCAGCCGGACGACGGCCAGCGCCTGGTCCTCCTCATAGGCCGGCAGGGCGATGGCGGCAGTGCCGCGCTTGCCCTCGATCTCGACCACGTCGCCCTCGGTGATCCCGAGCGCCTGGAAGGCACTGCGCGGAATGCGGGCCACGCCGCGGCCGCTTTCCTCCTGCCGCGCGGCGGCGACCTGCAGCCGGACCGTGTCGCCTCCCACCTTCGCTGCTGCCGCATCCGCCATCGCTGCCCGCCTTCTTGCCTGTGATCGTGTGGCGAGGAGTTGGGAAGCGCTCCTCCACAATGCAAACCGGCAGGGCAGCGCTTTGTGCCTTGCACGCGCGGGCGAGCGCAGGCAGGGGGCCAAAGAAAAGGGCCCGACCGTTGCCGGCCGGGCCTTAAAGTTTTGGGAGAGGATGCCTGAAAGGCATGGTGAATATGCGTTCGGCTTGTTCATCTCGCAAGTGCGAAATGCGCAAGCCTGGTTGCAAAAAGTGCAACTTCAGTCCGCTTCGGATGCAACTCAGGATAGCATAAGGGCGGCACACCAGGTGCCCGCGCCGCAAGGGGGGTCTTCAACGATGCACAAGCTCTATCCCGATGCCGCCGCCGCGCTGGACGGCGTGCTGTTCGACGGCATGCTGATCGCCTCGGGCGGGTTCGGCCTGTGCGGCATTCCCGAACGGCTGATCGACGCCATCGAGCAAAGCGGGGTCAAGAACCTCATTGTCGCCAGCAACAATGCAGGCATCGACAATGCCGGGATCGGCAAGCTGCTGCGCACGCGGCAGGTGGCCAAGATGATCAGCTCCTATGTCGGCGAGAACAAGGAGTTCGAACGGCAATTCCTCTCCGGCGAGCTGGAGGTGGAGTTCTGCCCGCAGGGCACGCTGGCCGAGCGGCTGCGCGCCGGCGGGGCCGGCATTCCGGGCTTCTACACCAAGACCGGCGTCGGCACGCAGGTCGCGGAGGGCAAGGAGGTGAAGGCGTTCGCCAATCGCGACGGACAGATGGAGGAATATATCCTCGAACGCGGCATCCTTGCCGACCTCTCGATCGTGAAGGCGTGGAAGGCGGACGAGACCGGCAATTGCGTGTTCCGCAAGACCGCGCGCAACTTCAACCTGCCCGCCGCCACCGCCGGCAAGGTGTGCGTGGTGGAGGTGGAGGAGGTGGTGCCCACAGGCAGCCTCGGTGCGGACTGCATCCACCTGCCCGGCGTCTACGTCCAGCGGATGATCGTGGGCGCGCCCTACGACAAGCGGATCGAGTTCCTGACGACCAGAGAACGGGACGGGCGCGAGAGGGAGGCAGCCTGATGGCCACGCAGACGCAGACCAGCGGCTGGAACCGCAACCAGATGGCCGCCCGCGCCGCGCAGGAGCTGCAGGACGGGTTCACCGTCAATCTCGGCATCGGCATTCCGACATTGGTGGCGAACCACATTCCCGCCGGGATGGAGGTGACGCTGCAGAGCGAGAACGGGATGCTCGGCATCGGCCCGTTCCCCTATCCCGACGAGGTCGATGCGGACCTGATCAACGCCGGCAAGCAGACGATCAGCGAACTGCCGCACAGCGCCTATTTCGACAGCGCGACCAGCTTCGCGATGATCCGCGGCGGGCATATCGACCTGACGGTGCTCGGCGCGATGGAGGTGAGCGAGCGCGGAGACATCGCCAACTGGATGATCCCGGGCAAGATGGTCAAGGGCATGGGCGGGGCGATGGACCTCGTTGCCGGCGTGAAGAAGATCATCGTGGTGATGGAGCACACCTCCAAGAACGGCGAGCCCAAGTTCATCCCTGAGTGCACCCTGCCGCTGACGGGGCGCAACGTGGTGGACATGATCATCACCGATCTCGCCGTGTTCCAGCGGCCGGACCACGACAACCCCTTTCGCTTAATCGAGCTGGCGCCCGGGGTCGACGCCGACGAGGTGGCTGCAAAGACCAGCGCCGCCTACGAGCGCTGAGGCCCCCTTCCGAGCACCCGCGCGGCCCTGCGCCACAGCCACTCGGCGGGGCCCGTGCCGAAGCGGGCCAGCCACGGCTTCGACCAGAGCAGCATCGCCGCGATCGGCACCAGCGCGATCGCATAGGTGCCGATGCGGCCTGACCGACCGAAGAGCCCCAGCCCCCACGAGGCGAAGACGAAGCCGAGAATGAGGCTGGTGGCGAGGTAATTGCTAAGCGCCATGCGCCCGGCAGCGGCGAATCGCGCGACCGTCGCATCGGACGGCCCACGCGCCTGGAACCAGGCCATCGCCATGGCCGCCCACGCGATGCCCAGCATCAGGTCGAGGGGCGCCGACCAGACCAGCGCACTGGTGCCGATCACCGCTCCGTGAAAGCCCGACCAGTGCGCCAGTGCGGCGAGGGCCCCCAGCCCGACCAGCGCCGGAACCGCCAGCCACCATGCCAGACGCACTGCGCGCGTCGGCGCCCAGCGGGCCGCCAGCAACCCGCTGCGCCACAAGGCCATGCCCGCCAGCATGGAGGCGAGCGTCAGCGGCAGGAACAGCCCCGCCGCCAGCAGCGCCGGCCCCGGCGCGGCAAGGCGGCGCTGCACTCGGTCGGCAAAGCTCTCGCGGCCCAGTTCGAGGCCCCGGGCGAGCGCCGCAGGATCGGCCCCGAAGGCCGCCTCTGCGGGGGTCAACGGCGCCGGGTCAGTGCCCGGCACGGTCGCGAACTGCCACCAATAGCGCAGCCAGCCCCAGCCGATCCAGCCGCCCGCGAGCATGTGCACGGCAACCAGCACCGCCGCCGCCAGCCCCAGCCGCCTGGCCGGCCACCGGGCGCAGAGCGGGAGGAGCAGCCCGCAGATCGCATAGAGCCGCAGCACGTCGCCACTATAGAGCAGCGTCGCATGGACGAAGCCGATGGCGAACAGCACCGCCATCCGCGCATAATGCGCCCGCAGCCGGCGCGCCCCCGGCCGGCCGAGCAGGATGGCCACGCCCGCGCCGAACATCATCGCGAACAGCGTGCGGAATTTGTCCTCGACCAGCAGGAAGGCCAGCGTCCAAAGCGCGCGCTCGACCGGCCCGTCACCGCCCCAGGCCCGCGGATTGTAATAGGCCGCGCCCGGCATGGCGAAGGCGAAGACGTTCATCAGCACGATGCCTACCACGGCGAGGCCGCGCAGCGCATCGAGCTCGACGATGCGACCGCCGGCCGGCGCAGGCGCGACGGTGAGCGGCGAGCTTGCGCCGGTAGCGGGCGCGGGGCCGTTCAACGCCGCCTCGGCCCGCGGGTGCGCCCGCCGCCCCTGCCGCTCAGGCGAGCACGGCCTTCAGGTCCTCGACGAGGTCGGTGCGCTCCCAGGGGAAGAAGTCCCCCTGCGCCTTGCGGCCGAAATGGCCGTATGCGGCGCTCGGCCGATAAATCGGCTTGTTCAGCCCCAGGTGCGTACGGATGCCGCGCGGCGTCAGCCGGCCGAGCTTGCCGATCGATCGGATCGCCTGTTCCAGCGCTTCGTCGGTCACGCCCTCGGAACAGGTGCCGTGCGTGTCGACATAGAGCGACAGCGGCTCGGGCACCCCGATGGCGTAGGAGAGCTGGATCGTGCAGCGCCGGGCGAGGCCCGCCGCGACGATGTTCTTGGCCAGATAGCGGGTGATGTAGGCGGCGGACCGGTCGACCTTGGTCGGGTCCTTGCCGCTGAACGCGCCGCCGCCATGAGGGGACGCGCCGCCATAGGTGTCGACGATGATCTTGCGGCCGGTGAGGCCCGCATCGCCGTCCGGCCCGCCGATCTCGAACGCGCCCGTCGGGTTGATGTGGTACACGGTGTCGTCCGACAGCAGTTCGGCCGGCAGGATGTCGGCGATCACGCCCTTCACGTAATCGCGCAGCTCGGCATATTTCTGCTCGTCGCCGCCGCTCTGGCCGTCCTTGCCCCACGGCAGGCAGTAATCCCGGGCATGCTGGGTGGAGACGACGATGGCGGTCGCCGCCACCGGCTTTCCGTCCGCGAAGCGCAGGGTGACCTGGCTCTTGGCGTCGGGTTCTAGGAAGCGGGCGGCGCCGCTCTTGCGGTCGGCGGCCAGGCGCTCAAGGATCTTGTGGCTGTAATCGAGCGTGGCCGGCATCAGGTCGGGCGTCTCGTCGCAGGCGAAGCCGAACATGATGCCCTGGTCGCCGGCGCCTTCATCCTTGTTGCCGCTGGAATCGACGCCTTGCGCGATCTGCGCCGACTGGCCGTGCAAATGGTTCTCGAAGACCAGCTCGTCCCAGTGGAAACCTTCCTGCTCGTAGCCGATGTCCCTCACCACGCTGCGGACGACCTCCTCGATCTCGTCGCGTGCGCCGGGCGCCCAACCGCCATGTTCGGGCCAGCGATCCTCGTCGTAGACCGGCTTGCAGCGGATCTCGCCCGCCAGCACCACGCGCTGGGTGGTGGTCAGCGTCTCGCAGGCAATGCGCGCCTCCGGGTCCTTGGACAGGAGCAGGTCGACGACGGCGTCGGAGATCTGGTCCGCGACCTTGTCGGGGTGGCCTTCGGAAACGCTTTCCGAGGTAAAAAGATAATTCTGGCGCATGAACCCTCTTGTCCTGTCCTCTCGCTCGCTGGCGGTGAGCGGCGTCCTAGGCGCGGGCCCGACGCAAGGCAACAAAGGCCGCCAACACGAAAATCACGGCCCAGCCAAGCGTCAGCCAGTGCCCGGCTTGCGCGAACAGGGTCGGCGCGCGGGCCGGCGGAATGGCGCCGTCGATCCGCCCGGCGACGTGCATGTCCACATGCTCCCGCACCACGCCGCGCGGATCGATCACCGCGCTGATGCCGGTGGTGGTGGAACGCAGCACCGGCAGCCCCTCCTCGATCGCCCGCATCCGCGCCTGCGCCAGATGCTGCGGCGGTCCGAAGCGGCCGAACCACCCGTCGTTCGAGGGATTGAAGATGAAGTCCGGCCGTGCGCCGCGCTCCGCCACCTGGCCCGAGAAGATGATCTCGTAGCAGATCTGCACGCCGGCGCGCCCGTTAGGGCCGAGATCGAGCGTCTGCGGGCCGGGCCCGGGCAGGAAGTCGATCGAGCCGGGGACGAGCCGGCTGAGGCCGAGCGGCTCCAGCACCTCGCGCATCGGCAAATATTCGCCATAAGGAACGAGATGGGCCTTGGCATAACCGGCGCGGATCGCGCCGTCCTCGCCGATCGCCGTCACCGCATTATAGGCCCCGACCGCGTGGCCGCCCTCGATCTCCAGATCCACCGCGCCGGTCATCAGCAGCCCGCCCGGGCCGATCAGGCGGCCGATGCGGCGGCGCGCCAGGTCCGGGTCGGCGAAGGCGGTCATCCGGTCGTAGAAGTGCTGCGGATAGCCGGGGCGCAGATAATCGACGAGGCCGGATTCCGGCCACAGCACGAGCCGGTCCCCATCCTGCTCCGGCGCGGACAGCTGCACCAGGCGCAGGAAATTCGCCTCGTAGAACAGCGAGTCGTTGAGCCGGTCCTGTCCCAGATTCGGTTGCACGAGGGTGAAGCGGCGGGTTCCCTCGCGCGCCTCGCCGGGCGGCAGCGCCATGCCCGCCGCGAGCAGCGCCGCCGCCCCGCCGAGCGCGATCCAGCGCCGCCGCACGGCCGCCAGTGCCAGCCCCGCGGCCACCAGCACCGCCAGCCCCGACAGGGCGTAGGTGCCCATCCATGGCACGACCGCCGCGAGCCCGGGCCGGTCGAACGGGCCGAGCAGGACCATGGCAAAGGGGTTCCAGGCATAGCCGGTGAAGACGCTCGCCCGCATCCACTCCGACATCGCCCAGCAGCCGGCCAGGGCGAGCGCCAAGGCAAGGCTGAGCCCTCGCCCCGCGATCGCCCGCGCACCGAAGGCGGCGAGTGCCGGATAGACCGCGAGGTAAACGGCGAGCAGCGGCACCGCGACCCACCCAAGCACCGCAGGCATCTGCGCCTGGTGCGTGAACGCGGTGGCGATCCAGTTATTGCCAATGGTGAAATGAGCGAGGCCGAACAGCCACCCGAGCAAGGCCGCGTGGCCCGAACTGCGCGCGGTCGCGACCAGCACGGCAAAGCCGGCCATCGCCGCCAGCGCCACCGGCCACAGCCCGAGCGGCTGGAAGCCCGTGGCCGCCAGCGCGCCGAGCGCCACCGCCACCACGCGCGGATGGGCCGCGATCACCCGGCCGAGCGGCGCAGCGCGGCCTGGCGCGCGCTCCCGCTCCGCCCCGGCGAAGGCGACCCGCGCGTCGGCCTCAGCTGACGGCTTCAAGCGCCTCCGCATCGCCATTGTCGGCGGGGCGAGCCTTGCGGCGACGCGTCGGGCGCGGCCGCTCAGGCTGTTCGGCACTTTCGGAACTCTCATCGGCGGCCTTGTTGCCGGCACGCGCGATGGGCGGTGGCAGCACGCCCGGGTCTACGCCCTGGGCCTCGCCTTCGCTCTCTTCGCTGCGCTCGTTTGCCCGGCTGCGCGAGCGGGTGCGGGGGCGGCGAGCCCGTGCATCGCGCAGGAACGGGTTCTCCTCCTCGCCGCTGCTCTCCGCAGCGTCCTCGCCGCTTTCGACCGCGCTCTTGCCTTCCTCGGCCGGCTGGCTCTCCGGCTGCCGGTCCGGGCGGTCGGCGCGCTCGCGGCGGGCGCGGGGCTGGCGCTCGCGGCTCACCTCTTCCTGCTCCAGTTCGTCCTCGTCGTCGTCCTGATCGTCGAAGGACTGCTCGCGATCATTGTCGCGGCGGGCGCGCGACTCGTCCTTGGGCGAGCGGCTGTCGGCCAGCACGCGGAAATAATGGTCGGCGAACTGCAGGTAATATTCGGTCTGCACGCGATCGTCGTTGAGCGAGGCGTCGTGCGCCAGCTTGCGGTATTTCTCCAGCAGCTGGGGCGCATTGCCACGGGCGCGGCTGTCGATCCGGTTGCCCTGGCTGCCCCCGCCGGGCCCGCGATTGTTCCCGCGGCCGCGACGGCGATTGTTGTTCCGATTGTTGTTCAAGGGAATAGGCTTCCTCACTGAGACCGGCGATCCGGTCGCATCACTCCCGCCCACGCCGCCGCCCCTTGCGAGACTTCCTGCTGCGTGGCCCCCCATTTGCACCCTGAACCGGCCCGAGGTCGGAAAAGTCTGGCAAATGATGGAGTTGCTCCGCTGTGCCGGCCTTCTGCCTCGACACGCTGGCCATGGATGAGTTAGCCACTCGCACCCGCTTTGCCAAGGGCTAATCGCAAGACGAGCGCACGGGGCCTGCCGGCGAGGTCCCGGTGCAATGAGGTTGCAAGGCCCGCTTGTGTGGCGATGCGGCTCACCGCGTCGGCTTGTGACGCGCCGATCTCGATCACCGCGGTGCCGGCCGGCTGCAGCAGCGCGGGCAATTGCGGGACGAGGACGCGGTAGTCGTCGAGCCCCTCCGCACCGGCGAACAAAGCGCCCGCCGGCTCCCATTCGCGCACCGAAGGGTCGAGCGCGGCGCCCTCCTCCACATAGGGCGGGTTGGCGAGGATCAGGTCGAACCGGCTGAGATGGTCGTGCCAGCCAGACTCGCGCCAGTCCCGCAGCAGGAACCGCGCGCGCTCTGCATGTCCGGCTGCGGAGGCCGGGCCAGAGAGGTTGCCGCTCTCCACCCCAGCGCTCGGTGGAGCGCCAGTGTCGGTGCCCGCTGCTTCGTTGATGCGGACGCGGTGGGCATTACGCATCGCCGTTTCGATCGCGCTCGGCTCGCGATCGATGCCCGTCGCCTCGGCGCCGGGCCAGATCGACAGCGCGGCCAGCAGCAGGGCGCCCGATCCCGTTCCCAGATCGAGGATGCGCTCCGGTGCTCGCGCGCCGCAAGCCTGCCGCGCTGCCTCGACGATCGTCTCGCTATCGCCCCGGGGGATGAGAACGGACCGGCTCACCTCCAGATCGAGCCCGAAGAACTCCTGCCGGCCGATGATATAGGCGATCGGCTCGTGCGACAGGCGCCGGGCCACCAGTTCGGTGAATTGCACCGGCACTGCATCGCCCATGCAACGCAGCAGCAGATCGGATCGCGGCACGCCGAGCGCCTCCGCCATCAGCAGCTCGGCATCGAGCCGCGCGGTGTCCGATACGGCCTCCAGCCGCCGCGCCGCGTCGCGCAGGGCGGCGCCGACGCGACCATCGCCCGGCGCCTCAGCCATCCATCGCGGCGAGGCGCTTGGCCTGGTCCTCGGCGGTGAGCGCGTCGACCAGTTCGGTGAGGCCCGGCCCCTCGAGCACCTCGTTCAGCTTGTGCAGGGTCAGGCCGATGCGATGATCGGTGACTCGGCCCTGCGGGAAGTTGTAGGTGCGGATTCGTTCCGACCGGTCGCCGCTGCCGACCATCGCCCGGCGCGCCTCGGCCTCGGCGCCCTGCGTTTCCTGGCGCTGCTTCTCGTAGAAGCGGGCGCGAAGGACCTGCATCGCCTTGGCGCGGTTCTTGTGCTGGCTGCGCTCGTCCTGCTGCGTGACGACGATGCCGCTCGGCAGGTGGGTGATGCGCACGGCGCTGTCGGTGGTGTTGACGTGCTGGCCGCCGGCGCCGCTGGCGCGGTAGATGTCGATCTTGAGGTCCTTGTCCTCGATCTGCACGTCCACCTCGCTCGGCTCCGGCAGCACGGCGACGGTGGCGGCGGAGGTGTGGATGCGCCCGCCGCTCTCCGTCGCCGGCACGCGCTGCACGCGGTGGACGCCGCTCTCGAATTTGAGCTTGGCGAAAACGCCCGTGCCGGCAACGTTGGCGACGATCTCCTTGAAGCCGCCGATGTCGCTGGCGCTGAGGCTGATCGGCTCGACCCGCCAGCCCTGCTCGGCGGCGAAGCGTTCGTACATGCGGTAAAGGTCGGCGGCGAACAGGGCCGCCTCGTCGCCGCCGGTGCCGGCGCGGATTTCGAGCATGGCCGGGCGCTCGTCGGCCGCATCGCGCGGGAGCAAGCTGAGGGCGAGGCGGTGCTCGGCCTCGGGCAGCTTGTGGCGCAGTTCGGCCAGTTCGCCAGCGGCCAACTCGCCCATCTCCGGGTCGCGGGTGAGCACGGACAGCTCGGCGATCTCGGCGCGCATCGCGCGCACCTCGGCCACGGTGCGCGCGACCGGCTCCAGCTCGGCATAGTCGCGGCTGGCGGCGACGAACGCCTCGCCCTCCAGCTGGCCCGAGGCGAGACGTGCTTCGAGTTCAGCGAAGCGGTGCGCGATCTGGGCGAGGCGCTCTTCGGGGATGTTCATTCGGCACTTGCCTCGCCATCCCGGGCGAGCGGTCCGAGCGCCGCCTCCACCCGCTCGCGAGCGGCGGCGTCGGCCTTGAAGCGCACCTGACGCTGCCCATCGCGCACCGCCAGCGCGACGATCACCTCGCCGCCGGCCTTCACCGCCTTGTCGAAGCGCTTGCGGGGGGAGCCGGTGGCGACGAGCTCGGCGGAAATGCCGCAGCGGCGCAGGCGGGTGACGGCGGCAAGCCCATCGCTCGCGAGCGCGTCGTCCTCCACCACGATGATCGCTTCAGGCGCCGGGTCCTCGGCATCCCCCACCAGCATGGCCAGCCGCTCGATCCCGGCGGCCCAGCCGACCGCCGGGGTCTCCGGCCCGCCGAGGCTCTCCATCAGCCCGTCATAGCGCCCGCCGCCGAGCACCGTGCCCTGCGCGCCGAGCCGGTCGGTGACGAACTCGAAGGCCGTGTGGCGGTAATAATCGAGCCCGCGCACCAGCGCCCCGTTGCGTGTCCAAGCGACGCCCGCCGCGTCCAGCCCGGCGGTGACCGCGCCGAAGAAATCCTGCGCCTCGCCGCTCAGGAACTGGTCGATCTTGGGCGCCTCGGCCACGAAGCGGCGGTCGCGCTCGTCCTTGGAGTCGAGGATGCGCAGGGGGTTCTTCTCCAGCCGCTCCTGCGAGTCCTCGCTCAACTCGCATGCGTGCCCACGGAAATGTTCGACGAGCGCCGTGCGCCATGCCTCGCGGCTGGCCGCATCGCCGAGCGTGTTGAGCTGCAGGGTCACGCCCTCGGCAATGCCCAGTTCCTTGAGCAGCTGGTCGGCCATCGCCAGCAGTTCGACATCGGCCTGCGGCTCGGCCGCGCCGATGATCTCCGCATCGATCTGGTGGAACTGGCGATAACGGCCCTTCTGCGGACGCTCGTAGCGGAATATCGGACCGTGAGTCGCCAGTTTCAGCGGCGCATATTGCCGCCAGCCATCGGTGAGGTAGGCGCGGGCGATTCCGGCGGTGAATTCCGGGCGCAGGGTCAGCGATTCTCCGCCGCGGTCCTCGAAGGAATACATCTCCTTCGAGACCACGTCGGTCGTCTCGCCCAGAGAACGGGAGAACACCTCGGTCCGCTCGAACACCGGCATTTCCGCCCGGCGAAAGCGGTAGAGTTTGCGGACGCGCTCGAAGGTCTCGACGACGCAGGCGAAGGCCTCGGCCTCCGCGCCGAAGATGTCCTGCGTGCCGCGTACCGGGCGGGGAGTTTCGATGACCATGGGGCAGCGCGCTTAGACCGATCGCGTCGCTTCGCAAAGGCTTGGCTCCGGGGGGCGGCAGGCTGGGCTGCCCTGGGGACGGCTGCCTTAGGGGGCTGCCCGGCGCTTGGCGCCGGACGGACAGGCGAGCAAGGGTGCCGCAGGGTTGCGGCGGATTGCACCCGAGCGTGCCGCAGGGTCGCGGGTCGCGCGCTCGCAAGGCAGAAGATGCGCCGAACCTTGCCCGGTCGGCTCACCCTGTCGCAACCGCGCAACGCGCCGTCTGATATTGCGCTGCGGCACTGCCCGCGCCATGACGGTGGCATGACGATCCGCACCGCGCTGCCCGCGCTCATCGCCGCCCTCCTCGCCACCACCTCCGCGCCGGTCGCCTGGGCGCAGACGCCGCCGCTCTCAGCCCCGGAAGCGGTGCCGCTGCCGCCGGCGGTGCCGGACGCGCAGGACGTGCCCTATCCCGGCACGGTCGAACTCACCATCGATGCGACCGACACGGAGCGCGCGCTCTATCGCGTCACGCAGACCTTTCCGGTGCCGGAGGGGACACAGGAGCTGATCCTCCAGCTGCCAGAATATCTGCCCGGCAACCACGCCGCGCGCGGGCCTATCAACCTCATCGCCGACATCCACTTCGAGATCGACGGCCGCCCCGCCGCATGGGAGCGCCACCCGGTCGAGGTGAACGCCTTCCGCATCGCCCTGCCCGATGGCGCCCGAGAGGTCACGGCGCGGTTCGTCCACACCTCGCCGCTCCAGACGAACGAAGGGCGGATCACCATGACGCAGGAGATGCTCAACCTGCAGTGGGAGAAGATGACGCTCTATCCGGCGGGCTATTTCGTGCGCCAGATCCCGATCAAGCCGACCGTCACCTTCCCGGATGGCTGGACGGTCTACACCGCGCTCGACGGACAGAGCGAGGCAGGGCGGCAGGCCGATTGGGGCAACCGCATCACCTGGGACACGACCAGTTACGAGGTGCTGGTCGATTCGCCGATCTTCGCCGGCCAGCATGCGCAAAGCTGGGAACTCGGCCACGAGGTCGACATGAACGTGGTCGCCGACGAGCAGCGCCTGCTCGCGATCGAGCCCGAAAACATGGACACCTACCGCCGGCTGGTGGACGAGGCGCTGGTCCTGTTCGGCTCGCGCCCGTGGAACCATTACGACTTCCTGCTCGCCCTCACCGAGCGGATGGGCGGCATCGGCCTGGAGCACCACCGGTCGAGCGAGAACCAGTACGACCCCAACGATTTCGTCGATTGGGACACGATGGCGCACGATCGCAACGTGGTCAGCCACGAGCTCGTCCATGCCTGGAACGGCAAGTACCGCCGGCCGGAAGGGCTGTGGACGCCCGACTACCGCCAGCCGATGATCGACAATCTGCTGTGGATGTATGAAGGGCAGACGCAGTTCTGGGGCTGGGTGCTGGCGGCGCGTTCCGGGATGCAGCCCAAGGACCAGATCCTCGGCGCGATGGCGACTTCGGCCGGCTATTATGCCGAGCAGCCGGGCCGCGCCTGGCGTTCCGTGGAGGACACCACCCACGATCCGATCATCAATGGCCGGGCGCCGCGCCCCTACACCTCGATCCACCGCGATGAGGATTATTATAGCGAAGGCGCGCTGGTCTGGCTGGAGGCCGACCAGATCATCCGCGACGGCACGATGGGCGCGCGCGGCCTCGACGATTTCGCCGCCGCCTTCTTCGGCGGGGTGGAGGGCGATTACGGGCAGGTGACCTACGCTTTCGAGGACATCGTCAGCGCCCTGAACGAGATCCATCCCTATGATTGGGCCACTTTCCTGACCACGCGCCTGCGCACGCCAGGCCAGCCCGCCCCGCTGGAGGGCGTGCGGATGGCCGGATACGAACTGGTGTGGAAGGAGGAGCCCAACCCCTATCGCGCCGGCCAGATGCGCACCGGCGAGTTCCTCGATCTGCTCTACTCGCTCGGCGTGCAGCTGAACGCCAGCGGAGAGGTGACGCAGACCTTCTGGGATGGCCCGGCCTTCAATGCCGGCCTCGTCGATGGCGCGCAGGTCGTCGCGGTGGAGGGGCAGGAATACAGCGCCGAGCGGATGACGCAGGCGATCAGTGCGGCCAAGGCGTCGGGCGAGCCGATCGACCTCATCGTCAGGCGCGGGGAGCGCTTCCTCGACCTGTCGATCGATTATACGGGGGGCCTGCGTTACCCGTGGCTGGAGCCGGTCGGCTCCGCTGGAGGGACCGGCGAGCAGGGCCTCGATCGCCTGCTCGCCCCGCGCACCCCGGCCGTCTCCTGAAAGGCGGCGCGCGGCGGACCGCGTTGGGGAAGCGGCGAGCGGGTGAGGGGCGCCGCGACACGGCTCCTTCCGTTCCCGCCAACATGGCGTCCGTCCCTGTACCGAACAGTGCGCGATTCCTGCCTCGCCAAGGCGCCAGCGCTTCGCTAAGCGCCGCCGCCTGTGCACAGAGCGGGAAATCCGCCTCGTGCGGCGCAGCAGTAAGGGAGCAACGATGCGCATCGAGCATATTCCGACCGGCGACAATCCGCCCGACAGCCTCAACGTCCTGATCGAGGTGCCCGTTGGCGGCGAACCGGTGAAGTACGAGTTCGACAAGGCCTCGGGCGCGCTGTTCGTCGATCGCATCCTGCACACGCCGATGCGCTATCCGGCGAATTACGGCTTCGTGCCCCACACGCTCTCGCCCGATGGCGACCCGCTCGATGCGCTGGTCGTGGCCCGCTCGCCCTTCGTTCCCGGCTGCGTCGTGCGCGCCCGGCCGATTGCGGTGCTCAACCTGGAAGACGAGCATGGCGGGGACGAGAAGCTGGTCTGCGTGCCCGTCGATTCCACCTTCCCCTATTATACCTCCGTGGTGGAGAAGGGCGACCTGCCGGAAATTCTGTTCGCGCAGATCGAGCACTTCTTCACCCATTACAAGGATCTGGAGAAGGAGAAGTGGGTGCGGGTCGGCAAGTGGGGCGGCGCGGCCGATGCACGGCAGGTGGTGATCGAAGCCATCGAGCGCGCGCGGCAGGCCGGCCCGGCCGCGCCCGCCGGCGACTAGAGCGCGGCACTCACTCGACGGGGCGGGAGGAATCGAGCAGGTCCTTCCCGCCACGCGCGGCGCGCTCCTGCTCCACCATCTGCGACACCTCGCTTTGGGGCGCGGTGTCCTGAACCGCGGCGGCGCTCGCCACCATGGGGCGCCGGCGCTGCCGTTGCCCTTCATGCGGCGGCTCGCCGGTGGGCAGGGGCGGCGCGGGCGTATCGAAGCGCAGCCGGTAGATTGGCTCGGGCAGCGCGAAGCCTGCTTCCTCCAGCGCCTGCTTCACGGCCGGGATCGCCCGGCTCTTCGCCTTGAACCAGTCGGTGTCCTGCTGGTCGATCCAGGCGAGGAAACGGATGACGATGTTGGAATCGCCCACCTCCACCACGCGCGCCTGCGGCTCCGGCCGGTCGAGCACGAATTCGAGACGGCCAAGCACCTCCATGCCCAGGTGCCGCGCCTCGGTCGGGTCGTCGGCCGCGTCGATGCCCAGGTCGAAGTCGAAGCGCCGCTGCGGGTTGCGGGTATAGTTGAGGATCACCGCCTTGAAGACGGTGGAGTTCGGGATCCGCAGATGGTTGCCGTCGAGCGTCATCAGGATCGTCGCCCGGCTGGTCAGGCGGATGACGCGCCCTTCATAGGCGTCGATCACCACCCAGTCATTGGCGCGGAAGGGCTGGCGCAGGCTCAGCATCAGGCTGGCGACGTAGTTCTCGATCGTATCGCGCATGGCGAAACCGAGCGCGACCCCGATCACCCCCGCCCCGCCCAGCACCGCGCCGAGCAGCGTGCCCGCGCCGATCATGTCGAGCGCGACCACGATCCCGCCGATGACGAAGACGAAGCGGATCGCGCTGGCGATCAATTCGGCGAGGAACGAGTTCGGCGCCAGCCGGTGCCAGATGCCGGTCAGCGATGCGAGCGCATAGCCGACGCCCCCGATGAGCAGGGCCACGAACAGCGCCACGCCGACCAGCGGCAGCATGCGCACCCAGCCCTCCACCCGATCGGATAGCCCGCCCAGGCCCAGGCCGGTGCCAACGGAGACGTCGCGCTCGATCCCGTTCTCGACCGTCACCACCCCCTGCACCCGGGCGGCGATCGCCTCGGCCCGGGCACGCGCCTCGGCGTCCTCCACGGTGCCGCTCAGGGTCACGACGCCGCCTTCCACACTGGCGCTCACCCGGGAAAGGCTCGGCACCTCGGCGAAGATGCCGGAAAGCCGTTCGCCGATCAGCGCATCCTCTCCATCGGCACGGTCCGCAGCGATCGCCGGGGCGGGGCTCGGCTCTGCCGATTCGGGTTGCGCGCTCCCGGCCGAGGAGCCCAGAGCAGCGCCAACGGCACCGGCCGGCACGCTCGCCAGCAACAGCGCGGCAAGGGCCGCGCGCAGCAGCAGCGCCAGAACGCCGGCCAGTGGGGCGATCCACGGTGCGATCAGAACAGCGCCGCAACGCCCTTGAAGGCCGCCGTCAGAGCGAGGGGCAGGCCGATCGCGCACAGCCACAGCGCCAGCCGGTCGCGCCGGAACTGCCCGGCCAGCGCCGCATCGCGTGCCTGGGCCTCGCTCATGCCGTCCCAGCGCCGCTCCACCATCCGGCAGCCCGGAATGATGGCGACAACCAGCACGACCAGCGCGAAATAGGGGAGCACCGATCCGTGCCCGGCCTTGAGCGCGTGCATGGTGACGAAGATCTGCAGGGCGGTATAGGTGAGCAGGGCATAGGCGATGTGGTCGCTGATCCGCTTGCGCCAGTCGATCTGCGCGCCGACGGCGCCGTGTTGAGGCGGCGCCCCCGTCCGGTGCATCGCGTTCGACCAAAGAGCCTTGCCCATCCGCGCTCTCCTTCCCGTCAGGCGGCGACTATCTCACCACATCCCGGCACTGGCAAGCCCGCGAGCCCGTGGGACGAAGCGGCAGAAATACCTGCATGCCCGACGCGCCGCGTCGCCGCTGCCTTCCGCCGGCTGCGATCGCCGCGCTCCGCGCCTGAACCATGCACGTTTCCTGCCAAGTGCGCTTCAATCGCTCGCCGGCCATGCTAAAGCGCGTGCATGACGACGCTCGACCAGGATTTCATCGACCAGGAGGCCCTCGCCCACACGATGGCAGAGGCGCCGGCCCATGCCGCCCCGCCGATCCCTCAGGGCGGGCTCGAAGTGGTCAACATCGCCAAGAGCTACGACAAGCGCGCGGTGCTGACCGACATCTCGCTGTCGGTGGGCAAGGGCGAGGTGCTGGGGCTGCTGGGGCCGAACGGCGCGGGCAAGACCACCTGCTTCTATTCGATCATGGGGCTGGTGAAGCCCGATTCGGGCCGCATCCTGATGGACGGCGTCGATGTGACGAAGCTGCCGATGTACCGGCGGGCGATCCTCGGCCTCGGCTATCTGCCGCAGGAAACCAGCATCTTCCGCGGCATGACGGTGGAGCAGAACATCGCCTGCGTGCTGGAGATGGTGGAGCCCGACAAGGCCACCCGCCGTGCGGAAGTGGAGCGCCTCCTGGAGGAATTCGGCCTCACCCGCCTGCGCGCGAGCCCGGCCATGGCGCTGTCCGGCGGCGAGCGGCGCCGTTGCGAGATCGCCCGTGCGCTGGCCGCGAAGCCGTCGATCATGCTGCTGGACGAGCCCTTCGCCGGCATCGACCCGCTGTCGATCAGCGACATCCGCGACCTCGTCAGGGACCTGAAGCGGCGCGGGATCGGCGTGCTGATCACCGACCACAATGTGCGCGAGACGCTCGACATCGTGGACCGCGCCTGCATCATCTATGGCGGGCAGGTGCTGTTCGCAGGGTCGCCGCAGGGGCTGGTCGCGGACGAGAACGTGCGCCGCCTCTATCTGGGCGAGAGCTTCACGCTGTGACCGGCCGGCCGCTTGCGACCCGGTCGCGGGCGGGCGGAGGCCCCGGCTGCGGCAGGACAGGTCCCATGGGGCAGGGTCCGCAGGTCCTGCGCTGATGTCGCTCGCCCCGCGCCTGGACCTCAGGCAAAGCCAGTCTCTGGTGATGACGCCGCAATTGCAGCAGGCGATCAAGCTGCTGGCGCTGTCGAACCTCGAGATCGAGACTTTTCTTGGCGAGGCGCTGGAAAACAACCCGCTGCTGGAAGCGGGCGAACTGTCGGTCGAGCGCGCCGACCCCGCGCCCGAACAACTCGCCGAGCCTCCAGCGGACACGCCGAACCCGCCGCAGGACGCCGCCCCGCCGGCCGATCACGACGAGCGCGATTCGGGCGACTGGTCGGCGCAGAGCGGCGCCGGCACCGGTGAGGACGGCCCCGTCGAGGAGGATCGCGGCGCCGGCGAGCCGACACTGGCCGAGCATCTGGAGGCGCAGATCGGTGCCGCTGCGGCAGACCCCCAGCTCCTGTTCGTGGCGCGCCACCTGATCGGTCTGCTGGACGAGGCCGGCTATCTGACCGTGCCGTTGGCGGAGGTGGCCCGTGACCTTGCCGTGCCGCTAGAGCAGGCCGAGCGTGCCCTTGCCGCGGTGCAGTCGCTCGATCCCACCGGCGTCGGTGCGCGCACCCTGTCGGAGTGCCTGGCGCTGCAGGCCAGGGAAGCGAACCGCTACGACCCGTGCATGGCGGCGCTGCTCGACCATCTCGACCTCGTGGCCAAGGGTTCATTCGCGCAGCTCAAGCGGCTGTGCCGGGTCGATGAGGAGGATTTCGCCGACATGCTGCGCGAATTGCGCAGCTACGACCCCAAGCCCGGCCTGCGCTTCGGCGGCGCGGAGCGCGCTGCCCTCGTGCCGGACATCCTGGTGGCGCCGCACGGGCCCGATTGGGACATCGCGCTCAACCCGGCCACGCTGCCCCGGCTGGTGGTCAACCGGTCGTACTACCTGGAGCTCAGCACGAGTTCCGATCCGAAGGCGAAGAACTGGCTGGGCGAGAAGCTGGCCGATGCCAACTGGCTGATTCGCGCGCTCGACCAGCGGCAGAAGACGATCCTGAAGGTCGCCGCCGAACTGGTCCGCCAGCAGGACGGCTTCTTCCGCCACGGAGTCGCCCGGCTGAAGCCGCTGACCCTGCGCGCCGTGGCCGAGGCAATCGACATGCACGAAAGCACCGTCAGCCGGGTCACCTCGAACAAGAGCCTGCAATGCGATCGCGGCACGTTCGAGCTCAAATACTTCTTCACCAGCGGAGTGGCCGCGGCCGATGGCGAGGGCGCCGTCTCGGCCGAATCGGTCAAGGCGCAGATTCGCGCGCTGGTCGATGCGGAGGAGCCGAAATCCATTCTGTCCGACGATCAGCTGGTCGATCTGCTGCGCGAAAAAGGCTTCGATCTCGCCCGGCGCACCGTGGCCAAATACCGCGAGGCGATCGGCATCGGCTCCTCCGTGCAGCGGCGCCGGCAGAAGCGGCTGGCCGGTCGCACCTGAGGGCCTGCCGGCCCCACTCCCATCCCGGCGGCCCGAACGATCGGGGAACGCTTTACCCGATATTTACCTTTCTCGTTGAGAAATGACGTGGTTAATCCAACGCGATCCCGCCGTGCGGGGCGCGACCAGGCTGAAGGACCAGGGGACAAATCCATGCGCGTGCTGCTGATCGAAGACGAGCCGAGCACTGCCAAGGCGATCGAGCTGATGCTCGGCCGCGAAGGCTTCAATGTCTATGCCACCGATCTGGGCGAGGAAGGCCTCGATCTGGGCAAGCTGTACGATTACGACATCATCCTACTCGACCTGAACCTGCCCGACATGCACGGCTACGACGTGCTCAAGAAGCTGCGGGTGGCCAAGGTGCAGACCCCGGTGCTGATCCTGTCCGGCATCGCGGAGATGGACTCCAAGATCCGCAGCTTCGGCTTCGGCGCCGACGATTACGTCACCAAGCCGTTCCACCGCGACGAGTTGGTCGCCCGCATCCACGCGGTCGTCCGCCGCTCGAAGGGCCATTCGCAATCGGTGATCAAGACCGGCAAGCTGGCGGTCAACCTCGATGCCAAGACGGTCGAGGTGGACGGCGCCCGCGTGCACCTGACGGGCAAGGAATATGCGATGCTGGAGCTGCTCTCGCTGCGCAAGGGCACCACGCTGACCAAGGACATGTTCCTCAACCACCTCTACAATGGCATGGACGAGCCGGAGCTGAAGATCATCGACGTGTTCATCTGCAAGCTGCGCAAGAAGCTGTCGACCGCTTGCGGCGGAGAGAACTACATCGAGACTGTCTGGGGCCGCGGATACGTCCTGCGCGATCCCGACAGCGAGGCCGAGGCGGCCTGAGGCCGTCGCGGCAAGGCTGGCCCGGGCCATGAACGGCAGCAGGCCGGCCCTGACGCAGGCCGCGCTGTCCCTTGCCTCGCTGGCGGCCGGCCTCGCCGTCCTCGCCACGGCCGAATCGCTGGCGGGCCTGCCGCGTGCGGAATGGCCGGCGAGGCTGTCGCGGCTCGGCAATCTCCTGTTGGCGGTGGAGGGGCTGAAGGTTCTGTCCGCCTGCTGCGTGCTCCTGGTGGTGCGGGCGGCGGGCGCTGCCTTCCCTGCCGGTCCGGCCCGCTTCGCCTTCCCTGTCGGAGTGGCCGGGGGAACCGTGCTGCTGGCTTCCGCTCTGGCGGGCGGGGTGGCGTTTCTCCCCGATCTGCCGGAACCGGCGCTGAGGCGCGGCGCCATGCTGCTGCTCAGCCTCTCCGTGGCGCTGATCGGATTGTGGAGCCTGCTGTGCGGCATCGCCCTGTTGCGTGATGGGCGGCGCTTCGCGGGCGCGGCCGGACTGCTGTTCGGGCTTTCGAGCCTGCCGGCCTATCTGTCGCCGCTTCTCGCGCTGGCTTCGTTCGTCCTGGGGCTCATCTGGTGGGTGGTGCTGGGACGGAGCCTTGGGGGGTCGCGCCCTCTGCCGGCCCCTGCCGGACCTGCTCCCCGCTCGCACCCTCGAGGCGGCAGACCCCGGCGCAGGTGACGACCGCGCCCCCGCGCGCCGGCTCGGTTCGAGGTCAGCCGCGCCAGCCCTCCCCACCCTCTCGCAACCGCGCTCTGGACAAGCGCCCCTCCGCGCCCCTAGCCCGCCGGCCATGACCGCTCACAAGCCCGGCGACCCGCTGACGCTCAACCGCCTCTATGGCCGCAGCCAGGGGCGACCGCTGCGCGCGGCCCAGCAGGCGCTCGTCGAGAATCTGCTGCCGCGCATCGCCGTGCCGGACGATGGGCCGATCAACGCGCAGCGCCTGTTCGGCAGCGATGTTCCGCTCCACTTCGAGGTCGGCTTCGGCGCGGGCGAGCACCTCGCCTACCGCGCCGACCTGCTGCCCGACCACGGCTTCATCGGCGCCGAGCCCTTTCTCAACGGCGTGGCCGGTGCACTCGGCCATGTTCACGAGCAGGGCCTCGCCAACGTCCGCCTGCACCACGGCGACGCGCTCGACGTGCTGGCGCGCATTCCCGATGGCGCGCTGTCCTTCCTCTACCTGCTCCACCCCGATCCCTGGCCCAAGGCGCGCCACGCCAAGCGCCGGATGATGAACGACGGCCCGCTCGCCTTGTTCGCCGCGAAGCTTCGGCCCGGCGGCGAGTTCCGCTTCGGCACCGACCACCCCGTCTATCTGCGCCACGCTCTGATGGTGATGCGGCGCCACACCGACAGCTTCGACTGGCTGGTGGAGGGGCCGCAGAGCTGGCAGCAGCGCCCCGGCGGCTGGTGCCAGACCCGTTACGAGGCCAAGGCGCGCCAGCTCGGCCACGAAATCTGGTACTTCCGCTTCCGCCGCCGCTGAGCGGACAGGACATTCGGTCTTCGTACGCTCGCTGCGCCGTTGCACTGAGGAGGTGCGACAGGGGGAATCTTGTCGGCGCCGACGTGGCCGAACTGCTTCCCTTGGTCGCCGGCTTTGCTGCTCAGCGGGTGGCCGGTTCCTCGCCGGAGCGACCCTCGAGTTCCTGATCGGCGGAATCGCTGCGGCGCCGGTCGGCTCAGCCGGCGAGCAGCCCCGCCGCGGCAATGGCGGCACTCACGGTCACCAGCACGCCCAGGCACAGCGCGTGCTTGCGCTGCGGCGTGATGGGGGCGCGCAGGACCGCGAGATTGACCGCGAAGCCGAGCAGACCTCCGGCCACCCCGGCCACCCCGCTCGCGTGGTTCGCCCGGTACCAGGCGAGGTCAGAGGCAAAGGTGGCCGTGGTGCGCACACCGTAATACGAGTTGGGCGCCACCCAGCCCAGCATCAGCGGCATGCTGATCGCCGCGAAGAGCAAGGGCACCGCCGCAAGCAGCCACAGCGCCCAGCGCGGCGGCTCCTCGCGGCGGCCGCGCCCCGTCACCCCACCACGCCAGCCGCCGCCAGCACCGCCAGGGTCAGGACGTCAGGCGCGATCGAGGTCATCGGTGCGATCTGCACGGGGCGCTCCATGCCGATCAGCATCGGCCCGATCGTGGCACTGCCGCCCAGCTCACGCAGCAGCTTGGCCGACAAATTGGCCGATTGCAGGCCCGGCATGATCAGCACGTTGGCAGGCGCCGACAGGCGGCTGAACGGGTAGAGCGCCATCACCTTCGTATTGAGCGCCGCATCGGGCGCGATCTCGCCCTCATATTCGAAGCCCGGCTGCTGTTCGTCGAGGATGTGCACCGCGCCGCGAATGTTCTCCAGCCACTTGCCGGACGGATTGCCGAAGGTGGAGTAGGACAGGAACGCGACCCGCGGCTCGTGCCCCAGCCGCCGCGCGACCTTCGCCGTCTCGCACGCGATATGGGCGAGCTCTTCGGCGGTCGGCCGCTCGTTGATTGTCGTGTCGGCCAGGAACACGGTGAAGTTCTTGCCGATCATCGCATGCACGCCGAAGGGGATTTCCCCCTTCTTCGGCTCCAGCACCAGCTGCACCTCGCGCATGGTCTGGGCGAAGGTCCGCGTCAGGCCGGTGATCATCGCATCGCCATGGCCCAGCGCCACGAGCAGCGCGGCGAACACGTTGCGCTCCTGGTTCACCATCCGCCGCACGTCGCGCTCGGTGAAGCCGCGCCGCTGGAGCCGCTTGTAGAGATAATCCACCATCCGCGGCACCAGCTCGGAATCGGCCGAGTTCTGGATCTCGAAGCTTTCCGGGTTGGTGGCCTGCAACTCGGCCAGCTTGTCCTTCACCGCCTGGGTGCGCCCGACCAGCACCGGTGTGCCATAGCCGAAATCGCGGAACTGGATCGCGGCGCGCAGCATCACGTCCTCCTCGGCTTCCGCGAAGACGACGCGCTTGGGGTTCTTCTGCGCCTCCTCGTACACCTTGGTCAGCACCGAGGTGGTGGGGTTCAGCCGCGCCTTGAGCGAGGTCTTGTACGCCTCGAGATCCTCGATGGGCCGCTGCGCCACGCCGCTGTCCATCGCGGCCTTGGCCACGGCGGCGCTCACCGTTTCCATCAGGCGCGGATCGAACGGCGCGGGGATGATGTATTCGCTGCCGAAGCGCTGGTTCTTGCCATAGGCCGCGGCGACCTCCTCCGGCACGCGCTCGCGCGCCAGTTCGGCGATGGCCTCGGCCGCGGCGATCTTCATCTCCTCGTTGATCGTGGTCGCCTGCACATCCAGCGCGCCCCGGAAGATAAAGGGGAAGCCCAGCACGTTGTTGACCTGGTTCGGGTAATCGGAGCGGCCGGTGGCGATGATCGCATCCGGCCGAACCGCCTTGGCCGCCTCCGGCATGATCTCCGGAGTCGGATTGGCCATGGCGAAGATGATCGGCTGCGGCGCCATCTTCGCCACCCATTCGGCCTTCAGCGCGCCCGCGGCAGACAGGCCGAGGAAGATATCGGCGCCCACCAGCGCCTCCTCCAGCGTGCGCGCGTCGGTGTCGATCGCGTGCGCGCTCTTCCACTGGTCCATCTGGTCGGTGCGGTCGCGGTGGATCACGCCCGCCCGGTCGCACATCGTCACGTTCTGGTGCGGAACGCCCATCGCCTTGATCAGCGCGGTGCAGGCGATCGCGCTCGCCCCCGCGCCGTTCACCACCATGCGCACGTCCTTCAGCTCGCGCCCGGTCAGGTGGCAGGCATTGAGGAGCCCGGCGGCCGCGATGATCGCGGTGCCGTGCTGGTCGTCGTGCATCACCGGGATCTTCATGCGTTCACGAAGAGCCTGCTCGATGATGAAGCATTCGGGCGCCTTGATATCCTCCAGGTTGATGCCACCGAAGGTCGGCTCCATCAGCGCGACCGCGTCGATGATCGCCTGCGGGTCCTCCGTGGCGAGCTCGATGTCGATCGAATCGACGTCGGCGAAGCGCTTGAACAGCACCGCCTTGCCTTCCATCACCGGCTTGCTGGCCAGCGCGCCGAGATTGCCCAGCCCCAGGATCGCCGTGCCGTTGGAGATCACCGCGACGAGGTTCGCCCGCGCCGTGTATTGGGCCGCGCAGGCCGGGTCGGCGGCGATCGCCTCCACCGGCGCAGCCACGCCAGGCGAATAGGCGAGGCTGAGATCGCGCTGAGTCGCCATCGGCTTGCTCGGGACGATCTCGATCTTCCCCGGCCGGATCGTCGAGTGATAGAACAGCGCCTCGCGGGCGGTGAAGCTGTCGGTGTCTTCGGGCAAGTCGGCTCCTTCCTTTTCATCAGCCTAGCGCGGTGCAGTGCCGGGGGAAAGCGCCGCTTGACTTGTCTCGGCCCCAGCCTGCTGCGGAGCGCTGCCACGGTGGGCGGCTCAGACCCGGTGGGCATAGGCATCCCTCGTGTCCGGGATCCGCCCGATAGCGCGAAACGCTGGTCCGATCCGCAGCAGATCTTGCCAGGCTCGGGCGGTTGCATGCCGCCCGGCGCACCCGCGCCGACGAGCTTCAAGGCCAAACCTGCGAGCCCAGGCAGCCGATCCGCACCGCCCGTCCGCTCACTCGTCCAGCTCGATGTCCCAGTACAGCCAGTCGCGCCAGGTCTCGTGCAGGTAGTTGGGCGGGAAGCTCTTGCCGTGCTGCTGCAGCTGCCAGCTGGTCGGGCGGATCGGCCGCACCATCGGCTGCATGTGCGCCTGCGCCGGGGTGCGCCCGCCCTTCTTCATGTTGCAGGGGGCGCAGGCGGTGAGGATGTTTTCCCAGGTCGTGCGCCCGCCGAGCCGGCGCGGCACCACGTGGTCGAAGGTCAAGTGCCGGGGGCTGCCGCAATATTGGCAGACGAACCGGTCGCGCAGGAACAGGTTGAAGCGGGTGAAGGCGGGAAACTCGCTCGGCTTCACGAATTGCCGCAGCGCGATCACGCTCGGGATCTTCATGTCCAGCGAGGGCGAATGCACCTCCCGGTCGTAGCTGGCGACGATGTCCACCCGCTCCAGGAACACCGCCTTGATCGCCGTTTGCCACGGCCACAGGCTCAGCGGATAATAGGAGAGCGGCGTGTAGTCCGCATTGAGCACCAGCGCCGGGCAGCTTTCCAGCCTGCGCGCAGGATCATCCCCGGCGCTCCGGAACTGCGCGACGCGTTCGATCAGTTCGGCCTTGAACACCGGTCGTGTCCTCCCTGATACGTGCAAGGCAAGCATTTGCGAAGAAAAGCGTCAACCCTGTTACAAACAGTCCATCCACAGCTTCTTCCACGAGTCGCACCTCCGGAGCGGCGGGGCGGGCGCCGGTGATCGTCACCCGCTTCGCGCCGAGCCCGAACGGCCTGCTGCATCTCGGCCATGCCTTTTCCGCCATCGTCGCGCACGATCTGGCGCAGGAGGCCGGCGGGCGGTGCCTGCTGCGGGTGGAGGATATCGACGGCGCCCGCTCCCGCCCCGACCTGCCGGAGGCGTTCCGCGCCGACCTCGCCTGGCTCGGCCTCGCCTTCGAGGAGGTGCCTGCGCAGTCCACGCGGCTCGCGCGCTACCGCGATGCTGCCGAGGCGCTGCGGCGCGAAGGCCTGCTCTACCCCTGCCGCTGCACCCGCGCCGAGATCGCCGCGGGGGCGCGCGAGCTCGGCGCGGACGGCCCCGTCTATTCCGGCACCTGCCGCGCCGCCGGTCTCGATCCGCGCGAGCCCGCGGCCTGGCGGCTCGACATCGCCGAGGCGCTGCGCCGCACCGGCGCGCTGACCTGGACCGACGAGCGCGCCGGCGTGCAGCAGGCCCGCCCCGACCTCGCCGGCGACGTGGTGCTGGTGCGCAAGGATGCGGACACGCCCGCCAGCTATCACCTCGCCGCGACGCTGGACGACGCCGCGGATGGCGTGACGCTGGTCACGCGCGGGGCGGACCTGTTCGCCGCCACCCACGTCCATCGGCTGTTGCAGGAACTGCTCGGCCTGCCGGTGCCGGTCTGGCACCATCATCCGCTGCTGCTGGACCAGAGCGGCCGCAAGCTCGCCAAGCGCCGCAACTCTCCCTCGCTCGCCGATCGCCGCGCCGCGGGGGAGGACGGGCGCGAACTGGCGCGGGAGCTGCGAAAAGGGTGCTGGCCGGCTGGAATTACCCTGTCCAACGCCTTACATGGGGAGCCATGAACACGTTCTTCGTCATCCTCATCGTCGTGCTCGCGGTGATGGTCGTCGTCTCGCTCGTCCGGGGCGTCATCGCCTTCTTGCAGAGCGCCAAGCTCGACCTGGAGCAGGGCGGAGAGCGGGCGACCGAGATGCAGCTGCGGCAGAACAAGATGATGTTCGCGCGCATCAAGTACCAGGCGATGGCGGTCCTCGCCGTCGCCGTGCTGATGATGATCAACCGCTAAGCGGCGCCGGCAACGGCCCGATGGTCCGCTTGACGAGGATCTACACACGCACCGGCGACGAGGGCACGACCGGCCTGGTGGACGGCTCGCGCACGCCCAAGCATTCCGCTCGCATCGCGGCGATCGGCGAGGTGGACGAAGCCAATTCCGTGCTCGGCTGGGCGCTGCTCGCCGCGACGGGCGACCGGGCGCAGGAGCTCCGCCGGATCCAGAACGACCTGTTCGACCTCGGCGCGGACCTCGCCACGCCCGCTTCAAGCCCGGACGAGGACTTCGCGCCGTCCGACAGGGCGCTGCGCATCGCACCCGCGCAGGTCGCCTTTTTGGAGGCGCGGATCGACGGCTTGAACGCCGCGCTCGCCCCGCTTGCAAGCTTCATCCTCCCCGGCGGCAACGAGCTTGCGGCCCGCTTGCATCTGGCCCGCGCGGTGGCCCGCCGGGCCGAACGAGCGGTCAGCGCCCTTGCCGACGAGGCACCGGTCAACCCGGCCGCCCTCGCCTACGTCAATCGCCTGTCGGACTACCTGTTCGTGCTCGCCCGCGCCGCCGCGGCGGAGAGCGGCGGCGACATCCTCTGGCGACCGGGCGCGAACCGCTAGCCACCGCCGGCCCTGCCCGCTAACCCGGCCACGAGGCGCAGGAGGAGCAGCAGCGATGGACACAGTCGGCGTGATCGGAGCAGGGCAAATGGGCGCCGGCATCGCCCAGGTCGTCGCCGTCAGCGGGGCGCGCGTGCTCCTCGCCGACCGCGATCAAGCCATCGCCCAGAAGGCCCGCGACGGCATCGCCAAGCGGCTCGCCCGACTGGTCGAGAAGGACAAGATGGGTGCCGCCGACGCCGACGCCGCCCTCTCGCGCATCGAGCCCGTCGCCGATTATGCGCCGATGGCCCAGGCGGAACTGATCGTCGAGGCGGCGACCGAGCGGGAAGAGGTCAAGCGCGCGATCTTCGACCAGGCCGGCACAGTGCTCGGCGCCGATGCGATCCTTGCCACCAACACCAGCTCGATCCCGATCACGCGCATGGCGGCGGGCGTGCCGGACCCGGCGCGCTTCATCGGCCTGCATTTCTTCAATCCGGTGCCGGTGATGGGGCTCGTCGAGATCATTCCGGGCCTCGCCACCTCCGAACAGACGGTCGAGCGGATGCGCGCCTTCGCCGCCAGCCTGAACAAGCAGGTGGTGATGAGCGAGGACGAGCCCGGCTTCATCGTCAACCGCGTGCTGATGCCGATGATCAACGAAGCGGTGTTCGCCCTCGGCAGCCACACGGCGAGCATGGCTGATATCGACGCGGCCTGCCGCCTCGGCCTCAACCATCCGATGGGCCCCTTGGAACTGGCGGATTTCATCGGGCTCGACACCTGCCTGGAGATCACGCGGGTGCTGTTCCACGGCACCGGCGATCCGAAGTACCGGCCCGCGCCGCTGCTGGTGAAATATGTCGAGGCGGGTTGGCTCGGCCGGAAGAGCGGCAAGGGCTTCTACGACTATTCCGGGCCGGAACCGGTGCCGACCCGATGACCGCGGAGGGCCTGGCGGAGCGCTGACGGGAACGGGCGCCGAGGCCGGTCCGTTCTCCTGCGCAAAGGAGACATTTTGCGATGACCGACGATCCCCGCCAGGGCGCCCGCCCCGAAGACGATGCCGAGAATTTCGGCAAGCCCGAACTGCACAACGCGGAACAGGACGACGAGGGCGAGCAGACCCAGACCGTCGCCGTTGATGCGCTCGAGGGCGAGGCGCGCCAGGGCAGCCCGCTCGACAGCATCAAGTCCGACAATTCCAGCGGCGTGATGGACGATTCGACGCAGGACCTGGTCGATCACATGCGCGACATGGAACAATCGGGCCGCATCGACATGAGCGCCTATCGCGGCGAGCCGAACATGGACGACAACGAGGACAAATACGCGCCGGAGAACAAGATCGACGATCTGCCCTCCGACGGTTCAGGCGAAGAGAGCCAGGGCGCGCGGGGCACCTAGAGGCCGTCGCCGACCGCCCCGTCGTTGAGGATCCAGAAGCCCGCGATCAGCGCCAGCCCGCCGAGAATGACGGACCAGCTCATCCAGCGGATATAGGGCGTTTGTGGCCGCACCGTCTCGTGGCTGGAGAGCCGGGAGAAGGTGCGGCAGGCGCGGCGCTCGGCCGTCCAGGCGATGGTCATGCCGAGGAAGATGAAGAGCGTCGCAATGGCGCGTGCGAGCCATGGCGGCTCAAAATCGCCGAACACCACGTGGAACGCGATGCCGACGCCGATGGCGCCGAAGGCGGTGCGCAGCCAGCCGGCGAAGGTCCGCTCGGTGGCCTGTATGGTCCGGTCCTCGGCAAGGTCGGTGCGCGCCTCCGCGAGCCCGTTCTTGTCGCGCTTCTTCTCGCTGTCCTCGTCGCTCATGGCGCAGTGACAACGCGGCCGGGCGGGGCAAGGGTTCCCCCGCTAAGTGGTTTCATCAGCCTTCCGCCGTAAGTCGTAGAGCACGTCGAGCGCCTCGCGCGGGGACAGCGCATCGAGGTCGAGCGCCTGCAAGCGATCGCGCAAGCCGGGGCCGGGCGCCGTCTCCGCCCGCGCGGCCGTGGCGGCGAAGAGCGGCAGTTCGCCCAGCCCTGCTGCGATCCCTCCCGTTTCGGCGCGACCTTTCTCCAGCTTCTCCAGCACCGCCGCGGCGCGTGCCAGCACCGGCGGCGGAAGCCCGGCCAGCCGCGCCACGGCAAGGCCATAGCTGCGGTCCGCCGCGCCCTCCGCCAGTTCGTGCAGCAGCACGAGGTCGCCCTTCCACTCGCGCGCGCGGACATGGTGCAGACTCAGCGCCCCGCAGCTTTCCGCCAGCCGCGCGAGTTCGTGATAGTGCGTGGCGAACAGGCAGCGGCAGCGGACATTTTCGTGGATCGCCTCGGCCACCGCCCAGGCGAGCGCCAGCCCATCATAGGTGGAGGTGCCGCGCCCGACCTCATCGAGGATCACGAAGCTGCGCTCCGTCGCCTGCGCGAGGATTGCGGAGGTCTCAACCATCTCGACCATGAAGGTGGAGCGGCCGCGCGCCAGATTGTCCGACGCACCCACACGGCTGAACAGGCGGTCGACCAGCCCGATCCGCGCGGAGGCCGCCGGCACGAAGCCGCCGGCATGGGCCAACAGGACGATGAGGGCGTTCTGGCGCAGGAAGGTCGACTTGCCGCCCATGTTCGGCCCGCCGATCAGCCACAGCCTGTCCGTCGGCGACAGGCGGCAATCATTGGCCACGAAGCGCTCGCCGGTGCGGGCCAGCGCCTCCTCCACCACCGGGTGGCGCCCGCCGGCGATCTCGAGGCATGGCTCCTCGACCAGCCGGGGCCGCACCCAGCCGCCCTCGGCGGCGCGCTCCGCCTGCCCGGCGGCGACGTCGATCCGGGCGAGCGCGGCGGCGGTGGCGGCGATCCGCTCGCGCGCTGCCGACACGTTCGCGACCAGTTCCTCGAAATGGGCTTCCTCGGCGGCGAGCGCATGGCGGCCGGCCTGGCCGATCCGGTCGGCCTCCTGGTGCAGGTGCAGCGAATTGAAGCGGACCGCATTGGCCATGGTCTGGCGGTGGGTGAATCCGCTGTCCGGCGCCATCAGCCGGTCAGCATGGCGGGCGGGCACCTCGATAAAATAGCCGAGCACGCCATTGTGGCGGATCTTGAGCGCGGCGATGCCGGTCTCCTCGCGATAACGCGCCTCCAGCGCGGCGATCGCGCGCCGCGCATTGCCGGAGGTCTTGCGCAGCTCGTCCAGCGCGTGGTCGTAGCCTTCCGCGATGAAGCCTCCGCCCGCCCTTTCGGTAGGCGGCGCGGCGACCAGCGCCCGGCCGAGCAGGTCGGTCAGCGCGGCGTGGCCGGCGAGGTGGGGACGCAGCGACTCGAGCAGCGCCGGCCGGTCCGGCCCCGCCGCCAGAACGTCGCGGATGCGCCTCGCCTCGACCAGTCCGTCGCGCAGCTGGCCGAGGTCGCGCGGGGAGCCGCGCCCCGCCACCACCCGCCCGAGTGCCCGGCCGCAATCGGGCAGCGACCGCAAAGCCGCGCGCAGATCGGCGCGCAGCAGCGGATCGTCGCGCAGCCACTGAACGAGATCGAGCCGCTCCTCGATGCTCTCCCTGCGCGCGAGAGGCGCGGAGAGATCCTCGGCGAGAGCCCGCGCCCCGGCGCCGGTGACGCAGCGGTCGATCGTGGCGAGCAGGCTGCCTGCGCGGCCGCCGCCCTGGGCCTGCGTGATCTCCAGGCTGGCCCGCGTCGCCGCATCCATCGCCAGCACTTCGGCGGTAGTTCGCGCCACCGGCGGCAGGAGCAGCGGCAGTGCACCGCGCCCGACATGGCCGAGATAGGCGAGAAGGCCCCCCGCCGCCGCCAGCATCGGCCGGGTGAACGCGCCGAAGCCTTCGAGCGTGGCGACGCCGTGCACCTGCTTGAGCCGCGCCTCCCCCTCTTCGCTGGCGAACTCGCCGCGCGGACGGGGAACTGCGTCGAGCGGGGCATCGGCCCAATCTTCGGACACAACCAGCTCGCTTGCGCCCAGCCGCGCCAGAGCAGCGCCCAGTTCGGCGGGAGCGCATTCCTCCAATTCCATGCGGCCGGTGGAGATGTCGCAGGCGGCGATGCCGCACATGCCACGCAGATCGCAGGCGGCGACCAGCCGATTGGCGCGGCGCGGCTCCAGCAGCGCTTCCTCGGTCAGCGTGCCAGCCGTGACGAACCGCACGATCTCGCGCCGGACGAGCGCCTTGGCACCGCCGCGCCGGCGCGCCTCCTCCGGGCTTTCGACCTGCTCGGCAATCGCGACACGGCAGCCGGCGCGGATCAGGCGCGCGAGGTAGCTTTCGGCCGAGTGGACCGGCACGCCGCACATCGGCACGGGCTCGCCGCCGTGCTCGCCGCGGCTGGTCAGCGCGATGTCGAGCACCGCGCTGGCCCGGCGCGCATCGTCGAAGAACAGCTCGAAGAAATCGCCCATGCGATAGAACAGCAGGCACTCGCCGGCCTCGCGCTTGAGCGCCAGGTACTGGGCCATCATCGGCGTGGGGGCGGCGGGATCGGCCATGCTCGCCCGCGCCCTAGCGCATGTCGCGCCAGGGATCAGCACCCCGCGCGCGGCAAGCCACAGCCTATTGCACGATCACCGGATGATGCTTGTCGAGGTGCCGCCTGATGATCTTCAAATTGCGGGTGTTGGAGCGGAACAGGAAGTCGAAAAGGTCGCCCGCCACCGGAATGGCGCCCACCGCGCTGTCAAAGGCGACATTGCCGGCCATGCGCCACAGCTTCCACTTGGGCAGGCCGAGATTCTTCGCCTCCCAGACCAGATAGGCGCCCATCCCCGCCGTCACCAAGTCGCCGAGCACCGGCACCAGCCCGGCGATCGCATCGAGCCCGACGGGACGGTTGATGCCGGGAATGGTGAAGCTGCGTTCCAGCAGGTTTTCGAGCGCCTCGACCCGCTGGCGGACCGATTCGGGGTCGCGGCCGACTGGAAAAGCCGATGCGGACGGCAGGGGCCGGGGGCGTTGGGGCCGATCCTGCGGCTTTGGTTCGAGCGGGGCCATTGCGCCCTATCTGGCGATCTCGGCCAGCGGCGGCAAGGGATGGAAGGCCCAGGGATTGGCAGCGAATCCATCCACGCCGCTCCTCACCAGCGACCAGCGCAGAGGCTGGCCGAAGGGGATGTAGAGATTGGCGAGGGTCAGTTCGGCCTCGGCCTCGGCGAGCAAGGTCGCGCGGGCGCCAGCATCGGGCATCGAATTCGCCTGCTCGACCAGGAAGTCGACATCGGGGTCGCACAGGCCCCGGCGCAGCGAGCAGTGGAACTGGTTGAGGAACCATCGCGGTTCGGCGTAGCGGGCGATGCGATCCACCAGTACGAGGTCGGCGGCGGCCCCGGCCGGTGCACGTTCGAGAACCACGCCCACTGTCGCCAGCTGGGTGGCAAGCTGCCGGAACAACTGGTCGAGACCGGGCGATCGATCGATGGCCAGCGACAGCCGCGCCTCTGCCCCGCCATTGGCTGCGCGCCAGGCGGCGATGCGGCGAGCGGCAATGACCCGACGCTCCTCAATAGTCATCTCGGTCCAGCGTTCGAGGATATAGCCGGGGTCGCCCGGCAGGTTCGGCGCAACGACCCGGCTGGTCGGAGTCCAGCCGCCAATGTTGAACGGCGCGATCAGAGCCGGGCGGTCGATCGCCATGGCGATCGCCTCGCGCTGCGGCGCATTTTCCAGCAATCCCGTGTCGCGCTGGATATGCAGCCCGAACAGGCCGAGTGCGGGATCGATCCGCACCGTGCCGCGGGACAAGGGCCCGGTATCCGCCAGCGGCCAGGTGCCGAGGCGCCCGCCGAATACGAGGTCGAGCCGCCCCTCGTCGAAGCCATCGACTCCTTGCTGCGCAGTCGAGACGGTCAGGACGACCGGGCGCACATCGTCGCGCCAGTCCTCCTCCTCGGGCAGGCCGCGCTCCGATGGGGCCTTCAGCGTCAGCACCGCGCCGCGGCCCTGCTGCCGCAGCAGCATGTCGCCGGTGCCGCCCGCTCCCCGCACCAGCGCGAGCTCCGGCTGGGCGAGCAACTGCAGCAGGGTCGGCGCGGGACTCGACAGCCGGATTTCGATTACCCTTCCGGCCATCGCCCGGACATCGCGGATCGGCGCGAGATCCAGGCCGAGCGCGCCTCCCTCCAGCCGGCCCATCAGGCGGACGAGTTCCGAGCGCACGCTTTCCGCCGTGAGTTCGCCGCCATCGGGCCAGCGCCCCTCGCGAAGACGGAAGATGAAGCTCGTCCCGTCGTCGGTTACGATCCAGCGATCGGCGAGGCCGGGAATGACTTCCCCCTGTGCGTTGAGACCGACCAGGCCCTGTTCCGCCGCCGCCCGCATATGTCGCGCCCCTGACGACAGGCGCAGGTCGCCGGGCACCGCCCCGTCGGGAGAATCGATGAAGGCGACGGCGAGCGCACCCTCCTCGCTGCGCCCGCAACCCGCGAGCAGCAGCGCCAGAAGCGGGAGGAGGATGCGAGGCGTCATCGCCCGATACGCTCTAAACGCGGGCGAGGCCGGCATCAATCACCGCGATGCCGGCACTCTCGCGCTCCGCTAAATCTTGCGCAGCTGGGCCGGATCGTGCGGCGCGGTGCCGGGGCGCAAGGGACTGAGCGGTTCGGAATTGCCGCCCTTCACCGGGAAACGGACGCTGGACGGATCGATCTCCTCGGCGAAAGCAATGCCGAAGCGGCTCTCCTGCTTCCACGCGACGGTGCCTTCGATCCAGCCCAATTCGCGCAGTTCCACCGCCACGGGCACGCCGCGCATCACCTCGACCGGGCCTTCCGCCATCAGGCCGCGCGCCGAGAGGTTGCGAACCTTGACCCTATAGAGAGTATCATGCCCGTCCACGCGCAACCGGGCCAGCAGGAACAGACTTTCCCGTCTGTCCTGGCGTGCATCGATGTTGTTCATTCGACCCGCCTGCGCTCCTGCCGATCTCTTTCGCCGACCCCTCGCCAGCGATGGACCGAAGCCTTGCGAGCACCTTGCCTTAAAATGTGTTAACGCGCCAGAGGATGCGCGACGCTGTGCCGCAGCGGGTCAGTCCTCGCGCGAGACCTTCTCGCGGCGCTCGTGCGCCTGCTGCGCCTCAACCGTCATCGTGGCGATCGGACGGGCGATCAGGCGGTAGATGCCGATCGGCTCGCCCGTCGCTTCGCACCAGCCATATTCGCCTTCGTCGATCCGGCGCAGGGCGGAATCGATCTTGGCGATCAGCTTGCGCTGCCGATCGCGGGTGCGCAGCTCGATTCCCCAATCCGTTTCGCTGGAGGCGCGATCCGTCAAATCCGGTTCGCGCATCGGGCCATCCTGCAGCGACTGGAGGGTATTTTCCGATGCGCTGAGGATCGACTTCTTCCATTCCAGCAGCAGGACCCGGAAATAATTGAGCTGCTGCTCGGACATGTACTCCTCGGCCTCGTGCGGCGCGTAATCCCTGTCGAGGGCGCGCTTGGCCTTGGCCAGGATGTCGATGTCGTCCCCCGAAATCGAGGCCATTTGCGAACTCCGCATGCTGATCAGCCCTTGACAAGATGGCCGACCCGCCCGCGCCGGCTGCTCCCGTTCACCGGCCCGCGCTGGCTGGCGCGGCCTATACGGGCAGCGCGAATCCGGCACAAGCGGCAATCCCGGACTGTCTCTAGTCGAGCCCGATTAAGCCGGCCCTAACGGGACTTGCAGGCTGTGCTCGTTCGCCGGCCGGGCGTGCTTAACCGAATCTTTAGGATGTTCGTCAATTGTCTCGGCAGCACCGGAGCGTGGTAGGCGCCCGGCAAGACGGAGACACGAGATGGACACAGCGAACGTGGAGCAGATTACGGCCCTTCGCACGGCGAAGGCAGCCGCCGGGTTGCAGGTGGCCGAGGCGCTGGCCGCGGCGGAGCACGACAGCGAGACCTGCTTCGAGCTTGGCGTCGCCTATTCGACCGGCACCAGCGGGGCGGACTGCGACCCGATCGCGGCGCATATGTGGTTCAATCTGGCCGCCGTCTGGGGGCACGAGGAAGCGGCGGACTGCCGCGCCGAACTCGCTGGCGACATGAACGCGCGGGAGATCGCGGAAGCACAGCGGCGCGCGCGTCGGTGGCTCGCAGCGAGCACGCGGCGGGCGGCCTGACCGGGCTCCTTGCCGGCGGAAGGTCCGCCCTGCTGGCAGCGACCGGCTGAAGCGGCTCTGTGCGGAGCGAGAGAGCTATTCGCCCTTGCGGAAGGGCATGCGCTGGCCGAGCACCAGCTGGTCCATCGCGATGCCGGCGCGCTCCTGTTCCAGGTAGTCGGCGACAGCGGCGCGGAACCCTGGGTCGGCAATGTAGTGCATGGAAAGGGTTTGCACGGGCTCATAGCCGCGGGCGAGCTTGTGCCCCCCCTGGGCACCGGCCTCCACCCGCTCAAGCCCGCGCGCGATGGCGGCGTCGACCGCCTGATAGTAGCAGAGCTCGAAATGGAGGAAGGGCTTGTCCACCAGGCAGCCCCAATATCGGCCATAGAGCGAATCGGCGCCGATGACGTTGAGCGCGCCCGCGATCGGGTGGCCATCCGCATAGGCGAGGATCAGTAGCAACTGCTCACCCATGCGTTCGCCGAGCAGGTCGAAGGCGGCGCGGGTGAGATAGGGCTGGCCCCATTTGCGCGCGCCGGTATCCTGATAGAACAGCCAGAATGCGTCCCAATGTTCAGAGCGGATCTCCGCGCCGCTCAGAGCGCGGATCGTGACGCCCGCCTGCGCGGCGGCGCGTTCCTTGCGAAGGTCCTTGCGCTTCCGTGAGGCGAGCGCGCCCAGGAAGTCGTCGAAGCTGGTATAGCCGCGATTGTGCCAGTGGAACTGAATGTCGCTGCGGGGCAGCCACCCGGCCGCTTCGAACAGCGGGACCTGAGCGGGTTCCACGAAGGTGGCATGGGCTGAGGAGAAGTCGTGTTGCTCGCACAGGCGCTCGGCGGTGCGCAGCAGGGGGGCGGCGAACTTGTTGTCCGAGAGCAGGAGGCGCGGCCCTGTGGCGGGGGTGAAGGGCGCGGCGATCTGCAGCTTGGGATAATAGCTGCCGCCCGCGCGGTGCCACGCATCGGCCCAGGCGTGGTCGAACACATACTCGCCCTGGCTGTGGCTCTTGGCATAGGCGGGCAGAGCGGCGAGGAGTTGTCCGGCCTCGTCCTCGATCACTAGCGGCACCGGGGTCCAGCCGGTGCCCGGACCGACGCTGCCGGAATCCTCCAGCGCCGTGAGGAAGGCGTGGCTCATGAACGGGTTGCCCGCGCCGGCGAGCGAATCCCACGCCGTTTGCGAAAGCGAGCCAACCGAAGGCGCGATCCGAGCGGTGAGTGTGGCTTGCACCATCGGCCCACAGGTAGGGACGCGATGCCCCTTGTGCGACCCCGCCCGCGCTCAGCCCGGCGCCAAGGCGACGATCGCGTCGACCTCGACCACCGCGCCGAGCGGGAGGGTCGGCACGCCGACGGCACTGCGCGCGTGCTTGCCCGCGTCGCCGAAGATGGAGACCATCAGGTCGGATGCGCCGTTCGCCACCTTCGGCTGTTCGGTAAAGCCGGGAGTCGAATTGACGAAGACGCCGAGCTTCACGATGCGCGCCACCCGCTCGAGCCCGACCGCCGCCTCGATCTGCGCCAGAATCATCAGGCCGCAGGCGCGCGCGGCTTGTGCGCCATCCTCTGCGCCCGGCCCCTCGCCCATGCGGCCGGTCACCAGTTCGCCGCCAATGAAGGGCAGCTGGCCAGAGACGTGCGCGAGATCGCCCGCCACTACCACCGGCACGTAGCTGGCGACCGGAGCGGCGGCCTGCGGCAGGGTGAGGCCGAGTTCTTCGAGACGGGCTTTGACGTTCATCTGTGTTCTCCGTGCAGCCGCTCCAGCAGCCAAGGCAACGCTCTTTCCCAGCTGTCGATCCGGGCATGGGCATGGCCGTCGCGCAGGGCGCAGGGGATTCGCCCGGCGAGGGCCGGCTCGCCGCAGAAATGGAGCCGGCCGATCTCCGGCAGGGTCTCGGCGGCGGAGGCGTGGTGCTGTGCCAGATCGTCGATGAACACGGCGGGCCGGCCCTCCCCTAGTTCCGCCGCTATGCGCTTGATCGCCGCGCCCTTGGGGCCCTGGTTGGTGTAGACCGGCAGGTCGATGCCGAGGGCCAGGAGCTGTGCGCGCCGGCTCTCTGCGAAGCGATCGAGCAGGTTTGTCAGGACGACGACCTCGGCCCCGCGCTGCAGCTCCGTGATGGCGGCGACGGCGCCCTCGATGGCCGTCTGGCGGGGCATCTCGGTATCGAAGAAGGCGTTGAGGTGGCGCCAGATGTCCTCATGGGCGACCGTCTCGCCGGAGGGGTGGCGCAGCGAATGCCGGAACGGATCGCCTTCGAGCAGGAACTCGATTCCGTGCTCGGCACCGAGCCAATCGCGAAAATGGCGCGCCATGTGCAGCAGCACCTCATCGCAATCGGTGATCACCAGCGGGCGCATCAGGCGAGCGACTCGCGCGCGGCGACGAGGTCCTCGGGCGTCGCCTGGAGCGCATCGGCGGCCGCGGTGAGGTCCGGCTCGTGCGAGGCGAGGAAGTCGACCACCGCTACGAGCGTGGCCTGCTGCGAGAGGCCGGCGCGCAGCCCCTCGGGCGTGAGGCCGGTCAGGTCGAGGAAGCGCTGGGCGCGTGGGCCATCGGCCAGCACCCAGGCGAGCGCCTCGAGAGCGAGCGCGGCGGCGTCTCGCGCCGGCTGGTCTGGATTGCGGAGAGGCATGCGGAGCGGTTCAATGGGGATGCGCGAGCCGCTTGTCGAGACCGGGCGCAAGCGGCGCCGCTTTCCCGGGGTTCGGATCGGCGGCGCGCTTGACAGGCGGGGCGGCAGGGGCTTTGCCGCTGGCCTGCCGCCGAATGGGAGCCCAAGCCATGGACCGCGCCGACGTCGACAGCCGTATCCGTGCGCTGATCGAACCGTTCAACAAGAAGAATGTCGAGGTCGCCGACAGCACCACCTTCGCCGGAGACCTCGAGTTCGACAGCCTGACGGTGATGGATTTCGTGGCCGCGATCGAGGACGAGTTCGACATCATCATCACGATGAACCAGCAGGCCGAGATCGAGACCTATGGCGAGCTGGTCACCGCCGTCTGCTCGCTGGCGGGCCGGTGAGGGCACGATGAGCAGCGGAGTGAGCCAGCCGGACCAGCCGGCCGAACGAAGCGGCGAATCGCCCGATCTCTTCGCCAAGTTCGACCCGATCATCGCGCAACGCGAAACCCTGCTGGCGACCGGCGTCGAGGACCCGTTCAGCCTCGTCATGGAACGGGTGCTGAGCCCCACCAGGGCGGTTTGCAATGGGCGCGATACGATCCTGCTCGGCACGTACAATTACATGGGGATGACCTTCGACCCCGACGTGATCGCGGCGGGGCAGCGGGCGCTGGCGGATTTTGGCAGCGGCACGACGGGGAGCCGTGTGCTCAACGGCACCTATCGCGGGCACCGGGAGGTGGAGGAGGCGCTTCGCGACTTCTACGCCATGGATCATGCGATGGTGTTTTCGACCGGGTACCAGGCTAATCTCGGCATCATCAGCACGATCGCCGGCAAGGGCGACTACATTGTCCTCGACATCGATTCGCATGCCAGCATCTGGGACGGGTGTGCATTAGGCAACGCCGAAGTGGTGCCGTTCAAGCACAACGACATCGATGCGATGGAGAAGCGGCTGCGCCGCATTCCCGAAGGTGCGGGCAAGCTGGTGGTGCTGGAGGGCGTCTATTCAATGCTCGGCGATATCGCGCCGCTGAAGGAGATGGTGCAGGTCGCCAAGGCGCACGGGGCGATGGTGCTGGTCGATGAGGCGCATTCGATGGGCTTCATCGGCGAGAACGGGCGCGGCGTGGTCGAGGCTCAGGGGGTGATCGACGAGGTCGACTTCATCATTGGCACCTTCTCCAAGAGCGTCGGCACGGTGGGCGGTTTCTGCGTATCCAATCACCCCAAGTTCGAGATCCTGCGGCTGGTGTGCCGACCCTATGTGTTCACCGCCAGCCTGCCGCCGAGCGTGGTGGCGACCGCGGCTACGAGCATTCGCAAGCTGATCCATGCAGGGGAGAAGCGCGCGCGGCTGTGGGGGAATTCACAGCGGATGCATGGCGGTTTGCGCGAGCTTGGATTCACGCTGGGAACAGAGGAGCCGCAAAGCGCCATCGTAGCGGTGATCATGCCCGACCTGGAGCGCGGCGCGGCGATGTGGGAAGCGCTGCTGCGCGAGGGCCTCTACGTTAACCTCGCGCGCCCGCCGGCGACCCCTGCGAACATGACGCTGCTGCGCTGTTCGCTGTGCGCCGAGCATTCGGAAGAGGAGGTCGAGGCGATCCTCGGCATGTTCGCGCGCGCCGGCAGGGCGGTCGGGATTATCTGACAAGGCTCCGGCGGGTCCTTGGCCGGCCTCTGACCGCGTAATGCCCTCGCCAGCGGTGATCTCGGCACGCGATGTCGCGGGCGTGGCGATCGGATGCGGCGAGTGGCGCAGCGGCGGTCGCCGCCGATGAGAGCCGCACGCCAGCGTTTCTGCCGCCGAAACCGGGATCGCCCGCTGGCTCTCTCTGGCGGTGCTGCTCGGCGGCGGCGCTTCGCTTGATCGCCTCACGGGTGGGTGGGCGGCCAGCGCCGGTGGTCAGATGTCCAGCGATTCGATGGTGGCGCTCTCGCACCGGTCCGCGACCTCGCCTTCGCCGCGATCGAGCAGTGTGAGCGCGAGGAAACCGCCGATCACCAGCAGCACGAACGCGGTGGTGACGTGCGGCAGGTACTTGTCGATGAAGCGCTTGATCGGCGCGCCGAACAGCCGGAACAGGACGCCCACGCTCATGAAGATGAGGCCCCGGCCGACGATGCTGGCGAGGATGAATGGCACAAGCGCCATTTCAATGAAGCCGGCAGTGATGGTCAGCAGCTTGAACGGGACCGGGGTGGCGCCGGCGATGACGATCACCTCGACATCGTATTCGCGCAGGTAGCAGGCGGCCCTGGGGAATGCTTCGGTGAGGCCGAGAGCGGCCAGCAGGGCTTCTCCCACCGCCTCGTACAGGAAGTATCCAATCGCGTAGCCGAACAGGGCGCCGAGCACCGAAGCCCCGGTGCAGATGAGGGCGAATCGAATCGCCTTCCTCGGTTCTGCAAGACACATCAGCCCGAGCAGCGGGTGCGGCGGAATGGGAAAGAAGCTCGATTCGACGAAAGCGATGAGAGCCAGCCACCACTCTGCGCGAGGGTGCGCCGCTTTCTCCATCGTCCAATCATACAAGCCACGTAGCATCGACCCACCCCTGCCGAACCAAGAGCGGCCCCTAAGCGACGCCGGATGAAGGCGCAATAGAGGGCGTTTATAACCGGTACGGTTCTTTTGTGTTGACATCGTAACACTCTTTGGTTAGAGGAAAGGAACATCGCGATGGTGCGATTGAGGGCGCTGAGCCAGCGGCGCCGCTTCCCAAACAGGAGGTGAGGCATGACGGAGGCCGGCACTGGCGCCGCAGACGCGCGCCGCAAACATGGCGCGCCCAAGAACTGGCGCGACGTGTTCATTGCCACGCTGGGCGAGACTTCGAGCGTCGAGGCATCTGCCGGGGCAGCGGGGATCCGCACGGCATGGGCCTACAAGACGCGGCGTGAGGATGCGGACTTTGCCCGGCGCTGGTTCGAGGCGCTGTGCGAAGGGTACGACAATCTGGAAATGGACCTGCTCTATCGCCTGCGCAGCGGCCGGATCGAGGAGGTCGACGAAGACGGCAGCAAACGGAAGTTCGACCTGGCGACCGCCTTTCGCATTCTGACCGCCCATCGCGAACGCGCGACGGGAGAGGCGGGCTCCGCGCAGGGAGAGGACGAGCAGGCTGTGCTCGACTCGATCAACGCGAAGATCGACGCGATGCGAGCGCGCGAAAAGGAGGTTACGGACCTGCTCGCCCGGGATGGCATCATCCAGCCGCGAGCGTGACATGGCGCCAGATGACAAGGCGCGTTGGCTCGTCGGAATGCCGGTCGACGAGCGCGAGTCCTTCCTGGCCGGCCTCAGCCCGGCCGAGAGGTCTGCGCTCCGCTATTTCTGGCGGATTTGGGCGCGGCCAGACCAGCTGACCCCGGCGGGCAACTGGCGGCTGTGGTTGATCTTGGCAGGCCGCGGATTCGGCAAGAGCCGGGCCGGGTCTGAATGGGTTCGCGAAGTGGCTCGCAGTGACCCGACCGCGCGGGTCGCGCTGGTCGGCGCATCCCTGCCGGAGGCGCGGGCCGTTATGGTCGAAGGCGAGAGCGGGATTCTTGCCTGCTGCCCGCCAGGTTCGGCGCCACGATTCGAAGCCTCGCTGCGGAGGATCACCTGGAACAACGGGGCGCAAGCTTTCCTCTACTCGGCGGCCGAGCCGGAAAGCCTTCGGGGACCGCAGCACAGCCATGCCTGGTGCGACGAAATCGCCAAATGGGATAATGCCAGTGAGCGCGCCGTGCGAGCCTGGGACAACCTGCAGATGGGGTTGCGCCTGGGCGAACGACCGCGGGTGCTAGCGACCACCACTCCGCGCGCCGTGCCGCTGTTGAGGCAGGTGCTCGCAAGCGAGCACGAGGGAGACGTGGTGGTTACGCGAGGCAGTACCTACGCCAACGCGCTGAACCTTCCCGAAAGCTTCCTCACAACGATGAGGAAGCAGTTCGGCGACACTGCCCTTGGCCGACAGGAGTTGAATGGCGAGCTGCTGGAGGAAGCGGAAGGGGCGCTGTGGACACGCGTCCTGATCGAGAAGCTGCGCCAACCCTTCGCCGCCGAGCCGATGGCGCGAGTGGTGGTGGGGGTTGATCCGCCCGCCTCGGCTCGTGGCGACGAGTGCGGCATAATCGTTGCCGGAGTCACCGAAACGGGGACAGGCATGGTTCTGGCCGACGCCAGCGTAGCCAAGGCGACGCCGGAGCGATGGGCTCAGGCAGTCGCCTCGTCCGCGCTGGCGTGGAAGGCTGACCGCGTGGTCGCCGAGGCCAACCAAGGCGGTAAGATGGTGGAAAGCGTGCTGCGCGCTGCCGACTGTCAGATGCCGATTAAGCTGGTCCATGCCAGTCGCGGGAAGACTGCGCGGGCGGAGCCGATCGCCGCCCTATATGAGACCGGTCGCGTCCGCCATGTCGGCCAGTTCCCGAAGCTGGAGGATCAGCTCTGCGGGCTGATGGCTGGCGGCACCTACGAGGGCCCTGGCCGCAGCCCTGACCGGGCCGACGCGATGGTGTGGGCGCTGTCCGAACTGATGCTGACAAGCTTCGCCCGGCCCCGGGTGACAACCTTGTAATGCCCGCACCCGCGGGCCCGACCGACGTACAACAAGGGAACCGACCATGTCCTTTCTCGACAGCCTGCGCACCGCCTTCAAAGGCGGCAGCGAGGCGCGCGTGCCGCTGGCGCGTAGCTTCACCTCTCCGTGGTCGGTGGCCTTTGAGACGTCGGTGACTCGGCTGCCGTTTGAGTACCGGCGCGTGATCAAGGAAGCGTTCCTGGAAAATCCGGTGGCGCAGCGAGCCGTTCGCATCGCCGCCGAAGGCGTCGGCAGCGCGCCGCTCGCGGCTTCGAACCAGGAGGTCCAGCAGCTGGTTGGGACGACCTCTGCCGGGCAATCGCTGCTGGAGACATTAGCCGCCCATCTGCTGTTGCATGGCAACGGTTACGTTCAGGTGATGCGCGGGGGTGACGGGAGGCCGGTTGAGCTGTTCGCGCTGCGACCCGAGAGGGTTCAGGTGATCATGGACAAGGAGGGCTGGCCGGCCGCCTACCAGTATAAGGTCGGCGACCACACGCTGACGCTGCGCGTGGAGGATGAAGACGGCTGGCCGGGCGTCATCCATTTGAAAGCCTTCCACCCCGCCGACGATCATTATGGCGCCGGATGCCTCTCGGCCGCCGAGCAAGCGGTGCTGATCCACAACGCCGCGTCTGCCTGGAACCGAGCGCTGTTGGAGAATGCGGCGCGGCCGTCTGGCGCGCTGGTCTATAGTCCCGGTGAGGCGGCCACGCTGACTCCCGAGCAGTTCGAGCGGTTGAAGGCCGAACTCGAGGCAGCCTTCTCCGGCAGCGCCAATGCCGGGCGGCCGATGCTCTTGGAAGGCGGCCTGAAGTGGCAAAGCCTTTCGCTGAGCCCGGCCGACATGGACTTCGCAGAGCTGAAGGCAGCTGCAGCACGGGACATCGCGCTGGCCTTCGGCGTGCCGCCCATGCTGCTCGGCCTGCCGGGCGACAACACCTACGCCAACTACCGGGAAGCGAACCGGGCGCTCTGGCGGCTGACCTTGCTGCCGCTTGCCGGCAAGATCCTGGGCGGGCTTCAGCAGGGGCTGCGCCCCTGGTTCCCTGATGTGACACTGGCGGTCGATCTCGACCGGGTGCCCGCGCTGGCCGAAGACCGCGAGAAATTGTGGTCGCAAGTCGCTGGCGCCGATTTCCTGACGGACGGTGAAAAGCGGGCTCTGCTCGGCTTGCCGCCTGTAGAGGAAAGCAAGCCATGAAACGCGAGGACATGCTCGCCAAGCTGATTGCCCAGGCGGCGACCGAAGGCGGTGAGCTGATCACCTTGCGGGCGATCGTGGAGGAAGCAAGCGAGCTGGGTGCCGAGCGGGTCCTGCGTCGTCTCGACCTCGCTGACGACCGTGCCGCGAGTGATCTTGGGGAATTGCGCGATCTGCTGGGTGCCTGGCAGACGGCAAAATCGAGCGCATGGAAGGCTGTTGTGGAATGGATCGTGCGCGGATTGATGGCGTTGCTGCTGCTCGGCATAGCAGTGCGGCTGGGCGTACCGGAGCTGTTCCAGTGAGTGCGGCACCGTCGTTCCGCATCGCCGGATATGCCGCCCTGTTCGACGTGGCCGACGGAGCTCGCGATACGATCCGGCCCGGCGCCTTCGCTCAATCCCTGGCCGTGCGCGGCGAGCCACTCCCGCTCCTGTGGCAGCATCGCCCCGCCCAGCGGATCGGCACAATCGAGGAGGTGCGCGAGGACGCTCGCGGGCTGCGGGTCATCGCCAGAGTCGAGAACGTCGCCAGCTACGCCGCTAAGCTGCTGCGCGAAGGCGCGGTGAGTGGCTTGAGCTTCGGGTATCGCGCGCGGCGCTATCGTCTGCTGCCGGCGGGCCGAATGCTTGAGGAGGTCGATCTGGTGGAAGTGAGCTTGGTCACCCATCCGCTCCAGGATCGGGCGCGGGTGCACCTGCTCCGCTGACAAACACCGCGATCGTCCGGCTTGTTTGATGTTCATGTTTTCGACCGGCCGCCTGCGGGGCGGCCTTTTTTGTAACCAGAAAGGTACTGCCCCCATGATGACCGATCACGATACCGACGCGCTCTCTGCGTCCTTCGACCTGATTGCCCGCCAGGACGCCGCCGATGAGAAGATTGCGGGGCTTCGCACCGATGTGGACGAAGTGAAGGCGCGGCTAGAGCGGGTCAGCCGCGCCGCCGGGCGCCCGACGCTTGGCGCCTGCACTGCGCCGGAGGTGAAGGGCTTTGTCGACGGCTACCTGCGCCAGGGTCGCGAGACCGAGCTCAAGTCGATTGCCGGCGTGGTGGCGGCGGATGGAGGCTATTCGGTGCCGACCGAGATCGATGCGATGATCGCCCGCGAGTTGAAGGAGATCAGCCCGATCCGCCAGCTTGCGCAGGTCGTCAGCGTCGGCACGGCCGGGTATCGCAAGCTGATCGTCACTGGCGGAACCAAGAGCGGTTGGGTAGGCGCAACCACCGCGCGTCCCGAAACCGATACACCCGAATTCGCCGAAATCTCGCCGCCGACGGGCGAGCTCTACGCAAATCCGGCTGCCAGCCAGAGCATGCTTGACGATGTCGGCTTCGATCTCGAGGGGTGGCTCGCCAGCGAAATCGCAATGGAATTCGCCCGCGCCGAAGGCAGCGCATTTGTGACTGGCACCGGGGTCAATCAGCCGCTTGGCTTTTTGTCCTCGCCAGTCTCCCTCGCAGGCGATGCGGTGCGTCCGTTCGGCACGCTGCAGTACATCGGTTCGGGCGACGCAACGGGCTTTGATGTTAACCCGGAGAGCCGGTTGATCGACCTCGTTCACACGATGAAGGCGGGGCACCGTCAAGGCGCGGTCTGGGTCATGAACTCCACGACGCTGGCCGAGGTGCGCAAGCTGAAGACCCCGGACGGCGCATTCCTGTGGCAGCCCGGCTTGGTCGACGGGCAGCCCGACCGGCTGCTCGGCTACCCGGTCGTGGAGGCTGAGGACATGCCCGACGTCGATGCCGGCGCGTTCCCCATTGCCTTCGGCAATTTCCGGGCCGGCTACCTCATCGCGGAGCGGAGTGCCACGACGATCCTGCGGGATCCGTACACGAACAAGCCGTTCGTCCACTTCTACGCTACCAAGCGGGTGGGCGGGCAAGTGCTGGATAGCGCGGCGATCAAGCTGCTGCGCATCGAGGCATAAGCCTGGAGCACTTGTTGGGGGCGGCAACCGGTGTGCCGGTCGCCGCCCCTTCCGCACGCCTGCGCCGCAGCATCTATCGCGAGCGCAGCGCTGGCGTGCACTTTCCCTGTTCCAAATACGGAGACCGCCATGAAGCGGGCAATCGTCGTGCCGGCCATGGTGGCGGGTGCGCCCCTCGACGAGCTCAAACAATGGCTGGCCATCACCACCTCCGGTGACGATGCCCTCCTGTCCGGGCTTGTGCACGGTGCGTTGGACATGTGCGAGGCCTTCACGGGTCAAATGCCCCTTGAGGCGCTATGCGAGGAGATGCTGCCCGCCTCCGCTCTTTGGCAGGGGCTGAAGACCCGTCCAGTGCAAGCAATTGCAGGGATCGAAGGCGTGCTTCCCGATGCGGTCCGGTTTCCACTTGCCTCCCACCTCTACGCGATGGATTTGGATACTGACGGGGGTGCGCGAGTGCGGTTGTTGCAGCACATCGGCACGGGCCGAATGGCGGTGCGCTTCACCGCCGGCATGGCGGCGACTTGGTCCGGCCTGCCGGAAAGTCTGCGGCAGGGCATCCTGCGGCTGGCGGCGCACCACTACTCCATGCGCTCCAACGAGGCGGCAGAATCCGCACCACCTGCCGCCGTGGCTGCCTTGTGGCGCCCTTGGCGACGGTTGCGGTTGATATGATCAGCGCTGGCACCAAGCCCGGGAGCCGGTTGCCTCGCCAGCTTGAAGACCGCGCCGCACGGTTGGCCACAGCCCATGCCGAGGAGCGTCTACGCAAGCGGCGGGCAGACCCGGTACGTTGGCGCCTGCCGCACCTACTGTGGCCCACGATAGGCTGAGGACACGAGCATGGAAACGCTGCTACGGGTTGCGCTCCTCGAGTGGCTGCGCGCCGACCCTGCCCTGCAAAGCGCCCTCAACCAGGTGGCTGAGGAAGCTCCGCGGCGGGCCACCCCACCCTGGCTTGGCCTCGTCGCCAGCGCAAGCACCGACTGGAGCAACAAGACCTGCAAAGGTCGCGAGGTGAGGGTCGCGCTGGAGTTCCACGGCCGCGGTGATGATCCCGCCGCCGCCGCACTGGTCGTCCAAGCGATCGAGGCGCGGATCGAGGCTCTCCCGAGCGCACAAGCAGGCTTTTACGTGGCCTCACTCACTTTCTTGCGAGCCCGGGCAGAGCAGCGTCCTTCGAACACTCGCGCCGTGCTGCTTGAGTATCGCTTCCGCCTGCTTGCAGTTGAGAGCCAACAGAAGGGATCTATGACATGAGTGCCCAGAAAGGGTCGGCATTTCTTTTGAAAATCGGCGGTGAGCGTCAGACTGTCGCCGGCCTTCGAACGACGCAGATGTCGATCAATGGCGACACCGTAGTCGTCACACACAAAGGGTCGGGCGGCTGGCGCGAGCTGCTGTCGGGAGCAGGCACCCGCTCGGTTTCGGTCAGCGCATCCGGCATCTTCCTCGGCAGCGCCGCCGAGGCAGCCATTCGCTCGCACGCGCTCGCCGGCACGATCGATGAATATGAGTTGGCGTTTGAAGGCGGCGAGAAGCTGGTCGGCGACTTTCTGGTGCAGCGCCTCGACTACGCCGGCGACTTCAACGGCGAGCGAACCTACACGCTGCAACTCGAAAGCAGCGGCCCGGTGTCGTCGACATGAACGGCAGCGCTAATCCGGTGCGCGGTGAAGCAGCCATCGCGCTGGGCAAGCGAACGCGTGTTCTGCGTCCGACGTTCGCGGCTCTCGTTGCGGCGGAAGAGGAGCTCGGCCCCCTTTTTGCACTGGTCGAGCGCGCCGGCGAAGGTCGGCTTCGGCTTCAAGAGATAGCCAGCCTGTTCTGGCATTGCCTCGCGGAGCGCGGCGAAACAACGCGCGAGGAAGTTGGCGAAGCCGTACTCTCAGCGGGTCTGGCGGCGAGCGCGAAGCCGCTGCGGATGCTGCTCTCTCAGATTTTGCAAGGCGCAGGGTGAGCGCGACTTTCGCCGCCGCCGCGCGGCGCCTGTCCGGCATCATCCCGCGAGCGCTGGGCTGGTTGCCGCGCGATTTCTGGGACGCCACGCCCGCGGAACTGGCGGCGATCTTTGCCGCCGACGAGACGTCTGAGGCCGAGCCGCTGACCCGGCGCGAACTCAATGTTTTACTGGAGCGCGAACGCAATGGATGACGAGATCGAAACTCTCATGATTGAAGTCCGCGCGAGCACTTCCGGCTTTCGCTCAGACATCGAAACGATGCGCGGTGCGCTCGACAACAACCTTGTGGACGGTTTCTCCAAGGCAGGGACGGTGTTTGAGCGCGGACTTCTCTCGGCCATCCGCCGCGGAAGCCTGGGCTTCAATGATCTGAAGCAGACCGCCCTCCAGACCATGAATGAGATCGCAGCTCAGGCTGTCCAGGCCGGCATCGGCGACCTGTTCCAAGGAAGTGGAGGAGCAACGGGGGCGAGCGGCGGCGGAGCAGGCATCGGCTCGCTCGTTTCGGGCGCGCTGGGCGCTCTGTTCGGGCTTCCTGGTCGCGCGACCGGCGGCCCGGTTTCGCCCGGCGCGGCGTATCTCGTGGGAGAGCGCGGTCCGGAGGTGTTCGTCCCCACCTCTGCAGGGCGTGTCGAGACAGGCCAGAGCGCGCCGTCGCGGGATGTGCGGGTGTCGATCCACCTCGACCAGCCGCGCGGCACCGACGCACCGGGCGCGCTGCGCCGCTCAACACGTCAGGTTGCCAGCTCGGTCCGACGAGCCCTGCAAACGTTTTAGGGAGAGGGTCGATGGCATTCTGGCTTGCGCGCGAGCGAGACGGCCAAGAGTCTGATTACGTCCAGCGCTTCGATCCCCGGTTTTGGACGATCGACTTCCCTCGTCCGATGATGGGAGCGGTGGTGACCACCGACACAGACGCGCTCCGGCTCGAGGTGGAGTTCTACCAGACGAATGAACTGGCCGGGCTGATCTGGGACAGCGTCGACCGCTACGATCATCCGCTCCTCGCCTATGTCACGGACCGGAATTATTCCAGGACGACGCTGCGTTTCCGCTGGCGTTCGGGAGGAGTAATCGCCCTTGATGCGGTGCATGGGCCGACGCTGACGATCGAAGGTCAAGACGCCAGCGGCGCTGCCCGCAGTTGGTACGTCCGGCTGTGGAACTATGCGGTAGGCTCGCCCGAAGACGCGATTGTAACGCTCCCCTTCTCCGCACTGTCTGGCGGTTGGAACCTAGCGAGTGGCGCCGACCCGGTCTTCCCCTCCGCCATTGACCGAATGTTCGTCTCGATCGCACCGCGGGGCTTCGATCCCTCCACCGCGGGCACCCTGCCCAGGCGTGTCGACGGTTGGGTCGAACTGACGGAGATCGAGTGTTCGGGCGATCGGCCGATGCTTGCCGTTGGCGACGTCATGCTGCCGCCGCATGATCTACAGATGGCGACTGCTTACGACGACAGCTATAATCTGACGCCTGCACGGCTGCTGCGGAACATGCGCGGCCTCGGCTATCGGAGTGCCGTCATCCACTATGTCGGCATGAGCCACTACTACCGTCTGTCACCGGCAGCTGACGGAGTGCTGCAGGCCGGGCTCGAACAACCGCTATGCGCTCCGGCCGAGTGCTGGCATCGCAGCTATTTCGAGGAGTGTCGCACACACGGTTATCAGCCGATCGTTTCGCTTTCCTACGAATTGTTCGCCGAGCACTGCCCGGAGGATTGGCGCCAACGCTTTCCTGATGGCTCGCCGGCGCTCACCGGATGGGTTCCGCCATCCACCCTGTTATCTCCGGCGAACGAGAGGGCGATGAGCTTCCTGCAGGAAGTCGCCGCACTGTTCGTTCGGCTCCTGCTTCAGACAGAGCTACCTGTTTCGTTCCAAATAGGCGAGCCGTGGTGGTGGACGCTCCACAACGGCCAGATCGCCCTCTATGACCCGGCGGCCCGCGCCCTCTTCAGCAGCGCTGCACCTCCGATCGCGGACTTGCGCCAGCCTGTGACGCCGGAGCAAACAGCGGTGCTGGAGCGAGCCGGCAAGGTACTGGCGAACTCAACCGGCGCCCTTCGCGACCGGGTCATCCGCGAAGCAGGCGGAGCAGCGGAAACGATGCTGCTCGTATTTACGCCGACGGTCCTCGATGTCGCCATGCCGGAACTTCGGAAGGCGAATGTGCCGGACGGGTGGGCTTGGCCCGCTTACGATCGGCTGCAGCTTGAGGACTACGATTGGCTGACGGCGGGCAACCAGGGTGATCGCTACGCAGCCTACCGGGAGGTCCAGCAGCGCCTCAAGTACCCGCTCGACAAGCAAGACTATCTGGCGGGTTTCGTGTTGAAAGCCGAGGATGCCGAGCTCTACTGGTCGCGAATAGAGGCCGGCATCAGCGAGGCCGAACACCGCGGCGTGGCTCGGCGCTTTGTCTGGGCGCTGCCCCAGGTCAACCGCGACGGCTATACCCGCCTGCCCGCTTCTGAGGACGATCAGATGCAAGCCTTCGACGATGTTCTCTACCCATTGGCTTTGGGCCGCGACGCCGGAGTCAGCGCGGAGTTCTCTACCTCGGTTTCGCTCACGGCTTCGGGTCACGAACGGCGTGCCAGCCATTGGAGCGACGCCCGCTTACATTTCGATGTCGGCCCGGGCATCCGCTCGGAGCAGGAACTCGGAGTGCTGATCGCCTTTTTCCGCGCCCGCCGGGGCGCGGCGCGCGGCTTTCGCGTGCGCGATCCTTTCGACTACAGCTCTTCGGACATGACTGGGAAGGCAGGGCCTCTCGACCAGCTGCTCGGAGTGGGCGACGGCCTCACTGCGCGCTTCCGGTTGTGCAAGCATTACGCCGGGCCTGAGCCCCAAATTCGCTATATCACTCGGCCGCATGCGGCTAGCGTGGTGGCGAGCATCGCCGGAAGGGCGACAAGCGCCTGGTCACTCGAGGAGGGTGGCTGGATCGTGTTCGACGAAGCCCCCTCGGCAGGGGCGGAGGTCCGCGCCGGCTTCACCTTCGACGTACCAGTTCGGTTCGCAACCGACCGGCTCGATATTACAGGCGCAGCCTTCGCCGCCGGAGAGGCGCCATCGGTGCCGCTCGTCGAAGTGCGTGAGGTGACATGACGCGCGTGTTCTTCAGCCGCGAGTTGGAAGGGATAGCCACCTACTGGCGAATCCGACGCAAGGATGGAGTGACGATCGGTCTGACAAGTCACGACCGGGACCTGTGGTTCGACGGTGTCCGGCACCAGGGCTCGCCCGGCATGGTGCCGAGCGCCATCCGCCGCACGGCGGACCTGAGCGAGGACAGCGCCGAAGTGCAGGGGGCGCTTACCCATGACAGCATTGCGGCGGCCGATCTCGCCGCCGGCCGCTTTGATGGCGCCCGGATTGAGATTGGACTGGTCGACTGGGAAAGCTTCGAACGAGCCGTCCTCTATCGCGGTTCGATCGGCGGTGTGGCGGAGGAGGGGGCGGGCTTCCAAGCCGACCTCCAGTCAGTGAAAGAGGCGCTACAAACCGATCCGGTTCCACGAACAAGCCCCACCTGCAGGGCGCAGTTCTGCGGACCCGGCTGCTCGCTGAGCCCTGCCCGCTTCACACACGAGGCGCAACTCTCGGCTGTCGACCACGATCTCAACGCCGTCCGGTTCGAAGGCGGTCCGCCGCCGGAGGATCTGGAAAACGGAAGACTGCGCTGGGTTGATGGGCCGCACGCCGGTCAGTGGATGGAGATCATGAGCATTGAACCGGAAGGGCTGGTGCTCGACCTGGAGCTGGATCCCGGTCTGGTAACCGGCACCCGGGCTCTCCTGCGCGAGGGGTGCGACCACACGCTCGAAATGTGCCGCGACCGGTTCCACAATGCGGTGAACTTCAGGGGCGAACCCTTCCTCCCCGGCAACGATCTCCTCGCCCGATATCCTCAAGGCTGACGATGAAAGACCGGGACGCGCTCGCTGCGGCCGCGATGCAGTTGGTTGGCGTTCCGTTTCGTTTGCATGGACGCGATCCGCGACTTGGGCTTGATTGTGTAGGCGTGCTCGTGGCGGCGTTCGCCGCAATCGGCCGAGTGCCACGCCTGCCGCTGCACTACCGCCTCCGCCGTGCGAACATTTCGGACTTCCTCACCGGCGCGCGAGAACTGGGGCTGGTGGATGCGAGCGGCTCGCTGGCCCCCGGCGATGTGCTGGTGGTGAAGCCGGGTCCGGCGCAGTTCCATGCGGCGATCGTCACGCAGAGCAAGACCATCGTGCACGCCCACGCCGGGCTCGGCCATGTAGTCGCCAGCCCGGCGCCGCTCCCGTGGCCGGTGGAACACCACTGGCGGCTCCCTGACAGATAAGGTCTCACGCTCATGGCGACGCTTGTTTTCACCGCTTTGGGAACGGCGCTGGGCGGCCCGCTAGGAGGCGCGCTCGGCTCGCTAGTCGGCAATCAGCTAGACCGCGCGATCGCCGGTTCTCCTTCGTCCCAGGGTCCGCGTCTGAAGGAGCTCTCGGTCACGACCTCCAGCTACGGGACGACTGTCCCTCGCCACTATGGCACGATGCGCTCGGCAGGCAGCATCATCTGGTCCACCGACCTCGTCGAGAGCAGCGAGGAGAGCGGCGGCGGCAAAGGCCGGCCGGCCACTGCCACCTACAGCTACTCCATCTCCTTTGCAGTGGCGCTGGCGAGCCGCCCGATCGCACGACTCGGGCGCATTTGGGCCGACGGCAACCTGCTGCGCGGCGCGGCCGGCGATCTCAAGACCGGGGGTACTTTACGGGTCTACACCGGCCATGGCGATCAGGAGCCGGATCCGATCATCGCTGCCCAGAGGGGCGAGGGATGCCCCGCCTTCCGCGACCTCGCCTACTGCGTGTTCGAAGGGCTGCAACTTGCCGAGTTCGGCAACCGGATTCCTGCGCTGACCTTCGAGATCGTTGCCGATGATGGCGAGGTGACGCTGACGAGCCTGATCGAGCCGGTCGACGAAGCGCTCGACGCCGCTCGCCCGCTCGAAAACCTCGCCGGCTTCAGCGACGAGGGCGGGCCGCTGACCGGCACGCTGGCCGTAATCGACCAGGTCTATCCGCTGGCGCTGGATGCGGGTGGCGACCGGCTCACGCTTCGCGCCGCAGACGAGGTGCCTGCCGCCCCTATCGTGTTGCCCGAAGCCGCAGTCGATCCGGAAAGCGAGAGCTTCGGCACCGCGACGGGATCGTCCCGGCGCCGGCAGCCTGACCTCGAGGATGTGCCCGAGGCCCTGCGCTACTATGACATAGCGCGCGATTATCAGGCCGGCTTGCAGCGGCCCGTCGGGCGCGCGCACCAGGGCCGCCAGCGCATTATTGAGTTTCCCGGCGCGCTCGAATCAGGGGCGGCACGCGCGCTGGCCGATGCCGCGGCCGAGCGGGCGAGTTGGGCGCACGAGGCGATGGCCTGGCGCACTGCCGAGCTGAATCCGGCAATTGCGCCAGGCACGGTCGTGCGAGTCCCCGGCCACAGCGGCTTTTGGCGGGTCGAGACATGGGAGTGGCGGGAGCGAGGCGTTGAACTGGAGCTGCGGCGCCTGCCCCGCTGTCGCGGCCGCACCCCCGCGGCACAGGCTGGCGAAGTCCTTTCTGCTCCCGATCTGATCGCGACGCCAACCCACCTCGCGGCATTCGAGGTTCCGCCCGACAGCGTCGGCGGCGTCGACGCGCGCCGAATCTTTGTCGCAGCGTCCTCCTCGTCGAAGGGCTGGAAGGGCGCTGCGCTCTACCTGGACAGGGGCGGCGACCTCGTGCCGCTCGGAAGCTCCGGCAGCCACCGTGCGATCCTTGGGACGACGCAGGCCCGATTGGCAGCATCGTCGGGGGTCCGGTTCGAGGCAGCGTCTGTTCTCGAGGTGCAGCTTGTGTCCGAGGATTTCCAGCTGGTGAACGCGTCCCCGGACCTGCTCGCAGGAGGCGCTAATCGCGCGATCGTCGGCGGCGAGATCATCCAGTTTGCACGTGCGGAACGCCTTACCGCCTCGCGCTGGCGGCTGAGCGGCCTGCTCCGCGGGCGAGCCGGCACAGAGCCCGAGGCGCTCCGCGGCCACCAGCCGGGCGAGAGCTTCGTGCTGCTGAACGAGGCCCTGGTCGCGCTCGATGCCGCCAAGCTCGACACAGCCGGCGCGGCAACCATAGCGGCGATAGGACTGGCCGATCCGGAGCCTGTCACCGCCGCGGTGGTCAATCCCGGAGCCAGCCTGCGCCCGCCGCCGCCGGTCCACCCTCGCCGCATTGCGTCGGCCGACGATCTGATCGTTTTCGAATGGACACGGCGCGCCCGGGGTGCCTGGATCTGGGCCGAAGAAGTTGAGACGCCGCTCGTCGAACCGAACGAACGGTACATCGCTGGCATCGGCGATGTCGATCAGCCGGTTATGAGGTGGGAGCTTGAGCGAGCGCGACTGGAGCTCTCCCGCGACTTGGTAGCAGCTCATTCCGGCAGGCCGCTCTGGGTGCGGCAGGTCGGCCTGCACGCGGTCTCCGACGCTCTTCTTCTCACCCTGCTTCCCTGACGAGCTGCGCAAAGGAGACTGACCGATGTCCGATCCGCTCGAGTTTACCTCCAAGAGCCCTCGTTTCGGCTTACCCCTGCTGTTTTCCGGGCAAGCGCAGAAGGAGTTCTTCGTCAACGAGGCGAACTCCCTGACCGATCTGCTTCTCCACGCAGCGATCGAGGGCGAGGCAGCTGCGCCGCCCCCCAGCCCGAGCGCCGGCGAGTGCTGGCTGGTGGCGGAGAGCCCGTCCGGCGACTGGGCTGGCCACGAGGGGCAGATCGCCTCGTACCAGGCGGGCACCTGGTTGTTCGCCAGCCCACGCGACGGCATGCGCGTGCTGGACCGTTCACGCGGGCAGGATATCTTTTATAGGGGTGGATGGCAGCGGACGGACCCGGTCAGCGCGCCTGAGGGCGGCACGGTCGTCGATGCGGAGGCCCGCACAGCTATCCGCCAATTAATCGCCGCTCTGGTCGCCGGAGGAATCCTCCCACCCTCGTAGAATCTTCGGAGCCATCGCGGCCCAACCTCGTTGCGCAAGGGAGACAGGACGGGAGTTGCGCAATGAAAACCCTTTCCATAGCCCTGATCGCGATGGCGACCGCCCTGGCGGGTTGCGAAACAATGGACGAGATGGGCGGCGACACTGTCGGTGAGGCCAGCCTTGTGACGGCAGACGGTGCCTCGGCGGGAACAGCGCGGCTGCTGGAAAGCGGCACCGACATGAACGTCGCCGTGACGCTGACCGGCATCTCTCCGGGAACGCATGGAGTCCATCTGCATACGACCGGTTCGTGCCAGGCCCCAGACTTCACGTCTGCGGGCGGGCACCTGAACCCCACAAGTCGTGAACACGGGTTCGAGAACCCGCAAGGCTCCCATTTGGGCGATCTGCCGAACGCAATGCTCGATGCATCCGGAAGTGGCAGCGTCAGCTTCACGCTGCAGGGCAGCCGTGAAGAGCTCATCTCGCAGCTGTTCGATGCGGACGGCACGGCAGTGGTCGTTCACGCCACGGCAGACGATTACCAGACTGACCCATCCGGAAACTCAGGCGGCCGGGTCGCCTGCGGTGTTCTGGTCCCCAGCTGATTTTCTGATCGGCTGTGCCGCGTCGGCGGCGAGGGCAGTCAGTCGGCCGGAGCGGCGGCGTAGCGAGTGGGATCGACCAGACCGGCTTCGCCAAAGCCCTTGCGGCGCAGGCGACAGCTGTCGCATAGTCCACAGGCCAGCTCGTCCGGTCCAGGGTCGTAGCAGGACCAGCTCATCCCCGCATCCAGGCCGAGGCGCTGCGCTTCCTGCGCGATCCGCGCCTTGCCCCAATGCTGCAACGGAGCTTGGATGCGGAAGCGGCCATCTTCCGCCCCTGCCTTCGTGGCCAGCTGAGCGCTGCGTTCGAAGCTGGCGATGAACTCTGGCCGGCAATCGGGATAACCGGAATAGTCGAGCGCATTGACGCCGATGTAGATGTCGCGCGCGTCCACTGCCTCGGCCCATCCGAGCGCCAGTGACAGGAAGATGAGGTTGCGCGCTGGGACGTACGTGACCGGAATCTCGTCGCCGACGCCGTGCTTCGGCACGTCTATATCCCCGGTCAGCGCCGACCCGCCGAACTGCCGCAGATCGAGCGGAAGAACCACGTGCCGCTCCACCCCCAGTGCCTCTGCGATCCGAGTGGCGGCCTCGATTTCCAGCCGGTGCCGCTGGTTGTAGTCGATCGTCAGCGCGTGGAGGGCGTACCCGGCCTCTCTAGCGAGACCGGCTGCGACCATGGAGTCCAGCCCGCCCGACAGCAAAACGACGGCATCTGCAGCCTTTTCGGTCATGAGCACGGGCTAGGCGCGCATTGCGCCAGCGACAAGCCCTCGCATCAGCAGCGGCCCGCCAGCCTCGCCTCGCCGCTGAGAGCGAACGGGCGCCCATCGCGCACGCCACGACTCTGGATCTGAACGAGCTCAGCGCTCTCGCGCCGGATGGTCGTGCGCCCGTAATCCTCGCCGCGGCACGTATACTGAACCACGAGTTCGTCGGGCGTGCTCCTGATGAGATATCGGCTGCAGCGCTCATTGCGGTGGCGCAACTGGATGAACTCCATCCCACTGCGCACGCAGATCCGCTCCCGCGAGCCGCTGTCCCGGACGCGCAAGGTCCACAGGCCCCGCTCAAGGGTGTTCAGCATCGCAGGGCGAGCGGCGAACGCCGTGACGGGCGCGATCGCCATCAGCACCGCCGCCACGAAAGCAGCTGTGCGCGTCGGCAGAGCCCGCTCATCCACGTCCATCGAAGCCCCGCCAACGCCTCATCGCTTGCCGCCCTTGAACGCCGCGCCCGATCGAGCGCGCTGCCTCAGTCCTGAATCGTAAATTCGCGCGAACAGAACGCACAGTCCACGCGGATAATCCCGTCCTCGTCGCGCATGTCCCGCCGATCCTCCGCCGGGAACCGCGCCAGCACGTCCTCGAAATGCTCAACCGAGCATCGGCAGCCCCGGCTCAACCGTTCCGCAGGCTGCGCGCGAATCTCGCGCTCCTCGTGAAACAGCCGCCAGACCAGATCTTCCAGCGGCAGACCGACGTCGACGAGTTCCTCGTGGCGCACGCTTTGGCCCAGCACCGCGACGTGCTCCCATTCGGGATGGTCGAGGCGGACGTGCAGGCGCTCTCGCCCCTCTTCTCCGTCTGCCAGATGCTGGAGCAGCAGCCCGCCTGCGACACAACCGCCGGGCCCCGCACGCACGGCGGTGCGGATCAGCGTCGGCACTTGCTCGCTCTGGGCAAAGTAGCTCTCGACCGCCTCGGCCAGCGAACTTCCTTCCAGCGGCACGATGCCCTGATATCGTTTCCCGATCTCCTCGAGATCGAACGTTATGGCCAGATGCCCGTCTCCGAAGAGCGCCGAGAGCGGCGGGTTGGCACCCAGCTCGTCGAAACGCGTCCGGTCGTGCTTGACATAGCCCCGCAGCTCGCCCCGGCGAAAATCGCAGACAAGCAGCTCGACAACGCCGGCCTGCGTCTGGGCCTGCATCGTCAGCTGGCCTTCCTCCCGCTTCAGCAGCGCGCCCATCAAGGCGGTGAGCACGAGCGCCTCAGCCAGCAGGTGCTTGATTGCGGGCGGATAGGAATGCGCAGCCAGAATCCGCTCGAGCACGGGCCCGAGCCGGACCGCCCTGCCCCTGGCGTGGCGATCGGGAATGCTGAAAGCGAGAACCTGGTCGAACGCGGTCACGCGCGTATGGCTATCGGAATTGTCCATCGCGCCGATATGGGAGCGCGCGTCCGCAATCCCAATCCCAGTTCAACCAAGCTGCCGCATGCACCAGAGCAGAATCGACTTCTGCGCATGGATCCGGTTCTCCGCCTCGTCGAAAACGACCGATTGCGGCCCTTCGAAAACCGACTGGCTGACCTCCTCCCCCACATGGGCGGGGAGGCAGTGCAGGAACAGCGCGTCCGCCTTTGCCGTCTGCATCAGATCTTCGTGCACCTGGAACGGGGCCATGGCGGCGAGCTTCTCCTGCGCATGTGCATGCCCCATCGACACCCAGGTGTCGGTCACGACGACATCCGCACCCTTCGCTGCCTCCGCGGCGACCGCCATCAGATCGATGCGCGCTCCGCTGTTGCGCGCCAGGGCGACCGCCTCTGGATCCGGCTGGTAGCCAGGCGGTGTGCCGATCCGCAGGTTGAACTTCATCAGCCCCGCAGCTTCGATGAACGAGTGCAGCACGTTGTTGCAATCGCCCAGCCACGCGACCTCCAGGCCCGGCAGAGCCTTGCCATGCTCCACCACGGTCAGCAGATCGGCAACCAGTTGGCAGGGGTGCGAGCGATCGGTGAGGCCGTTGATCACCGGGACCGTGGCGTGTCGCGCCATCTCCTCGATCTTCGCATGATCGTCGGTGCGCACCATGATGGCATCGACCATCCGGCTGAGGACACGGGCCGTATCGGCCACCGATTCCCCGCGCCCCAACTGCGTGCTCGCCGCCTCCAGCACGATGGCGCTGCCGCCGAGTTGCCGGATCGCAAGATCGAAGCTGACCCGTGTGCGCGTCGAGTTCTTCTCGAAGATCATCGCCAGCACGTGTCCGGCAAGTGGCGCATCGGCGTCGGCCCGGCCCTTGGGCCATTGCCGCCTCGCAGCCTTGCGGCCTTGCGCGTCGTTGATCATCGCCGCCAGAGCGTCTCCGCCGGCGTCCGACAGGTCGAGGAAGTGCCGCGGCTCCATCAGGCGGGTTCCGGCACGGCGTAATCGGCCGCGCCTGCGGAGAGCCGCTCGAAGAACTCGTCGATCTCCGCGTCCTCGATCACCAGCGGCGGCAGCAACCGCAACGTATTGTCCCCCGCGGCCACGGTGAGCAGTTGGTGACGATCGCGCAGGTGCTGCATGAAGGGGCGTGGCTCCACCCGCATCCGCAGGCCGAGCATCAGCCCCCTGCCGCGAACCCCGGCGAAGAGTTCGGGGTAATTGCCGATGAACTGCTCGAGCCGGGCGCAGATCCGATCGCCCTTGCTCCGCACACCGGCCAGGAACTCCTCGTTCGCAACCGCATCCAGCACCGCGTTCCCCGCAGCCATGCCCAGCGGGTTCCCGCCATAGGTCGATCCGTGGGCACCGAAGGTCATCCCGCGCGCCGCTTCTTCGGTCGCAAGGCAGGCGCCCAGCGGAAAGCCGCCGCCGATCCCTTTGGCGATAGCCATGATGTCGGGCCTGATCCCGTACTGTTCGTAGGCGAAGAACGTGCCAGTGCGGGCAACGCCCGTCTGGACCTCGTCGAGCACGAGCATCAGATCATGCCTATCGGCCAACTCGCGCAGACCCTTCAGGAACGCTTCGGAGCCAACCCGAACGCCGCCTTCACCCTGTATTGGCTCGACCAGAAAACCGGCGGTCTGCGGGCCGATCGCCGCTTCGACGGCGGCCAGATCGTCGAAATCGGCATAGCGGAAGCCGGGCAGCAGCGGCGCGAAGCCCTTGTGCATCTTCTCCTGGTTCGATGCGCTGATCGTTGCCATCGTACGGCCGTGGAAGGCGTTGTCGAAGGTGATCAGTTCGAACCGCTCCGGGTTGCCTCCGGCCTGATGATAGGCGCGAGCCGTCTTGATCGCCGCCTCTACCGCCTCGGCACCCGAGTTGGTGAAGAAGACGGTATCGGCGAAAGTGAGATCAACCAGGCGCTGCGCGAGCCGTTCTCCCTGCGGGCTGCCATAGAGGTTCGACACGTGCATCAGCGTGGCGGCTTGCTGTTGAACCGCTTCAATCAGGCCTGGATGCGAATGGCCGAGCAGGTTCACCGCGATTCCCGCGGCGAAGTCGAGGTAGCGCGTGCCGTCCTCGGAGATCAGGTGGCAGTGTTCGCCCCGCACTGGCCGCACGTCGCAGCGGGGGTAGACGGGCATCAGCGGGCTTATCGTCATCCTCATGCCTCCTGGCATGTGCGTCGAACAAACGACAATGGCGGCCCCTGACGAGGGGCCGCCCGTTGCTCCGTTCTTATGGTGCAGCCGCCCGCCGGTCAAATCCGGCGGGCAGGAGCGCGACCGGCTGGCCGCTCGCGATCAGCCCTGGACGGGCACAAGGTTGACCGCCGAGAACTTGCCTCGTCGATCCACCTCGAGGTCGAATTCGAACCGGTCGCCTTCATTGATGCCAGGCAAGCCCGAACGCTCGACGGCGCTGATGTGCACGAAGGCATCTTCCTTGCCATCATCGCGCGTGATGAAGCCGAAGCCCTTCATCGCGTTGAAGAACTTGACGGTGCCCGTCGCCTTCTCGCCGGTCAGCTGGCGCTGCTGGCCCGCCGGAGCGGCAGCCGCCTTCTGCTGCACCGGAATGACGTCGCCCGTCACCTGCAGGTCCGCGGCCGAAATCTTGCCGCCCCGATCGACGAGGTTGAACGCAAGTTCCTGGCCTTCAGCAAGGCCTTCGAGGCCAGCCCGCTCGACCTGGCTGATGTGGACGAACACGTCCTCGCCGCCCTCGTCGCGCTGGATGAAGCCGAAGCCCTTCTGCGAATTGAAGAACTTGACCTTGCCCTTGCCGGTGCCGACGACCTGGGCCGGCATTCCGCCGCCGCCACCGCCGGGACCGCCGGGACCCCGCGGGCCCCCGCGAGCACCGCCGCCGCCGAAGCCGCCACCACCGCCGCGCGGGCCGCCGAAGCCGCCACCGCGATTGTCGTCGAACCGGTCGGATCCGCCGAAGCGATCCCCGCCGCCGCGCCAGTCATCTCCACCGAAGCGCGGTGCGCCGCTATCTGCGAACGGATCCAGACCTTCTTCTCCGAAACCGTCCCGCTTGTCGCGCCCCCGGCCGCGACGACCTCTATCGTAACCCATGAACCAAACGCACCCTTGTTTTCGCCCTCACGATCGCCGGCGTCGCCAATTGTCTCGCCGTCGGGGAGCGGCGGACCTGCCCCGCCACTCCATGGCGGCCTATAGCCCAGATCACTGCGCAGTGCGAACGATTTAACATTACGGGTGCGTGACAGCCTGCCCGTTCCGACACACTCTTGCTTGAAGCAGCCGGTTCGGCAAGAAAGTGGGCCATGGACATCCTTGCACTGCTCACGGATCCGGCCGCCTGGGTGGCCTTGCTCACGCTGATCGTGCTGGAGGTCGTGCTCGGCATCGACAACCTCATCTTCATTGCCATCCTGTCGAACAAGCTGCCGCCGGAGCAGCAGGCGCTTGCCCGCAGGGTAGGCCTGTTCCTGGCGCTGGGCATGCGCATCGGCCTGTTGCTGCTGATCGGCTGGCTGGTGACCTTGCAGACGCCGCTGTTCGACCTCGGGATCGTCGGTGCTCCAAGCGAGCATGGCGCCCCGACATTCGAGACAGCGTTTTCCGGGCGCGACCTGATCCTCGTCGCGGGCGGGCTGTTCCTGCTGTGGAAGGCCACAAAGGAAATTCACCACAATGTCGAGCCGCACGAGCAATCGGGTGAGATCCTCGATCGCAACAAGGATGTCGCGCAACTGACGTTCGGCGCCGCCATCGCCCAGATCATCGCGCTCGACATGGTGTTCTCGATCGATTCGATCCTGACCGCGGTGGGCATGACGGACGAGATCCCGATCATGGTGACCGCTGTCGTCATCACGGTCGGCATCATGCTCGTCGCCGCCGACCCGCTCGCCCGCTTCATCGAGCGCAACCCGACGCTGGTGATGCTCGCCCTCGCCTTTCTGGTGATGATCGGACTGGTTCTGATCGCGGACGGCTTCGGCTTCCATGTGCCCAAGGGCTACATCTATGCCGCCATGGGCTTCTCGGTGGGCGTGGAACTCCTCAACATGGTCAAACGCGGGCGTCACGCAAAGGCCCCTTCGGGCGCAGCAGGCCCGGTCGCACCCGCGCCTAAGGGAGACACCGTCCAGTGACCGAATTTCGCCGCATCAGCGACAGCTTCAGCGCAAGCCCGCAAATTACCGAGGCCCAAGTCGCCGAGGCAAGGGAGCGCGGCTTCCGCCTGATCGTCAACAACCGGCCTGAACACGAGGCGGAGGACCAGACGCCCGGCCCGGTGATTGAGCAGGCCTGTCGCACTCACGGGCTCGACTATCTGGCGATCCCGATCACCCATGCGGGCTTCAGCGAAGCGCAGATTGCCGCGCTGGCCGATGCACTTGAAGCCTCCGACGGCCCGGTCCTGGGCTATTGCCGCTCGGGCACGCGATCCACGTTCCTGTGGGCGCTGTCGCAGGCGAGGCTCGGCGCGGGGCCAGACGACATCGCGGCACAGGCCTCCTCGGCAGGCTACGACGTCGCGCCGATCAGGCCCTTGCTCGATATGCTGGCCGCTCGGAGCAACTCCAGCACAGCCTGACCCGCCTGCGCCGGCCTTGGCGTCGCGCCTCGCTGCGGTCGCAGCGCATCAAGTCTTTTCGCCCCGGCCAAGCACAGTCAGACCCGTCCCGCGCAGCGCGCGTTCCAATGCGCGGCACCAGCGGTGGCCTCGGATTGCGCTGGCGCGCTTCCACCCCTCAACTGCGGCGCCGGCAAAGAAAAAGGGCCGAAGGATTGCTCCCTCGGCCCCATTCCAAGCGGCTGATGCCGTGGCTTACATGCCCGAACCCGGACCGTAGGTGATTTCCACCCGGCGGTTCTGCAGCTCGCGCACCCCGTCGGCCGTGGGCACGCGCGGGTTGGCTTCGCCGAACGCTTCGCTCGTGATCCGCGCCGTCGGCACACCGCGGCTGGCAAGGTACCCGCGCACGCTCTCATTGCGGCGAGCGGCGAGCCCGAGGTTGTACTGCACGGTGCCCGACCGGTCGGTGTAACCCGCCAGCATGATCGGCACGTTGTTGCAGTTCTGGTACGCCGTGACCGCGCTGTTGAGGATCGTCGCAGCCTCAGGCGTGATATCCGATTCGTCCCATTCGAAGAAGACGATGTACGGCCCCTGGTTGCAGCTCACCTGCGGCGGCAGCGGCGGCGGCGGCGGGGGAGGCGGCGGCGGGGGAGGGGGCGGCGGCGGGGGAGGCGGCGGCGGGGGCGGCGGCGGCGGAGCCGCCTCGGACCCACCGAAATTCGCCACCAGCGACAGCATCGCGGAATGCGAAGCCAGCTCCAGCGTGTTCGTCCGGCCGGCCATGTCGACCATCTCGAGCTGCTTCGTGTTCAGGTAGCGATACTTCAGCCCAATCTCGGCATCGTCCGTCACCGGAACGCGCAGCGCGACAATGCCCTGCCACGCGAAATCGCGATCCTTGTCGCGCAGGTAGCCCGGACCTGCGGCTGCCCGCAGATCGGTCTCGACCCACGCCCGACCAGCGCCACCACCGAAGGAGATGCCGACGCCGTCTTCGCCGCCGATGTCGAACAGGGCGTTGGCCATGGCCGTGACGACCTGCAGTTCACCGTTAACCGGCTCGAAATCACCCATCATCGGGGTCGCCGAGGTCGTCGGAATGCCGACGCTGGTCGACCGGATCCGATCGGGCTCCCACTCCTTGAACGCGACCTCAGCCTCTGTCCGGATGAAGCCGAAGTCGTAACCGATCACCGCACCAAGATCGTAGCCATGCTCGAAATCGAGCGTGGCAGCGTCTTCGATGCCGGAAATCCCGACATCCGTGTCCTCGGCAATCGTCGCACCCATGTCGATGCCGATATAGGCTTGGCCGTCCCGGGCCGTTGCCGGCACGGCAAACGCCGATGCCGCTACAGCCATACCCAGCGCAATTTTCCGCATGTTATCTTTCCCCTTCGAACCTGCGCACTCGGCCTTCTAGAAGCAGCCTGAACGACTGGCAACCAGAACTGCGGGCGGGCGCCGCAGCTACCTGACCGACGCGAGAATTACCCGCCCAAAGCGCATCCGGGCAAGGGTTCAGAACCCTTTTCGTTCCTCGCCAGGCTGCCCGGTAGACGCATATTCGGGGCGCTTGTTGCGCATTTGCCACACAAGTGGATGCCGGCCAGGCCACGAGTTTGCGTGTCGCTCCGCGGGACCATCCTGTCGCCGTCGCTTAAAGAAAAGGCCGGAGCATCGTGCTCCGGCCCTCCAGGTGACGTTCGCAGGAGGAACGCGAGAGTGGCGGGCCGGGGTCGCGAAGTTCCCGGCCCGCGATCTGCGGATCAGTAATTGTAGGCGCGCTCCCCATGCTCGCCGAGGTCGAGGCCCTCGCGCTCGACTTCGGGAGAGACGCGCAGGCCCGTCACCGCCTTGGCGAGGAAGAAGGCAATAGCCGAACCAACCGCCGCCCAGATGATCGCCACGACCACCGCCAGCACCTGGATACCCAGCTGCGCGCCGAGGTCGTAATCCGCGGCACCGGGACCGCCGAGCCCCGGAAGCATGGTGAAGGCGGTGCCGATCGAGCCAATGATGCCGCCAATCCCGTGAATGCCAAACGCATCGAGCGAATCATCTAGCCGCAGCTTGGGCTTGATCGACACCACGAAGAACGCGCACAGCACCGCGGCCGCCGCGCCCAGCAGGATCGCACCGAACGGCCCGGAATTGCCCGCCGCCGGCGTCACCGCGACGAGGCCCGCAATGGCGCCCGAGCAGGCACCCAGCAGCGAGCCCTTGTGACCCATCGCCCGCTCTGCGAGCATCCAGAACAGCACGCCCGAGGCAGTGGCGACGAAGGTGTTGATCAGCGCCAGCCCGGCCGAACCGTTCGCCTCCAGCGCGGAACCGGCGTTGAAACCGAACCAACCCACCCACAGCAGGCCGGTGCCGATCAACGTCATCGTCAGCGAGTGCGGCGCCATCACCTCGGTCTTGTAGCCGAGCCGCGGGCCCAGGATCAGCGCTCCCACCAGCGCCGAGATGCCGGCATTGATGTGCACCACCGTTCCGCCCGCAAAGTCCAGCGCGCCCCAATCGTAGATCAACCCGGTCGTCGCCGCCGTGCCGCCCGCATACCAGACCATGTGCGCGATCGGGAAATAGACGATCGTGAGCCAGACCAGCGCGAACAGCATCAGGGCGGAAAACTTCAGTCGCTCCACCAGTCCGCCGACCACCAGGCTTATGGTGATCGCCGCGAAGGTCATCTGGAAGGCGATGAACACGAATTCGGGGATCTCCACGCCTTCGGTGAAGGTGGCGGCGTTCGAATCGGCCGTCACCCCGGCGAGGAAGAACTTGCCGCTGGAGATGAACTGGTTGGCATCGCCGCCGAAGGCCAGGCCATAGCCCCACATCACCCACACCAGCATCGCCAGGCTGGCGACGGCGATGATCTGGGTCAGCACCGACAGCATGTTCTTGGTACGCACCAGCCCGCCGTAGAACAGCGCCAGCCCCGGCACGATCATCGTCATGACGAGCACGGTCGCCACGATCATCCAGGCGGTATCGCCCTTGTCGACGGTGGCCGTCACCGGCTCGACGACGGGCGCCTGCGAGGCTTCCTGCGCCCAGGCGGCAGGAGCGGCGAGCAGCGCGGCGCCAAGGGCGCCCGCCGCACAAGCGAATTTGCGGATCATGAATTTGTCCCCCATTCTGGCCCCCATTTCGGTCGAGACGATCACAGCGCGTTGTCGCCGGTCTCGCCGGTGCGGATGCGCGTGGTCGAAACCAGGTCGAGCACGAAAATCTTGCCGTCGCCGATACTGTCGGTGCTGGCGGTCTGCTGGATGGTCTCGACGACCTGCGCCGCCAGCGCGTCGCTCGCCGCGATTTCCAGCTTCACCTTGGGCAGCATGTTGGTCGAATATTCGGCGCCCCGATAGATTTCGGTCTGCCCCTTTTGGCGGCCGAAACCCTTCACTTCCGAGACGGTCATGCCTGCGACCCCGATGGCGCCGAGCGCTTCGCGCACCTCGTCCAGCTTGAACGGTTTGATGATGGCGATGATGAATTTCATCATGGACCCCTGTTTCCCACCGGACGATCCCCGGCTGAGGGTCAGCAATGCAAGCTGCGTGCCACGTCCCGGAGCGCGAGGCTGCCCAGCACAGCGCCGTCCGCCGCGCGGGGCGCGGGCGCCGCGGCCCTGCTCCGGACCAGCGCTACTGCCTAATTTGTGGGCACCAGTTGCAGCGTTGCATGCACCGGCAGGTGGTCGGACGCGATCGCCGCCAGAGCGCTGTGGTGCACGCCGGTGCCAACGCACCGCCAATGCGCCGAGTGCACGATGCGATCGAGCGGCGCCAGCGGCTGGCGGCTGGGGAAGCTGCGGCCCGGCTGCAACACCGTCCACTGTTCCTCGAAGGCTCGCAGCGAGCCCTTGCGCGGCGACCATTCGTTCAGGTCGCCCATCAGCACCGCTGCCGTGTCGCGCTCGCCAAGGTCGGCGCAGACGGCCGCGATCTGTTTCCGCCGGCGCAGACCCGAAAGGTCGAGATGCATCCCGACCACCTCGAACGTGCAACCCTTCATTCGCAGGCTGGCACAGACGGCCCCTCGCGGCTCGAGGGTGGGCAGCGTGATCGGCCGCGCCTCGAGGATCTCGACCTCCCGGTGCACCAGGATCACGTTGCCGTGCCATCCCATGGACGCCGGCCGGCCGGCCAGCGGCACGACGCGCCAGTGCTGTTCTTCCAGCAGCTGCCGGGGTAGCACCGCCTCACGCGAGCCGAAGCGCCGGTCCGCCTCCTGCAGCGCGACGACATCGGCCGAGAGCTCGCGCAGAACCGCCAGAATGCGCTCCGGATCGCGGCGCCGGTCGCGCCCGACCCCCTTGTGGATGTTGTAGCTGGCGAACCTCAGGTCCATCGAACGCCCCGATCCCCGCACCATCGGCCGGCCGATCCGAAGAGCATCATCGCCATCGCCGGTGGCTATGCCAGCCGCGCCGCGCCCGCAAGCTCAGCGCTCCTTGGTGGCGCTGAACGCGATGTCCGGGTTCTTTTCCTGCTGGTAGCCCACGTCCCATGCCGATTTCGCGAGGAAGACGAGGTCGCCATCCCGGTCGCGCGCGACATTGGCGCGGTTGAACCCGGCGAACTGCTCCAGCGCCGCCGCCGAGCCCTTCAGCCAGCGCGCCGTCGCGAAAGGCGCCGGCTCCAACATGGTCTCCACCTTGTATTCGGCCTCCAGGCGGCTCACCAGCACCTCCAGCTGCAGCTGCCCGACGACGCCGACGATCCATTGCGCACCCAGTTCAGGGTAGAACACCTGGATCACGCCTTCTTCCGACAGATCGTCGAGCGCCTTCCGCAGCTGCTTGGTCTTGGTCGGGTCCCTCAGCGCCACGCGCCGCAGGATCTCGGGCGCGAAATTGGGCAGGCCGGTGAAGCGCACGTCGTTCTTCTCGCTCAGCGTATCGCCGACCCGCAGCGTGCCGTGATTTGGGATGCCGATGATGTCACCCGCCTCCGCCGTGTCGGCGATCTCCCGGTCCTGCGCGAAGAACAGGATCGGTGAGTGCACCGCGATCGGCTTGCCGAGGCCGCTCGGGGTCAGCTTCATGCCGCGCTTGAAGGTGCCCGAGACCATCCGCATGAAGGCGATGCGGTCGCGGTGCTGCGGGTCCATGTTGGCCTGCACCTTGAACACGAAGCCGGTCACCTCGTCCCGCTCCGGCCCGATCGCGCCCTCCTCGGACGGCTGGGCGCGCGGCGGCGGGGCGTGCTCGGCCAATGCCCCGATCAACTCGCCAACGCCGAAATTCTTGAGCGCGGAACCGAAGTAGACCGGGGTCAGATCGCCATTGCGATAGGCTTGCAAGTCGAACTCGGGATAGCCCGCCTGCGCCAGCTCGGCCTCCTCGGCGATCTCCTCCGGCATCTCCGGCTGCTCGTCGCGCATGCCCAGGAACTCGCGGCTGGGCCCTTCCGGCCGGCTGACCGCGCCGCTGGTGAAATCGAGCACGCCGGCGAACCGGCCGCCCATGCCGACGGGCCAGCTCTGGGGTGAGACGTCGAGCGCCAGCACGTCGGCCACCTCGTCGAGCAGCTCGAAGCCGGAGCGGCCCTCGCGGTCGACCTTGTTGACGAAAGTGATGATCGGCACGCTGCGCAACCGGCACACCTCGAACAGCTTGCGCGTCTGCGGCTCGATGCCCTTCGCCGCGTCGATCACCATCACCGCCGAATCGACGGCCGTCAGTGTGCGATAGGTATCCTCCGAGAAATCCTCGTGCCCCGGCGTGTCGAGCAGGTTGAAGGTGATGCCGTCCTTCTGGAAGGTCATCACCGAGCTGGTGACGGAGATGCCGCGCTGCTGCTCGATCTTCATCCAGTCCGACCGGGCCCGCCGCGCCTGCCCCCGCGCCTTCACCTCGCCGGCAAGATGGATCGCGCCGCCCTGCAGCAGCAGCTTCTCGGTCAGCGTGGTCTTGCCGGCGTCGGGGTGCGAGATGATGGCGAAGGTGCGCCGGGCTGCGAATGCGGACATGGCGCGCGGCTCTAGGCTGGCTCCACCGTCACGTCCATGCGGAAGCTGCGCTCCTCGCCCGCCGGCAGCCGGACGATGCCCGGCTTGTCGCGCAACTCGCCGGCAAATCCCGCCGGGTCGGCCAGGCCCTGCCACGGCTCGATGCAAAGGAACGGCGCGCCGACCTTCTGCCAGATGCCGAGTTGCAGCGCGTCGGGGAAGTCGATGCGCAGCGACGGCCGGCCCCCGTCACCCTCGAAACGCACGGAGCGGCTGGCGATCTCGTCCCACACCAACGCATCATGCGCGAACATGTCGGGCGTCGGGGCAAGGACACGGCCCTCCACCGGGCTGGCAGCGCTTCCATCCACCAGCCCGTCCGGTGTCAGCCGGCGGATCGGCTGCGGTTCCGCGTGGACGAAGATGATCCGGTGGTCGAGCCGGTCGCCGCCGCCGGGAAGCGGCCAGGCGAAGCCCGGGTGGAAGCCGAGGCTGAAGGGCATCTCCTCCGCGCCCCTATTGCGAACCGTGGCGCAGACCGACAGCGTCGTGCCAACAAGCGCGAAGTGCACCTCCAGCGCGAAGGCGAACGGATAGGTCGCGCGCGTCTCCTCGCTGTCGGTCAGGCGGAAGGTGGCGCGGCCCGCTTCGTGTGCGACCAGCTCGAACCGCGAGCCGCGGGCGAAGCCGTGGCGGCCCATCCGATATTCGCGACCGCCGGTGCGATAGCGGCCCCCGGCAAGCTCGCCGATGATCGGGAACAGCAGCGGTGCGTGGTGGGCCCACCAGCGCGGATCGCCGTCCGTGATATACTCGCGCCCGTCGGCATCCTTGAGCGAGCACAGTTCCGCGCCCACCAGGTCGATCTCCGCCGTCAGAGCGCCGGAGCCGATCTCGACCCGCCCGCTCATCCGCGCAAGGTCGCGCCGAGCTTGCCGGCGGCTGCGACGATCCGGTCGGCGATGGCCTTCAGCTGCTCCTCGGTATAGCTCGCCTCGCGCGGCTGGAGCGTCACCTCCACCGCCAGTGACACCTGCCCCTCGGGCACGCCGGCCCCACGGAACGCGTCGAAGATTCGCGCATCGACGATGTTCGCCTTGTCCGCGCCGCGCACCGCCCGCACCAGATCGGCCGCAGGCAGCGCGCTATCGACCAGGAAGGCGAAATCGCGGCTCACCGCCTGCAATGCGGGCGGGCTGTAGGCGGCGCGGGCAAAGCCGCCGCCCTTCTTCTGCGGCAGAGCGTCGAGGAACAGTTCGGCCGCCATCACCGGCCCCTCCACATCGAACTGCGCCAGCACGCCCGGATGCAGCGCCCCGAACCGGGCGAGCACCGCTTTCGGCCCCAGCCGCAAGGTTGCCGACTGGCCCGGGTGGAACTGCGCCCCGGGCCCTGCCGCGTCGGGCGGCATCACCTGCAGCCCGTCGATCGGCGCGCCGGCCTCCTGCAATAGCGCCAGCGCCTCGGCTTTCGCGTCGAAGGCGTCGAACGGTGCGGCCTTGCCGCGCGCCCAGTCGCGCGGCTGCTTCTCGCCCGCCAGCACGATGCCGAGCGTCGGCCGCTCATCGCTCGTGCCATCGCCGGCGCGCAGGTAGCGCCGGCCGATCTCGAACAGGCGCAAACCGGCGGCGCCCCGATCGAGGTTGCGCTTCGCGGCCGCCAGCAGGCCGGGCAGCAGCGAGGGGCGCATCGCCTTCATGTCCTCGCTGATCGGATTTGCGAGCACCCACAGCCCGCCGTCCTGCGGCGCGAAGGCTTCGGCCTGCACCTGCGGCAGGAAGGACCAGGTCACCGCCTCATTCAGCCCGCGCGCGGCGGCGGCGCGGCGCAGGCGGCGTTCCAGCGCTTGCTGGGCAGTCGCGGTCGGGCGGGCGACGCCCTCGGCACGGGGCAGCGCCACGCTGGCGACGTGGTCGAGGCCGTGGATACGCACCACCTCCTCCACGAGATCGGCCGGTCCCTCGATATCGTGGCGGCGCAGCGGCGCGGTCACCTGCCAGTCGGGCGCGACCGCGAAATCGAGCGCCTGAAGGATGCGCCGCTGCTCGTCCTCTGCAATGGCGACGCCGCCCAGCCGCTCGGCCAGCGCGGGGTCGTAGGCGATGGCGGTTGGCTCGGCATGCGGGGCCCCGGCGCGGACCACCTCCGACGCCTCCCCGCCGCAGAGGCGCAGGACCAGATCGCTGAGGATCGCCAGCCCGTCGTCGAGGAAGGCCGGATCGACCCCCCGCTCGAATCGCGTGCGCGCATCGCTGGCAAGGCCAAGGCGGCGGCCGGTCATGCCGATCCGCTCCGGGTCGAAGTAGGCGATCTCCAGCAGCACGTCGGTCGTTTCGGGCTGCACCGAGCTGTGCTCCCCGCCCATGATGCCGGCGATATCGTGCACGCCCTCTGCGTCGGCGATGACAGTGATCGACGGGTCGAGCGCGTAGCTCTTTCCGTTCAGCGCCAGCACCTGCTCGCCGTCCCTCGCCCGGCGCGCGACGACGGGGCCGGTCAGCTTTGCGAGGTCGTACACATGCGCCGGCCGGCCGAAGGCGAGCATCAGGTAATTGGTGATGTCCACCAGCGCGCTGATCGGTCGCTGGCCCGCCGCGATCAGGCGCCGCTGCATCCATCCTGGCGAGGCGCCGTTCGTAACCCCGCGGATCACGCGGCCATGGAAGGCCGGGCAACCCTCCGGATCATCGGTGCGGATCTCGACCGGACAGGGGCCGACCCCGGCAATCTCCGGCACCGGAAAGGGCCTGAACGTGCCCAACCCCGCTGCCGCCAGATCGCGCGCGATGCCCATCACGCCCATGCAATCGGGCCGGTTGGGGGTGATCGCCACGTCGAACACCGGGCTGGTCTCGCGATAGGAAGCAAAATCGTGCCCCACCGGTGCGTCCGCCGGCAGTTCGATAATGCCCTCATGCTCGTCGCCGAGCTGCAACTCGCGCACCGAGCACATCATGCCGTTGCTCGTCACGCCGCGGATGGCGCTCTTGCGCAGCTCCATGCCGTTGGCCGGCACCACGGCGCCGGGCAACCCGAGCACCCCCAGCATGCCGGCCCGGGCATTGGGGGCCCCGCAGACGACCTGCAACGGCTCGCCGCCGTTCACGTCGGGTCCGGCGTCGACACTCAGCACCTGCAGCTTGTCGGCATCCGGGTGAGGCGCGGCAGTCAGCACCTTGGCCACGCGGAACCCGGCCAGCTTCTCGGCCGGGTCCTCCACGCCCTCCACTTCGATGCCGATGCGGTTGAGCGTGGCGGCGATCTGCGCGGCCGAAGCCTCGGTGTGGAGGAACGCCTTAAGCCATTCGAGCGAGAACTTCATGCCCGCGCTCCCACACCGGCTGAAAGCGTCGGCTGGTCGAAGGCGGAAAAGCCATAGTGCCGCAGCCAGCGCCCATCGCCGTCGAAGAACGCGCGCAGATCGTCCATCCCGTATTTCAGCATCGCCAGCCGATCCACGCCCACTCCGAAGGCGAAGCCCTGCCATTCATCGGGATCGAGCCCGCTCATCGCCAGCACCTGGCGATTGACCATGCCGCTGCCGAGCAGCTCCATCCACCCGTGCCCCGGCGCATCGCCGCTGCCGCCCAGGACGCGCCTGCTGCGTCCGTCGGGGCCGTTCTCCAGCGCGAAGCCGACATCGACCTCGACGCTCGGCTCGGTGAAAGGGAAGTAGGAGGGGCGCAGACGCAGCACAAGATCGTCGCGCTCGAAGAAGGCCTTGAGGAAGGTCTCCAGCGTCCATTTCAAATGGCCGAGGTGGATGTCGCGATCGATCACCAGCCCCTCCACCTGGTGGAACATCGGCGTGTGGGTGGCGTCGCTGTCGCTGCGATAGACCCGGCCCGGGGCGATGATCCGCACCGGCGCGCCCTGCCCCAGCATGGTGCGCACCTGCACCGGGCTGGTATGCGTGCGCAGCAGCATGCGGCCGGGGCCGTGCCCCTCGTGCGCCGGAGCGGCGTCCGGGAAATAGAACGTGTCGTGCATGGCCCTCGCGGGGTGGCTTTCGGGCATGTTGAGCGCGGTGAAATTGTACCAGTCGTCCTCGATCTCCGGCCCGGTGGCGACGGAAAAGCCCAGATCGGCGAAGATCTCGGCCAGCTCGTCCATCACCTGGCTGACCGGGTGGACGGAACCGCGGGGCGCTTCCGGTGCGGGCAGCGTCAGGTCCACGGCCTCGGCCGCCAGGCGCTCTTCCAGCGCGGCGGCTTCCATGGCGTGGCGGCGCTCGGCCAGCCCATCGGCGACCTCCTGCCGCAGCGCCTGGATAGCGGGCGCCTTTGCCTGCCGCTCCTGTGGGCTCATCGCGCCGAGCGTCTTCAGGAGACCCGAGATGCTCCCCTGCTTGCCGAGAAGGGCCACCCGGGCCGCTTCCAGTTCCCCAAGCCCTGCCGCGCCGGCGACGAGCGCGCGCGCCTCGCTGGCGATCCGGTCCAAATCATCGCTGCCGTTCATGGCGGCGCGCTGTAGCGGGGCGGCCCCGCAGGCCCAAGCCCCTATTCGCTCAGCGCGTTCCCGCTGGCGAGGTCCGCACCCGCCGGCATGCCGCCATAGCGCAGCATCGTCGGCAGATCGGTTTCGCCCGCAGCGCCCTGGTCGGCCATGCGCTGGGCCATGATGCGCGAGAGGACCGGGTGCGGGTGATCCGCATATTCGCTGGGCGTCATTCCCATGAAGGAGCGGAAGTCGCGCACGAACTGGGCCTGATCGTAATAGCGGTCGTCGATCGCGTCGCTCCAATTGCCATGGGGCGCGAGCATGTAGCGCGCGAGGCTGCGCAGGAACCGCTGGCGCCGCAGCAGAAGCTTGGGCGGGAAACCGAAATAGCGCGCGCAAATCCGTTCGAGCGAGCGCATGCCCAGGCCCAGTCTCTGTTCCAGTTCCGAGACGTGGGCGACCTCCGGATCGCGCAGGGCCGCATGCAGGGCCTGCACCTGCTCCAGCCTCGGTTCGACACGCCCTGCATGGCCCATCAGATAGGCGTTGATGTCCTCGGCCACCTTGTCGGGCGCGCGCGCCGGGTCCTGTGTCAGCGGCAGGATCGGCGCGAACAGCGCGAAGGCGGGTTCGTTCGCGCCATCAACCGTACGATCGGTGAAGTCGCGCGCTTCGGCATCCACGAAACGGGCCCAGCCGCCGGGTTGCAGGCCGAGACCCCAGATGCGCGCGGTGGTGAGACTGAAATGGATCGCCTTGCTGGTGGGTCCGCTGACCACGAAGGGCCATTGCGGTTCCAAGGGCCCCGGCCCGATCGCCGCAGCCGGCGGCGTTCCGCAGCTGAAGCGCATCGCCGCCCATTCAGGGTGGAGGTAATCCTCGAACAGGCAGCCCTGCCCGCAGGCCATGTCGAACATGTAGAGAGCCGTGAAGTCCGCCTGCAGTTCCTCACTGAGGCGGTAGTACCGCACATCCAGCGACATGTCGGCGCTCATGCGCTTCCCCCGGCGCTCCGCGGCCGCGCCATCGACAGGCGTAGCGACGGTCTTTTCCGGATTCACCACCGGATCGGTTCCGGCCGGGCGCTGGCAAACAGACAAGCAGAGTTGCCAGCTTGCGCAAGGCTCATGCCAATTGCGTACTTGCACGCCTAACCGGCCCCCCGCCGGACGGCAAGAGGACGGCGGCAATAGTTGCGCGCCCGCACGAACAGGGCGCGGACGGCATCCCGCCCGCACCCTATCTCGATATGCGTTCTGTCGGCGGCCTCAGGCGGCGGGCAGCGCGCCCTTCGCCTGGCGGATGATGGCACCGAACGCGGCGCCTTCGTTCATCGCCAGATCGGCCATCACCTTGCGGTCGAGCTCGATGCCGGCGAGCTTCACGCCGTGCATGAACTGCGAGTAGGTGAGGCCCTCGGCGCGCACCGCGGCATTGATGCGCTGGATCCACAAGGCGCGGAAGTTGCGCTTCTTCACCTTGCGGTCGCGATAGGCGTACTGGCCGGCCTTCTCGACCGCCTGGCGCGCGACGCGGATGGTGTTCTTGCGGCGTCCGCGATAGCCCTTGGCCTGGTCGAGGATCCGCTTGTGCTTGGCGCGCGTGGTAACGCCGCGCTTGATACGGGGCATGGTCTAAGCTCCTTCGTCTATCCGGCTACGCGCTCAGTCGAGCCCGTAGGGCGCCCACTTCTTCACCGTCGCATTGTCCGCTTCGGACAGGACGGAGGTGCCGCGGTTCTGACGGATGTACTTGGCGTTGTGGCTGATCAGCCGGTGGCGCTTGCCGGCAACGCCGTGCTTGACCTTGCCATTGGCGGTGATCTTGAAACGCTTCTTGACCCCGCTCTTGGTCTTCAGCTTGGGCATTTTCGTCTCCTCTTGAGGGACACGTCCGAGCCAGCCCTGGCAGCCCTGTTGGCCAGGCCGGCGGTGAATCACGTGTCGATGAAGCGCGCGCCTGTAGAGCGCCAGCGGCCCAAAGGCAAGCCATCGCGCCGGGCGGCGGGCGGTTCGCAGCCCGGCGCCGCGGGCGCTCAGCCGCCGGCGAAGGCGCGCCGGCCGCCCTCTCGCAACCAGCGGGCGAAGTCGCCATGCGCGATTCGCACCAGATCGGGGCCAACCGGCCGATTGTAGAGATAGGCGAAGGCGCGCATGGCATGCCCGTCGTCGCACTCCACCGCCACCTCCTCGCGCCGGTACTCGCCGGCGGCGGGATCGCTCCGGTCGACGCCCTCGAACCGGTCGAGCGCGACGAGGTCCACAGTGCCCGCTGCATGGCACATGCCCCGAACGCAGCCGTCGCCAGGCACCAGCACCGGATACCAGCCGCGCGGGTCCGGAACGGCGTAGAGCAGCCCGCCCGCCACTGCCCGGCGGCCCGGCCCGATTCCGGTCAGCAAAGCGCGCACCGGCCCTTCGGCGACGGCGTCCAGCAGCACCCCGTAGAAGAACAGCGGCATCAGCCGACGGGGCCGTGTCCGCCCAGCCCCTCCAGCACATCCTCCAGCCGCGCCGGGTCCCCGAGCGCCAGCACATGGCCATCGGAGCCGGCATGGAGCGGCTCGCCGTTCCAGTCGCACATCGTGCCGCCCGCGCCCTCCACCACCGGCACCAGGGCGGCGAAATCGTGCAGCTTCAGCCCGCCCTCGCAGATGACGTCGAGGAAGCCGGAGGCGAGCAGCGCATAATTGTAGCAATCGCCGCCCATGATCATGCGCTTGTGATCGGTCTTGGCGGCGAGAGCCATGAAGGCATCGCCCTCGCCAGCGGTGAAATATTGCGGCCCGGTGGTCGCCAGCGCGGCGTCCGACAGTTCGCGGCAGGCGCGGGTCGCCACCTCTTGCCCATTGAGCGTGGTCGCCCGCCCTGCGACGCCCAGCCAGCGCTCTCCGAGGATCGGCTGGTCGATCAGGCCCAGCACCGGAAAGCCGCCATCGAGCAGAGCGATCAACGTGCCGAAGGTGGCGCGGCCCGCCAGGAAGGCGACGGTGCCGTCGATCGGATCGAGCACCCATTGCCGCCCGGAGCGCCCCTCGCTGATCCCGAACTCCTCGCCATGGACCCCGTCCTGCGGCACTTCGGCGGTGAGAATGCGGCGCATCGCCTCCTCCGCCGCGCGGTCGGCGACAGTCACCGGCGAGGCATCGCCCTTGCGCTCGGCGCTTATCGGCGTGCGGAAATGCGGGCGGATCGCCGCGCGCGCCGCATCCGCGAGGCGGTGGGCGAGCGCGATTTCGACAGAGAGATTCATTCGGCCACCGGTCCCCGCAGCGGCCGTCCCGCCGCCGCGGCCCAGCTCGAAACGGCGCGCAGACCCTGCGGCCCGACGCGGCCCGGCTGGACCGTGCCCGCGGGGTCGTGCAGCGCCTCGCCCGGGCTGAGCACCTTGCCGGGCAGGCCGCGGCCGGGCAGCGCAACGCTGCCGCCGATCGCGTGGGGCAACGCCTCTCTCGGATGGTAGTGGCCGGCGATCGGCTGGCGCGCGACGCTCACAGGTCGCCGGCCCCCGGCTCGCGACCCGAGGCGCCCGCGAGCGGCCCGCGCAGCACTTCGTTTACCCCCGCCTGTCGGCTGATAGGTGGCGATGCCCCGCTGCCCGCCGGATCCGGCCAGCAGCGCGCTGATTGCGGGAAGCGCGACGGCGCGCATCAATCGAACAGGCTCGACACGCTGCTTTCGTCGGCGATGCGGCGGACGGCCTCGCCGATCAGCGGGGCCACGGTGAGGACGCGGATGCGGCTGGAAGCGCTCGCCGCCTCGGTCGGCAGGATCGTGTCGGTGATCACGAGCTCGGTCAGCGCCGACTTGTCGACCCGTGCCACCGCCCCGCCCGACAGCACGCCGTGGGTGATGTAGGCGGCCACGCTCTTGGCGCCGGCGTCGGTCAGCGCCTGGGCGGCGTTGCACAAAGTGCCACCCGAGTCGACGATGTCGTCGATCAGAATGCAGGTGCGGCCCTTCACCTGGCCGATGATGTTCATCACCTCGGATTCGCCGGGCCGCTCGCGGCGCTTGTCGACGATGGCCAGCGGAGCGTTGTCGAGCCGCTTGGCCAGCGCGCGCGCGCGCACCACGCCGCCCACGTCGGGCGAGACGACCATCAACTCCCCGGCGCCGTGACGGGCGAGGATGTCGGCCGCCATCACCGGCGCGGCATAGAGATTGTCGGTCGGGATGTCGAAGAAGCCCTGGATCTGCCCCGCATGCAGATCGACGGACAGCACGCGGTTGGCGCCCGCCTGGGTGATCAGGTTGGCGACCAGCTTGGCCGAGATCGGGGTGCGCGGGCCCGGCTTGCGGTCCTGCCGTGCGTAGCCGAAATAAGGCACCACCGCCGTGATCCGCTTGGCCGAGGCGCGCCGGCAGGCGTCGATCGCGATCAGCAGCTCCATCAGGTTGTCGTTGGCGGGGAAGCTGGTCGATTGGAGGATGAACAGGTCCTCGCCGCGCACGTTCTCGTTGATCTCGATGAAGATCTCCTCGTCCGCGAACCGGCGCACGCTGGCGTCGGTGAGGGGGATCTCCAGATAGCCGGCAATCGCGCGGGCGAGCGGCAGGTTGGCGTTGCCGGCCATCAGTTTCATCGCGAGGATAATCCCGGTTGCTGTGAGGAAGCGGCTGGTGCCGCGCCGCGCTCTAGCCCAGCGTCACATGATTGCAACCTGGGCCACGCGGCGCAGCCGGGGAAAGCGCAAGACTGTCCCTTATCCGGGCAGTCCCGTGCCGACGCGGTGCTCGCCGCGGACCCAGCGCACGGTGCCGGTGCTGGCGCGCATGACGATACTGTCGGTCGTCAGCACCTGTTCGCCGGTCATGCGCCGCTTGCGCTTCACCCCGCTCAGCAGCGATCCGTCGGTCACCCCGGTCGCGGCGAAAATGCAGTCGCCGCGGGCGAGGTCTTCCAGCGTGTAGATCCGGTCGAGGTCCTCGATGCCCCACTTGGCGGCGCGGGCGCGCTCGTCATCGTTGCGGAACAGCAGCCGGCCATTGATCTGCCCGCCCACGCAGCGCAGCGCGGCCGCGGCCAGCACGCCCTCGGGCGCCCCGCCGGAACCCATATAGAGGTCGATCGTGGTTTCCGGGTCGGTGGTGGCGATCACGCCGGCCACGTCGCCGTCGCCGATCAGCACGATCCCGCATCCGATCGCGCGCAGTTCGCCGATCAATTGCGCGTGGCGCGGCCGGTCCAGCACGCAGACGATGATCTCGTTCGCCGGCACGCCCTTGGCCTGCGCCACCGCCTCCACGTTCTCGCGCACGCTGCGGTCGAGGCTGATGATCCCCTGCGGATAGCCGGGCCCGACCGCCAGCTTGTCCATGTACACGTCGGGTGCGTTGAGCAGCCCGCCCTCCTCTGCCGCGGCGAGCACCGCCAGCGCGTTGGGGCCGGCCTTGGCGGTGATCGTCGTGCCTTCGAGCGGGTCGAGCGCGATGTCGATCTTGGGCCCCTTGCCGGGTGCGCCGCCGACCTTCTCGCCGATATAAAGCATCGGCGCCTCGTCGCGCTCGCCCTCGCCGATCACCACGGTGCCGTCGATGTAGAGCCCATCGAAGGCGCGGCGCATGCCCTCCACCGCGGCGGCATCGGCGGCCTTCTCGTCGCCCCGCCCGACCAGGTCGGAAGCGGCGATGGCGGCGGCCTCGGTCACGCGGACCATCTCGAGGACCAGAAGGCGGTCAAGAACCTTGCTGGGCGGCGTAAGCGTGCTGGTCGTCATGATGCGAGGCTCTCTCCTGCTGCTGGGCGCCTTCGCGATTACGGTGCGCGCGTGACAATGTCGAGCAAGCGCGTTCAGCCGCGATTCAGCGCTGGAAGGGCGACAGGGCACGGTGACGGGCACGAGACAGCGTATCGGGTCGGCAGGCCTCCTGGTCGCGCTGGCGCTTGCCTGTGCGGGCGCCTGCTCGGGAAGCGCCCTGGCGCAAGAGGCTGAGGGCGCCTCCCCCGACGATTTCGACCTGGGCGCCGCGCGGATCGATTCCGAAGCCCTGCTGGTCACCAACGCCGCGGAGGACGATCCCCAACAGGAGTGCATCCCCTCCGACGATCCCGACAAGATCGTCGTCTGCGCGCGCGATCCGATGCAGTACCGCATCGATTCCTCGCTCGACGAGGCGACCCGCAACGGCGAGGCCGCCCGAGACGGCATGCCCCGCGCCCCCGAGTTCGCGCCGTCCTGCCGCAATAACGGAGGCGGCGCCTGCATACGGGTGGGCCCCGAGCCCTATCGCCCGCTGCTGATCGATCTCGACGCGATTCCCGAGCCGCTGCCCGCCAAGGTGGCGGAAAAGGTGCGATTCGCGCTCACACCCGAAGAACTCGCCACCGTCCGCCGCGAGGCCGGGCTGGACGATGCCCCCGCCGGCGATCCGGCGGCGGCGCCTGACCCCTAGCCGAGCAGCCGCATCACCAGCGGCGGCTCGGTCAGGCTGGGAGAATCGCTCAACAGCGCGAGCGCACGCGCAACGGCGCTTTCCGGCCCCTCGTGGGTGACGATCGCCACGAGCACCTCGCCGCCCTCTTCGGGCCGGCCTTGCTGGATCAGGCTTTCGATCGACACGCCGGCATCGCGCATCGCGGCGGTGATCTCGGCCAGCACGCCCGGCCGGTCGGTCACGGCGAAGCGGAGATAGGCGCGGTTGCGGCGCTCTCCCGGATCGGCCGGGGCCAGCTCTTCGAGTAGGGCGACCGGCACGGAAAACGGCGCGCTGCGATCGCCGCGGGCGATGTCGATCAGGTCGGCGACCACGGCGCTGGCGGTGGGGCCATCGCCCGCGCCGGCGCCCTGGAACAGCAGGCGACCGGCGAAGTCGCCCTCGGCCACCACCGCGTTGGTGGGGCCATCCACCGCGGCGAGCGGGTGGTCGCGCGACACCAGGTGCGGCTGCACGCGCTGGAACAGCCGCGCCCGCCCGCTCTCGTCGCGCCCCTCGCAATCGGCGAGGCCGATCAGCCGGATGACATAGCCGAGCGAAGCGGCCTGGGCGATGTCGGCGGCACGGATGCGGGCGATGCCCTCCACCTCCACGGCGTCGAAGCGGATGCCTGCGCCAAAGCCGATCGCGGCCAAGATGGCGAGCTTGTGCGCCGCGTCCGTACCCTCGATGTCGAAGCTCGGATCGGCCTCGGCATAGCCCAGCGCCTGCGCCTCCCCCAGCACCGCCCCGAAATCGCGGCCGGTGTCCTCCATCGTGGAAAGGATGTAATTGCAGGTGCCGTTAAGGATGCCGTAGATGCGCGACAGCGAATTGGCGGCCGCGCCCTCGCGCAGCCCCTTGATCACCGGGATACCGCCCGCCACCGCCGCCTCGAAGCGGAACGGCGCGCCTGTTCCCTGATTGGCGGCCTCAGCGATGGCGGCGAGCTCCATCCCGTGATGCGCCACCATCGCCTTGTTCGCGGTGACGAGGCCCTTGCCGCCGGCCAGCGTGCGCCGGGCCAGCGCCAGCGCCGGGCCATCCGCGCCGCCGACCAGCTCCACCACCACGTCGACATCGTCGCGCGCGGCGAGCAGGGTCATGTCGTCCTCCCAGGCATAAGGCGACAGGTCCACGCCGCGATCCTTGCTCCGGTCGCGGGCGCACACCGCCCTGATCGCCAGCGGCCGGCCGGCGCGCCGCGCGATCAGCTCGCCATTGGCGGCCAGCAGGCGGATCACCCCGGCACCGACGGTGCCGAGCCCGGCGAGGGCAATGCGTAAGGGTGCGGTCATCGATCTTCCCCGGTGAATGCGGGGGAGGCGGTTAGGCGAGCCGAACGCAGGTGGCTAGAGGGAGGATCCCATCGCGCCGGATCGTCGTTGCGACCGGCTTGCCACCTCCACCTGCGCGCCGCTGCCTCCGCTCCGCGGCGCTGGGCGGAGCAGGAGGCGGCCCGCCGCTCAAGTGCGGCTGCGCGAACAAGGGCCGAGTTGCTCGAGCACGAAGCGATAATCCTCCTCCGCCTGCCGCCGCGCAGGGCCGGAGGCTTGCAGGAAGGCGTCCGACGGCAGCTGCGCGGGAAGGCCGCAGGCGAGCCGATACCACCCGGCCGTTTCGGCTTCCGGCGGGCGCGCCGAGGCGTCGACGATCTCGCTCCACGACACGCCCCAGCTCGGCGCCATGCCCGGTCGACGGATCACGCTGAGCGACGCCGGAGCGCCCGTCACGGTCTCCACGAACATCTGCGTCTCGGACTCCCCGGCAAGGTTGCCGGGCACCGAAATCACGTCGCGCACGCCGGTGACGACCGGCGGCAGGTCCGGGGCGGCAAAGGTCGCGATCACGCGGCGCAGGCGCTCGACGAAGGCCGGGTCGGCCGGGACCATCGCCTTTGGGTCGACCAACTGGAGCTGCCCCGGGCTGCCCGCCACGGGGTCGGCGAACACGACGAAGCGCTGCTTCCGGACCTTTGGCGCCCGCCCGTTCTCGCGCAGCACACGGTCGGCGAGGAAGGTGAGCGATTCGCCCACCGCGCTGCGTCCGGCCAGCAAGGCCTCGGTCCGCGCCTGCAGGAACAGCCGCGCATCGCCGGGCGCGAGGCCGGGTGCGCGCTCGCGCTCCACCTCAGCCTGGTCGCGGATCTCCACCAGCGCGATCAGCGACGCCGTGCCGACGAGGTCCGCCAGATCGGCATAGGTCAGTCCCGACCGGTCCAGCGCTCCCGCGTCAACCTGCGCGTCACCCTGCCCGCCGCTCTCCATCGCCGGCCGGTCCTGCGCGCGGACCGCGTCCACCGCCATGCACCCAGCCAGCGCCACACTCGCGGCGAGCGCACTCGCAAGCGCACCGCTTCCCCTGCCAACCCACTGCCCCATCGCATCATCTCCTCAAGAGCGGGACCGCCGCCCGATCCGCGCTTCGCCTTGCCCCGCCTTCGCCTTCCCTGCGCGTTCCCTTTGCAAGGCGCCTTCCCGCGGCAAGGCGCGATCCGCGCCCGCCGGTGAATTACCGGTTAACCTACAAAGAGTTTGCCGATCCATACCTCGCCGGTTAAGACCTCGGGCGGCAAAACCCCACGATACGGAACAAAAGAAGGTTTTGCCATCCTTCGGGCGTTTGCGCATCGTTTCCGCTTTGGCCGGACGAAGCCTTCACGCTGGACAAATCCGGGCAACGGCTGTCAGGATGCGAATCCGAAGTGCCGAGACCCCTCGGGCCTCGAGCCCGAATTTGACGAGGTCGCCGCCGGCCCATCTGGACCGGCGCAGATTAAGACGGAGTGAAGGAACTGGATGGCTTACGCTGACCAACAAATGAGTGGTAGTCGCATGGTTGCGATTGGGCTCGTTATCCTCATCCACCTTGCGATCGGATACGCTCTCATCACCGGGCTCGCCTATCAGGCGTTCGAAAAGGCGGTGGAGCGCGTGACGACGGTGGACATTACCGAGGAACCGCCGCCGCCGGAGCCGGAAGAACTGCCGCCCCCGCCGGAAGATCCGCCGCCAGTCACGGCCCCGCCGCCGCCGATGGCGCCGCCGCCGCCGATCAACGTCAGCCGCGCGCCGCCGCCGATCCAGGTGACGACGAACATTCCGCCGCCGGCCCCGCCCGCGCGCATCATCCCGCCCGCGGCCCCGCCGGGACCGCCTCCTCCCCCGCCCGCGCCTCCGCCGCCTCCGGCTGCCCCGCCGCGGCCGGCCACCCCGCGTGGCAATCCCGGTACCTGGGCGAGCACGGACGACTACCCCTCCCGCGCGTTGCGCAACGAGGAAGAGGGCACGACCGGCGTCACGCTGCAGGTCAGCGCCGAAGGTCGCGTCACCGGATGCCAGGTGACCCGCTCGAGCGGATCGAGCGAGCTCGACAGTACCACCTGTCGACTGCTCGAACGGCGTGGCCGCTTCAACCCGGCACAGCAGAACGGGCAAGATGTCGCCAGCACCTGGTCGACCTCCATCCTGTGGCAGATTCCGGAATAAACCATTCGATGCGCACCAAGGCGTTTCATCCTGTTTGCTTTTTCTAGAAGAGGAATACCCGCATGCTTATTGACCTTCTGGCCGCGGCTGGCGGCGAGGCCCCCCAGAACCAGTTCGGGTTCCTGGAGGCCATGCAACAGGGCGGCATCATCGCCTGGACCATCTTCAGCGTCCTGGTGATCATGTCGGTCGGATCGTTCTACATCCTGATCACCAAGCTGCTCGAGCAGCAGAAGATCATGAACCAGTACAAGGCGGTGCGGAACCAGTTCTGGCGCGCCAACACGCTCAGCGACGGTGCCTCCAAGCTGGACAAGAACTCGGCCTGGCGCCAGTTGGTCGACGACGCTCTGTCGGCCGAATCCCAGCACCACAAGCTGACCGACCAGCTGGAAGCGCATGACTGGCTGCACGGCTCGCTCGCGCGCTCCGAACAGGCGATCAACGCCAAGCTTGCGGGCGGCCTGCCGTTCCTCGCCACTGTCGGCGCCACCGCGCCGTTCGTCGGCCTGCTCGGCACCGTGATCGGCATCTATCGCGCGCTGATCAACATCGGCCTTGCCGGTTCGGCCTCGATCGACAAGGTCGCCGGCCCGGTCGGCGAAGCGCTGATCATGACCGCCATCGGCCTGCTCGTCGCGGTTCCCGCGGTGCTCGCCTACAACTGGCTGCAGTCGCGCAACAAGCGCATCGCCGGGATGCTGAGCGGCTTCTCGACCGACATCCTCGCCAACCTGACCTCGCGCGGCGCGATCAAGCCCGAAATGCTGACCAAGACCTCCACCCAGCAGGCGGGCAAGACCACGACCGGCACCACCGGTTCGACCGCCCGGCCGACAACGACGACCGGCGCGACCCCCGGCACGACCGGCACCACGACGACCGGCACCACCACCGCCGGCACCGCCGGTGGCGCGACGTCCACCACCCGGTGATGTCGGCCTGAGTCAAGCGGCGCGAGGGGCGGGCCACGGCATGCGGGCCGCCCGCCCCTCTCGCCAGAAGTTTTGAGATAGGACGAAACAGATGGCCATTTCGACAGGTGGAGGCGAAGCAGAGTCGCCGATGTCGGACATCAACACCACGCCCCTGGTGGACGTGATGCTGGTGCTCCTCATCATCTTCCTCATCGCGGTTCCGGTCGCCATCCAGACGATCGAGGAACTGGACGTGCCGGTCTTCGTATCGGTCGAATCGCAGGACAAGGTTGAAAACCTGCTGCTGACGGTGACCACCACCGATGCCGCCGGCCGCACGCCGGGCACCCAGGATACCGCTTACGAAGGCGCCACCCGCGAAGGCGAGTGCCGGGTGTATTTCAACAATACGACCCTGGTGAACTCGCAGGAACTGTACGATCTGGCGTTCGAGCGTCTCGACACGATCGTGCAGCGCGCGGGCGGGATCGATGCGATCATGAACGATCCCGAGGCGATCCCGCAGGTGCACATCCGCGGCGACGAAAATGCGCCGTGGCGCTGCGTGGCGGGCGCGATCTTCAACGTCCAGGCGGCCGGCTATCCGACCGTCGGGTTCATTTCCAACCCGGTCGACCCCAACGGTTGACCGGACCCGAGAAGTAAGGAGGACCCCCCATGGCGATGTCAGGCGGCAAAGACGACGGTGCGCCGATGATGGAGATGAACACGACGCCGCTGATCGACGTCATGCTCGTGCTCCTCATCATGTTCATCATCACCATCCCCGTGGCGACGCACTCGGTCGATATCGATCTGCCGGTCCCCTCGGATCAGCCGACCACGGACGTGGACCCGATCAAGAACAAGATCGTGCTGACCCCCCAGGACGAGATCCTGTGGAACGGCGAGACGATCAACGAGAACCAGCTCGTCGCCAACCTGCAGCAGACCCTGACCTTTGCGGTCGAACCCGAGCTGCAGTACGAGCCCGAGGCCAACGCCAGCTACGACCTGTCGGCCAAGACCCTGAACATCATCAAGGGTTCGGGCGTCACCAAGTTCGGCTTCGTGGGCAACGAGAAGTACCGCCAGTTCGGCGGCGGCTGATCAGGCCCAAGACCATCGAGGCACAGGAAGGGGCGGGTTTTCCCGCCCCTTTTTGCATCCACGGCCCGGCCAGTCCTCTCCTGCCGCTCAGTCCCCCTCGCCCGGCGCGGCCTCGATGTACATCGCCGCGCCCGCCAGAGCCTCCGCCTCCAGCAGCAGCTCGTCGTCGACGGCACCCTGCGGCAGGCTCTCCCGCCCGATCATCACCATCACCGGTACCGCTAGCGGGCTCACCCGGTCGAGCCGCACATGCTCCAGCCGTTCCGCCGCGCTGTCGAGCAGATCGCCCAGCCGCCCCACATCGGTCATCCGCGCGCGCGCATCGGCCCAGGCCGCCTCGATCAGCACATGGTCGGGCTCGTACTTGCGCAAGACATCGTAGATGAGGTCGGTGGAGAAAGTGACCTGCCGCCCGCTCTTACGCGTGCCGGGCTGCTGCCGCTCCACCAGCCCGGCGATCACCGCCACCTCCCGGAACGCCCGGCGCAGCAGATGCGAATCCTGCACCCATTCCACAAACTCATGCGTCAGGATGTCGGGCGAAAGTAGCGGCGCGGGGTCCTCCACCGGCCTCAACCCCCACACCGCCAGCGAGTAGTCGTTGGCAACGAAGCCGCCCGGCATCAGCCCGCGCTCCTCCATCCGCTTGGCGATCAACATGCCGAGCGACTGGTTCGCGTTCCAACCGATGAAGGTGTAGTAGACCGTGTAGTGCCGCTTGGCGTGCGGGAAGCTCTCCACCAGCAGGTTGTCGGGCCCGGGCAGTCGGCTGCGCCAGTCCTGCACCTCCAGCCATTCGCGCACATCGTCGGGAAAGCGCGCCCAGCCTGCGCGATCCACCAGCAACGCCCGCACGCGATCCGCCAAGTGGGTGGTCAGCGGCAGCCGCAGCCCGCCATAGGAGGGGATCATCGCCGCCTTGGAGCTGGCGCGCACGATCAGCTCCAGATCGCTCAGCTTCACCACCTCCACGTTCACGCCAGCGAACTGGAACGTGTCGCCCGGGCGCAGGGCAGCGGCGAAGCGCTCCTCCACCTTGCCGAGCGAACGGCCCGGCCGCGCGCCCTTGCCGCTGCCGAACCGCACCTCGATCATCTCCGCATCCACGATGATGCCGGCGTTCATCCGGTGCCGCTGCGCCTGCTCCGGGTGCGTGAGGCGCCACAGCCCGTCCGGCCCCTGCGTGATGCGCTTGAACCGCTCATAGGCCTGCAGCGCATAGCCCCCGGTGGCGACAAAATTGAGCACGCGGCGCCACACCGCCTTGTCCACCCAAGCATAGGCAAGGCTCGATCGCACCTCCGCCAGCAGCGCCGCCTCCTCGAACGGCGCGGCGCAGGCGCAGGCCATCGCATGCTGCGCCAGCACATCGAGCCCGCCGGGGCGGAAGTCCTCGCCATCGCGCTGGCCTTGGTCCACCGCCTCCTTGGCCGCGGTCGCCTCCAGGAACTCGAACCGGTTGCCCGGCACGATCAGCGCGCGGCTGGGCTGGTCGAGGCGGTGGTTGGCCCGCCCGATCCGCTGCAGCAGCCGGCTCGAGCCCTTGGGCGCTCCCATCTGCACCACGCAGTCGATGTCGCCCCAGTCCACGCCCAGGTCCAGGCTGGCGGTGGCGACCAGCGCGCGCAGTTCCCCCCGCGCCATCGCCCCCTCCACCTTGCGCCGCGCCTCGCGGCTGAGCGAGCCATGGTGGATGCCGATCGGCAGCGTGTCCTCGTTCGCGTCCCACAGGTGCTGGAAGATATACTCGGCAAGGAAGCGTGTGTTGGTGAAGATCAGAGTGGTCCGGTTGCGCCGGATCACCTCGTAAAGCTGCGGCACGGCCCAGGTCGCCGCATGGCCGCCCCACGGCACGCGCTCCTCCACCGGCAGCAGGATCTCGACCTCGGGCGGCGCCCCCGGCTCGCCCTCGACCAGCTCCACCGCGTCCACCTCGCCCCACGGCGCGAGCCACTCGCGAAAGCCTTCGGGGTTCGCCAAAGTCGCGGAGAGCGCCGCCCGTCGCAGCCCCGGCGCGATCGCCTGCAACCGCGAGAGGGCAAGCGCCAGCAGGTCGCCGCGCTTGCCGGTGGCGAAGGCGTGGACCTCGTCGATCACCACCCGCTGAAGCCCTGCGAACAAGTCGAAGCTCTCAGGATAGGAGAGCAGCAGCGACAGCGATTCGGGCGTGGTCAGCAGCACATGAGGCGGGCGGCTGCGCTGGCGCTTCTTGCGCTCGGCCGGCGTATCGCCGCTGCGGCTCTCGATCCGCAGCCCAAGGCCCATCTCCTCCACCGGCGCGACGAGGTTGCGCTGCACGTCGTGCGCCAGCGCCTTGAGCGGGGAGACGTAGATCGTGTGCAGCCCGTCCGGCGGCGCGCGCGTCGTGGAAGGGCAGAACGCCGCCAGCGTCGGCAGGAAGCCCGCCAGCGTCTTGCCCGCCCCGGTATCAGCCACCAGCAGCGCATGCCGGCCGGCGGCATCGGCGGCGAACATCTGCGCCTGGTGCCGCCGCACGCGCCAGCCCCGGCCGGCGAACCAGCGCTCGATCTCGGGCGGCAGGGGCGCACTCAGCGCCACCGGCAAGGCCGCCAATCTCGGCGCCGAGGCGAAGGAAGGAGCGCGACCATCGCCCGCCTGCCTAGCGGCTCACGCACGGCTTGGGAAAGCCCTCCACGCCTTCTCCCGTCCGCACCCCCCACCTGCCCGCTCGCGCCTCGAGCGCCCGCCCGTGCTCACCAAGGCCGCCCCGTCTCAGCCGCTGCGCCGAACCGCCATCCGGTCGCGCCGAGCCGCGCAACCAAGGCCCGGCTCGACAGTTGAACACATGTAAGCTCGCCGATGAGCGAGAAACGGCGACCGGGACCGCCGCTGTCGGCACCCGTTTCCGCCCGAAAAGCGTTGCGACAGCAAGTACGCAGGAGAGACAACATGAACCGCGATCAGAACGACCGTCGCTGGCGTCGCGACCGGGGCGATCAGGATTACGGACGCCAGTCGGAGCAGTTCTCCGATGCGGATAGTCGCTACGGCGACGACAACCGCGATTACGACCAAATGGGCGAAGGCGGCCGCGACACATACGGTCAGTCCGATCAGGACAGCTTCGGCCGGGGCTATGGCGCGAGCTACGGCTCCAGCTTCGATCAGCGGGGCGGGCAGCGCAACCGCGGCTCCAGCGATCGCGGCTACAACAACGATCGCAGCTTCGACGACGATCGCAGCGGCGGCGAGCGCGGCTATGGCCGCGAGCAAGGCTATTCGGAACGCGACGGCGGCTATTCGTCCGGCGGCTTTGGCCCATCGAGCTTTGGCGGTTCGAACTATAGCGGTCGTGAGAATCGCGGCTTTAGCGGCTCCGGCTCGGATGATTTCGGCGGCGGTTTCTCCGGCTCGCGCGGAGACTACGGCTCTGGCCGGGGCTCCTCCGCCTATAGTGCGTCCGGCGGCTCCTACGGCCAGAACAGCTATGGCCAGAACAATCATGGCCAGAACCGGAGCGGCCAGAACAGCTACGGCTCCTTCGCAAATCGCGGGCGCGACGGCGACCAGGGCAATCGCGGCTTCTTCGAGCGCGCCGGTGACGAGGTCGCCAGCTGGTTCGGCGACGAGGACGCCGCCCGCCGGCGTGAGAACGACCATTCCGGCCGCGGCCCGTCCAACTACACCCGCTCCGACGAGCGCATCCTGGAAGATGCGTGCGACCACCTGACCGTGGACCGCGCGGTCGATGCCCAGAACATCCAGGTCACGGTGCAGAAGGGCGAGATCACCCTCGACGGCACCGTCAGCAGCCGGCAGCAGAAGCGCCGCGCGGAAGATTGCGTCCACGACATCTCCGGCGTGAAGCACGTGCAGAACAACCTGCGCATCAACGACCGCAACGACTGGAGCCGGGGCGACAACGATCGCCCGGGCAGCACCATGGGCAGCGGCACGACCGGCATCAGCGGCGGCTACGGCTCCACCGACCGGGATGCCGACCAGTCCGGCAGCCTCAATCGGTCCGACAGCACAACCGGCACGCTGGCCTGATCCCCTCCAGCAGCCGACCGGAAGGGCCCGCCTCGCGCGGGCCCTTCTTCGTTCGGGCAAGACCCCGGAAAGCCCGACGCCCCCTCGCAGGGCCACGCCCCTGTTCCACCCCGCCGGATAGGCGCGAAGCCGCCTCCGTTCGACGCTTAGCCCGAAATAGGCCCCAGCCGATCATCGGGTCTCTCACCGCGGAGCGCGATGCGGGGCGAACAACTCCCCCGCCGCCCTCTCCGCGACATCTCCGCCGATCAACATAAGGAGCGCGCCCGGAGACGCGGTTCCGGACCAGAGACCAACCTCTCGCAAGCCACTTCGCGCGCGCCGCCCACCGACTGGGGCGTCGGCCTCTCCCAGTCTGCCGGCACGGCCACCGCCTCGATGGTCCGGCCCCGCGCCCCGGCCGGCAGCGCCCCCAAGGCGACCGCCAGCCAACCCCCGGGCGCGGCGGCCGCGACCGCTCAGTGCGCCGCTTGCGGCCCGCGCTCGAGGCCCGAGGCGGCGAGCTGTTCGTCGATCTGCCCCATCAGCTTCTCCAGCCCCTCTTCGGTGAAGCTTTCCGCACGCGCCACCAGCACGTCCTGGGTGTTGGACGCGCGCAGCAGCCACCAGCCATCGGGCGTCGTCACCCGCACGCCATCGGTGTCGTTGACCTCCACCCCCTCTTGCGGGCCCGCATCGGAGAGGCGCCCCCGGATCTCCTCGATCGCGGCGAACTTGCGGCTCTCGTCCACCTGGAAGCGCATTTCGGGCGTGTTGAGCATCTCGGGCATCGCGCTGCGCAGCTCGGTCACCGATTTCCCCAGCCGCGCGGAGGCCGCGATGAGTCGCACGCCGGCATAGAGCGCATCGTCGAACCCGTAATAGGTGTCGGCGAAGAAGACGTGCCCGCTCATTTCGCCCGCCAATGGCGAACCAGTCTCCTTCATTTTGGACTTAATCAGGCTGTGGCCGGTCTTCCACATCACCGGCTGCCCGCCGAGCTCCGCCACGCGGTCGAACAGCGCCCGGCTGGCCTTCACATCGGCGATAATCGTCGCATTGGCGCGGGTCCGCAGCAGGTCCTCGGCATAGATCATGAGTAGCTGGTCGCCCCAGATCACCCGCCCCTGCCCGTCGACCGCCCCGATCCGGTCGCCGTCGCCGTCGAAAGCCACTCCGAAATCGAGGGACTTTGCAGAGACAAGCTTTTGCAAATCAGCAAGGTTTTCCGGGACAGTAGGATCGGGATGATGATGAGGAAAATTTCCATCGACCTCCGTGTAGAGCAGGTGATGCTCACCGGGCAGGCGCGCCGCCAGCCGCTCCAGCGCGGGGCCAGCCGACCCGTTGCCCGCGTCCCAGCCAATGCGCAGCTGCGCCAGCCGCTCGGGGTCGATCCCGTCCAGCGCGGCCAGCATCCGCTCTATATAGGCATCGAGGACGTCGGTCGTCTCCACGCTGCCGACGCCGTCGTCCCAATCGCCCGCGGCGGCCATTTCGCCGACCCGCTGAATGTCCGCGCCAAAGAACGGACGCCCCTGAAATACCATCTTGAAGCCGTTATAATTGGCGGGGTTATGGCTGCCGGTTATCTGAATGCCGCCATCAACTTCCTCGGCTGAGGCCTCCGCGTAATACAGCATCGGCGTCGCCCCCATGCCGATCCGGCGCACGTCGCAGCCGCTGGACGTCAGCCCCTCGATCAGCGCATGCTCCAGCATCGGGGAGCTGACGCGCCCGTCATAGCCCACCGCCACCAGCTTGCCGCCGGCCCGGCGCAGCAGCGTGCCGAAGCTGCGCCCGATCGCCCGCGCATCGTCGGGGCCGAGCGTTTCGCCGATAATCCCGCGAATGTCGTATTCGCGCAGCACGGTGGCGTTGAACTGGTGGGTCATGCTTCCTCCTTGAGGCCGTGAGGCAATTGGGCGAGCAACAGGTCGCGGGCCTCGTTGGCCTCGTGCACCTGCGAATTGCTGCCCCCGCGATCGGGGTGAACGGTGGAGAGCCGGCGCCGGTGCGCGGCCTGCACCTCGTCGCGCGTGGCGAAGCGCGAGACGCCGAGCAGGCCGCGCGCCGCTTCGAGCTTGCGCTCGCGAGCGGCCACGCTCGCCTGCCACGGCCAGTGCCCGACCAGCATCCGCCAGGCGACCACCGCCAGCAGCACGATCAGGATGAGCTTGGCCATGCTTCTAGGCCGCCGCGCTGGTGCGCTGGGCGCTCGCGCGCTGGGTTCCGCCGGCCTCGCCCGGCGCCTCGGGCAGATTGAGCGCCGCGACGAGCGCCCGCAGTTCCTGCCGCGCCACCAGATGGCTGGTGCCGAGCTCGCCCAGCTGGCCCTTGTCGAGCAGCGTCAGGCCGCTGGGGAACAGCTCGCGATAGATCACCCGCTCGGATAGGCCGTGCGCCACGCGAAAGCCGACCCGCTTGGAAAGTTCGGTCAGCGCCTGGTCGATCCGCCGCTGGTTGCGGGCATCCACCTTCTGCACGCGGTTGCGCACCACCAGCCAGTCCATCTCGCGGCGCTGCTCGCGGATCTGCTTGAGCGCCCGCTTCTTGCGCGCCTCCCAGATCAGCTCGGCATAGAAGCTCAGGCGGCGGACCTTGAAGCTTTCCGCATCGACCTGCCCGATGAGATCGAAGTCGACGAAGCTGTCGTTCATCGGCGTGACCAGCGTGTCGGCCTGGGTCGCCGCGTGCCGGGCCAGCGGATCGTCGCGCCCGGGCGTATCGAACACCACGAAGTCCATGCCCTCGCCGATCTCGCTGACGAGCGCCTCCAGCTCCTCCGCGCTACCCTCGCCGAACACCGCGGCTTTGGCGCCGGGCAGGGTGATGCTCCGCCGCTTCTCCGTCTCGCCGCGATTTTCGAGATAGCGGAACAACGTGCGCTGCCGATGGTCGAGGTCGATCGCCGCGACCTTGGCCCCGCGATAGGCGAGCGCCACCGCGACATGGACGGCAGTGGTCGATTTGCCGGTGCCGCCCTTCTCGTTGGCGAAGACGATCCGGTGCGGCGCGATGAAGGGTTCTGGTCCGTTGGCCATGCCGTGCGGCTTTAGTGCAGGTCCCCGGTGATGCCTAGCCTCCGACGGCCGCTGCGCCCGTTTTGACAACAGCTTGCACCTCGCTCGCCCCTTGCCCGGGCGTGTTGCGGCGCGCATGAGCGGCCCATGCAACGCCATTGCGACCTCCATGCATTGCGCTCCGCCATCGAGGTGCTGCGGGGGCGCGGCCCGGTCGCGCTGGTCCCCACGATGGGCGCCCTGCACGAAGGGCACCTGACCCTGGTGCGCGAGGCCCGGCGGCGGGCGAACAGCGTGGTCGTGTCGATCTTCGTCAACCCGACGCAATTCGGCCCCAACGAGGACCTTGCCGCCTATCCCCGGCGCATGGCCGAGGATGCAGGCGCGCTGGAGAGCGAAGGGGTGGACCTTCTGTGGGCGCCCCCGGTCGAGGCGGTCTACCCGCCGGGCTTCGCCACCGCCATCAGCGTGTCGGGCCTCAGCGAGGGGCTGTGCGGGGCCGTGCGGCCGGGCCATTTCGCCGGCGTTGCGACCGTCGTGTGCAAGCTGTTCAACCAGGTGCGCCCCGACCTCGCCTTGTTCGGCGAGAAGGACTGGCAGCAGCTCGCAGTGATCCGCCGCATGGCGCGCGACCTCGACCTGACGCACCCCTCGGCCGATTGCATCATCGGCGTCCCCACGGTGCGCGAGCCCGACGGCCTCGCCATGAGCAGCCGCAACGCCTACCTCTCAGCTGAGGACCGGGCCCGCGCCGCTGCGCTCCCGGCGGCGATGCGCGAGGCGGCCGGGCGGATCGGCTCCGGCGCAGAGGCCGCTCCGGTGCTCGCATGGCTTGGAGCCGAATTGCGCGCCGCCGGTTTCGTCATCGTCGATTACGCGATGCTGGCCGATGCGGAGAGCCTGGCACCGCTCGATCGCATCGGTGAACGACCGGCCCGCCTGTTCGTCGCCGCGCGGATCGGCGGCGCGCGGCTGATCGACAACATGCCGGTCGAGCGCGACCGGCCGCCCTCCTCCTGACGAGAAAGCGCCAACCACCCACCGGCATCGTCGCGCCGCCCGCTGCCGAACCGCGGCCCGACCGCCCGCTTGCCGGCCGGCCGCCCCGCCCCGCTCAGTCGAGCGCCTGCAGCAGCAGCGGCGCGAGCCAGCCCGCCACCGCCTCCACCTGTTCGGGCGCGGCGAGGTGATCCTGCCGCAACTCGATCTCCAGCCATTGCAGCCCACGCGGGAAGGCATGGCGCGGGATCGTGTGGTCGGTCGCGTCGAACGCATAGGGCTGGTTGTCGCCGATCACCCACGCGCCCCGCCGCTGCAGCAGCGCCAACACCTGCCGCCCATAGCCATCGCCGGGCCCGCCATGCAGCACGCCCGCATCCCAGATCCGCGCCTCGCCGCCATAGACCGGGGTGAAGCTGTGCAGCGCCACCAGCACGGTTGCGACGCCCGCGGCGGCACGCGCGTCCAGCAGCGCGGCGATGGCGGCATGGTATGGCTCGTGCACCGCGCGGATTCGCTCGGCCCGGCCCGCCGCGTCCAGCCCGCCATTGGCCGGGATGGCCGTGCCGTCGCTCTCCTCCGGCATGGCTTCGGCCTCGGCCGGGTCGCGATTGCAGTCCACCACAAGCCGCGAAAAGGCCTGCGAAACGAACGGCGCCTTCAGGTGTTCAGAAAGCAGCCGTCCGAGCGGCGCGATCCCCACGTCCCACGCGATGTGCCGGTGTCGGTCCTCTGCCCCGAGGCCCATCGTGCCGAGCGAGCGGGGGATCACCCGCCCGGCATGGTCGCCGAGCAGCACCAGCGGCCCTGCTGCCAGCGGCGCGCCGGTGAGGATCACGGGATCGGGATCGACCGGCCCCAGCAACTTGCCGTTCGTCTGGGCGTGCGTCATGATGGAGGAATCGCATGCGCTCATCGCCTGTCAACCATTCCGGTCGCCAATCCCCATCGCTGAAGCGCGTGCGGGGGAACAGGCGGCCGCCGACCCGGAGCCCTGCGCCATGCTGATCCGCACCGGCTTCGACCTGTGCTTCCGCACCTGGAACCCGATCCCGACGATCGGCCTGCTCGACGTGCGCCCGGAATACGAGCCGCAATTGCGCACGCCCCAGGGCCTCGCCACCGATCCCGACTTGGAGGTGCACCGCTTCACCGACATGTTCGGCAATGTCGGCTCGCGCTTCATCCTGCCGCCGGGGGAGACCTGGGTGCGGCGCGATTTCGTGATCGAGGTGCCCGACGATCCCGATCCGGTCGTGCGCGACGCCGAGTGGCACAAGGTGGAGGACCTGCCCGACGAGACGCTGCCCTATCTCCTCGGCAGCCGCTATTGCGAGGTGGGCAAGCTGACCACCGCCGCCTGGAGCGCCGCCAACCCCTGTGAGAGCGGCTGGGACAAGGTGCAGGCGGTGGTCGAGCTGGCGCATCGGCAGATCCAGTTCGGCTATGGCTATGCGCGCAACGACCGCACGGCGTTCGAGGGCTATGGCGAGGGCTGCGGCGTGTGCCGCGACTTCGCGCACCTGGCGATCACCCTGTGCCGCGAGCTGCACATTCCGGCGCGCTACTGCACCGGCTATCTCGGCGATATCGGCATCGACCCGATCGAGGCGCCGATGGATTTCTCCGCCTGGTTCGAAGCCTATGTGGGCGGGCGCTGGTACACGTTCGACGCGCGCCACAACCGCCCGCGCCATGCCCGCATCGTGATGGCCCGGGGGAGGGATGCGACCGACACCGCGATCACCACCCATTTCGGCCCGGCGGACCTCGTCCACTTCCACGTCCATACCGACGAGGTCACCGACACGGACCTGTCCCGGCCACCGGCCGAGACCGCGCTGCCGCAACATGCCGGCAAGTTCGGCTGAGCGGGCGCTGATCGGGAAGGTGGAGCGGGTAGCGGGAATCGAACCCGCATAGCCAGCTTGGAAGGCTGGAGCTTTACCACTAAGCTATACCCGCGCGCCCGGTGCAGATGCCACTGGCGCCTGCCGCCCGTCAAGGGCGGTGCCGTCAGCGGGTGGCGCCGCCGATCCGCTCGACCGCGCTTTCCAGCACCGTCTCGCCCTGTTCCACCAGGGCCTCGCGCGCGGTCGGCTCGCCGGCGGGCGGTTCGATGGCCAGCTCCACGCGGCGGTTCTGCGCCCGGCCGGCCTCATCGGGCTCGCCCTGCGGGTCGGCATTGGGGGCGACCGGGTTCTGCTCGCCGAACGCGATCACGCGGATGCGCTCTTCGTCCACGCCGCGCTCGACCAGCCAGCGCGCCACCGCCTCGGCGCGGCGGCGCGAGGCGCGCAGGTTCACCTCGTCACTGCCCGCCGCGTCGGAATGGCCGCGCAGCACGATCGGCCAGCCTTCCGCCAGCGCCTCCGATTCGAGCACATCGGCGAGGCGCCGCCGGGCGGTTTCGGTCAGTTCGGCGCCTTCCGGGAAAGCGATGGTCATTTCCAGCGGCTCGGGCGGCAGGTCGACCACCGGGTCGGCCGCGACATCGGAGCGGATGATGGAGGCGACCGGCTCCTCGCCCTCCGGGGTGGCGGGGTCGCTCAGCGGCTCGGCGCTGGTGACCGGCTCTTCCTCGTCCGGCGCCGGGTCTCCGGTCCGCTCGCAGGCGGCCAGCGCCAGGGCGGCGGCCCCGACCAGCGAGAAGGTGAGCGGCGATGAAAGTGCGCGTCGTGTCATTCTCGTCCTCATGCGCTTGCCGGCTCGGCCCCGGGGCCCCCGGCCGGCCCCTTGCCAGCGTCCCTCGCCGGCCCCTTGCCCGATCCCTTCGCCGCCTTCTTCGCCGCAGCCTCCTCGGGCGTCTTGGTGCGCTGCGGGGCGAAGGAGATCACCGTGTCGCCCGCCTGCGGCGTGGGCGTGCGGGCATGGGTGAAGAAGCGCATCTGCCCGCCCGGGCGCAGCAGCAGCAGCATGTGCGCGCCATCCGGCAGGCTCTCCCGCGCATCGTCGATGTCGAACTGCTCGGAAAGCTTGGTGCGACGGAACACCCACCCTTCGGCGTGCCGCTGCTGCACGTCGTCCACCCCGAAGCCGCTCGTAAACAGCGCGCGGCCGCGCAGCGAGGCCGGCAATGAGCGATGATCGCTGTCATCGTCCGAATCGCCCAGCTGATAGACCTTGTCGGTGCCGATCTCGGGCGCGAATTCGGAACAGACGAGCGTGTTGTAGGCCTCATTGTCGGTGGCGGCGACCAGCACCTGGAACGGCGTCAGGTCGAGATTGTGCTCGGTCGCCTCGTTCAGGATCTCGCCGTGATAGGTGGGCAGCCCCGCCGCGCGCGCCGCCTTCAGCCGGCCCCAACTCGAATCGACGAGCATCACCGGCGTCTTCATCTCGTGCAGCTGGCGGGCGAGCGCAACGGTCCACGGATTGGCGCCCACCACCACGAGACCCGGCCGGGTCTCGCCCGTGACCCCGAGCAGCCGCGCGACGATGTTGATGGTGAACCCGTGCGCCACGACGGTCGCCACCACCGCCGCGAAGCTCAGCCCGATCAGGATCGACCCATCGGCATAGCCCAGCTCGTTCAGCCGCAGGGCGAACAGGCCGGAAATCGCCACCAGCACGATGCCGCGCGGCGCGATCCAGGCGAGGAACAGCCGCTCCTTCCACGGCACGTCGCTCCCGAGCAGGCTGAGCAGGATCGTCGCCGGCCGCACCAGGAACAGCAGCGCGAGCAGAAACAGGCCGAAGCGCCACTCGAAATTGCGCAGCTCCGCAAGGTCCAGCGAGGCCGACAGCAGGATGAATATGCCCGAGACGAGCAGCACCGCGATGTTCTGCTTGAACGGATGGATGGAGCGCAGCGAGGCGACATGCATGTTGGCGAGCGCGATGCCCATCACGGTCACCGCGACCAGCCCGGCCTCGTTCTCGATCAGGTTGCAGCCGACGAACGTGCCGACCACCGCCACCAGCAGCACCGGCACCTTGAGATATTCGGGCACCAGCCCGCGCGGAAAGGACCAGGCGATCGCCCAGGCGGCGGCATAGCCGATCACGCCAGAGACGGCCGCGGCGATCAACAGCGGCGGCACCACCTCGAACATCGTCGCGCCATCGGCCGAGAGGCGGAAATATTCATAGGCGATCACCGCGCACAACGCGCCCACCGGATCGTTGACGATCGATTCCCACTTCAGGATCGCCGCCGGACGGGGCTGCACGTTCGACTGGCGCAGCAGCGGCAGCACCACGGTCGGCCCGGTGACGACGAGGATGCCGGCGAACAGGATAGCGACCGGCCAGACCAGCCCCGCGACGTAATAGCAGGCGAGCGAGCCGAACAGCCACCCGAGCGGCACCCCGAGCAGCACCAGCCGCCACACCGCCCCGCCATATTTCCGCAATTCGCGGAAATCGAGGCTGAGCCCCCCTTCGAACAGGATCAGCGCGACGCCGATCGTCACCATCGGCTCGAGCAGCTCGCCGAACGCCTCTTCGGGATCGAACAGGTGGAAGATCGGCCCGGCCAGGAACCCCGCGGCCAGCATCAGCACGATGGCGGGCCAGCCCGTGCGCCAGGCGACCCACTGGGCGCCGATGCCCAGCACGCCGACGAGCGCGATAACGAGTGCCTGATGTTCCATGCTGTGCGGAGAAATCGCCCGGAAAGAGAGTGCCCGCGAACCCAATGCCCCAGCGACCGAATCTATCCGGGCGACGAGCCGAGCGGGACCGCAGCGCTGCGCCCCCACCGATCAGAGCCGGTGGATGCGGACGACGCCTCCCTCCTCCCCGGCCTCGCCGAGGAAACCGAGCCCCGAGCATGGCCGGCGAGCCAGCGGCTACGCGTCTTCGTCGCAAGCCGGGCGCGTGAACGTGGACGATGCTTTCCCGCTCAGGGCCTCGCTGAAATCGGGCGCCCAGGACACCGCTCGTTGCCATTGAGCGCCCAGCAGGGCCGACCTCCCGCGGGTGCCGACCTCCCGCCGCGAGCCAGTGCAGATCGACCCGCCTCCACGGCTCGGCGCGGGCGGCATTCTGGGGATCGGCAGGCCGCGGATGGGCATCGCCCGCGGCCCGCGTGCGCCCTGGCCGTCAGTCGGTCGACGCAGCGGTGGCGCCCGGGCCCGGCCCTCATCACCCGCAGCCTGCGCTCGCCCTTGCTCAGCGCACCCTTCGCGCCACAGGCGCAGGTCCCGCCCCCACGACACTGCAATCGACCCCGCCGCAGGCGCGAGGGACCTGCCTCGTCATGCTCCACCGCGCGGGACCGCCCCAGCCAAACTGGCGCGGAGCCGCCACGCGCCGTCCCCGCGCGGTTGGCGAAGCGACCGGCAACCCGCCGAATCCGGCCGCCCTCACCTCAACCGCACGAAGCCAATCCCCGCGGCAGGCGTTGCTACCAGCGAGCGATGGCGGGGCAGCCGTCCTGCACCGGGTTGATCGTCCAAAGAACGCCCCGTAACCGGACTCGCAGCGCGACGCCGACTGGCCGTGCGTACCGGCCCCGACCGGCGCGCCCTCAGGCCTCGCCGGTCGGGTGCTGGTGAGCAGTGTCGACCGTCGCCTGCGGGGCCGTCACGCTCGCACCGCCCTCGAGGTCCCGGTCGAGCCCGTCCTTGCGCTTCACCGGCTTCACCGGCGCCCAGACCTGCTTCTTGGCGAACCAGGCGAGCACCGTGGCGAACAGCAGGAAGCCGAGCACCGGCCAGCCGGTCTGCTTGCGCTTCACCATTGTCGGCTCCGCTGTCCAGGTCAGGAAGGCGGAAACGTCCTTGGCCATCTGGTCGATGGTCGAGATCGTGCCATCGGCATAGGTCACCTGCCCGTTGGCGGTCAGCGGCGGCGCCATGGCGATGTTGAGGTTGGGGAAATAGGGGTTGAAATAGAGCCCGGTCGGCGTGGTGAAATCCGGGAATTCCTCCCGCAGGGCATGCCCGTCCACGGCGTAGGTCGCCGGGTCGCGATAGCCGGTCACCAGCGAGTAGACATAGGCCGGCCCGTGCTCGCGCGCCTTGGTGATCAGCGACAGGTCCGGCGGCACGGCATTGTTGTTGGCCGCCGCCGCCGCCACGTTGTTGGCATAGGGCCGGGGGAGGTAATCGGTCGGCGTGCCCGGGCGCAGGTTCGCCTCGCCGGTGCCGGGGTCAATGCCGGGCACCTGCCAGCTCGCCGCCTCCGCCTTCACCTCGGCCTCGCTATAGCCCAGTTCGGCAAGGTTGCGGAACGCCACCAGCTTCATCGAGTGGCAGGCCGAGCAGACCTCCTTGTACACCTGGTAGCCGCGCTGCAGCTGCGCGTAATCCCAGGTGCCGAACACTCCGTCATGCTCGTACTCCACATGACGCGGCGCCAGGTGGAATTCGTGCTCCGCCGTCTCTTCGCCCCAGCCTTCGGTGGCGACGGTATAGGCGCCGACGACGAATGCGAGCAGCACCACGAAGGCGAAGCCCAACCCGATTACAGGGCCAACAAAGCGGATCATCGTGTGGTCTTTCCTCGCGCTCAGGTGGCCGGCGTCGTGTTTTCGCCCAGCACGGCCTTCTTGTCCTCTCCCAGCACCGCCTCGGTGATCGAGTAGGGCAGGGCTTCGGGCCGCTCGATCGCCGAGACCAGCGGCAGGATGACGAGGAAGTGCAGGAAGTAGTAGGCCGTGGCGATCTGGCTCAGCATCACGTAGGGCTCCTCCGCCGGCGCTCCGCCGCACCAGAACAGCACCGCCATCGTCGGGATCAGCCCGAACCAGAAGAACTTGCGGAACAGCGGCCGGTAATGCCCCGAACGGACCGGCGAGCGATCCAGCCAGGGCAGGAAGAACCACACCAGGATCGCGCTGAACATCGCCAGCACGCCCCACAGTTTGGCCGGCAGGATGAAGTCAAACGTGAAGGCGCGCAGGATCGCGTAGAACGGCCAGAAGTACCATTCGGGCACGATGTGCGCGGGCGTCGAGAGCGGATTCGCCGGAATGTAGTTGTCCGCGTGGCCCAGCGCGTTGGGCATGAAGAACACGAAGGCGGTGTAGAGCAGCAGGAACACGCCCAGCCCAAACCCGTCCTTCGCCGTGTAATAGGGGTGGAACGGCACCGTGTCGCTCTCGCTCTTCACCTCGACCCCGGTGGGGTTGGAAGAGCCCGGGATGTGCAGCGCCCAGATGTGCAGGATCACCGTGCCCAGGATCACGAAGGGCAGCAGGAAGTGCAGCGAATAGAAGCGGTTGAGCGCGGCATTGTCGGGCGCGAACCCGCCCAGCAGCCAGATCTGCAGCGGCTCGCCCACCAGCGGGATGGCGCTGAACAGGCCGGTGATCACCTTGGCGCCCCAATAGCTCATCTGGCCCCACGGCAGCACATAGCCCATGAAGGCGGTCGCCATGGTCAACAGGAAGATGACCACGCCGATCAGCCAGATCATCTCGCGCGGCGCCTTGTAGCTGGAATAGAACAGCCCGCGGAAGATGTGGATGTAGATCACCAGGAAGAAGAAGCTCGCCCCGTTGGCGTGGGCGTAGCGCAGCATCCAGCCCCAATTGACGTCGCGCATGATGTGCTCGACCGATTCGAACGCCACCAGCGCGTTGGCCGAATAGTGCATCGCCAACACCACGCCGGTGATGATCTGCACCATCAGCGCGAACCCGGCGAGCACGCCGAAATTCCACATGTAGTTGAGGTTGCGCGGCACCGGATAGCCGGCGCCCACCGCATTGTAGACGAAGCGCGGCAGCGGCAGCTTCTCGTCCAGGTACCGCATCAGCGGCGCCTTGGGTTGATACTGGCGGGCCCAGGGGAAACTCATCGTCTAGGTCCTCCGCCTCACCCGATCACGATGGTCGTGTCGGAGCTGAATTCGTACTCGGGCACCAGCAGGTTGGCGGGCGCAGGCCCTTTGCGGATGCGCCCGGCGGTGTCGTAGTGCGAGCCGTGGCAGGGGCAGAAATAGCCGCCGAACTCGCCCCTGTTCTCGCCTTCGGCCGCGCCCAGCGGCACGCAGCCCAGATGCGTGCACACGCCCATCGTCACGAGGATGTTGGTGTGCCCTTCCTTGGTCCGCTCCTCCAGCGATTGCGGGTCGCGCAGCGAGGAGACCGACACCGCATCCGCCTCCGCGATCTCCTGCGGGGTGAGGTTGCGCACGAACACCGGCTGCTTGCGGAACACCGCCTTGATCGCCTGCCCGGGCTGGATGGCGGAAATGTCGATCTCGGTCGAAGATTCGGCGAGAACATCCTTCGACGGCGCCATCTGGCTGATCAGCGGCACCAGGACGGCGAGCCCGCCGACACCCGCGGCCGATACGGCGGCGATCTCGATGAAGTCCCGTCGGCGCACGCCACCGGCCCCCTCAGCCATCGCCTCGGTCTCCGCGGTGCCTGTGCTGGTTGCCATCGCCTTGCCTTAAGCCTGCCGCGCGTCAGGGGCGCAACGGCCCACGCACAGCCCTTTGAATTACAGACCCGTCGCGCCGAACAGAGCCCCCGGGACGACGGTTGGCGGGCTGATAGACGAGCGTTGCCGCCGTGCCAACAGGCATTTTGGCCAGTTCATGACCGCTTCATGGCGCATCCGCGCGGCCGGCCGGCAGGCCGATCAGGGCGAACTGGCGGCCATAGGTCGGCTTCGCCCGATGCGTCGCCCGGCGATAGGAGAAGAACCGCTCGGGCGCCGCATAGGTGTCGAGCCCGAGCGCCTCCACCGCCCCGACGCCCCGCCGGCGCAGGCGATGCGCAACATAGGCCTCCAGGTCGAACTGCCACCGCCCCGGCGCCCCGGCCGCAAAGAAGCGCTCGTCCTCCGCCGTGAAGGGCGCGCGGAAGGCCTCGTCCACCTCGTAGCTCGGCTGGCCGATCGCCGGGCCGATCGCCGCCGCGATCCGCTCTCCCTTCGCGCCCAGCGCCTCCATCGCGGCGACGGTCTGCTCCAGCACCCCGCCATGCGCCCCCCGCCAGCCGGCATGAGCGGCGCCGACCACCCCCGCCTCGCGGTCCGCCAGCAGCACCGGCGCGCAATCGGCGGTGACGATGCCCAGCAGCAGGCCCGGCCGGTCGCTCACCATGGCGTCGGCACGCGGCCGCTCGCCGGGCCACGGCCCCTCCACCCGCACCACGTCGGGCGAGTGGACCTGGTACACGGTGACGAGCTCCGCCCCGGGCAGCACCGCCTCCACCGCGCGCCGCCGGTTCTCCGCCACCGAATCGGGCTCGTCCTGTGCGCCGAGGCCGACATTCAGCCCCGCGACCACGCCGCGCGACACCCCGCCCCGCCGCCCGAGGAAGCCGTGCGGCAGGCCCGCCAGCACCCCGGCGCGGATCACCTCCACCGCTTCCGCTCCGCCGCCTGCAGACGCGCCGGCCGGGCCCGCCGCCGCCTCAGCCAAGGCTGCGGCTGACCTGCTCGAACGTATCGCGCGACAGCTTGGGCGCCTCGGCGATCCGCTCGAGCTGCTCGCGCATCATCGCCGCGCGGCCCGGCTCGGTTCGCCGCCAGCGGCCGAGCGGCGGCACGAAGCGCGCGGCGGTCTGCGGGTTGATCGGGTCCAGCGCCAGGATCAGGTCCGCGATCAGCCGATAGCCCTCGCCGCTCGCCGCATGAAATCCGTGCGGCGCGCCGGTGAACGCCATGTAGAGCGAGCGCACCCGGTTGGGGTTGCGCAGGGTGAAATCCGGATGCCCGGCCAGCGCCTTTACATGCTCCAGCACCTGCGGATGCAACGACTGCGCCTGCAGGGCGAACCACTTGTCGATCACCAGCGCATTGCCCTTGTATCTCTGGTAGAAATCGAGCAGCGCGTGGGTCCGCTCGGGCGTCTGCAGCCCCGCCAGCACCATCAGCGCGCCCTGCCGGTCGGTCATGTTGTCGGCGCCGCGATATTGCGCCGCGGCCAGCTCGCCCGCCAACGCCGGCACACCCGCCGCCAGGAACACCAGCGCCTGCACCTTCAGCTTGCGCGCGCCCCGCGCCTCGGCGCTGAGCGAATAGGGCACGGCCGCGGCCCGCCGGTGCAGCGCGCTCAGTTCCGGCTCCAGCTCCGCGCCGATCCAGGCCTTGAGCGCCTCGCGCTCGGCATGGATCGCCAGCGGGTCGGCCACCGCCATCTGCTCGGCGAGGTAGGACTGGCCGGGCAGGATCATCAGCTCGCCGCGCATCAGGTCGTCGAGCGTGTCGTCCGCCAGCACCGCCGCCAGCGCACTGCGGATCGCCTGCCGCCCCTCGGCCCGCTGCGCCTCGCCCAAAGCGCCCTCTGCCGCGCCCTCCACCGCCGCCTTCAGGTGCCCGACGATGAGGTCCTGCATCGCCTCGTAGCGGGCGAAGGGGTCGTCATCGTGCGCGGCCAGGAACACCAGCTCCTCGGCGGAGACATCGCGCTCGATCGCCACCGGCGCGGAAAAGCCGCGGTTGATCGACAGGATCGGCCTTTCCGCAAAGCCGGAATAGGTGAAGCGTGCCTCCTCCCGGTCGAGGATCTCCAGCCGCTCGCCCCCGTGGCGCCCGCTCTCGCGGTCGAACAAAGCGAGGCGCAGCGGCACCGGCACCGGCTGCTTGTCCGGCTGGTTGGGCGTCGGCGGCACCACTTGGCGCAGGTGCAGCGTGGCACTGTCGCCCTGGTGCTCCAGCCGCACGGAGATGCGCGGCGTGCCGGCCTGCGAATACCACAGCCGGAACTGCTGCAGGTCGAGCCCCGCCCCCTCCTCGATCGCGCGGACGAAATCCTCGCAGGTCGCCGCCTCGCCATCATGGCGCTCGAAATAAAGGTCGCACCCCCGGCGGAAGCGCTCGGGCCCCGCCATGGTGCGCATCATGCGGATCACCTCCGCGCCCTTGTTGTACACGGTCGAGGTGTAGAAGTTGCTGATCTCGCGATAGGAATCCGGCCGGATCGAGTGCGCCAGCGGGCCGCTGTCCTCCGGGAACTGCACCGCGCGCAGCACCCGCACATCCTCGATCCGCTTTACCGCCTCGCTGCCCACGTCCTGGCTGAACATCTGGTCGCGCAGCACGGTGAAGCCTTCCTTCAGGCTCAGCTGGAACCAGTCGCGGCAGGTGACGCGGTTGCCCGACCAGTTGTGGAAATATTCGTGCGCGATCACCCCTTCCACCGCGTCGTAATCGCCGTCGGTGGCGGTCTCCGGGTCGGCCAGCACGTACTTGGTGTTGAAGATGTTGAGGCCCTTGTTCTCCATCGCCCCCATGTTGAAATCGCTCACGGCGACGATGTTGAACGTGTCGAGGTCGTATTCCCGGCCGAACGCCTCCTCGTCCCAGCGCATCGAGCGCTTGAGCGAATCCATCGCATGTTCGGTGCGGTCGAGATCGCCCGCGCGCACGAAGATGCCGAGTTCCACCTCGCGCCCGCTCATCGTGGTGAACCGGTCGCGCCGCGCCACCAGATCGCCCGCCACCAGCGCGAACAGGTAGCTCGGCTTGGGCCACGGATCGTCCCACTGCGCCCAATGGGTGCCGTCCGCCTCCTCGCCCGCCGCGACCCGATTGCCGTTGGCGAGCAGCACGGGGAAGGCGCTTTTCGCCCCGCTCATCCGCACGCTGTAGCTGGAAAGCACGTCCGGCCGGTCGGGGAAGAAGGTGATGCGGCGAAAGCCCTCGGCCTCGCATTGCGTGCACAACATCCCGCCGCTCGCGAACAGGCCCATCAACGCGCTGTTGGCCGAAGGGTCGATCTCGGTCTCGATCTCGATCCGGTGTTCCTCGCCCGGGAGCGAGACCATCAGGTCGTCGCCATCCATCACCCAGCTGTTGATCGCCTCCCCATCCACCAGCACCGAGAGCGGTTGCAGCCCATCGCCGTTCAGCCGGATCGTCGGGCTGCCGGGCGCGGCCGGGTTGAGCCGTACGCTCAGCGTCGAGCGGATGCGCGTCTTCTCCAGCCCGAGTGCGAAATCGAGCGCGATCTGCGGCACCAGCCACGGGAACGGCCGGTAGTCCTCGCGCCGGATCAGCGGCGGCGTCTTCGGCTCCATGGCGGCGTCGGCCATTTCGGGGTTGCCGTCGGGCGTGGCGGGGGTGCGGGCAATATCCATAAGCTCTGTGCATTCTTTCACGCGATGGTTTTGGTTAGAACGCGCATGTGCCGCATCTGTTCATCTTCGGGCTCGGCTATTCGGCCGGGTGGATCCGGGCCGCAGCGCTGGCGCGCGGCTGGCAGGTCAGCGCCACCGGCAGCGCAGGCGACCTCCCCTTCGACGACGAACAGGCGGTGCGAGAGCGGCTCGCACGGGCCACGCACGTCCTCTCCAGCATCCCACCGGCACGGGAAGGCGACCCGGTGCTGGCCCGGTACGGCGATGCCCTGCCGCACGATTGGCTCGGCTATTTGTCCTCCACCGGAGTCTATGGCGACACCGGAGGCGCCTGGGTCGACGAAAGCGCCCCCACCCTGCTCCCCCGGGGCGCTGCCCAAGCCGACAGACTTCACGGCCCACCGCCCATCGAGGGCGCTTCGCACCCGGGCGACCCCCGGCCCCCCCCACCGCAGCAGGGCGCGGCGCAGCACGACACGCCCGCAGCCGCCCCGCCCCCCGCCCCCACCGGCCGCCGCACCGCCCGCGCCGAGGCCGACGCCGCGTGGCTCCACCGGGGCGCGCGCGTCTTCCGCCTGCCCGGCATCTACGGCCCGGGCCGCAGCGCGCTCGACCGGGTGCGCGAGGGCCGCGCCCATCGCATCGACCTGCCGGAGCAGGTGTTCAGCCGCGTGCACGTGGAGGACATCGCCAGCGGCGTCCTCGCCGCGCTCGCCGCTCCGCCGGGAGCCTACAACCTCGCCGACGACCTGCCGGCCAGCCAGAACGCGGTGATCGAGGAGGCCTGCCGCCTGCTGGGCCGGGAGCCGCCGCCGCTCCTGCCGCTGGACGAGGCGGGCCTCTCGCCCATGGCGCGCGGCTTCTATGCGGAGAACCGCCGCGTCGCCAATTCCAAGGCGCGGCGCGTGCTCGGCTGGCGCCCCCGCTACCCCGATTTCCGCAGCGGCCTCACCGCCTGCCTCTGACCCGGCCCGAGGCCCAACTCCGCTCCCGGGCGCACCCCAGCAGCACCGCGACACCCGCGCCTCGCCGCCGTGCCCCAAACAGCGCCGCCGCCCGCCGCGGCAGAACATCGACGCCGAGCACGCCGCCCACTGCCGATCCCAGCCCGAACGCACGCTCCTCCCGCAAACCGCGCCGGCACCAGAGGCCCGCTCGACCGTCCCGCCACTCACGGGGGGCAGCGCAGCGACTAAACGCTACCCCACCCGGCCGCTCAGGAACTGCGCTGCATCGGCGCGTCCCGGCCGCGCAGGGCGATCACCATGCCGATCAGCGCCAGCACGCCGCCCGCCGCCGCCAGGGCCGACCAGCGATAGCCCTCGAACAAGGTCGACAGCGCCATCGCCACCACCGGCACCACCGCGCCATTATAGGCCGCCCGCCCCGGCCCCAGATCGCGGATCAGCCGGAAATAGAGCGGGAAGGTCACCACGGAACCGAACAGCGCGAGGTAGCCCACCCCGCCCCAGTACCGCCAGCTGGCAGGGAACACCGGCGGCCCCGCCAGCGACCAGGCCAGCGCCGCATCGGCCAGAGTGCCCCACAGCATCGCCCAGGCCAGCAGCAGGTGCAGCGGCCGCCGCCGCGCCACGTCGGTCGCCTGCAGCACGTTCGCCGCACTGGCGGAGAGGATCCCCACCAGCGTGAACAGCACGCCCAGCCCCACATGCCCCGTCGGCAGCGCCTCGTTCGATTCGTGCACCAGCAGCAGGCCGATGCCGAGGATGCCGATCGCCGTCCCCAGCATGAACCGCCGGGTGATCGCCTCGCCCAGAAACAGCAGCCCGAAGAGCGCATTGGGCACCATCAGCAGCCCGTACAGCACGGCCACGATGCCCGATGTGAGGTGGATCTCCGCCCGATAGACGAGGTTGAAGTTCAGGAAGAACTGGAACAGCCCGATCAGGATGGCGAGGATGTGGCCGGAAAAGGTCATGGTGAAGCCACGCCCGGCGCTCGCCGCGAGCACGAACATGCCGATCGTGGCGACAGCGAAGCGATAGGTCACCGACCAGCTCGGCGGAGCGGCCGACAGCTGGTCCTTGATCACGAACCAGGTGGAGCCCCAGATCACCGCCACCACCAGGAACGGCACCGCGATCCGCGGGTCGAGCAGCGCATGGCGGCGCTGCCCCAATCTCCCCGGCCCGAGTCTCGGCGGCCCTGACCTCATCGCCCACCCCTCACAGCGCGTTCCTCACCACCGGCCCTTCACAGGCCGCCCTTCACAGGCCGCCCTTCACAGGCCGCCCCTCACCACCGGCCCATCACAGGGCGCCGATCGCCCGGGCCAGCGCCCGCGCATCCTCGTCGCGCGTATCCCAGGCCGCGACGAAGCGCGCCGCATCCGGGCCCCAATCGTAGAAGCCGAAGCCCTGCGCGCGCAGCGCCTGCCGCTCGCCCGCATCGAGCGCCACGAACACCTCGTTCGCCTCCACCGGGTGCAGCAACCGCCCCTCGGCCGCCGCACCGATCTCGGCCGCCGCTTCATTGGCGGCGCGCCCATTGGCGAGCCACAAATCGTTCTCGATCATCGCCAGCAATTGCGCCGCGAGGAAGCGGCCCTTCGATTGCAGGTGCCCGGCCCGCTTGCGGCGATAGCGCGCCACATCGGCCAGCGCGGGGTCGAAGAACACCACCGCCTCCGCGCTCATGCCGCCGTTCTTCACGCAGCCGAAGCTCAGCGCATCCATGTCGCCGCAGGTCTCCGCCGCACCCAGCCTGAGGAACGCCGCCGCATTGGCGAAGCGCGCCCCGTCCATATGCAGCTTCAGCCCGCGCTCCCTCGCCAGCGAGGCCAGCGCCGCCAGTTCGTCGGGCCGATAGACGCGGCCATATTCGCTCGCCTGGGTCAGCGTCAGCGCATGCGGCTGGACCTGGTGCACGTCGTCGCGGATCGCGCCCAGCACCGCGCCGACGCTCTCGCGCGTCAGCTTCGCGCCCTCGCCCTCGGCCAGCAGCAGCTTGGCGCCGTGCAGGAAGAAGCCGGGCGCGCCGCCCTCGTCCATCTCCACATGCGCCTCGCGGTGGCAGATCGCGCCTCCGTGCGGCGGCACCATCGTCGCCAGCGCAAGGCAATTGGCCGCCGTGCCGGTCGCCGCCCACAGCACCGCCACCTCGCGCCCGAACAGCGCGCCGAACGCCTCGTCCAGCCGCCGGCTCAGCGCATCTCCATCATAGGGCGCATCGGCGGCATCGGCACGGCGCATGGCGTCCCACACGCGCGGATGCACCGCCGCCGCATTGTCTGACAGGAACTGCATGCGGAACGCCATGGCCCGCCCGCTGGTTCGGCGCAAGAAGGAGCGAGACTGCCATGGCCGACCACATCGACATCACCCGCGAGGACGAAACCACCCACGGCGCCTATCGTGCGCAGGTCCCGGGCGCCGCCCGCCCGGCGGAGCTGACCTGGATGGCACGCGGCGGCGTGCGCTTCGCCGACCACACCTATGTCCCGCAAGAGGCGCGCGGCAAGGGCATCGCCATGCAGCTGGTTGAGGCGCTGGTCGAAGACGCCCGCGAGCAGGGCTTCAAGGTGGAGCCGCAATGCTCCTACGTCATAGCCGCCTTCCGCCGCCACCCGGAATGGGCCGACATCCGGGCCGAGATCCCCAGCTAAGTGCAAGCACCTGGAAAATAACGGTTTTTCCGGAACGATACGCCCCTCCGCCCGTTGATTGGATGAACGCGCCGAAAAGGCGAGGACGCAAGGCCCGGCTGCCGGAGGTTCCCCCCGCGAACCCCGCACTTCGGCGGCCGCGCACCAGATTGCGGCCGCGACGCCGCGATGCAGGCCCCTCCGCCATCGGCCACCCACGAAGGACGAAAGGACCATCCATGAACCAGGACACCACCCTCACCCGCACCGGCGACCAGACGAGCCAGAACGGCCAGTCCAACGGCCGCCCGCTGGAGCGTGACGAGACCACCAACCTGATCAGCTCCGCCAAGGTCGACGGCACGGCCGTCTACTCCACCGACGGCGAGAAGATCGGCTCCATCGACCATTTGATGATCGGCAAGCGCTCTGGCCGCGTGGAATATGCGGTGATGAGCTTTGGCGGCCTCCTCGGGATGGGCGAGAACCATCACCCGCTCCCGTGGGACGCGCTGGACTACGACACGAATCGCGGCGGCTATGTCGTCAACATCGACAAGGACAAGCTGAAGGGCGCGCCCTCCTACGAGCGCGACAGCCAGCCCGACTTCGACCGCCAATATGGCGAGCAGGTCTACAACTATTACGGCTTCGTCTACTGATCGACGAGCGCTTCGGCCCCCGGGGTTCCGGCACTGCCGGGACCCCTCTGCTGCTTGAAAGGAGCGGTTTCGGCATCGCCGGAACCCCTCTGCTGTTTGAAAAGAGCGGCTCAGCCGGGGCCGGGGCCCTTTTCCTGTCCGGGCAGGCGCGAGAAATCGACCGAGGCGATGCTGTCGAGCACCTCCTGCCGGATCGCCCGCGCCTCGCCCAGTTCCACGCCCTCGATCTTCAGCGTGCCCCCGGCCACCCCGAACAGCAGGTCGGCATAGCCGCGCCGCTGCGCCAGCGGCCCCTGCCGGATCTCCACCGATTGCAACTTGATCCTGCTCGCGACCGCAATTCGCGGCGCCAGCCAGCCCGCGCGCACGTGGAGATGCCCTGAATCCAGCGCGTGGCGATTGTACCGCCACAAGAACGCCTGCCGCACCGCGAGCAACACCGCCAGCAGCGCCACCCCCGCCCCCTGAAGCAACGCCACCTCCACTGACAGCACCGCGCCAGCCGCCGCCATGGCCATCGCCAGCAGCATCAGCGGCACCGCCAGCAGCAGCGCCCGGTCCACCCTGTGCTGCGCGCTCGGCAGGCGCCAGTGCGTTTCCGGCCCCGGCAGCGCGAAACCGGTGATCGCCGCCACCGGCGCGATCTCCGCCATCCGGGCGAAGGGCACGACAGTGTGGCTGGAGGCCTTGGCATCGGTCGCGAGGCTGACGAGGTCGAGCCCGTGCCATCCGCCGTCCGGGCCGAAGCGCCGCCGCATCACGCCGGTCGTCAGTGTCAGCGCCTGCACCCGGTGGAGCGGCATCACCACGTCGGTGCGCGTCAGCAGCCCCCGCCGCCGGCGCAGGCCCCGCGCCGTCTCCTCCAGCCGGAAGCCGTAATCGCGCAGGATCGTGCGCACGATCCCGGTGAGCAGCCCGATCAGCACCAGCGTCAACAGCGCCAGCACCGCCGCCGCCACCTGCACCGCAATGCCCAGCCCGCCGAACAACTGCGCCGGCAGGTCCGTGTGCTCCTGCCAGAAATCCGCATCCCACGGGTCGACCGGCAGCAGGAACTCGAATTGCTGCGCCGCGCCGAACAGGGCCGCGAACAGCACCAGCGAGAACTCGAACATCCCGAAGGTGAGCAGCCGCCGCAAATCCATCGCGAACAGAATGCGCGCCGGCTCCTCCGCCTCGCCCTCACCCGCCACGCCCGCACCCGCCCGGGCCGCATCGGCTCCGGCACCCACGCCGCCCACGCCCGCCGCGCCGGCCTGCCGCCCCCGCACCGTCTCGCGCAGGCGCCGGCCCTCCGCCCGGTCGACATAGGCGAGCCTCAGCTCGTCCTTGCCCCCCGCACCGGTTTCGAAGCGCACCTCCACCAGCCCGAGCAGGCGCGCCAGCGCCGTCTCCTCCAGCGCCACGTCCTGGATCCGCTCATAGGGCACGGACCGCGCCGAGCGGCTGATCAAGCCGCGCTCCACCCTTATATCGTCCTCGCCGATCCGATAGAGATGGTGCCGCCAGGTGAGCCAGGCCACCAGCCCGTTCACCGCCACTGCGGCGACGATGATCGCCGCCACCGCGGCACTGTCGAACACATCGCCCCCGCCCACGACCAGCGCGACCAGCGGCAGGATGGCGCGCCGCATGTTGGTCAGCAGGTGCGCGAGGAACCCCAGCGGATGGGTGCGCCGCCACTCGCCCTGCGCCGGCGCCTCCATCGGAACGGCGGGCGCGGTCACATCGTCTCGCGCGTCACATGCGCCCGGATCGCCTCGCGCATCGCCAGCGCATCGCCATGCAGCAGCCCGGGCAGCGAGACCGACGAATTGTGATTGCCCGCCGTGTGCAGCACCAGCGTGCCGAGCCCATGGAGCCGTTCCAGCGGCCCCTGCTCCACGTCGATATGCTGCACCCGCCCGAACGGCACGACCGTGTCGGAGCGGAACAGCAGCCCCTTCACCACCCGCAGCCGATCCTCGTCCAGCCTGTACCCGCGCGCCTTGTAGCGCCGCAGCGGCACACGCAGCACCGCCACCATCCCGACCACCAGAACCGGCCCGAGGAACGCGCCCCACGGCAACAGTTCACGCGATTCCAGCACCAGCGCGCCCAACAGCACCGGCAGCAGCCCAAGCACCCAGCCGATCCGCACCACCTTGACGAAGGCCGGGTCGAGCGGGGTCAGCATGTCCGGCTCGGCCGGCTGTGAGGCAGCGTCCATGGTGTCGTACCTTAACAACACACCAGCCAAAGGCCAAGCGGTTGCGGCTGACGATCTGCGCGGCTGGCCCCTTGCTGCTTTCCAGCAAGCCGGCTCGGCCCTGCCGCTATGCCGAGGAGGGCTGAGTTCCTCCGTTCCGACCGGATCTCGTGGAGCGAAAGCGCTTCCCTCCGCCCGCTGCGCCCGGAGCGATGCCCACTGCGACAGCCATCCAGGCTGGGCGGTCGCCTCTATCGATGCGGCCTGCTGTTGCTCCCCGGCAGCACTGGCGAAATACGCTCGCGCACGAGCGGGGCATTTACACCCTTGCCGGCCGGGAGCCTGATCGTGATGTAGCCGGCAGCGGCGGTCAGGCGATCCCGCGCCTCGTCCTTGGCGGCGTTGTGCGTGCGATCGTCGAGTTCGACAATGGCCACCACGTCGCCGCTTGCCCTGTCCTCCAGAACATAATCGACGATCTTGCGGTCGAAGCGATTGCGGATGCTTCTCCGGCGTTTTCGATCCAGCCCTTTCCTGGCGTCCATCAGCGCGCCCATGGCGACCTGTGCATGAACCCGGCACCCCGGTGCAGCGGCCTCGATCATCGCGATGACGCGCCTCTCCCGCTCGGTCATCAGCCGGCGCGGTTCGACGCGGAGCGCTCCTGCGCCGCCCACCGCATTCAGCACCGCGAGCATGATCGCCGCGATGAAGGCGATGACAACGATTCCGGTTAGATCCATGGACCGGCCTCCCCGTTCCGACGGCCACGGCGTCCCGCCACCGTCGATGGTGCTGCTGGGGAGGATTGAACTCCCGGCCTCACCCTTACCAAGGGTGCGCTCTACCACTGAGCTACAGCAGCCGGCCATCGGTAGGCGCCGGGGCCCAGGAGGCGCTCTCGGCAGGCGCGCGCCATTGGCCCGCACCGCCCCTCTTGTCAAGCGCGCCCTCTTGTCAAGCGCCCCCTCTTGTCAAGCGCGGGGGCAGGCGGCAGGCAAGGCCGATGAGCGAGACGCCCGGCCAGCCCGGTAGCAAACAGACCCGCGAGGAACGGCAGACCCGCGAGGAACGGCTCGCCGCCCGCCTGCGCGAGAACCTGAAGCGCCGCAAGGCACAGGCGCAGGCGATGGGCGAACGCGAGGCCCCCTCCACCCCCGCACCGGCGCAAGACGCCCGCCTTCCCGCCCCGGAGCAGCGGGCCGGTCCCACGCCGGCCTCTGCCGCCGCGCCGCCACCGGCCCCCTCTGCGGCCCCCGAGCCGGACGAAGCCCCCGCGCCGCCGCCGCACCGCTCCGACGATGCGCCACCGATCGCGCCCCCTCTTGCGCAGGACGGCCCGCCGCCCGCGCCGGAACCCGCCGGCCATGTGGCGCCGGCGAATCGATCCGCACTCGCCCGCCCGCACGCCCTTCCCAAGCCGCGCGAGGAGCGCTAACAGGCCGGGCTCCCGAACGACGCGAGAGGAGCGCCTTCGTGCCAACGCTGATCCTCGTCCGCCATGGCCAGAGCCAGTGGAACCTGGAAAACCGCTTCACCGGCTGGTGGGACGTCGACCTGACCGAAAAGGGCCACGAAGAGGCTCGCGCCGCCGGCGAACTGCTCGCCTCCAGCGGCCTGCTGCCCAGCCACGCCTTCACCTCTGTCCAGCTGCGCGCGATCAAGACGCTGCACATCGCGCTCGAAGCCTGCGGCCGGCTGTGGATCCCGGAGGTCAAGGACTGGCGCCTCAACGAACGGCACTATGGCGGCCTCACCGGCCTCAACAAGGCGGAAACGGCGGAAAAGCACGGCGAGGAGCAGGTCCACCTCTGGCGGCGCAGCTTCGACATTCCCCCGCCGAACATGGAATCGGGCGGCCCGTTCGATCTCGCCAGCGACGCCCGCTATGCCGGCATCGCCATCCCCGCCACCGAGAGCCTGAAGCTCACCATCGAGCGCGTGCTCCCTTATTGGCAGGAGGTGATCCTCCCGGTGCTGGCGAGCGGCGAGACGGTGATCATCTCCGCCCACGGCAATTCGCTGCGGGCTCTGGTCAAGCACCTGTCCGGCATCTCCGACGAGGAGATCACCGGGCTGGAAATCCCCACCGGCCAGCCGCTGGTCTACCAATTCGACGCCGACATGCGTGCCGGCGAGCGGCACTATCTGAAGGACCGCTGATGGCGGGCCCGGATGCGCCCGGCGGGGCGCCGCCAGAAACAGCACCGCTCACCCCACGGGTCGCCATCGTCATGGGCAGCCAGTCCGACTGGCCGACCATGCGCTGCACCGCCGAGGTGCTGGAAGCACTCGACGTGCCGCACGAGGCCCGCATCGTCTCCGCCCACCGCACGCCGGACCGGCTGCACGATTTCGGCAAGGGCGCGCACCGCGAAGGCTTCGGCGTGATCGTCGCCGGAGCGGGCGGCGCGGCGCACCTGCCGGGCATGATCGCCGCGCTCACCCACTTGCCGGTGCTCGGCGTTCCTGTGCGCAGCAAAGCCCTGAGCGGGCTCGATTCCCTGCTCTCCATCGTGCAGATGCCCGCGGGCGTCCCCACCGGCACGCTGGCCATCGGCGAGGCCGGCGCGACCAATGCCGGCCTGCTCGCCGCCTCGATCCTCGCCCTCTCCGACGAAGCGCTGAGCCACCGCCTGCAAGCCTGGCGCGCCGAGCGGACCGAGGCCGTGGCCGAGCGCCCGTCCGACCTTTGAGACCCGCCCGCACAATGACCGCCCGCACGATGACCCCACCCGCACGATGACCGGCCGCACAATGACCCCGCCCGCAACGCTCCCCTCCGCGATGGCAGCGCCCCGATGATCGAGCCCGGCGCGACCATCGGCATCCTCGGCGGCGGCCAGCTCGGGCGAATGCTGGCGATGGCCGCCGCGCAGATGGGCTATCGCTGCCACGTCTTCGCGCCGCAGGAGGACAGCGTGGCCGCCGACGTCGCCGCCCGCTTCACCTGCGCCGGCTGGGACGACAGCGAGGCGCTGACGCGCTTCGCCGCCGAGTGCGCCGTCCTCACCTACGAGTTCGAGAACGTGCCGGTCGCCCCGCTCGCCGCGCTGCCCCCCGGCAAGCTCGCCCCGAACACAAGCGCGCTGGAAGTGGCGCAGGACCGGCTCAACGAGAAGCGCTTCGTCGAGGGGCTCGGCGGCCGCCCTGCGCCCTACGCCCCGGTGGACGACGCCGACGCCCTGCGCGCCGCCATCGAGTGCATCGGCGCCCCCGGCATCCTCAAGACCCGCCGCGAAGGCTATGACGGCAAGGGCCAGTGGCGCATCGCCTCCGCCGCAGAGGCACCGCCGGTCGAACGAGGCGAACTGATCTACGAAGGGCTCGTGCACTTCGAGGCCGAGTTCTCGGTCATCCTCGCCCGCACCGCCGGCGGCGAGATCCGCTTCTGGGATTCGGCCGAGAACGTCCACCACGGCGGCATTCTCGCCCGCTCCACCCTGCCCCCCTCGCCCGCCATCGCCGCGCAGGTGGAGCCCGCCCGCCAGCTCGCCCGCGCCGTGGCCGAAGCGCTCGATTATGTCGGCGTGCTGACGCTGGAATTCTTCGCCACGGCGGACGGCCCGGTGTTCAACGAGATGGCGCCCCGGGTCCACAATTCGGGCCACTGGACCATCGAGGGCGCGACCACCAGCCAGTTCGAAAACCACATCCGCGCGATCTGCGGCCTGCCGCTGGGCGACACCGCCACCCGCACCCTCCCGGTCACGATGCGCAACCTGCTGGGCGAGGACGTCGCCAACCCCGCCGCCCTGTTCGCCGATCCGGCCGCGAGCGTTCACCTCTATGGCAAGGCCGACATCCGCAAGGGGCGCAAGATGGGGCACGTGACGCGGCTCGGCTGAGCGGCGGCGAGGGACAGGTGGCCGAGCGGGAGATCCTCTTCATCGTCGCGCGCGCGCTCGACGGCACCATCGCCAAGGGCGGCGACGTGCCGTGGAAGATCCGCGAGGATCTGAGGCGCTTCAAGCGCCTGACCACCGGCAAGCCGATGGTGATGGGCCGCAAGACCTTCGACAGCCTGCCCGGCCTGCTCCCCGGCCGCCGCCACGTCGTCCTCACCCGCCAGCCGGGCTGGAGCGCCCCCGGCGCCGAGGTCGCGCACGACGTGCAGCAGGCGCTCGCCCTGTGCGGCGAAGGCGACATTGCGGTGATCGGCGGGGCCGAGATCTTCCGCCTGTTCGAGCCGCTCGCCACCCGGCTGGAAATCACCGAGGTGCACGAACACACCGCCGGCGAGGTGCGCATGGAACCCCCCCGCCCCCACTGGCGCGAAGTCGCCCGCGAGCCGCACCCAGCCGCCGACCCTTGGCCCCCCTACGCCTTCGTCACCTACGAACGGCGCGCGGGCAGCACGGACGCCGGAGCGCAGGGCCCCGCATGATCCGCCTCCCCCACCGCCAGCCCGTTCCGCAGGCGCTGCGCGGCGCGATCATCGCGCTCGGCAATTTCGACGGCTTCCACCTCGGCCACCAGCGCGTCGTCAGCGAGGCGGTGGAATGGGCGCGCAGCGAGGGGCGCCCCGCCATCGTCGCCACGTTCGACCCGCACCCGGTGCGCCATTTCGCCGCCCACGTTCCCCCCTTCCGCCTGACCACGCTCGACCAGCGGCAGGAACTGTTCGCCGCCGCGGGTGCCGACGCGATGCTGGTCTTCGCCTTCGACGCCGAACTCGCCGCCACCGAGGCGCGCGCCTTCGTGGGCGACTTGCTGGCCCAGCGGATCGGCGCGGGCGGGGTGGTCACCGGCGCGGACTTCACCTTCGGCAAGGGCCGCGGCGGCAATGTCGCGCTGCTGGCCGAGGAAGGCGCGCGCCATTCCATCGCCGCCCGCGCGCTCGGCCCGGTGATGGAAGGCGGGCTCCCCGTCTCCTCCAGCCGCATCCGCGACGCGCTGAAGGCGGGCGAGTGCGACACCGCCACCCGCCTCCTCACCCGCCCCTTCGCCATCCGCGGCACCGTGGTCCACGGCGACAAGCGCGGCCGCGCCATCGGCTACCCCACCGCCAATCTCGAGCTCGGCCATTATCTGCGCCCGCGCTACGGCATCTACGCCGTCACCGCGCGCGATCTTGCCACGGGCGACACGCTCACCGGAGCGGCCAATCTCGGCATCCGCCCCACCTTCGTGCCCCCGAAGGAGCTGCTGGAGCCCTATTTCTTCGACTTCTCCGGCGACCTCTACGGACGCGAACTCGACGTCTCGCTGCACCACTTCCTGCGCCCGGAGGCGAAGTTCGACACGCTCGACGCGCTGACCGCACAGATGGAGCGGGATTGCGAGGAGGCGAGGATCATCCTAAGCGCGCGGCCCTGATGCCCGACCCTTCCTCACCTTCCGGCGCCCCGAACGGCGACGCCAACAGCGACACTCAACGCGATTGGCGCGACACCGTCTTCCTGCCGAAGACCGACTTCCCGATGAAGGCTGGCCTCCCCGCCAAGGAGCCGCAGATTCTCGCCCGCTGGCAGGAGCAGGACCTCTACGCACAGCTCCGCGCGAGCCGCGAGGGCCGCGAGAAGTTCATCCTCCACGATGGCCCGCCCTACGCCAATGGCGACATGCATATCGGCCACGCGCTCAACCATGTGCTCAAGGACATGGTCGTCCGCACCCAGACGCTGCTCGGCAAGGACGCGCCCTACGTCCCCGGCTGGGACTGCCACGGCCTGCCGATCGAGTGGAAGGTCGAGGAGCAGTACCGCAAGAAGAAGCTCGACAAGGACCAGGTCCCCCCGCCCGAGTTCCGCGCCGAATGCCGCGCCTATGCCGCGCAATGGGTCGACGTGCAGCGCGAGCAACTGAAGCGCCTCGGCGGCCTCGGCGACTGGCACAAGCCCTACCTCACGATGGACTTCGAGGCCGAGGCCACCATCGTCAACGAGTTGATGAAGTTCGCCGAATCCGGCCAACTCTACCGCGGCGCCAAGCCGGTCATGTGGAGCCCGGTCGAAAAGACCGCCCTCGCCGAAGCCGAAGTCGAATACGAGGACATCACCTCCACCCAGATCGACGTCGCCTTCGAGATCATCGAGAGCCCCATCCCCGAACTGGTCGGCGCCCACGCGGTGATCTGGACGACGACACCGTGGACGATCCCGGTGAACCAGGCTTTGGCCTATGGGCCGGACGTTGAGTATGTGGTCGTAAAGATCGTGGCCTCCTCAGCGACCGGGTGGGGCGAGAGCGCCGACCAGGCGGTTGGAGCAAAGATCCTTCCAGCTCTCGCGTTTGAGCGGCTTCTTATCGCTCGCGATCTAATGGGCAGCTTTGCCGGTCGGCTTGCTCGCCATTTTCAGGACCTGATCAAGAAAGCAGGTATCGACGCCGAGATTCGGGTCCACTTCCAAGAGCAAGCCTCCCTGAAGGGCACCGACCTCGCCGGCACCCTCGTCCGCCACCCGATGGCCGGCCGCCTGTCTCCCCTGCCCTTCAGGGGAGGGGCCGGGGGTGGGGACTCGCCACCAAGCGCGGCATCTGCCGGCAGCCCCCTCCCCAACCCCCAAGGCGACGGGCTCCAAGGCTTCTTCGAAACCCCCCGCCCGCTCCTCCCCGGCGACTTCGTCACCACCGACAGCGGCACCGGCCTCGTCCACATGGCGCCCGACCATGGCGAGGACGATTTCGAGCTGTGCCGCGAATACGGCCTCGCGCCGAAATTCGTGGTCGAGGCCGATGGCCGCTACCGCGCCGACTGGGGCTGGCTCCCCCGCACGGACGAGCGCAACGCCTCTGTCATCAACCCCAAGTTCAACGCGCCCGACGGCCCGATCTGCTCCGACCTGCGCGAGGCTGGCGCGCTGCTGAGCGCGAGCCACGATTACCGCCACTCCTACCCGCATAGCTGGCGCTCGAAGGCAAAGGTCATCTATCGCTGCACGCCGCAATGGTTCGTGCCGATGGACAAGCCCGTCGCCCCGTTCGATTTCGGAGTCGCCCCGCTCGATGGAGTCGGCGGCGCGGTGGCGCTCGGCACGCAGGCGCACCCCGCGCGCACCCTGCGCGAGACGGCCGTGCAGGCCATCGCCGACACGCGCTGGGTGCCGGAAAAGGGCCGCAACCGGATCGGCTCGATGGTGGAAGGCCGCCCCGACTGGGTGCTCAGCCGCCAACGCGCCTGGGGCGTGCCGATCACCCTGTTCGTCCACCGCGCCACCGGCGAATACCTCGCCGACCCGATCGTCAACCGCCGCATCGTCGAAGCGATCCGCGAACGGGGCGTCGACGCCTGGTACGACACCCCCGCCGAAACCCTGCTCGGCAGCGACTACGACCCGGCCGAATACGAGAAGGTCACAGACATCCTCGACGTCTGGTTCGATTCGGGCTCGACCCACGCCTTCGTGCTCGAAAGCGGCCGCTGGCCCGAACTTACGCGCCCCGCCGGCTACGACGCGCCGCCCGCTGATCTCTACCTCGAAGGCAGTGACCAGCATCGCGGCTGGTTCCAGTCCTCGCTGCTCGAATCCTGCGCCACGAGAGGCCGCGCGCCCTACAAGGCGGTGCTGACCCATGGCTTCACCATGGACGGCAAGGGCGAGAAGATGTCCAAGTCGAAGGGCAACACGATCAGCCCGCTCGACCTGATGCGCGATTACGGCGCCGACATCATCCGCCTGTGGGCGCTCAGTGTCGACTACACCGAAGACCACCGGATCGGCGACGAGATCCTGAAAGGCGTCGCGGACCAGTACCGCAAGCTGCGCAACACGTTCCGCTATCTGCTGGGCGCGCTCGACGGTTTCGTTGCAGATGAAACCGTCGCCCCCGAGCAGATGCCGGAGCTCGAACGCTACATGCTGGCGTTGCTCCAACAGCTCGATTTGCGCCTCCGGAGCGCGGTCGATGCGTTCGACTTCAACCTCTACACCCGCGCGTTGCAAGAGTTCTGCAACGAGGATCTGAGCGCGTTCTATTTCGACATCCGCAAGGACAGCCTCTATTGCGACGCGCCCGGCGACCTGCGCCGCCGCGCTTATCGCACCGTGCTCGACACGCTGTTCCATGCGCTGGTGCGCTACGCCGCGCCGGTGCTGGTGTTCACCGCCGAGGAGGTGTGGGCCAGCCGCTACCCCGATGCAGGCAGCGTGCATTTGCTCGAATGGCCGGAGCTGCCCGAGATTTCAGTTGATCGCGGCAAGTGGTCTTCTTTACGCACGATTAGACGACTAGCCTTCGGCTACCTCGAAGAACAACGGCGCGCCAAAGTGATCCGCTCTTCGCTCGAAGCCGATCTGATGATCGAAGTATTTACTGAAGAGCACGCAAATTGCCTTCGGCAGTTTTCGTCCGATCAGCTAGCTGAACTCTTTATAGTATCAAAGGTCCGTGTAGAGGAGAGTATTCAGCCGACTGGAGGCACCGCTATCGGCGTTACGGTAGAGCGAACGCCGAACTTCAAATGCGGCCGCTGCTGGCGCCTGCTGCCCGAAGTGCCGGAGGACGGTGCCCTGTGCGACCGCTGCGACGGCGCGGTCGCCCGGCTGGAGCCTCTCTCGTGAGCGCGCCCCGCAGCCCCACCACCAATCGCGTCCTCGGCCTGGTGCTGGCGCTGGCGGTGTTCCTGCTCGACCAGGGGATCAAGGCGCTGATGACCGGCCCCCTCCGGTTGCAGGAGGTGGGGCATATCGGCCTGCTGCCGTTCTTCGACCTCACCTGGACCGAGAACACCGGCGTTTCGCTGGGCCTGTTCAGCGCCGAATCGGATGTGGCGCGCTGGTTGCTGATCGCGGTGACGGCGATCATCGCACTGGTCGTGACCGTGTGGATGCTGCGCGAGCGGCTGCTGGGCGACATCGCCGCGCTGGCGTTGATCCTGGGTGGCGCCATCGGCAATATCCGCGACCGGTTCCTTTATGGCTATGTCATCGATTATGCGGATCTGCATATTGGCAGCTTCCGCCCGTTCCTGATCTTCAACCTGGCCGATGCCGCGATCAGCATCGGCGTGGCGATCATCCTTGTCCGCTCGCTGTTCATGCGCGAGAAACAGCCCTCGACCCACAGCGACCCCAAGGCGGACAATTCCGCGGAGATTTCCTGATGCGCTTGCCGACCCTGTCTTCCACCCGCACCTTCGCCGGCCCGCTGCTGGCGGCAAGCGGCGCGCTGCTCCTCTCCGCGTGCGGCAGCAGCGGCGGCCTGCTCAACCGCGAGCGGCCCGACGAATTCGCCGTGCAGCGCCAGGCCCCGCTGGTGGTGCCGCCCGATTTCGCGCTGGTTCCGCCCAGCCCCGGCGCCCCGCGCCCGGCGGAGGGCACGGCCGGGCAGCAGGCGCTGGAGGCGCTGTTCGGCGGCCCGGCCGAGCGCAGCGCGGTGGAAACGAGCACCCTGCGCCAGGCCGGCGAGGCCGACCCCGGCATCCGCTCCTCCGTCGGCGACACGGAGACCTTCACCGTCGACAAGGGCGCCACCACCCGCGCCATCATCGCCGCGCCAGAGGGTGACGGCGCCGACGCGCGCGCAACCATCCCGCAATAGGCGCCGCCCGGCCGCCCTTCTGCCCCAGAGGCGACTCGCTGTCCGGGTGATCCCGCCAGCGGGTGGCCCGCTTCCCGCTCTCTGAATCAGCCCGGCCGAAGCGGCACCGGCACGAACAGCCGGGCCGCGTTCGGGCGCCGCTCCTCTCCAAGCGGCAAGCGAGGCTCGCCTGAACCGGCGCCCTCTTGGCAAGAACCGCCAGATGGCTCTCGGGCGCGTCGTTCTGTCCCGTCTCGGGACAAAGTGTGGTCCCAGTGTCGGCCCGCCGCCTGTGCGGCACGGTGCACCCCCCTTGCCTTGCACGCCCAGCGCGCGCAGCTTAGTGGAAGCCCCTGAAAACCCCCGGACCTTTTGTCCAGGCGACATCGGATCCTGGATGCACAAGGTCTCTCGTTACGACGATCTGGAGCTGCTTCGGGGTTTCGCGGCCCTTGCCGTGGTCGTCTATCACTTCCTCCAGGCCTTCTTGCCGGCGCCCGCGGCGCCGCCCCTCGCCGACGCACTCGGCTTCTCGGTCGAGCGGCCGTTTGTGCTCGCGCCGATCAACGGCCCGTTCATGGTCACGATCTTCTTCGTCCTCTCGAGCTTCGCCCTGACCCTGAAGCTGGTGGACGAACGGGATCCCGCCGCGGTGCTGACGGCCATGGCCAAGCGCTTCCCCCGCCTGTTGCCGCTGACGCTGATCGGCACGATGCTCCCGGCGGCGTTGTTCGCCCTCGGCTGGATGTTCAACGGGGATGCCGCGGCGCTGACCGGCTCCCGCTGGCTCGAACTCTATGGCGGCATCTCCCCGAGGGAGAACGGACCCGCGCCCTCGCTCGCGAGAGCCGCGCTCGACAGCGTGCGACTGTTCGGCCGCGGCGGCGGCAGCCCATACAATTCGGCCTTGTGGACGATGCGCTACGAACTGGTCGGCAGCCTGATGGCGCTGGTCACGGCGCTGATGATCGCCGGCCGCCGGCGCCCGCTGACCGATGTCGCGATCACCATCGTCCTGGGGCTGGTGGCGCTGCGCATCCACGCCCTGTGCGCCATTTGCGTGGGCACGGTGCTGCTCACCAAATACCTTCGCGCCTCGCAAGTGACCTTCACGCCGCGGACGGCCATGGCGCTGATCGTAGGCGGCCTGATCATCGGCTGCACCTATAAGCCGTTCCCCGAATCCATGGCCGTGGACCCCGAATTCGGTCACCACGTCCTGCGCATGGACTGGCTCATCCACGGGGTCGGCGCGATCATGGTGTTCCTCGGGATCCACCGCTGGCGCCGCTCCTCCGCTCCCGACTGGCCCTGGGCCCGGGCGCTCGGGCGGCTGTCCTTCGCGGTCTATGTCCTGCACGTGCCGGTCATCGGCTCGCTGGCGAGCGCGATCGTCTATTGGCTGGGCTATGGCTGGCTGGGCGTTGCCGTCGCCGGGCTTGCGACGGCCGCGGGCACGATCGCGCTGGCATGGGTGATATCCGGCGTCGACCTGTGGTGGGTCGCCCGGCTGAACTGGGCAGCGCGCGCCATCGTCTCCGGCCGGGTCGCCCGACAGGGTCTGCAGCCTCGCGGCAGCGATGCGCCGTGACGATGTAGTGCCCGCATCGGAGCGCTGAGATCAGGGCCCTGACGAGCCGTCCGGTCTGTCCCGCCGCTCGCGAGGTGGGCGCCAGCCCGGCTCAGTCCGGCCTTTCCGCCGCCACCCGCGCCACCAGCAGCTTGTCGATCCGGCGCCCGTCCATGTCGACCACCTCGACCCGCCAGCCCTGGTCGGTGAAGTGCTCGCCTTCCACCGGTAGCTGCTTCAGCGTCCACAGCACGTAGCCCGCCGCGGTGCCGAACTCGCGATCCTCCGGCAGATGAATGCCGAGCCGATCGGCCAGCGCGTCGGCCGGCAACGTGCCCGACACCAGCAGCGAGCCGTCGGCGCGCTCGACGATCTCGGGCTCGTCGCCCTCGTCCTGGTGGCTGGCGAAGCTGCCGGCGATGGCCCGCAGCAGGTCGGCCGGCGTGACGATGCCTTCGAAATGGCCGTATTCGTCGTGCACCAGCGCCATGCCGGTGCCGGACGTCTGGAGCACCCGCAGCGCGTCCATCGCATCGAGCTGGTCGGGCACCACCTCCGCCTTGCGCATCAGGTCGGCCAGCGCGACCGGCGCGCCGGAGAGCAGCTGTGCCAGCACCTCGCGCGCCTTCACCACGCCCACCACCTTTTCCGGCGATCCGTCGGCGACCAGCAGCAGCGAGTGTGGCGATTCGGCCAGCACTTCGCGGACATCCTCCTGGCTGGCGGAAAGGTCGATCCAGTCGAGCTCCGTACGCGGTGTCATCAGCTCGCGCACCGGGCGGGCGGTCAGCCGCATCACGCCCGACAGGATCGCCCGCTCGTGCTCGCCGATCACGCCCAGATGGGTGGCGTCGGAGAAGATCATCTGCAGCTCCTCCGCCGTCAGCGCCGGCTCCCCACGGTTGCGGATGCCGAACAGGCGCATCAGCAGGCTGGACGACTTGTCCAGCAGCCAGACAAAGGGCGCCGTGATCCGGGCGAGCCATCTCATCGGCAAGGCCATCATCATGGCGATCGGCACCGCGGCGCGCAGGGCCAGCTGCTTGGGCACCAGTTCGCCGACCACCAGGCTCAGATAGGTGGTCAGGACAATGACGAGGATGAAGCCTGCGTCCTCGGCCATATCCGCCGGCACGCCCAACGCGGCGAGCCGCTCGCCCACCGGCCCGCCCAGCGTCGCGCCGGAATAGGCGCCGGCGATGATGCCGATCAGCGTGATGCCGATCTGCACGGTGGAAAGGAACTTGCCCGGGTCCGCCGCCAGCGCCAGTGCCGCCTTCGCCCCGGCACTGCCGCGTTCGGTCTCCATGCGCAGCTGCGCCGAGCGCGCGGAGACGATCGCCAGTTCAGACATGGCAAAGACCCCGTTGAGCAGGATCAGCGCGCCCAGCACGGCGAGATCGAACCACGGGAAGGGCGACATGGCAGCAACCCGCGCTAGCACATTGCGGCCGTGAGTCGAGCCGGTCTGGCGAACAGTGGACCGGCACGGGGCGCTCGGTGGCCCCGCGCATCGAACGGCGCCGGAGCGTGAGGGCCGTGCCGCGCTATCGAACCCGTCTCGCAATGGGACAAGCCATCGTGCAGGAGGTGCGCCAGCCGGAACGCGGCTCACGGTGAGGCGTTTGAAGTGGCCGGAACCAAGGCGGCTGCCACTCGCCCCGATCCAGCCATGAGAGGACACAAAGACCCATGAAACGATCGCGCATTTTCATTTCCAGCCTGGCCGCCGTCTCGCTGCTGGGCGTGTCGGCCTGCGTCACCGATCCCAATACCGGCGAGCGCTACGCCTCGCGCACCGCGATCGGCGGCGTGGCGGGCGCGGGCCTCGGATACCTTCTGGGCGGGCTGCTGGGCGGCAAGACGGCGCGGATCGTCGGCGCCGGGATCGGCGGCGTCGCGGGCGGCGTTGTCGGCGCGCAGATGGACCAGCAGATCCGCGAGCTCGAGGAAGCGACCGCGGGCACCGGCGTCGACGTCAGCGAGACGCCGGAGGGCGACGGCATCCTAGTCAACCTGCCCGACGTCACCTTCGCCGTCGACAGCGCGACCATCACCCCCGCCTTCCAGACCGCGCTCGACAGCGTCGCCCAGAGCATGATCCAGTACCCGAACAGCCTGATCGACGTGATGGGCCACACCGATTCGACGGGTTCGGAAAGCTACAATCTGGATCTGTCGCGCCGGCGCGCGGAGGCGGTGGCGAACTACCTCGTCTCGCGCGGCGTCTCGCGCGCCCGGATCGAGACGACCGGCTATGGCGAGCAATATTCCATTGCCGACAACAGCACGGCCGAGGGCCGCGCCCAGAACCGCCGCGTGGAAATCCGCATCACGCCGATCACCCAGGACGAGGTGAACGCCGCCAGCTGACCCGCACCGGGCCGCACGGCAGAGAGGGTCGGCCGAGCGCCGGCCCTTTTTGCGCGCCATATACGCGGTCGAGGCCCGTTTGCCGGTCTTGAGGCGGCGCGGCACCGGGATGCGGCGCGTGTGCCGGTCTGGAGGGCGGACAATCACGGTGCGGGGGCTTCAGCGACGGGTGCTGTCGCGGTTCCCGCATCGGGCGTATTGCCGCCAGTCCCGCCGGCGAGGTTCGGCCAGCCTTGCGCCTCAACCCGAAGAGGCACCGCACGCCCCGCCGGCGCGCTGCACCGGCCCTCGCCTCTTCCAGGCGAGCCGCACCGGCATCCGCCTCTCCCCGGCGCTATACCACCGCTCGCTGCTCACCGGGCGCCGCAGCCCTTTCGCTTAGCGCCCCTCGGGTGCGATCCGGGCGGCGCGCGAGGCGAGTCGCTGCACTGCCGCCTCGTGGATCGCCGGCGCGCTGGCCAGCACGCCGAAGGCACGCGGATCGCGCTTGTTGAAGGCCAGCCCCTCTCCGAAGGCGTCGCTGACCACCGCCCCGGCTTCCTGCGCGATCAGCGCGGAGGCGGCGACGTCCCATTCGTATCCCCAGCGCAGCGTCGCGAGGAGGTCCGCCTGCCCGGCCGCGACCATCGCCATCCGGAGCGCGATCGAGTTGGGCTTGGCCACCGCGACCAGATCGCTGTCTTCCCGGGGCAACGTGTCGGCCGGCACCCGCGCGCCCTTCAGCTGCGCACGGGTGCTGGTCGCCAGCGGCACTCCGCCCAGCGTGGCTCCGCCGCCCGCCACCGCGCTCCACAACTCGCCGCGTGCGGGCGCGAACAGCACGCCCGCGACCGGCTGTCCACGCTCGATCAGCGCGACGGAGACGGCCCACCCGGCCCGGCCGCGGATGAAGTCGCGCGTGCCGTCGATCGGGTCGACCAGCCAGACGCGATCCCGGTCCAGCCGCGCGGGATCGTCGGCGGTCTCCTCGGAGAGCCACCCGGCCTCGGGCAGCAACGCGCCGAGTTCGCGCTTAAGGAAGGCGTCGACCGCCAGATCGGCCTCGCACACCGGGTTGCCGGGGGTCTTGTCCCAATGGGCGAGCGCGTGCCCGCCGCCGGGCCATTGCGTCAGGGCGAGGGCGCCTGCCTGCCGACAGATCGCTTCGAGGCGGGTGATCTCGATCATTGCGAGCCCGATTGGGGTCGGTGCGCCCCCTTTGCAAGCGGCCTGCGCTGTGCTTTAGCGCCTTCGCAGCATGGCGACGCCCCTCGCGCGCCGCCCCCGTCTCCATTCGGCAAGAGGCTCAGCTCCGCACGATGAACATTCACGAATATCAGGCCAAGACCCTGCTCGCGACCTACGGCATCGGCATCCCCTCCGGCGTGCCCGCCCTGAGCGTGGAGGAAGCGGTGGAAGCGGCCAAGACGCTGCCGGGCCCGCTCTATGTGGTGAAGGCGCAGATCCATGCCGGCGGTCGGGGCAAGGGCAAGTTCAAGGAACTGGGCCCCGATGCCAAGGGCGGCGTGCGCCTCGCCAAGAGCGTCGAGGAAGTCGAGGCGGCCGCCAAGGAGATGCTCGGCAACACGCTCGTCACCGTGCAGACGGGCGATGCGGGCAAGCAGGTCAACCGCCTCTACGTGACCGACGGCGTCGACATCGCGAAGGAATATTACCTCTCGATGCTGGTGGACCGGGCGACCGGGCGGATCGCCATGGTGGTCTCCACCGAGGGCGGCATGGACATCGAGACCGTCGCGCACGAGACGCCGGAAAAGATCACCACCATCACCATCGACCCGGCGACCGGCTTCATGCCGCATCACGGGCGCGCGGTGGCCGCTGCGCTGAAGCTGGAGGGCCAGCTGGCCAAGGCGGCGCAGAAGCTCAGCAAGCAGCTGTACGAGGCGTTCCTGGCGCTCGATTGCGAGATGCTGGAGATCAACCCACTGGTGGAGACCGAGAGCGGCGAACTGCTGGTGCTCGACACCAAGATGAGCTTCGATGGCAACGCGCTCTATCGCCACCCCGACGTGGAGGAGATGCGCGACGAGACCGAGGAGGACCCGGCCGAGGTCGAGGCGAGCAAGTACGATCTCGCCTATATCAAGCTCGACGGTTCCATCGGCTGCATGGTCAACGGCGCGGGCCTCGCCATGGCGACGATGGACATCATCAAGCTGAACGGCGCCTTCCCGGCCAACTTCCTCGACGTGGGCGGCGGCGCGACTCGCGAGAAGGTGACCGCGGCGTTCAAGATCATCCTGTCCGACCCGGCGGTGGAAGGCATCCTCGTCAACATCTTCGGCGGGATCATGCGCTGCGACGTGATCGCCGACGGGATCGTGGCGGCGGCCAAGGACGTGAACCTGTCCGTGCCGCTGGTCGTGCGGCTGGAAGGCACCAACGTGCAGAAGGGCAAGGACATCCTCGCCAATTCCGGCCTGCCGATCATCGCCGCGGACGATCTGGGCGACGCGGCCAAGAAGATCGTGGCACAGGTCAAGCAGGCGGCCTGAGCCTCTCCGGCGGTCGGACCTTCCAGGCCCGGCGTCGCAGGCGCGGCGCCGGGCCTGGAGCGTTGAGCCGCCGTGCTATCGCGGTTACTCTGCCCCTGCCGGATGCAAGGAGGGGGCGAGACGTGGCACGGGCACAGCAACTTGCCTCTTTTTTCGGCGCGCTGGGCATGGTGGGCCATGCCGGCGCTGGGCAGGCGCAGGAAAGCGGCGGCACCGTATTGCAGCCGTCGAGCCGGTGGGTGCTCGACTATGCCGAGACTCATTGCCGGCTGGTGCGGGTCTTCGGTGAAGGGCGAGACCAGGTCACGCTTGTCCTGGAGCAATACAAGCCGAGCGACGAAGTGTCGCTGACGCTCGTGGGCGAGCCGCTGGAACGCTTCGGCCGCCGCGATGAGGTGGATATGCGCTTCGGCCCGCTGCACTCGGAGGGCCGATCAACCCCGTTCAAGACCGGAACGTTCGGCCCGCCGCGCTCCACCGCGCTGATCTTCGGCGGCGTGGATTTCGACCCGGCAGCGCCGGACCCGGCAGCGCCGGGGGAAGACGAGGCCGCGGCCATGCCGGAGGTGGAGGACAGACTGCCGCAGCTCCAGCCCGCCACGGGCGCACAGATCGAGTGGCTGACGATCGGCAGCGGCCGTCGAGCCGTGCGTCTGCAGGTGGGTGCGATGGGCGACGTCTTCACGGCGCTCAACCAGTGCTCGACAGACCTGCTGCGCCATTGGGGCCTTGATGCCGATCGGCACCGGACGTTGACGCGCATGGCCCATCCGGAGAACTTCCCTGAGGTCGCCCGTGCGATCCAGCGATTCTATCCGGACGCGGCGCTGAGAGCCGGCGAGCAGGCGAGACTCGAGGTCCGCATGATCATCGAGGCGGACGGTTCCATCTCGGACTGTTCCATCGCCGAAGCCACCTCGGCCGAGTACATCGAATCGCCAGCCTGCCGGGAGTTCTCCCGCCGCGCCAGATTCGCTCCGGCGCTCGATGCCGAGGGGCAGCCGATGAAGTCCTATTACAGCACAGGCGTCGTCTACGAGATGGGACGATAGACCGGGGCGGTGCCGGGCCCCCGCGGGCGCTCGAACAACCGCACCGCCTCGGCACCCGGCAGCGCCGCGTCGCGCATCGCGGTGAAGCCGAGCGCCGCCGCCAGCCGCAGCGAGGGGGTGTTGCCGGGCGCGATCATGCAGACGATCCGCCGGGGCCCGTGCTCGCGGTCGAACCAGGCGAGCGCGGCCTCCATCGCCTCGCGGGCGAGGCCGCTTCCGGTGTGATCGGCGGCAAGAATCCAGCCCGCCTCGGGCATGTCGTCGAAGTCCGGCCCGAGACCTCGCCAGCTGTGGAAGATGCCGCAATTGCCGATCAGCTCCGGCCGGCCGCGCAGCCGCATCATGAACATACCGTAGCCGTAGATCAGCCAGCTGCCGGCATTGCGGAAGAAGGGCGCGAAGTTGTCCGCAGGGCCTCTCTGCGGGCCGAGATGGCGGTGCGTGGCGGGATCGGCGAGGATGGTGACCATGGCCTCGAAATCGCCGCGCCCCGGCAGCCATAGGTCCAGCCGCTCCGTGGTCAGAAGCGGGGCGGAAGCGGGTTGCAAGGCGCTCAGAACGCCTGTGTCAGCGCGTGGATCGCCACGCCGACGAGGCCGCCGACCAGCGTTCCGTTGATGCGGATGAATTGCAGGTCGCGCCCGACCGCGCCTTCGATGCGGCCGCTGACCGTCTCCGGATTCCAGCGGCGCACCGTTTCGGAGACCAGCCGCACGATCTCGCCGCCATAGCGGCTAGCGATGCCGACCAGCGTCCGGCGGGCGAAGCGGTTGAGCTGGTATTGCAGCGCAGGGTCCTCGCGCAGGGCCCGGCCGAGCTCGGCCAGCGCCTCGCCCAAGTGCCCGGTCTCGCCGTTGCGAGCGCCTTCGATCAGGGCGGTGCGCAGGCGTTCCCACACGCCCATCCACCAGTCGCCGACCGCCGGGTTGGCGAGCAGGTCGCGCTTCGTCCGCTCCACCCGCTCGCGCATCTGCGGATCGTGGATGAGGTCGTGGGCGAGTTTCTGCAGGCTCTCCTCGACCTTCAGGCGCAAGGGGTGCGCCGGATCGATCAACAGCTCGGCCAGCATGCGATAGAGGCCGTCGAGCACCGATTTGGCGAGCCGCTCGTCGAGGCCGGTCCAGCGCAGCACCGACCCGGCGCGGTCCTGCACCATCTGCCTTGCGAGCGGCTCGTTGGCTTCGAGCGTGGTGCCGGCCCAGCGGATCATCGCGTCGAACAGCGGGCGGTGCTTGCCCCCTGCCAGCGCCGCATCCAGCACACGGCCCAGCAATGGCGCGACCTCCAGCCGCTCCAGCTGGCGGGCGAGGCCGGTCCGCACCTGAAGCCCGAGCCGTTCCGGATCGAGCGATTCGAGGAGGTCGGCGAACAGGCCGGCGGCTCCGGCGCGCAGGCGCCCGCCCCCCGTCTCGCGCGACTGGAGGAGGAAATCGCCGGCCGCGCGGGCGACGTTCATCTCGCGCATGCGCCGGGCGACCACCGACGGGATGAGGAAGTTCGCCTGCAGGAACCGCGCCATACTGTCGGCGATGCGATCCTTGTTTTCCGGGATGATCGCCGTGTGGGGGATCGGCAGGCCGAGCGGATGGCGGAACAGCGCCGTGACCGCGAACCAGTCGGCGAGGCCGCCCACCATCGCGGCTTCCGCGAACGCGACGACGTAGCCCCAGACAGGGTGCCCCCCGTCCTCCAGCTGGCGCGCGCCGAGGAACACCAGCGCCATCGCCGCCAGCAGCAGCGTGGCCGCGAGCCGCATGCGGCGGGCACGATCGGGCGCCGGCGCGGCGGTCAGCGGCTGCACCGGTGCGCCCCCTTCGCGATTACGTTGCCGATCACTCCGCTGGCACGGCGTGCGGGCGTTCGCCCTCTTCGCCGGGCTTGTAGGTCAGCAGACGATCGCGCAGCCATGGGCCGAGCCGCTTTTCCAGCCCGTCCGCCAGGCTGAAGCCTGCCGGCACGATCAGCAGGGTCAGGAGGGTCGAGAGAATCAGGCCGCCGATCACCACCGTGCCCATCGGCGCGCGAAAGGCGCCATCGCCGCTGAGCGAGAGGGCGGTGGGGATCATGCCGGCGGTCATCGCCACGGTGGTCATCACGATCGGCTGGGCGCGCTTGTGCCCGGCTTCGATGATGGCGTCGCGCTTGCGCTTGCCGGTCGCCATCTCCTCCAGCGCGAAGTCGATCAGCAGGATCGAGTTCTTGGCGACGATGCCGAAAAGCATCAGCACGCCGATGAACACCGGCAGCGAGATCGGCTGGCCGAGCAGCCATAGCGCGATCAGCCCGCCCAGCGGCGCCAGGAACAGCGAGCCCATATTGACCAGCGGCGAGACCAGCCGGCGATAGAGCAGCACCAGCACGGCGAACACCAGCAGGATGCCGGTGCCGAGCGCCACGCCGAAGCTTTCCATCATCTCCGCCTGCCACTCATCGGCGCCAACGGGGGCGTTGGAGACGCCGGTCGGCAGGTTCTGCATGATCGGGAGGCGGGCGATGGCCGACTTCACATCGCCGCTGGCAACGCCGGGGGAGACGTCCGCGCTGACGAACACGCGGCGGTCCTGGTTGCGGCGCTCGATGCTGGTCGGGCCCATCCCGAAGCTGATGTCCACCACGCGCTCCAGCGGCACGGAGCCGCCGTCCGCAGTGGGCACGGGCAGGTTGCGGATGGTGGCGATGTCGCTCCGGTCCCCCTCCGCCAGGCGCACGCGGATCGGCACCTGCCGGTCGGAGAGCGAGAACTTGGCCGCGTTCTGGTCGATGTCGCCCATCGTGGCGATGCGGATCGCCTGGCTGAGCGCGGTGGTCGTGACGCCGAGGCTGGAGGCGAGGTCCTCGCGCGGCTGGATCAGCAGTTCGGGCCGCTGCAGGTCCACCTCCACGCGCGGGGCCACGGCGCCGGGAACGCCGCGCATCTGTTCGGCCAGGGTCTCCGCCGCCGCGGCCAGCGCCTGCGGGTCGGAGCCCGTGAGCATGGTCGTGATCGCGCGGCCCGTTCCGCCGCCGCCGCCCTGCTGGTCCTGGAAATTGACGCGGGCGTCGGGGAAGTTCTGCAGCACCGGCGCCAGTTCGCGCTCGAATTCCAGGCTGGTGCGCTCGCGATCGTCGCGCAGCACCAGACGCACCGCGCCCTCGCCCTCGCGCACGATGCCGAGCGCCAGCGCGACCTCCTGCTCCTGCTCCATCCGCTCGGCGATGGCGCTGATCACCTCGTCGGTCTGTTCGAGCGTGGTGCCGGGCACCATCTCCACCCGGATCATGGAGAAGTCGCTGTCGGAATTGGGGAAGAACTGCTTGGGCAGGGCGTAACCGATATAGATGGTGAGCAGCAGCGCCAATGCCCCCACGCCCATCATCCAGATGCGGTGGTCGAGGAAGCGTGCCCCGATATACTGAGCGCGACGGGTAAAGTGAGTAGCCTGGAAGCCGATCACCGCACCCACCGCCATGCCGACGAGGAAGTTGACGATCCCCCCAAGCACGTAGCCGGCAAGCAGCATCAGGAGGATCCCACCCCACCCGAGATCGCCGAAAATGTTCGGGTTTCCGCCGGTAGCAGCGCGGGCCGCGGCGATGATCGCAAGCCCAACCACGAGCGCCGCCAAGTGGAGCCAGGGGCTCGTCGGCACATGGCCCAGCCGCGCTCGCAACGCGCGAAATGCGTCGGCATCGATCGACCACCGCAGGACGCCCATGTAGCGGTCCATCAGCGGGCCGCCCCCGTGTTCCGCATGGCCCTTCGCCTTGAGGAAGTAGGCGGCGATCATCGGCGTCACCAGCCGCGCGACGGCCAGCGACATCAGCACCGAGACGACGACGGTGAGGCCGAAATTCTTGAAGAACTGGCCGGAAACGCCGGGCATCAGGCCCACCGGCAGGAACACCGCGACGATGGAGAAGGTGGTCGCCACCACGGCGAGGCCGATCTCGTCGGCAGCGTCGATACTGGCCTGATAGGCGCTTTTGCCCATGCGCATGTGGCGCACGATGTTCTCGATCTCCACGATCGCATCGTCCACCAGCACGCCGGCCACGAGGCCCAGCGCCAGCAATGACAGGCTGTTGAGCGTGAAGCCCAGCATGTCCATGAACCAGAAGGTCGGGATGGCCGAAAGCGGGATCGCCAGCGCGGCGATGATCGTGGCCCGCCAGTCGCGCAGGAACAGGAACACCACGATCACGGCGAGCACCGCGCCTTCGACCATCGCGGCCATGGAGCTTTCGTATTGCGCCTTGGTGTAGTCGACCATGGTGAACAGGCGGGTGAAGGAGACGCCGGGGTTCTCCTCCTCCAGCTGGGTCAGCACCTCGGCCGCGGAATCGTAGACGCTGACGTCGGATTCGCCGCGCGCGCGGCTGATCGAGAAGGTGACGACCTGCTTGCCGTTGATCTTGGCGAGGCGGGTCAGCTCGCCATAGGCATCGCTGACGCGGGCGATCTCGCCCAGCCGCACGGTGCGCCCCGTCCCGATGGCGATCTGCGTCTGCGACAGCTCGAACGCCGAAGCCGCATTGCCGAGCACGCGGACCGACTGGCGCGAGCCGGCGATCTCCGCCTGCCCGCCCGCGGCATTGACGTTCAGCTGGCGCAGCGCGGCGTTCACCTGCGACGCGGTGACGCCCAGCGCCTGCATCTTGCCCGGGTCGAGGATGACGAGGATCTCGCGGTCGACGCCGCCATTGCGGTCGACCTCGGCCAGCCCCTCCACGCCCAGCAGGCGCTTGGTGACCGTGTCGTCGATGAACCACGACAGCTGCTCGATCGTCATGTCGTCGGCGGTGACGCCGAAATAGACGATCGGCTCGCCGCTGGTCTGCTGCTTGAACACCTGCGGTTCCAGGATGCCTTCGGGCAGTTCGCCACGGATCTGGTCGACCGCGCTCTTCACCTCGTTCACCGCCTCGGCGATGTCGGTGCCGAGCGCGAACTCAACCGTGGTCCAGGAATTGCCCTCGGACGCGGTCGAGTAGATGTTCTCCACTCCGTCGAGCGTCTGCACCGAGGCCTCGACCCGCTGGGTGATCTGGTTCTCGATCTCGCTCGGCGCGGCGCCAGGCTGCGAGATCGAGATGTTGACGACCGGGAACTCGATATCCGGGTTGTTCTGCACCTCCATCTGCTGGAAGCTCAGCAGCCCGGCAAGGAGCAGGCCGAGGAAGGCGAGGATGGGGACGATCGGGTTGCGGATCGACCAGGCGGAGAGGTTGTTGAGGTTCATGATCCGTGTCGGCGCCCGTCAGCCGGCGCTGCTGCGCTGCACCACCGGGCGCACCGTGTCCCCGGGGTTGAGGAAGCCGCCCGCGCGCATCACCACCCGTTCCTGTCCGGTGAGGCCGCCTTCGATGGCGATGCCGTCTCCGGTGACGATGCCGAGTTCGACCGGGCGGCGCACGACCTTGTTGTCCTCGCCCACGATATAGACGTAGCTGCCCTCGTCATCGGAGAGGATGGCGCTTTCGGGCAGCATCGGCGCCACGAGCGTGCCGCTGTTGAGCCGCACCGTGGCGAACCCGCCCGGGCGCAGTTCGGGCGCATAGGGCAGCGCGCAGCGGGCCGTGCCCTGGCGCGTCTGCTGGTTGATCGTCGGCGCCTTCTGCCACACCTGACACTCGAAGCTCTTCTCGCTGCCGACCGGGGTGACGACGCCGCTCGCCCCGGCGGAGAGGGCAGCCAGATCACTTTCGCCCAGCTGCGCGAGCAGCTCCATCTCGCCGCCGCGCGCGATGGTGAACAAAGCGGTCGCGCCGCCGCTGACCACCTGGCCGAGCTCCACATTGCGTTCGAGGATGAGACCGGCGGCCGGGGCGACGATGTTGAGCCGCTCGTTGCGCTCCTGCAATTCGCCAAGCTGCGCCTCGGCCACGCGGACGCGGGCGCGGGCGGCGTCGCGGGTGGCGGTCAGGCGGTCGACATCGGCCTGGCTGATGAAGCCGCGGTCCACCAGCTGCAGCGCGCGGTCGAGATTGGCCTGGGCGAGCTCGGCATCGGCGCGCGCGACCTCGATCTGCGCGCGCTGTGCCTGCACCTGCTGCGTCTGCACGGAGCGGTCGATCACCGCCAGCACCTGCCCGGCGCGGACCCAGTCGCCCTGCTCCACCGGGATGTTGACGATGCGCCCGCCCTCTCCGACCGCGCCGACCGGCATCTGGCGGCGGGCGGCGAGCGTGCCGGTGGCGTTGATGACGCCTTCGATCGTTCCGCGGCCGGGCGCGACGACGGTTACCGCCGGAGTGGTGTCGGCCTCGGGTGCGAAGGCGGTTTCCTCGCTGCCATGCGACAGCATCCACACGGCAAGGGCGATCAGGACCGCCGCCACCACTGCTGCGATGATCAGGCGCCGGCGCTTGCTTTGCCGCTCCTCATCCACCGCTTCCGCAGCTACCGTGTCGGGCGTGCCGGCGAAATCCGCGACCCTGCTTTCGTAATTCATCCGCCCAACCAGCTAGTGGGGGTCGCCGGTGCACGAAGTGGACAGCAAGAGAATCGCCGCGCCGCGCGCCTGCAGCAACCGATTACCGGCAGATAGCGGTCATCCTGTGCAACCGCAACGCGCGTGTCTGCCAGCGACAGCCTGCGGCCGACGAGCGGCAAGGGAGCATTGCACGAAAAAGGGGGCGGATCGCCATGCGACCCGCCCCCTTTCCGCGGATTTGTATCAATTCGCCGGTGGTCAGCGCACCCGGCCGCGCTGCACCAGATTAACGATCGCGAGCAGTACAATCGCGCCGATCACAGCCGCGATGAACCACAGCAGCCAGTTTGCGTCGCCACTGACGCCGAAGATCGGCAGCAGCAGCTTGCCGATGACAGCGCCAATGATGCCTACGATGATATTGAGGAAGATCCCCATGGAGGCATCGCGGCGCATAACCATGCTTGCGAGCCAGCCGGCAATGCCGCCGATAATGATCGCCAGAAGCCAATCCATTCTGCTTTCCTCCTGCTGTTGCCCCGCATAAGCGTGCGGACAGTGAACCATAGACCCGCCATTGCGTTCCACAAGGGCGAGAGGAACGCCCGCGGCAGGCGACGGCGAGGCGGAAAGCAGGGGTCGTTCAGTACCTGAGCTGGCGTTCGTAAAGCTCCCGATAGTGCTGGAGGCGGGTGACGCGAAGACCCTGCATGCCGGATCGTTCGACCGCGCGCTGCCAGCCGGCGAACTCCTCCAGCGTCAGCCCATAGCGTTCGAGGACCTCGTCGACCGACAGCAGCCCGCCGCTCACGGCGGCGACCACCTCGGCCTTGCGGCGGATGACCCAGCGCCTGGTGTTGGCGGGCGGCAGGTCGGCGCGGGTCAGCGGCTCTCCGAGCGGGCCGATCACCTGTTCGGGGCGGCCGGCGGATTGAAGGGTGGAACGGGAAACGGGCTGTTCTATCATAGGGGTCCTCGGGCGGTCCGTGCTTGCGCGTTGCGGTTCTGCCGGGATTGCCCGAGAGCCTTTGCCATCGGCTGAAACATCACGGTTAATGCCGGGTGTATCGGCCTGCCAGGCCGGTTCAGCGTGCGCGGGCGACAGGCTGTCGCCAAGGGAGGTGCGATCTTCGTCCATGACCCGGGCGCTAGCAGGCGCGGGTCAACAACCCGTAAAGCGGCCCCTCTTTGGCGGCGCCTCTTTGGCAACGGCTGTTTGGGCTGCGTTGTTTGGCGCGGGCGGCGGTTCGGGTGTAAGGGCGCCGCCATGAACGCCGTGACCCCGATCCATGCCGCCGATGCCGCGACCCTCTTCGACCTGCCCCGCGCGGCCGCTTCGTGCCGGATCGTCGTAGCCATGTCGGGCGGAGTGGATTCCTCCGTCGTGGCGGCGCTGGCCGCGTCGACGGGGGCCGAGGTGGTCGGCATCACGCTGCAGCTGTACGATCATGGCGCGGCCACGCAGCGCAAGGGCGCCTGCTGCGCGGGCGACGACATCCGCGACGCGCGCGCCGTGGCCGACCGGCTGGGCATCGCGCATTACGTGTTCGACCACGAGAGCGCCTTCCGCGAAGACGTGGTCGAGCGCTTCGCCGACGATTACCTCGCCGGGCGCACGCCGATCCCCTGCATCCGCTGCAACATGGGGCCCAAGTTCACCGACCTGCTGCGCATGGCCAAGGAACTGGGCGCCGATTGCCTCGCCACCGGGCACTATGTCCGCCGGGTGCCGGGCGCCGGCGGGCCGGAACTGTGGCGCGCGCTCGATCCGGCGCGCGACCAGTCCTACTTCCTCTTTGCCACCACGGAAGCGCAGCTGGATTACCTGCGCTTTCCGCTCGGCGGCCTGCCCAAGCAGGAGGTGCGGCGGATCGCGGACAGGTTCGGCCTTTCGGTCGCGGCCAAGCCCGACAGCCAGGACATCTGCTTCGTTCCCGATGGCGATTATGCGCGGATCGTGCGTTCCGTGCGGCCCGAAGGTGCGCGCGAGGGCGCCATCGTCCATGCGGAAAGCGGCGCGGTGCTGGGGCGGCACCCCGGCGTGATCCACTACACGGTCGGCCAGCGGCGCGGCCTGGAGATCGGCGGGCAGGCGGAGCCGCTTTATGTTGTCGGCATCGACGCGCAGGCCGCCGAGGTGCGCGTGGGGCCCAAGCGGCTGCTGGCGGTGGCGGCGGCGCGGCTGGTGGAGACCAACCGCATCGGCCCGCTGCCCGACCTTGCGGCGGGAGCGCCGGTCACCGCCAAGGTGCGCTCCATGGCGCGGCCGGTGCCGGTGGTTCTTGAGGGCACGCTAGGCGGCGGCGCGGCCACCACGATCCGCTTCGCCGAGCCCGAACATGGCGTCGCCCCGGGACAGGCGGCGGTGCTCTATGCGGGCGAGCGGGTGCTCGGCGGCGGCTGGATCGAGGGCACGGTTCCGGCCTGATCTTCGCGCCCGCGCGTGTCGCGCCCGAGGGGGAGAGACGGCGCGCGCGTTCGATCAGCGCTGACCTTCCGGCCCAGAGCCGCGTCGGTCTCGGACCCAGCAGAATGCCATCCCGAGACCCGGCTGGCGAGCGGGTCCGGTGGCTGCACGGCAACGAGGCAGGTATCAGGCCAGCAGAAGGCGCGGAAGGCGGTGCACCCGGAGCGGCACCGGCCCGGACGTCGACGGGGTGGGACTCCGATCCGGCCCAGCCGCACGACATCTCAGCGCACGGCAGGGCAGCACTTGGCAAGGCAGGCGAGGCGCCTCGCAGCGGAAGCGCAGCGCGCTACCCCCGGCGCGGCGAAACTGCGCGCCGCTTCAGCCGGGCGGCAGGAAGAAGCGCCCCTCCACCGCCGTGACGCATCGGCCGCCGATCCAGGCGCGCTCGTCACTTCCGCTCCCGGCGAGCCGGCAGGTCAGGTCGCCCCCGCGGCGCGAAGCCTGATGCGCGGTGAAGCTCTCGCGCCCGAGCCGCTCGGCCCAGAACGGCGCCAGCGCGGCGTGGGCGGAGCCGGTGACGCTGTCCTCGTCCACGCCCCAGGCCGGCACGAACACGCGGCTGACCACGTCGGCGCCAGAGCCCTCCGGATCGCCCGGCGCGGTGCAGATCGCCATCAGGTCGATCCGCCCGAGCGCGCGCAGGTCCGGCGAAAGAGCGCGCACCGCCGCTTCGTCTTGCAGCAGCACGATCGCGGTCTCCTCCGCGCCGCTGACCGATTCGTAGCACTCGCCCTCGGCCCCCAGCGCCGCGAGCAGCGCCGCGTTGGTGCGCGGCTCCACGCGGGTGAGCGGCAGCGCCAGTTCATAGCCCTCCCCGGCGCGGCGCACCTCCAGCACACCGGCGCGGCGGGTGCGGAAGGTGACGCGCTCGCCGCGCCCGCTTTCCCCGCCGCTGCTCAGCAGGACATGGCCGCTCGCCAGCGTGGCATGGCCGCACAGCGCGACCTCGCACGCGGGCGTGAACCAGCGCAGCTCCCAGTCGGCCGCGCCGGTCTCGTCGGGCACGAGGAAGGCCGTTTCCGCGAAGTTGTTCTCCTCCGCAATGGCGAGCAGGACCGGGTCCGGCAGCCAGCTGTCGAGCGGGATCACCGCGGCCTGGTTGCCGGTGAAGGGCCGCGCGGCGAAGGCGTCGACGTGCCAATAGGGCAGGGTGCCCACGGAAGGCGGCCTGTCGTCCTCGGATGGATCGCTCATGGATGGAGCAGCGTACTGGCCCAGCCCCGATGCTCGCCCTGTCCCTCGCGGGTGAACAGGCGGCGTTCGTGCAGGCGATTGGCCCGGTCGAGCCAGAACTCGATCCGCTCCGGCACGAGGCGAAAGCCCGTCCAGTGCGGCGGGCGCGGCACCTCGCCCCCTTCGTACAGGCGGCGCAGGTCCTCCACCCGGGCGAGGTAGGTCTCTCGCCGATCGAGCGGGCGCGACTGGTCCGACGCGGCCGAGCCGAGCTGCGAATCGCGGCTGCGCGAGCGGAAATACTCGTCGGCCTCGGCCTCGCTCACCTGCGACAGCGCGCCCTCGATCCGCACCTGGCGGCGCAGGGATTTCCAGTGGAACAGCAGCGCGGCCCTCGGATTGGCGGCGATCTCCATGCCCTTGCGGCTCTGCATGTTGGTGTAGAACACGAAGCCGCCCTGGCCTTCCCCGAGATCCGGCCCGTGATCCTTGAGCAGCACCATCCGCAGGGAGGGCGCGCCCTCCGCTGTGGCCGTGGCGAGCGCCATCGCATTAGGATCGTTGGGCTCGCTGTGCTGCGCCTCGGCGAACCAGTTGTCGAACAGGGAAAAGGGGTCGCCATGCGGGATCGCCTCGGGGGCCGCCTCTGATCGGTCTTCCATCTGGCGCCTCCCCTTCCCTGCAAACCCTGTCGGTGGACGGTAGAGACAGGACCTTGGCTTGGGAAGGCGCTCGTTCGGGCGGTGTCGAGCGCGAGCCGGAAAGGGTGTTGCCGGGCCACAGGAGGTCGCACGCGGGCGGCGGCGCTTCCCTCGCGGTGGGCGGGCGGGGCAAGGCGGAGGGGGAGCACGGGCCGGCGGAGCGTTCGCGCAAGCTCGCCAGCTCGCCGCCGCGCCGCAGATGACGCTGGCGGCCGCGCCCCGCCGCCTCGGAGGCGCCACGCCAGCCGCTCCAAGATCATCGGCCGAAGCCCGCCGATCCGGCGCAGCCCTGGTCGGCGGCAGGGGCGCCGTCCGGAGTTCGGGCGAGATGCGGGCGCGGGCACCGGCGGGCCCGCCGCGCGGCAGAGGCCGCTTGCGCACAGGGCGCTTGCTCTTGGGCGTTGTCTTACCTAGCTGACACACCATGGCAGATCCCTACGCGACCCTGGGTGTAGCGCGCGGCGCGAGCGAGCAGGAGATCAAGTCCGCCTATCGCAAGCTCGCCAAGGAGCTGCACCCCGACCGCAACCAGGACAACCCCAAGGCCGCCGAGCGCTTTTCCGATGCGACCCGCGCCTACGACCTGCTGTCGGACAAGGACAAGCGGGCGAAGTTCGACCGCGGCGAGATCGACATCGACGGCAACCCGGCCATGCCGTTTGGCGGGGGCGGCGGCGGGTTCGGGGGCGGCTTCGGCGGCGGAGGCTTCCGCGGTGCCGGCGGGCAGGCGCGCGGCGCCTCGGCGCGGGATTTCGAGGGCTTCGGCGCGGGCGAGGAGGTCGATCTCGGCGACATCTTCGAAGGGCTGTTCGGCCGCAGTGGCATGGGCGCCGGGATGGCGGGCGGCATGGGAGGCATGGGCGGCGGCGCGGGCATGGGCGGAGCCGGCATGGGCGGCGCCCGGCGGCGCGGCGTGCCCCCGCAGCGCGGCGAGAACCTCGCCTATCGGCTGCGCGTGCCTTTCGTCGATGCCGCCGCGCGAAAGGACCAGCGCATCACCCTTCGCGACGGCTCGACCATCGACCTGAAACTGCCCGCAGGCGTGGAGGACGGCACGCAGATGCGCCTCAAGGGCAAGGGCGAGCAGGGCCCCGGCGGCGCGGGCGATGCGCTGGTGACGCTCGAAATCGAGCCCCACCCGTTCTTCGCCCGCGATGGCGACGACGTGCGGCTCGAACTGCCGGTGACGCTGGACGAGGCGGTGCGCGGCGCCAGGGTCAAGGTGCCCACGGTCGAGGGGCCGGTGATGCTCACGGTCGCTCCAGGCACGGGATCGGGCAAGGTGCTGCGCCTGAAGGGCCGCGGCTTCTCCCGCAAGGGCGGCGGGCGCGGCGACCAGCTTGTCACGCTGGAGATCCAGCTGCCGGAGGACCTGTCCGACCTCGCCGGGCGGCTGGAGGGCTGGAGCGACCCGAGCGAGGTGCGTGCCCGGTTCGGCATGTGAGCGCGGTCGCCCGCTTCCTGCCGGCCGGTGGCGGTGGCGCGCGCGCGGGCGAGCTGGGTGCTTGCCTCGCGGTGACGGCCTGCGGCTGATGCGCACGCAAGGGCTCGCTGCGCCCCTCACGTTACCGCACATGGATCGTCGGGCGCTGATCGTGGCCCGGCCTGCGCGCCGGCCCGCGCCACGCGGTGCTCGACACGAGCCCGGCGGCTGGTAGGACCGGTCCCATGGCCCCGCCCGGTATCTCGGATCGCGACCGGCCCGGGCCGCCGGCGCCCGATTTCTCGCCCGAGGCGCGCCGCAAGGAGGCGCTCAAAGCCAGCCGTGGCCTGCAGGCACGGGTGGCGCGCCAGATCGGCCCCGGCACCCGCGCCTTCGAGATCGCCAAGCGCGTGTGGGTCGGCACTTATAATGACGGCTTCATCCATGCCGGCAATCTCGCCTACATGGCGGTGCTGGCGATCTTTCCCTTCTTCATCACCGGCTCGGCGATGTTCAGCCTGTTCGGCGAGGAGGCCGACCGGGCCGCCAGCATCAACGCGGTGCTCACCGCCCTGCCCCCGGTCGTGGGCGAGGTGATCGGCCCCGTGGCGCGCAGCGTGGTGGAACAGCGCAGCGGATGGCTGCTGTGGGCCGGCGGGCTGTTCGGCCTGTGGACGGTCGGCAGCCTGGTGGAAACGATCCGCGACGTGCTGCGCCGCGCCTATGGCACCCAGCTGACGAAAGCCTTCTGGCGCTATCGGCTGGCCTCGACCGGAATCATCATCGCCGCCGTCATCCTGCTGCTGCTGAGCCTGATCGCGCAGGTGCTGATCGGCGCGGCGCAGGAGGTGATCGCGGCCTTCTTCCCCAACCTCAACATCCTGCTGGGCCGGCTCGCCTGGTCGCGCATCATCCCCGCGGCCGGGCTGCTCGGTTCGCTCTACCTGCTGTTCTATACATTGACACCGGCGGCCTACCGCCACAGCCGCTATCCCAAATGGCCCGGCGCGGCGCTGGTGACGGGCTGGTGGGTGGGAGTGACCATCGCCATGCCGCCGCTGCTGCGCAGCGTGTTCAGCTACGATGCGACCTATGGTTCGCTGGCGGGCATCATGATCGCGCTTTTCTTTTTCTGGCTCATCGGCCTAGGGATGGTGATGGGCGCGGAATTGAATGCAGCGCTCGCCGAAACGCCCGAGGAGGAGCAGGATCGGGTGGGACAGGCGGACAATCGCGGCGCGAAACGGCCGGGGCAGAACACGGAGACGCCGAATCAATGACAGCGCTGATGGCAGGCAAGCGCGGCCTCATCATGGGCCTCGCCAACGAGAAGTCGCTGGCCTGGGGGATCGCCAGCAAGCTGGCCGAACACGGGGCGGAGCTCGCCTTCTCCTATCAGGGCGAAGCCTTGGGCAAGCGCGTGCGGCCGCTAGCGGCGCAGCTCGGTTCGGACTTCACCTTCGAGTGCGACGTCTCCGACATGGCAGCGCTCGACCGCGCCTTCGACACGCTGAAGGAGCGGTGGGACAGGCTCGACTTCGTGCTCCACGCGATCGGCTATTCCGACAAGAACGAGTTGCGCGGGAAGTTCGTCGACACCAGCCTCGACAATTTCCTGATGACGATGAACATCTCCGCCTATTCGCTGGTGGCGATCGCGAAGCGCGCGGCGGCGATGATGCCGCCGAAAGCCGAGGACGGCACCGGCGGCGGCTCGATCCTGACGCTGAGCTATTATGGCGCGGAAAAGGTGGTGCCGCATTATAACGTGATGGGCGTCGCCAAGGCCGCGCTGGAATCGAGCGTGCGCTACCTCGCCAACGATCTCGGGCCGGACAACATCCGCGTCAACGCGATCAGCGCCGGGCCGATCAAGACGTTGGCGGCAAGCGGGATCGGCGATTTCCGCTACATCCTCAAATGGAACGAGCTGAACGCGCCGCTCCGCCGCAACGTCACCATCGAGGATGTCGGCGGGGCGGGGCTGTACCTGCTGTCAGACCTCGCATCCGGCGTCACCGGCGCGGTGCACCACGTCGATGCGGGCTATCACGTGGTCGGCATGAAGCAGGAAGACGCGCCGGACATCGCGCTGGTGTGAGCTTCCGCCTCTCGCGGGTTCCGCCGGAACCAGGGGGAGAGCGCCGCTGATCGCTCGGGATGAAGCTCAGGGGGCCGTGCGCTACCAGGCGGAAATGACCGAGCCCGAACGGCACGGCCTCATGCCATTGCGCCGATTGCCGCCGCTCTTCCGCAGCGCCGGTCACCGCATGGCTGGCGGTGCCGGAGGCCGGCTTCCGCGTCATTGCGGGCGAGGCGCGCTGCTGGGAGGGTGATGGCGGCGCGCTGCGCTACTTCTGCGGCACCTGCGCATCAGGGCTCTACTATCTCAACGAGGCCATGCTGCCGCGCATCGTCGACATCCAGTCGGCCACGCTCGACCAGCCGGAGGCTCTTGCGCCGGCGGTGCAGATCCAGTGCGCGGACCGGCTCGGCTATATGACCCGGCTGGAGATGCTGCCCGCCTTCGAACGCTGGCCCGGCGAGTGAACGCCCTGGGGAGCGGCTGACCTCACCTGCTGCCCCGGAGATCGCGGCGGAACAGAGGCGGAGGCGCCCCCGGGCGCGCGGCTACATCGGCCCGGTCACTCCGGGCGCCTGCGGATCGATCGGGCGGAGCCCATCGTCCTCCGCGTCGTCGAACGGCACACCGGCCGAAGGGGGCGCGGGCGGAACGCGCGACGGGTCCACCACCTCTGCCGGGGGAGCCGAAGGATCGACCGTCTCGGCCACCTCGCCCGCCTGCTCGCGACGCAGGCGTTCGTCATATTGCTGCTCCAGCTCCTCGACGCGGGCCTGCGTTTCGGCGGCTTCGGCGTCGATCGTGGCCAGCCGCTCGCTGCGCGCCTGCTCGATCAACTGGCTGAAGCGCACGCTGGAGCCCTGCGCGCGTTCGGTATAGGCGGCTTCGATCATCTCGGCCGTGCAGCCGAGCTCGCTGCCAAGCCCCACCGGGGAGCAGGAAAGCGGCCCGAAATCGCCCACCGTTTCGAAGGACTGGACGCGGCTGGCCCAGGATTCGTTGGCGGGATCCTCGCTCTCGCGGAGCGATTCGGGAATGCGGAAGCGCTCGCTCTCATCCAGCCGCGCGCAGACCACGATCTCGCCCGGCGGAGACGGCGGGCACGCATCCTCGCCATAGACGATCAGTGTGTTGACCCGGTCGCCGGCCTCGCCCTGCGCCGCGGCGGGGGCTGCCCCCAGCGCGAGGAACGGTGCGGCGAGCAGGAGGGCGGGGGCGAAGGCCAGGCGTTTCATCATGGTGTCCCTTGGAGCGCTTACGGCGCTGAACTCTCGATGAAGCGCTTCGCGGGCCTCGGCGGTTCCGAGGCGTTTGCGCCCGCCAGCGGGCCGCTTGCAGGTGCCGCCGGTTCGGAGCCAATTGATGGCTGTTGTTTGCCCTGAATCCGAACCGGCCCGGCGAGCGGCGGCCCGCTCAGATCCGTTCCGAGATGCGGATTGCCGCGCGGCAGCCGAGACGGATCGCGGCGGACAGCAGCGGAAAGCCGGGCGCCCGCTCCGCCCCTGCCGCCATCGCAGCCGCATGATGCTCGCGCTCGTCGTCGCGGAAGCGCTCGATCAGGCCGGCAAGCTCCGGGTCCTCGCCGGTCTTCTCCAGCGCGTCGAGCTGGCGCGAATAGTGGCGGTCGATCTCGGTTTCCACGGCGGCGGTGCAGGCCATCGCCGCTTCCGGCCCGATCAGCGCGGTCGCCGCGCCGAGCGCATAGCCCGCGGCCGACCACACCGGTTGCAGCGCGGTCGGGCGGATGCCGCGCCGGGCGAGCAGCGCGTCGAACTCGGCGCGGTGGCCGGCCTCCTGATCGGCCATGGCGCGGATCTCGGCCGAATGCGGGCCGCGATCACCCATCACCGCCAGCTGGCCGGCATAGATGCGTGTGGCGCCGAACTCGCCCGCCTGGTCGACGCGGATCATCCGCTCGCGTTCCGCCGTGCTCGTATCCATCATCCTCGTGCGCTCCTCAGCCCCAGCAAGCGGAATATGGCGAGGCCGGCCAGAAACGAAAGCAGCGCGTTCCACCCGGCGAGCGAAATGCCCAGCAGGCTCCACGGTGCCTGGTCGCAGCGGACCAGCGGCGCGTTCATGATCGCCTCCAGCGGGTCGCCACCCGCGGCGACCGGGCTGGCGCAGGCGGTGATCCCTTCCCACCAGCCATATTCGACGCCCGCGTGGAATGCGCCGATCGCACCCGAGACCATGATCGCCAGCGCGGCGAGAGCGACAAGCACGCGCGGCGCCACGACCGTCGAAAGCAGCGCCAAGGCGAGGGCTGCGAAATGGGCATAGCGCTGCCACCAGCACATCTCGCACGGGAACAGGCCGAAGCCATATTCGCTGACATAGGCGCCGGCGATCAGCACCGCCGGCACGCCCATCGCCAGGCGCTGCGCCAGCCTCTCGGACGGCGTCAATCGCATCGCAGGCTCACCCGGCGCGGCGTCAGCGCTTTGCCGCCATCACGGCACTGCCGGTGCGGCGCAGCGTCTTGATGGCGTAATCGAGCTGGAAGTCCTCGATGCCCTGCGCCTCCAGCTCCTCGGCGGTGAGGGTGAAGCGCGGATCGGCCTTGCGATCCTGCTCCAGCGCCTCGTCCTCCAGGTCGACCTCGTTGACGAGGTGACCGCGCAGGTCGCTTTCGCGAAGCGCATATTGCTGGCGCTTGGCGGCATCCGGGTCGGAAAGCTGCGGCACGCGGATGTCAGGCTCGATGCCGCCTTCCTGCACCGAGCGGCCCGCGGGCGTGTAGTAGCGCGCGGTGGTCAGCTTGAGCGCGGCGTCGCGGGTCAGCGGCAGCAGCGTCTGCACGCTACCCTTGCCGAAGCTGCGCTCGCCCATCACCAGCGCGCGGTGCTGGTCCTGCAGCGCGCCGGCGACGATCTCGCTGGCCGAGGCGGAACCCACGTCGATCAGCACGATCATCGGCACGCCCGCAGCGGCATCGCCGCGATAGACGCTTTCGGCCTCGTAATAGATCGTGTCGCGCTTGGCCCGCCCGCGCTGGGAGACGATCTCCCCATCGTCGAGGAACAGGTCGCTGAGCGCCACCGCCTCGTCCAGCGATCCGCCGGGATTGCGCCGCAGATCGAGCACGAGGCCCGCGAGCCGCCCGCCCGCCTGACTGCGGAGGCTTTCGAGCGCCGCGTTGACGTCGGCGCCGACATCGCGGCTGAACTCGTTCACGCTGATCACGCCGATGCGCCCTTCCTGCAGCTCCCAGGTCACCGGCTCCAGCTCGATCAGGCCGCGCGTGACCATCACCTCGAACGGCTCGTCGCGGCCCGGGCGAAAGATCGACAGTTCGATCGCGCTGCCCGCGGGCCCGCGCATCTGCTTGACCGCCTCGTCCAGCTCCAGCCCGTAGATCAGCTTGCCGTTGAGGTGGGTGATGTAGTCGCCGGCCTTGATCCCGGCCTTGTCCGCCGGGCTGCCCTTGAACGGCGAGACGACCTTGACCGCCCCGTCCTCCATCTGCACCGAGATGCCGAGGCCCTGGTAATTGCCGTCGATCATCGTTTCGAGCCGCTCCAGCGCAGCCCCGTCGAGATAGGCGGAGTGCGGATCGAGCGCGGCGAGCATGCCGTCGATCGCGCCGCGAATCAGCACCTCGTCCTCCACCGGCTCGACATAGCTGGTCTTGATCCGCTGGTAGGTGGCGAACAGCTTGCCGAACTCGGTCGAGGCGCGGCCTTCCACCTGCGCGAAACCGGCGGTCGTCGCCGGCAGCAGCGCGACGGCGGTCAGGAGAGCAGCAGCGCGCAGCGGCTGGGCAAGCTTCATGCGAAGGGGATTCCTGTCAGGTGCAAGCCCCTTCTAATGCGAATGCGCGATGAATGCCAGATGAGGGCGCCCGCCGCCTGTCTCGCGCGCCACCTGTCTGGCCCGGCGGCAGCGGCGGCGCGCGGATCAGCCGGCGCGGTGATAAGGGTGCCCGGCGATGATGGAGGTGGCCCGGAACAGCTGCTCCATCAGCATCGCGCGGGCCAGCAGGTGCGGCCAGGTCGCGCGGCCGAAGGCCAGGAGGAGATCGGCGGCGGCGCGCGCCTCTGCCCCGTGGCCGTCAGCCGCGCCGAGAACGAAGCGCGCCTCGCGGATGCCGCCGTCGCGCCAGCGCTGGAGCAGTGCGGCGAGTTCGGCGGAAGGCAGGTCCTCGCCACGCTCGTCGAGCAGGATGGTGCGGCAGGGGGTGAGCGGCTCGGGCACGCGGCCGCCGCTTTCCGGCAGTTCGGTCAGCCGCAGCGGCCAGGCGATGCGCTTCTGATAGCGCGCCACCAGCTCGGCCTCGGGCGAGCGGGCGATCTTCCCGCGCGCGACGATGTGGAGCATCACCCTGGCTTTATTCCCTCAAGCGTCGGGGGCTCGCGCTCCCGGCGCGCTGAACGCGACAACAATTCGCCGTCGGGCGTTCCGCTCCCACGCCGCCCGGCGACCAGCCGGGCGCAGGGCCGAACGTCCGCCCGCAGCGAAGTGAAGGGAGCAGCGGCGAGGACGCACGCCCGGATGGGCGTGCGCAAAACGAACTAGGCGCGCCCGGCGGCGGCGCCCGGCGCCTCCTCGCCGAAGCCCCACATCCGTTCCAGATTGTAGAAGCTGCGCACTTCGGGGCGGAACAGGTGGACGACGACGTCGCCGGCATCGATCAGCACCCAGTCGGCCGCGGGCAGCCCCTCGATGCGGGGGGAGCCGTGCCCCGCCCCCTTCAGGCGCTCGGCGAGCTTTCCGGCCATGGCGGCCACCTGCCGGGTCGAGCGGCCCGAGGCGATGACCATGTGGTCGGCGATGCTCGACTTGCCTTCGAGCGGGATGGAAACGACGTCCTGCGCCTGGTCCTCGTCCAGCTGGTCGAGGATCAGCGCGTGCAGCGTTTCGGCGGATGCGGTGGGGGATGTTGTCATGTCAGACAGAGTGGCGATCGATGCCGTGTTCGTCGAAGCGCCGGTTGTCACCGGCCATGCTTGCGCCTGGGTCATCGCGGCTTGTCATGCTCCTGGGTTCGGGAATGGGGTTGCGGCACGGATGCGGCGGGAGGCTCGGAAGACGTCCGAAAACCTCATGCGCGCGGTTCCTTTGCCGTATCGTGAATGAGCGAACGCGTGACCTCGTCCCTGAGCGGCCGGCCACCGAAGCGCTGGGCCCAGTGCGGGTCCGCCCGGCGCAGGCTGGTGGCCGAAAGCGGGTCGGGATCGAAACGCAACTCAATCAGCGCTGGTGCGCTCCATTCGCCCCGGTTGAGCACCTTGCGGGTGCGAAATCCGGCGGCGGACAACCGGTGACGCCGCAGCCAAGCCATCGCGGGGCTCGCGAGAGCACGCCGATCATAGCCGGGGCGGGCCACCACGGCAATCGGCATTTCCCGCGCCAGCCGCCGCCAGTCGCGCCACAGGTGCAGCTGGGCGAGATTATCCGCCCCCATCACCCACACGAAGCGGCGGCGCGGAAAGCGGCGCTTCAGCGCGCGCAGGGTGTCGGCGGTGTAGCGCGTGCCCAGCTCGCGCTCGATTGCCGTCACGCGGATCGGCGCGTTCCCGGCCATTGCCTGCGCCGAACGGAAGCGGGTGGCGAGCGGCGCCATGCCCGCTTTCGGCTTCAGCGGATTGCCGGGCGAGACCAGCCACCATATTTCGCCCAGCCCCAGCGCCGCGAGGGTGAACAGCGAGATGCGCCGGTGGGCCCGGTGCGCCGGATTGAAGCTGCCGCCCAGAAGGCCGGTGATCGGGCCGTCGCGCCTCACCGGGGGGCGCGCGGAACCGGGCGGTGCGGGCGCTTGGGCGAGAGGCTCACCGCGGCTGGCGGCGCGGAGACAGGCGATCGGTGACGTAATGGCCCTGGTTCACGAGCATCCAGCCGGGATATTCGCGCGGCAGAGCGCTCAGCCGGTCGAGTTCGGCCAGTTCGTCGGCGCTCAGCTCCACCTCGGTCGCGGCGATGTTGTCGGCCAGCTGGTCCGCGCGCTTGGCGCCGACGATCACGGTCGAGACGACCGGCTGGTGCAGCAGCCACGAGATGGCGATCTGCGCGACGGAGACGCCGCGCCCCTCCCCCATGCGCCGCATCGCCTCGACCACCGGGCCGGCGCGGTCGAGGTCCACCGGCGGGAAGTCGAACGCGGCCCGGCGGCCTTCGCCCTCGAAGCCGTTGTCGGTGAAGCGGTACTTGCCGCTGAGCAGCCCTCCGGCGAGCGGCGACCACACCATCAGGCCCAGCCCCTCGCTCTCCAGCATCGGCGCCAGCTCCCGCTCCAGGTCGCGCCCGGCCACCGAGTAATAGGCCTGCAGCGAGACGAACGGCGACCAGCCGCGCCGCTCCGCGATGCCCAGTGCCTTGGCGATCTGCCAGGCCATCCAGTTCGACACCCCGACATAGCGCGCCCGGCCGGAGCGGACGATGTCCTCCAGCGCGCTCAAGCCCTCCTCGATCGGGGTGACCGGGTCCCAGCCGTGGATCTGGTAAAGGTCGACATGATCGAGCCCGAGCCGGTCGAGGCTGGCATCGATCTGGTCGAGCATGTGCTTGCGGCCAATTCCCGCATCGTTCGGGGCTTCCCCCATCGTGCCCATCGCCTTGGTCGCGATGACGATGTCCTTGCGCGCGATACCGAGCGCCTTCAGCGCCCCGCCGAGGAGTTCCTCCGACTGGCCGAGCGTGTACACATTGGCCGTGTCGATGAAGTTGATGCCGGCCTCCACGGCCTGCCGAACCAGCGCGGTCGCCTCGTCCTGGCCGAGCCCGCTGATCTTGGAGAAGCGCCCCGGATTGGTGCCGAAGGTCATCGTGCCGAGGCACAATTCACTGACGACGAGGCCGGTCCGGCCCAGAGTGTTGTAGCGCATGTCGGCCCGTCTCCTGTGCGGCGTCACGCCCGCTCTAGGCGCGGACGAGGCGGCGGATCAAGGGCCGGCAGTGTCGGTGGAGCGCCCTCGCCCGCCCGTCCGAAGCGGGGCAGACGGGGGCAGCGGGGGACCAGCGGCGCGAATCGACAGGTGCGGCGATCGCCCCCGGTCGATCGGGGCCGGCGGTTAGGCGCAAGGATCAGGACCGCGTCTGGCCGGTGCCGCGAACCTGCCATTTGTAGGTGGTCAGCCCTTCCAGCGCGACCGGCCCGCGCGCATGAAGCCGCCCGGTGGCAATGCCGATCTCCGCGCCCAGCCCGAACTCGCCGCCATCGGCGAACTGGGTGGAGGCGTTGACCATCACGATCGCGCTGTCGACCTCCGCCAGGAAGCGCTCGGCGGCGTCCTCGTCGGCGGTGATGATCGCCTCCGTATGGCCGGAGGAATGGCGCGCGATGTGCGCCATCGCCGGCTCGATCCCGTCCACCACCGCCACCGACAGCACGGCGTCGAGATATTCGGTGTCCCAGTCCTCTGCATTGGCGGAGGCGATTCGCGGGTCGATCGCCTGCGCCCGGGCATCGCCGCGCAGCTCGCAACCGGCCTCGATCAGCGCATCGACGACGGCGTGCGGCGCAGGGAACGCGGTATCGAGCAGCAATGTCTCCGTCGCCCCGCAAATGCCGGTGCGGCGCATCTTGGCGTTGCGGACGACGGCCGCCGCCATCGCCGGTTCGGCGGCGGCGTGGACATAGGTGTGGCAGATGCCGTCCAGGTGGGCGAGCACCGGCACTCGCGCCTCCGCCTGCACCCGCTCAACCAGCCCCTTGCCGCCGCGCGGCACGATCATGTCGATCAGCCCGGCCGCGCGCAACATGGCGCCGACCGCCTCCCGATCCTGCACCGGCATCAGCTGCACCGCTTCGGCCGGCACCCCGCTGGCGGTGAGCCCTTCGACCAAAGCTGCGTGAATGGCGCGGTTCGAATGCACCGCCTCGCTTCCGCCCCGCAACAGCACCGCATTGCCGCTGCGCAGGCACAGGGCCGCGGCATCGGCGGTGACGTTGGGGCGGCTTTCGTAGATGATGCCGATCAGGCCGATGGGGATGCGCACCCGGGCGAGATCAAGCCCGCTCGGCGCGGTGCGGCGGTCGATCACCTCGCCTAGCGGACCGGGCAACCCGGCAACCGCCTCCACCGCGGCGGCGATGGCCTCGAGCCGCTGGCCGTCCAGCCTCAGGCGGTCGAGCATCGCGGGCGAGAGGCCGTTCGACTCTCCGGCTGCGATGTCGGCCGCATTGGCCTCGAGAATACGCGCCTCCGACCGGCGCAGCGCCGCTGCCGCTTCGCGCAGGGCCTGCGCGCGGGCAGCATCGTCGAGCAGGGCGAGCTGTCGCTGTGCCGCGCGGCCGGCGCGGGCGAGGCTCGCCACCAGCGCGTCGTGATCCGCCGGCTGTGCGGCCTCGGGGCGAGGGGGGGAAAGGGTCTGGCTGGACATCGCCGGCGGTTCTAGCACCCGGTTCCGAGCCTGTCAGGCGCCGAATCGCCCCTCCTCACCGAGCATGGACGAGGCCGAACAATGATGGCGGTTCTCGATAGTTCCCTATTCGGGCAGAAATTTTTCGTGGCGGCGGCTCGTTTCATCGCAAAGCGGGTTCAGCCCGCCCCAAAGACCCGGTGCGTGGTTGGACTCTGCGCCGGGCTGCACGGTAGCGGGCACCCATCGGGAACAACGGACGGGGTCGCTTTGACCAACCAGCATTCGGGTCGCTCGCTCACGAGCGGGCGGGCCATCTTCGCGGATCGTGAGTTCACCATCCGCTCGCAAGGGCGCATCCGCTCCTTCACTCTTTCCGGCCGCAAGCAGATGAGTTTGGCCTTGGCCGGCGCGGCTGCCTGCGCCCTGTCGCTCGGCGCGGCGCTGGTCGCGCAACAGCAGGCGGAGGCCGCGAGTGCGCAGCTGGCTGCGCGTGAGGCGCAGGTCGCCGGCGAGGCCGCGCGCGTTGCCGCCTTTCGCGACGATCTCGGCTCCGTGGCCGAGGACCTCCAGCGCCGGCAGGCCTTCCTGGAGGACATGGTCGAACTGCTGCCCGCCGATGTCACCGCGCAAGAGGCCGCCGCCGCCACGGCGAGCGATCCCGCCGGCGAAGGCGAGCGCGCGGCGACGCTCGGCGCCGCGCTGCCCGAAGCTGCCGCACTGGCCCGGCTGGAGCGCCGGCAGCTGAATATGGTGGAGCGGCTGACGCAATTCGCACAGGCGCGGGCGGAAGGGGCCGAATCGGCGATCCGCCAGCTTGGCCTCGATCCGCGCGCGGTGCTTGCCGGGGCGCGGAGCGGGCAGGGTGGTCCGCTGGAGCGGGTCCGCACCGACGGGCTCGGCCATGCGTTTCGCGAACTGGGGCTCAGCCTCGCCCGGATGGACGAGCTGGAGCGGGCGCTGGCGCATATCCCGCAGGTGATGCCGGCCGACCTGACCATGATCTCCTCCGGCTTCGGCCTGCGCGGCGACCCGTTCACCGGGGAAGCGGCGATGCATTCCGGCCTCGACTTTCGCGGGGGCACCGGCACGCCGATCCATGCCGCCGCCACCGGCCGCATCAGCTTCGTCGGGGTGAAGGGCGGCTATGGCAATGTGGTGGAGATCAGCCACGGCAATGGCCTGCTGACCCGCTATGCCCACATGTCCGCCTTCGAGGCGCGCGTGGGGCAGGATGTTGCCGCGGGAACCGTGATCGGCGCCATCGGCAGCACCGGCCGCTCAACCGGCCCACACCTGCATTTCGAGGTGCGTGTAAATGGCCGCGCAGTCAATCCGCGGCCTTTTCTTGAAAATGCGCCTGAGTTGTTGCAAGAGGCGCGTGCACACGATCATTGATCGGCGCGCTACAGCGCGATTCTAGCGGTTCACCAGTTGGGGGAGAGAGCGCCGGGCACTGACCCGGCGCTCATTTACGGTGCCGTTCGTCCTTGCGACGGGCGGCCTCAGCCGCGCGCCTCGTTCGCCTCGGCGGCGCGCCTGGCTTCCAGCCACGCTTCGGCTTCGGCTTCCTGCGCGGCTTCGGCGGTGGCCTTGGCCGTGGCGTCACGCTCGGCGCGCAGTTCCTCGATCAGGCGCTCGCGATCGTCGCGAGTCTCGACCGGCGCCTCCTCTGCCTCTTCCGGTTCGCCGGCGGCCTGGCGCTTGCCCGCCCTCGCCACCGCGGCGTCCAGCTCGCGCTGCGAGCACAGGCCCAGCGTCACCGGGTCCTTGGCCTGGATGTTGGAGATGTTCCAGTGGCTGCGATCGCGGATGGCGTTGATCGTGTTGCGCGTCGTGCCGATCAGCTTGCCGATCTGCGCGTCGGAGATCTCCGGGTGGTTGCGGATGATCCAGGCGATGCCGTCGGGCTTGTCCTGCCGCTTCGACACCGGGGTGTAGCGCGGGCCCTTCGTGCGGCTGACATCCACCGGTGCGCGGTGCATCTTCAGCCGATAATCGGGATCGGCCTGCCCCTTCTCGATCTCCTCGTGGGTCAGCTCGCCCGCATGGACCGGGTCGCGGCCGGTGTACTTGGAGCTGGCCAGATCGTCGGCCATCGCCTGCACTTCCAGGATGTGCAGCCCGCAAAAGGCGGCGATCTGGTCGAAGCTGAGCGCGGTACTGTCGACCAGCCACGAAGCGGTCGCATGGGGCATCAGGGGGGTGGGCTGGGCCACGGGACATCTCCGCTGGAAAACAAAGGGCCGCCCCTCTCGGAGCGGCCGCCATGGGCGCGTTGTAGGCGCTCCCGGCCGCCACGGCAAGGCGCTCACGACCGATTGCCCGGGCGCGGAGCCCGCGCACCCGCGGAGCCGCGCCGGCACCGGAGCCGGATGCGCCCGATCCCGCGCCGCCGTGGCCCGTCGCGCTAGGCTGCCGCGGGCCTCAGCAAGTGTTCCCTGGCGGATCGCGGCGGTTCGGGCGCCAGCGCGGAAAGGAACTGGTCGGTGCTCGCCTCCCAGCTGAACGAGCGGCCGTGCGCCACGCAATCGGCGCGCCGCAGGGCCAGCGCGCCGGCGATGGCCTCCTCCAGCCGCTCGGCCATGCACCCGCTCGCGGGCGTCAGCACGTCGAGCGGGCCGGGCACGGGATGGGCCGCCACGGGGGTGCCGCAGGCCAGCGCCTCGATCATCACCAGCCCGAACGTGTCGGTGCGGCTGGGAAAAACAAGCACATCGGACCCGGCATAGCAGGCGGCGAGGGCGAGGCCGCTCTGCCTGCCGAGGAACAGCGCCTCCGGAAAGCCGGCCTTCAAGCGGGCCAGCGCCGGCCCGTCGCCGACCACCACCTTCGAGCCCGGGTGCCCGTTGGCGAGGAACGCCTCCACGTTCTTCTCCACCGCCACCCGGCCCACATAAAGCTGGATCGGCCGGGGGAGGGCGAAGAACAGGTCGGGCGGAGCAACGTCCGGCCCGAAATTGGCGAGGTCCACGCCGCGGCTCCACGGGCGCAGCCGGGTCAGGCCCTGCTCGCGCAGCTGGGCGCGGATCGTCTCCGTCGCCACCATGATCCCGGCGGACGGGCGGTGGAAGTGGCGGATATAGGGCCAGAAGGCGGCCGCGGGCAGGCGCGTGCGGCGGGCGAGGTAATCGGGAAACTGCGTGTGATAGGCGGTGGTGAAGCTGCGCCGCCTGCCCAGGCACCAGCGCCGCGCGGCCCAGCCCAGCGGCCCTTCGGTGGCGATGTGGATCGCTTCCGGCGCGAAGCCCTCCAGCCGCCGGCCGACCACGCCGCGGCCCGCCAGCGCCAGCCGGATCTCGGGATAGGTCGGGCAGGCGACCGAACGGAACAGGTCGGGCGAGACGATCTCGATCTCGTGCCCGCGCCGGCGCAGGTCGTGCGTCACCGCCGTCAGGGTGCGCACCACGCCGTTGACCTGCGGCGCCCAGGCATCGGTGACGAGCGCAATCCTCATGCGGCCATTCCGGACGCGCCCCGCGCCGGCCGAGGGCGAGGACAGCTCACGCGGCGGCAGCCATGCCGGTGCCGGCGGCCAGCGCCGCGGCCTGCTCCGCCGCCGCTTCGCGCCTGGCGATTTCCTCGGGCCAGTGGAGGATCTCCATCCGGCCGTCGAAATGCTCGACCAGCGCGTTGCACCCTTCCACCCAGTCGCCGTCGTTCCAGTATTCGATGCCATCGATGTCGCGGAACTCGGCCGTGTGGATGTGGCCGCACACCACGCCGTCCACCCCGCGCTCCGAAGCCGCGCGGGCGACCACCTCCTCGTATTTGGAGATGAACTCGACCGCGTTCTTGACCTTGTGCTTGGCCATCTTGCTGAGCGACCAATAGGGCATGCCGAACCGCCGCCGGACATTGTTGACCCAGCGGTTGAGCTCCATCATCGAGACATAAAGCGCGTCTCCGACGAAGGCGAGCCAGCGATGGGCGAGCATCACCGTGTCGAACTCGTCGCCATGCAGCACCATCAGCCGGCGCCCGTCGGCCGTGTCGTGGAACGCGGCGCGCCGGATCTCCACCCCGCCGAAGTTCAGCCCGGTGAACTGGCGGAACATCTCGTCATGATTGCCGGGGATGTAGACGATGCGGGTGCCGCGCTTGGCCCGTTTGAGGATGCGCCAGACGATATCGTTGTGGGTGGCGGGCCAGTAGAACTTCTTCTTCAGCCGCCAGCCGTCGATGATGTCGCCCACCAGGTACATCGTCTCGCTGTCGACATTGTCGAGGAAGTCGATCAGCAGTTCGGCGTTGCAGCCCTTGGTGCCCAGATGCACGTCGCTGATCCACACGGTGCGGAAGCGGCGGCGCCGGTCCGCCGGGGGTTCCGGCACCGATGGCGCCTGCCGCGCATCGAAGGGCGGGAAGGAGGCGACGATCCCCTCCCCTTGCGTGGCGACATCGAGGTACGAGCCAAACATCGACGAACATCCCGAAAGCGGCACTTCTCGTGCGATGGTCATGCCTGATGTTTGTTACAGGGGCTCCTCAGATTGCGGTCAGTTGTGCGACTGTGTGACACTTGCCGGTCAGCCAGCCGCATCCCACGCAACATAATCCGGCAGCGTGGCGACCCGCTCCAGCCAGGCGCTCAGGTGCGGCATGTCGGCCAGCGCGAAGCCCGCCTCCCCAGACACATGGGTGTAGGCATAGAGCGCGATGTCCGCGAGGGTCGCTCCACTGCCGACGAACCAGTCCCGCGTGGCAAGGTGCCGGTCCATCAGCGCCAGCACCTCCTCGCCCGCGGCGCGCTTGGCTGGCATTTGCGCGCGCTGGGACGCGCTCAGGCGCTCCTCGCCGACGAAGCGCAGCCAGAAGCGCAGCGTGGCGATATTGGGCTCGTGGCTGTATTGCTCGAAGAACATCCAGCGCAGCATGTCGGCGCGTTCGAAGCGGTCCTGCGGCACCAGCGCGCTGCCATCGGCCAGATACCAGCAGGCGGCATTGCTTTCCGGCAGGAATTGCCCTGCGACCTGCAGGACGGGGATGCGGCCGCCGGCGTTGATCTCGGCGAGGAAGGCCGGGGTGCGCGTCTCGCCCGCGAGAATGTCGTAATCGCGCAGCTCCAGCCTTTGGCCAAGCAGCGCCGCGGTGAGGCGGATCTTGTAGCAATTGCCGCTGCGCGGATCCTGGTGCAGCACCGGGTTCACCGGCCCTCCTCCCCCGCCTCGCTTTCGTCTTGAGCGACGGGCATCGCCAGCACGATCTTGCCGATATGCTCGCCCGCTTCCATCCGCCGGTGTGCCGCCGGGGCCTCCGCCAGCGGAAATGTACGGTCCATCACCGGGCGCAACCGCTTCTCGGCCACCAGCGGCCAGACCTCGCGCGCGACGGCCTGGGTGAGCGCCGCCTTGAACGGGTCGGGCCGGGCCCGCAGGGTGGAGCCGGTGAGAACGAGGCGCTTCACCATCAGCTTCGCCATGTCGACCTGCGCCTTCGCCCCGCCTTGCACCGCGATTGTCACCAGCCGGCCGTCGGGTGAAAGGCAGTCGCAATTGCGCTGCGTGTACTCGCCCGCCACCATGTCCAGCACCAGCTGCACCCCCGCACCGCCGGTGATCGCCCGCACCTCGGCCACGAAGTCGCCGGTGCGATAGTTGATCGCGTGATCCGCGCCCAGCTTCAGCGCCGCCGCGCATTTCTCGTCCGAGCCGCAGGTGACGATCACGCTGAGGCCGCGCGATTTCGCCAGCATCACCGCCATCGTGCCAATCCCGCTGGTGCCGCCATGAACCAGCAGCGTCTCGCCCGCCTGTGCGAGCCCACGCTCAAACAAATTGTGCCAGACGGTGAACAATGTTTCCGGCAGCGCCGCCGCCTCTTCCAGCGGCAGGGCCGGCGGCACCGGGAGGCAATGCCGGGCCTTCGCAAGGCAGAACGGCGCATAGCCGCCACCCGCCACCAGAGCGCAGACCTGCTGGCCCAGCAGCGGGTCCGGCGCACCCTCGCCCACCGCCGCCACCGTGCCGGCAATCTCCAGGCCCGGCAGGTCCGGCGCGCCCGGCGGCGGTGGGTACAGGCCGCGACGCTGGAGCACGTCGGGCCGGTTCACGCCGGCAAAGGCCACCGCGACCAACACCTCGCCCGGGCCAGGGCGCGGCACGGGGCGCGCCTGCAACACCAGCATCTCCGGCCCGCCGGGCGCCTGAACCGCGATGGCCTGCATCGTCTCGCCCGCCTGTGCGAGCCTGTCGGCCTCCATCCTGCCTCTCCACGCTGATCAACCACAAGGCTATCGAGTCGGCCCATTGACAGCAAGCCGGGGGAGGCTGATGTTGCATTGCAATGGAGGACGATCTCCCCCGGAACCGCGGCTCTCAGGATTCCCTGGGGCACGCAAGCCGGCTCGCCGGCGAACCGCTCGACCGATATTCGCAGGACGAGCTGCTGGAACGTATCCAGCTGCTGGATGCCGAGATCGCCCGGGTCCGCGCGCACCATGCCAGGGCTTCCCGCGAGCGCGACGCCGCCGAGGCGCTGTTCCGGCCGAAGGGCGCGAGTTGACGGGCCGGGCATCCGGTTCGGACCCCTTCGCAAAGGCGCGGCTGCGCACCATATTGCCGGTTCCCTACCCCGAAATGTTCGGCGCATGTTCATTGCGCTCGCATACCCTGTGCAATGCATTCGTATCGCACGCACGCAACGGATAGAACGATTATGCCAAGTTTCGCCCAGAGCCTTGAGAAGACCCTTCACTCCGCCCTGAAGAACGCGACCGATCGCAAGCACGAATATGCGACGCTCGAACATCTGCTGCTGGCACTCGTCGAAGACCCGGAGGCAAGCGCGGTGATGACCGCCTGCGGCGTCGAGCTCGGTGAGCTCGGCAATGTCGTGAAGCAATATCTCGACCAGGAATACCAGTCGCTGAAAACCGAGGACGAGGCGGACCCGCAGCCCACCGCCGGGTTCCAGCGGGTGATCCAGCGCGCCATCCTGCACGTCCAGTCGAGCGGCAAGGACACGGTCACCGGCGCCAACGTGCTGGTGGCGCTGTTCTCCGAGCGCGATTCCTACGCGGTCTACTTCCTGCAGCAGCAGGACATGAGCCGGCTCGATGCGGTCAGCTATATCTCCCACGGCATCGGCAAGGGCGGCCGCCCCGTCGAGAACCGCCCGCCCAGCGGTGCCGAGGAGCCGGAGGCCAAGGCCGAGGAGAAGCCGGAAAAGGGCGCCAACAAGAAGGAGTCGGCGCTCGACCAGTTCACCGTCAACCTCAACAAGAAGGCGCTGGACGGCAAGGTCGATCCGCTGATCGGGCGTTCGGCCGAGGTCGACCGCACGGTGCAGATCCTCTGCCGCCGGTCGAAGAACAACCCGCTCTATGTGGGCGATCCCGGCGTCGGCAAGACCGCCATCGCCGAAGGGCTCGCGCGCAAGATCGTCGAGGGCGAGGTGCCCGAAGTGCTGGAAAGCGCGGTGATCTACTCGCTCGACATGGGCGCGCTGCTCGCCGGGACCCGCTATCGCGGCGATTTCGAGGAGCGGCTGAAGCAGGTCGTCTCCGAGCTGGAGAAAATGCCCCACGCGGTGCTGTTCATCGACGAGATCCACACCGTGATCGGCGCGGGCGCCACCAGCGGCGGGGCGATGGACGCCTCCAACCTCCTGAAGCCCGCTTTGTCGAGCGGTGCGATCCGCTGCATCGGCTCCACCACCTACAAGGAGTTCCGCAACCACTTCGAGAAGGACCGCGCGCTGCTGCGGCGCTTCCAGAAGATCGACGTGAACGAGCCGAGCGTGGAGGACACGATCAAGATCCTGCGCGGGCTCCGGTCTGCCTTCGAGGAGCACCACAAGGTCAAGTACACGCCCGATGCGATCAAGACCGCGGTGGAGATGAGCGCGCGCTACATCAACGACCGCAAGCTGCCCGACAAGGCGATCGACGTGATCGACGAGGTCGGCGCGATGCAGATGCTCGTGCCGCCCAGCCGCCGCCGCAAGACGATCACCTCCAAGGAGATCGAGAAGGTCATCGCCACCATGGCGCGCATCCCGCCCAAGTCCGTCTCCAAGGACGACAAGGCCGCGCTCGCCACGCTGGAAAAGGACCTGAAGCGCGTCGTCTATGGGCAGGACAAGGCGATCGAGGTGCTTTCCACCGCGATGAAGCTCAGCCGTGCGGGCCTGCGCGATGCGGACAAGCCGATCGGCTCGTTCCTGTTCTCCGGCCCCACCGGCGTCGGCAAGACCGAGGTCGCACGCCAGCTCGCGCAGATCATGGGCATCGAATTGAAGCGCTTCGACATGTCGGAGTACATGGAGCGGCACTCGGTGAGCCGGCTGATCGGCGCCCCTCCGGGCTATGTCGGCTACGATCAGGGCGGCCTGCTCACCGACGCGATCGACCAGCACCCGCATTGCGTGCTGCTGCTCGATGAGATCGAGAAGGCGCATCCGGACCTGTTCAACATCCTGTTGCAGGTGATGGATAATGGCCGCCTGACCGATCACCATGGCAAGACGGTCGATTTCCGCAACGTGGTGCTGATCATGACCACCAATGCGGGCGCGTCGGACGCCGAGCGGCAGGGGATCGGCTTCGGCAGCAGCCAGAAGGTCGAGGCCAGCGAGGAGGCGGTGAAGAAGATGTTCACCCCCGAATTCCGCAACCGCCTCGATGCGATCGTGCCCTTCGGCTATCTCGGGCCCGAGACGATCAGCCGGGTGGTGGACAAGTTCATCCTCCAGCTCGAACTGCAACTGGCTGAGCAGAACGTGCACATCCAGTTCGACTCCGATGCGCGCGAATGGCTGGGCAAGCGCGGCTACGACAAGCTGATGGGCGCCCGCCCGATGTCGCGCCTGATTCAGGAGCGGATCAAGCAGCCGCTGGCCGAGGAACTGCTGTTCGGCAAGCTGAGCAGCGGCGGCGAGGTGCATGTCAGCGTGAAGGAGGACAAACCCTCCTTCGAGCTGACGCCCGCCGCGCCGGGCGCCACCAAGGCCGGCAAGCGGCGCAGGGCGGCGACCGCCACCGAGCCGGACGACCAGCCCGAGACCGGTTCGGAGGAGGGCGACGGGCAGGACTGATCGCTCGCGCTCTACTCTGAGCCAAAGCGGGAACCTGTCCTGCGTTCGATGAGGAGGGACTGCCGCGAATTTGCAGCAGTCCCTCACTCGTAGGCCACGCCGGTGCCTTGCTGGGCGGCAGAGCGTGGGCTCTTTCGAGAGCTCGCCACACGCGCGGTGCGCCGCCTGTCGCTTAGACCGACTCCCCCGCCTTGCCACTCACAAGACCGCGCTTGGCCGAACGCAGCGCGCGGATGGCCATGCGCTTGGCACCAGCAAGCGTCAGTTCGCCCTTATCCATTCCCAGATCTTCCCACTCTCGCGTGGTCAGTTTGGGATAATCGGCATGCCACAGATTGCCGTAAAGTTGCGTCCTTTGAGCCGGCAGGTGATCATAGCGAGCGCGAACCGCATGCACCGTGTCGTTTTGGGGAGAGAACAGGACGATCGAGTTGTTCTTCGGCTGGGTCTTTACCGTATCGCACCAGCCCCACGGCACCCAGCAGCGGTCGAAGTTCGGCGCCTCTTCCCACTTCTGTTGCACGCCTTCGTATTTCGGCCGAAACCTGAGATAGTGCGTGTGGTGCTCGAGAGTTTCGGCATTCGGGTGCGGATTTATGTTCACCATGAAGGTGGCCGCCTTGGCGCGAATGTCCGGGTGCGGGCTGATCTCGTATCCGTCGAGATACTTCTGGATGCCATTATCGACAATGGAGCGCTCCAGGCGCAGGTCGAACTTTTCGGCCAGTGTCCGATTGAATCGCTCGCTCGACAGGAACTGCATCAGTTCGGCGATGAGCGGCGTCCGCGCCTCCGCCAGCCGCAACGTGACGCCGAACCCCTCGCAGGCCGAGTGGATCTTGTGGCTGGTCTTCCGCCGCGCATGCCATCGAATGTAGTCGTCGCGGCTGGTGATACAGCCGGGAAACTGCACCGCGCGATATCCATGCGCGTGCAAGATATCGAACAACTCGTCATCACTGGACGCCGCCGGCACATCAATCTCGGGAGCGCCAACGATCTCGGCAAAGTCGGCCGCGGAGAAAAAGTCCTGGATGTAGACATGTCGAAACGGATCCGTCTCGTAGGGAGCATCGACGATCTTCTGCAAAAGGTAATCAAAACGCGCCATGTTTCGCCCATCCCCAATACTGTCCGCGTTCTGGTTCTGACGAGCGGTCAGATCACACAAGCGCGGCGAATCCCTTGTGCTGTTTCGAAACAACGGCGACGGGCCGGCGGGAAACGTCGGCCCGGACGGTGCGTTCAACGCCCATGCACGCCAACGCCACATGGATCCGCCCGGAGCCCTGGGGCATCCATGTGGTTCCAGCCGATTGCTGGATCGATCCCTCGCGCGAAGTGCCGCACGCGCTGGTCACCCACGGCCATGCCGACCATGCGCGAGGCGGCCACGGGCGCACCACCGCCACGCCCGAGACGCTGGCGATCATGGACCTGCGTTACCAGACCCGCGAGGGAGCGCAGAGCGTGCACTATGGCGAGACGGTCCGCCTCGCCGGCGGGGTGGACGCGACCTTCGTTCCTGCAGGCCATGTGCTGGGCAGCGCGCAGATCCTGCTCGAACATGCGGGCGAGCGCGTCGTGGTCACCGGCGATTACAAGCGCCGCCCCGACCCGACCTGCCCGCCCTTCGCCGTCACCCCGTGCGACATCTTCGTCACCGAGGCGACCTTCGGCCTGCCGGTCTTCTGCCACCCGCCGATCGAGCACGAGATCGGCAAGCTGCTCGCCCGCCTCGCCGACCATCCGGAACGCTGCGTGCTGGTCGGCGCCTATGCGCTGGGCAAGGCGCAGCGGGTGATCGCGGAACTGCGCCGCGCCGGGCACCACGCGCCGATCTACCTCCATGGCGCGCTCGAACGGATGTGCCGGCTCTACCAGGAGTTCGGCATCGAGCTGGGCGATCTGCGCGCCGCCACCGGAGCCGCCAAGGACCAGCTGCGCGGCCATATCGTCCTGTGCCCCCCTGGGGCGCTCAACGACCGTTGGAGCCGTCGCCTGCCCGATCCGATCACCGCCATGGCGAGCGGCTGGATGCGCACCCGCCAGCGCGCCCGCCAACGCAACGTGGAACTGCCGCTGGTCATCTCCGACCACGCCGACTGGGGCGAGCTGACCCGCACGATCGAGGAGGTGAACCCGGCCGAAAGCTGGATCACCCACGGCCGGGAGGAGGCGCTGCTGCGCTGGTGCCAACTCCATCAGCGCCGCGCCCGCGCCCTGGCGCTGGTCGGATATGAGGATGAGGACGACTGAGATGGGCGCCGGATCGTCACGCGCGATGGGACAGCGGCGGCCTGACCGGCGCTGCCCGTCGAGACTCGCCGCCCATGCCCGTCGCCCCGGATTGGCCGCGGACCTTGGCGCGCCGGGGGCCCTGCCCTGATGGAAGAGTTCGCCGCCCTGGTCGATGGGCTGATCTACACGCGCAGCCGCAACGGCAAGCTCGAACTGATCGCCGAATATCTGAAGCGCACGCCCGACCCGGACCGCGGCTGGGCGCTCGCCGCCTTAACCGAGTGCCTCGACTTCCCCGCGGTGAAATCCAGCACCATCCGCGCCCTGCTGCACGAGCGGGTCGACCCGGTCCTGTGGCACCTCAGCCGCGATTTCGTGGGCGACACCGCGGAGACCGCCAGTCTGCTCTGGCCGCAAGGCGATGCGGCGGAAACATCCGCTGCCGCAGCGCCGCCCAGCGTGGCCGAGGCGGTGGACGCGCTATCGGGCATGAGCCGCGCCTCGGTGCTGTTCGAACTGCCCAAGTTGCTGGACCGGCTGGATACCGACGGCCGCTTCGCGTTGCTCAAGCTGGCCACGGGGGCCATGCGGGTCGGCGTCTCCGCGCGGCTGGCCAAGACCGCCTTCGCGCTCGCTTTCGGGGTCGGTGTCGACGAGGTGGAGGAATATTGGCACGCCCTTGCGCCCCCCTTCCAACCGCTGTTCGACTGGGCTGCAAAGGGTGCCGACCCGCCCGACACCGGCAGCCTTCCGCTGTTCCGCCCCTTCATGCTCGCCCACCCGCTTGAGGAGGGCACGGTCGATCTCGCCGACTATGCGGCCGAATGGAAGTGGGATGGCATCCGGGTGCAACTGGTTTGCGCCGGGGGTGCGACCCGGTTGTATTCGCGCTCCGGCGACGACATCACCGGCACCTTTCCGGAGCTGGCCGAAGCGCTGACCATCCCCGCCGTGCTCGACGGCGAGCTGCTGGTGCGCGGCGCTCATCAGGGGGGCGAGGAGGGTGGCGCGGCGAGCTTCAACGCCCTCCAGCAGCGACTCGGGCGCAAGACCGTTTCGGCCAAGATGCTGGCCGAATACCCCGCCTTTGTCCGCCTGTACGACGTGCTGATCCTGGAAGGGGAGGACCTGCGCGAGCGCCCCTGGACCGAGCGCCGCTCCGTGCTGGAGGCCCTGCTCCCCCGCCTACCCGCCGAGCGCTTCGACCTCAGCGCCGTGATCGACGCGAGCGACTTCGCCCAGCTCACCCGCATCCGCGAGGGGGCGCGCGACGAGGCGATCGAAGGGCTGATGCTGAAGCGCCGCGACTCGCCCTACGTCGCCGGGCGCCGCACCGGCCTGTGGTACAAGTGGAAGCGCGACCCGCTTCTGATCGATTGCGTGCTGATGTACGCGCAGCGCGGCAATGGCCGGCGCGCCAGCTTCTATTCCGACTATACGTTCGGCTGCTGGGACGGAGACCCCGACGCCGGCGCCGAGCTGCTGCCTGTCGGCAAGGCGTATTCCGGCTTCACCGACGAGGAGCTGAAGCGCATCGACCGCCACGTCCGCCAGCACACGGTCAACCGCTTCGGCCCGGTGCGCGAAACGGACAAGAGCCTCGTCTTCGAGGTCGCCTTCGACTCGGCGCATGCCAGCAAGCGGCACAAGAGTGGCCTCGCCATGCGCTTTCCCCGCATTCACCGGGTGCGCTGGGACAAGCCCGCCCACGAGGCCGACCGGATCGAGGCGCTGCAGGCGCTGGTGCGCGATTGAAGCCGCGCGGGGAAGCTCGCGCGGCGGAGCTTGTCGCCGGAGCCGGGCTTGTCGGGAAAAATCCGGGACTCAGCGGACCAACCGCTCACAGGAAGAGGAGCGAGGCGGTTATCGCTGGCGCGGCGGCGGGAGCTCTGAGGAAGAGCGGCTTGGCCGGGTGGTCGGCGATCTCGACCGTCGTGCCGTCCCGGTTTGCGCTGGCGCACACGAACGAAGCTCCCCGGGCGCACTTCAGAAGCGACTATCGGTCGGGCCTGATCGCGGTGGCCGCATCGCGATAGGCCCCACATCACGGCAGACCGCCATCGATCATGCCGAAGACGAGACCGTGAACCGCCGCGGCTCGGCTCGGCCGAGAGCAAGTCCTGCGCTTCTCAGGCGCTTCGTGCGCGGGATCGCGGCCCTGACCACCCGCGCGGGATCACTGCATCTATGCCGCAGCCCGGCCGGAGATCAAATTGCAGGCTCCCTGCACGCGCCGGTCTGCGAAGGTCTTGAGCCAGTCCGGAACCGTGAACAGCCACTCGGCGCCCACCTTCATCAATCCCGCGTGGAGAAAAAGGCACAGGCTGACCAAGCCGACAATGCCGATGGGCGGAAATGCCAGCTGGACGGCGTTCCAGAAGCTGGAGCCGCCAGGCAGCTGGTACCCGCCGAGCAAATGCCCGATGATCAACAAGAGCAGCCCGTGAAGCACATAGATCGGCAGGGTGCGCTTGCCGATGAACGCAAGAAGGGAGCCCAGGACGGTCCGCTGAAGAATCGCGGAGACGCAGATGACAAGGGCGATGCCGAAGATCGTTGCCGGCAACCAGATGCCGGGCACCTCCTCTCCCAACACCAGGATCAGGGCGACGGCGGTTGCGTAAGCGCCGAGCAGGCTGATCAGGTAAAACGGTCGGGACCCAAGCGCCACTCGCTTCACGAACAGCGGGAAATGGCACCCAATCAGGAAGAACGCGAACGACCTGAGCATCAGCGACAAGGTGGTGTCGTCCACCAGCTGCGAGAAGCACGAGACGACAAGGCTGACGGTGAGCACGGTTTTGGGCATTCGTCGGGTCAGCCAGGCAAGCGCGAAGAAGACCGGGAGCGCGAAGAGGAACCACACCTGCGTCATGGGCCAGACGAGATTGGAAATGTTTCGGGCCGCGAAAGCGATCAGGGCTCCGGCCAACACGTCCTTGGTCGGGTTCCAGAAGATCACCGACATCGCGAGAAGGTGGATGAAGCTCCAGACCACGAACGCGTAGTACTGGATCAACATCCTTTTCTCGAAGACCGCGCTCAGGGGACGCATAAGCGAGGAGGAGGCCAATAGGCCGGAGAGCAGGAAGAAGGCCGGGATGCGGGCCGGCCGGGCGGCGCTGCTCAAGACGTCCCACATCTTTTCCGCAGGCGCAAAGGAGACGATGCGGCTGAAAAGCATCTCGTCGAAATGCATGCAGACGACAAGCAGCATGCAGATGCCGCGCGCGACATCGATCCAGAGAATTCGCCCGGCCGAATCCCTCTGATCCGGCTGGTCATGCGCCTGAGGACTGACCCACGGTGTAGTCTGCAAGTCGCTGGCATGCATCGTGCGCACCCCTCCCCATCACCGAGGGGGCGGTTAGCCACGAAGCACCAGCGAGCAATTGCTGAGTCGCGCCAGTACCATTACGGTACGGTTTCTGTTCATCAGGAATTGGGTGACTTTTGCGCCCGGGCGCTTGTTCAAAACCAAGACTGCGTGTCGGACGCGCGTGCCACCTTTGGTGAACTGCTGGACTTCTGTTCCAATGCGCTCTCAGAGCCAAATTCTTGTTTTAGGCCGGGACAGTGCGCCCGTCTCAGGGGTTCTGTCTGTTGCGATGATGACGGAAGAAGGAGACCCGCCTTGCTCTGTAGACAAGTCGGTCGCCGCTGATGGGGTGGGCATCGCTGACAACGTGGAGCTTTCGGCTCCTCTTCATCGGTCCGAACACCGGGCGGAGGGGGACAGATGCCCGGCCCTTAGCCCAGCCAGTTTTCCCGCAGCTCCGCCATATGTCGCTCCGCCAGACGGCAATAGCGCTCCGTCTGGAAGCGAATCTTCGATAGCTGCGCCTCGGACTGCTCCTTGAGCAGCCGAGCTGGGCGGCCGACCCAGATCTCGCGCGCAGGGATGTGCTTGCCGGGGCTCAGCAGCGCCCCCGCGCCGAGCATGGCTCCCTCGCCGATGCGGCAGGCGTCCATCGCCACCGCGCCCATGCCGACAAAGGCGCGATCTTCCAGCGTGGCGCCGTGGATCACCGCCATGTGGCCGATCACGCAATCCTCGCCGAGGATGGTCGGGCACCCCTCGGTGTCGGGCCGCGGGCCTTCGACATGGAAGACGCTGCCGTCCTGCACGTTGGAGCGGGCGCCGACCGCGATGCGGTGGATGTCGCCGCGCAGCACGCAATTGTACCAGATACTCGCCTGCGGCCCGATCGTGACGTCGCCGATGATGCGGGCTCCGGGCGCGACGAAGGCGGTCTCGTGAATGACCGGCGCCTTGCCTTCGAAGGGCATGATCGTCGCCCAAGGGAAGCGGCCGGTGCAGTCCATCGTCATGCGACGGCCTCCTCGGCCGCCCGAGCCCGCAGCGCGTCCCACTCGGCACGGTCGAGCGAATAGACGATGATCGTCTCCGCGCCGAAAGCCGCGCTGGCGAAGTCGAGGTCGGGCCGCCGCCGCATGCCCAGGCGCAGCATCAGCCCCCAGCTGGCGGCGTTCTCCTCCACGGTCAGCGCGATGATGTGCGGCGCGCCGAGCGCATCGAAGGCATGGTCGCGCACCGCCAACGCCGCCTCGCGCGCGAAGCCCATGCCCCAGGCATTCTGCCGCAGCCGCCAGCCAATCTCGAAGTCGCCCTGCGGCCCGCCTTCCTGGTCGGCTCGCTTCAAGCCGCAGAAGCCCAGCAATTCGCCCTCCAGCGGCCCGCCATCGGTGCGCCGCTCGACCGCCCAGAAGCCGTGGCCGTGATCGCGGAAGCACCGCTCCACCCGCGCGCGCTGGGCCGCCTGCCTGTCGCCGTCCATCACCCCGCCGAGCCAGCGCATGACCGGCTCCGTATTGGTGTGGCGGAAGAAGGCCGGCCAGTCGTTCTCGCCCCAGCGACGCAGGATGAGGCGCTCGGTGCGGACAAGCACCTCAGGCACCGAGCAGCCTTGCCGCCACCGGCGCGTGATAGGTGAGCACGCCAGAGCAGCCGGCGCGCTTGAAGGCGAGGAGCTTTTCCATCAGCAGCGCGTCGCGGTCGCCCGCGCCGGCCGCCGCTCCCGCCTCGATCAGCGCATATTCGCCGCTCACCTGATAGGCGAAGACCGGCACGTTGAACTGCTGCTTCACCCGCCAGATGATGTCGAGATAGGCGAGGCCGGGCTTCACCATCACGCTGTCCGCGCCCTCGGCAAGGTCGAGCGCCACTTCGCGCAGCGCCTCCTCCCCATTAGCCGGGTCCATCTGGTAGCTCTTCTTGTCGCCCTTGAGCAGGCCGGACGAGCCGACCGCGTCGCGGAACGGGCCGTAGAAGGCGCTGGCGAACTTGGCGGCGTAGCTCATGATCTGCACGTTGTGGTGCCCGGCGCCTTCCAGCGCGCTGCGGATCGCGCCGATGCGGCCGTCCATCATGTCGGACGGGGCGACGATGTCCGCCCCCGCTTCCGCCTGCACCAGCGCCTGGCCGACCAGCACTTCGACGGTGGCGTCGTTCACCACCTGCCCCTCCGGCCCCAGCAGCCCGTCCTGCCCGTGGCTGGTATAGGGGTCGAGCGCGACATCGGTCAGCACGCCCACGTCGCTGCCGCAAGCGTCGCGGATCGCGCGGATGGCGCGGCACATCAGGTTGTCGCGGTTGAGCGCCTCCGCCCCGTCGGCAGAGCGCAGCCCAGGCGGCGTGTTCGGGAACAGCGCCACGCAGGGAATGCCGAGCGACACCGCCTCCTTCGCGCGCGCGGCAATGCCGTCCAGCGACCAGCGCGAGACGCCCGGAAGCGTGCCGATCGGCTCCTCCACGCCCGTGCCCTCGGTGACGAAGAGCGGCCAGATCAGGTCCGCCGGAGTCAGCACCGTCTCGCGGTGCAGCGCGCGGCTCCAGCTGGCAGAGCGGCTGCGCCGCAGGCGGATCGCGGGGAAGGCGCCGGTCATGGCAAGCGCCTGCCCGATTCCACACGCGGCTTCAATCGGCAGGGGTTGGATGAGCGGACTTTCTGCCCGCCGCTTGGGCCGGAAGCGAGCACACCGAACGCGCCAGGGCACGTCTTTGCCCGCGATGCACCGCCCCAACACCTTCGGCACGGCTCCGCTGGGCTCACGCCGGCTGCTCCGGCCGAGCCGTGGAGCTCGCGCCCAAAAAGCTCAGCCAATGATCTGTTTGCTGTCCACCCGGTCGATCTCGCGCGCGGGCGCCTGCTGTTCGGCGGGCTCCGGGGCCAGGCTGGCGAGCGCGGCGCCGGGTTCCACGTGCTGCAGTTCGGCCAGCCGAGCGCGGAAGTTCGCCAGTTCGCGCCCTTCGAGCACCGCGCGCGTCACGAAGCGGACGCCCGCCGGGTCGACCGTCGCGCCATTGCGGTACATCTCGTAGTGCAGGTGCGGGCCGGTGGAGAGACCGGTGGAGCCGACATATCCAATCACTTGGCCCCGCCGCACGCGCGCGCCGTTGGACACCGCGATGCGGCTCATATGCGCGTAGCCGGTGGCGAGCCCGGCGCCGTGGGAGAGCTTCACATAATTGCCGTGGCCGCCATGTCGGCCGGCATAGGCCACCGTGCCGTCGGTCGCCGCATAGATCGGCGTGCCGTGACTGGCGCGGAAGTCGAGGCCGCGGTGCATCCGCTTGTAGCCCAGGATCGGGTGGCGGCGCATGCCATAGCTGGAAGAGACGCGGCCCGGCACCGGCGCGACCAGCCCCTCGCGCATCTCGCCCACGCCGGAGGCTTCGTAGAAGCGGCCCTCGCGACCCCAGCGCAGCAGCTGCTTGCGGGGCTTGCCGTCGCGCAGCAGGCCGGCATAGAGCAGGTCCCCCGCCTGGGTCTCTCCGGTGGCGGCGCGCTTGTAGCTGACGACGAGGTCGAACTCGTCACCCGCGGCGATGGCCCGGTCCAGGTCGATCTCCTGTCCCAGCGCGCGCAGATATTGCTGCACCGCGCTCGGCGGCGCTCCGGCTGCGCGGGCCGAGCGGTAGAGGCTCTCGCCCACCGTGCCGCGGATGCGCAGCGGCGTGGTGTCGACCCGGATCGGCTCAGGCAGCAGCGCCAGGCGACCGTTCTGCCGCTCCACGGAAAGCTGGAGGTCGAAGCGAGCCCGGAACGACAGCGCCTCCAGCGGTCGCGCGATGCCGGGAGCGGGGCGCCGGCCGAGGGCGATGTCGACCTTGGTGCCCGGCTCCACTTCGCTGAGGGCGACGGTGCCGGCCATCATCGAGGCGATCAGCTCCGCCTCGGCCTCGCTGACGCCCGCGCGGGAGAGCATCCGTTCGAAGCTGTCGCCCCGTGCCAGCGTCGCCTCCAGGTCGAGCCGCGGACGTTCGGGCGCGGCGCGCAGCGGGGCCACCGCCGCGGTGGCACCCATCCGGCGGCCCGTGTCTGCACCCAAGGCCAGCGGCGCGATGGAATGGCTGCGGAACTCGTCGCGGGCGCTTTCGCTCAGGCGCATGGCCGGGGCGGCTTCGACGGCGGAAAAGCCGGGCATGGCGGCGAGCGCCACGGCTGAGAGGCCAACGAGACTTGCGAAGCCGCGAAACCAGCGCCGCGAGCCGATGCCCTGCGCCAGGTCCGGCACCCAGTCGATGCGACCGCGGCGCGACGCCTCGCGCGGGGCGACCGGCGCCGTCGGTGGCGCAACGGGAGGGCTCGCCACGGCCGCGCGCCGCCGCTGGCCCGGAGCGGGCGCTCTGCCCAGTCCCCCAGCCGCGACCGTCGCCTGTCTCCATGGCTGCTCGTTGAACAATCGACCCTCCGGGAGGGAGAGTAGGCGAGCCGCCCCCGGCGATCCATCCAGGGAGCGGCGCACCCACCCGCCCGCTGCTCTTCTGCCAAACAGGGTTAAGAGCTTAAAGTTAATTTTGCTTCAACAGCGGCGGGCCGACTCCTCTGCGCGGCGAAGCGAGCGGGTCGGCATGGTCCGCGCCGCTTGCGCTCGGCCGCGGCGGGCGGCACACTGATTTGCATCGTGATTGCAACAAGATCGGACAGCCGCCTGAGGGCGGTGCTCGGCCCCACCAATACGGGCAAGACGCATCTCGCGATCGAGCGGCTGTGCGGCCATTCGAGCGGCGCGATCGGCTTCCCGCTGCGGCTGCTGGCGCGCGAGGTGTATGACCGGGTGCGCGCGATCAAGGGCGATGCGCAGGTCGCGCTGATCACCGGTGAGGAGCGGATCGAGCCGCCGAACGCACGCTATTTCCTCTGCACCGCCGAGGCGATGCCCATGAGCCGGGCGGTTGGACCCCCCGGTGGGCCCCGAACGACCATGGGCGGCGGCCGGCCCGATGGTTCTCTGGCCTTTGTCGCGCTGGACGAGGCGCAGATTTCCGCCGACCGGGAGCGGGGGCACATCTTCACCGACCGGCTGCTCCATGCGCGCGGGCGCGAGGAGACGATGCTGCTCGGCTCGGCCACGCTGGAGCCGGTGGTCAAGGCCCTGCTGCCGGGCATTGAGACGGTCGAGCGGCCGCGCTTTTCCACGCTGACCCATGCCGGGGCGCGCAAGCTCAGCCGCCTGCCGCCGCGCTCGGCCATCGTCGCCTTCTCGGTGGAGCAGGTGTACCAAGTGGCGGAGATGCTGCGGCGGTTCCGTGGCGGCGCGGCGGTGGTGATGGGCGCGCTCAGCCCGGAAACGCGCAACCGGCAGGTGCAGCTGTTCCAGTCGGGCGAGGTCGATTACATCGTCGCCACCGATGCGATCGGCATGGGGCTCAACCTCGATGTCACGCACGTGGCCTTCGCCAGCCTCTCCAAGTTCGATGGGGTGCGGCAGCGGCGGCTGACCCCGGCGGAGATGGCGCAGATCGCCGGCCGCGCGGGGCGCCACCAGCAGGACGGCAGCTTCGGCACGCTGGCGGGCGCGCGCGGCAACGATCTGGAATTCACCGAGGACGAGGTGTTCGCCATCGAGCAGCACCGCTTCGCCCCGCTGACCAAGCTGTTCTGGCGAGAGGCGCAGCCGCGCTGCGACAATCTGGCGGTGCTGATCGGCGATCTGGAGGCGAAGCCCGACCATCCGCAGCTCTCCGCCGCCCCGGAGGCGATCGACCTCGCCGTGCTCAAGCGGCTGGCGGAAGATCCGGAGATCGCCGCTGGGCTCAGGGGGGCCGGCATGGTGCGGCGCTTCTGGGAAGCGTGCCAGCTGCCCGATTTCCGCCAGCAGGGGGCGGACATGCATGCCCGCTTCGTGGCGCGGCTGTGGCAGGACCTGCGCGAGGGGCATCTGGGTGCCGATTTCGTGGCGGCGCGCATCAGTGATCTCGACCGGGCGGAAGGCGATATCGACACGCTGCAGGGGCGCATCGCGGCGATCCGCAGCTGGGCCTATATCTGCCAGCGGCCTGATTGGGTGCTGGCGCGCGACGAGATGGCCGCCCGCGCCCGCGCCGCCGAGGCCAAGCTTTCCGACGCGCTGCACCAGCGGCTGACCGAACGATTCGTCAATCGCCGCACCGCCGTGCTCATGCGCGGGCTCGGCAAGGATGCGGGGCTGCTGCGGGTGACGCTCGACGCGGAGGGGCGGGTGCTGGTGGAGGACCACCCGATCGGGCACCTCGAAGGCTTCCGCTTCGTGGTGGACGCCACCGCGGGGCATGAGGACCGCCGGCTGATGCTGGCTGCGGCGGAGCGGCACCTGCCGCAATTGCTGGCGGATCGGGCGCATGCGCTGGTTCGCGACGAACTCGGGGAGCTGATCCTCGCCGACGGTGCGATCCTGCGGGACGGGCGGCCGGTGGCGGCGGTCGAGCCCGGCAAGGTGGTGAGCCGCCCGCGGCTGCGGCTGGTGCGCGAGCTGGCGCAGCTCGATGCGGCGCACCGCGCGCGGCTGGCCGAGGCGCTCGAACATTGGTTGGCGGGCGAGCTGGCGCCACTCGCGCCGCTGCGACGGATCGAGGAGGCGACGCTCGACCCGGCCGTCGGCACGGAAGTGCGCGCGGTGCTTCTGGCGGTGACCGGCGGGCAGGGCATGGTCGCGCGCGACGCAGCGGGGCTGGCGCATGTGGCCAAGGAGCGGCGCCCGCTGCTGCGAAGGCTGGGGGTGGTCGTGGGCGCGCTCGACCTGTTCGTGCCTGCGCTGCTCAAGCCCGGCCCACGCCGCGTGCTGCATGCGATCGGTGCGGACCGGCGCGCCTTGCGCGCAGGAATGGAGCCGGTGATCGAGGGCGCGCGCGAATTGCCGGCCGGCTATCGCCGCGCGGGGACGCAGGCGGTGCGGGTGGACATGGCGGAAAAGCTGTTTCGTGCAGCGCATGAACAGCGCGAAGGCGCACGCACGGGCGGCTTCGGCCTCGATCCGGCGCTGGCGACCTCCATGGGGCTGCGGCCCGACAATTTCCTGCGGCTGATGCGCGAAGCGGGGTTCCGGCCGGGCCACGCGCGCAAGCTGGCGGAAGGGACCTTCGGCCCGCCTGAGCCGGTGCGCTGGAGCTGGCGCGCAGTGCGGCCCGACCGCCGCCAGCGCCACGAGGGGGGCGGCCCCGAACCCACGCGCAACGGCAACGCCTTTGCCGGGCTTGCGGGGCTGGTGCGTTGACCGCCGCGAGCATGCGGCTCGACCGGCTGCTGTTCAACCTTCGCTTCGCCAAGAGTCGCACGCTGGCCCAACGCTGGATCGCGGAGGGGCATATCCGCCGCAATGGGGAGCGCGTGCTGCGCCAGGACCAGCCCGTGATGCCCGGCGATGCGCTGACCCTGCCGCTCGGGCGCACGGTGCTGGTGATCGAGCTGCTCAGCCTGCCGCCCCGCCGCGGGCCGGCCAGCGAGGCGCGCATGCACTATCGTCCGCTTGACGCTGGGCGGACAAAGGCCATAGCAGGCGCGCATGCCGGCAGCGCAGGAGGGCGTGGGCCGGAAGAAGGGAAAGCGTGAGCCTATGACGTATGTGGTCACCGACGCCTGCATCAAGTGCAAGTACACCGACTGCGTCGAGGTGTGCCCGGTCGACTGCTTCTACGAGGGCGAGACGATGCTGGTCATCAACCCTTCGGAATGCATCGATTGCGGCGTGTGCGAACCCGAATGCCCGGCCGAAGCAATCATGCCCGACACCGAGAGCGGGCTGGAACAATGGCTGGAGCTGAACACCAAGTACTCGGCGGAATGGCCCAACATCACCCAGAAGAAGGACGCGCCCGCCGACGCCGACGCGCACAAGGGCGAAGATGGCAAGTTCGACCAGTACTTCACGCCGGAGCCGGGCGAAGGCGACTGATCCCGCCCGCTTTTCGCACCCCTTTCGCACGGGGCTGTAGCGGCGCAGAACGCGCCGCCGGACATTTCTCGGACCTTTTCGGCTGATCCGCGTTGATCAGGCCTGGGGCGCGGCATTCGCTCGCCCGGGCTTGAAGCAACGAAGGGAGATGCGCCAGTGACGCAAGCCAGCGCCACGAAGCCGTGGGGCATGTCCTATGCCGACTGGAAGCAGGCGCTGAAGCGCGCCTGGGCCGAAGGGAGCGCCGACAATATCGGCATCGTCGCGGCCGGGGTGGCGTTCTATGCCTTCCTCGCGCTGGTGCCGCTGCTCGGCGCGTGTGTGCTGATCTACGGGCTCGTCGCCGACCCCGCCACGGTGGAGCAGCATGTCGGCTCGCTGGCGCAGGCGCTGCCGCAATCGGCCGCCGAGTTGATCGGCGAGCAATTGCACAATGTCGTGCAGGATTCGGCCGGGAAGAAAGGGCTGGGCTTGCTGATCGCGCTCGCGGTGGCGCTGTTCGGCGCGCGCAACGGCGCGGGTTCCGTCGTGACCGCGATGAACATCGCCTATGACGAGGAGGAGACGCGCGGCTTCGTGAAGCTGAACCTGCTGGCGCTGGTCATCACGCTGGGTGCGATCCTCGGCGCGATCGTGGCGGTGGGTGCGACGACGGTGCTGGCGGCGGTCGGCCAGCTGGTGCCGGACCTTTCCGGGGCGGGCGTGGTGCTCAGCCGAATCGCGTCGTTCGTGCTGATCCTGCTGCTGGGCATGGCGGCAGCGGCGGCATTCTACCGCTATGGCCCGGATCGCGACGAGCCGCGGTGGGAGTGGATCACGGCTGGATCGCTGTTCGCCGCGCTGGCCTGGGTGATCCTGACGGCCCTTTTCGGCTATTATGCCTCCAATTTCGGCAATTACAACGCGACCTACGGATCACTGGGCGCGGTGGTGGTGCTGCTGACCTGGTTCTACCTGTCGGCCTATGTCCTTCTTCTGGGGGCGGAGATCAACGCCGAGCTCGAGCGCCAGACCCGCGCCGACACGACCGTGGGCGAGCCTGAGCCGATAGGCCAACGCGGCGCGAATGCCGCCGACACCAAGCCGGAGGATACCGACGCGGATCGCAAGCGCCAGTAAAAGCGGCGGCGGCCGGGCGGCGGGGCCCGCGGGGCTGGTAATTTTGTTGCGAATCCGCTACATTGGGCGGCACTGCGGCTCTCCCTGCGCGGGCGGCAGCAATCAGGAAGGCAGGTTCCCCCAACAGGTGCGTGAGGATCCCAGCCGAGCAGGGCCGCCGACGGGTTGCGCGGTCCGCTCGTCTCTCACGCTTCCGGGGACCATGTCGCGATGAAAGGATTGAGAATGGCAGTCAACGCCCCCGCTTTCGACGTCGGCGATTATGTGGTCTATCCCAAGCACGGGGTCGGCCGGGTGATCGAGCTGCAGAGCGAGGAAATCGCCGGCATGAAGCTCGAACTCTATGTCCTGCGGTTCGAGAAGGAGCGGATGACGCTCCGCGTGCCGGTCAACAAGGTCGAAGCGATCGGCATGCGCAAGCTTTCCAGCGACAAGACGCTGAAGGAAGCCATGGAGACGCTGAAGGGCAAGCCCAAGGTCAAGCGCACGATGTGGTCGCGCCGGGCGCAGGAATATGAGGCGAAGATCAATTCGGGCGACCTCGTCTCGATCGCCGAGGTGACGCGCGACCTGTTCCGCCCGGAGGACCAGCCCGAGCAGTCCTATTCCGAACGGCAGATTTTCGAGGCTGCCTCCAGCCGGCTCGCGCGCGAACTGGCGGCGATGGAGAAGACCGACGAGCCGGCAGCTCTCGGCAAGATCCTCGACGTGCTCAAGACCCACGCGCCGCGCTATTACGACAGCACCGAAGACGCATAGAAGCGAGGTTAACGGGGCTGCTTCGTGCTTACGGGGCAGCCTCGGTCCTTGCGTTCACTTTGCGGAAGGACGGCATCGGGCATAGGCGCGGCGTTCAGGAGCGTTGCCGTGCGTCGTTCGCTTGCCCTCTTTGCCGTGTCGCTGGCGCCGCTGCTGCTCGGCGGGTGCCTGGCCAAGGCGGCATTTGACGTCGCCACTGCGCCCGTGCGGGTCGCCTCCAAGGCGGTCGATCTCGCCACCACCAGCCAGTCCGAAGCCGACGAGAAGCGCGGGCGCGACTTGCGCCGGCGCGAAGAGCGACTCGGGCAACTGGAGCGCGAATATGAGCGGGAAGTCCGCCGCTGCGTCGATGGGCGCGAAGAGAGCTGCCGCCGCGCGGAACTGGCCCGCGCCGAGATGGCCACGATCCTGCCGACCGTTCCGGTGGAGAGGCCGCGCTGAAGCGGGTCTACGGGCCGGGCCCCTCGACCTATCCTGCAGCCGCGACGGGCCTGAAATGAAAGCGCTGCCAAGGTGATCCGAGGAGATCAGATCGTAAGCGGCCTCAGCCCGCTGCGGCCCGGCGAAGGCGGTCGTTGATCGCGATGCCGAGGTCTTCCTCCGGGACAGGGGCGATGGCGATGCGCGGCCGGTCTGACGCCGCCGCTTCGTGCAGGCAGGCGTAGAGCCGCGCAGCCGCCTCGCTCAGGTCGCCGGCGGCGGACAGCGACGAATCGCCAGCAATTGCGCCGAAGCCGATCATGAACTCATCGGAGCGGGGAGCCTGCGCGTTCAGCCGCACGTCCTTCCCCGGCGAGTAGTGGCGGGCGAGCTGGCCGGGCGCCTCGATCTCCGCGTGAACGAGGGGCGCGGGCGGGCCGAGGAGCGGCCGCAGCTGCGATTCGGTGATCGGGCCGGGGCGCAGCATCTGCCATGTCCCGTCCGCGCGCACGGCTACGATGGTGGATTCCATGCCCCTGCCGCAGGGCCCTCCGTCGACGATGGCCGCTGGCGCCGCGCCCAGCGAGCGGGCGACGTGCTCCGCGCGCGTAGGGCTCACCGCCCCGCTGCGATTGGCCGACGGGGCGGCGAGCGGGAGCCCCACCCGTTCCAGCAGCGCCGCCGCCACCGGGTGAGTCGGGCTGCGCAGGGCCACGGTCGACAGCCCGGCAAGGACCGCGGGCGTGATCTTCGCATCCTCGCGGAGCGGCAGCACGAGGGTCAGCGGCCCTGGCCAAAACTCCTGCGCGAGCCGCTCGGCGCGAGAACAGAAACGCGCCAGCGAGCGCGCGGCCTCAAGCGATGGAACGTGGACGATCAGCGGATTGAAGGCCGGGCGCCCTTTGGCGCGATAGATCGCCGCCACGGCCTCCGCACTGTCGGCGCGGGCGGCCAATCCGTAGACCGTCTCGGTCGGGATCGCGACCAGTTCGCCGGCGCGCAACAGGGTGGCAGCCCGGGCGATGCCCTGCGCGTCGCCCGCCAGCCATTCCGGTCGCTTGCCGATCATGGGCGCGACCTATAGGCCGCAGCGCGATGGAACACCAAGGCGAAGCGCTTGCACGGATCGCCGCCGCCCTCGAGCGGTTGGCACCCCCATGCCCGGCCGCGACCGACTGGATCGCGCACCCGGCCTATATCTGCAGCGCCAATGGAGCGCGACCGGTGACGCGGATCGAAGCGCCGGCGCTGGATCTGCTACGAGGGATCGACGCGCAGAAGGCGGCGGTCACCGCCAACGTGCTGCGCCATGCGCGCGGAGCGGCGGCGCACGACATGCTGTTGTGGGGCGCGCGGGGCATGGGCAAGTCCGCCCTGCTGCGGGCCGCCGTGGTCGCGGCACAGGGCGAAGAGCCGGAGCGCCTGGCCCTGGTGCAGATCGGCACCGATGCGCTGGATTCGCTCTCCGGCCTGTTTGCGCGGCTCGGCGCCGTGGAGCGGCGCTTCCTCGTCTTCATCGACGATCTCGGCTTTGGAGAGGACGATTCGAGCGGGCCGCGCCGGTTGCGCAGCTGGCTCGACGGAGGCGTCGAGGCGCGGCCGGGCAATGTCCGCCTTGCGGTGACCGCCAACCGCCGGGCGGTCGTCTCGCGCGATATGGGTGAGCAGGACGATCCGCTGAACCCGCGCGACGTGATCGACGACCGGCTGGCTCTGGCGGACCGGTTCGGGCTGGCGCTGGGTTTCCATGCCTGTTCGCAAGACGATTATCTCGCCATCGTCGGCGGCTATGCCGAGGCCTATGGGCTGGAGTGGGATGAAGGCGACGCGCTGGAATGGGCGCGGCGCCGCGGGGCGCGCTCGGGCCGCACGGCGTGGCATTATCTCACCGAACTCGCCGGGCGCGCCGGACGCGCGCTGTAAAGGCTCAGAGCGCGCCGGGGCCGAGATCGGCCGGCGGCTGCTCGAAGGCGCGGGCGGGGCTGCCGCGCAACTCACGCTGCGGCGGCAGGCTTTCGCCCTCAATGCGGCGCGGGGCGGGCGCGGGCGCCGATCCCGGCGCAACAACCCGCCAGATGATATTGCCCGTATCGTCGCTCACCAGGAGCGCACCGGTGCGGTCGAACGCCACCCAGGTCGGCCGGCCATAGGTCTCCCCATCGCCCGCAAGGAAGCTTTCCAGCACCTGCACCGGCGCGCCCACCGGGTTGCCGCGCTCGTCGAAGCGGACGAACACGACGTCGTAGCCGGCCGCCGGCTTGCGGTTCCACGATCCGTGGCGCGCGATGAACGCGCCGTGGTCAAAGCGCCGGCCCATGCGCGAGCCCTCCTGCGTGAACACCAGGCCGAGGGCGGCGACATGCGGGCCCAGCGCATATTCCGGGGTGCGCGTGTACTGCGTCAGGAAGTCGGGCATCCGCGCCTCGACCCGTTCGTCGATCACCTCGTTCCAGTAGACCCAGGGCCAGCCATAATGCGCGCCCACCGGCACGTTGGTGAGGTAGTCGGGCACGAGGTCGGAGCCGAGCATGTCGCGCTCGTTGACCGTGACCCACAACTCGTCGCTCCACGGGTTCCACGCGAGGCCATTCGGATTGCGCAGCCCCTGAGCGAACAGGCGCGAGCGGCCGGTTTCGAGGTTTAGCTCGTGGATGGCGGCGCGCCCCTCCTCCCTCGCCATTCCGCTCTCGCCGATGTTGGAGGCTGAGCCGACCGCGACGTAGAGCCGGGTGCCTTCGGGATTGAGCAGGATGTTGCGCATCCAGTGGTTGCCGGCGGGCGGAAGGTCCATCAGCTTTTCAGGGTTGCCGGCCACACGGGTGGAACCCGCCTCATAGTCGAAGCGGAGCACCGCATCGTGGTTGGCGACATAGAGGTTGCCGTCCTGCCAGGCGAGGCCGGAGGGGGAGGAGAGCCCCTCGCGCAGCACGAACTTCTGGTCGGCCGATCCGTCCGAGTCGGCGTCGCGCAGCAGAACGATCCGGTCGGGCGAGGGCACGGCAGCGCCGGCGCGGGCGAAGAGCAGGCCGGCGATCCAGTCCTTTATGCCGCCTCCGGCCATTTCGCGGCCCGGAGGGGCATTGGTTTCCGCCACCAGCACATCGCCGTTGGGCATGGTGTAAATGACGCGCGGGTGATTGAGCCCGGCCGCAAACCGGCTGACCGTGAGCCCTTGCGCAGCGTCGGGCGCAGCGCCCTCGGCCCAGCCGACCGGCTTGGCGATGTTGACGGTGGGGATCATCTGCTCGTCAGGCTCGGCAAGGACCGGGTCGCTGCCGGTGACCTGTGCCAGCGAGAGATCGGCCGAGTCGCCGCGCAGGATCCACCAGGCGATGCCGAGCAGGAGAAGGATGATGACGATCGCGGCGATGCCGAGTTTCTTGAGCGTGCTCATGAGGGCGAAATACGACGCTTGCGGCTTTGCGGCAACGCCCGGGAGCCGCTAGGCCAAGGTCATGTACGACTTCACCATCGAACCCGCCGCCCACCCCGAGCTGTTCTACGCCGAACTGCTTTCCGCCGCAGACGCCCTGACGGCAGGTGAGCCGGACCCCATCGCCAATATGGCGAATCTCGCGGCGCTGATCTGGCAATTGGTGCCCGACCTGAACTGGGCGGGGTTCTACCGGATGGTGGATGGCGAACTGGTGCTCGGGCCGTTCTGCGGCAAGCCGGCCTGCATCCGCATTCCGCTGGGCCGCGGCGTGTGCGGCGCGGCTGCGGCTTCGGGCGAAACCCAGCGGGTGGACGATGTTCACGCCTTTGCCGGCCACATCGCCTGCGACGCCGCGAGCCGATCCGAACTGGTGGTGCCGATCTCGCGCGCGGGGCGGGTGATTGCCGTGCTGGACCTCGACAGCCCGTCCCCACAACGCTTTGCGGCGGCGGATCAGAATGGCTTCGAGGCGCTCGTCCGCATGGCCGCAGATAGAGTCTAAGCCCTTGTAATAACTGACTAGATTGCGCCTCCCGAGAGGCGCTGGCACAGCATGTCGAGCTGGTCGAGCGTTCGATAGCGCACGGTCACCGCACCGGAGCGCGGATCGGCATCGGCGGTGATGAGAACGGGCAGGCCGAGGAACTCTTCGAGCTGCGCCTGGACGGCCATGATGTCGGCGTCTTGCTCGGCGGCGCTGCTGGGCCGCGCGGCGCGGGGCTCCGAACCAGTCGTCTGCCGCGGGCGCTTAGTCAGCTTCTCGACCTCGCGGACGGAAAGCCTTTCGGCCACCGCACGTTCCGCAAGTGCCGCTGCGTCGTCGCGACCCACCAGCGCTCGGGCATGACCCATGTCGAGCCGCCCGGCCTCGACATGATCAAGCACCGGATCGGGCAAGGTCAACAACCGCTGGAGGTTGGCGACGTGACTGCGCGATTTTTCCACCAGCCGCGCAATTTCCGCCTGTGTCATACCCTCCTGATCCGCCAACCGCTGAAACGCACGCGCCTCCTCGACGGGATTGAGATCCTGCCGCTGAAGGTTCTCGATCAGCGCGAGAGCCATGACGTCGCGCTCGCCCAGTTCGCGGACTAGCGCCGGGATTTCGTGCAGGCGGGCGCGCTGCGCGGCACGCCAGCGCCGCTCCCCCGCCACAAGCTGGTAGCGGCCGCCCGGCAGAGGCCGCACGATCACTGGCTGGATGACTCCGCGCGCGGCAATGGACGAGGCAAGCTCCTCGAGCGCTTCCTCGTCGAAACGGCGGCGGGGCTGCTCCGGATGCGGCTCGATCGCGCTGATCGCGAGGTTGACGAGCCCCCCGTTTGTGGTCGCCGCATCTTCTCGCATGGCCCCCTCGTCCTGGAGACGGATGTCTGCACCCGGCCGAGGCACCGCCTCTTCCTGCCGCACCTCTCCCAACAGAGCGCCGAGGCCCTTCCCGAGCTTGCGACGTTGTGCGGTTTTCTCGGCGTTCATGCGGCGACCCTTGTTTCCGTGATGCGCCCGATGAGTTCGCGGGCAAGCGCTATATACGCCCGGCTTCCCGAGCACTGGTGATCGTAAACTAGCGCGGGAACACCGTGGCTGGGCGCTTCCGACAGGCGAACATTGCGCGGGATGACCGTTTCAAACACAAGTTCGCCCAAGCAGTCGCGCACATCGTCAGCTACCTGGTCGGTGAGGCGATTCCGGCGATCGAACATCGTCAACACCACGCCCACGATGTCGAGCCGCGGGTTAAAGCGGCGCTTCACCTGCTCCACCGTTTGGAGCAGCTGACTGAGCCCCTCCAAAGCAAAAAACTCGCACTGAAGCGGTACAAGCAGGCGGTCGGCCGCTGACAGCGCGTTGAGCGTCAGCAAGCCGAGCGAAGGCGGGCAGTCGATGAAGCAGACCTGATGCTCCTGCGATCCATGCAACGTGGAAGCGAGCACCTTTGTGCGATCCTCAGCTCCAACCAGCTCGATTTCGGCACCGCTTAGATCGACCGTGGCCGGAACGAGATCGAGGTTGGGGATCTCGGTCGTGAACAGGCACTCCTGAAGCGATGCGTCACCGAGGAGCAGGTCGTAGCTCGATCGTTCGCGTTGCGAGGCAGGGCAGCCGAGCCCGGTCGATGCATTGCCTTGCGGGTCGAGGTCGATCAGCATCGTCCGCCACCCTGCCGCCGCCATGGCAGTCGCCACGTTTACGGCGGTCGTCGTCTTGCCGACTCCGCCCTTCTGGTTGGCTATCGCGATGTTGATCATCGGAGTTATAGTACCCCTCGTCCGACAAGTATGCCCGCCTGCGCATCGGTGAGCGAAGGTTCCACGTGGAACATCGCCCGCACCCTCGCCGGTTGCTCCTGCAACTCCTGACCCGCCGAGCGCCCCTTCGGCAAGACCCAATGGGTGTCTGGTGTGGAAAATCGGGTAGATAAACGGAGGAGCTTCTCCAAGGGTGCGAAAGCGCGCGCCGAGATAACCCCCGCCGGGCGGGTCTCCACGTTCTCCAAGCGCGAAAGCACTACCGTCACATTGCGGAGCCCCAGGATTTGAGCCGAGGTCCGCAACCATTCTGCACGCAACCGGCGTGACTCCACGAGCACCACCTGGCGGGTCGGCTCTGCTATGGCGATCGGGACACCCGGAAAGCCAGCGCCGCTGCCGAGGTCAAGCCACTCACCTGTTCCACGTGGAACATGGTTTAACAGCTGCACGCTATCCGCGATATGCCTCTGCCATAGCTGCGGTAGGCTGCTGTGCGCGAGAAGGTTCTGCCGCTCGTTCTCTCGTGTAAGTAGATCGGCGAAGCGCACCAGCAGCGCGGTACTCACCGGACCGGCGACCGCCTCGCAGTAGGTGCGCGCATCCGCTTCATTGGCGATCACGCTGCTTCAGACCCGATCTTTCGCCGCCGCGCATGGACGAGAAGAGTAGCAAGGGCCGCTGGCGTCACGCCGCGAACCCGCCCCGCATCCGCCAGAGTCTCCGGAGCCGCAGCCGACAGCCGCTCGACCATCTCTGCCGACAAGCCCGGAATCTCGGGGTAAGGGAAGGACTGCCCAAGCCGCACTGCAGAGCTGGCACGTAGATCCCGCAACTCACTCTCCTGCCGTTCGAGATAGGGAGCGTAGACGCAATCCTCAGCTAGTTCCGCAGCCATCTCCGTGCCGTGGTCGAGCCCGGGACTGAGCCACGGGCGGATTGCGGAGAGGTCGACGTCCGGATAGCGCAACCAATCCGCCAGGCGCTGCCGACCGGAATCGGGTCGCACTTGCACCCCGCCCGAGAGCAGGTCCGCTGCTGACACCACTCGATCGAGGGCGCTCACCCACGGGCTTCTTTGCTCTTCGCGGCCTTGGAACCACGTTGCACGCGCGGCCCCCACGCAGCCCACCTTAAGCGCCAGGGGCGTGAGGCGGGTCGAAGCGTTGTTGGCGCGGAGGCGCAGCCGGTATTCAGCCCGGGCGGTGAGCATGCGATAGGGTTCGCTAACGCCGTGCAAGGTGAGGTCATCAACCAGCACCGCAATGTAGCTGTTCGCGCGATCGAGCCGCGGCGCTTCTCGGCCGAGCACCGTGGCTGCGGCGTTCATCCCGGCGACCAACCCCTGCGCAGCAGCCTCCTCATAGCCGGTGGTCCCGTTGATCTGCCCGGCACAATAGAGCCCGGGTAGGGCCTGCACCTGCAGGTCCGCCCGCAGCGAGCGCGGATCGATGTAGTCGTACTCCACGGCGTAGCCCGGCACGGCCATGGTAACCCGCTCCAGCCCTGCCATGGTTCTCAACATGGCCAGCTGGACGTCTGCCGGCAGCGAGGTGCTGATCCCGTTCGGATAGACCATCGGGGTCTCCAAGCCCTCTGGCTCCAGGAAAACTTGGTGTCCATCGCGGTCGCCGAAGCGGTGGATTTTGTCTTCAATGGAAGGACAGTAGCGCGGTCCCGCCGCCTCGATGGCACCCGAGAAGAGCGGCGAGCGGTGCAGGTTCCTGCGGATTACCGCGTGCGCCTCCGCGCTCGTGCGCGTTATCCCGCAGGACACTTGCGGATTGCCGCGCCGGGCTGTCAGTGGCGACATCGTCCATTGCTCACCGTCGGAAGGTTGCATCTCCAAACGCGCCCAGTCGATCGTCCGCCCATCCAGACGCGGCGGCGTGCCGGTCTTCAGCCGAGCGACGGGCAGTTCGGCGTCCCGCAATTGGCGCGCAAGCCGGTGGGCAGAGGCTTCACCGACACGACCGCCGACGAGGCGCTCCTCACCGCGGAACAAGGTTCCACCGAGGAAGGTGCCCGTGCACAAGATAACCGCCTGCGCCTCGATGCGTGCCCCGCCCGCGAGAATGATTCCCTTCACGCGGCCATGCTCGAGCACCAGTGCGGCTGCCTCACCTTCCACCAATGTCAAATCCGGCTGCGCCCTGATGAGGGTCTGAATAGCAGCATGGAACCGCTTGCGGTCCGCCTGCACTCGGGGGCCCCAAACCGCGCTTCCCTTCGAGCGGTTGAGCATGCGGTAGTGGATAGCTGCCGCGTCCGCCGCGCGCCCGATCAGGCCGTCGAAGGCATCGACCTCCCGGACGAGGTGGCCCTTGCCCAAGCCGCCAATGGCTGGATTGCAGCTCATCGCGCCGATGGTGCGAAGATCGAAGGACACGAGGGCTGTTCCAGCCCCCATCCGGGCGGCGACGCTTGCGGCCTCGCAGCCGGCGTGGCCGCCGCCGACGACTACGATATCAAAGCGTTGCATCAGCGCTCCTTAAAGCTAACGCCCGCCCGGGTCAAAAGCGCTGTTCCACGTGGAACACCTACTTGCCGATGCAAAAGCGCCCAAACAGCGCGTCGAGCATGTCCTCGGTCGAACTACGCCCGACTAGCCGATCAAAGCTCAGCCGCGCCACCCTCAAAGCTTCTGCCTGGCACAGCGGATCACGCTCGCTCGCCGCCTCGCACAGGCTAGAATAAGCCTCGTGCAGAATCGCGCGTTGCCGTTGAGAAAGAGTGCCTTGGCCCGGCCGAGGCATCGCGCTGCGGGCGTGCTCAATCAGTCCCAGCTTCAGCGCGTCCATCCCCCCGCCGGTGAGTGCCGACACTGAGTACTTGGGGCAGACCTTCTTGGAATGGTCCCGCCGATCGCTTTGCGCCTCGATCTCCCAAGCGCGGTCCGGTCCGTGCCCCTCTTCACCGAGCCAGAGAACCAAATCGGCACGATCGATCTCGGCCTCTGCGCGGGCGATCCCGAGCATCTCGATCGCGTCAGCCCCTTGTTCCCGCAGACCGGCCATGTCGACAAAGAGGAACGGAACGCCACCTAGCGCTACCGGCCGCGTCAGCACGTCGCGGGTCGTTCCCGGGATGGCTGCCGTGATCGCTGCCTCGTCCGCCACCAGCGCGTTGAACAGGGTCGACTTGCCGGCGTTGGGCGGGCCAGCGAGCGCCACCCGATAGCCTTCGCGCAGCAACTCGGCCGCAGGAGCCTCCAGCGTCGCCGCAATCTCGGCCAGAACCGCCTCGACCCGAGGGCCGAACGAGTCCGGAAGCGCGCCGAGGTCATCCTCATCCGCGAAGTCGAGAACGGCCTCGACCTCCGCGGATAGAACGAGGACCTGATCGCGCCAGCGCTCCACTTGGCGGGACAGGATCCCGCCCGCATTTGCAAGCGCAGCCCGGCGCTGAATCTCGGTTTCGGCGGAGAGCAGGTCCGCAAGACCCTCAGCCTCCGCCAGATCGATCCGCCCATTGACGAAAGCCCGGCGCGTGAACTCGCCCGGCCGCGCCCTGCGCAGTCCGTCCTTGGCGCCCAGTTCCGCTTCAACTGCCGCAATCATCGCCCGCCCGCCATGCAGGTGAAGCTCTGCCAAATCTTCGCCGGTTGCGCTCGCGGGGCCGGGGAACCACAGAACGAGCGCGCGATCGAGCTCCTCTCCACGGGAGTTGCGCAGCTGCGCGAGTGTTGCACGGCGGGGCACCGGCAGCTTCCCCGCCAGTGCACTGAGCGTAGCGCCGGCCGCCCGCCCACTGATCCGCACAACAGCAATGGCACTAGGAGGCGAGCCGCTCGCCAGCGCGAAGATCGTGTCCATCGCCTGCGAGAGCCTTCAGCTCTCGCGCTTGTCCAGATTGCTCTCGCGACTGGTCGGCCGGGTGCTATCGAGAAAGTTCTGAAACATCTTCAGGCCGAACTGGCCCATCGGCGCCATCTGCCGGGCATAGGCCTCCAGCTGGTCCATGCTGGTGACCCCCTGCATCGTGCGGGTCATCGCGTCGATATAGACGCTGTTGACGCGCTCCACGTCGGGCAGGCCCATGAACCGGCGTGCTTCGTCCGGCGTGCAATCGACTTCGACAGTGACTTTCATCGCCATTCTCCTGGCCGGAGCCGGAGCACGAACGGTGCGCGGCGGCTCGAACGATGGAACCCGCCCCGCGGAGTCTAGGACAAACGCACGGCCGGGCCCCGGCACCGCTTATATGACCACGCAGCGAGAGAAAGTCCAAGCCGCAGCACCGATTAACCTTATTGGTTCATCGTCGCGAAGAAGTCCTCGTTCGTCTTGGAGTCCTTCATCTTGTCGAGCAGGAACTCCATCGAATCGATGGTCCCCATCTGCATCAGGATGCGCCGCAGCACCCACATTTTGGAAAGCTGCTCCTTCGCAACCAGCAGCTCTTCCTTGCGGGTGCCGGACTTGCCCACGTCGAGCGCCGGGAAGATGCGCTTGTCCGCCACCTTGCGGTCGAGCACGATTTCCGAGTTACCGGTACCCTTGAACTCCTCGAAGATCACCTCGTCCATGCGGCTGCCGGTGTCGATCAGCGCGGTAGCGATGATGGAGAGCGACCCGCCTTCCTCGATATTGCGCGCTGCACCGAAGAAGCGCTTGGGCCGCTGCAGCGCGTTGGCATCGACACCGCCCGTCAGCACCTTGCCGCTCGACGGCACGACCGTGTTGTAGGCGCGGCCGAGGCGAGTGATGGAATCGAGCAGGATCACCACATCCCTCTTGTGCTCGACCAGCCGCTTGGCTTTTTCGATCACCATTTCAGCGACTTGCACGTGGCGAGAAGCGGGCTCGTCGAAGGTCGACGAGATCACCTCGCCCTTCACCGAGCGCTGCATGTCGGTCACTTCCTCGGGGCGTTCGTCGACCAGCAGCACGAGCAGGAACACTTCGGGGTGGTTGTCGGTGATCGCCTTGGCCATGTTCTGCAGCAGCACGGTCTTGCCGGTGCGGGGCGGGGCGACGATCAGAGCGCGCTGGCCCTTGCCCTGCGGGCTGATGAGATCGATCACCCGCGCCGACTTGTCCTTCACCGTCGGGTCGACCGTGTCGAGCACCAGCCGGCTGTCGGGATAGAGCGGCGTCAGGTTGTCGAAATTGGTCCGATGGCGCACCGCGTCCGGATCGTCGAAATTGACCTTGAGCAGCTTGGTGAGTGCGAAATAGCGCTCGCCATCCTTGGGCGCGCGGATCTCGCCCTCGACCGTGTCGCCGGTCCTGAGGCCCCATTTGCGCACCTGATTTGGCGAGACGTAGATGTCGTCCGGCCCGGCGAGGTAGTTCGCCTCCGGGCTGCGCAGAAACCCGAACCCGTCCTGCAGCACCTCAATCGTGCCGATGCCCAGGATCTCCTCGCCCTCTTCCGCGACTTCCTTGAGGATGGCGAACATGAGATCCTGCCGGCGCAGGGTGGAGGCGCCTTCCACCTCGTATTCCTCGGCCATCGAGACGAGCTCGGCCGGCGTCCGCTTCTTCAGTTCTTTCAAATGCATAATCGATGATTCCGGGTGTAACGGGGGTGCCGGCGGGCCAAAACGGGCTTGGGGAAAGCTGACCCGGCCGCCATGGAACTGGCGGCCTGATGCCGATGACTCAGCCTGAAATATGGGCTGCGGCGATTGGCGTCAATCGGCACTTTGCGCGGGCGGCTGCCGGACGCGCGGAATCGGCACGCGTCGAACCCGCGATCAGAACGGCTTGACCACCGCCAGCACCACGATCAGCGCCACGGCCACGCCCGGCACCTCGTTGAGCATGCGCAAGGTGCGCCCGCTCAGCCGCCGCTGGCCCCGCGCCAGCCGCTTGGCATAGGACGCGCACCACCCATGATAGGCGCTCAGCACCAGCACCAGCAGAAGCTTGGCATGGAGCCAGCCCTGGTCCCATGCGCCGATGGCGAAGGCGAGTGCCAGGCCGAAACCCCAGACCGCGATGATGGCCGGAAGCAGGATGATCTTGAGCAGCTTGCGCTCGCGATCGATCCACACCGCGTTCTCGGGCGAGCCCTCCGGCGTTTCCTGATGGTAGACGAACAGCCGCGGCAGCATGAACAGCCCGGCCATCCAGAAGATGATGAAGATGATGTGCCCGGCCTTGAGCCAGAAATAGGTCATCGCCAAGAGATCCTGCATGGCCGCCATCTAGGGCGCGACCGCCCGCCCGTCATCCCCGCACGCGAATCCGCCCTCATCCGGCCCGCTCTCATCCGGCCGCCCCGCGCACGGCAGCGACCAGGCGCTCGACATGGGCGATCGGCGTCTCCTTGTCGATGCCGTGGCCGAGATTGAACACATGCGGCCGGTCGGCGAAGGCCTCGCGGATCGCCCGCGCCGCCGGCTCCAGCGCCGCGCCGCCTGCAAGCAGGAGCAGCGGGTCGAAATTGCCCTGCACCGGCATCCCGGCGGGCAGGGCGGTGGCCGCCCAGCGCGGGTCGACCGTTTCGTCGAGCCCCACCGCGTCCACTCCGGTCTCGCGCGCATAGGCGGGCAGCTTCGCCCCCGAACCCTTGGGAAAGCCGATGATCGGCGTGTCGGGATGAATTCGCTTCAGCCCGGCGACGATCCGCGCATTGGGCGCGATGACCCAGCGCTCGAACTCGGCCGGAGCCAGGCTGCCGGCCCAGCTGTCGAACAGCTGCACCGCCTCCGCCCCCGCCTGCACCTGCCGCGCAAGATAGTCGATGGTCACTTCCACGATCGCGTCGATAATCGCCTGCACGGCTGCGGGATCGCGATAGGCCATGGTGCGCGCTGCCTGATGGTCGCGGCTGCCCTGGCCGGCGATCATGTAGGTCGCGACCGTCCATGGGCTGCCCGCAAAGCCGAGCAGCGTCACGCCCCCGTACCCCTCGGCCTCCAGCCGCTCGCGCACCAGAGCCACGGTGCGATAGACCGGCTCGAGCCGTTCAGGGACCCGCCCCAGCGCCTCCAGCGAGCCATCCACCAGGGGCGGCGAAAGCCTCGGCCCCTCGCCCGCGAGAAAGGCCAGGTCCTGCCCCAGCGCGTGCGGAATCACCAGGATGTCGGAAAACAGGATCGCGCCGTCGAAGCCGAACCGGCGCACCGGCTGGAGCGTCACCTCGGCCGCCGCCGCGCTGTCGTGCACCAGTTCGAGAAACCCGCCCTTGTCAGCGCGCAGGGCCCGATATTCCGGCAGATAGCGCCCCGCCTGGCGCATGAGCCACACGGGCGCGCGCTGGCTTTTGCGCCCGCGCAGAGTGTCGAGAAGCAGGCCAGCCATGCAGTCGATCCAATAAAATAAAGAGTCTTAGAGAGGTTGAGGGAGTCTGTTGGCCCTGTGGATAGCGGGGGAAACGCTTGAGCCCGGATTTATCCCCGCCTGATCCGATGCGGGCGGGCCATGCGACTCCGGTCGCTTGCGCGTCAAGCGATGCTTGTCCCCACTGTCCGCGGCCTGTCGAAAGATTAGCGGCCTGTGCATTTGCAGGGGCGCGAATCGCCTGTCAGCGGGCATGATCCGGGCCGCCGAACTTGTCCCCCCTTCCCTCCCGTGGTTTATGCCATGGTCTGTCCACATGCCGCTGCACCTTCACCTTCTCTCCGATTCCACCGGCGAAACGCTGGAGATGATCGCCAAGGCGGCGCTCGCCCAATTCGACGATGCGGAAGTGATCCGCCATTTTTGGCCGATGGTGCGCTCGCGCCAGCATCTCGACCGGATCATGGAGGAGCTGGCCGACAATCCGGGGCTGGTCCTCTACACGCTGGTCAATTCGGACGTCCGCCGCCTGCTCGAGGAACGCTGCCGTGCCCTGGGCCTGCCCTGCCTGGCGCCGCTCGACCCGATCACCGGCCTGCTGCAAGACCGGCTGGGGCAGGAGGCGCATGGCCGCCCGGGGCGCCAGCACATCATGGACGAGGCCTATTTCGCCCGCGTCGATGCCATCCAGTTCACCATCGCCCATGATGACGGCACCAATTGGGAGGAATGGGAGGAAGCGGACATCGTCCTTGCCGGCGTGTCGCGCAGCTCCAAGACGCCGACCAGCATCTATCTCGCCAATCGCGGCTACAAGGTTGCGAACATCCCGCTGGTGATCGAAAGCCCACCGCCGCCGGTCCTGTTCGGCCTGCGCCATCCGCTGGTCGTCGGCCTCACCACCGCGCCGCGCCGGCTGATCGAAATCCGCCGCCACCGGCTGCTGTCGCTGAACGAGATGACGCAGACCGCTTATGTCGATCAGGAGAAGGTGGAGCAGGAGGTCGCCTTCGCCCGGCGCATGTTCGCCGACAATGGCTGGCCGGTGATCGACGTCACCCGCCGCTCGATCGAGGAGACCGCCGCCGCGATCATCAAGCTGCTCAGCGAGCGGCGCGCCAGGAACAATCCGCCCCGCCCGGGACCCAAGCCGATATGATCGTGCTCGCTTCCGGCAGTGCCTCCCGCCGCGCCATGCTGGAATCCGCCGGCGTCGCCTTTCAGGTGCAGCCGCCGCTCGTCGACGAGCGCGCCATCGAGGCCGGGCTGGAAGGCGCCCGCCCGGACCAAGTCGCGCTCGCCCTGGCGAAGGCCAAGGCGCTCGCCATCGAGGATGCGCGCCCGGTGCTCGGCAGCGATTCGCTGGTCGTCGTGGCGGAACGCCGCTTCGACAAGCCGGCCAGCCGCGAGGAGGCGGCCGAGCACCTGCGCGCCTTTTCCGGCCACGTGATGCAGCTGCACTCGGCGGCGGCGATCGCCCGCAATGGCGAGATCGCCTGGCACCATGCGGAGGTCGCGACGCTTCAGGTCCGCCGATTGTCGGAAGAGTTCATCGCCGCCTATCTGGACGCCGAGTGGCCGGCGGTGAGCCAGTGTGTCGGCGTCTTCCGGCTGGAGGGACGAGGCGTGCAGCTGTTCGAGCGGATCGACGGCGACCACTTCTCGATTCTCGGCATGCCGCTGATCCCCGTCCTCAACGCCCTGCGCGACATCGGCGAGTTGCCCGCATGATCCCCCATGCCGAAGTGATCGGCGACCCGATCGCGCAATCCAAGTCGCCCGCGATCCACACGCACTGGCTCGCCCGGCTCGGGATGGACGGCGAGTATCGCGCAACCCGGGTGACTGGTTCGGAACTGGGCCACTTCCTCGCCGAGCGCCGCGCCGACCCGTCATGGCGCGGCTGCAACGTGACGATGCCGCACAAGCAGGCCGTGATCGGGAGCCTCGACAGGCTCGATCCGCTGGCCGAACGGATCGGCGCGGTGAACACGATCGTGCGCGATGCGAATGGCACGCTGACCGGTTTCAACACCGATGCCACCGGCTTCCTGGAGCCCCTGCAAGGCCATTTGAGCAAGGCGCACTGGTTCCGCATGGCGCGCGTGCTCGGCACCGGCGGCGCGGCGCGGGCGATCGTCACGGCGCTGGCGGGCGAGGGGGTGACGATCGTCCTCGCCGGCCGCCACCGGGCCAAGGCGCGCGCCCTCCTGGACGAACTGGACCCCGGCGGCGAGCACCACGCGGCCGATCTGGCCCAGTTCGCGGTGCCTACGGATTTCGCCTTCGACGATCGCGAGGGCTGTTTCGACCTGATCGTCAATGCCAGCCCGCTCGGCATGGCGGGCCAGCCGCCGCTCGCCTTCGATCTCAGCCATGCGCCGCCGGGCAGCATCGTCTATGATATCGTCACCCACCCGGTGGAAACACCTCTGCTGCAGGCGGCCCGCGCTGCCGGATTGCGCACGGTGGACGGGCTCGAGATGCTGATCGGGCAGGCGGCGGCCGCGTTCGAGAAGTTCTTCGGCCGGCCCCCGCCGCGCGAGCCGGGCGACCGGGACCTGCGCGCGCTCCTGACGCGATGAACCGCCCCTTCGTCCTCGGGCTCACCGGCTCGATCGGCATGGGCAAGTCGACGGTCGCGGCGATGTTCGTGGAACTTGGCGTACCAGTGTTCGACGCCGACGCGGCGGTGCGGCGGATGCAGGGGCCGGATGGCGCCTTGCTGCCGGCCATTGAGGCGGCATTCCCCGGCACGACCGGCGCCAGCGGCGTGGATCGCGCGAAGCTGGGCGCGGCGGTCTTCGAGAACCCGGCCGCGCTCGCCCGGCTGGAGGCAATCGTCCACCCGGCGGTCCGCGCCGCCCGCGAGGCGTTCCTGATCGAGCATGGCGGCGCGAAGCTGGTCGTGTTCGACATTCCGCTGCTGTTCGAGAAAGGCGGCGCCCAAGAGGTCGACGCCATCCTCGTCGTCTCCGCACCGGCCGACGTGCAGCGCACCCGCGTCCTCGCCCGCCCCGGCATGACGGCCGAGCGTTTCGCGAACATCCTTGCCCTGCAGCTGCCCGATGCGGAAAAGCGCGCCCGGGCCGACTACCTGATCGACACGGGCTGCCCGCTCGACCAGACTCGCGCCGCCGTTTACGCGCTGGTGGACAAGCTAAGCGCCTGACGCAGCCCCCCGCTTGCCAGCGCGCCCGCCCGCCGCGATAGAGTGGCATGCGCGAAATCGTCTTCGACACCGAGACCACCGGCGTCGACCCGAATACCGGCGACAGGATGGTCGAGATCGGCTGCATCGAGCTCGTCAATCGGGTGCCCACCGGCCGCACCTTTCATGCCTATTTCAACCCCGACCGGCCCATGCCGATCGAGGCGGAGCGGATCCACGGCCTGACCGACGCCTTCCTGTCGGACAAGAAGCGCTTCACCGAACATGCGCTGGAGCTGATGGAGTTCCTAGAGGACTCGCCGCTGGTCGCGCACAATGCGCAATTCGATTTCGCCTTCCTCAATTTCGAGTTCGGCTGTTGCGGCCATCCATGCGTCGAGATGGCGCGGATGATCGACACGCTGGCGCTGGCCCGCCGGCGGCATCCCGGCGCCAAGCATTCGCTGGATGCGCTGTGCAGCCGCTATGGCGTGGACCGCAGCCACCGCGTGCTGCACGGCGCCCTGCTCGATGCCGAATTGCTGGCGCAGGTCTATGTCGAACTGACCGGCGGGCGGCAGATCGGCCTGGAACTCGCCAGTTCTCCCGGGCTCGTCCCAACGGCAGCCGCCACGACCTTCCGGCCGCGCCATCGTGCGTTTCGCCCGGCCCGGCCTCATGCGCCCAGCGAAGCCGAGCTCGCCCGGCACAAAGCGTTCGTGGGAACGTTGGATAGTCCACTCTGGATGCAATGATGCCTCGCGGCATCACCGCCGTCCCGAGGACCAGACCAGAAGGAGACCCCTCGCTCATGGATATCCGCGTTTCCGGCCACCAGATGGAAACCGGCTCGGCCCTGCAGGAGCATGCGACCGACCGCCTTGGAACCATCGTCGAGAAATATTTCAGCCGAGCGCAATCATCCACCGTCACCTTCGGCAAGGCTCCGGCCAACGCCTTCGACTGTGATATCGTGCTGCATGTGAATAACGGGCTGGTGCTGAAGAGCCACGGGCAGGCGCAGGACGCCCATCAGGCGTTCGACACTGCCGCCGACAAGATCGAAAAGCAGTTGCGCCGCTACAAGCGCCGCTTGAAGGACCATCACGAACAGGCGAACGAGGCTGTCCGCGTGGAGGAGGCGGCCTACACGGTGTTCGCCGCCGGGGAACCCGAGGAGGACGTGGAGGTCGACGCCCCGCCGGTCATCGCGGAGACGCGCGTGGATATTCCCCATGTCAGGGTCTCCGATGCGGTGATGCTGCTGGACTTGCGCCACACCAGCGCGCTGTTCTTCAAGAACGCTGGCACGGGGCGGCACAACATGGTCTATCGCCGCGACGACGGGTCGATCGGCTGGGTCGAGCCCAGCTGAGCCGAGCCCAGCTGAGCCGACAGGGGATCGCCCGCGCTTCGGCCAGCAGGTGCTCGTGAACCTTTCCCCGCCCCGTGCGGGCCCGGTGCCCGCATAGGGGCGGGACATTATTCGATGGTAAAGTACATTCGATGATCCCCCAGTTCTCCATCAAGCCGGAAGCCGTCGGCATCGTCCGGCTGGCGGACAAGCCGGCGATCCTGCACGCGCTTGGCGCCTGCTTCGCGGGCGGATGGGGCCTGGACGCCGAGGCGGTGTTCGAGCGGCTGGAGGAACGTGAGCGACTCGGCAGCACCGGGTTCGGGCGCGGCGTCGCCATTCCCCATGCGCGCTTTCCGGGCCTGGCGCGGCCGGTGGCGGCTCTGATCAAGCTGCGCCAGCCAGTCGATTTCGCCGCTGCCGACGCGCTGCCGGTCGATCTCGTCTTCGGCCTGCTCTCGCCGGAGAACAGCGGCGCCACCCACCTGCACGCGCTCGCTGCGATCTCGCGCCTGGCACGAGACGAGCGGATGCACGACGCTCTCGCCAGTGCTCCCGACGAGGAAGCGCTCTACAGTCTGCTGACCAATGCCACAGACCGAGACGCCGCCTGAGGCCTCGGCGGGCGGCGCCGCGCTTCACCACCGCGCGCTTGAGTCGCTTTACGCCTCGGCGCCGATCAACCGCCTGTTCGATTCCAAGCTGGAGATCGTCGGGCCCGGCCATGCGCGGATCCGCTTCCGGGTGGCGGAGCGGTTCTTCCACGGGGCAGGCGCAGCGCACGGCACGACCTACTTCAAGATGCTGGACGATGCAGCCTTCTACGCGGCCAACTCCATGGTCAGCGACCGCTTCCTGCTGACCACCGCCTTCAACCTGCACTTCACCAAGCCCTTGCGCGGCGGGCCGGTGATCGCCGAGGGGCGCTGGATCAGCGGCAAGCGCCGGGTCTTTATCGCCGAAGCCCATCTTGTGGACGAGGAGGGCGAGGAGGTCGGCCGGGGCACCGGCACCTTCCTGCGCTCGCACATCGCGCTCTCCGGCCTGCCCGGGTACCGCGTCCATGGCTGAGCCCGCGCCGCGCCTGCCAGCCCATCTGGAGGTTGCCGGCATGATTCGTGCGGTGGAGTCGGCGGGCGGGTTCGCCACTGTGATCGCCAAGGGAGAGCGGGACGCGGGCACGCTGCTGGTCGTGTGTTGCGAACGGGGCGGCCCGGCGCGGGCGCTCGAGCGCATGCCGCAGGCCGATGGCACGCGCGCATGGCTGCCGTCACGCGTGCAGGATGCGGACGATCCGCGGGCCTTCTGGGACTATATCGAGCGGCGCCGCAAGCAGGACAGCGACCTGTGGGTGGTGGAGCTGGACATCGCAGGCCCGGAACGCTTCGTCCGGTGATGCTGCACTTGCGAATTGACTTGTAGGAGAAGGGAGGTCAGAGGGCCCGCCACTCCAAGCGTGGGCAGCCGTGCCGGGCGATGATGCCCAGCGGGCCAGCGCGCAGACGGGGGTGACCGGCATGGCTGCCCAGCCGATCGCGCACTTTCGTTCCGCGCGACGACAGCCTTGCTCCGGCACTCGCCGCCCAAAGCAAGCACTTGATGAGCCGCAAAACCTACCGGGCCGGGGCTATCGCCTCGGCGCTGACACTCATCGTTACGCTTTATGGCGTCACCGGTTCCGGCGCTCTCGCGCAGAGCGACCTGATTTCTCCGGAAGATTCCGCCGCCAGTGCGCCGCGCATTGAGCTCCCGACTTTCGAACCAGCCGCTGAGACCCTGCCGCGCTTCGTTGCCGAGCCCGTGGTCCAGGCTTTGCCGGAACCCCAGGAAGAGCCCGCCTCCGCCGAGGCCGAGTCGCTCCGCGAACTGGTCGCCGATCTCTCCGAAGGTGCGCCGATGCCGCGCGACCTCCGGTGCCTGGCTCAGGCCATCTACTTCGAAGCCCGGGGCGAACCGCTGGAGGGGCAGCTGGCGGTGGCGCGGGTGATCGTCAACCGCACGCAATCGCCGCTCTTTCCCGGCGACTATTGTTCGGTGGTCGCGCAGCGCGGGCAGTTCTCCTTCGTGAAGAACGGCCGCATTCCCGAAGCGCCGCAGGGCGCACGCACCTGGCGCCGCGCCCAGGCCGTCGCTCGCATCGCCCACCAGGAACTGTGGGAGAGCGAGGCGCAGGACGCGCTGTTCTTCCATGCGACCTATGCACGGCCGGGCTGGGCACGGCGAAAGCTGGCGCGCGCCACCATCGACAGCCACGTCTTCTATCGTTGAGCGGCCCGGGCGGGCCGAAGCTCAGGCCAGCTCGACCCAGACCGGCGCGTGATCGCTGGCCTTCTCACGGCCGCGATAGTCCTTGTCCACGCCCGCGGCCACCAGCCTGTCGGCGCATTCGGGCGAGAGGAGCAGGTGGTCGATGCGAAAGCCGAGATCGCGCTGCCAGGCGCCGGCCTGGTAATCCCAGAACGTCCATACGCCGCCTTGCGGGTTCAGCGTGGCGATCGCATCGGTCCAGCCATCGTGGAGGATACGCGCATAGGCGTCGCGGCTGGCCGGCTGCATCAGGGCATCGCTCTCCATCGCCCGCACGGAGAATGTGTCGCGATCCTCGGGGATCACATTGAAATCGCCCACCACGACCGTCGGAACCTCGCTGGCAAGCAGGTCGCCCATCCGCGCATGCAGCCGACGCATCCAGCCTAGCTTGTAGTCGAACTTCGGCCCGGGCTGCGGATTGCCGTTGGGCAGGTACAGGTTGACGATGCGGACGCCGCCCACATCCGCTTCCAGATAGCGGGCCTGCACATCGTCGTCGTCGCCCGGCAGCCCGCGAAGCGCCTCCTGCGGCGGGGCACCGTCAGCGAGGATCGCGACGCCGTTGAAGCCCTTCTGCCCGTGCCAGATCGCCTGGTAGCCGATCTTCTCGAACTCGGCCGCGGGGAAGGTGTCGTCCTGGCACTTGATCTCCTGCAGGCAGGCGACCTGTGGCCGCGTCTCCTCCAGCCACTCGATCAGCCGCGGCAGGCGCGCCTTGATGCCGTTGATGTTGAAGCTGGCGATCCGCACGGGTGCTGAGAGCCGGGCGCGATCAGATGCCGAAGCTGGAACCGCAGCCGCAGCCCGCCGCCGCCTTGGGGTTTTCCACCCGGAACGCCGCGCCGCCCAGCGACTCGACGAAATCCACCGTGCTGCCCGCGACCAGCTGGTGGCTGACCGGGTCCACCACCAGCCGCACGCCGCCCGTTTCGCTGACCAGGTCCTCCGCCTCGGGCGCGTCAGCCAGGTCGAACCGGTACTGGAAGCCGGAACAGCCGCCGCCCTCCACAGCGAGTCGCAGGATCGCCGGGCGCCCCTGCTTGCCGGCGATCAGCCCGACGCGATTCGCGGCGGCTTCGGTAAGGGTCAGCGCATCAGCCATGATGCCGATGTAGGGTCGCGCACCGCCCGGCTCAAGCGGTGCGGATATAGTCACGCATCGCCTGCGCCTCGCCCTCGATCAGTTCGATCCGGTGCTTCACTAGATCGCCGATCGACACGAAGCCCACCATTCGCCCGTCCTGCACCACCGGCAGGTGGCGGATGCGCCGCCTCGTCATCAGCGACAGCGCCTCGAGCACGTCCGTTGCCGGGTCCACGGTGATCGGCGGCGCGGTCATCACCTGGCTGAGCGGGCGGTCGAGCACCGCCGCCCCTTCCCGGGCGACGCAATAGAGCAGGTCGCGCTCGGAAAAGATGCCGACCACTGCCTCGCCTTCCACCACCGGCAGCGCGCCGATGCGGCGTTCCGCCAGCAGCCCCGCCGCCTCTCGCACCGTGACGCCCGGCTGGCAGGAGACGATATCCTGTGCGCGGCCGGCTGTGATTCTCGCGATCGTCATGCCTCGTTTCCCCTTCTTGGTTCCTCGGTCCCCGCGCGCATCATGCCACGGACAGGGCGGGGCGACCAGTTCGCGCGATGTGGGGCGTTGCCAGTCAACGCCGCAACCGGCACAAGGCCCGCCCGATGACCCGGCGATCCCCGCTCGACGATCCGCAGACGGCGGCCCATGCCTGGCTGCGATTTCGCCGGATCATGCTGTGGATGCTGGCGCTCACCGTGGGGGTGGTGGCGATTGCCCTGTGGCTGGTCTATCGCCAGAACGGCCTCGTCTCGGTGCATCTGTTTATCGCCACCGCGCTCGGGATCGGCCTGACCATGCTGCTGACGAGCGCGCTGATGGGCCTGATCTTCCTGTCCAGCGGCACCGGCCACGACGAGTCGATCGACGATCGGCGCGACACGGAAAACAGCGAGGCCGACGGTCAGAAGGACGGCCGCAGCCGATAATCCTCGACCGGAACGCCGCCGATCAGGTGTTCCTGGATAATCCGTTCGAGCACCTCTTCGGTGCAGGAATGATACCACACGCGCTCGGGCCACACGACGGCCACCGGCCCCGCCTCGCAGATCTGCAGGCAATCCGCCTTGGTCCGCTGCACGCCGCCCTGTCCGGCCAGGCCCAGTTCCTTCAGCCGCCGCTTCAGGTATTTCCACGATCGCTCGCCGACCTCGCGGCGGCAGCATTCCTGCTTTTCCGAGATGCCGCAGAGGAAAATCTGGCGCTCGATGGCATCGCCGCCGATCTTGGCCAGTGCGCGGCTTGCCTTGGCGACGGCACGCTCGCCCTGATCATGGTCGTTCATGCAGCGCTAGGTAGGCGCGCTGGCCCGGCAGGCAAGCGCGGGGGCACGAGCGAACTCGATCCGACTCGCCCGCTGGCGCCAGAGCAGGGCCCGCGCGCCTCCCGGCCAGCGCCGGGCGAACCCCGCTGCCCCGCAACGCCCCAGCCGGGCTGCTGACCTACCCGCGCTGCTCCACAATGCGGGCGATCTCCGCCTGCACCAGCCGCTCCACCAGCGGCGGCAGGTGCGCATCGAGCCATTGGGCGAGCATCGGGCGCAGCATCGCGCGGGCCAGCTCATCCACGGAAAGCTCGCCGGATGCGAGCAGGCGCGGCGTCTCTGCCGGGCGCGCCAGTGCCTCGAGCGCGGCCAGCGACTGGCGCACCGAAGCCGCCGCCCCGCTGCTGGCTAGCGGCGCAGGCGGCGCCGGGGGCTCGACAGGCGGCGCATCGGCGTGGTCCTCGCGCGTGCCGTCCTCCCGGATCAGCACGCCCGCCTCGCCCAGGTCGAGGATGTCGGCGGCCTCTTCCTCCAGCGCCGGGTCCACACCCTCGCGCGGCAGGCCGTCTCGCTCCGCCTGCTGACGGGCGGCCGCCTGTTCCCGGTCGCGCTCGATCACCTGCTTGATCGACGCGAGAATCTCGTCGAGCGAAGGCTCGCTCCCCTGCTGCATGCTGTCCCCGTCCGCCAAGCCGGCTATTCGATCTCTGGCGGCCCGACGATGTCCCCGTCCTGCGCCGGCGTGTCAATCGTGCGGGTCGAGCGCGCCACGGGATCGGGATCGCTCGACCAGTCCCAGATGATGCCGCGCACGCGGTCATAATTGGCGGCGGGGTCGTACAATGGCTCCTCGGAGGCGAGTCCCAGGTCGCGCGCCTCTGCCTGCCCCATGGCGGCCAGCAGCGAGAAGCCCGCGACATAGGCATTGCGGCGCGCGGTGATCAGCTGCACCTCGGTCGAAAGCAGCTCGCGCTGGGCATCGAGGATGTCGAGGATGGTGCGGTTGCCAACCGTGTTTTCGGCCCGCACGCCCTCCAGGCTCAGCTCGGCCGCTTCCACCGCCGCTTGCGTGGAGGCGATGATGGCGAGCGCGGCGCGCCAGCTGGAATACGAGGCGCGAACCTGCGCGATCACGTCGCGCTCCACCGCCACCACCTCCTCTATTGTGGCGGAGGCGCGGGCCTGCGCCTGCCGTTCCAGCGCAGCCGGCAACCCGCCCTGGAAGATCGGAATGGTCGCCCGCGCGCCGACGCTCAGGCCGCCGCTGGAATTGGGGCTCACCGCCGCCAGGCTGCCGGGGAGCGAGCCGAGAAAGGTGCCGTAATCGGCGCCGGTGGTCACCGTGATCTGCGGCAGGCGGGTCGCCCCGGCGACGCGGATGTCGATGCCGGCGGCCTCCGCGCGCTCGGCGGCGGCGATCAGGTCGGGATTGTTGGCCAGCGCCAATTCGGCCGCCGCCTCGGGGCTATCGGGCATGTTGGGCAAAGGCGGTGGCGGCTGGAGGTCCGTCGGCGGCTCGCCAACCAGGGCGATATAGTCCTCGCGCGCGGTCACGAGGTTCGCCTCGGCGGAGCGCAAGTCTCCCCGGGCCAGCGCCAGACGAGCCTCGGACTGGGCCACGTCGGTGCGGGTCAGGTCGCCGATCTGGAAGCGATCGCTGGTCGCCTCGAGGTTGATCGTCAGCACGTCCACGTTGTTGCTGGCGAGCCCGACCAGCGCCTCGTTGGCGATCACCGTCATATAAGCGGCGACCACCTGGCTGAACAGTGAGCTTTCGGTGCCGCGCAGGTCGGCGCGGCCGGCCAGCACCCGTGTCTCGGCCGCGCGGATGGCATTGCGCGTGGCCCCGCCCGAATAGATGGGCACGCCGAGCGTGATGCCCGTCGTGGCCTGCCGGGTGGCCGCCGGGGCGCCGCTGGTGTCGGCCACGAACTCGTTATAGCCGCCGGTGCCGCTCACGGTGGGGAGGGCGGCCGAGCGTTCGATCGGCACGTTCTCGTCGGTGGCGCGCAGATTGGCGCGCGCGGCCGCCAGCGTCGGATTGTTGCGATAGGCCTCGAGCAGCGCTTCCTGCAGCGTATCTGCGGCAGCCGGTGGCGCGGCGAAGCAGACGGCCACCGCCGCCAGCAGCCCGTACTTGCGCCGGGCCATGATCAGAAACTCCACCTCTTCGGCGCTGCGAACTCCGAAAAGACCGGGATGCCGAGTTCCGCCACCGGCAACAGCGCGGCCGCGCCGCCGGCAACGCGTCCGACCGCCAGCCTCGTCACACCCTTGCTCGCCTGCCCGGTGACGATCCGGGCGTCCGGCGCCAGATGCGCGATCAGGGCCGCCGGCAGCTGCTCGACCGCGCCGTCCACCACCAGCAGCGTGTATCCGCTGCCCGGCACCTGCCCCTGCGCGCCCGCCACGGGGTCGATCAGGTCGAGGGAGCCGACCAGTGGCCGCAGCAGTTCCGCCATATATCCGCTGCCGCCATCGACCAGCAGCACGCGGTCGCCGGGCTTGGGCAGCGCTTCCTGCAGCATCATGCCCTGCGCAACCGGCGAGGCGAGCCAGCGCCCATTGTCCAGCGGCACCGCGCGGTCGACATAGGCGATGGCCGCGCGCCCTTGTGGCACGAACCGCTCGCGCGGGACCTCGCCCATGCGCCGCAGCACGAAGGCCGCATTGACGCCGCTGGGGCGCAGCTGGCTGTCGATCATCGCCCGCCGGGCGGTCCGATATTCAGCGTCGTGCCCGGTTGCAGGCCGGTCTTCCACCATCGTCACGTACAATCCCTCGTCCTCGCTCAGAGCATTAGGCGCAACGCGGCGACAGGCCAAGCGGTTTGGCCTCCCGCTCCGCCGTGCCTTCCGCAGTCACGGCTCCCCTGCGCGGGAAAGCGCGCCGGCGCGCCACCCTCCATCGATCAAGCGCCGACTGTGCTCGACGCCGGGGCTGGCGTGGCCCTGGCCCGCGACGCTAAAGCCGCTTGATGGAGCGGGAGCGAACCGAAGCCGAGATTGCGCGCGTGCCGTTCACCACGGTGCTCGCCAGCGTGGTCGGGCTGTGGCTGTGCTATTTCCTGCTGGCGACGCTCCGCGGCGATCTGCTGGATCTGGGCTTCGCGCAGGAAACGCTGTGGCGCCGCGCCCTTGCCTGCCTGGTGGGCATGGTGATCACGCTCGGCCTGTGGCTGGTGCTGCGGCTGTTCGATACCAGGCCGCTCTGGGCCAAGATCACCGCCGCCCTGCTGTTCTCGGTGCCGGTCGCCCTGGCGATCGCGCAATCCAACCAGATGATCTTCAAGGACCTGCAGGAACGGGTGTTCGACCGCGTGGCCGAACAGCGAGGCTTCAAGGTCCGGCGCAACGAAACGGGCGACCTGCTGGTCGACATCCCGGGTATGGCCGTGCCCGCCCCCACCCAGCCGGTGCGCGACGGCTGGGTGACCATCCGGGCCGAGCAATGGCTGGGCAATGGCTGGGACCAGCTGGTGGAGCTGCTGTTCGGCCGCTATTTCATGATGCTCGCCTGGTGCGCGCTCTACCTCGCCCTGCTCACCGGGGAGAAGGCCCGCGCGGCCGAGCGGCGCGAGGGCGATTACCGCCGCGCGGCCAAGGCGGCGGAGCTGCGCTCCCTGCGCTATCAGGTCAATCCGCACTTCCTGTTCAACACGCTCAATTCGCTGTCGGCGCTGGTGCTGACCGGGCGCACGCAGCAGGCGGAGAGGATGATCCAGACGATCTCCACCTTCTATCGCCGCAGCCTGGCGGAGGACCCCACGGCCGACGTGCCGCTGCGCGAGGAATTCGCGCTGCAGAAGCTCTATCTCGACATCGAGGAAGTGCGCTTCCCCCAGCGCCTGCGCCCCCGGTTCGAACTTCCGCCGGAACTCGGCCATGCACGGGTCCCAGGCATGATCCTGCAACCGCTGGTGGAGAACTCGGTCAAGCACGCGGTCGCCTCGTCCTCGCGCCAGGTCACCATCAATGTGTCCGCCCGCGCCGAATATGGGCGCCTGGTGCTCACCGTGGCCGATGATGGCGACGGACGGGGCGCGACCATGCCCAAGAGCGGCTTCGGCATCGGCCTAGCCAATGTGCGCGAGCGGCTCGAAGCCCGCTTCGGGGCGGAGGCGAGCATCGTCTCCGGCCCGGTGCCCGGCGGCTATGCGACCCACTTGCGGCTGCCTTTCGCCGGCCAGGAGGAACGGTCATGACGGGGAAGTCCGAAACGCCGCTGCGCACGCTTATCGTCGATGACGAGCCGCTGGCGATCGAGCGCATGCAGGTCCTGTGCGCGGAGCTCGACCAGCTCTCCGTCATCGGCACCGCCAGCGATGGCGAGGCCGCCCTGCGCCTCGCGGAAAAGCTGAAGCCCGATTTGCTGCTGCTCGACATGACGATGCCGGGCATGGACGGCCTCGCGGTCGCCCGCCAGCTGGCCCGGCGCGAGCGCCCGCCCGCGATCATCTTCGTCACCGCGCACGAGGATTTCGCGGTGCAGGCGTTCGACATCGAGGCGGTGGACTATGTGCTCAAGCCCGTCGGCACGGAACGGCTCGAACGCGCGGTGGACAGGGCGCTGGCCCGCTGCGAACGGGGCGGCGCCTCCACCGGGGACTGGCTGACCGAGTTCTGGATTCCCCACCGGTCCGAATTGCTCCGCATCGATGCCGACCAGGTCGAGCGGATCGACGCGGAGCGCGATTACGTGCGCCTGCGCGTCGGCCATGGCGGTGGAGAGGAGCGCAGCTATCTGCTGCTGCAGACCATCGCCGGGCTGGAAGGGCGGCTGGACCCGGACAAGTTCCTGCGCATCCACCGTTCCACCATCCTGCGCCGCGACCGCATCCACGGCCTGCGCCACGAAGGGCTCGGCGTGTGGTGCGTGGAGCTGCACAATGGCGAGATGCTGCGCATCGGGCGCACCTATCTGCGCAAGGTCAAGGCGATGGCCGGCCGCTGAGCCGCGCCGCACGCGCCCCTCGCCCCGCACCGGCCGAATCAGTCCGGCGCTGCCTTGAGCGAGCGCGGACAGGGGGGGGGCCGAACTGTCCGGCACGGCGGCCCCCGCGCGGGGCGCTCGGCAGAGAGGTGTCGGGCCCGTCACTCGCGCCAGGTCCACGTTCAAGCGGATCTCGCCGGATCGGCGCCCTCCTCAACCGCAACGCCCGAGCAGCATCACGCCGCGCGAGGCCGGGGTCGCTGCTGCCGGCTGGCCGCTGTCACGTGCGGCGCGCTCATCCGGCGGGCGGCGCGATAGCAGCGGACCTGATCGATCCGGGTGCGCATCGTGCCGTCTGGCGTGAACTTGCACACGCGCCACGCGGCGCGGTCCACCCGCTCCTGCAGCTCGGTCATGCCTACAGGGGTGGTCAGGTCGAGATCGGCATAGGGCACCGTCACCCACTGCGGTTCGGCCGATGCGGGAGCGGCAAGGGTGGCGGCGCCCAGCACGGCGGCGAACGCGGGCTTGATCATCATGGCGGATCTCCTGATGTCCCGCCACCCTGCCGGCCTCCGAACGCACGCGGGGCGGGGCGACACGGGAAATCTACCCGGCCGGGGCGACGGATCGCCCCGCCCTCGACCTCCGGCGCCGCCTCCGCGGCCGTGTTGCCGCGCCACCAGCAGCGTCCCGAACCCGTGGAAGCGCCGTCCGCCTCGACGAACGATGGACCGAGCGGGCACCTGCACCTTCCGAACTCCCGCCGCCAAGCCTCCGAGCACGCCTCCGCCCAGGGGCCCGCGCCCCCAATCACCGCCGATCCGCCAGCGTCAAACGGGCGAGCACCTGAGCGCCAACGTCGCGCCACACAGAAAAAGGGCGCCCACCCGGGGCGCCCCTTTCGAGCAGCAGCGATGGTCCGGCGGGATCAGCCGCCGAGCCGGTTCTGCCGCAGCAGGCTGGCGACCTGGACCTGGCTCTGCTGCATGGCGAGGCGGTAGCAAGCGCGCTCCGTGGCCCTTTCCCGCAGCGAGCGGCCGGCGCCAACCTCGCACACCTGGCGGGCCGCGCGACGCACGCGCTCCTCGAGCACGGCCTGGCCCTTCGCGCTTTCGAGATTGATGTCGGAATAGGTCACCATCCTGGAGCCCTCTTCGGCGAGGGCCGGAGCGGCGAAGGTGGACCCGGCGAGCAGCGCCGCGCTGGCGATGGCGAAAGTGACGGACTTGCTTCTCATGATATTGGGCTCCTCCCCTGAACAGGTGCGCCACGATCCTCCGGGTCTGCGCGGTGGAAGACCGCGGCGCAAAAACAGGTGTACCCCCGCCGGCCGCGGCGATCGCGTCGTTCTCGCCAGGCGCGCGCCAGGTTCCGACGAGCGGTTCGTCCCGCTGACCAACCGCCCGGCCGGGGCGGCGAAACGCTGTCCGCAACCGACGAGCGCCTTGGCGGTTGTCCGCCGAATGCCGTTGATCGTCGTTTTCCTGCTCGGCATCGGCAATTTCGCCGCGCATCATGCGGTGCTGCGCAGCCGCCATCCGGTTCTGGCGGAGCCCGCGGCGGCGCGGCTGGCGGGGCGAATCAGCCTGATCGCGGAGTTCGCCGTGCTGCTCGGCGCGCTGCTGCTGGTGGGCAACGGCTTCCACTGGTGGGTCTGGGCCTATGCCGGCTACAGCCTGTTCAACATGGCGGCGGCCTGGCTCATTGTGGCACGCCACATCTGAGGCGTTTCGGCGCGGGAACCGTGCGGCGGCACCGGCGCTCTTTGCCACATGAGCTCCAAGCGCGCGATCTGGCTGGTCAACAACGCCTCCAGTGGCAGCAACGACGAAGAGGCGCTCTCGGCACTGGAGCAGAGCTGCGGCCAGCACGGCTTCCACGTCGCCCACCGCACCATCTTCCCGGCGCAGGACCTGCCCACTCCCGCGATCCTCGACGCCGCCGGGATCGACCGGGTCGCCGTGTTCGCGGGCGACGGCACGATCAACACGCTTCTGGCGGCCCTGTCCGGTTGGAGCGGGGCGGTTCTGGTGCTGCCCGGCGGCACGATGAACCTGCTGTTTCGCCGCCTACACGGCGATCAGTCGCTGGACGAGGTGGTCGCCGCCGCCGCCGCCGGCCGGTCCGCGCTGACCCGGCCCGGAATCATCAAAAGCTCCCACGGCAACGCCTATGCGGGCATGCTCGCCGGGCCCGGAACGAGCTGGAACCGGGTGCGCGAAGCGATGCGCAAGACCGCAATCGTGGAGATGGCCGAAAACACCGTCGCCGCAATCCAGGAGACCATCGGCGGCGAGATGATCGCCTGCGTGGAACCGCCTCTCGGCCGCCCGGAGGGCTATCCGCTGCTGATGTTCAGCCCGGCGGCCGACGGCATCGAGGCCGCCGCGTTCCACGCCGAAACGCCCGGCGAATATCTGGAACAGGCCTGGGCCCTGCTCAAGCGCAACTTCCGCGAGGGGCCGCACGAGCGGCTCGGCGCCGCACCGGTGCTGCGCATCGCCAGCACGCAGGAAAAGCCGTTCGGCCTGCTGATCGACGGCGAGCCCGCCGAAGCGGGCGCAAGCGCTGAATTCACCTTCTCCAAATGCGAGGTCGACCTGGTTACGACATTGCCCGATGCGCTCTGAAACCCTGCTCTTCCACCTCTCCGACATCCACTTCGGGCTGGAGGATCGCCGCGCGCTGGATTGGGTCAAGCAGGAGATCGCCGAGCAGCGCCCGGACGCCGTGGCGATCACCGGCGACCTGACGATGAAGGCGCGGAGCCATGAATTCGCCGCGGCCTGCCGCTGGATCCAGTCGCTCGACGTGCCGGTCACGGTGGAGGTCGGCAATCACGACCTCCCCTATTTCAACCTGATCGAGCGGTTTTTCACGCCCTACAAGCGGTTCCGCGCGATCGAGAACCTGGTCGAACGCGAGCTCGATGTCCCCGGCCTCGCCATCGTGCCGCTGAAGACCGCGGTGCGCGCGCAGCCCCGGCTCAACTGGTCGAAGGGCTGGGTGACGGGCCGCGCGTTGAGGAAATGCCTCGCCGCGATCGACGCCTTGCCGGCGGGAGTGCAGGCGCTGGTCGCGGTCCACCACCCCTTGCGCGAAGTGGGCACGAAGGGAACCGCGCTCACCCGCGGCGGCCGCGATGCGCTGGCCGAACTGGCCCGCCGCCCGGTGCTCGGCGTGTTGAGCGGCCATGTCCACGACGCCTTCGACCTGGTCGAGGAAACGGTTGACGGACCTGTGCGGATGATCGGCGCGGGCACCCTGTCGCAGCGCGTTCGCTCCACCCCGCCGAGCTTCAACGAGCTGCGCTGGGACGGTACCCGCCTGAAAGTCTGCGTCCGCAATCTGCAAGACGCGGAGACCGGGGCCATGCAGATCGACGACGTCCCCGAAAACGCGATGCCGCCCCGCCAGCCGGGCGAGCCCGTCGCGCCGATCAACCAGGTGCCGCACACCGACCCGCCGGTGCATTGAACTATGAGGAGCCTGCGCCCCGAGACCGCCTTCTGCGCCCTTCTGCTCCTTGCGTCCTGTGCCTCGGTGAAACCCCGCAGCACCGGGCAGGCGGCCTTTGTCGACGCGGCTGCGCAGGAGGGCCTTGCTCTGCGCGAGAGATATGGCGCCGCCGCCTGCACGGGACGACCTGCCATCCACGTTCTGAGCAAGGCGCTCCATCATACCGGCTTCGTCGCCAGCCAGATGGCCTGTCGGGATGCGGCCGGTGTCTGGCACCAGTCGCTGGTGGCGGAGACGGTGCCCGGCTTGCTCGACGTGCCGCGCGCGCTCGATGCGAACAGCGAACGGGCACTTCCCCCTGTTGATTCGCTCGCGCTGGATCGGTTGATCGCATCCGATGCGCTTTACGAGCAGTCGGACAACCCCAACGAACAGAGCGTGGGCGTCGGCGCGACCTACCACACGATGGAGGTGACCGGCCCCAACGGGCCCTACACTATCGACTGGGTGGGGCACCTCGACGGACCGGCGGGCCAGGTGGCCGATCTGATCATGGGCGGCGCCTGATAGCCCAGGTCGCTGCTGAAAGCTTCGCCGACCCCGCAACGAGAAAGGGCGGCCCCGCAGGACCGCCCCTCTCTTGCCCGCCGCTGAGCGCGTAAATCAGCGCTTCGAGAACTGGAAGCTGCGACGCGCCTTGGCGCGGCCGTACTTCTTGCGCTCGACCACGCGCGGGTCGCGGGTCAGGAAGCCGGCAGTTTTGACCATGCTGCGCAGCGCCGGCTCGAACTTCGACAGCGCCTGCGCGATGCCGTGCTTCACCGCGCCGGCCTGGCCGGAGAGGCCGCCGCCCTTCACGGTGCAGACCACGTCGTACTGGCCCTCGCGCTCGGCGACCTGGAACGGCTGGTTGATGACGAGGCGCAGCGTAGGCCGCGCGAAGTAGACCGCCTGGTCGCGCCCGTTGACGGTGACGGTGCCGTTGCCCGGCCTGATCCACACGCGGGCAACCGCATCCTTGCGGCGGCCGGTGGCATAGGCGCGGCCCTGCGCGTCGAGCTCCTGCTCGCGGATCGGGGCGGGCGGGCCGCCGCGCGGCGGGGCCGGAACGGCGCCGTCGGTCGCATCCGCACCAGCGGTCGTGTTGCCGGCGATGGTCCCGAGATCGGCGAGATCGGTCACGGTATCGGTGGTGTCGGCCATTACTTGGCAGCCTTGTTCTTGCGGTTCATCGAAGCGACGTCGAGCGTGGCGGGCTGCTGCCCGTCGTGCGGATGCTCGGTGCCGGCGTACAGGTGCAGCGCCTTCATCTGCTGGCGCCCGAGCGGCCCGCGCGGAACCATCCGCTCCACGGCCTTCTCCAGCACGCGCTCGGGGAAGCGCCCGTCCAGCACCTTGTCGGCGGTGACCGCCTTGATCCCGCCCGCATAGCCGGTGTGCTTGTAGTAGGTCTTTTCCTTCAGCTTGTTGCCGGTGAAGCGGACCTTGTCGGCGTTGATGACGACCACGTGGTCGCCGCAATCGACATGCGGGGTGTAGCTCGGCTTGTGCTTGCCGCGCAGGATATTGGCGACCATCGCGGCGAGGCGGCCGACGACCAGCCCTTCGGCATCGATCAGGTGCCAGTTCTTCTCGACCTCGGCCGGCCTGACCGACCGGGTTTGCTTGCTGAGCGCCTTCATGGCTGCGACACGTCCCTAAACTTGGTGCTGAGTTGCGCTTGCGCCGCAATCCGGTCTCCCGGTCGGGCGCGAAGAGCGCGCCATCTGTGCGGCAGAGGCCCGCAAGTCAAGCAAAACCGCGCCTTAGCCGAGAGGTAACATCATACCGCGGCCCAAATCGGGTCAGCCGTGCGGCACAAGAGTCCAGTTCTCGGCCGTCCGCCGATGCACGCCGTCGAGCTGGGTCACCACCTCGCGCAGGGCGCTGCGCATCAGCCCGGTGCCGGGCGTCTCCTCGGCCGTGTAGAGAACGCTCACCTGTCCCTGCGCACCGCCGGGCAGGTCGAAGGTACGGGTGGCGCTGTCGCGCTCGGCCAGCGGAGCGAACAGGTCGATCGGCAACGCGCTGACCAGCACCTCGGACTGGACATGGACCGCGCTGGCGAACCGGGCCGCATCCGCCTCCTCCGGCAATCCCAGCCGCGCGACCCGGGTGAGCACCTCCTGCACCGCCTGCTCGAGCTGCTGCGGCGCCCTGTAGTCGGAAAGGCCGGCGATCAGTCCGTCCGTGTCGAGCGTGAGCGGAAACAGGGTGCGCTCCACCCGCTGGCGTTCGAGGTCGGCGAATTCGGCCAGCGCCTCGGGCGCCTCCACCTCCACGCCGACCTGCTCTCCCTCCACCCAATAGCCGCCCTCGCGCTGCTGGAAGTGGACGGCGAAGCTGCGGCTCACCCGGAAGCGCGCCCCGCCGGCCAGCGATCGTTCGAGCCGGCGCGTATAGATCATCGGCTCCGACGGCGGAGCAAAGGCGCGGCGAGGCGCTTGCGCCCTCAGCGGCAGCGCGCAGAACCCCGGCGCCAGCAGCGCGAAACCGGCCGCCCGCAACACGCCGCGCCGGTCACGCTCCATCGCGTGCCTCGCTCCCCCGGACCAGCAAGGCCAGCCACGCCGCTGTCGCCGGGCTCGCCGCATCGGCCTTCCACCCGGTGATCGCGGGCGTGTCATAGGGGTGGATCTCGGCCAGCCGCCCGGCCGCCCGGTCGAGCAGCGCAGCGTCGGTCTTGAACAGCACCCCGACCTCCTGCGATTCGCCGCGCTCGCCCTGCCACACATAGAGTGCGCGCATCGGCGGCAGGATGTTGGCGCAGGCGACCAGCCCCTCGTCCAGCAATGTCCCCGCTGCCGCGGCGGCGCTCTCCGAATCGGCGAACGGGCACCAGATCAGCGCGGGGCCCTGCGCGGCCCCCGTCGCAGGAGCGGGCGCGCTCATGCCCGCCGGCCCACCGCATGCGCGCCCCAGGCGGTGGCGGCCACCACCAGCGCCCCCACCAGCTGGTGCAGAACGGCGATCCACAGCGCCACGCCCGTCAGCACCGTGGCGATCCCCAGCAGGACCTGCGTGCCGAACGCCGCATGAATCGCGATTGAGGCCGGGCGGTCACCGGCGGCGCGGGCCTTGCGCGCCAGCACGATCAGCACCGCGACCACCACCCAGGCCCACCAGCGATGGAGGAAGTGCAACAGGAACGGATCGTTGGCGAGCGTCCACGCCACGCCTCGCGACCAGCCAACTTCCGGCACGAAGCGCCCCTGCATCAGCGGCCAGCTATCGGAAGCGAGCCCCGCATTCAGCCCCGCGACCCATGCGCCCAGCAGCAGCTGCACGAGCAGCACGCCGCCCACCAGCACCGCCACCGGCCGCAGCCGGGCGGGCTTCGCGCCGTCCCGCTCGCCGAGCAGGTCGAGAGCCGTCCACACCAGCCCGGCGAGGATCACCAGCGCGGTCAGCAGGTGGACGGCGAGGCGGTGGTGGCTGACGTCGGTCCGCTCCGCCAGTCCGGAGGTTACCATCCACCAGCCGAACACGCCCTGCAGCCCACCCAGCGCCAGCAGCGCCACCAGCCGCCCGCGATATCCGCGAGGGATCGCCCCGCGAATCCAGAACCACGCCAGCGGCAGCGCGAAGGCGAGGCCGATCAGCCGCCCGAGCAGCCGGTGCAGCCATTCCCAAAAATAGATGAACTTGTAATCCGCCAGCGTCATGCCCGCCGGCCCGTTGATCTGCGTGTATTCGGGAATCTGCCGATAGGCGGCGAACTCCGCTTCCCACTGCGCTTCCGTCAACGGCGGGATCGCGCCTGTCACCGGCTTCCATTCGGTGATGGACAGCCCGCTTTCGGTCAGCCGGGTGATGCCTCCCACGAAGATCATCAGCACCACGAGCGCCGCGACCGCAAGCAGCCAACGAGCAATCGCAGCCGGACGCACCGGCTTCGCGCGTGGGGTACTATCCCCCGCCAAACCCTCAATGTGCGCGACCATTACGGAGCCCATTGTGCGCCGCCCGCCGGGGATTCGCAAGGTTCCTGATCTTACGAAGGCCAGTCTGCAGCGAAAGAAGCGATGCCCCCTTGCGCCATGATACACCATCACATAGATGGAGGCTATGGCAACGACGACACCGCACAGGCGAGGGCGACTCGATGGGCTCGGCATCGTGTTGTCGGGCCTGTGCGCTGTCCATTGCCTCCTCGGCCTGATCGTCGTGGCGGGGCTGGGGCTGGGCGGCGGGCTGCTGCTGGCGCCGGCGATCCATCGCGTCGGGCTGCTGCTGGCGACCGTGCTCGCCGCGCTCGCCATCGGCGTCGGCGCGCTGCGCCACAGGCGGCCGCTGCCGCTCGGCGTCGCGGCCGTGGGCCTCGGCTTCATGGCCGGCGCGCTCCTCGTCGGGCACGGGCTGGCCGAGGCGGCGCTGACCGTGATCGGCGTGATCCTGGTGGCGGCGGGGCACGTGCTCAACTTGCGCCTCGCCTGAGGCACGCTATCTCGCGCGGATCATGCAACAGACCGCCCCCGACACCACACCTGCCCGCACCCTCATCGTCAATGGCGAGACCCGCCGCTCCTCTGCGGCCTTCATCGCCGATCTCGTGCGCGAATTGTCGCTCGCGCCGGAAAAGGTCGCCGTCGAGCGCAACGGCACGATCGTGCCACGCTCCACACTGGCCGACGCGCCCCTCGCGGAGGGCGATGTGCTGGAAATCGTGCACTTCGTCGGCGGCGGGGACCACCCGGCTACGCAGGCGGCGGACGATGACAGCTGGACGGTCGCCGGGCACCGCTTCCGCTCGCGCCTGATCGTCGGCACCGGCAAGTACAAGGACTTCGCCCAGAACGCCGCCGCGCTCGCCGCCAGCGGGGCGGAGATCGTCACCGTCGCGGTCCGGCGCGTCAACGTCTCCGACCCCAGCGCGCCGATGCTGACCGACTTCATCGATCCCAAGGCGGTCACCTACCTCCCCAACACCGCCGGCTGCTTCACCGCCGACGAGGCCGTGCGCACGCTGCGCCTCGCGCGCGAGGCGGGCGGCTGGGACCTCGTCAAGCTGGAGGTGCTGGGCGAGGCCAAGACCCTCTACCCCGACATGCGCGAGACCCTGCGCGCCACCGAGACGCTGGCAGCCGAAGGCTTCAAGCCGATGGTCTACTGCACCGACGACCCCATCGCCGCGCGCCAGCTGGAGGAAGCCGGCGCGGTCGCGATCATGCCGCTCGGCGCCCCGATCGGCTCGGGCCTCGGCATCCAGAACCGCGTCACCATTCGCCTGATCGTGGAAGGCGCGAAGGTCCCGGTGCTGGTCGATGCGGGCGTCGGCACGGCCAGCGACGCCGCCGTGGCGATGGAACTCGGCTGCGACGGCGTGCTGATGAACACCGCCATTGCCGAGGCGAAGGACCCGGTGCGCATGGCCCGCGCCATGAAGCTGGCGGTGGAGGCGGGCCGCGAAGCCTATCGCGCCGGGCGCATGGCCACCCGCCGCTATGCCGACCCGTCGAGCCCGCTCGCCGGCCTGATCTGACCCGTCCTCCCGGCCCGGAGCGGTTCGCGATCCTGCGGCGCCGCTCTCCCTTGCTGTTCCCCGGCTTCCCTGCGGCGGCAGGCGATTGACCGGGCCGAACCGGCCTTTCCGCCCGCTCCCAAAGCGCCCTAGGCACTTCTGCGAGGCACCCTTAGCGGCGTTCTTAACCCGCGCCCCGATAGAGCCTGCCGCGATCGAGGGGTAGGACATGGCCGGACCGGGCACCGCATTGTTGAAAGTCGCGGAGCTGGCCGAGTTCGCCGGCTTCGCGCCAGAGGAGCAGCGCTATATCGAAGATGCGCTCGATCTCGCCCTGGGGCGGGCCGCGCCGCGCGAGAGCTTGCAGGCCCACGCCGCACCCGCGCTGCGCGACCGCGAGCTCGCCTATCGCGAGCTGCGCGCCCTGCGCTACGCGGTGCCGGCCCCCGGCTGCCGTTCTGCGCTGGAGGGCTTCATGGGCGCTCTCCTCCGGGCGAGCGCGCACGACCTCGCCTGCGAGGGCCTGGGCAGCTTCGGCTCCTACCGCTTCCTGTACGAACGGCTGCTGGGTGCCCGCGCGCGGCCGTGGCTGCCGAGCGCCTTCTGCGCCGCGTCCGTCCTGCCGCAAATCCGCCCCGACCGGCGCAAGGCCCTGCTGCAGAGCCTCACCGAAACCGCCGCCCTGGCCCCCGCCTGGTCGACCAGCGAGCCCAGCTTCTACCCCGGCAGCCTCGCCGCCGAACCCGCCTGACGCCTCAGCGGGAGTACAGCGCCTCCAGCCGCTCGCCATAGCGCTCGCGGATCTTGTGGCGGCGGATCTTCAGGCTCGGCGTCATCTCGCCATTGGCGATGGCAAAGGGCTCGTCGGCGAGGATGAAGCGCCGCACCCGCTCCACCACCGACAGGTCCTGGTTGACCCGGTCCACCGCTTCCCGAACCGCCGCGCGAAACTCCGACCGCTCCTTCAGGCGCGCCAGCTCGGCCGCCGCGCCGCCGTGCCGCGCCGCCCATTCCGCCGCCCACTCCGCATCGGGCACGATCAGCGCCACCACGTAAGGCTGCTGCTCGCCATGGATCATCGCCTGCGCGATCTCCGGCTGCATCGTCAGCATGCCCTCGACCTTCTGCGGGGCGATGTTGTCGCCCTTGTCGTTGACGATCATGTCCTTCTTGCGGTCGGTGATCACCACCCGCCCGCGCTCGTCGAGGTGCCCGATATCGCCGGTGTGCAGCCAGCCGTCCCGCAGCACGCGGGCGGTCTCCGCCTCGTTGCGCCAGTATCCCTTCATCACCAGCTCGCCGCGCACCAGCAGCTCGCCATCCTCGGCCACGCGCACCTCGTTCCCCTTCAGCGGCGGGCCGACCGTGTCCATCTTGATGTGCGCGCTGGGATAGTTGCAGCTGATCACCGGCGCCGCCTCGGTCTGGCCATAGCCCTGCAGCACCGTCAGCCCGACCGCCTGGAAGAACCGCCCGACCTCCGGGTTGAGCGGCGCCCCGCCGGAGATCAGCGCCTTCACCCGCCCGCCGAAGCGCGCGCGGATCTTCGGCCGCAGCGTCCGCTCCAGCACCGCGTCGAGCACGAGGTCGCCCGGCCGCCAGCGCCCCCGCGCCCGGCGCGCATTCAGCGCCACCGCCCGGCGCAGCAGCAAAGTGGCGAGGCGGCCCTGCTTCTCCACCTGCTTGGTGATCCGCGTGCGCAGCACCTCGAACAGGCGCGGCACCACCACCATGATGGTCGGCCGCACCTCCTCCATGTTGCCAGCCAGCTTCTCCAGCCCCTCGGCGTACCAGATCTCCGCGCCCAGCCCGATCGGCAGGAGCTGTCCGGCCGTGTGCTCATAGGCATGGCTCAGCGGCAGGAAGGAGAGGAACCGCTCGCGGTCCCACCCGAAATCGCCCACCAGCGCCGTCGCCGCGCCCTCGATATTGGCGAGCAGCGCGCCGTGGTGCAGCATCACCCCGCGCGGCGCCCCGCCCGTGCCGCTGGTGTAGATGATGCAGGCGACATCGCCGCGCCCCACGCCGGCCAGCCGCCGCTCCACCGCCGCCCGCGCCGCCGCCGCATCGCCGCGCAGCAGGTCGCTCCATTGGTGCCGCGCCAGCGGCAGGTCGCCGCCAGCCTCGAACGGCTCGATGCCGATCAGGTGCTCGGCCGTGCCGACCCGGCGGATCGCCTCCACCAGCGGCCCGGCCAGCTTTCCGTCGGAGACGATCACCGCCCGCGCCCCGCTATCGCCCAGCACGTGGACATGGTCGCGCGCAGTGTTGGTTGTGTAGGCCGGGGTGGTGATGCAGCCCGCCGCCATGATCGCGAGATCGGCGATGCACCAGGCCGGGCGGTTCTCCGATACCAGCAGCACCCGGTCGCCCTCGACCAGCCCCAGGCCCCTCAGCCCCTCCGCCAGCAGGCAGACCTTGTCCGCCACCTCGCGCCAGCTTTGCGAGCGCCATTCACCCTCGCGCCTGGCGACGAGGAACGGCGCATCCCCGAGCGCGTCGGCGCGGTCGAGGAACAGGCGCACGAGGCTCGTCGCGGCCGCGAAATCGCCGAGCTGCACCTTGCGCCCCCTTTCCCTCGGGCGACGCCTGCCTGCGCCAACCCACGGGCAAGGGAACTAGGCGAGCGCCACTCCCCGGGCAAGGTCGCGCAAGCCACAGGGGCAAGCCGCCCGCCCCTCAACAGTGACCCGCTCGCCCGGCCACACGGACGCAGCGCCGCGGTCCCGCGCTCCCGCTCCGCCGACCCCCGTTCCTCGCCCTTATTGCCCGATGGCCGCACCCTCGCTGCGCGGATCGGCCGCGCCGACCCATCCGCCCTCGCCCAGAAGCGCCGCATTGGCCTTCAGCGGCAAGGCCCGCGCCTCCACCTCCGCATGGCCGAGCGCGCGCAGCTGCGGCACCATCGCCTCCAGCGCGGAGCCCTCCTCCACAACCACCGTCCCGCCGGGCGAGAACAGCACCGGCAGCGCCAGCGCCTCCTGCGCATCCAGCCCGAAATCGATCATCCCGATCAGCGCCCGCGCCACCTGCACCGGGATCGTCGCGCCCCCGGCGGCGCCCACCGCCATCACCAGCCGCCCGTCGGGGCCATAGACCACCGTCGGCGCCATCGAGCTGCGCGGCCGCTTGCCGCCCTCCACCCGGTTGGCCACCGGCCGCCCGTCGCGCGCGGGCACGAAGCTGAAATCGGTCAGCTCGTTGTTGAGATAGAACCCGCCGGTCACGATCCCCGACCCGAACGCCCCCTCGATGGTCGAGGTGTAGCTGATTGCCCCGCCGTCGGCGTCGATGGCGACGATGTGCGAGGTGCCGCTCTCCTCGGGCTCCGCGCCATCGGCCAGCGCGGGCGCGCCGGGCACCGCGCCCGCCGCCACCGTGGCCATGGTCTCGTCGGGAGAGATCAGCGCCCCCCGGCTCGCCAGATAATCCGCGTCAATCAGCCCCGGCACCGGCACCGGCACATAGGCCGGATCGGCGAGGTAGAGTTCCCGGTCGGCATAGGCCAGCCGCTGCGACTCGGCGAACAGGTGCCAGAAGGTCGGCGATTGCGGCCCCAGTGCCGAGAGGTCGAAGCGCTCCAGCTGCTTCAGCACCGCATAGACCGTCGTCGCACCGGAAGACGGCGGCCCCATCCCGCAGATCCGGTACGCGCGATAGAGCCCGCACACCGGCGCCCGCGCCGCCGCCTCGTAGGTGGTGATGTCCGCCGCATTCATCGCCCTCCCGCGCGGAGTTGCCGCCGCCACCTCGCGCGCCAGTTCCGCCGCCGCCGGCCCGCGATAGAACGCAGCCGGTCCCTCGCGCGCGATCCGCTCCAGCGTGTCCGCCAGCGCCTTGTTGCGCACCAGGGTGCCGACCGGCAGCACTTCGCCGGCCGCGTCGAAGAACAGCGCCCGCCCATCCGCATCGTGCGCCGCCCGGTCGCGATTGCCCCCGGCGGACTGCACGAAGCGCGGGCTCAGGCGCCAGCCATCCCGGGCCAACGCGATGGCCGGCGCGAACAGAGCGCTCCACTCCAGCCGCCCGTGCCGCTCATGCGCCAGAGCGGCGAGGGCGATGTTGCCGGGCACCCCGACGCTGAGACCGCTCAGCACCGCCTCGCCGAAGCCGAGGGGTGCGCCATCGGGCCCCAGGAACCAGTCCGGCCCCGCGCCCGCCGGTGCGGTCTCGCGCCCGTCGATCGTCTCGACCGCGCCGCCGGGCGTGGCCCGCACATAGAACCCGCCGCCGCCGATGCCGGAGCTCTGCGGCTCCACCACACTCAGCGCCAGCATCGTGGCGATGGCCGCGTCGGTGGCGCTGCCGCCCTGCCGCAGCATCGCCGCACCGGCCTCGGCCGCCCGCGGATCGGCCGCGCTGACCAGACCCGCCGCGCGCTGTCCCGGCGGCGCTGCGGGCGCGGAGGCGGGCGCCGGTGCGGCAACCGGGTCGGCAAGCGAAGCGCAGGCGCCGAGCAGCAGGGGCGCGGCGCACAGGAGGAGACGGTGGAGCATGGCTCCTTCCGCTATTCGCTCCCGACCGCCTCTGCAATGTCGCGGAAGCCGTCGCGGAACATCAGGCGCTCCAGCCCGGCGGTGATCGCGCGCGCGATCCGCGGCCCCTGATAGACCATCGCGCTGTAAAGCTGCACCAGGCTCGCCCCCGCACGGATGCGCTGCCAGGCATCCTCGGCGCTGGCGATCCCGCCCACGCCGACAAGGGGCAGCGCGCCGCCGGTCGCCCGGCGAAAATCGCGCAGCCGCTCCAGCGCCAGCGGAGCCAGCGGAGCGCCGGAAAGCCCGCCCGCCTCGCCCGCATGGCGCGAGGACAGCGCGGGCCGCGCGATCGTCGTGTTGGAGACGATCAGCGCCCCCAGCTTGCGGTCCATCGCGATCCGCGCAATCGCCTCCACATCCGCCGGCTGCAGGTCCGGCGCGACCTTGAGGAACACCGGCGGCAGGCCCCGCGCCCCGCCCGACTCGCTCCCCCGCGCCTCCAGCACCGCGTCGAGCAGCGCCGCCAGCGCGCTCGGATCCTGCAACGCCCGCAGCCCCGGCGTATTCGGGCTCGACACGTTCACCGCGAGGTAGGAGGCGAGCGGCGCCATGATCCGCGCCATCGCGGCATAATCGGCGATCCAGTCCGGCGAATCCTTGTTGGCGCCGATATTCACGCCCACGACCCCGCCGCGCGCCCCTTGCCCCTGTGCCCGCGCCCGCAGCCGCGCCGCCGCCGCCTCCGCCCCGCCATTGTTGAACCCCATGCGGTTGATCACCGCCCGATCCTCGCGCAGCCGGAACAGCCGCGGGCGCGGATTGCCCCGCTGCGGCCGCGGCGTGATCGAGCCCACCTCCGCGAAGCCGAAGCCCAGTCGCAGCATCGCGTCGGGCACCTTGGCATCCTTGTCGAACCCGGCCGCCATTCCCAGCGGGTTGGGGAAAGCGATGCCCGCCACCTCCACCGCCAACGCCCCCGGCATGGTCGCTGGCGCCGGCCCGGGAGGCATCAGCCGCAGCGCGCGGATGGTCAGGCGATGCGCATCCTCGGGCTCGAGGGCGAACAGGGCGGGAGTCAGCAGGCGGTACAACATCGGCGGCCGGCCTATGGCAGCGGGAGCCGCCGCTGTCGACGTGCCTTCATCCGTTCCTGTTGCGTTCTTGCGACAGTTTCTGCCGAAACGGCTTTTTCCACCTCGTTCGTGTCGCGTTCTTACAAGTCCGTCGAAAACGAATCGGTTAGTGAGGGCCTGCGACCCGAAGGGCTCGAGGCAGCAATGCATCGGGTTCTCGACTTGAGAGGGGCGGTTGTGCATCCGTGCACAGCCGCCCTCTTTTTATCCCCACACCCTTTCTTCCGCGGCCCGTCGACCGGAAAGCGGCTGCGATCGCCTCCCCAGCCGAGCGCGCTGCCGATCCGGCACCCCCCCGGTGCCCGGCCGGTTCCCCCTCCCGCCTGCTAACGACTCGCAACAGGTGCTTGGGCGTTGAAAGCCGGCCGCGTCCGACCTAGCTGAAATCCAACCAATTCGCTCCGAATAGCTTCGAAGGTCCCGCCGTGCGCCTGTCCAACCTTGCCGATTACGCGGTCGTCGCGATGAGCGCCGCCGCGCGCCATGGCGCCGCCGCGCGGTTCAGCGCCGCCCAGCTCGCTGGCGAAACCGGCCTGCCGCTGCCCACCGTGCAGAAGCTGGCGGGCAAGCTGGTCGTCGCCGGCCTGCTGCGCTCGGCGCGGGGGCAGCAGGGCGGGCTGCAACTCGCCCGCCCCGCCGACACGATCACGCTGGCCGAGATCGTCGAGGCGGTGGAGGGCCCCATCGCGCTCACCACCTGCGTCGATGCCGCGCGCGACGATTGCGCGCTGGAGGGGAGCTGCGCCGTCCGCCCGCACTGGGGCGTGGTCAACGATGCGCTGCGCGGCGCACTCGCGGAGGTGCCGCTGACGCGCCTCGCGCAACTGGAGGTGCCGGCATGAACGAGGACCTGAAGATCGAAAACGCCGACATCCGCGACCGCCCCATGGACGAGGCCGCGCACGAAGCCGCCGCCCGCGCCGCCGACTACGAGCACGGCTGGTCCAGCGCAATCGAGACCGAATACGCGCCCAAGGGCCTGTCCGAAGACACCGTCCGCTTCATCAGCGCCAAGAAAGGCGAGCCCGAATGGATGCTCGACTGGCGCCTGAAGGCCTTCCGCCTGTGGCAGCAGATGGAGGAGCCCAACTGGGCCAAGATCGGCTACCCCCAGATCGACTACCAGAACGCCTATTACTACGCCGCACCCAAGCAGAAGCCGACGCTCGCCTCGCTCGACGAGCTCGATCCCGACATCAAGGCGGTCTACGACAAGCTCGGCATCCCCATCGCGGAGCAGGAAGTGCTCGCCGGGGTGGAAGGCGCGCGCAAGGTCGCGGTGGACGCGGTGTTCGACAGCGTCTCCGTCGCCACCACCTTCCGCAAGGAGCTGGAGGCCGCCGGCGTCATCTTCCGCTCCATCTCCGAGGCGATCCGCGAATACCCGGACCTCGTCCGCAAGTGGCTCGGCCGCGTCGTGCCCCAGCGCGACAATTACTTCGCCACGCTCAACAGCGCGGTCTTCTCCGACGGCACCTTCGTCTACATCCCCGAAGGCGTGCGCTGCCCGATGGAGCTCTCGACCTATTTCCGCATCAACGCCGAGAATACCGGCCAGTTCGAGCGCACGCTCATCATCGCCGAGAAGGGCAGCTACGTCAGCTACCTCGAAGGCTGCACCGCCCCCCAGCGCGACGAGAACCAGCTCCACGCCGCCGTGGTCGAACTGGTCGCGCTCGAAGATGCCGAGATCAAGTACTCCACCGTCCAGAACTGGTACCCGGGCGATGCCGAGGGCAAGGGCGGCATCTACAACTTCGTCACCAAGCGTGGCCTGTGCCAGGGCGCCCGCTCCAAGATCAGCTGGACGCAGGTCGAAACCGGCAGTGCGGTGACGTGGAAGTACCCGTCCTGCGTGCTCAATGGCGAGGACAGCGTGGGCGAGTTCTACTCGGTCGCCGTCACCAACAACCACCAGCAGGCCGACACCGGCACCAAGATGATCCACAACGGCAAGGGCAGCCGCTCCACGATCATCTCCAAGGGCATCAGCGCCGGCAAGTCGAACAACACCTATCGCGGCCTCGTCCGCGTGGCCGCCAATGCCGACGATGTGCGCAACTTCACCCAGTGCGACTCGCTGCTACTGGGCAGCCAATGCGGCGCCCACACCGTCCCCTATATCGAGGTGAAGAACCCCAGTGCCCAGATCGAGCACGAGGCCACCACCAGCAAGATCAGCGACGACCAGCTCTTCTACGCCATGCAGCGCGGCCTCAGCCAGGAAGACGCCGTCGCCCTGATCGTCAACGGCTTCGCCAAGGAAGTGCTGAAAGAGCTGCCGATGGAGTTCGCCGTTGAAGCACAGAAGCTGCTGGCGATCAGCCTTGAAGGTTCCGTCGGATGACCCCGACCGAAACCGCAAAACGCACCAACTCCCCTCCCCTTCAGGGGAGGGGCCGGGGGTGGGGGCTCTCCGCCAACATTCTCGCCGAACTGAAGCGCCGCGCACGCGAGATGCGCGGGCGGCCAACCGAACCGGAAAAGCGCCTGTGGAGCCATCTCGCGAACAGCCAGCTGCGCGGTCTCAAGTTCCGCCGCCAGGAAGTGATCGGCCGCGCGATCGTGGATTTCTACTGCCCCGCCGCGAAGCTGGTGGTCGAAGTCGACGGAGAGACCCACGCCGATCCTGCCCGCGACGCGCTGCGCGACGCCGATCTGCGCGAGTTCGGACTGCGCGTGCTGCACGTCACCAACGCGGATGTCAGGGACAACACCGAGGGCGTGGCGGTGATCGCCGATGCGCTTGGGAATGCCGTCGATCCCTACCCCAACCCCTCCCCTGAAAGGGAGGGGCTTGTCGCCGCAACGACGTGGAACCTCCTCTCCGTCGTCGAGGCGACTGACCGATGACTGACCGCAAAACCCTCCACCTCCGCCCCGCCGGTGAGCAGCCCACCGCCGCCGCCATCAAGAAAAAGGGCCGCGGCTGGGAGATTTCGGAAAAGCGCCTCGACGCGCTGCACGAGCGCGCCCGCGACATGCGCCGCCACTCCAGCCCTGCGCACAAGGCGCTGGCCGAGCGCTTCGCCACGGCCAATCTTGGCCGCTACACCTTCACCCGCTACGCCGTGATCGGCTCGGCCATCGTCGACTTCAACTGCCACCTCCTCGGCATGGCCATCGCCATCGACGAGAGCGACCAGCCCGATCCGATCGCCACCCGCCGCGACAAGAGCCTGGAGGCGGTCGGCATCCGCGTCATGCGGATCAAGGCCAGCGACATCCTCGAAAACATCGACGCGGTGCTCGCCCGCATCACCGCCGGCATGCGCTCGCGCGTCGCCGACAAGCGCGAGGCGGCACAGGCCCACAAGGCCGCCAACCCGCGCCAATCCTATTCACGGCAAAGGCCGGAGAGACGAAACAATGCTCGCGATTGACAACCTCCACGCCGAAATCGACGGCAAGCCCATCCTTCAGGGCCTCACGCTCAACGTGAATGCGGGCGAGATCCACGCCATCATGGGCCCCAACGGCGCCGGCAAGTCCACGCTCGCCTACGTCCTCGGCGGCCGCCCCGGCTACGAGGTCACGGCCGGCTCCGTCAGCTTCAACGGCCAGGACCTGCTCGCCCTCGAACCGCACGAGCGCGCCGCCGCCGGCCTGTTCCTCGGGTTCCAGTACCCGGTGGAGATCCCCGGCGTCTCCAACCTCCAGTTCCTGCGCGAAGCCCTGAACGCCCAGCGCAAGGCGCGCGGCGAAGAACCGCTGTCCGGGGCTGAGTTCCTCAAGCTCGCCCGCGAAAAGGCCGGGCTGCTCAAGCTCGACATGGACATGCTCAAGCGCAACGTGAATGTCGGCTTCTCCGGCGGCGAGAAAAAGCGCGCCGAGATGGTGCAGATGGGCATCCTCGACCCCGCCTTCTCCGTGCTGGACGAAACCGATTCCGGCCTCGACATCGACGCGCTGCGCATCGTGGGCGAGGGCATCAACGCCATCATGCGGCAGCCAGAGAAGGCGGTGCTCCTCATCACCCACTACCAGCGCCTGCTCGACTACGTCCGGCCGGACCACGTCCACATCCTCGCCCGCGGCCGCATCGTCACCAGCGGCGGCCCCGACCTCGCCCTGACGCTCGAGCGCGAGGGCTACGAGGCGGTGGCCGCATGACCGAGCTCAAGCTCCCCACGCTCCGGGACGAGGAATGGCGCTACGCCGATGCCGGCGCGCTCGAACGCTTCGCTCCCGCCAGCTTCGACCAATGGCGCGACATCGAAGTGGTTGCAGGTGAAACCATGTGCGAGTGCCTGGTCCTCGATGGCAGCGAGCCAGAGCTGCGCCGCCTGCGGATCAAGGTCGGTGAGCGCGCCCGGGCCGAGCTTTTCGTGGTCAATGCGGGCGCCGACTACACACGATGCGAGGTCGTTGTGCACCTGATGCAAGGCGCGCATTTCCAGTTCGGCGGCGTCACCATCGGCGGCGGAGAGGCGACTCGTGAATTCGTCACCCGCCTCGCCCATGCGCATCCCGACGCGACGAGCGAGCAGACCATCCGGGCGGTCCATTGGGGCCGCGCCACCGGCAATTTCCTCGGCCGCATCGAAGTCGCCCGCCACGCGCAGAAGACCGACGCCGCGCAGGATTTCAAGGGCCTGATCCTCGAACGCGGCGCCAGCACCAACGCCAAGCCGGAATTGGAGATCTTCGCCGACGACGTGAAGTGCGCCCACGGCGCCGCCATCGGCCAGATGGACGAGCAGGCGCGCTACTACATGGCCGCGCGCGGCATCCCGCCCGAGACCGCCAAGAAGCTCCTCGTCCGCGCCTTCATCGCCGACGCCTTCGTCGCCCTCCCTGACGAAGCCGAGCAGGAGCGCCTGATGAACGCGGCCCTCGCCGCGCTGGGGGACACTCTGTGAACGAGCACGACGCGAACCTCCGCTCCCGCGAGGCGCAGCTCGCCAATGCGAGCGCCGGCCTCGCAACCTCCCCAGCCGCGTCGCCCGCCAACGCCCGGGAGCAGCAGCCCGCGCCCGCCACGCCCGCGTCCGCAAGCCCGGCGCCGCTGGGCAGCAAGGCCGATTTCCCCGGCCTCCTGAGCCCCACCGGCGCCCCGTGGCACTATCTCGACACCGCCGCCACCGCGCAGAAACCGCAGCAAGTGATCGACACGGTGGCCCGCGCGCTCGGGGCCGACTACGCGACCGTCCACCGCGGGGTCTACACCCGCTCGGCCGAGATGACTCTCGGCTACGAGGCCGCCCGCCGCCGGGTCGCCGCCTTCATCGGCGGGCGCGAGGACGAGCTGGTCTTCACCCGCGGCGCGACCGAGGCGATCAACCTCGTCGCGCAAAGCTGGGGCGCCGCCAATTTGCGGCCGGGCGACCGCATCCTGCTCTCGGAACTGGAGCATCATTCCAACATCGTTCCGTGGCAATTGCTGTCCGCACGCACTGGCGCCGCGATCGACGTCTGCCCGCTCACCGAGGACGGGCAAATCGACCTCGCCGCCGCCGAGCGCATCCTTACGCCCGCGCACAGGCTGGTCGCCTTCGCCCATGTCTCCAACGTGCTCGGCTCGGTGCTCGACGCCCGCCGCGCCGCCGATCTCGCTCACTCCGTGGGCGCCAGACTGCTGCTCGATGGCTGTCAGGCCGTGCCGCGGCTGCCGGTCGATGTCGAAGCGCTCGGTTGCGACTTCTACGCCTTTTCCGGCCACAAGCTCTACGGCCCCACCGGCATCGGCGCGCTGTGGGCACGGGCCGAAATCCTCGCCGACATGCCCCCTTGGCAGGGCGGCGGCGCGATGATCGACAAGGTCACTTTCGAGCGCACCACCTACGCCCCCGCACCCCAGCGCTTCGAGGCCGGCACCCCCGCCATCGTCGAGGCGATCGGCCTCGCCGCCGCCTGCGATTACGTCGAGCGCATCGGCCGTCCCGCCATTCACGCCCACGAAACGCAGCTCGTTCGCCAGACCCGCGAGGCGCTGCGCGGCATGAACGATGTGCGCCTGTTCGGGCCAGAGGACAGCGCCGGAATCGTCAGTTTCGCCCTCGATGGCATTCACCCGCACGATCTCGGCACCATATTGGACGAGGAGGACGTGGCGATCCGCGCCGGGCACCATTGCGCGCAGCCGCTGATGGAGCGCCTCGGCGTCCCCGCCACGGCCCGCGCCAGCTTCGGCCTCTACAGCGACGAGGCCGACATCGCCGCGCTCATCCGCGGCATCGAACGCACAAAGAGGATCTTCGGCTGATGGACGACCCCCATTCCGCCCGGCCCGACACGGATACGGGCATCGGCACGCAGGAGGCGGCAAAGAAGGACGTCATCGCCGCGCCCGCGCCGAACGAGCCGGTCATCGGCGAGCCCTACACCCCGCCCAAGCCCCCGCGCGCCCGCGTCTCCGACGCCCCGCTGGAGGACGAAGCGCCCGATGAATCGCGCGCAGGTGGCGAAAGCGCCGGCGAAACGCTCGCCCGCAAGAAGGACTACCTTTCCGGTTTCCTCGCCCAGACCCCGCCCGCGACCGGCGCGGGTGAGCCCGGCGGTGAGCTCTACGAGGCGGTGATCGAGGCGCTCAAGGACATCTTCGACCCCGAGATCCCGGTCAACATCTACGATCTCGGCCTCATCTACGGGGTCGACATCTCGCCCGAGGCGGACGTGGCGATCATCATGACTCTCACCACCCCGCATTGTCCGGTCGCCGAGACGATGCCCGGCGAGATCGAGCTGCGCGTCGGCTCGCTCCCCGGCGTGCGCGATGCGCAGGTCAACGTCACCTGGGACCCGCCCTGGGACCCGTCCAAGATGACCGACGAGGCCCGGCTCGAACTGGGAATGCTCTAGGAGTTTCGACCAAAGTGGTACTTCGGTCGAGTTAAGGATGATTGATATGGTTACCGCGACCCGTACGCGCCCCTCCGCCGTTACCCTCACGCCGAGCGCCGAGCAGCGTGTGGCCGACCTCATGGCCAGGGCGCCGGAGGGGGCGATCGGGGTCAAGCTGTCGACGCCGCGCCGGGGCTGTTCGGGCCTCGCCTATTCGGTCGATTACGTGACCGAGGAGCAGGGCTTCGACGAGAAGATCGTCACCCCCGGCGGCACCTTCTATATCGACGGCGCGAGCGTGCTGTATCTCGTCGGCAGCATCATGGACTGGCGCGAGGACGATTTCACCGCCGGCTTCGTGTTCGAGAATCCCAACGCCAAGGGCGCCTGTGGCTGCGGCGAGAGCTTCATGGTATAGGAGCGCATGGACCGGCACCCGCCTCGCCCCGAGACCCTCGCCGATATCGAGCGCGCCCTCGCCGAGCGACACCGCGCCTCACAAAAGCGGGCAAGGTGGCTCGCCCAGGAACTCCACCGCCGGCGCGAGGAGATCGAGGCGCGCATCCGCCGCGACAGCCGCCGCCGCCCGCCCGGCATGGCGCCCGCTCTGGTTGAGCCGCCCCGCGGCCCGTTGCCGCTGGCCGGTGGAGCCGAAGCCCCGCTCGACTTCTCCGCCTAGAGCCGCCGCGCCGATTGCCCGCGACCGGCCGGGCCGGACCTTTGTTTCACCGAAATTCTTCCGGCGCGAAGGCGTTTCCGCCTGCCCAACACCGCTCCACAACGGCCGCGCCGATTGCTCCGGATGGGTCGCTCTCAAACGCCCGCCGCCCACTGCATCCTCCAGCCCACAAGCGAACCTCCCGGTTCGCCTCAGCGCCTCAGCGCCGCCACGCAGGCCGCGCGGTCCACCTCGCGTCCATCGCTGGCCCGGCGCGCGTCGAGATGGGTCGCCACCGGCTCCGCGCCCGGCCGCTGCGGATAAAGGAACACGTCGAGCACGCAGGATTGGCCGGCAAATTGCAGCTTGCGGGCATCACCTTCGCGCACATCGAGCCGAGCCGGGCCGAACAGCTGCTGCAGCGCGGCCGCATCGCGCTCGACCACGATCTCCAGCCCCGGCGCGCGCATGATCCCCGGCGCCCGGAACCCGGTGGCCGGGGGTGCCGCCGGTCGCGTCGGCGGGGGGGCGCTCACCTGTTCGGCCGGTCGGGCGACGGGCGGGGGCGGGGTGCGCGTTTGCGGGATGGTCGTGCAGGCGGCCAGCAGCGGAATGGCGAGCACGGTCGCAGGGAAGGTCAGGCGCATGAATCAGGTCCGATCAGCTGAGAGCTTGCGGTGGAGGAGATGGGTCGCTGCCGCGGCACCCAACACCGGCGCGAGGAAATTGACCAGCGGCAAGGCGAGCATCGCCGCCACCACGCCGCCGAGCACGAACCGCTCGCCGCGCCCGATCGGCGCCCGTTCCGCCGCCCGCCGATGGCGCAGCCACACCATATCGGCAAGCTCGCGCCCCACGAGCACCGCGTTGACCAGCCAGAACAGCAGCGCCGTGCCGATCCCGGTGGCCAGCAGGGCCAGCGCCAGCGGCAGCACCAGCAGATTGATCGCCAGCGCCCGGAGGCCCGAGCGCAGGCCCGCGGACATTTGCTCGCCCCACCCGACCTCGCGCGCGGCCAGCGCCCTTTGCGGATAGTGGCGCGCTTCCACCGCCAGCACGACGTCGTCGGCGAAGAACTGGATCACCGCCATCGCGACGATCCGCCAGCCCAGCCACAGGCCCAGCGCCGCCAGCACCACGGCCGCCGCCTGCCGCACGCCGCCCGCTCCGGCGAACAGCGCATCGCCTAAGCCCGCCCGCTCCAGCCCCCAGTCGAGCAGCGCCCAGCCGCCCCAGGCGAGCAGCGCGAACAAGGCCAGCGTGACGGCCGCGCTCTTGAGCAGGACCCGCCAGATGCGCGGATCGGCCAGCTGGCGCAGCGACAGCAGCAGCGAGGGGAGGATTGCCGGCATCCGATCTTGCGATTGCCCCGGCGAGCGGGCAAGTCAACGCCGCGGGCGCCCCCGGCCCGCCCTGCATCACGCCCCTTCCCGCCGCAATCCCAGGACCTTCATGCAAGACCCCAGATACGACGTGATCGCCATCGGCAACGCCATTGTCGATGTGATGGCCCCCTGCACCGACGAGCTGATCGAGGAACTCGGCCTCAAGCGCGGCGCGATGCAGCTGATCGACGCGGACCAGGCCGACGCGCTCTACGCCGCGATGGGCCCCGCGCGCGAGATCTCCGGCGGCTCGGCGGCCAATACGCTGGCCGGCCTCTCGGCGCTGGGGGCCCAATGCGGCTTCATCGGGCAGGTCGCGGACGACCAGTTGGGCGCCGTCTTCGCCCACGATATCCACGCCGTCGGGATCGACTTCGACACGCCCGCCCGCCCGGGTGAGCCGCCGACCGCCCGCTGCCTCATCTTCGTCAGCCCCGACGGGCAGCGCACGATGAACACCTTCCTCGGCGCCTCGCAGTTCCTGCCGCCCGAGCAGATCGACGAGGAAGCGATCGGCGGCGCGCGCATCCTCTATCTCGAAGGCTACCTCTGGGATCCGCAAGAGCCCCGCGCCGCCATGCGCCGGGCCATCGAGACCGCGCGCGGCGCCCGGCGGGAAGTCGCCTTCACCCTCTCCGACGCCTTCGTCATCGCCCGCCACGGCGACGATTTCCGCGCCCTGCTGGCCGACGGGCTGATCGACATCCTGTTCGCCAACGAGACCGAACTCGCCGCCCTGACCGGAGAGGCCGGGTTCGAAGCCGGCCTCGCCACGCTCGCGCCGCAAGTGCCGGTGCTGGTCGTCACCCGCGGCGAGCAGGGCGCGGTCGCCATCGCCCGTGGCGAGCGCGCCGAAGTCGCCGCCGAGCCGGTGGCGGGGGTGGTCGACACGACCGGCGCGGGCGACCTGTTCGCCGCCGGCTTCCTCTACGGCCATGCGAACGGCGAGGCGCTCGAACGGTGCCTGCGCATGGGCGCCATCGCCGCCGCCGAGATCATCAGCCATTACGGCGCCCGCCCGGAGGCGGACCTGCGCGCGCTGATCGGGGAGAAGCTGTCCTAGGGGGCTGCCGCTGCCAGCGCTACTCGCCGCCCCGGCACCTCCTCCAGCGCGCTGGCACCTTCATCCGCCGCTGCCCCGAAGAATGGGTGTGAGGCCCGCTGCCTGAACCTGTTGGGCGGCCGTCAGCCCCTCACCCCCGCTCGCGCGCCAGTTCGCGCCAGCCGATGTCGCGCCGGCAAAAGCCGCTCGGGAAGTCGATCGCGTCCACCGCGGCGTAGGCGGTGGCCTGCGCCTCAGCGGTGCTAGCGCCGGCGGCCGTGACGCTCAGCACGCGCCCGCCGCTCGCCACCAGCGCGCCGCCCTCGTCCAGCGCCGTGCCCGCGTGGAACACCTTCGCGCCACCCGCTTCGGCCGCGGCGATCCCGTCGATCCGGCCGCCCTTCTCCGGCGTGCCGGGATAGCCCCGCGCCGCAATCACCACGGTCAGAGCGCTCTCGTCCGCAAAAAGCGGCGGTGCCATGTCCGCCAGCCGACCCTCGGCACAGGCGAGCAGATATTCGCCGAGATCGCTTTCCAGCCGCATCATCAGCACCTGCGCCTCCGGATCGCCGAAGCGGCAATTGTACTCGACCAGCTTGGGCCCCTCGTCGGTCAGCATCAGCCCGGCATAGAGCACGCCCGAATAGGGCATGCCTTCCGCCGCCATCGCCGCCACGGTCGGCGCGATGATCTCGCGCATCGCCCGCTCGTGCAACTCGGGCGTCAGCACCCGCGCCGGGCTGTAGGCGCCCATGCCGCCCGTGTTCGGCCCGGTATCGCCTTCGCCCACGCGCTTGTGGTCCTGCGCGCTGCCGAAGGGGAGGATGGCGGTGCCGTCGGTCAGCGCGAACAGGCTGACCTCCTCGCCATGCATGAACTCCTCGATCACCAGCTCCGCGCCCGCCGCTCCGAACGCGCCGGCGAACATCTCCCCGATCGCGGCCTCCGCCTCGGTCCGGTCGCCCGCGATCACCACGCCCTTGCCCGCCGCCAGCCCGTCGGCCTTGAGCACGTAGGGCGCCGCGAACCCGTCCAGCGCCGCCAGCGCCTCCCTGGCGTCTGCCAGCCGCACATAGCGCGCGGTGGGAATGCCATGGCGCGCGCACAGATCCTTGGTGAAGCCCTTGCTCCCCTCCAGCTGCGCCGCCGCCTGGGAGGGCCCGAACACCGCAATCCCCTCCGCCCGCAGAGAATCGGCGAGCCCATCGACCAGCGGCGCCTCCGGCCCGATCACGACCAGGCCGATAGTCTCCTGCTCGCAGAAGGCGATCACCAGTTCATGATCGGTCAGGTCCATGTCGAAGCAGGTGGCACATTCGGCGACGCCCGGATTGCCCGGCGTGGCGAACAGCTGGCCGCCATCCGCCAGTAGCCGGGATTGCGCCAGCTTCCACGCGAGCGCATGTTCGCGACCGCCCCCTCCCAGCAGCAGGATGTTCATGCCCGGCCAACTTCCCTTCGATATCGACGATTCTGCGCCCGAAGGCGGGCTGGTAGCGAGGCCGGTTGCGGGCGACAATGCCGCCCCGCTGACGATCAGCGAGATTGCCCAGGCCCTGAAGCGCACGGTGGAAGACCGCTTCGGCCATGTGAAGCTGCGCGGCGAACTCTCGGGCGTGAAGCGCGCCGCCAGCGGGCACCTCTATTGCTGCCTGAAGGACGAGGGCGCGGTGATCGACGGGGTGATGTGGCGCACCGCCGGGAGCCGCCTCTCCTTTCTGCCGGAGGACGGCATCGAGGTCGTCGCCTGGGGCAAGCTGACCACCTATCCCGGCCGCTCCAAGTACCAGATCGTGATCGAAGGCATGGAGATCGCGGGCGAAGGCGCGCTCCTTGCCCTGCTCGACAAGACCCGCCGGCGGCTGGAGGGGGAAGGGCTGTTCGCACCGGAGCGCAAGCGGGCGCTCCCCTTCCTGCCGCGCACGATCGGCGTCGTCACCTCCCCCACCGGCGCGGTGATCCGTGACATCCTCCACCGCCTTGCCGATCGCTTCCCCAGCCACGTGCTGGTCTGGCCGGTCGCGGTGCAGGGGCAGGGCGCCGCCGAGCAGGTCGCGGCCGCGGTGCAGGGCTTCTGCAACCTCGATCCGAGCGGAAGCAAGCCGGGTGCAAAGGGCTCCATCCCGCGCCCGGACCTGCTGATCGTGGCGCGCGGCGGCGGCTCGATCGAGGACCTGTGGGCGTTCAACGAGGAGGTCGTGGTGCGCGCCATCGCCGCCGCCACCATCCCCACGATCAGCGCTGTCGGGCACGAGACCGACACCACATTGGCCGATTTCGCCGCCGACATGCGGGCGCCCACTCCCACCGCCGCCGCCGAGCTCGCCGTGCCGGTGCGGCGCGATCTCCTCACCGCGCTCGACGAGCTGAGCCTGCGCCAGCGCCGCTGCGCCCTGCGCCCGGTGGAGCTCGGCCGCGAGCGGCTGGAGCAGCGGGTCGCCCGCCTGCCGCGCCCCGCTGCGCTCGCCGCGCAGGCGCAGCAGCGGCTCGACGAGGCCTCCGAGCGCCTTCGCCGCGCGCTGGCCGACCGGGCGGTCGAGGCACGCGAGCGCTTGCAGGCCGATTCGGCGCGCCTTTCCGCCCCGCTGCTGCGCCAGCGCCTCGCCTCCTCGCGGCGGGACCTTGCCGCCACCCGCCTGCGCCCCGCTCTGCTGGAGCGCGAATGGGCCGAGAAGAACGCCCGCCTGGCCGCGCTCGAGCGCCTGCGCCGGCAGCTGGACCCTAAGGCGCCGCTGGCGCGCGGCTATGCGCTGGTCTGCGCGCCGGGGCACCCGATCGTTGCCAGCCGCGCCCTCGCATTGGGGCAGGACCGGCTGACGCTCGAATTCCACGACGGCACGCTGGAGGTCACCCCCGGCGGAACGCGCGACGTGCCCGCGCGTAGGTCTACGGTGAAGCGGTCTGGCCCGCCCCGCGTCGACCAGCCGAAATTGCTTTAAGGTGCCCTGCTTGGTAAAGCCTGCCCCATGCTGATGAAGTCTGGCGAGCACGCCGCCACCCTCCTCTACGGCCCCAACGGGTTCCGCGTCGTCAAGCCCGGCCGCTTCGTCCTGTGCGCGGTGACCGGCGAGCCGATCGCGCTCGACGAACTGCGCTATTGGAGCGTGGAGCGGCAGGAGGCCTATTCCACCCCCGAAATCGCCACGAAGCGGCTGCTCGGCCAATTGTGAGGCGTATCGTCCTGATTAGTGCGGTCGCGCTGACGGCCGCCTGCGTCCCCGCGCCCGAGGTCCAGCCCGCGCAGGACAAAGTGCCGGCCGAAGTGGTCCAGCCCATCGCCGCGCCCCTGGCAGCACCGGCGCCTCCACCCGCGCCGGTCCCAGCCCCTGCTCCTCCGCCGGAACCGGCCGGGCCGACTACCTTCGTGTTCAGCGGAGAGCTGACCCAGGGCGGGTGGATGCGCGGCCAGGCACCGGGCGGCGCCGTCTCCGCCCAACTTGGGGAGCAGGCTCTGGCGCTCGATGAGGAGGGGCGCTTCTTCGCCGCCTTCGACCGCGATTCGGGCCCGAGCGCCACCCTCCGCGCCACGCTGGCGAGCGGCGCTGTTATCGAAAGTCCGCTTGCCATCGCCCCGCGCGACTGGAACATCGAGCGCGTCAACGTTGCCCGGCGCGCCGGCGGCCCGAGCGAGGCGTTCATGCGCATCCGCCGCCCGGAACTCGCCCGGATCGGCGCCGCGCGCGCGGTCGAATCGGACGTCGAGGGCTGGCGGCAGGACTTCGTCTGGCCAGCCACGGGGCGCATTTCCGGCCGCTTCGGATCGCAGCGGATATATCGCGGGGAGCCGGGCAGCTACCATTCCGGCTTAGACATCGCCGGCGCCACCGGCACGCCGTTCGTCGCCCCGGCCGATGGCGTGGTGGTGCTGGCCACCGACGAGCCCTTCTCGCTGGAAGGCAATCTGCTGATCGTCGACCACGGCATGGGCCTCAACAGCGCGTTCCTGCACCTGTCGGAGATCGCCGTGCGCGAGGGCGACCGCGTGCGGCAGGGGCAGATGCTCGGCCGGATCGGCGCCACAGGCCGCGCCACCGGGCCGCACCTGCACTGGAGCCTGAAATGGCGCGACGCCCGGCTGGACCCGCTCCTGTTCACCGGCCCGATGGGCTGAGCCGGGCAGCCGGCCATGCCGGGTTTGGAGGCAAGGACCCCGCGAAGCCGTGGAAAGCGGCTGGCGCTGGTGGCGCTGCTCGGCCTGATGCTGGCGCCGGGCACGTGCTGGCACGAGACGCGCAGGCCCGCCGACTGGCGCGACGGCCTGACGCTCCGGTCCATGGCGGCGGAACAGCCGGAGGAATGGCCGTCCTCGCTGCGCCTGACCGGCTTGTGGGAGTTGACCAGCCGGCATCCGGATTTCGGCGGCTTTTCGGCGCTGCTGGCGCTGCCCGGCGATCGGCTGGTGGCCTATAGCGACCGCGGCGCCGCGCTCGCCTTCACCATGGGCGATGCACGGGCGCTCGACCCGCATTTCACCCTGGTTCCGCCCACGAAGCTGCTTCGCGAGGGGACCGACATCGAGGCGGCCACGCGCGACCCGGCCAGCGGGCGTCGCTGGCTGGCGCTGGAACAGGTGCACGCGGTCGCCCGGCTCGATGACGACGGTGTGCCCGAAGCCGCCGCCTTCCCGCCGGCGATGCAGCAATGGCCGGCCAATGGCGCCGCGGAGGCGATGCTGCGCCTTCCGGACGGCCGCTTCCTGATCCTGGGCGAAAGCGCGGGCAGCCTCTCGCCGAAGCCCGGGCCGGGCCTGCTGTTCGACGGCGACCCGGTGAACGGCGCGAAGGCGACCTTCTTCGGCTTCGCCACGCCCTTCGCCCATCACCCGACCGACATGGCGTTGTTGCCCGATGGGCGCGTGCTGATCCTGCTGCGACGGCTCGATGCCGGCGTGCCGCCGTTGCGCGCGCTGCTGGTGGTGGCGGACCCGGCGGCGATTCGCGCTGGTGAGCCCTGGCCGTGGACGGGGCTGGTCGAGCTCAGCCCGCCTTTGCCGCGCGACAATTACGAGGGGATGGCGACCGCGCCCACAGCCGATGGCGGCGCCGACATCTGGATCATCTCCGACGACAACAAGGCTTCGCTGCAGCGCACGCTGCTGGTGCGGCTGCACTGGCGCGCTCCGGGCCGGAACGAAAAGAGCGCGCGAGGCAGACCCCGCGCGCCCGATTGATCGATTGTGCCGATGCGTGGCGCGGCGGCGTCAGGCCGCGGCGGCGGCGCCCTTCTTCAGGTCGCGCTTGATCTTGCGCGCCCGCGTGCTCAGCTGCGCGTCAGGGGTCTTGAGCAGCCAGGCGTCGAGCCCGCCATTGTGCTCCACCGAACGCAGGCCGTGGGTGGAGACGCGCAGGCGGAAGCTGCGGTCGAGCCCTTCGGACAAAAGCGTGACGTTCTGCAGGTTGGGCAGGAACACGCGCTTGGTCTTGTTGTTGGCGTGGCTCACATTGTGGCCGATCTGGCGGCCCTTGCCGGTCAGTTCGCAGATGCGCGACATGGTCGTCTCTTTTAAAAGCTTGGTGCCGATGGCAGGAAAGGGGCGCGCATAGCGACGGGGCAGCAGCGCGTCAAGCAAGTCCCCCGATTGCGGCGGGTGGCCACGGCGGCTAGCGCGCCGGGCGTGACCCGCTGGCCGCTCCCACCTCCGATGCAGCGAGCGCTCGCGCTGGCAGAGCGCGCGGCGGGTGCGGGCGAAGTGCCGGTCGGCGCGGTGGTGATGCGCGACGGACAGGTGCTCGGGGAGGCGCACAATGCGCCGCGCACCCTGTGCGACCCCACGGCCCATGCGGAGGTGCTCGCCCTGCGCCAGGCGGCGGCGGCGCTCGGCAGCGAGCGGCTGGAGGGCTGCGACCTGTGGGTGACGCTGGAGCCCTGCGCCATGTGCGCCGGCGCCATCGTCCATGCGCGGATCGCCCGCCTCTACTACGCCGCGCCCGATGCGAAGGGCGGCGCGGTGGAGCACGGTGCGCGGGTATTCGAGCAGCCGCAATGCCTGTACCGCCCGGCGGTCTATGCCGGAATGGGCGAGGACCGGGCCGCCGCTTTGCTGCGCACCTTCTTCGCGGAACGCCGCTGAGGCGAGGGTCCGCAGCTCATTCGAACACAAGGGCAGCCGGCCGGCCGCCGCCCGAGAACCACCGCGCCGATTTGCGGGTGAACAGCAGCCCCGCACCGGCAAGCGACAGCAGAAGCGAGGCGACCCACGGCCAGGGCATCACCTGGCCCGGGCCGACGGCGGCAAGAGCGAAGGGGAGCCAGACCAGCCTGCCGACAGCGAGCAGCAGGACCAGCCAGCGCGCCACCCTGCTGGCGAGGAACCAGATGAGCGCCACGGGGATCAGCGTGATCACTGCCCGCGCGCAGATCACCACGATGGTCCGGTCGCGGTCGAAGTCGATCCCGGCCATGCTGCTCGCGAAGACCGCCTGCATGGAGGCCAGGTGCGTGATCTGATACGCGAAGGACGCGGCGGCGAGCGCCAGGAACACGGCGGCGAACAGCCGGATCGACAGCGGCCGCGGCCCCCTGGCGAGGCTCATAGGGGCGTGAAATCGAGCCCGATATCGGCGGCCGGTGCGCTCTGGGTCAGGCGCCCGACGGAGACGTAATCGACGCCGGTAGCGGCAATGGCGCCGATCGTCTCCAGCGTCACGCCACCGCTCGCCTCGGTCGGCACGCGCCCGGCCACCAGCGCCACGGCCTGCCGCAGGGTGGCGAGGTCCATGTTGTCGAGCAGCAGGTGGTCGGCGCCCGCTTCCAGCGCCGGCGCGATCTGGTCGATCCGGTCCACCTCGCAGATGATTCGCGCCACGCCCGCTTCCCGCGCGCGGCGCACCGCCTCGGCCACGCCGCCAGCGACGAGGATGTGATTGTCCTTGATCATCGCCGCGTCCCACAGGCCCATCCGGTGGTTCTGCGCGCCGCCTTGGCGCGTGGCGTATTTCTCCAGATGGCGCAGGCCCGGAAGGGTCTTGCGCGTGTCGAGCAATGTGCAGCGCGTGCCGGCCCCCGATCCGCGCATCGCCGCGACATAGGCGCCGGTCAGCGTGGCGACGCCGGAGAGATGCTGCACGATGTTGAGGGCGCTGCGCTCGGCCGTCAGCATCGCCCGGGCATTGCCGGAAAGCCGCATCAGCACCGCACCGGGCTCCACGCGCGTGCCCTCCGCCGCCGGGATCTCGATGGTCATCTCCGGATCGAGCGCACGGAGGAAGGCGGCGGCGATCGGCAGGCCCGCCACCACGATCGGGTCGCGGCTGCGCATCGATCCGGCAAAGAGCGCCCCTTGCGGGATCACGCTTTGCGCGGTGACGTCCCGTCCGCCGTCCGGCAGTCCCTCGCCGAGATCCTCGGCCAGCGTGGCGCGAACGAAAGCGGGAAGGTCGAAGCCGGGAAGCTGCCAGTCCATGGCTCCTCCCTAGCGCAGAACCGCCTCAGGTCCAGCGGACGACATGCGGGCAGCCTGCTGCCACGGCGATGCTGCGAGGGAGGTGGCAAGCGGGCGATTGGGAGGGGAGGGTATGTGGCCGGTCCGATTTCGGCGATGGTGAGCGCCGCCGCTGTCGCAAGCACCGGGATCACCGTCACCCCGGCCGATGTCCCGCCCTTTTCGAATCGGGCAGGCCGGGCCTCGCTCACCACCCCTCAGGGCAGCGACCCCCGCAACCGCAGCAACAGCGCCACGCCGGCGTCACGCACCGGCCGCTTCGCCAGAACGAAGCCGAGGCCGGGCCCCTCCCCCAGCCGCCCCGCAGCGGCCAATGAGCAGGGGGGATGCCTCTCGAAGCCCGCAGCAGGCGCCGGCCCGGTTTTTCAGGGCCTCAGGGAGGGAACCGCCCACCCGCAGCGGTGCGAGGGCAACAGCGGCGAACACCCCCGCTTCGGGCGCCCCGCCGCCGCCGAATCAATGCACGAAGCGCGCCACGACGTCGCGATAGGAGCGGCTGACCTTCACCTCGGCGCCGCTTTCCAGAACGAGAAAGCATTCGCCGTTGGTGTGCGGCTTCACCTGCCGCACGAGGTCGAGATTGACGATGGTGGAACGGTGCACCCGCTGGAACGCGCGCGGGTCGAGCCGGCGTTCGAGATCCTTCATCGTCTCGCGGAGGATCAGCGAATTGTCGCCGGTATAGATGCACATGTAGTCGCCGGCAGCCTCGATATGCTCGATGGAGCCGACATCGACGCGGAAGATCTGCCCGCGATCCTTGACGTTGATGATCCGCTCATATCGGCCGGCATTCTCGTCCTCCACCAGGCTGTCGACCGCGTCGGGGGCGACCTCGGCCAGCACGTCTTTCAGCTTCTCGGCCTCTTCGGAAGAGCGCTTCTCGGCGAGGCGCTGGCGGACGCGCTCGATCGTGTCGGCGAGCACGTCCTCGTCCACCGGCTTCATCAGATAGTGGACCGCATTGGCCTCGAAGGCGCGGATCGCATGCTCCTGATAGGCGGTGACGAAGACGAACAGCGGCGGTTCGAGATCCATCACCCCCTTCACGACCGAGAACCCGTCGAAACCGGGCATCTGGATGTCGAGGAAGACGAGGTCGGGCTTTTCGGTCTTGATCGCGCGGATCGCCTCGCGGCCATTGGCGCAGGTATCGATCACCTCCACGTCTGCGAAGGGAGCGAGGCGGAGCTGGAGGCCCTGGACGGCGAGCTTCTCGTCATCGACGATGATGGTGCGGATGGTCATGCGGTGGTTCCGATCGCCCGATCGCCGGGCAGTTGATGAATGTTCGATTGGCCAAGCGGTTTCGCGGATGCAGCAGGCTCGCTGCCCGGCTCCTCCACGGGCTCGTGAGGGATCTCGATGATCACGAGGAAGCCGCCCTCCGCCGGCGACTGCATCTCGAAACGGTGCTCTTCGCCATAGGCCTGCGCCAGTCGGTTGCGGATATTGGCCAGCCCGACGCCGGTGGAGACCGACCCGTCGCCGCTGCGCTGCCCCGCCCCCCGGCTCTGCAGCCCCGGCCCGGTATCGGCCACGACCAGCCGCAGCCGGTTGCCGAGCACCTGGGCGGACAGGCTGATGCGCGCGCCCTCTTCCTGCGGCGAGACGGCGTACTTGATCGCGTTCTCCACCAGCGGCTGGAGCAGCAGCGAGGGAATCGCCGCATCCGCCGCCGCCGGGTCGATGCGGAACAATGTGCGCAGCCGCTCCTCGAAGCGCATGCGCTCGATGTCGAGATAGAGCTTCAGCGTGTCCACCTCCTGCGCCACCGTCACCTTGCCGCCGGGCTGGGTGATCAGCGTGTGCCGCAGGAAGCTCGACAGGCGGGTGAGCATCGCGTTCGCCGGCTCGGTCTGCTTGAGCAGCACCAGCGTGCTGATCGAATTGAGCGTGTTGAACAGGAAGTGCGGGTTCAGCTGATAGCGCAGCATGGCGAGCTGCGCGCTGGTCGCCTGCGCCTCCAGCCGTTCCAGCCGGTCCGCCTGTTCCTCCACCCGCAGGAAGTAGTTGATCGCATAATACAGCGCCGACCATGCGCCGAGCAGGGACAGGGGCAGGATGTAGACGCCGACGAGACGCTGGACGAAGCCGATATCGGCGTCGGGGCGGTACAGGCCGATCACCCAGCTATCGAGCAGCGCGAACAGGCTGACCGCGACCGCCAGCGCCACGATCGTGCCGCCCCAGGTGACCAGCGGCTGGCGGTCGATCAGGTAGCGATAGATCACCGCCAGGATCAGGCTGATCGAAAAACCGGTCAGCGCCTCGATCAGCACCAGCACGAGGAAATTGGCCGGCTGGTCGTTGGCGAGGGCAGAGACCCCGCGCAGCAGCATCGCCCCGCCCCAGCCGATGAATTGCAACCGCCAGAAGGCGCGGTTCTTGTCCGCGAAGAAGGGCGTGGGGCGGAATTCCAGCATCGCCATGCGCACGGGTTTTACCGATCCGGCGCCCGGATGGCCAACCCCATCGCGCCGGGCCGTGCGAAACCGGCCGAGCGGAGGGAATGAGCGTGCGGTCAGGATTGCCGCGCCTGCTCGATGGCGTCGCCGATGGCCTGCTGCCCGACGGCGCCGTTCAGAGTCCGGTCGCCGGCGATGAAGGCGGGCGTGCCGCCGATGCCGAGCTGCGCGCCGAGATCGGCATTGGCCTGCAATTGCGCGTCGAACGTTCCGGCGGCGATCGCCTGCCGCGCCCGGGCGAGGTCGACGCCCGCCTCGCGCGCCGCCGCCTCGATGCTCTCGGGCGAGGGCGGGCCAAGGCGGAACATCGCCCCGTGGAACGCGGCATATTTGCCCTGCTGCGCGGCGGCGAGCGCCATGCGCGCGGCGTCCACGCTCTCGGCGCTGAGGATCGGATATTCGCGCACCACCACCCGCAGGTCGCTATTGGCGGCGATCAGAGCCTCCACGTCGGCCACGCTCTGGCGGCAAAATCCGCACGCGTAGTCGCTGAATTCCACCAGCGTCACCGAGCCCTCGGGATTGCCCAGCACCGCGCCGGGGAACGGCCGCTCCACCTGGGTACGCAGCGGCGCCATGCGGGCCAGCTGATCGCGCTCCTGCAGCACCGCCATCGCTTCGGACAGCACCTCGGGATGGGCGAGGAGATAATCGCGGGTGGAGTCGGCGCCGCCCAGCCCGCTCGCGCTCCACAACGCCGCCCCGCCGAACCCCGCGACGAGCGCCACCAGACCGGTGAGGAGCCAGCGCATGCGATGCGTTCCCGCCCTAGTTCCGCCGCTCGGCGCGTTCGAGCTCGGCGCGGGCCTGCATCGCCACGTCCTGCGCGCGGAGCCAGTCCGGCGAACCCGTCGGCAGGCCGCGCTCGGCTGCTTCCGCATTGGACAGCGCCTCGCGCGGGCGATCGCTCATGATCTGCTGCTCGGCGCTGGCAAGCTGGGCGCGGGGAATGTCGCCGTTCGCGCCATAGACCACCCCCAGCTGGTACCAGGCGAACGGGTTCTGCCGATCCCGCGCCACCGCCGCGCGCAGGACCCGCTCCGCCTCCTCGTAATGGGCCGCGTCCTCGGTCGCGATCAGCGCGTGGCCGAAGGTGGCGGCGATCAGCGGCTCGTTGCCGGTCAGCTCGGTCGCGCGGCGCAGCGCCGTTAGCGCCTCGTCCGGGCGGCCGGATTCGAGCAGCACCTGCCCCTTCAGCTCCAGGAAATAGGGGTCGTTCGGGTCCGCCGCGATCAGCGCTTCCGTTTCCTTGAGCGCCTCCTCGATCCGCGCCTGCTTGTGATAGGCATAGGCGCGGGCGTAGCGCGCCGGCACGCCGGTCATCGTTTCGGGATAGGCCGTCAGCGTGTCGGCGGGGCGGGCGAGATAGCCATAAAGCTTGGCCTTGATCCGTGTGAAGCGCCGCTGCTGGTCGGCATCGGGCGCCGCGTCCCAGGCCGGGTCCTGCTCGTAATCGCTCTGCAAGCGGGCAATGCGTTCACCCGACAGCGGGTGGGTGCGCGCGAAGCCGGCATCGTCGTCCTGGCTGTAGCCGTGGCGGAACTCCAGGTTCTGCAGCTTCTTGAAGAACGCAATCGAGCCCTTGCCGGTGATCCCCGCCGCGGAAAGGTACTGCACGCCGGCGGCATCGGCGGAGGATTCCTGCACGCGGGAAAAGGCCAGGAACGAGCCCATCGCCGCCTGCTGGCCCAGCGCCATCGCGCCCATCGCCGCCTCGCCCCCGCCGGCCAGCGCCGCCGCCACCCCGACGAGCATGGAGAGCAGCGAAATACGGGTCGCGTTGCCCACCCCCTCGCCATAGCGGATCACGTGACCGCCGGTGACGTGGCCCAGCTCGTGGGCGAGCACGCCCTGCACCTCGTTGGCCGTCTCGGCGGCGTCGATCAGGCCCGAGTGAACGTAGATGCGTTGCCCGCCGGCGACGAACGCGTTGATGGAGGGGTCGTTCACCAGCACCACCTCGACCGCGCCCTGCTGCAGGCCGGCGGCCTCCGCCAGCGGATCGACCATGTCCTGCAACAGCGCCTCGGTCTCCGCATCGCGCAGGATGGACTGGGCGGCGGCCGGCTGCACACCGAGCACCAGCAGGGCGGCGAGAGCGAGCACCCGGGCGAGCAGGCGCGCGGCAAGGGAGGACACAACAGGCATCCGGGCCAGCGCTAGCCCGATAGCGGCTGAACCGCCGCTGAAGCCGGGAAAAGCCATGCGTCTCATCCACCCTCCGCCGCGGTCGGCACCTTTTCCACCGCGCGCACGATCTGCTCGGTCTCGCCGCCCGGGGTGAAGCCGACCTGGCGCAGGAAGTCCTGCCCGGCTTCCCAGCTATCCCCCAGCCATAGCGGCACGCCCGCCGCCTCGATCGAGGCCCGCGCCGCCTGTTCCTCGGCGGAGAGCGGCTCGCCGGCGGTGGTGCGGATGAAGATCGCCGCGACGCGCTCGGGGTAGTGCTCCACCGCGCGGGCATAGGCGGGCAAGTCGCCCTGCGTGTCGTCGCCGATCAGGGCGAAGCGCAGGTCCGGGTACATCGCCAGGATCGCATCGATCGATTCGCGCTTGTGCGCCCCGTGGCTGCTCGACCCCAGAGTGGCCCGGTTGAGGCCCCAGTTGCGCAGCAGCAGCGGGCCCACCGGCAGGCCCTTCGCGCGCTGGAACGCGACGAGATAGGGGAACAGGTTCCACGGAGAGGAGGAGACATAGAAGAACGGCCGGTGCGTGGCCGCCAGCCGCTTGTCCGCGCCCAGTCCCTGCGCCGGCGGAACAGGCCCGCCGCCCAGCGCGCCGTAGAAGGTGCCGGCACCCGGCACCGCCACCCGCTCGTCCGGCCATTGGGCCAGCAGCCGCCGCCAGTTGCGCGCGAGGGCGGACAGGCCGCCGGTGATGCCGGTCTCCATGATCGTGTCGTCGATGTCGGAGATCACCGCCAGCGTCCCTTCCGTGCCGGGCACCAGCACGTGCGCCTCCACGCTTTGCAGGCCGAGGCGGTTGCTCCAGCGGAGCGAGGCCACCTCCCACAGGGGATGCTCCGGCAGGTCGAGCTTGGGGTCCAGAGGCAGGTCGAAATGGACGAAGCCGTCTCCGTCGCTGAAAGCCTGTTCGCGCAGCAGCAGGCGGCCCTGTCCCTCGAGCTCCAGCGTGACCGGCACGCCCGGAGCCTCGCGCGAGGCGAATTGCCCGAACATCGTGCGCATGGCCCGCAAGCGATTGCCGCGCTCGAAACCCGGCGCCCGCGAGCGCAGCGCCCGCGCGGAAAGCACCAGCCGCTCCCGGCTGCGATAGCCGAAGAAGGGCTGGATGCGGACCGGGTGGGCGCGGAACAGCGGCATCGGCCCGCGCGCTACACCAGCGCGCACGTCCTTGGGTAGGGGCAAGTCGGCGCGTCAGCCCGCGAGGCGGCGGGTGGCCTCGGCGATCAGCGCCGGATCGTGCGGCACCTCCCCGACCAGCGCGACCGGCCCCGCGCCCATGCGGTGGATCAGCAGCAGCGCATATTCGGGCCCGCGCGGTGCGATGCCAGACAGGTCGAGCATGGGCAGTGGGGCGAGTTCCTCCTCCGCCGCGAGGTCGATGGGGGGCAGGGCAGGCGCCGACTCGTCCGCCAGATCGGTGGCGCTGTCGCTGGCGGGGCCATCGGCCCAATCGGCGAGGACGAGTTCGGGGCGCTGCGGACGCCTGGCTTCGGGCGTCGCGACGACCTCCGCGGCCGGGCCGGGCGCCACTTCCTTCCAGCTGACGACGGCGAGCACGTAGTCGATCGTCTCGTCGTCGGTGGAGAAGGGCAGCATGATCCCGCGATAGAGCAGGGCCGCGCCGCGTGCATCGGTGAAGGCGGCCTCAAACCCGCTCGGCGCGCGTTCGGCGACCGCCTGCTGGTGGTGCGCGGCGACCTGCGCGATCAACGAGGCCGCCGGTGCGTCGCGCAGGCTCTGCAGCGTGAGCGGGTCCAGGCCCGATTCGCGCGCCAGCTGCTCACCGATGAAGGCGATGCCCGGAATGGCTCCGCCGGAAAGGTCGAGCAGCACTGCCCGCGGGCCGATATCCTTCAGCTCTCCGCGGCACAGATCCGCGACCGAGGGGAAGCGCCGCCGCCCCAGCATCCTCGCCCAGTAATTGTAGGCGCGCACCTGCAGGCGCCGTTCGCGCGGCGGGGTTGCGTCCGGCGGCGCAGCGGCGGGGGCGGGCTCGGCGCCACCCGCCCATGCGTAATCGCAGCGGTCCAAATCCATCGAACGTCCCTTGCTTTCGTACCCGGTTCTTGTGGCACAGGGGGGATGAAGGAACGGTAAAGTGCGCCGGCTTCAGCACCGGCGGAGCTTCAGAGCATGTAGCGCATGTGGATCGCCTGCCGCACCGGCCGTCCGCCGACCACGAACGCCGCCTCCTCGAATCGCGGCGGGCCCATCCGCACCTTCGCGTCGCGAGAGAAGCCATAACCTTCCAGCGGGATCATCGACACCGCCCGGTCGGCCTTGCCGTTGCCGTTCTCGTCATGCAGCAGGGCGATGGCATAGCGGCCGGCCGGAACCGTGCCGAAGTCGAGCACCCGCGCCTCGCCCGCCGGCACCACCACGCGGAAGCTGGTCCCATCGCCACGGCACTGGGGAAAGCGGCCCGGCTGCGTCGTCATGCAGGCGCGCACCACCCCCGCCTGCGACCTGAGGCCGCTGATGGTGACCCGCACGTCCGCTCCGTCCTGGCCCTGCGCGGCAGGCGCGGCGCCGAGCAGCAGCGGCGCAGCGCTCAGCGCACCCAGCGCGACGAGATACCCCGATCCGTTCCGCACAGCCGATCCCAGAAGCGAAAGTAGAGGCCGTAATTGCATCGGTACTCGTCATGATGGCGCTGGTGGTGGCTGGCGGTTATCAGCCAACCTCCTAAGCGCGAATGAACAAGCGCCTTGGGAAACATCTCCCAACCCATGTGATTGGTGACGCCCATCAATGTCATCGTCGCCAGCACCAGCCCCAGCACCGCGACGTGGATCGGCACCACGAACACCAGCGCGGGGATCACCAGCGCCCCGGTCAGCGCCTCGATCGGGTGGAAGCTCATCGCCGCCCAGGCCGTGGGCGGCCGGCTGGCATGGTGCACCGCATGGGCGATCTTGAACCAGCGCGGCCGGTGCATCAGCCGGTGGGTCCAGTAGAACCAGGTGTCGTGCGCGAACAGATAGAGGAACAGCGACAGCGGCAGATACCACAGCGGCCATTCGCTCCAGTTGCTGTAGATCCGCGTCCAGCCGCGCTCCTGCCAGCCCCAGGCGACGATCCCCGCCGGAATGCCGTAGATCGCCGCCGAGGCCAGCGACCAGGCGATTTCGCGCCGGATCTGCGGATTGAGCCCGGCATAAAGCCCCGGCCGCACGCGGTTGGTGGCGAGCGCAAAGGCCCCGCTGGTGAGGAGATAGCGCACCGCCACGATGGCGGTCATCGCCAGCGCGGAGACGAGGATCGCGATCAGCATCGGCTTGTGTGGAGCGGGGCTATCACGAGCCCGCACCTCCGGCGCCGAGTCGCACAACGCGGGTGCAGGCCAACCGAACGGCCAAGTTCAACCGGATGAGAGGTTGCGACGCGGGGCATTGCGGGGGCGCTTAGCAGGTTTGAGCGGCGCAGGACATTCGCCGCATCAAGCGGCGACGCCTTGCCGCACCAACACGCCCGGGCTCTCTCATCAAGACACCGGCGGCCGGAGCGGTCCGGCCCCGGGCACCCAGAGCCGCCCCGCCCGCCTCAGGAGGCGAGCAGGCGCTCGGCTGTGCGGCGGACCTCGGCGCCCATGTCGGGCCGTTCCAGCGCCAGCGCCAGAGTCGCCTCGACGAAGCCGATCTTGCTGCCGCAATCGAATCGCCGGCCCTGGAAGGTCACGGCATGGAACGGCTGCTGGCCGATCATCTTGGCCATCGAATCGGTCAGCTGGATCTCGCCGCCGGCGCCCTTTTCCTGGCTTTCGAGCGCGCGCATCACTTCGGGCTGGAGGATGTAGCGCCCCGAAACGATCTTGTTCGAAGGCGCCTCGCTCGCCTTGGGCTTTTCCACCAGCCCGCGCACCTCGGTCAGTGCGCCGCGGCTTTCGCCCGGGTCGATCACGCCATAGCTGGAGACTTCCTCCTGCGGCACTTCCAGCACGGAGATCAGGTTGCCGCCGACCTCGTTATAGGCCTCCACCATCTGCGCGATGCAGCCGGGCTTGCCGACCATCAGCTCGTCCGGCAGCAGCACCGCGAAGGGCTCGTCGCCGACGATCGCGCGCGCGCACCACACCGCATGGCCGAGCCCCATCGGCACCTGCTGGCGCACGGTGATCAGATTGCCGGGCGTGAAGCGCGTCGGCTCCAGCACCGACAGGTCCTTGCCACGCTCCTGCATCGTGGTCTCGAGCTCGTAAGCGACGTCGAAATTCTCGACCAGCGCGGTCTTCCCGCGACCGGTGACGAAGATCATCTGCTCGATTCCCGCCTCGCGCGCCTCGTCCACCGCATATTGGATCAGCGGCCGGTCGACGATCGGCAGCAATTCCTTGGGAATCGCCTTGGTCGCGGGAAGGAAGCGGGTGCCGAGGCCTGCCACGGGGAACACGGCCTTGCGGATCGGTTTGCGGGTGCTCATGGGTGGCGGATAACGGGCGGGGGCGGGTCCGGTCAATCGCCATGCCCTGTGTCGCAGAGCATTTCGTGCCAGACAGAGAACCTTCCACCGCGCGGCGCGTTGGGCGGATCAGACAGCAGCAAGGCGAGGACGCAGATGGGCTTGATCAGATTGGCCGCGCTCGGCGCGCTCGGTTATGCCGGGTACAAGTATTTCACGGAATCCAACCGCTCCGGCGGCTCGGCCTTTGCCAGCGGGCAGGCTGACGCGGAGAACTTCTCCAAGGTCCGCAATGCCGGCCCGGAATCGATGGCCGATTCGCCGCGACGCGACTGGACCGACGCCGACGAGCGGAGCGACGAAAGCTTCCCGGCGAGCGACCCGCCCGCGACTTACTGACCGGGCTCGGCAGCGGGCGGGGCGGGGGGCACAGCGCCTTCCGCCTCGCTCCGCAGCTGCGCGGCCAGCCACAGGCGGACGGCGCCGGCGAGCCCTGTCGGGTGCTCGGCGCCGATCCGCTCGGCATCGATCCGCGCCACCAGCGCGTTCAGCGGCACCGCTTCCTTGTGCGCCGCCTCGCGCAGCAGGTCCCAGAACAGCGGCTCCAGGCTGATCGAGGTCTTGTGCCCGGCGATCTCCACCGAGCGCTTGACCGGCGGATGGTAGGGCGCGGCCATCGGTCGTCCGAACCGCGCCCGCGCGCTCAGGCGTCGGGGCCGAGCATCGTCTCCGGCCGCACCACCCGGTCGAACTCCTCCGCCGTCACATGGCCGCTGGCGATCGCCGCCTCGCGCAGGGTGGTGCCCTGCTTGTGCGCGTCCTTGGCGATGGCGGCGGCATTGTCGTAGCCGATGGAGGGCGCCAGGGCGGTCACCAGCATAAGCGAGTTGTCGAGCCCACGCTTGATGTTGTCCTCGCGCGGCTTCAACCCCTTGAGCAGGTTTTCGGTGAAGCTCTCCGCCGCATCGGCCATCAGCTTGACCGATTGCAGGAAGTTGAAGGCGATCACCGGGCGATAGACGTTCAGCTCGAAATGCCCCTGGCTGCCGGCAAAGGTCAGCGCCGCATGGTTGCCGAAGATCTGCGCGCAGACCTGCGTCAGCGCCTCGGCCTGGGTCGGGTTGACCTTGCCCGGCATGATCGAGGAGCCAGGCTCGTTCTCCGGCAGCGCCAGTTCGCCAAGCCCGGAGCGCGGCCCCGAGCCGAGAAAGCGGATATCATTGGCGATCTTGTAGAGCGCCGCCGCCAGCGCATTGATCGCCCCATGGGCGAACACCAGTGCGTCCTCGCTGCCGAGCGCCTCGAACTTGTTGGGCGCGGTCACGAAGGGCAGGCCCGTCGCTTCGGCGATCTCGGCCGCGATGCCTTCTGCGAAGCCCTTCGGCGCGTTCAGCCCGGTGCCCACCGCCGTGCCGCCCTGCGCCAGCTCCAGCAGGCCCGGCAGGGTCGCCTCGATCCGCGCGATCCCGGCTTCCACCTGCCGCGCATAGCCGGAAAATTCCTGCCCCAGCGTCAGCGGAGTCGCGTCCTGCGTGTGCGTGCGGCCGATCTTGACGATGCCGCTCCACGCCTCGGCCTTGCCCGCGAGGTCCGCATGCAGCGTGCGCAGGGCAGGGATCAGCGAGCCGCACACCTGCGTCGCGCAGGCGATGTGGATCGCGCTGGGGAAGGTGTCGTTGGACGACTGGCTCATATTGACGTGATCGTTCGGGTGGACCGGCGACTTCGTGCCCGCCTCGCCGCCCAGCGCGATATTGGCGCGGTTGGCGATCACCTCGTTGGCGTTCATGTTGCTCTGCGTGCCGGAGCCCGTCTGCCACACGACCAGCGGGAAGTGATCGTCGAGCGCCCCGCCCGCCACCTCGCCCGCAGCCTCGGCAATGGCGTTGGCGAGCTTCTCGTCGAGCAGGCCGAGCTTGTTATTGGTCAGCGCCGCCGCCCGCTTGATCGTGCCCAGAGCGTGCACCACCGGCAGCGGAATGCGCTCGCCGCCGATGCGGAAGTTCTCGCGGCTGCGCTGCGTCTGCGCGCCCCACAGGCGGTCCGCCGGCACTTCGATCGTGCCCATCGTGTCGGATTCGGTGCGCGTGTTGGCGGTGCGAGTTTGGGCGGTGCGCGTCTCGGCCATGCTGTTCGTCCCTGCCTGCGTTGCACGGCCGGGGAAGGAGGGCCGCGCGGCCGCTGCTAGCCAGCCGCGCTCCTCAACTCAAGCGCGAGCGAGCGCGGGCGGAGCGCACCGTGCCCCGCGCGCGCCCGGCCTTGCGCTATGGGCGGCTCAATACATGTGCTGCCCGCCATTGATCGACAGGGTGGAGCCGGTCACGAAGCCGCCGTCCTCGCTCGCGAGGAAGGTCACGCCGCGCGCGATCTCCTCCGCATGGCCCAGCCGGCCAACCGGGATCTTGGCGACGATCTTCTCCAGCACGTTGTCCGGCACCGCGGCGACCATCTCGGTATCGATATAGCCCGGCGCGATCGCGTTCACGGTGATCCCGAAGCGCGCGCCCTCCTGCGCCAGCGCCTTGGTGAAGCCGTGGATGCCGCTCTTCGCCGCGGCATAGTTCACCTGGCCATATTGCCCGGCCTGCCCGTTGATGGAGCCGATATTCACGATCCGGCCCCAGCCGCGCTCCTTCATGCCGGGAAAGCATGCCTTGGCCATGTTGAAGCAGCCGCCCAGATTGACGCGGATCACGTCTTCCCAATCCTCGTAGCCCATCCGCAGCAGCGTGCCGTCGCGGGTGATGCCGGCATTGTTGACCAGCACGTCGATCGGGCCGACCTCCTCCGCCACCTGGGCGCAGCCGGTCATGGCCGCCTGGTGATCGCCCACGTCCCACTTGAAGGACTTGATGCCGGTCTCTTCGGAAAAGGCCCGCGCCTTTTCCTCGTTGCCGGCGTAATTGGCGACAACGGTGAAGCCTTGCGCCTTCAGCGCCTCGCAGATGGCGCGGCCGATACCCCTGGTTCCGCCGGTGACGATTGCAACGCGTGCCATGTCCTCTCCTCTCGTTCGAAGGATCTATTGTTTTGAGGGCCAGACCCTAGGCCAGCGCCCGGGCCCCTTCAAAACGAAAAACCCCGCCAGGGGCGGGGTTTCTGCAAATCAACGCTGGGGGCCCGCGTCAGAAGCGGAACTGGGTGCCGATATACACGGCCTGGCTGTCCCTCTCCGCCTCCTGCGGCACCGGGGTGAGGCGCGCGCGCTCCTGCGAATAGCGCACGCCCGCGGTCACATCGAGATTGCGCGTCAGGCGATAGGAGCCGGCAAGGTCCACGATCTGCTCGCCCGCCACCGGATCGGCGATCCGCGGCCCGGCTGCGGCAACGGGGCGCTCTTCCTCGGCGGCAATGCGCGCGGCGAAGCGGCTCTCCTCCTCCGCGACCCCGCGCGAGGGGCGGAATTCCGCAAGATCGGGAATGGCCGCATCGGACAGCGGACTCGACCCGATCGCCCCCGGCGTGCTCTGCGCGAAGTTCTGGTATCCGCGCGCCAGCCCGAGATTGTAGCGGGTGGAAGCGATGCTGACCCCGGCATTGCTGTCGACCGCCTTGTCCTGCGCCGCCTGGATCGCGGAGCGGACCTGGATCGCGCGCGCATCCTCCGCATCGACGCGCACCGCCACCGTCATGGTGCGGCTGGCGCGCGAATCGACTCCGGCGGGCGTGAAACGCTTGAGCCGGCCCGTGCTGCGTTCCGCCACGAAGCGGGCCAGCTGCGGATCGACCGAGGCAGGGGTGAAGATCGCCGGGCGCTCACCGCCAAAGCTCAGTCGCTCGCTTTCGAACGCACCGAGCGCGAAGCCGGCGGTGGGAAGCGCGGACAGCACCAGCGCACAGCCGGCGAGGCTCGGCCCCAGCCAGCGGTAACGGCGCGATGTCGTGTTCCTCGTCACCTGTCAGCCCCTGTTGTAAACGCGCCCATCCGGGCTCGCCCTCACTCGTGAGACGGCAGACGTGGTTAACGGTTCCTTGACCGTCAGCCCTGCCGCGACTCATCTCCCATCGGCGGTCTAGGGGATAGGCGGCGCGTGCGCCAGCAAACAAGCGTTTTGCCCGCACTGTTTGCCTGAGTGTTGCATGCGCCCCACAGGCGGCGCTTCCCCACGAACATTCACTTGATGTTCAAGCCCGCCAGCGCCCAAGGCCGCCCCCGGCCGGCCCGAAAGGGTCTGCCGGGCGTCCTTGCCGCGCGGGCAGGGACGGCTATAGAGGCTCCTTCCGCGCCCCCGCCGGCCGGGCGATGCGCGGCTTCGGACAGGAACGATGATGGCTTTGCTTCCCCCCCTTTCTCTTCGCCGGCGCCCGATCCGCGCAGCTTTGGTGCCCGCTTTCGTCGTGGCGCCGGCGCTCGCCCTGTCGGCCTGCGGCGGCCCCGAGCGGCTCCAGCCCGACATCGCCGCCTCCCAGGTCACCGCGATCGGCGTCAATTCCTATCTCTGGCGCGCCAGTCTGGAGGCGCTGTCGTTCATGCCGCTGGCCCAGGCGGACAGCGCGGGCGGCGTGATCGTCACCGACTGGTACGCCAATCCGGAACAGCCGGGCGAGCGCGTCAAGGTCTCGGTCTCGATCCTCGATTCGGACCTGCGCGCCGATGCGCTGCGGGTCGCCGCCAGTCGCCAGGTGCTGCAGGACGGCACCTGGGTGGAGGCGCCGGTGCAGGCCGCCACCGTCCAGCGGCTGGAGGACGTCATCCTCACCAAGGCGCGCGACCTCAGGCGCTCGACCATCGGTTGACCGCCGCGAGGGGGAACAGGGCATGACAGGCGCGGGCGTCAGCGAGACGCGGTTCGATCCGGCACGCGCAGAGGCGCGCTGGCAAGCCGCCTGGGCGAAGGCGCGCACGTTCGAGGCCGACAGCGCCAGCGCCAAGCCCAAGGCCTATGTGCTGGAGATGTTCCCCTACCCTTCCGGGCGCATCCATATCGGTCACGTCCGCAATTATACGATGGGGGACGTGCTCGCCCGCTACAAGCGGATGACTGGCCACGAAGTGCTCCACCCAATGGGCTGGGACGCGTTCGGCATGCCGGCCGAGAACGCCGCAATGGAAAAGGGCGTCCACCCCGCCGGCTGGACCTACGACAACATCGCCAACATGAAGGCGCAGCTCCAGCGCCTCGGCTTCGCGCTCGACTGGTCCAGAGAGTTCGCCACCTGCGACCCCTCTTATTACGGCCACGAACAGGCGCTCTTCCTCGATCTCTATGAGGGGGGCCTCGTCTACCGCCGCTCCAGCGCGGTGAACTGGGACCCGGTCGACATGACCGTGCTCGCCAACGAGCAGGTGGTGGACGGGCGCGGCTGGCGCTCCGGCGCGCTGGTGGAGAAGCGCCAGCTCGACCAGTGGTTCCTCAAGATCACCGCCTTCGCCGAGGACCTGCTGGAAGGGCTCGGCACGCTCGAGCACTGGCCCGAGAAGGTTCGCCTGATGCAGGAGAACTGGATCGGCAAGAGCCAGGGCCTGCAATTCCGCTTCCACCTGTCCAATGGCGGAGAGGTGGCGGTCTATTCCACCCGCCCCGACACGATCTTCGGCGCCAGCTTCGTCGCCGTCGCGCCCGACCACCCGATCGCGCAGAGCGTGGCGGCGGACAGCGCCGACGCGCGCGAGTTCATCGAGCGCTGCAAGCAGGGCGGCACCACCGCCGCCGAGCTCGAAACCGCCGAGAAGCTGGGCTTCGACACGGGCCTCGGCGCAATCCACCCCTTCACAGGAGCCCACCTGCCGGTCTTCATCGCCAATTTCGTGCTGATGGAATACGGCACCGGCGCGGTGATGGGCGTCCCCGGCCACGACGCACGCGACTTCGAGTTCGCCACCAAATACGCCCTGCCGATCACCCGAGTCGTCGCCGCCTCGCCCGAAGCCGCCGACGCCCCGCTCACCGAGGCCGAAACCGGCGAGGGCACCCTCGTCCACTCCGCCTTCCTGAACGGCATGGACGTCGCATCCGCCAAGCGCATCGTCGTCGAGCGCGCCGAGAGCGAAGGCTGGGGCGAGGGCAAGACTGTCTGGCGCCTGCGCGACTGGGGCGTCAGCCGCCAGCGCTACTGGGGCACACCGATCCCCTTCATCCATTGCGAGAAGTGCGGCACCGTCCCCGTCCCGCGCGACCAGCTGCCCGTCACCTTGCCCGAGGACGTGGACTTCGCCACCCCCGGCAACCCGCTCGACCGCCACCCGACCTGGAAGCACACGACCTGCCCGCAATGCGGCGGCGCGGCGCGGCGCGAGACCGACACGCTCGACACATTCATCAATTCGAGCTGGTACTTCCTCCGCTTCGCCAGCCAGCCGGCGGACAAGCCGTTCGACGCCGCCGAAGTCGCGCAATGGCTGCCGGTCGACCAGTATATCGGCGGCGTCGAGCACGCGATCCTGCACCTCCTCTACGCCCGCTTCTGGACCCGCGCCCTCGCCGCCACCGGCAAGCTGGAGGTGCGCGAGCCCTTCGCCAGCCTGTTCACCCAAGGCATGGTCACGCACGAGACCTATCGCGCGGGCGACGGCAGCTGGCTCTCCCCCGGCGAGGTGCGCCGCAACGGCGACGATTATCTGCGCATCGAGGACGGCGCGCCCGTCACCCTCGGCCGCGTCGAGAAGATGTCCAAGTCGAAGAAGAACGTCGTCGACCCGGACGAGATCGTCGCCCGCTATGGCGCCGACGCGGTGCGCTGGTTCATGCTCTCCGACAGCCCGCCCGAGCGCGACCTGCCCTGGTCCGAATCCGGCATCGAAGGCTGCGCGCGCTTCGTCCAGCGCCTCTGGCGCCTGTTCCAGCAGCACGACGCGCAGGCGACCGGCGAGGACAAGGCCCTCGCCCGCAAGACCCACCAGGCCATCGCCGCGGTGGGCGAGGACATCGAGGGCCTCGCCTTCAACAAGGCCGTCGCCCGCCTCTACGAACTCGCCGGCGCGATCGACAAGGCGCCGCCCTCGGCCGATCGCAGCGCCGCGATCCGCACCCTGCTGCTCCTCGCCGCGCCGATGATGCCGCATCTGGCCGAGGAAGGCTGGGCCGCGATGGGGCCGACCGGTCTCATCGCCGACGCGCCCTGGCCTGAGGTCGACCCGGCCCTGCTGGTCGAAGACGAGGTCACCATCGCCGTGCAGGTGAAGGGCAAGCTGCGCGACACGCTCATTGCGCCCAAGGGCCTCCCCAACCCGGAACTGGAGGCGCTCGCCCTCGCCAGCGAGAAGGTGCAACGCGCCATCGACGGTGCCCCGGTGCGCAAGGTGATCGTCGTGCCGGACCGGCTGGTCAACATCGTCGCATGATCCGCGCCGCTCGCCCCGCCCCGGCCCTGCTGGCGCCCACCCTGCTGGCGCCCGCTCTGCTCGCCCTTGCCGCGCCGCTGGCCCTCGCCGGCTGCGGGCTGCAACCGATGTATGCGGGCGGGGGCAACGGCGCGGTGGCGCGCCAGCTCGCCGCCGTGGAGGTGGCGCCGATCGAAGGCCGCGCCGGCTGGCTGATGCGCAACGCCTTGCGCGACCAGCTCGGCCAGGCGGCGGTGGACGCGGCCCCGCGCTACCGGCTCGACGTGCTGCTCGACGACGATCTGGAGGCGCTCGGCCTGCTGACGGACGAGACGATCGGCCGCGAGCGCCGCACATTGCGCGCCCGCTATCAACTGGTGGACACATCCAGCAACGCCATCGTGCTCGACGCCACCGCCGGGTCCGATGCGGGCATCGATGTCGTCTCCAGCGACTACGCGACCATCGCCGCGGAGCAGACTGCGCTCGAAAACCTTTCGCGCGAAGTCGCCGGCCAGATCGTCACCCGGCTGAGCCTGGCCCTGAGAGATTCCGGCCGCGCCGAGCCGTGAAGGCCACGCAGAAGGACTTCTCCGCCGTCGCCCCCCGCGCCGCCGGCAAGCTCGCCATCGCCTTCTTCTGCGGGCCCGACGAGGCCGGCGCCTCCGCCGCCGCTGCGAAACTCGCCGCCCTCCTCCCCGACCCCGGCGAGCGGGTCGACCTCTCCGGCGCGGAGCTGCGTTCCGACCCGGTGCGGCTGGGCGATGAGGCGCGCTCCGATTCGCTGTTCGGCGGCGCGCGCCACATCCGCGTTTCCGCCGCGGGCGACGAGGTGCACGATGCGGTGCAGATCCTCACGCAATTGATCGATTCGGGCGAGGCCAGGGGCGCCGCGCCGGTGCTGATCGTCGCCAGTTCCGCCACCGACAAGGCGCGCACCGCCAAGCTGCTGGCCGACCGCGCCGATGCGCTGGTGGCGATGTTCTACCCGCCCGATGTCGGCACTGTCGCGGCCGAGGTGCGCCGGATGGGCGATGGTGCCGGCGTCACCCTCAGCAGCGAGCTGGCCGAGCGCATCGCCCGCGCCGCCGGGCTCGACCTGCGCCTCGCCCAGTCCGAGTTGACCAAGCTCGCGCTTTACCTCGACGGCACGCCGCACAGCCCCAAGCTCGGCACGTCGCAAGCGCTCGACGAGATCGGCGCGCGCACGGAGGAGGAGGGCTTCATGCCGCTCGTCAACGCCGTCCTTTCGGGCGAGACGCGCCACCTCCCGGCCGAGATCAGGCGCCTTCACGAGCTCTCGCTCAACCCCGTCGCGGTGCTGCTGGCGCTCGAACGACGCGCCGCGCAACTGGCCCAGCTGACCGCCAAGACCGGCCGCGGCACCCGCATCCCCGACCTGCTCGAATCCGAACAACGGGCCCGGCGGATCTTCTGGCGCGACCGCCGAGACCTGGAGACGCAATTGCAGCGCTGGGACGCCGGCAAGCTCGCCCGGCTGGTGGAGCGCCTCGCCGCCGCCCACCGCGCCCTCCTCGCCAACAGCGCCGCCGCCGAGCTGCTGCTGGTGCAGGAACTGACCCAGATCACCCGCTTCGCCGCCCAGCGCCGCTGATCGCGGGACCTTCATCGGGCCCGCAGCCGGTGCCGCGGGCGCACATGCCCCTGCCCGGCCGCGAATCTGCCCTGTGCCCCCTGTTCCATGAGCCGGTTCCGCTCGCCGTGGCCAGCCCGGCCCGGCCCGGCCCCCGCCCAGCCCGGCCCTTGCCCGGAACGGCAGCGCCCTCCATCTGCCCGCCATGGCCGACCTCCGCTTCCACGCCATGCACGATGGCCGGCGCATCGCCTTCCGCCTGATCGCGGGCACCGGCCCGGTGCTGGTGTTCCTGCCCGGCTACATGTCCGACATGTCCGGCAGCAAGGCGAGCGCACTCGCCGACTGGGCCGAGGCGCGCGGCCGCTCCTGCCTGCTGCTCGATTATTCGGGCTGCGGCCAGAGCGAGGGCCGGTTCGAGCACGGCACGCTCTCACGATGGCGCGAGGAGGTGCTCGCGCTGGTCGAGGCGCACCTGCCCGGCCGGGTGGTCCTCGTCGGCTCGTCGATGGGCGGCTGGCTGATGCTGCTCGCCGGCACCGTGCTGGGCCAGCGGCTTGCTGGGCTGGTCGGCATCGCCGCCGCGCCGGACTTCAGCGAGTGGGGCTACAACGACGAGGAGAAGGCGCGCCTCGCCGCCGGCGAAACGGTGCTGCGGCCCAATCCTTACGGCCCCGATCCGACCCCCATGCACCCCGCTTTCTGGCGCGATGCGCAGGGCTTGCAAATGCTCGGGGCGCCGGTGGCGATCGACTGCCCGGTGCGCCTGCTCCACGGCCAGGAGGACGAGGACGTGCCGGTTGCAACATCCATGCAACTCGCTTGCACCCTGCGTTCAACCGACGTGCATCTGACGCTGCTCAAGGGCGGCGACCACCGCCTGTCGCGCCCCGGCGACATCGATCTGCTGCTGCGCACCGTCGCCGCGCTCCCCTGAACCGGACCTGCCATGCCGCTCTCCCTCATTGCCGCCCTGCTGATCGCCCAGAGTGTCGCACCAGGCGCCGCTCCCGCCGCTGCGCCGCGAAGCCTCGAGCAGGACCGGCTGGCGGTGTGCCAGGCGGAGGCCCGCAGCGACCCCGCCACCGCGATGGTCACCGCCTCCACCTGGCTGGGAGAAGCGCAGGGGGCCGGCCGCAGCGCACCGCAGCAATGCCTCGGCTTTGCCTATACGAGCCTGCTGCGGTGGGAAGCGGCGGAGAGCGCCTTCCTTGCCGCGCGCGAGGCGCTGCCGCTGGGCGACAGGGCGGCCCGCGCCCGTCTCGGCGCGATGGCCGGCAATGCAGCGCTCGCCGATGAGCGCCCGGAAGCCGCGCTCGCCGCCTTCGCGCTGGCGCAGGCCGATGCGACCGTCGCCGGCGAGGGCGAGCTGGCCGGCCTCATCGCCGCGGACCGCGCCCGCGCGCTCGTCGCGCTCGACCGCCCGGCGGAGGCTGCGGAGGCGCTGGCCGCCGCCCGCCGCGGCGCACCGCAGGATGCGGGCGTGTGGCTGCTTTCCGCCACTTTGTCGCGCCGGCAGGGCGATCTTGCCGCGGCACAGGGGCAGATCGAAACCGCCGCCGCGCTCGCGCCCGCCTCCGTGGCGCTGGCCCCCGCGATCGGGGTGGAGGCCGGGCTCGTCGCTGCTCTCGCCGGGCAGGACGAGGCGGCGCGCGCCAGCTGGCGCTCGGTGCTGGACAGCGCGCCGGGCGCTCCGGAGGCCGAAGCGGCGCGCGAATACCTCGCCCAACTCGATGAAGGCACCGCTCGGCCATGATCCCCCTTTCCGTCCTCGACCTCGTTTCCGTTCGTGAAGGCGGCACCGTCGCGGAGGCGCTCGCCGCCACGGCCCGGCTCGCCGCGACGGCGGAGGCGGCGGGCTACCGGCGCTTCTGGGTGGCCGAGCATCACGCGATGCCGGGCATCGCCGGCGGCGCCACGTCGGTGGTGCTCGCGCATATTGGGCATGCGACCTCCACCATCCGCATCGGCGCCGGCGGCATCATGCTGCCCAACCACAACCCGTTCGTGATCGCGGAGCAGTTCGGCACGCTCGACGCGCTGTTCCCCGGCCGGGTCGATCTGGGCCTCGGCCGCGCGCCGGGCGCCAGCGGGGTGATCGCCCGGGCGCTGCGCAAGGACCTGCACCAGGCCGCAAGCGCCTTCCCGCAGGACGTGGCCGAGTTGCGCGCGCTGCTGACCGGGGAGCCCGCTCTGCCGATCGCCGCCACGCCGGGGCTGGGGGCGCGGGTGGAAATGTGGATGCTCGGGTCGAGCCTGTTCGGCGCGCAACTCGCCGCGCATCTGGGCCTGCCCTATGCCTTCGCCAGCCATTTCGCGCCCGACCATCTCGACGCCGCCCTGTCCGCCTATCGCACGCAGTTCCGCCCGTCCGAGGCGCTCCAACAGCCGCATGTGATGGCCGCGATGACGGTGATCGCCGCCGAGACCGACCGGGAGGCCGAGCTCGTCGCCTCCAGCCAGGACCAGAGCTTCGTGCGGCTGCGCAGCGGCGATCCCGGCCAGCTGCCGCCGCCGGTGCCCGATTACCGCGCCAGCCTGCCGCCGAGCGCACAGGCCATGCTGGAGCACCTCTCCGTCGCCCGCGCGGTCGGCTCTCCGGAAACGGTCCGCGCGCGGATCGGCCGTTTCGTGGATCGCACCCGGGCAGACGAGATCGTCGTGTCCGGCGCCACGTTCGAGCCGGAGGCGCGCATCCATTCGCTGCGGCTCACCGCCGAGGCGCTCGCCGCCTGAGTCGCGCGCCTCGCCCCCTTGCGCGACGGCGCTTCGGAACGACCGTGCGCTTCCGCCCATTATCCCTGCTGGCTGGCGGCAAGGGAGCGGAGCATGGCGACGGATTACAAGGATAGCGATCAGGCCGGGCAGCTCTCCGCTGACGAGAGGGCATTGGCCGGCGCCATCCGGGCGCATCTCGCCGGTTCCCTGCTGCCCGGCGAGGATCAGCTTTCCCAGGAGCGGCTGGACGAGGCGGCCGCCTTCATGTTCGAGGCAGCACGCCAGCGCCGGTCTGGCGATGCCGCGCTGCTGATCCGCTCCGCGCATGACGGGCGACGCTTCACCCGCTTCGCCTTCGTCAATGCCGACATGCCGTTCCTGGTCGATTCGATCACCGCCACCATCGCTGCCGAGGGGCTGGCGATCGACCAGCTGGCCCACCCGATCCTGCCCGTGCGGCGCGATGGCGAGGGCCGGCTCACCGCCGTTCCGGACGCCGATTCGGCGGGCGAGAAGCGCGAATCGATGATCTATCTCGAGACGCCGCGGCTCGATGCCCGGGTCCGCCGCACGCTTGAGGAGCAGCTGCGGGCGACTTTGGCCGATGTGCGCGCCGCCGTGCTCGACTGGCCGCAGATGCAGGCGACGCTGGAACAGGACGCCGAGCGGCTGGCCGATGCCGAAGGCGCGGCGCTGCTGCGCTGGCTGGCCGCGGGGCGGGTCACGCAGCTGGGCCATCTCACCCGCCGCCGCGACGGAACTTGCGTGCAGCCGCTCGGCGTATGTCGCCAGAGCGCGCGCGACCTGCTGGCCGAGGAGACCTACGAGCGCGCCTTCGCCTGGTTCGACGGCACGGAGGGCCGTGCGGGCGGCCAGCCGGGCCGCGCGCCTTTGATCATCAAGGCGAACCGCGTGTCGCGGGTGCGCCGGCACGTGCCGTATGATCTGTTCATCGTGCCGCTGCACGAGGAGGGTCGGGTGGCGGCCTTGTCCATCCATGCCGGGCTGTGGACCAGCGCGGCGCTCGCCACCCCGCCCGACCAGGTGCCGGTGCTGCGCCGCCAGCTGGCCGCGTTGATGGAGCGCTACGATTTCCCGCCCGGCAGCCACGACGCCAAGACGCTGGTCCATGCGATGACCGCGCTGCCGCATGATCTGATCATCGGCTTCTCAAACGAGGACGTGGACCGCGTGGCGACCGCGATGATGGCGCTGTCGAGCCGCCCGCGCCCCCGGCTGGCGACGGTGCTCGCCCCGCTGCAGCGCCATGTCTTCGCCTTCGTCTGGCTGCCGCGCGATTCGGTCTCGACCAGCGTGCGGCTGCAGATCAAGGACCTGCTGGAAGGCGCCACCGGCGCGCAGACGCTCGACTGGAGCCTGCTGGTGGAAGGCGGCACGATGGCCATGCTGCGCTTCGTGCTCGATTTTCGCGGGCGCCCGGGCGTGCCCGATTGCGACGCGCTCGACAGCCAGTTGCAGATCATGCTGCGCGGCTGGTCGCATGCGGTGGAGGAGGCGCTGGCGCAGGACGAGGAGCCCGGCCGCGCCGCCGCGCTCGCCACCCGCTATGCCGATGCGTTCCCCACCTTCTATCGCTCCACCTATGGCCCGGCGGAGGCGGCGCAGGATATCGAGCGCATGCGCCACCTCGCCCCCGGCGACGAGGCGCGCCCGCTCAGCCGCGATGCCCGCCTCTATCGCCATGAGAGCGACCCGGCCGGCCAGCTGCGGCTGAAGATCTATCAGCTCGGCGGCTCCATGCCGCTGTCCGACGCGGTGCCGGCACTCGAGAATTTCGGCTTCCGCGTGCTGGCCGAGCTGCCGACCGAACTGGCCGGCGCGGAGGGTGGCACGATCCACGATTTCCAGCTTTCCCTGCCGAGCGGCGAACAGCCCGACGCGCTGCTGCAGCGGGCCCCGGCCATCGAGCAGGCGGTGAACGCGGTGATCAACGGGCGGGCCGAGGACGATGTGTTCAACCGCCTGGTCACCGGCGCGGCCCTGTCGGCGCGCGAGGCGGACTGGCTGCGGGTGCTTTATCGCTACCTTCGCCAGTCGAACATCGCCTTCACCATCTACACCGTGGTCGATGCGCTGCGCGCCGCGCCGGCGGTGACCGCCGCCTTGGTGGAGCTGTTCCGCGTGCGCCACGACCCGGATTTCGCCGGCGACCGCGCGGCCGCCACGAGGCAAGCCGAGCAGCGCATCACCGAAGGGCTGGCCCAGGTGGCCGCGATCAACGACGACCGGCTGCTGCGGCTCTACTGGTCCACGATCGGCGCGATCCTGCGCACCAACGCCTTCGCCCCGGCGGGCGCGGAGGCGCTGGCGATCAAGCTCGATTCGGCGCTCGTGCCCGGCCTGCCGCGCCCGGTGCCGTGGCGCGAGATCTTTGTCTATTCGCGCCGGGTGGAGGGCATCCATTTGCGCGCCGGGCCGGTCGCTCGCGGGGGGCTCAGATGGTCCGACCGGCGCGACGACTTCCGCACCGAGATCCTCGGTTTGATGAAGGCGCAGCGGGTGAAGAACGCGGTGATCGTGCCCACCGGCGCCAAGGGCGGCTTCTACCCCAAGCGCCTGCCCAACCCCGCGCTGGACCGCGACGCCTGGTTCAACGAAGGGCGCGAAAGCTACAAGCTGTTCATCCGCACGCTGCTGTCGCTCACCGACAATATCGAGGGCGATGCGGTCGTCCACCCCGAGCGGGTCGTGATCCACGACGGGCCGGACCCGTACTTCGTGGTTGCGGCAGACAAGGGCACCGCCAGCTTCTCCGACACCGCCAACGCCATCGCGCAGGAACGCGGCTTCTGGCTGGACGATGCCTTCGCCAGCGGCGGCTCCAATGGCTACGACCACAAGGCGATGGGCATCACCGCGCGCGGCGGCTGGCTGTCCGTGCAGCGCCACTTCCTCGAAATGGGCGTCGACGTGCAGAGCGAGCCGGTCCGCGTGGTCGGCTGCGGCGACATGTCGGGCGATGTGTTCGGCAACGGCATGCTGCTGTCTAAGGCAATCCACCTCGTCGCCGCCTTCGACCACCGGCACATCTTCCTCGACCCCGACCCCGACCCGGCGGCCAGCTGGGAGGAGCGCCAGCGCCTATTCGAACTGCCCCGCTCCAGCTGGGCCGATTACAACGAGGCGCTGCTCTCCAACGGGGGCGGCATCTTCCCGCGCACGATGAAGCGCATCCCCCTCTCGCCCGAGGCACGCGCAGCGTTGGGCGTCAGCCACGAGGAGATGGACCCCGATTCGCTGATCAGCGCCATCCTGAAGGCGCCGGTGGACCTGATCTGGTTCGGCGGCATCGGCACCTACATCAAGGCCGCGCAGCAGAGCCACGCCGACGTCGGCGACCCCACCAACGACTCGCTGCGCGTCGACGCCAGCGAAGTGCGGGCCAAGGTGATCGGCGAAGGCGCCAACCTCGCCATCACGCAAGGCGGCCGGATCGAGTTCGCGCTCGGCGGCGGGCGGATCAACACCGACTTCATCGACAATTCGGCGGGCGTCGACTGCTCGGACAACGAGGTCAACATCAAGATCGCGCTCGCCGCCGCGTGCCGGTCCGGCGCATTGTCGCAGGAACGCCGCAACGCGCTGCTGCAGGCAATGACCGACGAGGTTGCCGCCCTGGTGCTGGAGGACAACCGGCTCCAGGCGCTGGCGCTGTCCATCGCCCAGACGGGCGGGGCCAAGGCGGTCGCATCGCAGACGCGGCTGATCGAGACGCTGGAGGATCTCGGCCAGCTCGACCGCCGCACAGAGGGGTTGGGCGAGGGTGAGGAACTGGCCCGCCGCGCCACGGACGGGCGCGGCCTGACCCGGCCGGAACTCGCCGTGCTGCTCTCCACCACCAAGCTGGTGTTGCAGGACGCGATGGAGACGAGCGACCTCGCCGCCGACGAGGCCGCGGTGCCGCTGCTGCTCGGCGACTTCCCGCCGCAGATGCGCGATGCGTTCCGCGCGGAGATCCTCGGCCACCGGCTGCGCGCGGAGATCGTCGCCACGGTGGTGGCCAACGCCATCGTCAACCGCATGGGGCTGGTCCATCCGTTCGAGCTGGCGGAGGAGGAGGGCGCGAGCCTGGCGCAGGTGGGCGCGGCCTTCGTCTCCGCCACCGAGCTGCTCGACATGGAGGCGGTCTGGAGCGCCATCGACAGTGCCGCGATGCCGGAACGCGCGCGGCTGCTGCTGTTCGACCAGGCCGCCCTGGCATTGCGCGGGCACATGGCCGACCTGCTGCGCGCAGGAGGCACGGTGCTCGCCCCGTCGAAGCTGATCGGCGACGTGGGCACCGGCGTCGGCGAGCTGATGGGGCATGTGGACGACCTCCTCGCCGCCGAGGCCCGCGAGCATTCGGACGCGATCGCGCAGAATCTGGTCGAGGCCGGCGCCCCGCCGGACCTTGCCGCGCGCGTCGCCTGCCTGTTCGCGGTGGATGGTGCGATCGGCCTGTCGCGGCTCGCCCGCGATACCGGGGTCGATTCGGTGCTGCTGACCAACGCCTTCATCGCGCTGGGCGAGAAGCTGGGGCTCGATTGGGCGCAGGCCCGGGCCGCGATCATGAACCCGTCCGAGCCGTGGGAGCGCCTGCTCGTCGCCGGCCTCGCCCGCGACTTCCAGCAGATGCGCTTCGAGTTCCTGCGCAATCTCACGCCCAACAAACGCAAGGACGATGTCGGGCGCCCGGTCGAGACCGACCCGCTGGCCCAGATCGAAGCCTGGGCGCAGGTTCATGCCGAAGCGATCCGCCACTTCCGGGCCATGGTCGGCCGCGCGCAGGCCGCCGCCCCGCTTTCCGCGACGATGCTGGCACAGATCGCCAGCCAGGCTCGCAACCTGCTGCGGCGCTAGGGCCATCATGATTGCCGGCATCCGGACGGGCGCGAGCGCCCCATGACAGAGGCTGCGATGGCGCAGGACGACAGCACGCAGGCGGACGTGGTGATCGTGGGCACCGGCCATGGCGGCGCGCAGGCGGCGATTGCCCTCCGCCAGCGCGGCTTTGCCGGCTCGATCCTGCTGGTGGGCCGCGACAAGGCCCCGCCCTACGAGCGGCCGCCGCTGTCGAAGGACTACCTCTCGGGCGCCAAGCCGTTCGAGCGGATGCTGATCCGCCCGCCCGCCTTCTGGGAGGAGCGGGCCGTGGGGCTGCGGCTGGGCGCCAATGTCACCCGGCTCGACCCGACCGCGAAGGTGCTCTCCGTCGGCGGAGGCGGCACGATCTCCTATGGCACGCTGGTGTGGGCCGCGGGGGGCGATCCGCGGCGCCTCTCGTGCCCCGGCGCGCATCTCGCCGGGATCCACGCCTTGCGCGACAAGCGCGACACCGACCGGCTGGTGGAGGAGCTTGCCGCAGGGGCCCGGCGCGTGGTGGTGGTGGGCGGCGGCTATGTCGGGCTGGAGGCCGCGGCGGTGCTGCGCGGCGCCGGCTGCGAGGTAACGCTGGTGGAGGCGCGCGAACGCGTGCTCAGCCGCGTCGCCGGCGAGGACCTGTCGCGCTTCTACGAGGACGAGCACCGCGCGCGCGGCGTCACCATCCGTCTCGGCACCGAGGTGGAGGCCATCGAGAGCGACGGCACGGGCGAGCGTGTCGCCGCGGTCCGGCTGGCAGGCGGCGAGGTGCTCCCGTGCGAGATCGTGGTGGCCGGCATCGGCATCGTGCCGGCCATCGGCCCGCTGATCGCCGCCGGCGCGGCGGGCGCCAACGGGGTCGATGTCGACGAGTTCTGCCGCACCAGCCTGCCGGACGTGTTCGCCATCGGCGACTGTGCCGCCCACGCCAATTCCTATGCCGACGGCGCGGTGATCCGGCTCGAAAGCGTGCAGAACGCGAACGACATGGCCAATGCCGCCGCGCGCGCGATCTGCGGCGATCCGGTGCCCTATGAGGCGGTGCCGTGGTTCTGGTCCAACCAGTACGATCTGCGCCTGCAGACCGCCGGGCTCAGCCTCGGCCACGACGCCACGGTGCTGCGCGGCGACCCGGCGGAGCGCAGCTTCTCCGTCGTGTACCTGAAGGCCGGGCGGTTGGTGGCGATCGACTGCGTCAACAATGTGCGGGACTACGTGCAGGGCCGCAAGCTGGTGGAGGCGCGGGCCGTGGTGGACCCGGAAGCGGTGCTGGACCCTACGCGGCCGCTGGCCGATCTGCTGTGAGCCGTTCCAGCGCCCAGCGCGCCGCCTCCGCCACCACCGGGTCAGGATCGCCCAGCAGCGTGGCGACGGGCCCCCGCAGCGCCGCATTGCCGCTGTTCCCGGCGGCGATCAGGCAGTTGCGGACGAACCGGTCGCGCCCGATCCGCTTGATCGGGGAGCCGGAGAACAGCTGGCGGAACCCCGCATCGTCGAGCGCCAGCAGCTCGGCGAGGCGCGGCGCGACCAGCTCGGCGCGGGGCACGAAGGCCTTGTGGCGGGCGGCGGCGCTGGCGAAGCGGTTCCACGGGCACACCGCCAGGCAATCGTCGCAGCCGTAGATGCGGTTGCCCATCGCGGCGCGGAATTCGTGTGGGATGGGCCCGGAATGCTCGATGGTCAGATAGGAGATGCACCGCCTTGCATCGAGCTTGAACGGGGCCGGAAAGGCGTCGGTCGGGCAGGCGTTCTGGCAGGCGTTGCACGACCCGCAGGTGTCACGGTGCGGCGCGTCGGGAGCGAAGCGCAGGGTGGTGTAGATCGCGCCCAGGAACAGCCAGCTGCCGTGGTTCCGGCTGACGAGATTGGTGTGCTTGCCCTGCCAGCCGATCCCCGCCGCTTGGCCCAGCGGCTTCTCCATCACCGGCGCGGTGTCGACGAACACCTTCAGCGCGCAGGGCAGGCCCTCGCGCTCCGCCTCCGCCACCAGCCAGCGGGCGAGCGCCTTCAGCGCCTTCTTGATGACATCGTGATAATCGCGCCCCTGCGCATAGACGGAGATCCGCGCCCGCTCGGCATCATTCGCCAGCGCCAGCGGGTCGTGGCCGGGCGCATAGCTCATGCCGAGTGCGATGACGCTGTTCGCCTCGGGCCACAGGCTTCGCGGGCCCTGGCGCTGGTGGGCGCGCGCCTCCATCCACTCCATCTGCCCGTGCGCGCCTTCGCCGAGCCATTGGTGCAACCGCCCGGCGCGCAGCGCATCGTCGGCGGCGGGCGCGATGCCGACCGCCACGAAGCCGAGCTCGCGCGCATGATCCACCAGCCGGGCCTTGAGGGCCTCCAGCTTCGCGAGATCGGGATCGGCCAGCGCCTCCATGGGGCAGGAGCTAGGCGTTGCGGGCCCCGGGGACAACGCCGTGGCGGCATTCACCTAGCGTTCGGCCCGCCACGCCTAGGCAGTAGGCATGACGCAAGAGACCACCAATCGGCGCTCCTTTCTCGCATGGCTTGGGGCCGGCATCGCGCTGCCGGTCCTCGCCGGATGCGGCGGCGCGGCGCAGGCGAAGAGCTTCCCCGTCTCCATGAGCGAGGCCGCCTGGCGGCAGAAACTGACCCGCGCGCAATTCCAGGTCCTGCGCGAGGAGGGCACCGAGCGGCCCTACTCCTCGCCCCTTAACAAGGAGAAGCGCAAGGGCACCTTCGCCTGCGCCGGCTGCGGCAATGCCCTGTTTTCGAGCACGACCAAGTTCGAGAGCGGCACCGGTTGGCCGAGCTTCTTCCGCCCGCTCACCGGCGGGGTGGGCACCAGCACCGACTTCAAGATCGGCCTTCCGCGCACTGAGGTGCACTGCGCCGATTGCGGCGGGCATCTCGGCCACGTGTTCGACGACGGCCCGCAGCCGACCGGCCAGCGCTATTGCATGAACGGCGCGGCAATGACCTTCCGCCCCGCCTGACCTGCCGGGGGAGCCACCGGCGCGAGCGGTCGCGGCCCTGGTCTGACGGGATCGGAGGCTCGCGCCGGTGCCTGAGCCTGGCCCCAATAAGCCCGCGCTCAAGCAGCGCGAAGCGCGGTAGCGCAGCAAAGCCCGCGCTCAAGCAGCGCGAAGCGCGGTAGCGCAGCAAAGCCTGCGCTCAAGCAGCGCGAAGCGCGGTAGCGCGACCAAGGTGGTGCGGGCGGCGGGACTCGAACCCGCACGATCAAGGATCAGGGGATTTTAAGTCCCCGGCGTCTACCATTCCGCCACGCCCGCTCCGGCTCCCGCAATTAGCGGCGGTGCGTGGCGCAGGCCAGCGGTGCGATCAATCGGTGTTGAGCCGCTCGCGCATTTCCTTGCCCGGCTTGAAGTAGGGCACGCGCTTGGCGGGGACGGGCACGGCTTCTCCGGTGCGCGGGTTGCGGCCGGTGCGCGCGTCGCGCTGGCGGGTCGAGAAGGTGCCGAAGCCGCGCAGTTCCACCCGGCCGCCCTCCGCGAGGCGCGCGGCGATCTCGTCGAAGAAGATGTCGACGATCTGCTCCACCTCCTCGGGGCGCAGATCGGGGTTGCGGTCGGCGAGCGCCTGCAGAAGCTCTGACCTGATCATCGACTTCAATTCCCTTCAAACGCCCGGGCTCGCGCCGCTCACGCATGCGCCCGCAAGAACCCCCCATGGCACCATGCCAGAGCGCTCGTCGGTGCGCAATCGCGCAGCCAACAAAGGTCAAGTTCGGCGCGCGCTACCTTGCAAATGTGCTCAGGCGCGGTCGAACAGCTCTGCCGGGGCGATGCCGAGCCGATCGAGCCGCCGGCGGATGTCCGGCCATTCCTCGCTCAGGAAGGCGGCCCGCTCGGCGGCGAGCAGCTGCACGGCGGCCCCTTCGCGCACGAACATGCCCACTCCGCGCTGCACCCGGATCAGCCCGTCAACCTGGAACTGCTGATAGGCCTTGGCGACGGTCAGCGGGTTGGCGCCCTGCTCGGCGGCGAAGGCGCGCACGGACGGCAACATCGCCCCTTCGGCATAGCGCCCCTCGATAATCGCCGCCGCGATCACGTCGCGCAGCCGCAGATAGACGGGTCGGTTGTCCGGCATCGAGGTGGTGCAGTGCCATAATACAGCGCCGCAGGCAAGGCGGCGGGATGCCGCGGCGGCGCTCCGGTTGCGGTTGCAACAAAGGCTTCACAAGGGGCGAAGTGGCGTTAGGGTAAGGCCAATTCGCGCGCGGATCGGCTGCGCGCTGGATGGGACGCAACCGCCGGCATGGCCATCACCTACGCACAAAGCGGCGATGCCCGCGGCACTTTCCTGGGCCATCCGAAGGGCCTGTTCGTCCTGTTCTTCGCCGAGATGTGGGAGCGCTTTTCCTATTACGGAATGCGCGCCCTGCTCATCCTCTACCTCACCAAGCACTGGCTGTTTTCCGACAGCGATGCGGGCATCATCTATGGCGCCTACACCGCGCTGGTCTACATCACCCCGGTCCTCGGCGGCTATCTGGCCGACAGGTACCTGGGGCAAAGGAAGGCGGTGCTCTATGGCGCGGTGCTGCTGACCTTCGGGCATTTCCTGATGGGTTTCGAGGGCGATGGCGGAGAGGATCCCGCCGCGCTCAGCCTGTTCTGGCTGGCGCTGGCGTTCATCATCGTGGGCTCGGGGTTCCTGAAGGCCAACATCTCGGTGATCGTGGGCCAGCTTTACCCGCGCACGGACAAGCGGCGCGACCCCGCCTACACCATCTTCTACATGGGCATTAACCTCGGCGCGTTCCTCGGTTCGCTGCTGTGCGGCTATATCGGCGAGACCTATGGCTGGTCCTATGGCTTCGGCCTCGCCGGGTTCGGCATGCTGCTGGGCCTCGTCGTGTTCGTGCTGGGCAAGCCGCTGCTTGTGGGCCGGGGCGAGGCGCCGGCGGCGCTCTCCAAGGGGCTCGAATGGGGGCTCTACGCGGTCGGGCTGATCGCCGTGCTGGCCTGCTGGTGGATGGTGCAGAACCAGGATGTGGTGGGAACGCTGCTGGGCACGTTCGGCATCGCGCTGGTCGCCTATGTGCTCTACATCGCGATCTTCCAGATCCCCTATGGCGGCTATTCCGCCGCGCCCGGGCTGTGGGTCAACCTGTTCCTGCTGGCGGCGGCGCTGGCGGTGGCCGGCATGCTGCTGATCGGCCTCGGCAATGAGGGGCTGGCGCCGCTCGCCTATATCGGCGGCGCGCTGATGGTGGCGGTGATCGTGCAGCAGGGCTTCGCCCGCACCGACGAGGATCGCGACCGGATCTTCGCGGCGATGTTCCTGATCTTCGTGTCGATCGTGTTCTGGGCGCTGTTCGAGCAGGCGGGCAATTCGCTCAACCTGTTCACCGACCGGCATGTGGACCGCGAGATCTTCGGCTGGGTGATGCCGGCCTCCATGTTCCAGTCGCTGAACGCGGCCTATATCTTCCTGCTGGCGCCGGTCTTCGCCTGGGCCTGGACCGCGCTGGGCAAGCGCAATGCGGAACCGTCCGCCCCGTTCAAGTTCGGGCTGGGCGTGATCCAGGTGGGGCTGGGCTTCCTCGTGCTGGTGTGGGGCGCGCAGGCGGCCGGGCTTGATGCGGCGGTGCCGGTGGTCTTCATCTTCCTCATCTATCTCCTGCATACGACCGGCGAGCTGTGCCTGTCGCCCGTGGGCCTTTCGGCGATGAACCGGCTGGCGCCCGCGCACATGGCCAGCCTGATCATGGGCACCTGGTTCTTCGCCAGCGCCACCGGCAATTTCGCGGCCGGCCTGATCTCCGCGGCGGCGGGCGGCGAGGGGCTGGAAGGGGCGGAAGCCGGCAAGGAACTGGTCCTCAGCGTCTATTCCACGGTGGGCTGGTATGCGATCGGCATCGGCGCGGCGGTGCTGGTGCTCTCGCCCCTGGTTCGCAGGCTGATGCACCTCGACACGCTGCGCGACGACCAGGTCGGCGACGACCTGCTGGGCCATGCCGAAGCCGGAATTGAGGCGCAGCAAGCCGGGGTGCACCCGGCCACCCGCCCGCAGGAGCCCGGCAAGCATCCGCAGAACCGGCCCGGGCCGGCTTGATCATTCGCCCCGAACGATAAGGAACCGCATGAAGAGGTTTGCTCCCCCTGCCCTCGCCTCTTGCCTGGCCCTGGCGCTGGGCGCCTGTGCCGCGACCGGGGAGGGGGACGTGGCCTCCGCTCGCGGTGCCGCCTCGGGCGAGACGCCCTATGCCTCCACCTACCGGGCCTATCCGGGCGTGCCGACGGCGCTGGTGGGCGCCACGATCTTTGACGGCGCGGGCGGGCGGATCGAGAACGGCACCGTATTGTTCGAGAACGGCGCCGTGCGCGCCGTGGGCGGGGCGGACCTGGCGGTGCCGGCGGGCTTCACCCGCATCGACGGCGCGGGCAAGTTCGTGACGCCCGGGATCATCGACATCCACTCGCATCTGGGCGATTACCCCACGCCATCGGTGCAGGCGCACGAGGACGGCAACGAGGCGACCGACCCGGCCACGCCCGAAGCGTGGGCCGAACATTCGGTGTGGCCGCAGGACCCGGGCTTCACCCGCGCGCTGGCCAATGGCGGGGTCACCACGCTGCAGATCCTGCCGGGCTCGGCCAACCTGTTCGGCGGACGCTCGGTGACGCTCAAGAACGTGCCGGCGCGCACGGTGCAGGCGATGAAGTTTCCCGGCGCGCCCTATTCACTGAAGATGGCGTGTGGCGAGAACCCCAAGCGGGTCTATGGCGGCAGGGGGCGGATGCCCTCCACCCGGATGGGCAATTTCGCGGTGTGGCGCGAGACCTGGCTGGACGCGCGCGAATATGCCGACGGCAAGCGCGAGAAGCGCGATCTCGCCAACGAGACGCTGGCCGGCGTGCTCGATGGCGAGATCCTGATCCAGCACCATTGCTACCGCGCGGACGAGATGGCGATGGTCCTCGATATGGCGCGCGAGATGGATTACAAAGTCACCGCCTTCCACCACGCGGTCGAAAGCTACAAGATCGCCGACCTGCTGCGCGAGGCGGGCGTGTGTTCCGCCGTGTGGGCCGACTGGTATGGCTTCAAGATGGAAGCCTATGACGGCATCCCGGAAAACGCGGCGCTGATCCACAATGCCGGCGCCTGCGTGGTGATCCATTCCGACGATGCGAACGGCATCCAGCGCCTGAACCAGGAGGCGGCGAAGGCCCAGGCCGATGGCCTGCGCATGGGCATCGACATTCCCGACGAGGACGTGATCGGCTGGTTCACGCTCAACGCCGCGCGGGCGATGGGCATCGGCGAGCGCACCGGCAGCCTGCAGGCGGGCAAGATGGCCGATGTGGTGCTGTGGAACGGCGACCCGCTGTCGGTCTATTCCCGACCCGAGAAGGTGTGGATCGACGGCGCGCTGATGTACGATGCGCTGGACCGCAGCCGCCGGCCGGTCAGCGATTTCGAGCTCGGCCAGCCCGGCGAGGGAGACGTGAAATGAGGTTTGCGGCGACCTTCTCTCTCCCGCTGGTGCTGGGGGCGGCCGCACTGGCCGCTCCGGCGGCGGCGCAGGATTTCGCCATCACCAACGCGACCGTGGCACTGGGCGATGGCAGCGAGCCGATCCCGAACGCCACCGTGGTGGTGCGCGGCGGCCGGGTGGCGGCGGCCGGCGCCGGCGTGGCCGTGCCCGCGGGCGTGAGTGCGATTGACGGGCAGGGCCGCTGGGTGACGCCGGGCCTGTTCTCGGCGGTCACCGACCTCGGCCTGTGGGATGTGCAGGCGGTGGGCGAGAGCAACGACACCGACGCCGACGATTCGCCCTTCGGCGCGGCGCTGGACGTGGCGCCGGCGATCAACCCGGCCTCTCAGCATATCAAGATCAGCCGTGCGGGCGGGGTCACGAGGGCGAGCGTCACCGGCTATCCGGGCGGATCGATCTTCGCCGGGCAGGGCGCGCTGATCGACCTCGGGGCAGATAACAGCGCGGTGCTGCGTCCGCGCGCGTTCCAGCTGGTGACGCTGGGCGAGCAGGGCGGGCGGATCGCGGGGGGCAGCCGGGTGGCGGCCCATGCGCTGTTCCGCAACGCGCTGCGCGAGGCGCTGAACCTCGGCGAGCAGGAGCCGCTGGCGGTCGATACGCCCGAGGGCGACGTGGATCTGGGTGACGATATCCCCATCGACGCGCGGCTGTTCGGCGGCGAGGCGACCCGCGGCGCGGACGTGCTGCTGACCCGGTTCGACGCCGCCGCGCTGGTGCCGGTGGTGAACGGCCGGCAGCCGCTCTATGTCGGGGTCGACCGCGCTGCCGACATCCTTTCGGTGCTGGCGCTGCGCGAGGAGTTCCCCAATTTGCGGCTGGTGCTGGTCGGCGCCGCGGAGGGCTGGCTGGTGGCGGAGGAGATCGCTGCCTCGGGCGTGCCGGTGATCACGGAGCCGCTGGTGGACCTGCCCGACAGCTTCGAGCAGCTGGGCGCGACCCAGTCGAACATGGGGCGCATGGTCGATGCCGGGGTGAAGGTGGCGATCGGCGGCTTCATGGGCGACAACCAGCCCCGTTATGCGCCGCAGCAGGCGGGCAACCTCGTGGCGCTGAACCGGATTCCGGGCGCGGCGGGCCTCAGCTGGGGCGAGGCGCTGGCGGCGATCACCTCCGTGCCGGCCGAGATCAGCGGGATGGGCGGTCGTGCCGGCGTGCTGGCGCCGGGCGCGGTGGGCGACGTGGTGCTGTGGGATGGCGACCCGCTTGAGCTCGGCTCGGCGCCGGTGCGCGTCTTCATCGACGGCGTGGAGCAGCCCCTCGAAAACCACCAGACGCAACTGCGCGACCGCTATCGCACGCCGCAGGAGGATGAACTGCCCAAGGCCTATGAATGGTGAGCGGCTCGCCGCCGCTGCGGGCGTGCCGTTCCGCGCGAGGCGGCCAGGCGGGCTTGCGCGGGGGCGCTGAGGCCGCGGTTGCGGCAGAGCAGGGCAGCGCGTCGGGGACGGTGAAGCTCGCGCACTGAGGCGCTGCGCCGGTCCCGTCGCCCAGCGGGTGCCGGGCCGGGCTGAGCGCGCGGTGCCACCTCAAGCGGACGGTCGGGCCTCCCCGCCGGCCCGGTCGGCCATGGCCCTCCACAGATCGGGACGGCGGTGCGGCTCGGGAGGCAGTGAGCCCTTTCCCTGCGGAGCCGGGCTGCGGCAATCGGGCAGGGAGCGGCAGGCCGACGCGAGCGCGTGCCTCGCCCGCCTTCCCCGAGGAGTGCCGGCGACGGAGGCTGACCTGCTGCCGCTGATTGCCGCGAGCGTTGCCTTCGTCGGCTTGCACGTCGTGCTCTCGCACCCGCTGCGCGCGCCGATCATGCGGATGATCGGGGAGGGGCCGTTCCTCGGCTTCTACTCGCTGGTGGCGACCGCGAGCGTGATCGGCAAAGCGGGGCGGGGCAAAGGCGGAAATGTCGGTGCTCAACCGCCCCGTTGCGCGCGCAGGCGGCCGAATACCTGTTCGCCGTGGCCGCGACGCGCCGCCGCTTGCGAGCCTCAGGCCCGCGCTTCCTCCACGCCTGCGCTGTTGTGGCGCAGGGCGGAGAGGACCGTGTCGACGATGTGCGGGGCGTTGAGGCGCGCCTCGTCATATTGGCGCTCGGGTGCGTCGTGGTCCTGGAACAGGTCGGGCAGGCGCATCGTGCGGATCTTCAGGCCCGCATCGACCAGCCCCTCGTCGCTGGCCAGGGTCAGCACATGGGCGCCGAGGCCGCCGATGCTGCCTTCCTCGATCGTCACCACCACTTCGTGGCTCGTCATCAGCTGGCGGATCAGCGCGCTGTCGAGCGGCTTGGCAAAGCGCAGGTCGGCGACGGTGGTGGAAAGGCCCCGGGCCTCCAGCTGGTCGGCCGCCTTCAGCGCCTCCGCCAGGCGCGTGCCGAGCGAGAGCAGCGCGACCTTGGTGCCGCGCCGCACCACCCGGCCCTTGCCGATTTCCAGCAGTTCCGGCGTCTCGGGCAGCGCCACGCCGACGCCATTGCCGCGCGGATAGCGGAACGCGATCGGGCCGCTATCGTGCTCGGCGGCGGTGTAGGTCATGTGCGCCAGCTCGGCCTCGTCGGCGGCGGCCATGACCACGAAATTGGGCAGGGTGGCGAGATAGGTGATGTCGAAACTGCCGGCATGGGTCGCGCCATCGGCTCCGACCAGCCCGGCGCGGTCGATGGCGAAGCGGACCGGCAGGTTCTGGATCGCCACGTCGTGCACAACCTGGTCGAAAGCGCGTTGCAGGAAGGTCGAATAGATGGCGCAGAAGGGCCGCATTCCCTGCGCCGCGAGACCGGCGGCGAAGGTGACCGCGTGCTGCTCCGCGATGCCGACGTCGAACGAGCGCTTCGGGTGGCTGGCGGAGAACCTGTCGAGCCCGGTGCCGCCGGGCATGGCGGCGGTGATCGCGCAGATGCGCTGGTCCGTCTCGGCGAGCTTTGCCAGCGTTTCGCCGAACACGTTCTGGTAGGCGGGGGCGCCGGCGGCGCTCTTCTTCTGCTCGCCGGTGATGACGTCGAACTTCTGCACGCCGTGATATTTGTCGGCCGCGCTCTCGGCCGGGGCGTAGCCCTTGCCCTTCTGCGTCACGACATGGACCAGGCACGGCCCCTCGGGCGCGTCGCGCACATTCTCCAGCACCGGGACCAGCTGGTCGAGGTCGTGCCCGTCGATCGGGCCGACATAGTAGAAGCCGAGCTCCTCGAACAGGGTGCCGCCCATCGCCATGCCGCGCGCATATTCGTCGGTGAGGCGGGCGGCGCGGTGCAGCGGATCGGGCAGCTTGCGCGCGAGCTTCTTGGCCAGTTCGCGCAGGCCCAGGAACCTGCCGCCCGAGACCAGCCGCGCGAGATAGCCCGACAGGCCGCCAACGGGTGGGGCGATCGACATGTCGTTGTCGTTGAGGATGACGACCAGCCGGTTGCCCGCGGCCTCGGCGTTGTTCATCGCCTCGTAGGCCATGCCGGCGCTCATCGCGCCGTCGCCGATCACCGCGATGGCCTTCCCCGGCTGCTTCGACAGCTTGTTGGCGATGGCAAAGCCGAGGCCGGCGCTGATCGAGGTGGAGGAATGCGCGGCGCCGAACGGATCGTATTCGCTCTCGGTCCGCTTGGTGAAGCCCGACAGGCCGCCGCCCTGGCGCAGCGTGCGGATGCGCTCGCGCCGGCCGGTGAGAATCTTGTGCGGATAGGCCTGGTGGCCGACATCCCAGATCAGCCGGTCGCGCGGCGTTTCGAACACGTAGTGGATGGCGACGGTCAGCTCGACCACGCCGAGGCCGGAGCCGAGGTGCCCGCCGGTGGAGCCGACGGCATCGATCATCTCGGCGCGCAGCTCGTCGGCGAGCTGGCGCAGCTGTCGCGGTTCGAGCCGCTTGAGGTCGCTCGGGTAGTGGACTTGGTCCAGCAGCGGGGTTTCCGGCGCGGTCATCGGGCGGGCTTACACGCGCGGGGCACGCCTGTCGATGAAGGAGGGCGCCTCACGCGGGGGCCGCTTCGGCGGCGGTGCCGGCCCAGCATGCATCGCACAGGCCGCGCAGTTCCACCACCGGGCGCACATCGGCGAACCCCGCCTCGCGCCCGGCCTGGCGCAGCGCGCCGGTCAGCCGGTCGTCGTCGAAATGAGTGGCCGCGCCGCACTGGTCGCAGATCAGGAAGATGCAATCGTGGCGGCAGCCCGGATGGGTGTTGGCGAGATAGGCGTTGGCGCTCTCGATCCGGTTGGCGAGATTGGTGCGCACGAACAGGTCGAGGATGCGATAGACGCTGTTGGCCGCCACGCGCTTGCCGCGCCGCTGCCCGAGCGCCTCCGCGATGTCGTAGGCGCTGGCGGGGCGGCCCTGCTCGGCCAAGGCGGCGAACACGTCCTCGCGCATGGCGGTCCACTGCTCGCCCGCGTCGGTGAGCACGCTGCGCGCCTCGTCAATGAGCGCACTGCCCGAATGTTCGTGATGCCGGTGGCTGTTCGAATTGCTGGCCATCGCCAAGGATATAGGCCCGGCGGCGGCCGTGGACAATCAGCCGGGCTGGAAGCTCGCGCTGTAGTGCGAAGGATACATCGCCTTCAGCGCCGCCACCTTGGGTGCGTCCCAATGGCGGATATAGGCGTGGCTGGGGTTCTTGCGCGCGAAATCCTGGTGGTAATCCTCGGCCCGGTAGAATTGCCGCGCCGGTTCGATGCCGGTGACGATCGGCTCGTCCCACACGCCGCTCTTCGTCATCTGCGCGAGATAAGCGCTGGCGACGGCGCGCTGCTCGGCGCTGACCGGGATCAGCGCGGCGCGGTACTGCGCGCCGACATCGGGCCCCTGGCGGTTGCGCAGCGTGGGGTCGGCGACGACCGAGAAGAAAATCCGCAGCAGTTCGTCATAGCGCACGACGGAAGGGTCGTAGACCACCTTCACCGCCTCGGCGTGCTCGGTGAAGCCGGCGGAGACCTGCCGATAGCTTGCCGTCGCCTTGTTGCCGCCGTGATAGCCGGACACTGCGCTCTTCACGCCCTTCACATGGCTGAACACCGCCTCCACGCCCCAGAAGCACCCGCCGGCGAAATAGGCCGTCTTCAGCCCGCTTTGCTCGCGCGCGGTGCGCTCGGCGGCGGGAGCGGGAAAGTGGGTCTCGGCAGCAATGGCCGGAGCGCAGGCGGCGAGCGCCAGCGTGCCCGCAGCGAGGAGCGCCTTGAGGTGCATCAGGCGAGGCCGCTCCCTTGCGACATCTGCATCACCAGCGCCGCGGCGGTCACGCCGAAACCGGCGAGAAAGGACAGGAAAGCGTCGTTCCTGAGCAGATGCATGGCAATTTTCCTCCGTTGGCCTGTTGCGCTGGGCCGGCTCTTGCAGCGCGGGCCTTGCGCGGCTCTGAACCGGCGGGTTGGCGGCCGTTCACGCGCGGCGGCACATGGGTTTGGGCCGCCGCCCTCGCAAGCGGCGCACGACGGATGGCAGATGGGGGGCGACGGATGGCGCCCGAGCGATATCGAAGCACGGGCAAGTACCCGTTCCGTGCAGCCAGGCATCTGCTCGCGGAAACCAAGGTCCGGAGCGGGCGATCGACCGCAGCCGGGTCGAGCGCCCTAATGGCGGAAGTGGCGCATTCCGGTGAACACCATTGCCAGCCCGGCTTCGTCGGCGGCGGCGATCACCTCCGAATCGCGCATGGCGCCGCCCGGCTGGATCACGGCACTGGCGCCCGCCTCGATCGCCGCGTCGAGCCCGTCGGCAAAGGGGAGGAAGGCGTCCGAGGCCATCGCGCTGCCGACGATCCGCGGCTCGGCCCAGCCGGCGGTCTCGGCCGCCTCCCGCGCGCGCAGGGCGGCGATGCGGGCGGAATCGCGGCGGTTCATCTGGCCCGCGCCGATGCCGGCGGTGGCACCGCCCTTGGCGAAGACGATGGCGTTCGATTTCACATGGCGCGCCACCGTCCAGGCGAACAGGCAATCGGCCAGTTCGGCTGGCGTCGGTGCGCGCTTGGTCACCACTTTGAGCGCCGCCGCGTCCACCGCGCCGGCGTCGCGGGTCTGCGCCAGCAGGCCCCCGGCGATGGGCCGGATCGTGAGGCCGGGCCGGCGAGGATCGGGCAGTTCGTTCACCAGCAGCAGGCGCAGGTTCGTCTTCGCGGCGAAGGCGGCGCGCGCCTCCTCGTCGGCGCCGGGCGCGACCACGACCTCGGTGAAGATGCCGCAGATCGCCCGCGCCGTAGGGCCGTCGAGCGGCTGGTTGACCGCGACGATCCCTCCGAAGGCGGAGACTGGGTCGCAAGCGAGCGCTTCCTCCCACGCCTGTGCCAGCGAGCCGGCCTGCGCCACGCCGCAGGGGTTGGCGTGCTTGACGATCACCACCGCCGGATCGCCGCCCGCGAACTCGGCGACCAGTTCCAGCGCGGCATCGGCATCGTTGTAATTGTTGTAGCTGAGCGCCTTGCCCTGCACCTGCTCGGCCTGGGGGAGGCCTTGGGCGTGCCCCTGAGCGCCCTGGCCCATCGGCAGGTAGAGCGCCGCCTGCTGGTGGGGGTTCTCGCCATAGCGCAGCTCGCCCGCCTTGCGCCCGGTGACCGCGAGCATGTCGGGAAAGGCGAGGCCCTGGTCGGCGAAGGCGAACCACTGGCTGATCATCGCATCGTACCCGGCCGTGGCGGCAAAGGCCTTCGCGGCCATGCGCTTGCGGAAGGCGAGACTGGTCGCCCCGTCATGCCCGGCCAGTTCCTCGAGCAGCGCCGGGTAGTCGGCCGGGTCGGTGACGACCGTGACATAGGCGTGGTTCTTCGATCCCGAGCGGATCATCGCCGGGCCGCCGATGTCGATATTCTCGATGATCTCGTCGCGCCCGGCGCCGCGCGCCACGGTGTTCTCGAACGGGTAGAGGTTGGAGACGAGGAGGTCGATGCCGCCGATCTCGTGCGCGTCCATCGCGGCGGCGTGCTCCGGGTCGTCTCGCACCGCCAGCAGGCCGCCATGGACCAGCGGGTGCAGCGTCTTGACCCTTCCGTCCATCATCTCGGGAAAGCCGGTGATATCGGCCACGTCGCGCACCGGGAGCCCGGCATCACGCAAGGCACGCGCGGTGCCGCCGGTGGAGACCAGCTCCACGCCGCCCTTCGACAGACGCGAGGCGAGGTCGACCACGCCGCTCTTGTCGGAGACCGACAGCAGCGCGCGGCGCACCGGAACCGTGTCGGGCAAGTCGCTCATTCCATTCCCTCGCTGATCTGTTCGAAGCGCCAGGCGAAGCACTCGCCCGCGCGTGAAACCATTCCCTGCGCCACCAGCTGCAATGTTGCGTGGGGCTGGCCGTCATCATCGACCCACAGGCTCTCGTCGAGTTCCGGCGTGGCGCCTTCGAGGACGAAGCGCCAGGCGCTGCCGTCGGGAAGGTCCAGCCGCGCGGTGCAAGCCTCTTGCTCCAGCACCGCATCCACGCCGGGGCCGAGGTGGAAACGCAGCGCAAAGGGCACCATGCCGCGCCGTGCCTTGCGCCCGGCCGGGTCCAGCCGGTCCTCGCCCGCCAATGCCAGCCCGTCGTCGGCCAAGGTGAGGGTGCGGCGGTGGATCAGGCCATAGCGAGCGGCATAGCCGTTGTGGCTCGCCTCGATCACGCTGGCCGCCCCACCTTCGGGGAATTCGGTGCGGCGGCGGTCCACCTCCACCTCGCCGACCCCGCTGCCGAGCTTGCCACCGACCTGCACCGCCGTCGAGTTGGCATCGCCCAGGACCAGCGCGGAATGGGCGGCGGTGGCGCGCAGGCCCTGTTCGATCCGGGCCGGCAACTGGCCCCCGCAGGTGGCCGCCCCGCCGCAGCTCACGACCAGCCGCTGGGGGCCGTGCGAAAGCTCGAAGGCGAGGGTGGAGGCGCAGCCGCACAAAGCGTGGCGCGAAACCGGCGGCGGTGCGGCATCGACCAGCAGCACCGTGGCCCCTGCCGCCTCGCGCTGATAGCCCCAGTGCGGCGCATCGCCGAGCGGGCGCGCGCGCACTCCGCTGGCGGCGATCAGTGCCGCGACTCGCTCCGCAGCCACGGCCGGGGCGCCCTGCCAGTTCGCGATTCCTCCATCCGCGTGCGTCACCCCGAGCAGCGGCGGCACCAGCACTTGCAGCGCCGCGCCGATCTCGCCCGGAGGCCGACGGCGGAGCGCGCGATAGCAGGCGGCCAGCTCCACCAGCAGCTCGATCGCCTCGATCTGCGCGAGCGGGCTGCGCGACAGGACGCCGCCATCGGGCCCGACCAGATCGCGCAGGGCCTGCGCCAGCCCGGCCTCGCCATGGAGGCGGCGGGGCTTGCCATCGGGCAGCAGCACGCCGGCGGCGGTGATGGCGACCCAGGCGGCGAGTGCGTCGAGGCGGTCGTCCGCCTTGCCGGCCGCGCGGTCCAGCCAGCGGGCGGTTTCCTCGATCGCCTCCATCGTGCGGGCGCGCGCGGCCCTGTCGCCGGTCGAGAGGATCAGCGGCGCGTGGACCAGCCAGCCGAGCAGCCGGTGGCCGACATGGCCGACCTTCCACGCCGGCCCGCTGCCCGGGTGCGGATTGGCATTGAGCCAGCCGGCGAGCACCCGCTCCGCATTGGCCGCGCATTGCGGGGCGGGGGCGCAGGCGGCGAGGTCGCGCAGCCAGGTGAAGCCGTGCACCACCCGCTCGAAAGGCGGGGTCAGGTGCGCGGCGGAGGCGAAGTCCATCTGCGCCACCGGCGCCTTGATCCCATAGACGAGGAAATACCCGGCGCGCAGGCCCATGCCCGCCACCCGGTTGCCGGGCAGCGGGCTTTCGACGGTCGCCAGCAGGCGCAGCTTGGCCGGGCGGCCGAAGGGCCGCGCAAGCGCGGTGCCCGGCACGCCGAGGCGATAAGCGAGCCGCACCAGCCTCTCGCCCGCACTGGCCGGCGGGGGCGCGAAATCGCTCGAACCGGGCTGGCGGGGCTCAGGATCCCCCGGCCGCAGGGGATCGGGCCCGACGGGCGGCGCCCGATCTTCTTCGAGGGGGAGGAGGAGCCCGTCGGGCTCCTCTGGCGAATCACTGGCGGGAAGAAATAGGTTGCGACCAGCCATTCGGCTCATGCGCCGCCCCGCAGGGCCGCGATGTTGGCCGCATAGGCCTCCGGGCCGCCGGCGAAGACGGCCGATCCGGCGACCAGCACATCCGCCCCGGCCTCGACGCACTGGCGCGCATTCTCGCGGTTGACGCCGCCATCGACCTCCAGCCGGATATCGCGCCCGGCCTTGTCGATCATCTTGCGCACCGCCTCGATCTTCTTCAGCTGCGAGGCGATGAAGCTCTGCCCGCCGAAGCCGGGATTGACGCTCATCACCAGCACGAGGTCGACCTCGTCGATCAGGTAATCGAGCATCTTGGCCGGCGTGCCGGGATTGAGCGAGACGCCCGCCTTCTTGCCGGTGGCCTTGATCGCCTGCACGCTGCGGTGGACGTGCGGGCCCGCTTCGGGGTGGATGGTGATGATGTCGGCCCCGGCCTGCGCGAACGGCTCGATCCACAGGTCGACCGGCGAGACCATCAGGTGCACGTCGAACACTTTGGCGCTGTGCGGCCGCAGCGCCTTCACCACCCCCGGGCCGATCGTGAGATTGGGAACATAGTGCCCGTCCATCACGTCCACATGGATCCAGTCGGCGCCCGCATGGGCGATGGCGCGCACCTCTTCCCCGAGCCGGGCGAAGTCGGCCGACAGGATGGAAGGAGAGATCAGCGGCTGGTTCATGGCGCGGCTGGAGCCGCTTACCAGCGCGGGCGGGCGCAACAAGGGCACCGGGCGGATTTTTCACACAGCCCGGCCATGCTGTGGCCGATCCGAGACACACCCCGCGCGCGGCAGGGGCCGGGCGGCCTGGAAAGCGCCGTCCGGTCGTTGCGGGGCGGGGCGAGTGGGTGAAGCGAGCCGCCCACTGGCGTCGGCGCCGGGCCGGGGGTAAAGATCGGGCGTGCCGACCGCAGACCTGCTCCACGCCGCCACTTCCATCGCGCCGCGCATGACGGCGCTGCGGCGGGCGATCCACGCCGAGCCAGAGCTCGGGCTGGAGACACCGCTGACACTGGCCAAGGTGCGGGCGGACCTCGCCGACCTGCCGCTGACCTGGCGCGAAGGGCGCTCGAGCACGGGGGCCGTCGCGGTGCTGCAGGGCGCGAAGCCGGGGCCGGCCGTGCTGCTGCGCGGCGACATGGACGCCCTGCCGATGGCGGAGGAGACGCAGCTTCCCTTCGCCTCCACCATTGCGGGCCGGATGCACGCCTGCGGCCACGATGCGCACACGGCGATGCTGGCGGGCGCCGCGCGCATTCTCGCCGCGCAAGCGGAGGACCTGCCGGGCGAGGTGCGGTTCATGTTCCAGCCGGGGGAAGAGGGCTTCCACGGCGCGCGGCACATGATCGAGGACGGGCTGCTCGACCCGCTGCCGCAGGCCGCCTTCGCGCTGCACGTGATGCCCGACCAGATGCACGGGCTCGTCGTCTGCCGCGCGGGGGCGATGCTCGCGGCGGCCGACCAGCTGGAGATCGTGGTGACGGGGCGCGGCGGCCATGCCTCCATGCCGCACCAGACGCGCGACCCGGTGCCGGTCGCCTGCGAGATCGTGACCGCGATGCAGACGCTGGTGACCCGCCGGTTCGACGCGGCCGAGGCGGCGGTGGTGACCATCGCGCAGCTGAATGCCGGGAGCGCGCACAACGTGATTGCCGACCGGGCGGTGCTGCGCGGCACGATTCGCACGCTTTCGCCCGGCCGCCGCCGCGAGCTGCACGAAGCGCTGTCGCACCTCGCCCAGCATATCGCACTGGCGCACGAGTGCCGTGCCGAAGTGACGGTGACACAGGGCTTTCCGCCGACGATCAACGATCCGCGCGCTGCCGCTCTGGTGGAGGCCTGCGCGCGCGACATGGCGGGCGCGCATTATCTGACCCTGCCGCACCCGATCATGGGCGCGGAGGACTTCTCCTACGTGCTGGAGAAGGTGCCGGGGGCGATGGCGTTCCTGGGCGTGGCGCATGAGGGGGCCGATCTCGCCCAGTGCGGCGGCATCCATTCGAGCCGCATGGTGGTGGATGAGAACGCCCTGCCGCGAGGCGCGGCCCTGCTCGCCGGCTGTGCGGCCCGCTTCCTCGCGCAAGGGTGGAGCTAGGCCGGCGAGCGGCCGCGGCCGATCCCTCGCGAGCGGCAAATGCTTGCTTCGCTGGCCGGGCGGCCAGTTCTCGCTTGGCGAGGGGGACATGCATTGCTAATCGCCTGCGGCCCGCACCCGTAGCTCAGCTGGATAGAGCGCTGCCCTCCGAAGGCAGAGGCCACAGGTTCGAATCCTGTCGGGTGCACCATTTTTTCGGCGCTACCGCGCTTCGCGCTACTTGAGCGCGCGGGTGCTTGGTTCGAGTTGCCCTCGCCGAGGCGCACCACCTTTGTTGCGCTATCGGCCTTCGGCCTACTTGAGCGCACGGGTGGCCGGTTCGAGTTGCGCTCGCTTCGGCGCACCATTTTTGGCGCTACTGCGCTTTGGGCTACTTGAGCGCGGGTGCCTGGTTCGAGCTTTGCTCGCCTCCGCGCGCCATCCTGTTTGCGGTGCCGGGCTTCGCGCGGTTGGAGCGCCGGTGCGGCTGGTGCGAGGCGCGTTGGCGATTGCGCCTCAGTTCCCAGGTGGTTCCGGTCGTGGCGAGCGCTTGAGCGATCCTCCTCGGGCGTGCCCGGGGCACAGGCGCACCGGGCACGCTGCCGAAGGGGGCGGCGAGGGCTAGGCGAGGGCTTTGATTCGGGCGGGCGGCGGCGCCGTGAACGCGCCGGGCTGGAAGTTGCGGCTCCAGCGCCAGCGGCCGAAGCTGCTGACAGCATAGCACATGGTTGGCCAGAACAGCGACAGGACCAGATCCTGGCTGGTATCGGCCCATCGCCAAGAACCATGATGGAGGCGGTTCAGCGCCTCGTGGCCGAGCACCAGCACGACCGTGATCATGATGGCGGCGAGCGAGCCCCTGCGGGTGCCCATCAGCACCTGGCAGGCGAGATAGATCAGCATGCCGCCATGAAGATGGAGCACCGATCGGGACGAGCCCGTGACGGCGACGAGCGCATTGGCGGCTTCGTTGTAGGCGGCGATCAGATCCATGACTGAATTTCCCTGGTTGCGGGGTCAGTCTTGAGGCGATCGTGGTTAAGAATACGCTAAAGGGAGTTCAGAAGTGCGCCACGGGGGCGAGCGGCTTGCGCGTGCTGGGGGGCATAGGGCGGAAGGGATCCGCTGTGTCGCGGCTTTGCAGCGGGGGCCGGGCGCGCCTCAGGCGGGTGCCTTCCCTCACGCAGCGGGGGCGGCGCTCCGGCTTCGACGCGTTCGTCTAGAGCGCCGCAGGTCTTGACCGCGTTCCGGCTTCGTTCCAGCATGGGCCATGGTCGATTCCCGCAATTTCGCTGCCGTGCCGATCCTGTCTGCGGGCGGCGAGGAGAACGAGCGGCGGGCTTCGGCGGTGGCGCGGGGAATCTGCCGGCTGTTCGCGCGCAACGACGTCTGGGCGCTGGCCGAAATGCCGCTGCGCAACGGGCGTCGGGCCGATCTGATGGGGGTCGATTTCAAGGGGCGGGTGATCATCGTCGAGATCAAGACCGCTCGGGGCGACCTGCTGGGCGACGGCAAATGGCACGATTATCTCGATTTTTGCGACCTGTTCTATTGGGGCCTGTCGCCAGCGCTCGACCGCACCTGCCTTGAAGAGGCGGACTATCGGCCGGAATGCTGCGGCGTGATCGTGGCCGACGGCTATGATGCGGAAATCGTCCGGCCCGCTCCTGTGCGGCCATTGGCGGCGGCGCGGCGGCGGGTGGAGGTCGAGCGCCTCGCCCGCGCGGCGCTGAGGCGCCAGCTGGTCGCGCTCGACCCGCATTGCGCCAGCTGGGGACAGGGGCTGGACTGAGGGGCGGGTGAGCGACCGGCGTCGTGGGCTCAACGAAAAAGGGCGCCGTCTCCGGCGCCCTTCGCAAAGTCCTGCTCGCTGGTCGGCTTATTCGTCCGGGCCGCCCATCGCGGTCGCGTCTTCGGAGACGGTCAGGTCGGCGAACATGTAGGGGCGCGGGTCGACCGGCTGTCCGGCGACGCGCACTTCGTAGTGCAGGTGGGGGCCGGTGGAGCGGCCGGTGGAGCCGATATAGCCGATCAGCTGGCCCTTCACGACCTGCTCCCCGGCGACCACCTCGAAGCCGGACAGGTGGGCGTAGCGCGTCTGCAACTCGCCGCCATGCTCGATCTGGATGTAATTGCCGTAGCTGCCCCAGTAATCGGCGCGCGCGACCCGGCCGTCGGCCGTGGCATAGACCGGGGTGCCGGCCGCCTGGGCCAGGTCCACGCCATTATGGGCGCGGCGGCCACCGAGGACCGGGTGCGTGCGCATTCCGTAGCTGCTGCTCAGGCGGACGCCATCCACCGGCATGCGCGAGGGCACGGAAACCCGGGGGCGCGGCGCGGGGGCGACGGTGAACGGCTTGTCGGCAACCGCTGCTTCTTCGTCGTGCGGCGAGGTCCAGCTGGCGAACAGCTCGGTGAACTCGATGTTGCCCGGAGCGCCCTCCGAATCGGCCTTGATGACGCCGGTGATCTGCGTGGCGGTGGCGGATTCGTCGGCCAGCGCCGGCGTGGCGGTGAGGCCAAGTGCAAGCGAGGAAATGGCAGCGAGAGCGTGCTTGAAGATCATGCGACCCCTATATCCGTCGTCTGGAGCCCTTGTGGGGCAGGTGGCGGTTTCGTGGCGTAAAGATCTGCAGCGACGCTTCGGCGCCACCGGAGACATTTTTTGACAAGACGGTCGGAACCCCCCGCCCTTCTCGTTGATTGGTCGTTATCTCGAAGCCGCCCGGTCACGCAAGAGCGGCATAGAAGTGTCGCGGCAGACCGGCAGCGAGACGCGCTGAGTCGTTGAACGGGGGCTTCAGCGCACCGGAAACGTACTGTTGTACAAGCGTTTGCCACAATTGTGCCGGTTCCTCGCCGCGCCGCTGCGCCTCCGCCAGAAAGTGCTTCGCGCCCACCGCGACGTGGCGAATCTCGTCGTCAAGGATTCGCTGGAGGACGCGCGCGCCGCTTTCATCGCCCTGTGCGCGCACCCGGTCGCGGATGGACGGGGTGACGTCGAGGCCGCGCGCTTCGAGCACCATCGGCACCACCGCGAGTCGGGCGGCGACATCGTGGCTGGTCTTCGCCGCCGCTTCCCATAGGCCGTCATGCGCGGGCAATGCTCCGTAATATGAGCCGAGGTCGCGCAGCTTGCGCTCGATCAGGGCGAAATGCATCGCCTCCTCCGCCGCGACCTGCAGGAAATCGGAGACGAAGGCGGGCCCCTGCCGCTCTCCGAACCGCCCGGCCATATCGAGCGCCAGGTCGATGGCGACGAACTCGATATGGGCGAGCGCGTGCCACAGGGCGATTCGCCCCCGCTCCGAGCCGCCCCGGCGGCGCTTGGGCATCTTGCCCGGCGGGAGCAGTTCCAGCGCCTCCGGCCAGGCGGGCCGGGCCGGCATCGCCGCCGAGAAGTCCCAGGCGAGCGCCCCCCGGCGCCAGTCGCGCGCGACCCTGCGCGCCGCCATCACCTTGGCGCGCGGCTCTCCCGCCAGCAGCACGGCGCGAAGGCGCTGGGACAGGCTTTCGCGAGAATCCCACCGCGCCGCAGCGGCGGGCGAGGAAGGGTGGGGCGCAGGCGCGGGCATCACTCCTCGCGCGCTACCGCTCCAAGGGGCTCGCCTGCAAGCCATGCGGGCTTTCGCGCCGGTGAACGGGCCTGCGACGGCGTGACAAACTGCGACACTTTCGCCCGCATCCGGCAAAACCGTGCGACAAGGCCGCCGTAGAAGGGGCGGCATGGAGCGACGGGGCATCGGTGTTTCCCCCCTTTGACCGGTGCCTCGTCGCTTCTCCCTGATCGCGGCTGCCCTCGCCGCGCCCCCCGCGCACAATCGTGCGACAGGGCGAGGATGGTGGTTCTCGCCGCGCGATCGCTTTAAGGAATGGATGTAGACGCATGATGACCAGGACTTTTCTCGCAAGCCTCGCCGCCGTTTCGGTGCTCGCCGGGCTTCCCGCCGCCGCGCAGGCGCCGCGCACCGGTGAAGCGCCGCGCGCCGACGTGACCCGCGCCCAGACCCAGGAGCGCGCGGCTCGGATGTTCGCGCGGCTGGATGCCAACCACGACGGCCGGCTCGACCAGGCCGACCGCGCGGCGCAGCGGCAGGCACGGTTCGAGCGGCTCGATACCGACCGCGACGGGTCCGTCAGCCGTGCGGAGTTCGACTCGGTGCAGGAGCGCCGGGCCGCCACCCGCAAGGGACCGACGGCGCAGGGTGGTGAGCGCGCCGCCCCGCACCGCGAGCGCGGCGGACACGGTTTCGGCCCCGGCCGCATGGCGCACGGCAACAAGGATGGCGCGATCACGCAGGCGGAGTTCACCGCCAGGGCGCTCGCCTCGTTCGACCGGGCGGACGCGGATCGCAACGGCACCCTCACCGCGGCCGAGCGCCAGGCCGCGCGCGAGCGGGTTCGCTCCACGCGCCGAAGCCCGGCGGCCAGCTGATGGCCACGCCTGCCCGCCCGGCGGCGCGCTCATGAGCGAGACGCCGCCGACGAGCCTGCTGCTCGTCGATGACGAGGCGGGCCTGCGCGAACCCCTGGCGGCCTATCTGGCCCGCCAGGGGTTCGTCGTGCGCGAGGCGGGGAGTGCGGCGAGCGCCCGCGCGATGCTGCTCGAATCGGTGCCGGACCTCGTGCTGCTGGACGTGATGATGCCGGGCGAGGACGGGCTGTCGCTGTGCCGGCACCTGGCCGAGGCGCGCGACGTGCCGGTCATCCTCCTGACGGCGCGCGGCGAGGCGACCGACCGGATCGTCGGGCTGGAGATCGGCGCCGACGACTATGTGGTGAAGCCGTTCGAGCCGCGCGAGCTGGTGGCGCGCATCCGCTCCGTCCTGCGCCGCGCGTCGAAAGCGCCGGCGGCCGCGCCCGAGGAGGACGCGGTTTACGAATTCGACGGCTGGCGGCTCGACCCGCTCAAGCGCCGGCTCACCGATCCGGAAGGGACGGTGGTGCCGATTTCGTCGGCCGAGTTCCGGCTGCTGGTCGCCTTCCTCACCCATCCCCGGCAGGTGCTGGACCGGGACCGGTTGCTCGACATGGTGCAGGGGCGCGAAGCGCATCTGTTCGACCGGGCGGTGGACAACCAGATCAGCCGCCTGCGCCGCAAGATCGAGGTGGACAGCCGCGATCCGCGCCTGATCCAGACGGTGTGGGGCGGCGGCTATCGCCTCGCGGCCGACGTGCGGCGGATCGCGCAGGACCGGGCGGGGTGATGCGCGGCGCGGTGCGCGGTTTGCCGGGCAAGATGCTGCCGCGAAGCCTGCTCGGCCAGATGCTGCTGGCGGTGGCGCTGGCGCTGCTGGTGGCGCAGGGCCTGTCGGCGGTGCTGCTCTATCGATCGGCCGAACAGCGACGCGAGACCCGCGCGGCGGACCAGCTGGCCTTCCTGCTGGCGGCGGAAACGCGGGCCAATGCCCGTTCCACTGGAGAAGCGCCCGCCGACGAGCGGCGGCGCATGCGCTGGCTGCGGGTGGAACGCTCAACGGCGAGCCCCTTGCGGCGGGGGGAAGAGCGGCAATCCGGCCGCGAGGCGCTGCTCGCGGAAGCTCTGGTCGACCAGGGCGTCGTCCCGGCGGACCTGCTGGTGACCGACCGGCTGCTGCGCGACGATCCCTATTACCGCTCCGACCTGCGCGACAGCTGGCGCTGGCGCAATGCGCGCGACCTGCGGCGCGGGCGACTGTTGCTGGCGGCGATGCGCCTGCCGGGCGAGGACACGTACAGCATCGCGCGCACCCCTCTGCCGGAGGGGGATCGCGAGCAGCTCTGGCTGCTGATTGCGCAGACGCTCGTGCTGTACGTGGTTCTGGTCGGCGGACTGGCCCTGCTGCTGCGGCGGATCACCCGGCCGCTGGCGGCGCTGACCCGACGCGTCGAAAGCTTTGCCGAGACCCGCGCGACAGAGGGCCAGCTGGCGCCCTCCGGCCCGGGCGACATGCGCCGGCTGATCGAGGCGCACAATGCGATGGAGGCGCGGATCGCCGCGCTGCTCGACGAAAAGGACGTGATGCTGGGCGCCATCGGGCACGACCTCAAGACGCCGCTCGCCGCGCTGCGGGTGCGGATCGAATCGGTGGAGGACTCGGCCGAGCGCGAGAAGATGGCGGCCACGATCGAGGATATCACGCGCTCGCTCGACGACATCCTCTCGCTGGCGCGGGTGGGCCGGCCGAGCGACCCGCTGGAGCGTACCGATCTGGCCGCGCTGGTCGCCTCCGTGGTCGAGGAATACGAGGATATGGGCGCGCCCGTGGAGCTCGGTGCGAGCGAGCGGCTGCCCCTGCCGCTGCGGGCGACCTGGCTGCGGCGGGCCTTGCGCAACCTTGTCGGCAATGCGCTGCGCTATGGCCAGCGCGCCCGGGTGTCGCTTCGGCGCGAGAGCGCTCCGGGCGGGGCGTGGGCGGTGATCCGCATCGAGGATGACGGCCCCGGCATTCCCGAAAGCGACATCGGCGCGATGCTGGAGCCCTTTGCCCGGGGCGAGACCTCGCGCAATCGCGAGACCGGCGGCGCGGGGCTGGGCCTCACGCTCGCCCGGGCGATCGCGGACCAGCATGGCGGGCAGCTCGTGCTGGCCAACCGCCGGGACGAGAACGGGCATGTCGCGGGCCTCGTGGCGGAGCTGCGCCTGCCGCTGCATTGAGCAGGCGTCGAGGCGCGCCGCCTGCCAAGGCGGGGCGGCGATTCGCTCCTGAGCGCGCTCGGCCGCCAACCCCCTTCGCACTTGCGGCGGACGAGCAGCGCTGCCAAGCATCCGAGTCGAGTAATAGAACCTTGCCGGAGCCAAGCTGTTGAGACATCTCGCCCTTCTTGCCGGAACCTCGCTGCTGCTGGCGGGCTGCGCCTCCACCGCCCCGCTGGACGAGGGGGCTACCTCCGCCTCCGCGTCCGCGCTGACCAGCGCACCGCTGCCGCCCGGGGTGCCAAGCGACCTGCCGCGCATCGCCCGCCCGCTGCATTATTCGATCGACTTCGTGCCCGATGCGGCCAACCTGACCTTCTCCGGCACCGAGACGATCGATCTGGAGCTGTTCGAGGCGACCGACACGCTGACGCTGCACGCGGCCGATCTCGACATCACCATGGCGCGCCTGCACGCGGGCGATGGCACGGGCCAGCCGCTGTCGCTGAACGCGCGGGCCGATGCGGAAGAGCAGACGGTCGCGTTGACGGCGCCGCGCAGGCTGCAACCGGGCCGCTACCGCCTCGACCTGTCCTATACCGGCACGATCAACACGCAGGCGAACGGGCTGTTCGCGCTCGACTACCCGGACAAGCGCACCGGTGAGACGAAGCGCGGCCTGTTCACCCAGTTCGAGGCGCCCGATGCGCGCCGCTTCGCGCCCATGTTCGACGAGCCGAGCTACAAGGCGACGTTCGATCTTTCCGCCACCGTGCCGGCCGGCCAGATGGCGGTCAGCAACATGCCGGTCGCCGGCGAGCAGGTGCTCGGCAACGGCACCCGGCGCGTGACCTTCCGCACCAGCCCGAGGATGTCGAGCTACTTGCTGTTCTTCGGGCTCGGCGATTTCGAGCGGGTGACCAAGCAGGCGGCGGACGGCGTCGAGGTGGGCATCGTCGCGCCCACCGGCAGCGGCTCGCAGACGCAGTACGCGCTCGATACGCTGGCGCCGCTGATCGGCTGGTTCGGCGAGTATTTCGGCGTCCGCTATCCGCTGCCCAAGCTCGACAACATCGCCGGGCCGGGCGAATCGCAGTTCTTCGGCGCGATGGAGAACTGGGGCGCGATCTTCACCTTCGAGCGCATCCTGCTCGAAGACCCGGCCATCGCCAATGCGGCGCAGCGGCAGCGGACCTTCTCCACCCAGGCGCACGAAGTGGCGCACCAATGGTTCGGCGACATCGTCACCATGGCGTGGTGGGACGATCTGTGGCTGAACGAAGGCTTCGCCAGCTGGATGGAGACCAAGACCACGGATCATTTCAACCCCGGCTGGTACGCGCTGCTGAGCCGCGTGGGTGGGCGCGAATCGGCGATGGCGCTGGACAGTTTCGAGACCACCCACCCGGTGGTGCAGGAGATCCGCACTGTCTCCGAGACCAACCAGGCCTTCGATGCCATCGCCTACCAGAAGGGCGAGGCGGTAATCTCAATGCTGGAAGCCTATGCCGGCGAGGATGTGTGGCGCGAGGGCATCCGCCGCTACTTCGCCGAGCACCAGTACCAGAACACGGTCAGCAACGACCTGTGGCAGGCGGTGGAAGCCGCTGGCGCCGAGGGTCTGACGGCCATCGCCAACGATTTCACCCGCCAGCCGGGCGTGCCGCTGGTGCGCGCCGAGGGGCGCTGCGTGAACGGGCGCACGCAGCTGTCGCTCACCCAAAGCGAGTTCAGCCGCGACCGCGCGGCCGAAGTGGCGGCCACCCCCCAGCGCTGGCGCGTGCCGCTGCTGGTGAGCGTGAACGGCGGCGAGCCGGTGCGCGAAGTGCTGGAAGGCACCGCACAGCTGGACCTTGCGGGTTGCGGGCCGGTGATCGTCAATACCGGGCAGCTCGGCTATTTCCGCACGCTCTACTCGCCCGAGATGACGAGCGCTCTGGTGCAGGCGATCCCGCAGGCGGAGCCGATCGATCAGCTCGGGCTGGTGCGCGACAATTGGTCGCTGGCGCAGGGCGGATACCAGCCCGCGCGCATTGCGCTGGACATGCTGGCCGCGGTGCCGGCCGATGCGAACCCGGTCGTGGCTGAAGGCGCGGTGGGGCAATGGGCGGCGATCCACGCGCTGCTGGAGGACGAGGCCCAACAGGCGGCGCTGCTGGCGCTGGTGAGCGAGACGTGGCTGCCGCGCCTGCAGCGTCTCGGTTTCGAGCCCCGCCCCGGCGACTCGGTGCCGGACGCGAATTTGCGCGCAGAGCTGATCGCTGCGCTCGGCATGATGGGCGAGCCCACCGTCGCGCAGGCGGCTCGGGAGCGGTTCGGCCGGCTGGCGACCGACCCGCAGGCGCTCGACGGGCCGCTGAAGACCACCTGGCTGGAAGTGGCCGGGCGCAATGCGAGCCCGAGCGAGTGGACCATGCTGGCCGAGCTCGCCGCCAAGTCGACCAGCACGACCGAGCGGCAGGTGCTCTACCAGCGGCTCGGCTCGGTCGCCGACGAGGCCCTGGCGCAGCGCGCGCTGGAGCTGGCGCTGACCGGCGAGGCGGGCACCAGCAGTTCGCGCATTATCAGCGCGGTCGCGGCCGAGCACCCCGAGCTCGCCTTCGACTACGCCATCGCCAACCGGGCGCGGGTGGAGCCGCTGGTCGATAATTCGGCACGGGCGCGCTACTTCGCCGGGCTGGCGGCCGGTTCGCGCGACCCGGCCATTCTGGAGCGGCTGGCTGAGCTGCGCGCGCAAACACCCGAGGACGAGCGCGTGGCGATCGACCGGGTGGTCGCTTCGGTGCAGCAGCGGCTCGCAACCGAGCCTCTGCTGCGCGAGCAGGTCGCGGCCTGGCTCTCCTCCCGCTGACCCGGCCCGGCGGAGGCGTTCGCCCGCCTGGCGAGCGCCTCGGCAGCCCGGCCGCCGATCAGCGCAGCAGCCCCCCGATCGGTTTGCGCATCAGGCGGCCCGCCACCGCCTCGCCATGGGCGGCGAGGTCGAAGGCCATGCTCCCCCGGCGCGTGCCCTTCCATAGGGTGGGCGAGCGGCGCGGTGGCGCCCAAGCGAGCAACAGCCGATAGACTTGGGGCGAATTGGCATTAGAGCGGTGCCGATGGCGCAGACCCGTCCCTTCGTCCTGCTCGACGACGCGCGCGAGGAGGGCGCCGACGCGCTTCTGTTCGAGGATCCGGCAGAGCTGTTCATCGCGCGCCGGCCGGACGAGGTGCTCCCCGTGCTGCAGGCGGCCGAAGCGGCGCGGGTGGAGCGTGGCGGCACGCTGGCCGGCTACCTCGCCTATGAGGCCGGGCTGGTGCTGGAGGCGCGCCTTGCCCCTCGTGCGCCGGCGCGGAGCGGCGCGGCCGGGCCGCTCCTGTGGTTCGGACGCTTCGAGCGCGCCGCGCGGATCGCGCCGGCCGACCTGCCGGGCTGGCTGGCGGAGCGCGGCGGCGGCGGCGCGGCGAGCATCGGCCCGCTCGCGCCGGCGCTTTCGCCCGGCGCCTATCTCGACGCCTTTGAACGGCTCCAGGAGGCGATCCGCGCGGGCGAGATCTATCAGGCCAACCTGACCATGATGCTCGCCGGGGCCGCGCAGGGCGATCCGGTGGCGCTGTATGCGGCGATCCGCCCGGCGGCGAAGGCTGGCCATGGCGCACTGGTGTTCGACGGCTCGCATTGGCTGCTGAGCTTCAGCCCGGAACTGTTCTTCGCGCTTGAGGGCCGTTCGGTGAAGGTCAAGCCGATGAAGGGCACCCGCCCGCGCGGGCGGGACGCGGCCGAGGACAGCGCCTTCGCTCAGGAACTCGCCGCTTCGGCGAAGGACAGGGCGGAAAACCTGATGATCGTGGATCTCCTGCGCAACGACCTCGCGCGGGTGGCAGAGCCCGGCAGCGTGCGGGTGGAGCAGCCCTTCGCGCTGGAGACCTACCCGACGCTGCACACGATGGTGTCCACGGTGCGCGCCGATCTCGCGCAGGGAAGGGGCGCGATGGATGTGCTCAGGGCGCTGTTCCCCTGCGGCTCCGTCACCGGTGCGCCGAAGATCCGCGCGATGGAGTGGATCGACGAGGTCGAGGCGGATGCACGCGGCCCCTATTGCGGCGCCATCGGGCGGATCGGAAGCGCGGACGGCGGCGACGATGCGGCCTTCAACGTGGCGATCCGCACGATCCGCCTGACGCCCGGCGAGAACCAGCGCCACCGGGCGGTGCTCGGCGTGGGCGGCGCGATCGTCGCCGATAGCGAGGGCATGGCCGAATGGCGCGAGTGCCTCGTCAAGGCCAGCTTTGCACGCGGCGCGGCGGGGGGGCACGATTTGATCGAGACGATGCGCTTCGATCCGGGCGCGGAGGGCGGCGGCACCGTGGCGCTGCTCGACCTGCACCTCGAGCGCATGGAGGCGAGCGCGGCGGAACTGGGCTTCACCTTCGACCGCGGGCTCGCGGAACGGCGGGTGGAGGCGCTGTGCGCCGGCCTGAGCCGGCCCGCCAGGGTGCGCATGCTGCTCGCGCGCAGCGGTGAGCTTTCGCTGGAGAGCGCTCCCCTGCCGCCGCCCCTTGCCGATCCGGCGTCGTGCCTCGCCTTGCCGCTGCCGGTGGCGCCGGGCGACTGGCGGCTGCGGCACAAGACCACCGACCGCCACTTCTACGCCAGCGCGCTCGCGGCGGCACAGGAGAGCGGCGCGGTGGAGGCGGTGCTGGTGCGACCGGACGGGCTGGTGACCGAGGGCGCGTTCACCAACCTCTATGTCGAGCGGAACGGACAGCTGCTGACCCCGCCCGCCGCGCTCGGCCTGCTGCCGGGCGTCGGGCGGCGAGCCCTGATCGACAGCGGCCGCGCGATGGAGGCGGAGCTGGTGCTGGCGGATCTCGCCGACGGGTTCCTCATCGGCAATGCGCTGCGGGGCCTCACCCGCGCGCGGCTGGTGGCGCCATGAGAGAGGCCCGAAGCCCCATGCTGAGCCCGGCCCTGCGGCGGATCGCGGCCTCGCCCACCACGGCCATGACCGACCGGGCGACCCAGCTGCGCGAGCAGGGGCGCGACATCATCTCGCTATCGGTCGGCGAGCCGGACTTCCCCACGCCGCCGCACGTGATCGAGGCCGCCAAGGCGGCGCTCGACGGCCGCGCGACCCGCTACACGCCCGTCGCCGGCACCGCCGCGCTGAAGCGGGCCGCGGCGCTGCATTTCGCGCGCGACCTCGGCATTGCCGCCGATCCGGCGAACATCGTCGTCACCGCAGGCGGCAAGCAGGCGATCTTCGAGGCGCTGGCCGCCACGGTGGGCGAGGGCGACGAGGTGATCGTGCCGGCGCCCTGGTGGGTCAGCTACCCGCAGATGGTGCGCTTCTGCGGCGGCCAGGTGGTGCCGCTGGTCACGCATCCACAGCACGGCTTCCGGTTCGAGGCAGCCGATCTCGAGGCGCTGATCACCCCGCGCACCCGCTGGCTGCTGCTCAACAGCCCCGGCAATCCGACGGGCGCGGTCTTTCCGGCGGAATTGGTGCAGCGGATCGGCGCGGTGCTGCGCCGGCACAAGCAGGTGCTGGTCCTGTCGGACGACATCTACGCGCCGCTCCGCTATGTCGGGCCGGGCGCCGTGCATGCCACGCTCGCGGCCCTGTGCCCCGATCTCGCCGATCGCATCCTCACCGTGTCGGGCGTGTCCAAGAGCCACGCAATGACCGGCTTCCGCATCGGCGTGGCGGCCGGGCCGCCCTGGCTGATAGAGGCAATCGCGCGGTTGCAGTCCAATTCCAGCGGCAATGCCTGCTCCATCAGCCAGGCGGCGGCGGTCGCGGCCTTCGAAGGACCGCAGGATTTCCTCGCCGAGTGGCGCGAAGCGTTCCGCCGCCGCCGCGACCTTGTGGTGGCGGCGGTGAACGCGATTCCCGGCCTCTCCACGCCGGTGCCCGATGGCGCGTTCTATTGCCTGGTCGATGCCGGGCCGCTGATGGAGCGCTTCGGCGGCGACGATATGCGGCTGGCGCTGCATCTCCTCGACCACGGCGTGGCGGTGGTGGCGGCCAGCGCCTTTGGCGGGCGCGACGGGTTCCGCATCAGCTTCGCCGCTGACGAGGCGATGCTGGAACAAGCGATGCGGCGAATCGGGAGCGCGCTGGCATGATCATTCCCATCCTGTTCGAAGACGGCGAGGCGCTGGTGATCGACAAGCCGGGCAGGCTGCCGATCGAGCCTCCGCGCAAAGGCGGCGCTTCGCTGGAGGATCACCTGGAGGAGCTGAAGCTCGGCTTCGGCCGCGCGCCGGTGCCCGTCCACCGGATCGACACGGACACGTCGGGCTGCCTGCTGCTGGCGCGCAATCCCCGGGCGCTCAAGCGCTTTGCCGCGGCGTTCGAACAGCGGCTGGTGGGCAAGCGCTATCTCGGTATCCTCGCCGGGGTGCCGGCAGCGGCGGAAGGCACGGTGGAGCTGGCGCTGTCCAAGATCAGCAGCGCGGAAAAGGGCTGGCGCATGATCCCGGCCCGCAAGGGCAAGGTTTCGCTCACCCACTGGCGCGTGCTGGCCGAGGCCGACGGCCGCGCGTTGGTCGAGTTCCGCCCCGAAACGGGTCGTACCCACCAGATCCGCGTCCATGCGGCGAGCGGCATCGGCGTGCCGCTGCTGGGCGATCCGGTCTATGGCGAGGCGGGGGGCGCCCGCCGGACGATGCTGCACGCCGCCGCGCTGGAGGTGCCGCGCGAGGGCAAGGCGCCGGTCGCGGCCACGGCCCCGCTGCCGGCCGACTTCGCCGCCCTGGGCTTTGCGGGGCTGGACTTTGCCGGGCTGGGCTCCGCCGGGCCTTGGGCGGATGGATGAGCTGGTCGGTCGCGCGCTGGAGCTGGTGGAGGAACAATTCGTCACCGCCTCCGGCCCGGGCGGCCAGAACGTCAACAAGGTGGCGAGCGCGGTGCAGCTGCGCGTCGACATCTTTCGCCTGGGCCTGACTCCCGCGCAGTTCCACCGGCTAAAGGCGCTCGCCGGCAAGCGCGTGAATGCGAAGGGCGAGCTGGTGATCGATGCGCGCCGCCACCGCACGCAGGAGGCCAACCGCGCCGATGCGCGCGAACGGCTCACCGCGATGCTGGAGGAGGCGCAGGTGGAGCCGAGAAAGCGCGCCAAGACCCGGGTCAACCGCGTGGGCAAGGAACAGCGGATCAGGAGCAAGAAGGCGCGCGGCACGGTGAAGGCCAATCGCGGCCGGGTGGATTGGTAGCGGGCGCTCGGCGTGGGGAGGGCCAGCGCTTGACTTTCGCCCTGCCTTGCCGCAAGGGCCCGGGCCTGTAGGGCGGCGCCGCGCGCGTCGCCCGTGTTGTTTCGGGCGCCCTCGTGCCCATCACGAATCAGGAATTGGACCGATGGCGAAGCCCGCAACCGTCAAGATCCGGCTGAACTCCAGCGCCGGCACCGGCTTCTTCTACGTGACGAAGAAGAACCCGCGCAACCAGACCGAGAAGCTGAGCTTCCGCAAGTACGACCCGGTGGCCAAGAAGCACGTCGAGTTCAAGGAAGGCAAGATCAAGTAGGCCTGCCAAGGGCTGCATGATGGATTCACGACCCGTTCAACGCGTCCTGCCCATCAGGCCCGGTATGCTAAACACTCGCTCTCCCCGCCGGCCGCTGGCGGCCGCGTTCGCCGGCGCCCTGGCGCTGTCGCTTCCCGCCACCCTCGCCCTGTCGGCCGCTCCCGCAACGGCGCAAAGCGGCACTGCCGCGCAGAGTGCCGAGCTTGATCGCGTGGTCAATGCGCTCCGCTCCATCTCCACGATGCGCGCGAACTTCACCCAGACAGACCGGGCCGGACAGGCGGTCAGCGGCACGCTGACGCTCAAGCGGCCCGGTCGCATCCGCTTCCAATACACCAAGGACGTCAACATGCTGGTCGTCGCCGACGGCAGCTCGCTGACGCTGGTGGATTACGACGTGCGGCAGGTGCAGCGCTGGCCGATCAGCAACTCGCCGCTCGGCGCGCTGCTCGATCCGCGCCGCGACGTGAAGCGCTATGGCAAGCTGATGCCGACCGCGAACGACAATGTGATCAGCGTCGAGGTCAAGGACCCGAACAAGCCCGAATATGGCACGATCACGCTGATCTTCGTGAAGGACCCGGCCGCGCCCGGGGGGCTGGAGCTGAGCAGCTGGGTCGCGCTCGATGCGCAGAACACGCGCACCACGGTGCGGCTGTCGAACCAGCGCTACGGCGTCTCCGTGCCGGACAGCACGTTCACCTATCGCGATCCGCGCCGCTCCTCTCGTCGCCCCGGCTGAACCGCTCGGCGCTGTTTGTGCGAGCGTAGCGGCCAGCCGAGTTCTTCCATTCACCCGCCTGAAAGCCAGCGGGTCCTAGGGATGATGGGCAAGACGGCGCGGGAGGTGGGTTTCCCCCCTGTTGCCCCGCCCCGACGATCGTCGTCTTGTTCAAGCGTGACGAACGCTCAAGAGGAACCCCCGTCCCACTTGCCCCCGGGACGGGGGTTTTTTGTGCCCGCAGCCCCCTTGTCCCTCACGCTGCCCGACGCAGGCCGTTGAAGCTTCGCGGCCGCACCCCTATCGCCCTGCCATGATCAGTATTGCCAGCTGGAACATCAATTCGGTCCGCCTGCGGATGCCGATCGTCGAGCGCCTGCTTCGGGAGGAGCAGCCGGACGTGCTGTGCCTCCAGGAGATCAAGACGATCGACGAGTCCTTCCCGGCCGAGGCGCTCGCGGCGCTCGGCTACACCCACCAGGCGGTGCACGGGCAGAAGAACTATCACGGCGTGGCGACGATCAGCCGCATCCCCTTTCGGGAGATCTCGCGCCACGACTGGCAGGACAATGGCGAGGCGCGCCATGTCGGGGTGGAACTGCTCGGGCCGGCGCAGGGCGTGGTGGTGGAGAACGTCTACATCCCGGCGGGCGGCGACGTCCCCGATCGCGCGGTCAACGCCAAGTTCGGCCAGAAGCTGGATTTCGTGGAGCGGATGACGCGCTGGGCCGACGCGCTCGACCGCCCCACCGTGATCGTCGGCGATTTCAACATCGCCCCGCTCGAATGCGATGTGTGGAGCCACAAGCAGCTGCTCAAGGTCGTCAGCCACACGCCGGTCGAGGTGGAGGCGTTGCAGCGGTTCAAGGACGCGCATGGCTGGGTCGATGTGGGGCGCGAGCATGTTCGGGCGCCGGAGCGCTGCTTCACCTGGTGGAGCTATCGCTCGCCCGACTGGAAGAAGAACGACCGGGGCCGGCGGCTCGATCATGTCTGGGCCTCGCCCGAGATCGCCGGCGCGGCGCGCACGCACCGGGTGCTGGAGCCGGCGCGCGACTGGGACCGCCCCTCGGACCACGTTCCGCTGGTGACGGAGTTCGCGTTCTGAGCGACGGCGCGCCTTCGCCAACGCCCTCGCCAACGTCGATGCCCTCTCCGGCGCGGCGGGCGGCGCAGGCCGTGGATGCGCTGCGCCATGGCTGGCCGCTGGCCATCGGCGGGGCTCCGGTGCTGCTGCCGATCGAGACCGCGCCGGGGAGCGCGTCCGCACCCCGGGCGCTGATCTCGGCGGCCCGCGCGGCGACGCTCAAGCTCGCCAACCAGCGCGAGGCGGCCGACCCGCATGCGCCGGTGCTGGTGCGCGCGGCGGAGCCGCTCGACCTCGCCGCCGCCCGGCCCATCGCCGACCCGGCGCTCGACCTCGCCACTCCGCTGAAAGGGCCGTTCCTGGCCGAGCCGCTCGACTGGCGCGAGGAGGCGGCGGCAGCAATGGAACTTGCGCGGATCGCCGGCATCCTGCCCGCCTTCCTCGTGGCGGCGGAGCCTGCGGGCGAGCCGGTGGCGCTGGCGGCGGCGGACGTCGCCGCGCTCGCCGATCCTGAAGCGCTCGTCATCGCCACCCGCGCCCAGCTTCCGGTGGCGGCTTGCGATGATGGGGAGATCCTCGTCTTCCGCAGCCCCGACGATCTGCGCGAGCATGTGGCGCTCGTCATCGGCCAACGCTCGGCGGGGCGCGTGCCGCTGGTGCGGCTCCATTCGGAGTGCCTGACCGGCGACATCCTCGGCAGCCTGCGCTGCGATTGCGGGCCGCAGCTCGACGCGGCGCTGCACGCAATGGCTCAGGAAGCGCGCGGCGGCGGCTGGGGCGTGCTGCTCTACCTGCGGCAGGAGGGGCGCGGCATCGGCCTTGTCAACAAGATGCGCGCCTACAAGCTGCAGGACCAAGGCTTCGACACGCTGGAGGCCAATCGCCGGCTGGGCTTCCCGGCAGAGGCGCGCGACTTCCCCGTGGCAGCGCGGATGCTGGCGCTGCTGGGCGTGGGCCCGGTGCGGCTGATGACCAACAACCCGGCCAAGCTCGCGGCCTTGGAGGCGGCCGGGGTCCATGTCGCAGAGCGCGTGCCGCACCGCCTGCCCCCCAACCCGCACAACGAGCGCTACCTCGCCACGAAGCGCGACGCCGCCGGCCACTTCCTCTAGGCGGTCGGGCGGTCCGCCGCTAAGTCGCCCTGGCGAGGGGATTGCGGCCGATGCCGCCCATGCTCCCGGGCCAGTCCGCGCGAGTGACGAGGGCGGCAGGCGTGTCTGGGAAACACATCACCCGCCTCTGAGCCGGCAGGCGGGAGGAGCCCGCTATTCCTCGCCGCCGCTGCGGGCGATCGCATCGAGGAACGCTCGCCCGTAGCTGTCCAGCTTGCGCGCGCCGATCCCCGGAATGGCGCCTAACTCCTCCAGGCTCGCCGGGCGGATGGCGGCCATGGCGCGCAAAGTGGCGTCGTGGAAGATGACATAGGGCGGCACCTTGGCCTCGCGCGCCAGTTCCAGCCGCAGCGCGCGGAGCGCCTCGAACAGGTCGCCGTCGGCCTCGCTCGCCGGCTCGGCCGGGGCAGCGGCGCGGGCGCGGCGCCGCTCGCCGGCGGGCGGGCGGACGATCGCAACCGAACTCTCGCCCTTCAGGATCGCGCGCGCATCGCCGGCCAGCTGCAAGCCGCCATGCTCGGTGGCGACGAGGCTGCCCTGCGCCTGCAACGTGCGGGCGAGCGGTTGCAGCAGCCGCGCCTCGTCCGCATCCACGATGCCGAACACGCTCAGCCTCTCGTGCCCGCGCTGGCGCACGCGTTCGTCCTCCACCCCGGTCAGCACCTTCTGCAGATGGCCGAGGCCGAAGCTCTGCCCCGTGCGGTACACGGCCGAGAGCAGCTTGCGCGCAAGGTCCGTGGCGTCGATCACCTGCGGCGGCGACAGGCAATTGTCGCAATTGCCGCAGGCCGGCGGCGGGTCCTCGCCGAAATGGCGCAGCAGGATCGCGCGGCGGCAGCCGGGCGTCTCCACCAAAGCCGCCAGCGCATCGAGCCGGGCACGCTCGCCCGCGCGGCGATGCTCCTCCAACTCGCCCACCCGCGAGCGCGCCTGCCGGAAATCGCCCGCGCCCCACAACATCAGCGCCACGGCCGGGTCGCCGTCCCGCCCGGCGCGGCCGGTCTCCTGATAATAGGCCTCGATCGATTTGGGGATGCCGGCATGGGCGACGAAGCGCACGTCGGGCTTGTCGATCCCCATTCCGAAGGCGATCGTCGCCACCATCACCATGTCCTCGCTGGCGACGAACTCCGCCTGGTTGGCCGCGCGGCGCTCCGGCGGCAGGCCGGCGTGATAGGGCAGAACCGGGCGCCCGCGCACGGCGAGCTTGCCCGCCAGTTCCTCCACCTGCCGCCGGGTCGAGCCATAGACGATGCCGGGCCCTCGCTCCCGGCCCAGCAGCGCCTGCAGCTGGCCGAGCCCGCTCTCGCGCGGGCGGATCTCATAGCGGATATTCGGCCGGTCGAAGCCGGCGACGATCAGCCCATCCTGTGGAATGCCGAGCTGGGCGAGGATGTCGGCGCGGGTATGCGCATCGGCGGTGGCGGTCAGCGCGAGCCGCGGCACGGTGCCGAACGCATCGAGCAGCGGGCGCAGCTGGCGATAGTCCGGCCGGAAATCGTGGCCCCATTCGGACACGCAATGGGCCTCGTCCACCGCGAACAGCGCCACCCGCGCCTGTTCCAGCAAAGCGCGGAAATGCGGCTGGCTGGCCCGCTCCGGGGCGACGTAGAGCAGGTCCAGCGCGCCCTCGCGCAAGGCGGCAGCGGTCTCCGCCTGGTCGGTGTCGGCGCTGGTCAGCGCGGCGGCGCGGATGCCGTTGGCGCGGGCGGAGCGCAGTTGGTCGTGCATCAGCGCGATCAGCGGCGAGACCACGACGCAAGTGCCCGGCAGCATCGTGGCGGGCAGCTGATAGGTCAGCGACTTGCCCGCGCCGGTCGGCATCACCGCCAGCGTGGAACGTCCGTCCAGCACCCGCTCCACCACCTGCCGCTGCACGCCGCGGAAATCGGCAAAGCCGAACACATGGGCCAGCGCGGCGCGTGCCTCCTCCATCCTCTTGCCCGGCTCTTCCATCGCAAAGGGGCAGTGGCAGATCGGGCCGGCGGGGGAAACCGGGGTCGGGCCGGCGAACGATGCATTTTCTTGGGAAAGCCGCTCGGCTACAGGAGCGCCTTGGCCGGGCCGGAATCGCGGGGCTCGGACACCCGTTCTCACCTCAAAGGAACTCACAATGAGAATTCTCGCCACTTTCGCCGCCGCCTCCGCCGTGCTGGCGCTCGCCGCCTGCGGCAGTTCCGACCAGGCGTCGGAGCAGGCCGTTGCCGACACCGTGGAGATGCCCGCCGACGAAGCGATGAGCGAAGCCCCGATGCCTGCCGCCGCCGAAGTCGACACCGGCACCGGCGCCTTCAGCGGCGCGGCGGAAGAAGCCTCCCAGTCGGTCGAGGAAGAGGCCGATCAGGACCTCGACGCCGTCGGTGCCGAGGCTGAGGCAGCCGCGTCCGAAGTCGAGGCTGCGACCCAGGCCGCCGAAGAAGCGATGTAAATGGCGCGGTCGCGCCGCGTGCGAGACTCTGTCTCTGGCCCGGTGCGCCGGGGAGTGGGGCTCGGGCGCGGCGCGGCGGCGATCCTGCTGCTGTGCTGCGCCGCCTGCGCGCCCCGGCAGCCGGAAAGCGAGCGGGACATGATCGGCGAGCAGCGGGCGCTGGAGCGCGCCGAGGCGATGCTTGACTCGCGCCCCGCAGCCCCTGCCGAGAGCCCGGACGGGGCCGCGCCCGCCGCCTCCGCCTCCCCGCGCTGAGCGGTCCTTTGCGGGCCGGCATGTCGGATTGGCTTCGACCAGCGGACCTTCAGCGCAGCGTTGCGGCGCCCGAACGGGTGAGCGCAGGCGGACGGGGCGCATTGCCCTCAGCAACAGAGGGGAGCCGCGCGCCCGGCGGCGCTCCGCAATGCCTTGCCCGGCGGCGCGGATCGCCTATGCGCGAGGCGCGAAGGAGGCTGCATGGCACAGGTGATCGACGGCCGCGCCCTGGCGCGCGAGCTTGACGCGACGACGGCCCGCGCGGTGGAGGAACTGGTCGGCGCCGGCGGCCCGCGCCCCGGCCTCGCCGTGGTGCTGGTGGGCGAGGACGCGGCCAGCCAGATCTATGTCCGGCGCAAGATCAAGGCGTGCGAGGCGGTCGGCATCCGCTCCTTCGAGCACCGCCTGCCCGCCGCGACCAGCCAGCATGCGTTGCTCAGCCTGATCGCGCGGCTCAACGCCGATCCGGAGGTGCACGGCATTCTCTGCCAGGTGCCGCTGCCCGGCCATATCGACCAGCGGACCATCCTGGGCGCGATTGATCCGGCCAAGGATGTCGACGGGTTCAGCCCGGTCAATGTCGGGCGGCTGTCCACCGGCACCGGCGGCATCGTGCCCTGCACGCCGCTGGGCGTGATGATCCTGCTCGATTCGGTGCTGGACGACCTCGCCGGGCTGGATGCGGTGGTGATCGGCAAGTCGAACATCGTCGGCAAGCCCATCGCCATGCTGCTGCTGGAACGGCAGGCGACGGTCACGGTCACCCATCTCGCCACGGAGGACTTGCCGGCCATCGTCCGCCGATCCGACATCATCGTCGCCGCCGCCGGATCGCCCGAACTCGTGAAGGGCTCGTGGGTGAAGGAGGGCGCGGTGATCATCGATGTCGGCATCAACCGCGTGCCCGGAGAAGGGGGCAAGGACCGGCTGGTGGGCGACGTCGCCTTCGACGAGGTGCAGCACGCGCGGGCGGTGACGCCGGTGCCGGGCGGGGTCGGCCCGATGACCATCGCCTGCCTGCTCGCCAACACGGTGCAGGCGGCAAAGGCCATCGCCGGGCACCGCGACGGAGCGCCGGGCGGGGGCGAGGACGACTGGCTGGACGTGCCCGGCCGCTCGCTGTTCGCCGGCAGTTGATCGCGGCGCGGAGCGACATGGCCGAGGCGCCCGCCCTGGATGTGCTGATCGTCGGCGCGGGCATTTCCGGCATCTCCATGGCCGCGCATCTCAAGCGGATGTGCCCCGGCCTGAGCTTCGCGATGATCGACCGGCGCGCGGCGCTCGGGGGCACGTGGGACCTGTTCCGCTATCCCGGCGTGCGCAGCGACAGCGACATGGCGACGCTCGCCTTCGCCTTCGCTCCGCGGGCGGGCGACAGGGCCATCGCCAGCGGCGAGGAGATTCGCGCCTATCTGGAACAGGTGGCGCAGGATCACGCGCTGGCCTCTCACCTGCGGCTGGGCGCGCGGGTGCTCGCCGCCGAGTGGCGGGCGGCGGAGGCGCTGTGGCGGGTGGAGGTGGAGCGCGACGGCGCGCGCGAGGTGCTGGCCGCGCGGTTCCTCTACCTCGCCAGCGGCTATTACGATTACGACCGGCCGCACGATGCCGAACTGCCGCGGCTCGAGCGGTTCGGCGGCGCGGTGGTGCATCCGCAATTCTGGCCGGAGGGGCTGGCGCTCGCGGGAAAGCGGGTGGTGGTGGTCGGCTCGGGTGCGACGGCGGTGTCGCTGGTGCCCGCCCTGGCGCAGGCCGGGGCCGAGGTGACGATGCTCCAGCGCACGCCGAGCTGGATGGCGTCGCAGCCCTCGCGCGACCCGATCAATGCGCGGCTGCGGCGCTGGCTTCCCGAGCGCTGGGCACTGCGGGCGGACCGGTTCCTCAAGCTGCAACTCGGCCGCGCCTTCTTCAACCGCGCCCGCAGCCGCCCGGCCAAGGTCGCCGAGTACCTGCGCGGCAAGGTGCGCGATGCGCTCGGCCCCGCTTACGATCCGCGCCATTTCGAGCCGCCCTACAATCCGTGGGACCAGCGCCTGTGCCTGATACCCGACGGCGACCTGTTCGAGGCCATCAGGAGCGGCGCGGCGCGGGTGGTCACCGAGCGGATCGCCGCCTTCGATGCGACAGGCGTGCTGCTCGAATCGGGCGAACACCTGCCGGCCGACGTGCTGGTGACCGCGACCGGGCTGAGGCTGCAGATGGGGGGCGGCATCGAAGTGTCGCTCGATGGCGAGCCGGTCGACTGGCCGCTTCATTGGTTCTACCGCAATTGCATGTTCTCCAACGTGCCCAATCTCGCCGTGGTGTTCGGCTATCTCAACGCCAGTTGGACCCTGCGCGCCGACATGGTGGCGGACTATGTCTGCCGGGTGCTGCGGCACATGGAGGACACCGGCGCGAAGGTGGCGGTGCCCCGGCTGGCGGAAGGGCACGGTCTCATGGAGGACGACATCATCCTCTATTCCTCCGGCTATCTGCAGCGGGCCAAGCCGATGATGCCGAAGAGCGCGGCCGCCTTGCCGTGGCGCCTCAACCAGGATTTCGTCGAGGACCGGCGTGATTACCGCCGGCGGCCGGTGGCCGACGGCGTGCTGCGCTTCCGCACGGCGCCGGGCGGGGTGGAGGGCTGATGACGGGCTCGCGCATCTGGACCGCCGCCCTGCTGGTGATCGGCGACGAGATCCTGTCTGGCCGCACGCAGGACCGCAACATCGCGCAGGTGGCGGGCTGGTTGCAGGTGCAGGGCATTCGCCTCAGCGAGGTGCGCGTGGTGCCGGATGTCTCCGAGCGCATCGGCGAGGCGGTCAACGCGCTGCGCATCCGGCACGATTACCTGTTCACCACCGGCGGCATCGGCCCGACCCATGACGATATCACGGTGGATGCGGTGGCCGAGGCGCTGGGCGTGCCGGTGGTGGTCCATCCCGAGGCGCGCGCGATCCTGGAGGATTATTACCGTACGCGCGGCGGGCTGAACGAGGCGCGGCTGCGGATGGCGCGGGTGCCGGAGGGCGCGGGGCTGATCCCCAACGCCATGTCGGGCGCGCCGGGCATTCGCATCGGCAATGTGTTCCTGATGGCCGGGGTGCCGAATATCGCCGCGCAGATGCTGGACGCGCTGACCGGCACGCTGGAGGGAGGAGCGCCTCTGCTGGCGGAGACGATCGGCTGCTGGGTGGGCGAAAGCGAAGTCGCCGATCTGCTGCGCGAGACGGAAAAGGCGCATCCCGCCTGCCAGATCGGAAGCTATCCGTTCTTCCGCGAGGGGCGGGTCGGGGCCAATTTCGTGGTCCGCTCGACCGACGCGGAGGAGCTGCGCCGCTGTGCCGACAGGCTGTGCGATGGGCTCGGATCGGCCGGGCACGAGGTCACGCCCGGCGGGATTTGAACCGCTCCCGCAAGGGCCGCGCAAGGCGGGTGCAAGCGGGTCGCAGATGGCGCGGAAGGTGCGCTGACCTGCTCGCCGTGCAAGGCAGGTGCAAGGCGTTGGCGGGCACTTGGAACGGCGGTGCAATGGGTGTGCAAGGCGGGCGCTTCCGCGCGGTTGCAACGCGGCCCCAACAGGGACGTAAGCCACTTGCAACGGGGCCGTTTGGCGGGTGGCTGGCGAATTTTGCAAGCGACTGGAGCGCCGGCGCAAGCGGGCGGAACGGGCCCGCAACGCACCCGCAACCGGCCCGCGAGGGGTGCGCTTGCCGCTTATTCTTCCTTGTATTCGGGGTCGCGTTCCAGTTCCTCGCGGAACTCGACGGCGCCGCGTTCGGCGCGGGCGACCTCGTTCTTGGAGCCGCTACGATTGCGCATCATGGCATAGAGGATCACGCCGATCAGCAGGATCGGGCCGAGGATGGTGGCGAGGCTCCAGAGCCAACCGGTCATGAGCGTACCTTCACGTTGGAGCGATCCCGCCGCCGGTGACATCACCTGCCGGTGGGGAAAGCGGTAAACCGAGGAGCCGGGGCCTGCGGTCCGAGGCGATCGGATCGCTTGCGCTCCGGCTCTTCCCCCGACCAACGCACGAGGGCGGCAAGCTTTCCGAACCCAAGCAAAAGGGCCGGGAAGGTCTCCCCTCCCGGCCCTCTCTGGTGATGGTTGGAGCGGAAGGGCTCAGGCGCCCTCGACCTCCGTCATGTCGAGCTTGAGGCCCGGGCCCATCGTGCTGGTGAGCGAGATCTTGCGGACATACTTGCCCTTGGCGCCGCTCGGCTTGGCGCGGACGATGGCGTCGGTGAGGGCGCGGAAGTTGGTCTTCAGCGCATCGTCCGTGAAGCTGATCTTGCCGATGCCCGAGTGGATGATGCCCTGCTTCTCCACGCGGAATTCGACCTGGCCGCCCTTGGCATCCTTCACCGCCTGCGCGACGTTGGGGGTGACGGTGCCGAGCTTGGGGTTGGGCATCAGGCCCTTGGGACCGAGCAGCTTGCCCAGGCGACCCACGACGCCCATCATGTCGGGCGAGGCGATGACGCGGTCGTAATCGACATTGCCGTTCTGCATGTCTTCCATCAGGTCCTCGGCGCCAACCTTGTCGGCTCCGGCGGCCTCGGCCTCGGCGGCCTTGTCGCCGCGAGCGAACACCGCGACGCGCACGTCCTTGCCGGTGCCCGAGGGGAGCGAGACCATGCCGCGCACCATCTGGTCCGCATGGCGCGGATCGACGCCCAGGTTCATCGCGACTTCGACCGTCTCGTCGAACTTGGTGGTGCTGGCGATATCGCGCAGCAGGCCGAGCGCCTCGTCAAAGCCATAGAGCTTTTCCGCGTCGATCTTGCCGGCGAACATGTTCTGCCGCTTCGTCTGCTTGGCCATGGGTTCAGCCCTCCACCACTTCGAGGCCCATCGAGCGGGCGGAGCCTTCGATGATCTTCGTCGCCTGCTCGATATCGTTGGCGTTGAGGTCCTTCATCTTGGTCTCGGCGATCTCGGACAGCTTGGAGCGCGCGATCGTTCCGGCCGAGACCTTGCCCGGCTCCTTCGAGCCCGACTTCAGGTTGGCGGCCTTCTTGATCAGGAAGCTGGCGGGCGGGGTCTTGGTCTCGAAGGTGAAGGAGCGGTCCGAATAGACGGTGATGACCGTCGGGATCGGCATGCCCTTTTCGAGCTCCTGCGTGGAGGCGTTGAACGCCTTGCAGAATTCCATGATGTTGACGCCGCGCTGGCCCAAGGCGGGGCCGATCGGCGGGGAGGGGTTGGCGGCGCCGGCGGCCACCTGCAGCTTGATATAGCCTTCGATCTTCTTGGCCACGAGGGGCCTCCTTTCTCACTGTCGCCGCACGCATCCGTTCGGGCGCGCGAGGCTCATGGTAAGCGGTGATGGCGGCGAGCCCTCGACGGATCGAGCGGCGCGCCTCCCGCGGGGGTTTCCCGATGAATGGGAAGGCGCGCCCTTAGGCGAAAAGGCCGCGCGCTTCAAGGGCATGGCGCCGGGCGAGCGCCGGCAGCGCACCCGCCGCATGGGCAGGCGCGCGGCGGGGCCTTACTTGACCAGTTCGACCTGCTCGAAATCGAGCTCCACCGGGGTGGCGCGGCCGAAGATCGAGACCGAGACCTTGACCTTGGACTTGTCGAAATCGAGCTCTTCCACCACGCCGTTGAAGCTGGCGAAGGGCCCTTCGAGCACCTTGACCTGGTCGCCGATCTCGTAATCGACCGACACCTGCTTCTTGGGGGCGGCCTGCGCCTCGGCCACGCCGCCGAAATAGCGGGCGGCGTCGCGCTCGGAGATCGGCTGCGGCTTGTTGCCGGAGCCGAGGAAGCCGGTGACCTTGGGGGTGTTCTTGACGAGGTGGTAGACATCGTCGGTCAGGTTCAGCTTGGCCAGCACGTAGCCGGGCATGAACTTGCGTTCGACCTGCACCTTCTTGCCGCGCTTGACCTCGGTGACGGTTTCGGTCGGCACCTCGACCTCCTCCACGCCATCGGACAGGCCGAGCCGCTCGGCTTCCGCGAGAATCGATTCGCGGACCTTGTTCTCGAAGCCGGAATAGGCGTGGATGATGTACCAGCGGGCCATGCGTTCTCGTTTCTTCGTCCTGTCGGTGCCGGGGCGTGTCAGACCAGCGTCAGCAGCCAGCGCACCAGGGCGCCGAAGGCCGAATCGACGCCGAGGAAGAACAGCGAGAGCACCAGCACCAGCAGCCCGACGAAGATCGACGTGCGTACCGTCTCCTCGCGGCTGGGCCACACGACCTTGCCCGCTTCAGAGCGGACCTGGCGGATGAACTCTCCGGGGCTGGTCTTGGCCATCTGCTGAACTTCCGCTCCGTCTGACACGAGCCTTCCGCCACGGGTTTCTCGCCGCCCCGGCGCCTGTCGCCAGGCTGATCCGGGAGGGGCTGATGAGGCTCCGATGTCGGAAAGCGGTGCGGCATGTAGCGGGCGGGGCGGCGAATGGCAAGAGAGCGGGCCGGCCCTGCATCCGCACCATTCGCGCTGGCCACCTGTGGCGCATGCCGGTAGCGTTAACGCTGCAACCGCAGAGCAAAAGGGGTGAACGGGTGGCAGCAGCGGAACGGCCGGTGGGCATGATCGACCATGTGACGAACCTGTCGGACTTCATCTGGGCGGGCCGGTGGGAAGGCGAGGAGGTGCTGCCCTTCCCGCCGATGGTGATCGTGCTGTTCGGCATCGGCCTGTGGGTGATGGTGGGCCTGCGCTTCTATCCGGTGGTCAAGCTCGGCAGCGCCTTTGCCGGGCTGTTCAAGGGGCGCAAGGGCGAGGGGGCGGGCGAGATCAGCCCGTTCGCGGCGCTTTCCACCGCGCTTTCCGGGCAGGTGGGCACGGGCAACCTTGCCGGCGTGGCGACGGCCATCGCGCTGGGCGGGCCGGGGGCGGTGTTCTGGATGTGGATCACGGCGCTGATCGGCATGGCGCTGGCCTTTGCCGAGGGGTCGCTCGCCATCCGCTATCGCGAGCGGACCAGCGACGGGGTCTATCGCGGCGGGCCGATGAGCTACATCATGCTCGGACTCGGGCGGAAGTGGACCTGGCTGGCGGTGCTGTTCTGCCTCGGCACGCTGTTTTCCGCGCTGGTGACGGGCAATTCGATCCAGTCGAACGCGGTGGCCGACGGGCTGAACGAGCTGTTCGGGATCGAGGAATGGCTGGGCGGGCTGATCACCGCGGTGCTGGTGTTCGTGGTCATCATCGGCGGGATCAAGTCGATCGGCAATTTCGCCGAGAAGGTCGTGCCGTTCATGGCCGGGGCCTATGTGCTGATGGCCGCGATCGCGATCCTGCTCAACATCGGCGACATTCCCGAAACCTTCGCGCGCATCTTCGGCGGCGCCTTCAGCGCGCAGAGCGCGAGCGGCGGGTTCGTGGGCGCGGCGATGATCATGGCGATCCGCGCGGGCGTGGCGCGCGGGCTGTTCTCCAACGAGGCGGGGCAGGGTTCCACCCCCATCGCCCATGCGGTGGCGCAGACCGACGACCCCGAACAGCAGGGCCGCATGGCGATGCTGGGCACCTTCATCGACACGATCATCATCTGCACCATGACGGCGCTGGTGATCCTGACCGTGCAGGGCGAGTTCACCGGCGGCGGCGCGGTGGTGGAGCACGCCTGGCAGAGCGACCTGACCGGCTTTGCCATGACCAGCGGGGCCTTCGCGGCGGCCTTCCCGCTGGCCGTGGCGGGCATTCCGATCGGCACGCTGATCGCCAGCATCGCGCTGATCCTGTTCGTGTTCACCACCCTGCTCACCTGGTCCTATTATGGCGAGCGGGCGATCACGTTTCTCTACGACCGGGTGCCGGGCTCCACCCGTGGGGGCGAGCGGCTGCTGCATATCGGCTGGCGGGTGCTGTGGTGCGTGGTGATCTTCATCGGCGCGGCGCAGCCGAGCGAGCTGGTCTGGCGGCTGGGCGATATTTCCAACGCGATGATGGCGCTGCCCAACCTGGTGGCGCTGGCGTTGCTTTCCGGCGTGGTGTTCCGGCTGGCGCGGGGCGAGCGCAAGGCGGGCCCGGACCACATGCGCGAGACCCCGGAGGAGCCGGTCGAGTACTGATCACCAGTACCGCCGACACCCTCCGGGGCTGCGCATTATCGTCAATCGGTCGGGTTCAGCCGCGGCCGAACAGGCGGGCCAGGAAGCCGGGCTCCTCCATCGGCAGGATCGGGCCGTGCGCGAGGAAGCGCTGGCTCGGATCGCGATGGGGGCGCGGGCTGGTCCAACCGTCGGGACGGCTGCTCCGGAAACTGAGGCTTGCCATCTGTCATGCTCCCTTCGGGTAGCTTCTGGCGCACACAATGCACGCTTCATCGCCGGGTTCCAGCACTGCCCGAGAATTGACACAATCGCGGCGGCGGCCCTGTCCCATTCTGGGACTCGCGCCGAGTCGCGGCGGGAGCGGGTTCCGATGGTCTGGCGCGCCGAGCGCGGCTAAGGATCGCAGATTGCAAAAGTGCAACATTCCGCTGGCAGGGACGGGGGCGATGGTCGCTCCGCGCTGGGTTGGCGGCCCGATCTGGAGGGAATTACGAATGTCGTTTCGTCATGTGCTTGCCCCCGCCGCCGCCGCGGCGCTGATCGCCGCCCCGCTTGGGGCGCAGGCGGCCGAGCGCACCCCGGCGCCCACCCCCGAGGCCGAGGAACTCGCGGGGGCCACGCGCCTGCCGGTGCTGCTGTCGCTGACGGCGTTCCTGGCGGTGGTGCTGTTCGTGGTGCTCGAACAGAGCGAGGACGAGGACGAGCCGGCGAGCCCCTGATCGTCCGTGCGCCTCGGGCGGAGCGGGTTGCAGCCCGGCCCTTGCGCCCCGCACGAGCGCGCCTCGGCCCGATCACCCCGGGGCGGCGCGGCGGAGGCGCGGCGGGCGTGGCGCGCCGCGCTCTAGCGGGAAAGGATGGCAGGAGTGGAGGGACTCGAACCCACGGCCCTCGGTTTTGGAGACCGATGCTCTACCAACTGAGCTACACTCCTGCAGGCGAACCGGGCCTCTATAGGGGCGTTCCCGGCTTGGCAAGCGACGAGCCGGCCGGCCTCTGCTAGAGGCGCGAGGGATGCACGCACCGACGAACGCGCCGATTCCCTCCGACCTCCTGCTGAGGGCCTATCGCAGCGGCATCTTTCCGATGGCCGATGCGCGCGAGGACCAGCAGGTGTACTGGGTGGAGCCGCGCGAACGCGCGATCCTGCCGCTGGAAGGGTTCCGCTGCTCGCGCTCGCTGGCCAAGGTGATCCGCCAGGAGCGCTTCCGCGTGACCTGCAACGCGGATTTCGCGGGCGTGATCGCCGCCTGTGCCGCGCCGCGGCCCGAGCACCCGGAAACCTGGATCAGCCACCGGATCGAGGCCAGCTATCTCGCGCTGCACGCGGCCGGGCACGCGCATTCGATCGAGTGCTGGCAGGGCGAGGCGCTGGTGGGCGGGCTGTACGGTGTCGCCTTCGCGCGGGCCTTTTGCGGCGAAAGCATGTTCAGCGTGGCGCGGGACGCCTCCAAGGTGGCGCTGGCCTGGCTGGTGGCGCTGCTGCAACGGGCGGACTACCGGGTGCTCGATTGCCAGTTCATGACCGGCCATCTCGAATCGCTTGGGGCGGTGGCGGTGAGCCGCGACGAATATCTGCACCTGCTGGCGGGCGCGGTGGCGGGAGGGCAGGGGCAGAGCCTGCCGGCGGCCTATGCCTCGGTGCTGTCGGCCGCAGGGGCCGGGGCGGGCGCTTCCTCGCCGGGGAAGCTCATCGCGCAATCCTTGATCCACACATCGTAGATCGGGTGTTCCACGGCGTTCAGGCCGGGCGAGTTGCGGAACAGCCAGCCGGAAAAGATCCGCCGCCATGCGAGTTCCGAATCGGCATCGGCCCGCTCACGGACGGTGAGCTGCACGAAGGCGCCGGTCTCGTTCGTGGTCTCCCACGGGGCGGTGCGCTCGCAGGCGGACAGGCGCACGACCACGTCGCCCACGCGGCGGGTTTCGCCGGGGTGCATTTCCAGTTCGCGCGAGATGTTGTTGCGCTTGTTGAGCAGGCCCAGGGTCGCCACCCGCTCCGCCATTGGCGTGCCGATCGCGTCCTCGCCCTCAGGCGGTGCGGGGGGCGGCGCGGCCTCGGCCAGCTCTTCGGGGATGTCGGTGGCCTCGGGCTCGGGCTCCGGCGCCTCGCCCGAGCAGGCGGCAAGCAGCAGCGCGCCCAGCGCGGCAAGGCCGGCGCGGCGCATCATCAGGCGTCGGGCGTCCACGCTTCGTAGTCGCCGGTGGCTTTCGCCCGCTGGCCGCCCCGCTCCAGCGCCCCGGCCGGGCGGTAGGCATCGGCGGTGCCAGTGGCGTTGGGGGTGTAATCCACCTCCCAGATGCGGGCCGGCGGCAAGTTGCTTTCGGGCAGATCGTCAAACGAGCCGTGGAGCCAGCCGTGCCATTCGGGGGGCACGCGGCTGGCATCGTTGGCGCCGTTATAGATCACCCAGCGGCGCTGGCGCCCGTCTCCGTGCTTCTTCTTGGAGACGTAGTACTGGTTGCCTTGGGCGTCGGTGCCGACATGCTCGCCGTTCATGGCGCTGAAGATCGAGGTCCCGATCGTCGCGCCATTCCACCAGGTGAAGATCTTGGAGAAGAATCCCATGGCCACGGGCGTTAGCGCCGATGGCCGGGGCGGCGCAAGCAGGCTCGCACGGGTGGAGAGGGACAGGCGCCGGCGGCGGGGTTGCGGAGCAGGCGGCAAGGCTGCTTGCGGCGGGCCGGAATGACGAGCGCGGCCGGCTCGGACGGCTTTGGCGCTGGTGTGGGCGGAGGCGCGGCGGCGGCGGAACGGCGGGGCGCTAGTGCCGTCGGCCCACGGGCGCACGTGCGCGTAGAGGGCGGCTGCCTGGCCCGCTGGCGCCTACCAGGAAACGAGCGCGCCCGGCCCGATGCCGAGTTCGGCCGCGCGGCCGCCATTCAACTCCAGCACGGCGATGACGGGGCCCTCCGACAGGATGTTCGCTTCCGAATAGGGCACGGCGTTGGCGGCGACGTTGATCACGCGCCGGTCGGGCCCGATGAAGACGAGGTCGAGCGGGATGACGGTGTTCTTCATCCAGAAACTGGCCGGCCGTGGCGGATCGTAGGGGAACAGCATCCCCTCGTCCGGCGCCATCGCGGTGCGGAACATCAGGCCCTGTGCCTGGCTGCGCGCGCTGTCGGCGATCTCGACCCGGAAGGCGTGGGTGCGCCCGTTGGCGGCCACCTGGAGCGGCACGACCTCCAGCCCGGAGACCGGGTGCACCGACGGCTCCGCCGCCGCGGCGGGAACGGGGGCCCGCTCGGCCGGCTGCGCGGAACAGGCCGCCAGCGGGGCGACGAGCAGCAGCAGGGGAATGAGGGCGCGGAAGGGATCATTCGTGGTCATGGGGCTCGCCATCGTCGGTGTCGGCGGCCCATTGCTCGGCCGCCTGTTCGCTGGGCGCGTCGACCAGTTCGCGCGCGTCGCCCAGCATGTGGCCTGCGCGCAGCATGGCCGCAATCTGTTTCTCGCGCTGCTTGAGCCATTCGGCACCCTGGCGCCCGGTGAGCCCGAACGGGCCGAAGCGGCGCTTGCGGGCCAGCGCCAGCGCCGCGTGACGGCGCGCGCCTTCACCGGGAGCGAGGTCCTCGCGGATCGCCTGGCCGATGCCGGCGGCGCCCAGCGCCTCGTTCACCCGGCGCGGGCCATAGCCCCGGCGCAGCAGCCCGCCCGCCTTGGCGCGGGCATAGGCGGCGTCGTCGACATAGCCGAGCTCGGTGTGCCGGGCGACGATGGCGGCGATGTCGGGCTCGGCCCCACCGGCCCAGCCGCGCTCGCGCAGCTTGCGGGCGAGGTAGCGTTGCAGCTTCGCGGCGCTGGTGGCGAAGCGGGCGACATAGGCGAGCGCCAGCTCCTCCAGCCGCGCCTCGTCGAGCGGGGGCGGCGCCGGGCGGGGGCCCCGGTTGCGGGTGGCGGCCGGCGAGCGGTTCACCGCGCCCTCTCGTTCTTGCGGGGGCGATGCGCCGATTGGCTTGGGACAACCTCCCTGCTATCCCGGCCATCACTGCCTTGGCCATATTCCTGCCACACTCCTTCCCAAATGGGAAAGATTGGACACGGCGCCGGGAGACTGGCGCCGTCAGCGCATGGGGTAAGCGCCACCAGAGCGTTCAGGGACGAGTTGCTACGATCGGATATGACTGAACTCACCGCTACTCCCAACGATTGCCGGCTGCCGCGCCGGCGGGCCGATTTTGCGACCTTCACGCAGGCGATCGACTATGCGGCGCAGAGCGAGAAGGGGCTGAATTTCCACGACATGCGCGGCGAGCTCGCCTGCGTCTACACCTATCGCCAGATGCGCGAGGATGCGCTGGCGATGGCGCGGCGGCTGGTCGCGGCGGGCGTCGCCAAGGGCGACCGGGTGGCGCTGATCGCCGACACCGCGCCCGAATTCGCCGCCCTGTTCTGCGCGTCGGTCTATGCCGGGGCGTGGCCGGTGCCGCTGCCCTTGCCGACCACCTTTGGCGGCAAGGAGAATTATATCGAGCAGATCGCGGGCCAGCTCGCCAGCGCCGACCCCAGGATCCTGCTGTACCCCCCTGAGCTTTCGGACATGAGCGCGGCGGCGGCGGCGCGGCAGGGCTGCGAGGCGGCCGACTGGGACAGCTTCGCCGCGCGCGAGGCGCCCGAGCTGGAGCTGCCCGAGGCCCAGCCGGACGACATCTGCTACCTGCAATATTCGAGCGGCTCGACCCGCTTCCCCACGGGCGTGGCGGTGACGCACAGGGCGCTGCTGCACAACCTCTATGGCCATGCGACCACGATGGAGGTGGGCGAGGGCGACCGGGTGGTCAGCTGGCTGCCGTGGTATCACGACATGGGGCTGGTCGGCTGTTTCCTGTCGCTGATCGCCAACCAGATGAGCGTCGATTATCTCAAGACCGAGCATTTCGCCCGGCGGCCGCTCGCCTGGCTCGACCTGATCAGCCGCAACCAGGGCACGACGCTCAGCTACTCGCCGACCTTCGGCTACGACATTTGCGCGCGGCGCATCTCCAGCCAGTCGAGCGTGGAGGAGCGGTTCGACCTGTCGCGCTGGCGGGTGGCGGGCAATGGCGCGGACATGATCCGCCCCGACGTGATGCAGAGCTTCGTCAATTGCTTCGCGCCTGCGGGCTTCAGCGCGAGCGCCTTCACCCCCAGCTATGGGCTCGCCGAGGCGACTCTGGCGGTGACGGTGATGCCGCCGGGCGAGGGCATCCGCGTGGAATTGGTGGAGGAGGAGCGCCTCTCCGGCAGCCGCCGCGACCTCTCGCGCCCGGCCCGCTATCGCGCGATCGTCAATTGCGGCAAGCCGCTGCCCGACATGGAGGTGGAGATCCGCGGCGAGGACGGAGGACCGCGCAAGGACCGCCAGATCGGCAAGGTCTGGTGCCGGGGCCCGAGCGTGATGCACTCCTATTTCCGCAACGAGGAGGCGACCACCGAATGCCTCGTCGGCGGCTGGCTCGACACCGGCGACATGGGCTACATGGCCGGCGGCTACCTGTTCATCGTCGGCCGGGCGAAGGACATGATCATCATCAACGGCAAGAACCACTGGCCGCAGGACATCGAGTGGGCCGTGGAGCAGCTGCCCGGCTTCAATCATGGCGACATCGCCGCCTTCGCGGTGGAGATGGCCAATGGCGAGGAAGCGCCCGCCGTGCTGGTCCATTGCCGCGTCTCCGACCCGGAGGAACGCATCCGCCTGCGCGACACGATCCGAGACAAGGTGCGCGCGATCACCGGCATGAACTGCGTGGTCGAACTGGTGCCCCCGCGCACCCTGCCGCGCACCTCTTCCGGCAAGCTCAGCCGGGCGAAGGCCAAGCGGCTGTATTTGTCGGGCGAGATCGAGCCGTTCAATCTCGCGGCTTGAGGGTGGTGGCTCGGTCGCTCACCCGAGCCTGCATCGCGGCGATGATCGGGTTGACCTGCATGGGCGGTACGGCCTTCGCGGCGAACGGCAGTTCTGAAATCGAAATCAGGTCGAAGGCCTTCGCGATCGACGAACGGTCTGATGATTTCGTGGCGGTGGACTGGGCGATAGTCCCTTCGGCTCCGGAAGCAGCCCAACTCTGGACCGACGATCTGTTCACGGAGAGCTGGGCAAGCCTGTCTTGTGACATGTCGGTCGAGCGGGGCGTGTCCGGCTGCGAAGTGACGGAGGCCGAGCCGGACACCCGCGCCACCCGCGCGTTCTATCGGAAGCTGGCGGACCATTTTCGCGCGGAACAGGGCTTTGTTCGACAATATGGCTCCCGGGCGGGAAGAATATGGCTGTACATCACCGTCACCAATCCCGCCGGGCGCGAACATGGCTTCTCCATCTGCCCGCCCCTGTTCTGCGTGAGCACGCCGCCGCCGCCGCCGCCACCCCCCACCCAGTGAGTTTGTTGAGCGCACGAGCGAAAGCGATGCGCGCGAAGCGCTGGTGACGAGCGATTGGGCGAGGCCATGGCCCGCTCTTGGCCCTCAGCCCAGCAGCAGCACGCCGAGCACCACCAGCAGCGCGAGCGTCGCCACGGCCCACACGGCCGTGCGCAGCTTGGGCACGCCGGCCCAGTAGAGCGGCAGGTAGGCGACGCGCGCGGCCAGCCATGTCCAGGCGGCGACGGCGGTGAGGTCGCTGGCCTTGCCGGCGACCACCACGCCCAGCAGCGCGACGATCGCCAGCGGGAAGGTCTCCAGGAAATTGCCGCGTGCGCGGTCGAGCCGGGCGGCGATGGGGTTGAGCGGCGGCAGGTCCTCGTCGCGCGCGCCCATGTTCCAGCGAGTGCCGTATTGCCGCGTCTTGTACCGCCCGGCGATCAGGACGTGCGCCAGAAGGAGCACGCCACCGAGGGCCAGCACGGTCAGTTCCGGGCGCATCATTCCTCCTCCTGCTGCATCATGTCGTCGGCCGAGGCCCAGCGCAGGGCCACCTCGTCCTCGCTGGCGGGGCCGCTGCCGGCGATGGTGGCGACGCCGCGTTCCGCCAGCAGGGCGCGTACGCGCTCGGCGGCGGGGCCGGTGCCGCCGACCACGACCGGCATTTCCAGCCGCTCCGCACCCCAGGCGGCGAGCGCGATGGCGGCTGCGCCGGCGGCGCTGGGTTCGCCCTCCTCCATCGCCACGTTCGGGAGCGGGCGGGCCGGCGGGCGTAGAAAAATGCGCCACTCGCCATCGGTCGCGGCAATGCGGCGCTCCAGCTCGCGATAGGCGGAAAGCGTCGCGCCATCGAGCGGGCGGGCGCTGACGAGGGCGCGGCGGCGCTCGCGATCGATCAGCACGTCGGCCTCGCCCACGCCCGCCACCAGCGCCAGTCGCCCGGCCAGCAGCTCGGCGTCCTCGACATCGGCGGCTTCGCGCGCCCGGGCGGCGGCGAGCTGCGCCTGCTCCGCCGCCGAGGCGCTGGTGCCGACCTGGTACTGCGTGATCGACACGTCCACCGGAGCGCCCAGTTGGCGCGCCATCGCCCGGGCGGTGATCCGCTCGGCCTCGGGGTTGATCTGCGGGGTGAGGACGGTCGCGGCGACCTGGATCGGCTCGGTGTCGTAGTTCGTCTCGACCTGCGACAGCCGCGCCCGGTCGTCGAACGCATCGAGCACCGCGGCGTTGACCGCCCGCGCCGCATTCGCCTCCCACGCGATCTGCCGCAGCGAGATGCCGAGCGGAATGGCGAGCCCGATGAAGGTGCCGATCACCAGGAAGGTCTGGAACTGCGTCTGGCGCTCCGACAGGCTGGTGGAAAAGCCATAGAGCCGCGCCATCACCGTGGCGGTGAGCGCGATGGTCATGAGGTTGGTGACGTAGAGCAGCAGCGCGCCGGAAAACACCGTCCAGTTGAGCGTCGCCAGCCCGAAGCCGACCACGGCGAGCGGCGGCATCAAGGCGGTGGCGATGGCGACGCCCACCACCGTGCCCTGCCGCCCGCGGATCATCGCATAGGCACCGGCGAGCGCCGAGAACAGCGCCACCAGCAGGTCGAACAGGTTGGGCCGCGTGCGTGCGGCGATCTCCGCCGTCACCGTCTGCAGGGGCGAGAGCATCGAGACGCCGGCGCAGATCACGATCGAGAGCACCGTGCCCAGCGCCAGCGAGCGTGCCGCCTGCCGCATCCAGGCGAAGTGCCCGCTCGACAAAGCGAAGCCGAGGCCGATGATCGGCCCCATCAGCGGCGAAAGCAGCATCGCCCCGATCACCACCGCCGGCGAGGACAGCAGCAGGCCGAGGATAGCGATGCCCGCCGACATGGCGAGCATGAACAGGTAGCGCGCGGTGACATCGCTCTCCTCGCGCCGCTCGGCGATGACGGCGGCCTGGTCGACCGTGCCGACCACGTCGGAACGCCACCAGCGGCGCCAGCTGCCGAGCACCGCGCCGAAGCCCCCCTGCGGCCCCTGCGCGAGGCCGACGGCCGGCTCAAGCGGCGGCGGTGGAGCGGGACCCTGCGCGGACCCCTGGACAGCGGCCTGCGTGGAGGTGCGGATCGCCGGAGCCATGGGGTCGCTCGCCATTGTCGTTCGCCTCCTGCTGCCCGGCCATGTTACTAACGAAAAAAGCCGGGCGGGTGGAACGCTTGAATCGCGTGTCTTAGCTGCCTAATACAGGACCATGGCCGGCATTGGCGTGCCGGGCGCGAGGCGACAGGGGCAGGAATGGCGACGAGCATCGACACCGCGACCGCAACGAAGCTGGAACTGACCCCGCCGGACCCGGTGCCCACGGTCGCGCCGGAACGGGCCGCCGGGCTGGTGCCGGTGGATGCGGAGAAGAAATCGAAGCTGGAGGAGAAGGTCGACGGCTTCGTGGCCGAGCTGGTGGCGCTGGACGCGCAGTCGCCCGATTTCGGCAGGAAGGTCGACCAGATCACCAATATGGGCCGCAAGGAGATCGCCGCGGCCGCGCAGATGTCCAACCGCTTCCTCGACCGGCCGGTGCGGGCGATGGACAAGGACAGCGGCGTGGGCACCGATCTCGCCGAACTGCGCCGCACGGTGGAGGACCTCGACCCCGGCCGCAAGACTCTGGCGCCGCGCAAGATCCTCGGCATCATCCCGTTCGGCAACCGGCTGAAGAACTATTTCGACAGCTACACCTCGGCGCAGGGGCACATCCAGGCGATCCTCGCCCGGCTCGCCAGCGGCAAGGACGAGCTTTTGATGGACAATGCGGCCATCGACCAGGAGCGCGCCAAGCTGTGGGAGGCGATGGGCAAGCTGGAGCAGATGATCCACGTCGCCAAATCGCTCGACACGCGGCTGGAGGAGACGGCGGCGGATCTCGACGCGACCGACCCGGCCAAGGCCAAGGCGATCCGCGAGACGGCTTTGTTCTATGTCCGCCAGCGCACGCAGGACCTGCTGACCCAGATGGCGGTGAGCGTGCAGGGCTATCTCGCGCTGGACCTCGTCAAGAAGAACAATGTGGAGCTGGTCAAGGGCGTGGACCGCGCCAGCACCACCACGGTTGGCGCGCTGCGCACCGCGGTGACGGTGGCGCAGGCGATGACCAACCAGCGCCTCGTGCTGGGCCAGATCACCGCACTGAACGAGACCACCGCCGGGATCATCGACTCCACCGGCCGTCTGCTGCGCGAGAACACCGCGCGCATCCACGAGCAGGCCGCGAGCAGCACCATTCCGCTCGAAACGCTGCAGCGCGCGTTCCAGAACATCTACGAGACGATGGACGAGGTGGACGCCTTCAAGCTGCGCGCGCTCGACTCGATGAAGCAGACGGTGGATGTGCTTTCCGGCGAGGTCGAGCGGTCCAAGGGTTATATCGCCCGGGCCGAAGGGCAGGCGCAGGCGGCGGCCACGCTGGGCAATGAACGCTCGCTGCTGAGCCTGGAGGGGTAATGGCCGATTCGACCCGCAGCAGCGATGTGATCCTCGCCGATGCGCGCCGCTCGCTGACGGTGCAGCGCGAGGGCGGCTTTCATCGCGGCGCGCGCGGCAAGGGCTCGATCGGGCGCGGTTCGGCGGAGGCGAAGGCGCGGGCGCTGGCCAAGCGGATCAAGTACATCCTCATTGCCAGCGCGGCGATCCTGCTGGGCGCGATGGCGGTCGGCCTGCTGATCGACGGGCTCGGCTTTGGCGGGATCATGATCACCTTCTTCCTGCTGATCGCGGCGGTGCTGGTCCTGTCGAACTTCCCACGCATCAAGGTGCCGCAGCGGGTCGACCTGACCCGCACGCAGGACGCCCGCCAGCTGGTGGCGCGCACCGAATTGTGGCTGGAGCACCAGCGCCCGGCCCTGCCGGCCCCGGCGGTGAATCTGGTGGACCAGATCGGCGTGCAGCTCGATGCGCTGGGCCTGCAGCTGGAGCATGTCGATCCGGGCCATCCGGCGGCGAGCGAGACGCGCAAGCTGATCGGCGAGCACCTGCCCGAGATGGTCGAGACCTATCGCAAGATCCCGCCGCAGCTGCGGCGCGAGGAGCGGGCGGGCGCCACGCCGGAGGCGCAGCTGGTCGACGGGCTCGGCAGCATCAGCGAGGAGATCGACCGGGTCACCCGCCAGCTGGCCGATGGCGCGCTGGACGACCTCGCGATCCGCAGCCGCTATCTCGAATATCGCTACGGCAATGGAGCCACCGACGACGCCCCGCCGAGCTTGCCCCAACCGGAGAACCCTTGATGCAGGTCGCCATTCCCCATCGCCTCGGCCGGGCAGAGGTGCGCCAGCGCCTGCGCGCCAACAGCCACCAGATCGCCGATGCCATCCCCGGCGGCATGGCGCAGGTCGCCACCGACTGGCCGAGCGAGGACCGCATGCGCCTGTCGATCAGCGCCATGGGGCAGGTGGTCGATGGCCACGTCGACGTGGAGGACGAGCAGGTGGTGTTCGTCGTGACCCTGCCGCCCGCGCTCGGCTTCCTCCAGCCGATGGTGGAGGGCGCGATCCGCCAGCAGGGCGACCGGCTGCTCGCACCGCCGCGCTGATCCTCGGGCGGGGCAGGCGGGCGGGCCGGTGCTTCGGAGCGCCGGCGTGCAGCATTTCAGCCCGCTTGTGACTGAGCCTGTACTTGGGCCTGTACTTGGGCCTGTACCTGGCCTTGTGACTTGCGGGTTCCACATCGGTGCCGCGCAAGGGCCGGGCTCATGAGCGCATCGTGCCGCTCGTCGGGGGCGTCGACCGAAGCGGGTCGGCGCCTATCGTGGCTGAGTTCGCCCCGCTGCGGCGACCCGCTCGCGCAGGAGGCGGAAGGCTCGGTCCGGTCCTCCACGGTCGTGGGAGTCGGCACCGGCATGGAGAGGAGAGCGGGGCCTTTCACGCCTGCATCCGAGTCGATTTGAACGTCTGGCCCGGGCACGCGACCCGACGCGCCGCTTCAAGCCAGGCAATGCCCGCGCCTGCCTCTATAGCTTGCGGTCGAGTTCGAGGTAGCTTGCGGGGATGCGCAACGCCGCCGCCGCCGCCCGGGTTTCGCGCAGGAATAGCAGCAGGGCCCACATCAGCAGCACGATCGCCAGCAGGAAGGTGCCCGCCGCGAACCGCTGGATGTTCACCCGCAGAAGCTCCTCCAGGAACAGCATCGCGCAGACGAGACCGATGCTGATGCCGCTCAGGACCAGCAACAGGATCGCCTGCCCGATCAGCTCGATCCGTCGGTCGGTAATGCGGATCTCGCGCACCACCGCATCGTGCTCGGGGCCGGAGGTTGTCGAGTGCCGCCGCTGCAGGTCGCGCGAGCGGTCGACGATGCGCCCGAGCCGGCTCGACATGGTGTTCATGAGATTGCCGATCGCCACCAGGACGAAGACCGGTGTCAGCGCAAGCTGGATGCTCTGCGCGATCATGCCGTCCGCCTCCACGGCACTTTCCTTTCCTGCCCCGATGTCATGCTGGAACCGGAGCCGGCTCCGGCGGTTGTCGGCGGGGTATATCGCGCGACCGCGGCATCTGCTAGCACCCGTGCGCCTGCAAAACGAGTAAGGATAACCGCCGCACGTGGATGAAGGACGCGCCGCTGCGTCACTGCGCACCTTCCTGAGACACGAGACGGTGGTGAGCCATGGGAAGTTGGATTTCGCTCTAGCGTCGCTGCGGCTCGAAGAACGCCGCGATTATGCCCGTTTTCTGCAGGTTCAGCTGTCGGCCCGCGCGCCAATCGAGCGCTGGGCCGCGCTCCATTGCCCGCCCGATCTGCGCCCGCCCGCCGCCGTACCGCTGCTGCGGGCGGATCTCGCCGCCTTGGGCGCGAGCGCCGATGTGGCGGAGAGCCGCTTCGATCCGCCGCCCGGCGCCCACCCGCTCGGCCTTGCCTGGGCGCTGGCCGGATCGCACCTGGGCAACCGCGCGCTGCTCGCCCGGCTGACCCGCAGCGGTGCGCGCCTGCCGACCGCGTTTCTCGCCGATCCGCACATGCCGGCCTTCTGGAAGGCGCTGCGCCCGCTTCTGGAGAGCCCCGCCGCTGCCGCGCCTGCCGCCGCCGCGCTCGCCGCGGCCGAGGCGGTGTTCGCCTGCTTCGCCCACACCATCGGCGCCAAAGAGGGGAAGCTGGCCGCGTGAACGATTCCGCCTCCTACCCATACGACCTCACCAATTGCGACCGCGAGCCGATCCACCGGCTGGGCCTGATCCAGGATTTCGGCGCGCTGATCGCGGTCACTGCCGACTGGATCGTCGCCCATCGCTCGGCCAATTGCGCCGCGGTGCTGGGGCTCGACGCGCCGCTCGGCATCGGCGAGCGGCTGGCCGACCTCGTCGCGCCCGAAGCGCTGGCGGACCTGCGCGAGGCGCTGGCGTTGGCCGACGAGGGGGAGACGGTGGAGCGGCTGTTCGGGCTTGACCTGCTGGGGCGGCGCCGGCTGTTCGACGTGGCCCTGCATCGCAGCAAGTCGGTGACGATCATCGAGATCGAACCGCACAGCCGCGAAAGCTATTCGCAGCACCTTGGCATCCTGCGCCCGGTGATGGAGCGGCTGCAGCGCTTCACCGACATCACCGACCTCACGGAGGAGGCGGCGCGCGCGCTCAAGCGCCTGCTCGGCTTCGACCGGGTGATGGTCTATCGCTTCCATCCCGATCTCAGCGGAGAGGTGATTGCGGAGGCCAAGGAGGAGCATCTCGGCTCGTTCCTGCATCTGCGCTATCCGAAGACCGACATTCCGCAGCAGGCGCGTGAACTCTATCTGCGCAACCTCATCCGAATCATCAGCGACATCCATGCCACGCCGGTGCCGATCGAACCGGCCACCGGGCTGACCGGCGAGCCGCTCGACCTCTCGCTGAGCACATTGCGCGCGGTGTCGCCGATCCATATCGAGTACCTCAAGAACATGGGCGTCGGCGCCTCCCTGTCGATCTCGATCGTGATCAAGGGGCGGTTGTGGGGCCTGTTCGCCTGCCATCATTATTCGGCCCGCGTGCTGCCCTACTCGCTGCGCACCACGGCCGAGCTGTTCGCGCAGCTCTTCTCGCTGCAGCTCGAACTGGCGATCTCCACCGCCGGCAGCCGGGTCGCGGAGCACGGCCGGGAGCTCCACGACCGGCTGATGCGGCGGCTGGTGGGCGGCCAGTCGCTGGTCGAGAACCTGTCCGCGCTGGACGGGATCATCGGCCAGGTCATCCCGCATGACGGGTCGAGCGCGCTGGTCGACGGCACGTATACCGCGCGCGGCGCCGCCCCGGGCGAGACCGAATTCCGCGAGCTGGTCCCCTCGCTCAACACCGCCTCGGCCAGCCAGGTGATCGGCACCGACAGCCTGGCGGAACTGCTGCCCGGGGCCGCTGTGTTCGCTGACCGGGCCTGCGGTGCGCTGATCATCCCCGTATCGCGCCGGCCGCGCGATTACGTTGTGCTGTGGCGGCGCGAATTGCCGCAGGTGGTGCAGTGGGCCGGCAAGCCGGAGAAGGAGACGGAATACGGCCCCAACGGGCCGCGCCTCTCCCCCCGCAAGAGCTTCGAGGCGTGGCAGGAATCGGTCAGCGGCAAGAGTGCGCCATGGACAACCGAGGAGCTGGCCATCGCCGAGCACCTGCGGGTGACGCTGCTCGAAGTGATCCTGCGCATGAACGAGGACCAGATGCAGGAGCGCGCCCGGGCGCAGGCGCAGCAGGATCTGCTGATCGCGGAACTGAACCACCGCGTGCGCAACATCCTCACGCTGATCCGCGGCCTGATCAGCCAGTCGCGCGGCGAGGGGATCAGCGTCAACCACTTCGCCGACCTGATCGGCGGGCGCATCCGGGCGCTGGCGCTGGCCCATGACAACATCACCCGCCAGCAATGGTCGGCGGCTTCCCTGCACGAGCTGATCCGCACCGAGGCCGAGGCCTATATCTCGGCCAAGACCGACCGGATCGTGATCGACGGGCCCGACGTGCTGGTCGCGCCAGAGGCGTACACGGTGCTGGCGCTGGTGATCCACGAGATGATCACCAATTCGGCGAAATACGGCTGCTTGTGCGATTCCAGCGGGCGGCTTTCCATCGCCACCACTCTGGAGGAGGACGGCGACCTGATGATCGCCTGGCGCGAACGCGGGGGTCCGCCGGTCAAGGCGCCGCAGCGGCGGGGCTTCGGCACGACGATCATCGAGAAGTCCATCCCGTTCGAGCTGAGAGGAGAGGTCGAGGTGCGGCACAAGCTTGGCGGGCTCGAAGCCGATTTCCGTATCCCTCCGCGCTATGTCGAGGCGGCCGGGCCCGCCGCGGCCCAGCGCGGCACCGAGCGCGCTCCCGCCGAGGCCCCTAAGGGTCCGGGCGCGAGCGCCGTGAACCACGCGCTGCTGGTGGAAGACAGCATGATCATCGCCCTGGATGCGGAGGAGGCGCTGCTGCGGCTGGGTGTCGGCAGGGTGACGGTGGCGAGCAGCGTCGCCGTGGCGCTGGACGCGATCCGCGACGACCGGCCCGACGTGGCGCTGCTGGACTACAATCTGGGCGACGAATCGAGCGAGTCGATCGCCGCCGCGCTCGACGCGATGGCGGTGCCGTACTGGTTCGTCACCGGCTATGGCGATGCGGTGGCGCAGCTTTCGACGTCGCGCGCCCGGGGCGTGTTGCAGAAGCCCTATTCCCCGGCCGACCTCGCCGGATTGCTGGACCAGCTGCGCGGCGACGCCGAGGGCTGAGGCAGCCTCCGCCCCCGCGCGCGCCGCGGGTTACTGGGCGGAGGCGCCCGGCAGCTTGCCCACTTTCTGCGCGCCGTCCATCGTCGTCACCAGCACCTCGTCGCCGTCCACCACGATGGCGATGTCGGCGAGGCCGATGGCGGAGATGCGCGGCCCGTCCGTGTCCGCCAGCACGTTGCGGCAATCGACCAGCTCCGCCCGGCCATGCGTGCGGTTGCCCTGCGCATCGCCGGGCCGCGCATCGCGCAGCGCCTGCCAGTTGCCGATGTCGGACCAGCCCATCGCCACCGGCACCATGGCCGCGCGGTCCGTCTCCTCGAACACCGCGTAGTCGACCGATTCGGCCTCGATCCGCGCAAAGGAGGCGGCATCGGGGTGGAAGGCGGCGCCCTCCTCGCGCCCGGCGGCAACGGCGTCTCTCACCCCTGCGGCGATAGCCGGGCGGTGGCGCTCCAGCTCGGCCAGGAAGGCGCCGGCGGTAAAGACGAAGATGCCGCCGTTCCAGCTGTAATCGCCGCTCGCGAGGAAGCTCAAGGCGGTGTCGAAATCGGGCTTCTCGACAAACCGCTCGACCTTGTAGCCGGGCCCCACGGCCTCGCCGCGCAGGATGTAGCCATAGCCCGTTTCCGGCGCGGTCGGGGTAATGCCGAACGCCACCAGCCAGTTCTCGGCCGCGAGGGAAGCGGCGGAGCAGGCCGCGAGGCGGAAGGCTTCCTCGTCGGCGATGTGATGGTCGCTGGGGCACACCAGCATGATCGTGTCGGCAGGCAGGCGCGCCGCGGCGAGGCCGATCGCGGCGGCCGTGTTCTTCGCCTCCGGCTCCACGATGATCGTCGTGCCCGCGAAGGCGGCGGCCTGTTCCTGCACGTGGCACAGATGATCTGCGCCGGTGACGATCACCGCCTCGCTGAAGCGCGGATCGTGGGCGCAACGGGTCAGCGTCGCCTCGAACAAGGTGCGTTCGCCCACCAGCGGCAGGAACGGCTTGGGCTTGCTCCTGCGGCTGCGGGGCCACAGGCGTGTTCCGCTGCCGCCGCACAGAACCACAGGGTGTATGGCCGCCATTCGTTCCTCCTTGTTGCGGGCCGCCGCTTAACCGCACGGCGCCGCCGAGTCACGGTCCAGTGACCCTGGAGCGGTGCGCCTCCCTGCCGATCCCCTGCGGTCGCCCTCGCCGCGTCGCGCCGTCAGAACCAATCCTGCCGCCAGCCGAACGGAGCGGAAACCGGATTGCCTTCCCGATCGAGCGCCGGGTTGAAGCGGAAGCGTTCCTCGGCCAGGCGACAGGTGATGCGGTCCGCCTCCGGGTCGGGGCTCGGCTTGACCACGCGGCAGTCCCGCGCCCGCCCGTCCACGCCGACGACCATGTGCACGATCACGTGCTGGCCCTGCCGCACCGCCCGCCCGCCCGGTGGCACCGGATAATCGCGCGCATCGTTGATCTCGCCGGCGATCTTTTCCGGCCGGGTGGCGACGATGCCGCCGCCCCCGGTTCCCGAGCGGCCCGCGCCGGTGCCGCTGCCCTCTCCGCCCGCGCCGGTGCCGGTGCCGCTTTCGCTCGCGCCGGCGCTGTTGGCGGTGCCGATGGCGGCGACCGGAGGTGCGACGCTGGGGCGGGGAACGACGATCGGCGGCTCCGGTGCGGCCACCTCGCGGGCGACAGCCTCCGGAGCTTCCGGCGCGGCGGCGCCTTCCTCAGGCGCCGGGATCGGCTCCGGGCTGGGGATCGGCTCCGGCTCCGGTGGGGGCGGAGGTGGCGGTGGAGGCGGGGCATCGAGCGACACGGTGACCAGCGATGTCGCCCGCTCGATCGCCGCAGCGGTGAGATCGGGCGCGAAGGCCCGCGCCAGCCCGATCAGCGCCGCGACATGGAGCCCCACCACCAGCGCCAGCGTTCCCCAGCTTGGCCTTTGCCGGGCTCGGGAAAACGGGTCGCCTGCGCCCGTGTCGATCACCGGGCGGCCGGGCGGCTCAGGCCTGGTCCGGATCGGCGACCATCACTCCGAACGGCGTCTGCTGGTGCTGCACCACCACCCATTCCTCGTGGCTGAGGCGGTGCAGCGTGCTGGTGCACAGGGCATGATAGGTCTCCTCGCCCCGGCTCGCCCTGGCGCGATAGCCGATGACGATCAGGCCTTCCTGCGGGCGATGGACGAGCTGGTCGGCGAATTCCACCTGCTCCCACCGGGGCGTGTTCTCCACGGCCCTGGTGGCGGCCTCTCCGTCGAACAGGAAGGGGGTGGCGGGGAGGGCCATCACGCAATCGTCGGCCACGCGCTGGCGGTAGACGTCAGCCTCGCCGATCCACAGGTCGCGTTCGAATTCCCAGATGCGTGTGTCTTCCACGGGCCTTTGCTCCTCGATTGCAACGGGTCAGCAAAGGCAATGCGCGAGAGGGGCAATGGGTTCGCAAAATCGGGCTGCGGCGAGCCCGAAGCAGGCGGAAAGCGCCCGGTTTGCCGACATCGTTTCAGGCGAAACCAAACGCGCGAGGAGGCGGGTGATCTTGGCGCTTCTACGCAACGCGGTGCGGCTGGGTGCGGGTCAGCCGGATCGCCGGCGCCGCTCGGAGGGCGCGGTGCGCCCTGTGCCGCCTCGCGCCGCCCCATTCGGCTCAGCGCTGAGTGCGCTCAGCTTGCCCGTCCGCCCATGCGGCTCATCGCGCCTGGTGCAGGCCGGGCGGGCGGCTGCGGCCCGCTGCGGCCTGCGCGATCCTGCGCAGCCCGGCGCCGATCAGGCGGGTCGGTTGGGGCGCTTGTCGAGTTCGCCGCGCACGCGCAGGTCGCCTTCGCCGTAGAGGTAGGCGGGGTCGAATTCGCCGAAGGCTTCGAGGGCGCGGCGGTCGTCCACATAGAGGGTGCCGCGGCGGAACTCGGCGACGCCCGCCTTCTTCAGCTGGGCGAGGGCGCGGTTCATGTGGATCGCGGTGGTGCCGCACATATCGGCGAGGTCCGACTGCGTGAGCGGCGTGCGCAGCCCGTCGCGCCGCCCGAGCCCGACCAGGTCGAGCCGGTGCCACAATTCCGCGAAAACATGGGCCACCCGCCGGGCCGCGGTCAGCTGTTCCAGCTTGAGGATCCACTCGCGGTGGATCGCCGCGTCCAGCAAGGTCGAGAACCACAGGATCCGCGCCAGATGGGGCTGCCGCTCCATCAGGTCCTCGATCCGGGCGTGCGGCACATAGCCGACCCGGACCGGGCCAACCGTGACGATGTCGTGGTCGAGACGCTTGAGCGCGAAGCAGTGCAGGTCGGTGAAATCGCCCGGCACGTGCATGCCGACGACGAACCGGCGCTCGCCCTTCGTGATCGTGCGCAGGGCCATGCCTTCGAGCAGGAAGGTGCTGCGATCGCCCAGTTGGCCGCGCCCGAGGAGAACGGTGGACCCCTCCACCTCCTCCACCTGGCCGATCAGGCCTTCGATGGCGCGCTTCTCGTCTTCGGTCATGGCCTCGCGCAGCCGGCCCATCAGGAAACGGCCGGTCAGTGCATATGTGTCGAGTTCGGTTCGCCCCATCCCCGGCCAGCCTAGCAGCGCCGGGCGCGGCTGTCCGCCAAAAACGGGCCAAACAGGCGGGCCCGCGCTCGGAGCGGCTTTAGGCTTGGTGCCGGGAGATGCCTGCCGGCAGGGCGATGCGATGGACCTTGGTGCGCGATGCGAACGAGCGGGGGTCAGGCCGCGGCGGTGGACTTGCCCGCCTTCTTGCCGCTGTCGATCCGGCGCACGGCCCGCTCCTCCAGCCAGTGCAGGACCTGCGTGCTGCTGGCATAGGGCTGGTGTTCCTGCTGCCGGGTGAGGGCGAGGTCGGATTCGGTCGGCTCGCGCAGCTTGACCCAGTGGTCGCCCTCGCGCTTGACCAGCCCCATCAGGGCGAAGGCGCGGAGCCATTGCTCCATCGCCGGCTGGCCCCATTTCCGTTCGAAGCGGGCGGCATCGGCCAGCACGGCGTCGAGCCGGTGCACGGGCGGCATGTGCTGCGGGTGGTGCTGGTGATAGGCCGTGGCGCCGCCCAGCCACCAGAGCGGCACGTGATGTTCGGCCAGCATGCGGCCGAAATCCGCCTCCTCTCCGCCCGAGCCGGCATAGGCCTCGTCGAAGCCGCCGAGCGCCGCGAAATCGGCGGCGCGGATGGCGAAGTTGAGCGCGCTGAACGCCCGGCCATCCTCGACCGGCTCGAGCGCCTGCGGGGCCGGCGTGGGCCGGGACTCGTGCTGCACCGCCTCCGCGCCGAAGCGGGCGAAGTCGAGGCCGTGATCGGTGGCGCCCCTGGCGAGGAAGCCGACCTCGCCCATGAACACGCCGGTTCCGAGCGTGGCGGCGCCGACATAATCGTCGAGCAGGGTGGGCGAGGGGATGCAGTCCGCGTCGAGGAAGGCGAGCAGCCGGCCGGTGGTGAGCCGCGCGGCCGCGTTGCGGGCGCGGGCGAGCGAGGTCTCGCCTTTGCCGAGCACCACCTGACGGACGGGGAAACTGGCTTCCGGCAGGCGCAGGCGGCGGCCCTGCATCACGGCGACGACGAGGTCGCGCGGCGGGCGGGCGCTGCGCCGCAGCCCGAGGATGAGGTTTTCGAGGTGCCGGTCGCGCCCACGGGCGACGGTGCAGACCGAGATGGTCATGACCACCTCGTCCCTGCCTCGAGGCGGCTCGATGCCGGGCGCCCGGGTTCGGCGGCGCGGAGCCGTGCAACCGAACGGCCGAAGAAAGGTGCGCGCACGAGGCCGGGTGCCATGCCGCCGCTGGCATGGGCATGCGCGATTCCGGCGAAGAGACCGGCAAGAATGTTGCCGGGGAAGAAAGGCAGAACTCGCATAATGTCGTTCATCATTAACCCTCTTCCCCAATCCGCCAGCTTCGAGCCCCGTTCCCGTCCTGATCTATATTATGGCTGCGGCCTGCCCATCGTCGGGCGCGTAGATGCGGTCGAGCACGGCGGAAAGGTCGACAAGGCGCTCCGCCGAGGGATCGAAGCGCGGGCTTTGGGCCAGGCGCAGGGCCCAGTCCGCGGCGGCGCGCCCGCCCCAATCGTCCGGCGGGGCGGCGAGGCGCTCGCTGGCAGTGCCGCGATGGAGGTGCGCCTCGAAATCGTAGAAGCTACCGCCGACATTGCGGACAGTGGCGGCGCCTTGCGTGCCATAGAAGCTTGCCTCGATCACCGCGTCCTGCCCGGCATGGAGGTTCCACGAACAGGCGAGGCTGAGGCTCGCGCCGCCGGCAAGATCGAGGCGGGCGACGGCATGGTCCTCCACCTCGCTGGATTGGGGCGAGAGCCTTTGGCCGCCGGCATGGAGCCGCGAGGTGACCTGCTCCACCGGCGGGAAGCCGAGCAGCCACAGGGCGAGATCGACCAGGTGGACGCCGAGATCGACCACGCAGCCGCCGCCCGACTGCGCCCGGTCGAAGAACCATGGCTTGCCGGGCCCGTAGGCGTTGTGGAAGACGAGGTCGGCGGCGAAGATCGTGCCGAGCTCGCCGCTGCGGATCGGGGCGGCGATGGCCTCCACGGCGGCGGTGCTGCGATAGGACAGGTCCACCGCCAGCAGGCGGTCGGAGCGCCGGGCGGCGTCCACCACGGCGCGCGCTTCGGCTTCATTGCGGCCGAGCGGCTTCTGGCAGAACACGGCGATGCCCCGATTGAGCGCGGCGATCGACTGCTCGGCATGGAGCGCGCTGGGCGTGGCGATGACGAGGCCGTCAAGATCGTGCGCCAGCAGCGCGTCGAGATCGGGGAGGATCGCCGCGTCGGGCGCGACCTGGGCGGCGAGGTCGGCGCATTGCGGGTCCGGATCGGCAATGGCGACCGCCTCGATGGCGCCCGTGCCGACCATCGCCTCCATCCGGTGGCGGCCGATCCAGCCGGTGCCGAGGAAGCCGACGCGCGGGCGGTTCTCGGGCCGGTTCTGTGTGCCGCTGGCGGGCGGGCTCATTCCCCCGTGCCGTCCATCGTGACCAGCGCCTTGACGAAGCCGCCGGGCTTGTCGCGCGTGGCGTCGAGCGCGTCGGCCAGTTGGGCGAGCGGGTAGCGCCCGGTGTAGAGGGGCGCGGGGTCGAGGCGGCCGCTGGCGACGGCCTCCACCGCCTCGCGCAGGCCCTGCATCTGCACCGCGGGGTCGCGCTCATGGGCGTTGATGACGTCGATGCCCTTCCAGTTCCAATTCTGCATGTTGACCTGGCGGGGCCCGTCCTGGTGGTAGCCCGCGACGACCAGCCGTCCGCCGAAGCCGATCAGCTCTCCGGCGAGGTCGAGCGGCCATTGCTTGCCGACGCATTCGATCACCCGCTCGCACATCGCCCCCTCACCTTGACCTGGGCCGGTGAGTTGCTTCACGCGTTCGATGATCGCCCAGTGGTCGTGCATTGGGATCGTCTCGGCGGCGCCGTAATGGCGGGCGAGGGCGAGCGATTCCTCACGGCGGGAGATGGCGATGACCCGCGCGCCGGCCTCGCTCGCCAGCCTGGTCAGCACCGCGCCGAGGAAGCCGATGCCGATGATGGCGACGCTCTGGCCTGCGCGGATGTCGCTGCGGCGGAAGATGTTGAACGCGCAGGCGAGCGGCTCGCCGGGGAAGGGCTGGCCGTCGAGTTCGGGCGGGAGCTTCACCGCCATGTCGGCGCGCACGACATCGTATTGCGCGAAGCTGCGGAACGAGAGCGCGGCGACCCGGTCGCCCACCGCCAGCGCGCTCACACCCCCACTCACACCGGCGCCCAGAGCGTCGACCGTGCCCCAGCCCTCATGGCCGAGGCCGCCCGGATCGCCGGGATAGCTCATCCATTCGAGACCGGCCCAGGGTTCGAGGTTGCTGGCGCACACGCCGCAGCCTTCGAGGCGGATGCGCACCTCGCCCGCGGCCGGCTGCGGGAGCGGCACTTCGGCCAGCGCGATCTGCCCCGGGGCGGCGAGGATGGCCGCCTGCATCGTGCCTTGCGCCATGCTCTACGCCTCGCGGCCGGCGATGAAGGCTTCGAGCGCCTCGTAGGCGGCGTCGTCGGTCATCTGCTCGGGCGGGTGCTTGCAGAAATAAGCCGCGGCGGGGGTGATCGGGCCGGCCATGCCGCGCTCGCGGGCGAGCTTGGCGCAGCGGATCATGTCGATCGCCACGCCCGCGCTGTTGGGGCTGTCCTCCACCGACAGGCGCAGTTCAAGGTTCATCGGCACGCCGCCGAACAGCTGGCCCTCCATGCGCAGAAAGCAGATCTTGTTGTCGTTCTGCCACGCCACGTAGTCGGAGGGGCCGACATGGATGTTGTCGTCCTCCAGCCGCGTGGCCGCCACCGATTGCACGGCCTCGGTTTTGCTCTCCTTCTTGGAGGCGAGGCGGCTGCGTTCGAGCATGTTGAGGAAGTCGGTATTGCCGCCGGTGTTGAGCTGGTAGGTCCGCTCCAGCTTCACGCCGCGCTTGGCGAACAGGTCGGTCAGCACGCGGTGGACGATGGTGGCGCCGAGCTGCGCCTTGATGTCGTCGCCGATGATCGGCACGCCCGCGCTGCGGAAGCGCTCGGCCCAGGCGGCGTCGCTGGCGATGAACACGGGGATGTTGTTGACGAAGGCGACGCCGGCTTCCAGCGCGCATTCGGCGTAGAACTCGCTCGCCTCCTGCGACCCGACGGGCAGGTAGTTCATCAGCACGTCGGCCTTGCTCTCGCGCAGGAGGGCGACGACTTCGTCCTTGTCCGGCTGGGCCTCGTCGGACGGGAGGAAGGTGCGCGCGTCCGGGTAGTTGGCCATGTGCTCGGCCACGCCGTCCAGCACGCGGCCCATGCGCACTTTCGTGCCGGTGCGCTCGACATTGTCGCAAAACACGGCCGTGCAATTGGGCTGGGCGAAGATCGCCTCGGCCACGTCGCGGCCGACCTTGCGGCGGTCCACGTCCCAGGCGGCGACGACGCGGATGTCCTCCGGCCGGTAGCCGCCGAGATCGTGGTGCATCAGGCCGGTCGTGTCGTTGGCGCCGGCCTTGTAGTGGGCGAGGCCCTGCACCAGCGAGCTGGCGCAATTGCCGACGCCGACCAGCGCCACGCGAATCGAGCGGGGATCGGGCGAGAGCATCAGGCGCGCGCCTCGACGCGGGCGACATTGGGGACGGCGGCGCTGGCGGGGGCGGCGCTGGCGGGGGCGTAGCGTTCCACCATCCAGGCGCAGAAATCGGCGAAAGCCTGCGGGTCTTTCGGCGGGCTGGTGTGGTGCGCCTCCAGCCCGAGATGTTCGGGCGTGAAGCAGAAGGTGACGAGCACCTCGAACTCGGCCAGCGCTTCCATCTGGCGGTCGAACCAGTCGAGCGCGCCCGGGCGGAAGCTGTCGGCCCAGCTGATGCCGGTGCGCAGCTTCTTGACGCCAAGCTCGCGCATCCAGCGCACCGCCTCGTCCAGCCGCGGGTCGCGGAAGTGGAACCACTGCATCAGCCCCATCTCGCCTGCCACCTTGCGGTAGGATTCGAGCGCGGGCTTGGGCGTGCCGTCCTCGCGGATCAGGCCCATGTAGAAATGGCGGTAATAGCTCGATCCTTCCGCCTCGCGGTGGCGGGTTTCCGCACCCCAGCTCTGCGGCAGGTCGAACAGCGAATACCAGTAGATGTTGGGCACGCGGCCCACCAGCAGCTCGGCGGTCTTTTCGAGGCCGAACACCTGCACCTCCTCCGCCCCGAAGCTGCCAACGCCGACCTCCGTGGCCCAGACGGGCTTTTCGGGTGCGGCGGCCTGGATCATCGCGATCTGTTCCGGCCAGGCGTGGATCGGCCACAGGTTCCAGTCGAGCGGAAAGCCGTGCACGGCGATCACGTCCACCGCGTCCAGCGCGCCGTGATCGCGCATGCGGTTCACCCAGTGCGGGTCGATCGGCGACATGCCGCCGAGCACGCGGGGCAGATCCGGGTTGATCGCGGCGATCGATTGCCCGGCGCGGATGACGGTGTCGGCAAAGATGGACCAGTCCGGATCGAGCAGCGGATTCCAGTGCGACTTGTTGTTCGGCTCGTTCCAGATCATCGCCGCTTCGATCACGCTTGCATTCCCCTTACTCGCTCCCTTGCGGCCGCTGTGCCCGGTGAGGCGCGGGCCCCTATGCCGGCTGGCGCGCCGGATAGACCGCCGCCGGCCCGTACCGTGCAAAGGGCACATCGGCAACGCGGCACAGATAGACCTCCGCCTCGGGCTGCGCCTCGATGGTGAAGCCCGAGGCGCGCAGCATGGCCTGGCTGCACGACGTATTGGGCGCCCACCAATTGGTCCAGTCGCCGGCAAATTGCCGCTCGATGAAATGCATCTTCGGATAGCCGGGCTCGTCGAAGAAGGCGGGCGGCTCGAACGTGTCGGGCGTGTGGAACGGGTGGTCCTCGGGCGGCTGGAACACCTCCCTGCTGCCCTGCTGCATGGTCTGGAACAGCATGGTGCCGCCCGCCTCGCTGATGACATGCTCGCGGATCAGGTCCAGCGCCAGCAGCGGGTGGCGCAGATGATAGAGCACGCCCATGAAGATCACGAGGTCGAACTTTTCGCCGAGCGCGCCGATGTCGTAGACCGACAGGTTGCGGTACTCGATATCCTCGAAGCCCAGCGCCCGTGAGGCCAGCCGCGCCTGCGCGAGATAGCGATCGTCGCTGTCGATGCCGAGCACGCGGCCCGCGCCGCGCCGCTTCATCTCGATCGAATAGAACCCCGCATTGCAGCCGATATCGAGCACCGAGGCGCCCTCAAGGTCCGTGGGCAGCGCAGGGGCGAAGGCGCGGAACTTGACCGCCGGGTAATCGCCGAGGAAGTGATGGGGCGCGGTGACGATCCCGTGGCCGAGATCGAAGTTCTGGAACCACGGCCCGAGCGCCTCCACCTCGCGGCGCAATGTCTCGGCCGCACCGGCGGGGCCGGGCCCCGCGTCGGCGGAGCCTGCGCCGGCAGTCGCCTGTCCGGCTCCTGTGTCGTGGGCGGACTCTTGCTGCGCTTCGTCCCGGGTCATCCGGCGATCCTGTCGATGCCCATCGCACGGTCCGGAGCACCGCGGGCGAGCGCAGGACGCGCGGATATGCGCTTCTGTTCGGCTGGTGGCACGGCTTTCCCCCTCTTGGCGCGCGGGCCCTCGCACCCTTGCAGCGCGAGCTTTGTAGCCCAACATCGCCTTCGGGCAAGCGTTCCCTCGTGGCGCGGCCGCCCCGGTGCGCCGGAACCGCAATCCTACAGCTTCATTGAAGGTCCGATGAGCGACCCGATGCAGCGCTGGACCGACGCCATGCGAAGCGAAAGGTTCCACGATGCCTGGGCGCTCGCCGACGAGGCCCTGCGCGCCCGCGATCCGGCCACTCGCGACGATCCGCGGCTCCCCTATCACCGGCGCTGGGTGTGGGACGGGCGCGCGCTTGACGGGCGGCACGTGCTGGTGCGCTGCTATCACGGGCTCGGCGACACGCTGCATTTCGCCCGCTATTTGCCGCTGCTGGCGAAGCGTGCGGCATCGGTCACGGTGGAGGCGCAGCCAAGCCTCCTGCCGCTGCTGGCGCACCTGCCCGGGCTGACGCTGATCGGGTTCGACCCGGCGCGCCCGGCCGCGCCTGCCGAATGCGACGTGGAGATCACAGAGCTTGCCTTCGCTTTGCGTGCACCCCCTTCCGCCGCGCCGCCGCCCTATTTGCAGGCCGCCCCCGCCGCGCTGCCGCCGGGCACGATCGGCCTGTGCTACGGCGCCGGCGACTGGGACCAGGAGCGCTGCGTTCCGCCCGCTTTGCTGGCGCCGCTGTGCCGCGGGCGGACCTGCCTGACGCTGGTGGCCGAGCCGACCGCGCTGCCGGTGATCAACCCGGAGGGGTGCCCGTTCGACATGGCGGCCACCGCCTCGCTCGTCGCCTCCTGCGCGCTGGTGATCAGTGTCGATACGATGATCGCCCACCTCGCCGGGGCACTGGGCCGCCCGACCTGGCTGCTGCTCAAGGCCGAGCCCGACTGGCGCTGGACTCCCGGCGCCGAGACCAGCCCGTGGTACAATTCGATGCGCCTGTTCCACCAGCCCCGCCCCGGCGCGTGGGAGCCGGTGGTGCGCGCGGTGGAGCGGGCGCTCGCCGTTCAATCCCTCAACAGCACAGGAGCACCGCCCGATGCGCCAGAACAATTCCCAGCATCCGAGCCCGGCGCGTTCGAGCCCCCAGCGTCCCAGCCCCGAGCGTTCGAGCCCCTCTCGGTCCAGCCCGGTGATACCCGTCTCCTGGGGTGAGCTGCTCGACAAGATCACCATCCTCGAGATCAAGCGCGAGCGCATCACCGGGGCCGCGGCGGCCGCCAATGTCGCCTGCGAGCTTGCCGCCTTGTGGCGGATCGGCGCCGAGGCGCTCGCCAGGGAAGGGGTGGCGCCGCTGCTGACGGCGCTGAAGGCGGTCAACGAGGAATTGTGGCAGGTGGAGGACGCGATCCGCGAGGAGGAGGCGCGCGGGCGCTTCGGGGCGGAGTTCATCGGCCTCGCGCGGGCCGTCTACCAGCGGAACGACCGGCGCGCGGCGCTCAAGCGCGCAATCAACGACCTGCTCCGGTCCGAACTGGTGGAGGAAAAGAGCTACTGGACGGTGCCGCCCACCGCGCCGGAAGAGACGCTGCTCCTGGCGCTCTAGCGCGGTTGCGGGCGCAGGGCGGTTCGGGCAGGGCGGTTCAGGCAGGCACGTTCAGGCAGGGCGGTTCAGGCACTGGACGGATCGTGCAACTTGGATGATGAAGAAGCTTCGAATATATCTATAGCCCGACAGGTCTCGAAGAGAACCGCACCATAGGCCCGTTGCCGCCGCCCGATCGGGTCGCCGCGCGGCCATTCAGCGGAAAGCCTGGACTCAGCCGAGGGGGATCGATGAGCGAACACGTACTGGTTACCGGGGGCGCCGGATTCATCGGCAAGGCGGTGTGCGCGGAACTGCTGCGGCGCGGCAGCAAGGTGCGGGTGCTCGACAGCCTGATCGAGCAGGTCCATGGCGCCGCCGCCGCGCAGGCCTCGGTGCGCCCGGAGGGGCTTTCGCCCGAAGTGGAGCTGATCCGCGCCGATGTGCGCGACGGCGATGCGGTGGCACAGGCGCTGCGCGGCGTGGACAGCGTGGTTCACCTCGCCGCCGAAGTGGGCGTCGGCCAGTCGATGTACGAGGTGGAACGCTACACCTCCACCAACGATGTCGGCACCGCGGTTCTGTTCGAGCGGCTGATCGACAGCCCCGTGCGCCGCGTCGTCACCGCCTCCTCCATGAGCATCTACGGCGAGGGGCTCTATGCCGACGCGGACGGCGCGCTGGTGGAGGACGCCGCGCGCGGCACGCTGCGCGACGGGCAGGCCAATTGGGAGCCGCTCGACGGGCAAGGCCGCCCGCTGACCCCGGTGGCCACGCCCGAATGGAAGCGGCCGAGCCTGTCCTCGATCTACGCGCTCAACAAATATGTGCAGGAGCGCACCACGCACATCATGGGCCAGCCCTATGGCATGGAAAGCGTGTGCCTGCGGCTGTTCAACGTCTATGGCCCCGGCCAGGCGCTGTCGAACCCTTATACGGGCGTGCTGGCGATCTTCGCCTCGCGCCTGCTCAACGGGCAGCAGCCGATGATCTTCGAGGATGGCGAACAGCGGCGCGACTTCGTGCACGTGAACGACGTGGCGCGCGCCTTCGCCGATGCGCTGGTGCTGCCGGAGGCGGCGGGCGGCACGTTCAACATCGGATCGGGCCACGACCGTTCGGTGAAGGAGGTCGCCGCCGAGCTGGCCAAGGCCATGGGCAAGAACGACATCGAGCCCGAGATCGTCGGCAAGTCGCGCACCGGCGATATCCGCCATTGCTTCTGCGACACGACCCTCTCGCGCGAGCGGCTGGGCTTCACCGCGCGCGAGGATTTCGGCGAGGGGCTGGCGGTGCTGGCCGAATGGGTCGCCGGGCAGACCGCCGAGGACCGGGTGGCCAAGGCCCGAAGCGAGCTCGAAGCGCGCGGGCTGGTGGCATGAGCGGCAGGACGAACGGCACTGGTTCGAACGGTAACGGGGCGGGCGGCAACGGCGCCGGTGGCAACGGGGCGGACGGCCAGGCGGGCAACGGCGCGGCCAGCGGCTCCGGCACGGGCAACGGCTCCGGAGCAACGGCAGCGCAGGGGACGGTCGACCGAACGGGCCATGCGGGAGCGAGGGCGCCGCGTCGCGCGGGTCTGCGCGACAGTGCGGCGGGCGCGGATGCCGGCACGGGCCCGGTGCTGATCACCGGCGGGGCGGGCTTCATCGGCTCCAACCTCGCCGACCGGCTCGCCGGAGCGGGCCGGCGGGTGCGCATTCTCGATTCGCTGGCCCGGCCGGGAGTCGCCGCCAATCTCGACTGGCTGACCAAGCGCCATGGCGCGCTGATCGAGCCGATCGTGGCCGACATCCGTGACGCCTCCGCGCTGGATGCGGCGGTGGAGGGGATCGGCGGTGCGTTCCATTTCGCCGCGCAGGTGGCGGTGACCACCAGCATGGAGGATCCGCGTGGCGATCTCGAGATCAACATCCTCGGCACGTTCCACCTGCTGGAGGCGATCCGCCGCCGCGCGCCGGACGCGCCGGTGATCTTCGCCTCCACCAACAAGGTCTATGGCGACCTGGCGGATTACGAGATGCGCGCGGGCGCCAATGGCTATGCGCCGGTCGATCCGGCCATCGCCGCCCATGGCGTTTCCGAGGTGCAGGGGCTCGATTTCCACACGCCCTACGGCTGCTCCAAGGGCGCGGCCGACCAGTACGTGCTCGATTATGCGCGCAGCTTCGGCCTTCGCGCCGCGGTGCTGCGGATGAGCTGCATCTACGGCCAGCGGCAGATGGGCACCGAGGACCAGGGCTGGGTCGCGCATTTCCTGATCCGCGCCCTCGAAGGGCGGACGATCACCCTGTTCGGAGACGGCCAGCAGGTGCGCGACATCTGCGACGTGGGCGATACGTGCGAGGCCTATCTCGCCGCGATGCGCGCTATCGACCACATCGCCGGGCGTGCCTTCAACTGGGGCGGAGGGCCGGGCAATGCGGTCAGCCTGCTGACGGTGATCGACGAGATCGGCCGGGTGATCGGGCGCGATCCGGCGGTGGAGTTCGCCGGCTGGCGGCCCGGCGACCAGCGCTGGTTCGTGGCCGACACGCGCACCATCGACGCCGCGCTCGGCCTGGCGCCACGCAAGGACTGGCGCACGGGCCTGCGCGATCTCGCCGACTGGCTGAGCGAGGCGCGCGACCTGCCGCTGATGGTGCCGCAGAAGCGGCCGAGGCAGGCCGCCGCCCTGTGAGTGGACCACAGGCAGCGGTGAATGCGGGGCTGGCCTTGGCGGTGAACGAAGCGGCCCCGCGCCACATCCTGATGACCGCCGATGCCGTGGGCGGCGTGTGGCAATATGCGACCGATCTTTGCGCCGTGCTGGGCGCGGCTGGGCACCGGGTCACGCTCGCGGTGCTCGGCCCCGCGCCGAGCGAGGAGCAGCGCCGCGAGGCCGCGCGGATCGAGGGACTGTCGCTGGTGGAGACGGCACTGCCGCTCGACTGGCTCTCCGCCCGGCCCGAGCCGATCGAGCAGGCGGCGCGCGATCTTGCCGAGCTCGCGCGGCAGGAGCGGGTGGACCTCGTCCATTGCAACATGCCCACGCTGGCGGGCGCGGCGGCGTTCCCCGCGCCGCTGGTGGCGGTGACTCATGGCTGCGTGGCGACCTGGTGGCAGGCCGCGCGCGACGGGCCGCTGCCGCCCACGTTCGAGTGGCACAAGCGGATGATGGCGCGGGGTCTCTCTGCCGCCGACGCCGTGGTCGCCCCCAGCGCCGCCTATGCCGAAATGATCCGCCGCACCTACGCGCTGCCCGCCGCGCCACTGGTGGTGCACAATGGCCGGCGCGCGCGCGGCGTGGACGGCGGCGATGCTGCGGACGCAGGCGGTGATGCGGCGGCCGAGCGGACCGCGACTGTGCTCGATGCCGAAGCGGCGCCTCCGGGCGAGCGCGCCATTGTGGCGGGGAGCCCTGCCGCAGGGCGGGGGAGCGATGCCGCCAACTCCGCTTTGCCATGGTCTGGGGCCGCTCGCAGCGCGAGCGTCGCGCCGGGTGCGGAGCCGCTCCACGCCGCGCTGACGGTGGGCCGGCTGTGGGACCCGGTGAAGCAGGCCGCGCTGCTCGACCGCGTGGCCGCAGGGCTCTCGCTGCCGTTCCTCGCCGCGGGCGCCTGCACCGGGCCCCATGGCGAGCACTTCGCGCCCGCTCACCTGCAGGCGCTGGGGCAGGTGGACGGGGCCGCGCTCGGCGCATTGCTGGCGCGGCGCCCGATGTTCGTTTCCGCCGCCACGTTCGAGCCGTTCGGCCTCGCCGTGCTGGAGGCGGCGCAGGCCGGGTGCGCGCTGGTCCTGTCCGATATCGCCAGCTTCCGCGAACTATGGGACGGCGCCGCGATCTTCGTCCCGCCAGGGGAGGCGGGCGCCTTCGCCGCCGCCATCGAGCGCATCGCCGCCGAGCCGGCCCTGCGCGCCGAACTCGGCGCCGCCGCCGCCGCCCGTGCCGCCCGCTACACGCCCGAGGCCAGCGGCGCGGCGATGATGCGCCTCTACGCGGAGGTGCACGACAGCTTTTCCAGCCATCGGGAGGTCGCGGCATGAGGATCGCCTACTTCACCCACTCGCTCGCCAGTTGCTGGAACCACGGCAATGCCCATTTCCTGCGCGGCGTGCTGGATGAGCTGATCGAGCGCGGGCACGATGTTGGCGCCTTCGAGCCGCGCGGCGCGTGGAGCCTCGCCAACCTGCTCAAGGATCATGGCGAGGCGGGGTTGCAGCCCTGGCGCGACCTCTATCCGCGCCTCTCCTCCACCGTTTACGAGCCCGATGCGGACCCGGTGCAACTGGCCGGGGAGGCGGACCTCGTCATCGTGCACGAATGGAACGAGCCGGCGCTGGTCGCTGCGCTCGGTGCGGCGCGCAAGCGGGGTGCGCGCTTCACGCTGCTGTTCCACGACACGCACCACCGCGCGGTCTCCGCGCCGGAGGAGATGCGCGCCTTCGACCTGACCGGCTATGACGGGGTGCTGGCCTTTGGCGAGGCGCTCTCCGAGGTTTATCGCCAGTGGGGTTGGGAAGGCCGCGTCTGGACCTGGCACGAGGCGGCCGACACGCGCCGCTTCCACCCGCCTGCCACCGAGCAGGAGCGCGCCCAGAAGCGTGAGGGCCTGGTCTGGATCGGCAATTGGGGCGATGGCGAGCGCACCGAGGAGCTGGAGCGCTTCCTCTTTGCCCCCGCCCGCGCCGCCGGCCTGCCGCTCGACATTTACGGGGTGCGCTATCCGGAGGAGGCGAAGGCGACGCTTGCCCGCTATGGCGCCCGCTATCACGGCTGGGCGCCCAATGCCCGCGCGCCGGAGATCTTCGCCCGCCATCTCGCCACGGTGCATGTGCCGCGGCGCTTCTATGCGACGATCCTGCCGGGCATCCCGACGATCCGCGTGTTCGAGGCGCTCGCCTGCGGCATTCCGCTGGTCAGCGCGCCGTGGGAGGATGCGGAAGGGCTGTTCCGCCCCGGCGCTGACTACCTTGTCGCGCGTGACGGGGCGGAGATGGAGCGCCACCTCGAAGCCCTCGCCCATGAGCCGGAGCTGCGGGCCGCGCTCGTCGCCAGCGGGCTCGAAACCATCCTTGCGCGCCACACCTGCGCGCACCGGGTCGACGAGCTGCTGGCCATCGCCGCGCAGCTTGCCCCCGAGCTGACGGAGACGCAGAACGCATGAACATCGCCTTCTATGGATCGAGCCTGCTGTCGTCCTACTGGAACGGGGCGGCGACCTACTATCGCGGCATCCTCCATGCTCTGGCGCAGCACGGCCACGCGATCACTTTCTACGAGCCCGATGCGTTCGACCGGCAGCAGCACCGCGACATCGACCCGCCCGAATGGTGCCGCTCGGTCGTCTACCCGGCGACGGAGGAGGGCCTGCGCTCCGTTCTGGGGGAGGCCGGCGCGGCGGACGTGGTGGTCAAGGCCAATGGCGTGGGCGTGTTCGACCGCGAATTGCTGGAGGGCGTGATCGCCAATGCGCGGCCGGATGCGCTGAAGCTCTACTGGGACGTCGATGCCGCCGCCACGCTGGACGAGATGCGCGCCGATCCCGCCCATCCTGTGGCCCGAGCGCTGCCCGAGCTCGACCTCGTCTTTACCTACGGCGGCGGCCCGCCGGTCGTGGAGGCTTACCGGGGCTTCGGTGCGCGCGATTGCGTGCCGATCTACAACGCGCTCGACCCCGCGACCCACTATCCGGTGCCGCCCGACGCCGCCTTCGCCACCGATCTGGGCTTCCTCGCCAACCGCCTGCCGGATCGCGAGGCGCGGGTGGAGGAGTTTTTCCTGCGCGCCGCCGCCCTGCTGCCGGACAAGCGCTTCCTGCTCGGCGGCAATGGCTGGCACGACAAGGCGATGCCGGACAACGTGGAGGCGATCGGCCATGTCGGCACGGCGAGCCACAATGCCTTCAACGGCTCGCCGCTGGCGGTGCTCAACGTCGCGCGCGATTCGATGGCACATGTCGGCTTCTCGCCCGCGACGCGCGTGTTCGAGGCGGCGGGCGCGGCGGCCTGCCTGATCACCGATGCGTGGGAGGGGATCGAGCTGTTCCTCAAGCCCGGCGAGGAAGTGCTGGTCGCGCGCGACGGGCAGGACGTGGCGGACCTGCTCGCCGGCCTGACCCCCGACCGCGCCCGCGCCATCGGTGAAGCGGCGCTCGCCCGCGTGCTGGCCGAGCACACTTACGAACTGCGCGCGGTGGAGGTGGACGCGGCGCTGGGCTCGCTGCGCGAACAGGCCGGCGCCCGTGGCGAAGGGGCGCTCGCATGAAGCTGGTCGTGCTTGGCCTCAGCCTGTCTTCCTCCTGGGGCAACGGGCACGCGACCACCTTTCGCGCGCTGCTCTCCGCCTTTGCGGGCCGGGGCCACGAGGTGCTGTTCCTGGAGCGCGACGTGCCCTGGTATGCCGGCCACCGCGACCTGCCCGACCCGGACTTCTGCCGCCTCGAACTCTACCCCGACCTCGCCGCGCTGAAGGGCTGGCGCGCGGAGATCGCGGGGGCCGATGCGGTGATGGTCGGCTCCTACGTGCCCGATGGCGTGGCGGTAGGGCGGTTCGTGCAGCAACAGGCGCGCGGCACGACCTGCTTCTACGACATCGACACGCCGGTCACCCTCGCCAAGCTGGCCCGCGGCGACCACGAATACCTCTCGCCCGAGATCATTCCCGGCTACGACCTCTATTTCAGCTTCACTGGCGGGCCGACGCTCGCCCGGCTGGAGCGCGAGTTCGGATCGCCCGCCGCCCGTGCGCTCTACTGCGCGGTGGATACGGAGCGCTATCGCCCGCTCGAGGTGGAGCAACGCTGGGACCTGTCCTACCTCGGCACGTACAGCGCCGACCGGCAGCCGACGCTCGAACGCCTGCTGCTGGAGCCCGCGCGCCGCTGCCCGGAGCGCCGCTTCGTCGTCGCCGGCCCGCAATATCCGGACGACATCGACTGGCCAGCGAACGTGGAGCGCATCGAGCACCTGCCGCCGGCCGACCACGCGGAGTTCTACGCCGCCAGCCGCTTCACCCTCAACGTCACTCGCGCCGACATGATCGCCGCCGGCTGGTCGCCCTCGGTGCGGTTGTTCGAGGCGGGAGCCTGCGCCACGCCGATCATCTCCGACCGCTGGGCCGGGATCGACGACGTGTTCGAGCCCGGCGAGCAGATCGTCCTCGCCGACAGCACCGAGGACGTGATCGCCGCGCTTGGGCGCGACGCGCGCAGCATGGGCGCGACGGCTCGGGAGACCGTGCTCGCCCATCACAGCGCCGAGCGCCGGGCGGAGCAGCTGGAGCGGGATCTTGCCGCGGCGAGAGCGGAGCCAGCAAGCGAGGGCGTGGCGGCGGGCTGAGGCTCAGGCCGCCTGCTGAGGTGGAGATCGGACCATGTCGTTCAGTGCACTGGCGACGCTCGCCCGCTGTTCAGGCGTGGACTGCTTCAAGATGCAGACCGCCACCCCTACCTTGCGGTAGTTTCGAAAGGCTCTGAATTCTGGAGCCGTGGCGATTCGGCGTTCATCAGCGCAGGCCAGATCGTCGGCGGCGAAAAATTGCAGAGGTTGAACCTCGATGCCATCAATGATCGTGAGGGCATAAATGCCGGGTAATCCGGCAAATGTGTCAGCCGGGTGTTTGCGGCGGAAGCAAAACGCCGTGCCGTACGAGGTTACATAATTATTCCAGATTCTCATCACCTTAGCCCCTTTTTGGGTTGGGTTTATTGAGAGTCTCCTTGATTCCAAAACTCGCCCGACGCATGGTCGGCTTGTAACCGGGTGGAGAGGAAACTCTCTGCTCATGGCTCGGAAGGTTGCCGCCTTCCGGGCCATTCTTCTGGGCGCTTGCCCAGAATTCTTGAGGCGATTCGACCCCCTCACTGGCAAGCCAGGCACTCCTCGTAGTCGGTCTGCTCGCCGATCTCGTACTTCGCCAGATCGGGCGTGTTGTCGGCTTCCACGCCGCCCGCGAAGCCGGCCCGCTGCACCGACTTCGAGCGCAGGTAGTAGAGCGACTTGATGCCCCTCTCCCAGGCCTGGAAGTGCAGCATCATCAGGTCCCACTTGTCGACATCGGCGGGGATGAACAGGTTCAGGCTCTGCGCCTGGTCGATGAACGGCGTGCGGTCGGCGGCGAATTCGAGCAGCCAGCGCTGGTCGATCTCGAAGCTGGTGCGATAGACCGCCTTCTCCTCCGGCGTCAGGAAGTCGAGATGCTGGACCGATCCGCCCTTCTCCAGGATCGAGTTCCACACATTGGTCGAATCCTTGGCCTTCTGGCGCAGCAGCGCCTCGAGGTAGGGGTTCTTGACCACGAAGCTGCCCGACAGGGTCTTGTGGGTGTAGATATTGGCCGGGATCGGCTCGATGCAGGCGCTGGTGCCGCCGCAGATGATGCTGATGCTGGCGGTGGGCGCGATCGCCATCTTGCAGGAGAAGCGCTCCATCACGCCCATGTCCTCGGCGTCCGGGCAGGGGCCGCGCTCCTTGGCCAGCACCATGCTCGCCTCGTTGGCGCGGGCGTTGACGTGCTGGAACATCTTGAGGTTCCAGGCCTTGGCCATCGCGCTTTCCCAGCCAATGTTCTTCATCTGCAGGAAGGAGTGGAAGCCCATCACCCCCATGCCCACGCTGCGCTCGCGCATGGCGGAATAGCGGGCGCGGGCCATTTCCGGCGGCGCGCGGTCGATATAATCCTGCAGCACGTTGTCGAGGAAGCGCATCACGTCCTCGATGAAGCTCTTGTCGCCCTGCCACTCGTCCCACTTTTCGAGGTTGAGCGAGGACAGGCAGCACACGGCCGTGCGGTCGTTGCCGAGATGGTCGCGGCCCGTGGGCAGCGTGATCTCGCTGCACAAATTGGAGGTGGAGACCTTCAGCCCCAGCTCGCGATGGTGCCGGGGCATCATCCGGTTCACCGTGTCGGAGAAGACGATGTAGGGCTCTCCGGTGGCGAGGCGCGTTTCCACCAGCTTCTGGAACAGGCTGCGCGCATCGACGGTGGCGCGCACGGAGCCGTCCTTCGGGCTCTTGAGCTGCCAGGGCTCGCCCGCGCGCACCGCTTCCATGAACGCGTCGGTGAGCAGCACGCCGTGGTGCAGGTTGAGCGCCTTGCGGTTGAAGTCGCCGCTGGGCTTGCGGATCTCGAGGAACTCCTCGATTTCCGGGTGGCTGACGTCGAGATAGCAGGCCGCCGAGCCGCGCCGCAGCGAGCCTTGCGAGATGGCGAGGGTGAGCGAGTCCATCACCCGCACGAAGGGGATGATGCCGCTGGTCTTGCCGTTGAGGCCGACCGGCTCGCCGATGCCGCGCACATTGCCCCAATAGGTGCCGATCCCGCCGCCCCGGCTCGCCAGCCAGACATTCTCGTTCCAGGTGGCGACGATGCCCTCCAGGCTGTCGTCCACGCTGTTGAGATAGCAGCTGATCGGCAGGCCGCGCCCGGTGCCGCCATTGGACAGGACCGGGGTCGCCGGCATGAACCATAGCCGCGAGATGTAGCTGTAGAGGCGCCGCGCGTGCTCCTCGTCATCGGCATAGGCGTCGGCGACGCGGGCGAACAGGTCCTGGAAGCCTTCCCCGGGCAGCAGGTAGCGGTCGCGCAGCGTGTCCTTGCCGAACTCGGTCAGCAGCGCGTCGCGCGACGAATCGGTCGGTACGTCGAAGCGGCGCGGGCTGATCGACTTGCTATCCGCCGCCGCGACCTTCGCCGCGCGCGCCGCCTCGGCCAGCGCGGCGCTCATCGCCGCCTCGGAGCCCTTGTCCGTCGTCGCCTCGTCTGCCGAAATGTCGCCCTGAAGACCCATCGCCGCCTCGTCGCTGGTCCTGAAATCCATCGCCTGCCGCCCCTTGTCCGCGCGCTGCCCGTGGCTGCCGCTCATCCATGTTTTTCCGCACGATTTCGAATCGGCCGGCTGACCGCCAACCTATCGCCGCGCTTGCGCCGATGGAGAAAAACTTTTCCCCATCTGTTCTTCGTGGCCCGTCGCGAGCGCGCGCCCTGGCGGGCCCGTCTCGTCTAGTCCTTGTGGTCAGACCGGCAAGTGCGCCTAGGTATAGTGGCTGCAAGTGATTCCCCGCGCAAGGGGGCTCGGCGTTCCGGAGCGCCGGGAAGCGGCAGAGCGGCTCGCCAAACCGGCCGGCGTCGCCGCGACGCGCGGGGCAAGCTGGACTGGCGGCGCGCGCAACCCCAAAGTTCCGATTGCGGATAAAAAGATCGCGGCGCTCAACGAGCCCGTCCGAGCCCGGAGAATGCCCTCTCCTCGTGAGCCGCGGCCGTTGAAGCGCGTTCGGCGAACCCCGCGCGGGAGCCGCTCCGCTTGCCGCGCGTTGAGGCGGCAAAGGAGATTCGCAGCCGATGAAACCGCCCGCACCCGGCAAGCCGCTCTCGTCCGAGGAGCTGGAGCAGGATGCCGCAGAGGCCGGGATCCCGTCCGACGAAGCCGTGGAAGGCGGCGGCGACTCCCACCTGCCCGCCAGCGAAAGCGGGGAGTTGGCGCGCGAGGAGCGCCGCCGCCCGCCGCTGGAGCGCGCCCTGACCGAGCTGCCGCCGGGCTGAGGCGATGCGCCGGCTCCTTCCACGCGCTGGCTGGAGCGCCGCCTGCGCCGCCGCGCTTTCGCTGGGCGCCTGCGCCCACGCGCCGGCGGATGAAGCGCGCCTGTGCACGAATCGCACCGGCATGCATGAGGGCTATTTCTACACTTTCTGGCACGATACCGGCGATGCCTGCATGATCCTGGCCGCCGAGGGGCGCTACGGCACCCAGTGGCGCTTGTCGGGCGGGGGCAACATCGTCGCCGGCAAGGGATGGCGGACCGGCACGTCCGATCGGGTGGTCCACTATCGCGCCGATTCGTTCGTGCCGGGATCCAACGGCTACCTGGCGCTGTACGGCTGGTCGCGGGCCCCGCTGGTCGAGTATTACGTGGTCGACAATTGGGGCGGGTTCGAGCCGCCGGGCGAGGGCGCCCAGGTGCTCGGCACTTTCGAGAGCGATGGCGGCACTTACCGCATCTATCGCACGCTGCGGGTCGAGAAGCCTTCCATCGAGGGCACCCAGACCTTCCCGCAATTCTGGAGCGTGCGCACCGAGCGGCGCCCGCTGGGCGCGGACCAGCGGATCACCTTCGCCAACCACGTGCGTGCCTGGCGCGCGGCGGGGCTGGAGCTGGGGACCATGGACTACCAGGTGCTCGCTACCGAGGGGTTCGGCAGCGACGGGCGCTCCGACGTGACGATGTGGGAGCAATGAGGCCCGCGTCCGTGCAGGAGCGGAGCGGCCGAGGCCCTCGGTTCCGCTTGTTCGACCAACAATGAAAGGAATACCCGAATGCTGATCAAGATCGCCGCCCTGGGTGCGCTGGGCTATGCCGGATACCGCTACTTCGCCGGCAGGCAGGGCTCGCGCCGCCTCGCATCCACCGGCCCCGCCGCTGGCCCGGCCCCGCAGAGCGCAAGCCCGCGCATCGCCCTTGCCGGAGGGCCGCTATCGGCCGCCGCGCAGGTGCAGCACTCCCCCGACGCGCCGACCGAAGGGGAGCGGCCGCAACTCTAGCGCGGACTCGACCGGGCCGCACCGCCCCCGGGGTCTCGCTCGTGCGGCGGGTTCCGGGGCGCCGGGGTTTCGGGGCGGGCGAACGGGTCCTGCCGGAAGAGCGCGGCCGGCCGTAGGCGGCGAGCCGATCGCCGCCCGGCCGCCGTCGTCAGGGCACCAGGACCGTGTCGCGCGCCGCCGCCTGCGCCTTCGGATAATCGAGGGTGTAATGCAGGCCGCGGCTCTCGTGCCGCCGCAGGGCGCTGCGCACGATCAGGTCGGCGCATTGCAGCAGGTTGCGCAGCTCAACCAGGTCGGTGGTGACGCGGAAGTGGCCGTAATAATCCTCCACCTCCTCGTGCAGGAGGGTGATCCGGTGCGCGGCGCGCTCCAGCCGCTTGGTGGTGCGCACGATGCCGACATAGTTCCACATGAAGCGGCGGATCTCGGTCCAGTTCTGCTTGATGATCACCTCCTCGTCCGAGTCGGTGACGCGGCTTTCGTCCCATTCGCGGATCGGCGGGGGCGCGTCGAAACTGCTCCAGCGCGCTAGGATGTCGCGCGCCGCCGCCTCGCCGAAGACAAAGCATTCGAGCAGGGAATTGGAGGCGAGGCGGTTGGCGCCGTGGAGCCCGCTTTCGGTGCATTCGCCCGCGGCATAGAGGCCGGGCAGGTCGGTGCGTCCGTCGAGGTCGATCAGGATGCCGCCGCACGTATAGTGCTGCGCCGGAACGACCGGGATCGGCTCGCAGGTCATGTCGATGCCCAGGCCGAGCAGCTTTTCACAGATGTTGGGGAAGTGCTCGCGGACGAACGCCGCGCCCATGTGGCTGATGTCGAGATGGACGTAGTCGAGGCCGAAGCGCTTGATCTCGGCGTCGATCGCGCGGGCGACAATGTCGCGCGGCGCCAGCTCCATCCGCTCGGGATCGTAGGCGGTCATGAAGCGCTCGCCGGTGCGCGGGTTGAACAGGCGCCCGCCTTCGCCGCGCACCGCCTCGGTGATCAGGAAGTTCTTGACCTCGAGGTGGTAGAGGCAGGTCGGGTGGAACTGCATCATCTCCATGTTGGAGACCCGCGCCCCCGCCCGCCAGGCCATGGCGATGCCGTCTCCGGTGGCGCCACGGGGGGCGGTGGAGAACTGGTACACGCGGCCCGCACCCCCGGCCGCGAGGATCGTCGCGCGCGCGGTGTAGGCGCCGATCTCGCCCGCCTCGTCCAGCGCATAGACGCCCCACACCCGGCCCGAGCCCGAATAGCGCTCCTCGTTGCGGCCGGTGATCAGGTCCACGCAGGTGCGGTTCGGCAGCAGGGTGATGTTGGGGTGCGCCTCGGCCGCCGCCAGCAGCGCGGCCTGTACCGCGCGGCCGGTGGCATCGGCGACGTGGACGATGCGGCGGTGCGAATGGCCGCCCTCGCGCGTCAGGTGCAGGTCGGACCCGCTCATGTTGAACGGCACGCCGAGTTCGACCAGCCGGGCGATCGCCTGCGGTGCCTGGCTGACGACGTATTCCACCGTCTCGCGCCGGTTGAGCCCGGCGCCGGCCACCATGGTGTCGCTTATATGGTCCTCGAACGTGTCGCCCGCATCGAGCACGGCGGCGATCCCGCCCTGCGCCCAGTGCGTCGATCCGCTGGTCAGCGGGCCCTTCGCCAGCACCAGCACCCGATGGTGCTGCGCCAGCGTGAGCGCGGCGGTGAGCCCGGCGGCGCCGGACCCGATGATGAGGATGTCGGCTTCGTTCTGGCGAGAGGTGGCCATGGGAAAGCGTCATGGCGCGGCAGGAGGAGGGGCGCAAGCGGGGCGGCACTGGCGGCCGGCGGTGGGGAGCAGAAGGACAGATGTGGGTGGACAGCTCGCGATAGCTGCCGTTCCCTTTCGCGGGCGGGTCTTCCGAGAAGCATCGGGGAAATGGGAAGGCTCGGCCAGCGTGGCAACCCTACGTGAGGTCGTGGGGCTCGCAGGTTAGAGTTGCGCGCCTTTGGCGGCCCATGCCGCCATCTCGCCGTCGGCGATCGTCAGGGACACCCGCCAACGGTCGCTACGGCGCAGGATGTAGACATGCTCCCACTCGGCAACGAGTTCGTCGCCTTCGCCGCGCATTCGGTATGCCATTCGAGCTTGCGCGACGTTCGGGAAGAGCTCGGTCGCGGAAAGCAGCTCTCCCTCCGGCCGGACGACGCCTTGCTGGCGGTAGAATTCCATCAGCGTCACGCAATGGTCGCGAAACGCCTGTCGCTCCATGGCGAAGTTGCCGGTTGGCGACGGGAACAGCCCAACCGTATCCCATAGCTCGCTGAGTGCGTCGGCATCGTTGCAGGCGAACGCATTGACGTAGTCGTCAAAAAAACCTGCAATTTCCTGATTAAAATCCCTGCTCACCCTGATAATATTTAAGCTCCCTTTTCAGGCTGCAGCGATCTGAACTAAGCTGGCGTTTGCCTCCGCAAGCTGTGCCTTCACAATATCATTGAAAGCCATTGAGGGATTCGCTTCCGCGAGCATCCCGATCTTCATCCAGAACTCGGCCTGCGCGTTGATGGAACGGCACATGATTGTACTGGCTCGGCGAGCTTGCTCGTGTAGCTCGTCATCGATCTTCACAATGCCCATCAGAAGTCCCTACGGCGAATGCCTGTATGGAGCGTATATGAATCATATGCTCCGAGGTCAACGGCAAGTGAGATCAAAGGTGAGCGGTGTCGCCGCTTTCCCGCTCGGGAACCTGTATCGGGATAGCTCGGACAGGCGCGGCTGCATCGCCGCTTCCGATCGAGGAGCGCTTCCCCACAATCCTGTTCCCGATTGGCTTCTCCGAGAATGCGCTGTTGCACATGCGGAAACGGGACTGGTGCGGCTGCCCGAATGACAGGCTTCGGGTGAAGCGCCAACCGTCCGACAACCGACAACGGAGTCTCAGCAGCCGCTCAGCCCCACCCTAAGCCGCCCCGCCTGCCTGCGTCAGCTGCACGAACACGTCCTCCAGGTCCGGCTCGCGGGTGGTGACGTCCTCGATCGCGTAGCCCTGGCGCTGGACCGCGGCGAGCACCTGGCCCGCGCTCGACCGGTCGCGGTCGTAGGTGATCTCCAGCGTGCGCGGGTCCAGCGTGACGGCGCTGCAATAGGCGCCATCCTCAGGCAGCGGCGCGGCGATCTCGCGATCGACCGTCAGGCGCACGATCTTCTCGCGCGCCATGCCGACCAGTTCGCGGGTCGGCTTGTTGGCGATCAGCTCGCCATTGTTGATGATGGCGATGCGCTCGCACAGCTGCTCGGCTTCTTCCAGATAGTGCGTGGTCAGCACCACGGTCACGCCCTCCCGGTTGAGCTCGGTGACGAGCTCCCACAGCTGGCGGCGCAGCTCCACATCGACCCCGGCGGTCGGCTCGTCCAGCACCAGCACCGGGGGCGAGTGGACCATCGCCTTGGCGATCAGCAACCGCCGCTTCATGCCGCCCGACAGCGAGCGGGCATAGGCGTCGCGCTTGTCGGCGAGGTGCACCGCTTGCAGCAGCTCCTCCGAGCGGCGCAGCGCCTTGGCGACGCCATACATCCCGGCCTGGTTCTCGAGCACCTCGAACGGGGTGAAGAACGGGTCGAACACGATTTCCTGCGGCACAATGCCGATCGACAGCTTGGCGTTGCGGTGGTCGCGATCGATATCGTGGCCCCAGATGCGGATCGTGCCGCTGGTCTTCATCACGAGGCCGGCCATGATGTTGATCAGCGTCGACTTGCCCGCGCCGTTCGGGCCGAGCAGGCCGAAGATGCCGCCCTCCGGCACGTCCAGGCTGATGCCCTTGAGCGCCAGCTTGGCCGGCGCGTTGCCTTGCGCTGCATATTCCTTGATGAGATCGCGGATGGCGATGGCCGGCTCGGCGGCGGAGGCCGAAGCTGGCGCCGAAGCTGGCGAAGGGGCGATGCTGGGGGCCGCGGCGGACATGCCTGGCGGTGTGGCGGAGCAGGGGCCTTGCGTAAAGGGCGCGCATGGCCGCTCTGCCGCCCATTGCGATGCGACCGCAGCGGCGATAGGAGATCAGGCCGATGAACGACGCCCCCGCACCCACCGGCAGGATCACTGCCGACATGGCCCCGGAGATCACCCCGGTCGACACCCACAGCGTCTGGTGCGACGGCGCCGGCGACATTCGCGGCGGGCCGAACATCCGCCCGGCCGCGCTCGGCCATCCGCGCGTGTTCATGCAGATCGACGAGAAGGGCTATGTCGATTGCGGCTATTGCGACCGGCGCTTCGTGCTGATCGGCGGGCCCGCGGATGGGGCCGGTCAGGCGGGCGGGTCGGATCGCTCGATCCACGAGCTCTCCCCCGGCGATCTGCCGGAGCCCGCGCCCGGCAGCCGGCCCGGGCTCGGCTAGGGCCGGCGCTCGGCAGCGAGGGCGGTGCGGTCAGGGCCTATTCATTCGCTTGGCTGCAAGATCGGGTCTCAAGGAGAGACCTCATGAAGACCATTGCTGCGATTCTCGCCGCCGCGGCCCTGCCTCTCGCCGCGCTGCCCGCCGCGGCCGAAAGCCGCGCCGAGAAGAACGAGGCCTATCTTGCCGAAATGCTCGAGGGGCGCGTTCCCGGAGAGCCGGTGAGCTGCATCTTCGCGCCCAATCAACAGCGGCTCAACGTGATCGAACATGTGGGCATCGTCTACAAGGACGGGGACACGATCTATGTCGCCCGCGCGCGCGAGCCGCACTCGCTCGGTTTCGACGATGCGCTGATCATCGAACGGCACGGCAGCTCGCTCTGCCGGCACGACATCACCCGCACGTTCGACCGGATGAGCCACATTCCGGGCGTCGTCTTCTTCGACGACTTCGTGCCCTACACCAAGGTGGACGCCGGCTGAGCCGGCACGGCTCGCCTGCCACGGCCCCGGTGTTGCCGCCGCCCGATGCTCGCCCCGCCCCCGGCCTCGGCGTTGCCTGCTGATGCTGGCTGGGCGCCGCTGGGCGGCGGAAGTGCTGCACTACTGGTTCCACAGGCTCGGCCCGGGCGACTGGTATCGGCCGGACCCGGCGGTCGACGCGGCGCTGCGCCGCCGCTTCGCCCGAGAGCTGGCCATGCTCTCATCCCGCCCCGCGCGCGACTTTCTCACCGATCCGCAGACCGCGCTGGCCGCCATCGTGCTGTTCGACCAGGTGCCGCGCAATCTCCATCGCGAATCGGCGCAGGCCTTCGCCCATGATGCTCTGGCGCTGGCGATCTGCCGCGGCGCCCTGCGGCGCGGGTGGGAACGGCGGCTGACCAGCGACCAGCGCCAGATCCTCGGCATGCCTCTGATGCACAGCGAAGCCATCGCCGACCAGCGGCTCGCCTTGCGCTACTTCGGCCGCTGGAGCCCCCGCTTCGGCTTGCCCTTCGCGCGCGACCACCAGCGCATGATCGCCCGCTTCGGCCGCTTCCCGCACCGCAACGCGGCGCTGGGGCGCGAGAGCACGCCGGCGGAAGAGCGGGCGGTGGACGCGGGGTTCAGCTGGTAGGAAATTCGCGTGCGAAGCGGTAACTCGTGCGTTCGTAGCCGAGCCGTGCATAGAAGCCGTGGGCGGCGGTCCGCCGCAGATTGCTGGTGACCTCAACCATGTAGCAGCCGCTTTCGGCAAGCGCCTGCTCGGCAGCACGGACCATCCGGGCGCCGATGCCGCGCCCGCGCCGCACCTCGTCCACCACCATCATCGATATGCGGCCGACCGGCGCGGGCCGGTGCAGCACGCGCATGGTGGAGGTGCTCAGGCATCCTGTCACCTCTCCGCCGAGTTCGGCGACGAGCACCTGATGGCCCTCTGCCGCCATAGCGGCGAGGCGCTCGACCATATCCGCAGGGGAGACAACATAGCCGAGCTGGCGGACCAGCCCGGCGAGCGCCTCGGCATCCTCCGCCTGCGCCGGGCGGATGCTGAGCTCGCTCACTCCCACTCGATCGTGCCGGGCGGCTTGCTCGTATAGTCGTAGACCACCCGGTTGATCCCGCGCACCTCGTTGACGATCCGCGTCGCCACCCGGCCGAGGAACTGCGCGTCGAACGGGTAGACATCGGCCGTCATCCCGTCGGTGCTGGTCACCGCGCGCAGGGCGCAGACCGAATCGTAGGTGCGATAATCGCCCATCACGCCCACCGTGCGCACCGGCAGCAGCACGGCAAAGGCCTGCCAGATCGCATCGTAGAGCCCGGCATTGCGGATCTCCTCGAGATAGATCGCGTCGGCCTTGCGCAGGATGTCGCAGCGCTCCTTCGTGACCTCGCCGGGGATGCGGATGGCGAGGCCGGGGCCGGGGAAGGGGTGGCGCCCGACGAACACTTCGGGCAGGCCCAGCTCGCGGCCGAGCTCGCGCACCTCGTCCTTGAACAATTCGCGCAAGGGCTCGACCAGCTTCATGTTCATGCGTTCGGGCAGGCCGCCGACATTGTGGTGGCTCTTGATCGTAACGCTCGGCCCGCCGGTGAAGCTGACGCTCTCGATCACGTCCGGATAGAGGGTACCCTGCGCGAGGAAGTCGGCGCCGCCGACCGCCTTTGCCTCCTCCTCGAACACGTCGATGAAGGTCTTGCCGATGAACTTGCGCTTGGCCTCGGGGTCGGTGAGGCCGGCCAGCCCGGAAAGGAAGCGCTCCTCCGCCTGCACGTGGACCAGCGGGATATTGTAGGCGCCGCGGAACAGGCTGACGACCTGATCGGCCTCGCCCGCGCGCAGCAGGCCGTGGTCCACGAACACGCAGGTCAGCTGCTCGCCGATGGCCTCGTGGATCAGCACCGCGGCGACGGCGCTGTCGACCCCGCCGGAAAGGCCACAGATCACCCGGCCCCCATGCTCACCGACGCCCACCTGTTCGCGGATCTGCTCGATCTTGGCCTTGCGGAACTCGGCCATGGTCCAGTCGCCGGGGCACCCGCAGACATGGCGTACGAAATTGCCCAGCAGCCGGCCGCCATCGGGCGTGTGCATCACCTCGGGGTGGAACTGCACGCCGTAGAAGCGCCGCTCCTCGTCGGCGGTGACGGCGAAGGGCGCGCCTTCCGACACCGCAACCGGGGTAAAGCCGGGCGCCACCGCCGTGACCTTGTCGCCGTGGCTCATCCACACTTGGTGCCGCTCGCCGAGCTGCCACAGCCCGTCGAACAGCGCGCATTCCTGCCGCACCTCCAGGAAGGCGCGGCCGAACTCGCCCGAATCGGCGCTCTCGACGACCCCGCCGAGCTGCTTGGCCATCACCTGCTGGCCATAGCAGATGCCCAGCATCGGAACGCCGGCAGTGAAGAACCCTTGCGGCGCCAGCGGCGCGTCTGCGCTGGTGACCGAGGCGGGGCCGCCCGAGAGGATCACCCCGCGCGGGGCCAGGCGCTCGAACGCCTCCTGCGCCTGGGTGAACGGGGCGATCTCCGAATAGACCCCGGCCTCGCGCACGCGGCGGGCGATCAGCTGGGTCACCTGGCTGCCGAAATCGACGATCAGGATCGTGTCGCCGGCCTCGGCAGGGGCGCCGGTCGGCGGCGCGGGGGAATCGACATTGGGTTGGGCGCTCATGCGGGCGGAATTGGCGGAGGCGCCGCTCGCTGTCCAGCGTGGACCGGGGCATCCACCGTTGGGCGTGGGCCCGGTCCTGCAGCTTCGTCACCAAATCCCGAACGCCGCGCGTGAAAAAAGCGCAAGAGGCGTGACCTCCTTCGCATTTGCACAATAGGATGCTGCAACGCACAATGAGCCATGTTCGACACGCCCCGCGGCACTGGCGCCGCGCCCCGAAACGGGGGTGTCGCGATAAAGGAGCTCATTCATGACCGCATTTTTCAAGCGCGCCTTCGCGGCCTATATCAACGCAGTTGGCCGCCATCCCTCTCCGCACAGCTGGCTCTACTGACCCTGCGATGATCCGAGAACGGAACGGCCGCTCCGCACCGGGGCGGCCGTTTTCGTTTGTGGCGGCCGCATCCGTGCCCTGGCCTGCCCGCAAAAGCCTGTGGAAGGGGCAGGCGCCAGCTTTCCTTATGCCCGTCCGATTCCTATATGATCGGCATGACGGAACCGGGCGAAAACAACCAAAACCGCAACCTCTATGGCGCGGACTCGATCAAGGTCCTCAAGGGCCTCGATGCGGTGCGCAAGCGGCCGGGCATGTATATCGGCGATACCGACGATGGCTCGGGCCTGCACCACATGGTCTATGAGGTGTCGGACAACGCCATCGACGAGGCACTGGCCGGCCATTGCGACCTCGTCCTCATCGAGCTGAACCCCGACGGCTCGGTCAGCGTGGAGGACAATGGCCGCGGCATCCCGGTCGGCATCCACAGCGGCGAGGGCGTCTCCGCCGCCGAGGTCATCATGACCCAGCTTCACGCGGGCGGGAAGTTCGAGAACACCAGCGAGGACAACGCCTACAAGGTCTCGGGCGGCCTGCACGGCGTCGGCGTCTCGGTGGTCAATGCCCTGTCCGAATGGCTGGAGCTGACCGTCTGGCGGGACGGGCAGGAGCACTGGATGCGCTTCGAGCACGGCAATACGGTCGCCCCGCTCAAGGTCGTGGGCGACGCGCCGCCGGTCGCCTCGAACGGCGACGAGAACGGCCTGAAGAAGGGCACCCGCGTCACCTTCCACCCCTCCGGCGAGACGTTCAAGAACGTCACCGACTTCGATCTCGACAAGCTGGAGCACCGCTATCGCGAGCTCGCCTTCCTCAATTCAGGCGTCCGCATCCTGCTGCGTGACAGGCGGCACGGCGAGCCAGTCGAGCACGACCTGTATTACGAGGGCGGGATCGCCGCCTTCGTCCATTACCTCGACCGCAACAAGCAGGCGCTGATCCCGGCGCCCATCGCCATCTCGGCCGAGAAGGACGGGATCGGCATCGAGGTCGCGTTGGAATGGAATGATTCCTATTACGAGAACGTCCTCGCCTTCACCAACAACATCCCGCAGCGCGAGGGCGGCACGCACCTCGCCGCCTTTCGCGCGGCACTGACCCGTACGCTCAACAATTATGCCGAGCGTTCGGGCCTGTTGAAGAAGGAGAAGGTCGGCCTCACCGGCGAGGACATGCGCGAGGGCCTGACCGCCATCGTCAGCGTCAAGCTGCCCGACCCCAAGTTCGGCAGCCAGACCAAGGACAAGCTGGTCAGTTCCGAAGTGCGCCAGCCGCTCGAAAGCCTGATGAGCGAGAAGATGAGCGAGTGGCTGGAGGAAAACCCCGCCGATGCCCGCACCATCGTGCAGAAGATCATCGACGCCGCCGCCGCCCGCGAGGCGGCCAAGCGCGCCCGCGAGCTGACCCGCCGCAAGGGGGTGATGGACATCGCCAGCCTCCCGGGCAAGCTCGCCGACTGCCAGGAGCGCGACCCCTCCAAGTCCGAACTGTTCCTCGTAGAGGGCGATTCGGCCGGCGGCTCGGCCAAGCAGGGGCGCGACCGCCACTATCAGGCGATCCTCCCCCTGCGCGGCAAGATCCTCAACGTGGAGCGCGCCCGTTTCGACCGGATCATCGGCTCCAAGGAGGTCGGCACGCTGGTGCAGGCGATGGGCACCGGCATCCGCGACGAGTTCACGCTGGCCAAGCTGCGCTACCACAAGGTCGTCATCATGACCGATGCCGACGTGGACGGCGCGCATATCCGCACGCTGCTGCTCACCTTCTTCCACCGACAGATGCCGGAGATCGTCAAGGCCGGGCACCTGTTCATCGCCCAGCCGCCTTTGTTCAAGGTCAGCAAGGGCCGCTCGGAGGTCTATCTCAAAGACCAGCCGGCGCTCGACCGCTATCTCGTGGAAGGCGGGCTGCAGGGCCGCGTGCTGGAAACGCAGGGCGGCGCGCGCGGCGGGGCGGAGCTGTCGGCGCTGGTCGAACATGCGCTGCGGATGAAGAACCTGATGGCCTTCGTGCCGCGCAAATATGCGCCGGATGTGATCGAGGCGATGGCGCTGGCCGGCGCGCTCGACCCGGAACTGGGCGTCGACGCTCGCCGCACGGCGCTGGAGAAGGCGGCCGCGCGGCTGCAGATGGGCGATCCCGAGGCGCTCTGGTCCGCCTTTCTGGGGGAGGACGGGCAGATCCGTTTCGAGCGCGTCTGGCGCGGGGTCACCGATGCGCACCTGATCGAGGCAGGCTTCGTCGGCAGCGCGGAGGCGCGCAAGCTGCACCGCGTCGCCGCCGAGCAGGCCGAGATCTACGTTGCGCCCGCGCGCCTGACCAAGGGTGCCGCCCAGGCCGAAGCGGCGCCCGAGCCCGAGCCCGACCAGGCCGGGCCGGAGAACGACGACCCCGAGGACACCGAGCCCGCGCCCGCGCAGCCGGTCGAAGGCGCGATCACCCGCCCGAGCCAGCTTCTCGGCGCGGTCCTCGCCGCCGGGCGCAAGGGCCTGTCGATCCAGCGCTACAAGGGCCTGGGCGAGATGAACGCCGAGCAGCTGTGGGAAACCACGCTGGACCCGGAGAACCGCGCCCTGCTGCAGGTGAAGGTCGAGGACGCCGATGTGACCGACGAGATCTTCACCCGCCTGATGGGCGATGTCGTCGAGCCGCGCCGCGACTTCATCCAGGAAAACGCGCTGAACGTCGCCAACCTCGACGTATAGCGGAGCCGAGGGCGGGGCCACGCACCGGGGCCCGGCCCTCGCTTATGCCGGCGCGCATTTAGGGGAGCCGTGGTGCACGTCAGGGCCGGCGCTCCACGGTTCTGAGGCGGGTGGGCTCTGCCGCCGCTGATTGCCGTCGCCCCTGCGACCCGCCTTGGCGGCCGCGGGCCAGCGCCGGTGCGCTGCCCCGCCTGCCTTGCTTCAGCCTAGCGCGCCGCCTCTAGCCGCTGCTCCAGCGCGTCCTGCTGGTGCAGCAGCGCCGCCGGCAGCCTGTCGCCGAACCCCTGGAGATAGGCCCGGTTCAACGCCGCCTCTTCGGTCCAGATGGCCGGGTCCACCGACAGCAGCGTGTCGAGCGCGGCCTCGTCCAGTTCCAGCCCCTCCAGGTCGAGCGAGCCTCGCGTCGGCACGAAGCCGACCGGCGTCTCGACCGCGTCCGCACGGCCCTCGATCCGCTCGACGATCCACTTCAGCACGCGCGCATTGTCGCCGAAACCGGGCCACAGGAACGTGCCGTCCGCACCCTTGCGGAACCAGTTGACCATGAACAGGCGCGGCAGCTGCGCATCGCCTGCCCCCTGGCCGCTCCGCTCCCCCATCCGCAGCCAGTGCGCAAAATAATCGGCCATGTGATAGCCGCAGAAGGGCAGCATGGCGAACGGGTCGCGCCGCAGCTCGCCCACCCTGTTCTCGGCGGCCGCCGTGCCCTCGGAGGCGATGTTTGCGGCGAGGTATACGCCATGGTTCCAGTCGAAGGCCTCCGCCACCAGCGGCACCGAATTGGCCCGCCGCCCGCCGAACAGGATCGCGGAGATCGGCACACCCTCGGGCGAATCCCATTCGGGCGCGATGGACGGGCACTGCGCCGCCGGCACCGCGAAGCGCGCGTTCGGGTGCGCCGCCGGCCTTCCCGAGGCGGGCGTCCATTCATTGCCCAGCCAGTCGGTCAGGTGCTCGGGCGCAGGCTTGCTCAGCCCCTCCCACCACACGTCGCCCTCGGGCGTCAGCGCGGTGTTGGTGAAGAGGGCATTGCCGGTGAGCGTCTCCACCGCATTGCGGTTGGTCGCCACGCCGGTGCCCGGCGCCACGCCGAAGAAGCCGGCCTCCGGGTTGATCGCATAGAGCCGCCCGTCCTCGCCGAAGCGCATCCAGGCAATGTCGTCGCCCACCGTCTCGGCCTTCCAGCCCGGGATCGTGGGCTCCAGCATGGCGAGGTTGGTCTTGCCGCAAGCGCTGGGGAAGGCGGCGGCGACATAGTGCACGGCGCCTTGCGGGCTGGTCAGCTTGAGGATCAGCATGTGCTCGGCCAGCCAGCCCTCGTCCCGCGCCATGGCGCTGGCGATGCGCAGGGCCAGGCATTTCTTGCCCAGCAGCGCATTGCCGCCATAGCCCGAACCGTAGGACCAGATCTCGCGGCTTTCGGGGAAGTGGACGATCCACTTCTCCTCGTTGCAGGGCCACGAAACGTCCGCCTGCCCCTCCTCCAGCTTCATGCCGACGCTGTGCACGCAAGGGACGAAGAAGCCGTCCGCGCCCAGCATTTCCAGCGCCGGCGTGCCGATGCGGGTCATAATCCGCATGGAAAGAACGACATAGGCGCTGTCGCTGATCTCGACCCCGATCACGCTCTTGTCCGAGCCGACCGGGCCCATGCAGAACGGCACGACATACATCGTGCGCCCCTTCATGCAGCCGGCGAACAGGCCATCCAGCCGCTCGCGCATCGCGCCCGGTTCCATCCAGTTGTTCGTCGGCCCGGCATCCTCCTCGGCCTCGGAACAGATGAAGGTGCGGCTTTCCACCCGTGCCACGTCGCGCGGGTCGGAGCGGGCATAGAAGCTGTTCGGCCGCAGCGCCGGGTTCAGCCGCACCAGCGTCCCCGCCGCGACCAGTTGTTCCGAGAGCGCTTCCCATTCCGCCTCGGAGCCGTCGCACCAGTAGACCGCGTCGGGCTGCGTGTGCGCCGCGATCCGCTCGACCCATTCGAGCAGCCCCTGGTGGCCTGTGGGCGCGCCGGATTCCCGCGGCTGCAAGGTGGGCTGAACCAGCATGTCTTCTGTTCTCCGCTTAACGGACGAGGCATCTCTCCGGCCGTTCGGGTACGCCCCGCCGCGGGAGGCGGCAATTTCGAATAGCGGAACGCCATAAGCCTGTGTTAAAGGACACCGGTGGACCGGGTCTACGAGCTCAACTTCCGCCACCTGCGCCTGCTTGACACCGTTGTCAGCCAGGGCAGCCTCAGCACGGCGGCGCGGGAGGCTGGCATCTCCCAGCCGGCCCTGACCCAGGCCATAGCCAAGCTGGAAAGCGCGTTCGGCGTCCAGCTGTTCGACCGGACCCCGCTCGGCGTTGCGCCCACCCCTTCCGGGCGGCGCGTGCTGCGCCGGGTTGCACGGGCAATGCAGCGGCTTGCAACGGCCTTGAAAGCGGCCACCACCGCGCCCCAGCGCAGCGGGCCCGAACGCTACCTCACCAGCGCCCATGTCCGCGGCCTCCTCGGGGTCAGCGAAGCGGGCAGCTTCATGCATGCGGCCGAGCTTGCCGGGGTGTCGGTCCCCGCGCTGCACCGGTCGGTGCGCGACCTGGAGCAATTGTGCGGCACGGCGCTGGTGGAGCGGCGCGGCCGGGGCGTCGGCCTGACGCGGGCGGGCACGAAGCTTTCGGGCGGCTTCATGCTGGCGGTGGCGGAACTGGGCACCGCGCTCGAGGAGGGCGGCCAGGGCGGCGGCCGGCTGGCGATCGGCGCGATGGCGCTGTCGCGCTCGCACCTGCTGCCCGCCACGCTGGCCGACCTGCTGCGCTCTTCGCCCGATGCGCAGGTGGACGTGGTGGAGGGCTCCTATCTCGAACTGGTCGAGTTCCTGCGCTCCGGCCGGATCGACGTGATGGTGGGCGCGCTGCGCGGCCATCCGGCGCGCGACCTGCAGCAGGAGCCGCTCTTCGCCGACTGGCTGACGGTGATCGGCCGGGCCGCCCACCCGCTGGCCGGGCGCCTGTCCAGCTTCGAGGAGTTGGCGGACTATCCGTGGATCGTCGCCCGCCGCGCCTCCAACCTGCTGGAGCGCTGGCAGAGCCTGTTCGACGAGGCCGGCGTGCCGCGCCCCCAAGCGCCGATTCGCTGCGGCTCGGTGGCGATGATCCGCTCGCTGCTGGTCCGCACCGATTTCCTCACCCTGCTGTCGCCCGACCAGGTCGCTGCCGAGATCGAGACGGGCCTCCTCATCCGCATCCGCTCCGTTGTGCCCGATACGCGGCGCACGATCGGCGCGATCACCCGGCGCGACTGGTATCCCACGCCCTTGCAGGAGGCGTTCATGGCCGCCCTGCGCACGAGCGCCGCCAACATGGTGCACGCGGCCCCGGGCTGAAGCGGAGGGCAGGGGTGCGGTGCGATGTCGCCCGCGCGGCAAATGCTCCAGCAGGGGCGCCGGAGGGCGCAGGCGCTGCCGTGCTGCTGCGCGGGGAACGCGCGGACACCGCCGGTCCGATGAACGCCACCCTTGCCCGCCACTTCGCCGCCGATGCCCTTGCAGTCGGGCGCAAGTTCCGCTTGCAGGGGTCTGAGCCACATTCGCCCACAGGAGCCGCCCGCCATGAAGACCCGCGCCGCCGTCGCCTTCGCGCCCAGGCAGAAGCTCGAAATCGTGGAGCTCGACCTGGAGGGCCCCAAGGCGGGCGAGGTGCTGGTGGAGATCATGGCCACCGGCATCTGCCACACCGATGCCTACACGCTGGACGGGCTCGACTCGGAAGGCATCTTCCCCTCGATCCTCGGCCATGAGGGCGCCGGCATCGTGCGCGAGGTGGGCGCGGGCGTCACCAGCGTGGTGCCGGGCGACCATGTCATCCCGCTCTACACGCCCGAATGCCGCCAGTGTAAATCGTGCCTTTCCGGCAAGACCAATTTGTGCACCGCGATCCGCGCCACGCAGGGCAAGGGCCTGATGCCGGACGGCACGACCCGCTTCAGCTACAGGGGCGAGCCGATCTTCCACTATATGGGCTGCTCCACCTTCTCGAACTTCACCGTGCTGCCGGAGATCGCGGTGGCCAAGATCCGCGAGGACGCGCCGTTCGACACCTCCTGCTATATCGGCTGCGGCGTGACGACGGGCGTGGGCGCGGTGGTCAACACCGCCGATGTGCGGCCCGGCGAGAATGTGGTGGTGTTCGGGCTCGGCGGCATCGGCCTCAACGTGATCCAGGGCGCGAAGCTGGCCAGCGCGGGGCGGATCGTCGGCATCGACCTCAACCCGAGCCGCGAGGAATGGGGCCGCCGGTTCGGCATGACCGACTTCCTCAACACCAAGGGAATGAGCCGCGAGGAGATTATCGCCACGGTGGCCGAGCTGACCGACGGCGGCGCCGATTACAGCTTCGACTGCACCGGCAACACAGAGGTGATGCGCACGGCGCTCGAATGCTGCCACCGCGGCTGGGGCACCTCGATCATCATCGGCGTGGCCGAGGCGGGGCAGGAGATTTCCACGCGGCCGTTCCAGCTGGTGACGGGCCGCAACTGGCGCGGCACGGCGTTCGGCGGGGCCAAGGGGCGCACCGACGTGCCCAAGATCGTCGACTGGTACATGGACGGGCGCATCGCCATCGATCCGATGATCACCCACCGCCTGACGCTCGACGAGATCAACAAAGGTTTCGACCTGATGCATGCGGGGGAAAGCATCCGCAGCGTCGTCGTCTACTGATCAGGAGGATTTGCCAATGTTCAGCCATATCGTGCTCGGGGCCAACGATATCGACGCGTCCAGGCGCTTCTACGACGCCGCATTGGGCGCGCTGGGCATTCCGCCCGGCGCGGTCGATGAATGGGGGCGGGTCGTCTACCTGCACCAAGGCGGGCGGCTGATCGTCACCCGGCCGCTCAACGGCGCGCCGGCGACCGGCGCCAATGGCGGCACGATCGGCTTCGAGGCCGCCTCGCCCGAGCTGGCGAATGCCTGGCATGCGGAGGGGCTGGTCCATGGCGGCACCGCCATCGAGGACCCGCCCGGCATCCGCAACGCGACCGGCGGGCGCCAGCTCTACCTCGCCTATCTCGCCGATCCGGCGGGCAACAAGCTCTGCGTCAAGGCGCCGGTCCTGTGACCGGGCGCCTCTGATGGAGACGCTCTCGACCGCGCGCAGCCATGGCGGCACGCAAGGCGTGTACCGGCACGACAGCACCGCCACCGGCACGAAGATGAGCTTCGCAATCTTCGTGCCCGACCATGCGCCGGGCGCGAAGCTGCCGGTCTTGTGGTACCTCTCGGGCCTCACCTGCACCCACGCCAATGTAATGGAGAAGGGCGAATACCGCCGCGCCTGCGCGGAAGCCGGCGTCATCTTCGTCGCGCCGGACACCTCCCCGCGCGGCGAGGACGTGCCGGATGAGGAAGCCTATGATTTCGGCAAGGGCGCCGGCTTCTACGTCGATGCGACGGAGGCCCCGTGGTCCACGCACTACCGGATGCGGACCTATATCGAGCAGGAACTGCCCGAGCTGCTCGCGGGCACCTTTCCGGTAGACATGGAGCGGCAGGGCATCACCGGCCATTCGATGGGCGGCCACGGCGCGCTGACCATCTCCCTGCGCAATCCCGGCCGGTTCCGCTCCACCAGCGCCTTCGCCCCCATCGTGGCGCCCTCGCAAGTGCCGTGGGGCGAGAAGGCGCTCACCCGCTACACTGGCGAGGACCGGCAGGCCTGGCGCGAATACGACGCGACCGCGCTGATCGAAGACGGCGCCCGCCTGCCCGACCTGCTGGTGGACCAGGGCACCGCCGACAATTTCCTCGACGAGCAGCTGAAACCGCATTTGCTGGAGGAAGCCTGCCGCGCCGCCGGCATCCTCGCCACGATCCGCCTGCAGGAGGGCTACGACCACTCCTATTTCTTCATCTCCACCTTCATGGCCGACCACATCGCCTGGCACGCCGAGCGGCTGAAGTAGACGGCGGCGCTTGCAAGCCTCCGCGCGCGGCGCTGGGCCGAGAGCGCGGCGGCGCCGGGCGGTCATTCATCGGGAATGACGGCCAAGCAGTTCGAACAGCCGATGCGCGGGCGCGGCCGGTTCGATTGCCGCACCGGCTCCGATCATCGTGGAGGGTTGCACGCTGCGCGCTACCGGCTGCTGGCGAGCAAGGTGCCGAGCGGCGGCAGGGCTGAACCTGCCCCTCGCGTTCTGTCGGACGGCGAGGAAAAGGGGGGCAGGTCCGCCTCAGCCAAGCGCATTCATTCCTGCCGGCCGAGCCCGCACCGTCGCCGTGGCAGCACCGGCAACTTCTGCCAGACCTCACCGGCTCACGCGCACCGGCGAATCACTAAGGCATCGCGCTGACGCCTCGCCCGGTGCCGGTTGGACGGCGTCGCTCCGCCATTCCGGGCCGGGCCGGCGTCCCGCGCACGCCGGGGACCACGCCGGAAAGCACCGCCGCCGCTGCGGAGTCGGGCGGGCCGAACCCACGAAAAAGCCCGCTCCGCACGGTGGCGAAGCGGGCTCTCCTGTGGCTGGGCGAGGCGATCAGCCCGGATATTTCCAGGTGCTGCCGCGCTGGAGGTTTTCGGCCGCGAAGTCCCAGTTGAGGTGGTTCTCGATCACCTCTTTCAGGTAGCTCGGCCGGGCGTTCTGGTGGTCGAGGTAATAGGCATGCTCCCACAGGTCGATGGTGAGCAGCGGGTTGCCCTCGCGGTCGGCCCAGGTGTCGCCGTCATGCGTTTCCTCGACCGTCAGCGCGCCGTTCTTCTCGACCAGCCACACCCAGCCGCTGGCGAAATGGCCGGCGCCACGGTCCGACAGCCGGGTCTTGAGCTCGTCGAAGCTGCCGAACGCGCGCTCGATGCCGCTGGCGAGGTCGCCGCTGGGGCTCTTCGCCTCGGGGCTCAGCGAGTGCCAGTAGAAGCCGTGGTTCCAGCTCTGGCCCGAATTGTTGAACAGGCCCTGGTCGGAATTGCGCGCATCGGCGATCACCTGCTCGAGCGGCTGGCCTTCCTTGTCGGTGCCCTGAACCGCGGCATTGGTCTTGTCGATATAGGCCTTGTGGTGCTTGCCGTGATGATAGCTCAGCGTCTCGGCGGAGATCGCCGGGGCCAGTGCCTCGCGATCATAGGGCAGCGGCATGAGTTCGAAAGCCATGGCAGGGTGATCCTTCCTGTTGCGTGTCGGCTGAGAATTTTCGGAGGTGTTAACGACTGGAACGCGCAGGTTGCAAGCCGGTTGCACGCGCGATCCATTCTCATGCAAGCCGTTCCCGTCCCCGCTGCAAGTGAGCGCCCGGAGGGGCGGGCGTGGGTCGAGTGAGAACTGGGGCGGCAGACCGGGTGAAGTCAGGCGGCGGGCTCGGCGGGGGCCGCTTCGGTGCCGGACCGGCGGTCGACGGTGGCGGCGACGGCCACGTTCATCGTGACGTTGGCGAGCGTGCGCATCAGGTCCGGCAGCATCTCCACCGCCACCAGCAGCGCCAGCGGCGCCACCGGCACGCCCATGGCGAGCGCAATCGGCCCGATCGCGGTCACGAAGCTGATCGCGCCCGGCAGGCTGACCGAGGCGACCGTCGTCAGCAGCGCCACCGCGATGCCGGCGGCGATGGCCGCGCTGCCCAGTTCGATGCCGCTCAGCTGCGCGACGTAGATCACGACGCCGAGGTTCATCACCGGACCGGTTGCGCGGAACAGCGCCACGGCCAGCGGCAGCACGAAATCGGCCGAGCTTTCGCGCACCCCCAGCGTGCGGCAGGCGGCCAGCATCGGCGGCAGGCTGATCAGCGAGCTCTGCGTGGAGAGCGCCACCGCCTGCGCCGGGAGCACCGCGCGGGCGAAGGCGCCGAGCCCCACCCGTGCCCCGATCGCCGCGATCGCATAGGCCGAGACCAGCACCGCGAGCCCGAGCGCGGAGACGATCAGGATGTAGTGGCCGAGCGCCGCGAACGCACCGGCTCCGCTCCGCGCCGAAACGCCGATCGCCAGCGCGAACACGCCGACAGGCGCCAGCCACAGCACCCAGCCGATGATCACCAGCATCGCATCGCCCAGCCCCTCGAACAGAGCTAGCAGCGGATCGCGGCGGGAAGGGGGCAGGCGGGTGAGCGCCACGGCCAGCGCGACGAAGAACACGATCAGCGGCAGCATCGCCGTTTCCACCGCGGCGGCGAAGATGTTGGGGGCGATCAGCGATTCGAGGAACGCGCCGATGCCGGGCACCGCCTGCTCCTCCACCTCGCCGCCCAGCACCGCTCCGGCCCCGGCGGGGATCGGGAACAGGCTCAGCAAGGCGGGCGTGACCAGTGCGGCAAACAGCGTGCCGCCCGCCAGCACGGCGAAGAACATCACCAGCGTGCGCCGCGCCATCGCCCCGGCCCGGGCAGTCGCCACCATCCGCGCGATACCGGTCACCAGCAGCGCGGCGACCAGCGGGATGATCGTCATCTGCAAGGCGCGCAGCCACAGCGAGCCCGCCGGGGCCGCCACCGCCAGCACCGGCTCTGCCGCCGCGCTGCCGGCGATCGCCCAGCCGAGCGCCAGCCCCGCCAGCAGCGCGAGCAAGGTGCGCCCGGCGGGCAATTTGAGGGGCGGCAGGTTATCCTGCGCGTCGGCAGCGGTCATGCTTGTTTTCCCCGCCGTTCCGGCACGTGATGCGTCTCCCGCGTGACATTAGTGCCCGGAACCGGCATGGCAATCGTCGACGGAGCATCGAAGGAAGCCAGCGAAGAAGCGAGGCGCATGGGACGCGAATATTTCGGCACCGACGGCATTCGCGGGCGGGCCAATGGGCGGCTGCTCAATGCCGCCACCGCGATGAAGGTGGGGCAGGCGGCCGGCCGGCACTTCCTGCGCGGCGATCACAGGCACCGCGTGGTGATCGGCAAGGACACGCGCCTGTCAGGCTACATGATGGAAACGGCGCTGGTCGCCGGCTTCACCAGCGTGGGCATGGACGTGATCATGACCGGGCCGCTGCCCACGCCGGCTGTGGCGCTGCTGACGCGGGAGATGCGCGCGGACCTCGGCGTGATGATCTCGGCCAGCCATAATCCTTATGCGGATAACGGCATCAAGCTGTTCGGCCCCGATGGCTTCAAGCTGTCCGACGCGGACGAGGAAGCGATCGAGCGGGCCATGGCCGAGGAGCAGATGCTGGCCGAGGGCGACCAGATCGGGCGCGCCTTGCGGATCGAGGATTCGCGCGGACGCTACATCCATGCGATCAAGCAGTCGCTGCCTGCCTCGGTCCGGCTCGACGGGCTGCGCATCGTCGTCGATTGCGCCCACGGGGCGGCCTACAACGTCGCGCCGACCGCGATCTGGGAACTCGGCGCCGAAGTCATCCCGATGGGCGTGGCGCCCGATGGCCTGAACATCAACGATGGCGTCGGCTCCACCGCGCTGGAGGCGATCCGCCAGCGGGTGATCGCGGAGAAGGCCGATATCGGCCTGGCGCTGGATGGCGATGCCGACCGGCTGATTGTGATCGACGAGCGCGGCGTGCCGGTGGACGGCGACCAGATCATGGCGCTGATCGGCCTGCGCCTCGCCGATGCGGGCGAGCTGCGCGGGGGCGGCGTGGTCGCGACGGTGATGTCCAACCTGGGCCTCGAGCGCGTGTTGGCGAGCCGCGGACTCGACCTGGTGCGCAGCAAGGTGGGGGATCGCTATGTGCTCGCGGCGATGCGCGCGGGCGGTTACAATGTCGGCGGCGAGCAGTCGGGCCACATGATCCTGCTCGACCATGCCACCACCGGCGATGGCTGCGTCGCGGCGCTGCAGGTGCTGGCGGCGCTGGTGCAGTCGGGCCGGCGGGCGAGCGAGGTGCTGCACCTGTTCGACCCCGTGCCGCAGCTGCTGCGCAACGTCACCTTTGCCGGTGGCGACCCGCTGGGCGACCCGCAGGTCAAGGCGGCGATCGCCGAGGGCGAGGCCGCGCTGGAAGGGCGGGGGCGGCTGGTGATCCGCAAGTCCGGCACCGAGCCCAAGATTCGCGTGATGGCAGAGGGCGACGATTCCCGGCAGGTGGAGCGGATCGTGCGCGACATCTGCAGCGCGGTCGAGGCGGTCTCCGCATGAGCCTGGAGATGCGCCCGGATTGCGAGCGCTGCGGCGCGGACCTCCCCCCGCAGGCGCCGGGCGCGTTCATCTGCAGCCTCGAGTGCACCTTCTGCGCGGCCTGCGCCGAAGCGCTCGACGATCGCTGCCCCAATTGCGGCGGCGAGCTGGCGGACCGGCCGACCCGCGCCAAGCGCTGGCTCGACGCGCACCCGCCCTCCACCGAGCGGCGGTTCCGCGGCGGATGAGCGCGCCGGGCCGGGCTCCGCCGCGCATCCTCGCCATCGCCGGCTCGGATTCGAGCGGCGGGGCGGGGATCCAGGCCGACATCAAGACGATCACCATGCTCGGCGGCTATGCCATGAGTGCGATCACCGCGATCACCGCGCAGAACACGCTCGGCGTCAGTGCGGTGGAAGCGCTCTCGCCGGACATGGTGGCGGCGCAGATCGACGCTTGTCTCTCCGACATCGGCGTGGATGCGGTGAAGATCGGGATGCTCGGCTCGCCCGCGATCGTGCATCTCGTCGCGGCCCGGCTGGAGGGGCTGGGCGTGCCGGTGATATTCGACCCGGTGATGGTCGCCACCAGCGGCGCGGTGCTGGCCGATGGGGAGACCATCGCGGCCTTCGGGCGGCTGATGGCGCTGGCCACCCTGACCACGCCCAACCTGCCGGAACTGAGCGCGCTGAGCGGCATGGAGGTGCGCGACGAACCGTCGCTGGCCGAGGCGGCCGGGCACGTGATGCGGACCTTCTCCGCCCCGGCCGTGCTGGCGAAGGGCGGGCACTGGCCGGGCGGCGGGATGCCCGCGCCGGACGGCGCGCGGCAGCGACCCGACGATGTCGTGATCGACTGCCTCTATGCACTTTCGCCCGAAGGCGGCCGGAGCGAGCGGGCGTTCCGGCACGAGCGCATCGACACGCGCCACACGCACGGCACGGGCTGCACATTGTCCAGCGCCATCGCCACCTTGATGGGCGGCGGCGCGGGGCTGGAGGAGGCGGTGGCGGGGGCCCGCGCCTTCGTCCGCCGCGCGCTGCTGGCGGCGCCCGGCTTTGGCGCCGGGCACGGCCCGATGGGCCACCACGCGCTTCGGTAGTGCCCCTCGATAGGTAGTATCACCTGTTGCCCTGAAAATGGCGGTCGAACAGAGGTCGGGGGGCGCTCAATCCGATGCGGTCGGGTTGGAACCGCTCCAGCGCCACGATCAAACAGGCGATCATCGCGGCGCTGCCTCGCCGGGCTGCAAAAGGGCCTGAACTCGCCTCGCCGGATGGAGGCAGGGCGCGATCCGCTCCGCGCCGGCGGTCAGATCACTTCGGAAGGGCTGCCGATCTCGTAGAACGCGGCGATATGCGACCAAGCCTCCTCGGCTGTCTCGCACCAGGTGATCAGGCCGAGATCGGCGCGCGAGACCGTGCCCTCCGCCGCCAGCGCCTCGAAATCCACCACCCGCGTCCAGAAGTCGCGCCCGAACAGCAGGATCGGGATCGGCTTCATCTTGCCGGTCTGCACCAGCGTTAGCAGTTCGAACAATTCATCGAACGTGCCGAAGCCGCCCGGGAACACCGCCACCGCCCGCGCGCGGATCAGGAAGTGCATCTTCCTCAGCGCGAAATAGTGGAACTGGAAGGACAGATACGGCGTGACATAGGGGTTGGGCGCCTGCTCGTGCGGCAGGACGATGTTGAGCCCGATCGATTCGCCGCCCGCATCGGAGGCGCCGCGATTGGCCGCCTCCATGATCGACGGCCCCCCGCCCGAGGTCACCACGAACTGTCGCTTGCCGTCCTCGATGATCGACTTCTCGGTCACCATCCGCGCCAGGCGATAGGCTTCGCGGTAGTACTTGGCCTTGGCGGCGAGGCTTTCGACCACGCGCCGCTCGTCGTCCGGCAGGTCCTTCGCGCCCTCCAGCGCGGTTTCCACCGCGTCGGGCGGCGGGATGCGGGCCGAGCCGTACATCACCAGCGTGGAGCCGACCCGCGCCTCGTCCAGCAGCAGGCTGGGCTTGAGCAGTTCCAGCTGGAACCGCACCGGGCGCAACTCGTCGCGGAGCAGGAAATCGGTGTCGCGGAAGGCCAGGCGATAGGCGGGGTGCTCGGTCTGCGGCGTGCGCGGCGGCGCCTCGGCGAAGTTCGCCTCCTGCTCGGCGCGGTAGAAGCGCCGCTCGGCCAGTTCGTGCTCGTCATGCGGTGCCCCGGCGCGTGCGGGGTCGGTGACCGTCCCTGCCGTGCCGTCAGCGGCGGTGCTGCGCCCGCTTGCCCGTTCCATCCCGTCGTCCAATCTTCTCTCCTGCGGGCGCGCCGCTTGCGGCACGGTCATCGCGCGACCACGAGCCTTTGCCATGCTGCCCGAAATTGCCCCTCTACGGCGAGCGTCGCCCGCCGCGGCCGGAACATAAGGTGATTCGTGCAACGCGATGACACGGACTTTGCTCCCAGGCAATGTTTGGCGGCACCGCTTCCGCGCTGGCGGCGCTCAGGTTGCAGCGAGCGCGGCGCGCAGCTTGTCGAGCGCCGCTGCCTTCAGCTGATGGACCCGCGGCACGCTGACGTCGAGCACCGCGGCGATTTCGGCGAGGTTCAGCTCCTCGACGAAATAGAGCTGCACCACCAACTGCAGCCGCTCGGGCAGGGCGGAGATCGCCTCCACCAGTGCCTCGCGGTCCTCGTGCTGCAGCAGCACCGTCTCTGCGTCCGGAAGGTCGGCGGCGAAGGCCGCGTCGCTGTCGGAATAGCACTCGTCTATCGAATCCACTTTGATCGGTGCGCTCTCGCTGCGCAAAGCGTGCGTGTCCTCCACCGACAGGCCGAGGGCGGCGGCAAGCTCGATCAGCGTCGGCTCGCGACCGAGCACATTGCGCAGCCGTCGCTCGCCATCCTGGAGGCGGCGGCGCTTGTCGCGCGAGGACCGCGCCTCGGCCGAACTGGCGCGCAGCAGATCGACCATCGCGCCGCGCACGCGCAGCTTGGCATAGGCGGCAAAGCCGTCCTCGCCCGGGCCGTTATGGCGCTGCACGCATTCGGTCAGCGCGACGAGGCCGGCCTGCATCAGGTCCTCGACGTCCACGGTCGGCCCGGCGCTGCCGGAAAGGTGCCAGGCGAGCTTGCGCACCATCGGCATGAAGCGCGCGACAACGCTCGCCGCGTCGTGGCCATAGGAGCGCGCGGCCGCGCGGGCGGAATGGTGGGACATCATGCGGCAAGAGCCTCCATGGGGTTCGATGCGCCCGCCGGCGCGCCCATCAGCGCGGGCTGGCGGTCTTCGCCTCCGACCACGGCGATCACCTCGATCGGCTGGGTGGGGGGCAATTCGTGAATCGACAGGACGGCGCAGCCCGGCGCGCGCAGGCGCAGCAGCTCGGCCAGAGGGCGGCGGGCACGCGGCTGCACGATCAGCGCCGGCAACGCCCCGCCGGGCAGCGCGGCCATGATCTGCGCCACCCGCTCGCCGATCGAGCGGGCAAGGTCGGGCTCGATCACCGACTGGCCGGTCATCGGGTCCTGCATGCCGCCCAGCACCATCTGCTCCAGTTCGGCGGCGAGGGTGATGACCGGCAGCCGCTCGTCGGGCCCGCACAGGCGCCCGACCAGCAGCGCGCCCAAATCCGCGCGCACCATGTCGACCAGCCGGTCGTGCTCGGCGGTCTGCTGCGCCGCCTGCGACAGGCTGGCGAGCACCGGCAGCGGGTGGCTGAGCGCGATGCCTTCCGCCAGCAGGGTGCGCAGCAGCCGGGTCAGCGCGGCGAGCGACAGCGGCTGGGGCGTGATCGTGGCGACCAGCTCCGCGTGGCGCTCTTTGAGCAGGTCGAGCAGTTCGCGGACCTGGTCGGGGCCGAGCAGCAGGTGTGCGCGGGCGGAGAGCAGCTGGTTGACGTGGGTCGCCAGCACGCTTTCGGCGTCCACCACCAGATAGCCCTCGGCAATGGCGAGGTCGCGCTGCGCCGGCTCGATCCACAGCGCCGGGCAGCCGAAGCTGGGGTCGGTGGTCGGCTCGCCCGGGACCAGCGAGCCGCCGGTGACCTCGCCGGTGTCGATCGCCAGCGCGCGATCAGGCCGCAGCCGCCCGCCGCCGAGCGGCGCTCCGCCGAGCGTCACGCGATAAAAGTCGGGCGCGAGGTCGAAGCTGTCACGGATGCGGAATTGCGGGATGACGAAGCCGAACGCCTTGCACATCTGCCGCCTGAGCCCGGTGAGGCGGGACACGAGCGGCGCGCCGCGACGCTCGTCGGCGAGGTGGACGAGGCCGTAGCCGAGCTCGATGGTGACGAGCGCCTGCTCGGCCACCTCCCCGATCGCGACGACCGAGGCGTCGGGCTCCGGCTCGGCCTCGGGCACGAAGGCGGCGAGGGCCTTGCGTTTGCCGAGGCTGCGCCACAGGAAGAAGGCGCCGGCGGAAAGCGGCAGGAAGATCATTTGCGGCATGGCCGGGATCGCGCCCATCGCGGCGAGGATCACCGCCACCGGCAGCCAGATGGCGGGGGAGGCCAGCTGCCCGCCGATCTGCCCGGTCAGGTCGCGGCTGTCGGAGACGCGGGTGACGATCACCGCCGCGGCGATGGACAGCAGCAGCGCGGGGATCGAGGCGACCAGCGCGTCGCCCACCGCCAGCGTCACGTAGAGTTCGCCCGCCTCGCCCGCCGAGAGCCCGTGGCTGACCATGCCGAGCACCAGCCCGGCGATGATGTTGACCGCCAGGATCAGCAGCGCGGCGACCGCGTCGCCCTTCACGAACTTGCTGGCGCCGTCCATCGAGCCGTAGAAATCGGCCTCGGTGGCAATCTCGCGGCGGCGGGTCTTGGCCTCCTCCGCGGTCAGCAGCCCGGCGGCGAGATCGGCGTCGATCGCCATCTGCTTGCCCGGTAATGCGTCGAGCGTGAAGCGGGCCGAGACCTCGGAGACGCGCCCCGCGCCCTTGGTGACGACCATCAGGTTGATGATCATCAGGATCATGAAGACGAACAGGCCGACCGCGAAGTTGCCGCCGATCAGGAAGGCGCCGAACGCGTCGATCACCATGCCCGCCGCCGCGTCCCCCTCGTGCCCGTAGAGCAGCACCACCCGGGTGGAGGCGACGTTGAGCGCGAGGCGCAGCAAGGTCGCAAACAGCAGCACCGAAGGGAAGGAGGAGAAATCGAGCGGCTTTTCCGAGTTGATCGCCGCCATCAGCACCGCGATCGACAAGGCGATATTGAGCACGAACAGCAGGTCGAGCAGCAGCGCCGGGATCGGCACCACCATCAGCGCGATGATGACGAGGATGCCCGCCGGCAGCGCCAGCGAGGGGGAAAGGACGCTGCGAAGGTTGATACCGGCGCTCACAGGCCGAAGCTCCTGAACTTGGCGTAGGCCGCATCGACGCGCTGGGCGGCGCCGCCCGGCAGGCGCTCAGCGCCCGAGCCGAAGGTGGCGCGCAGCGTTTCGGCCATGGAGGGGCGGGCGGTGGCGGGCTGGCCGGCGGCGGCGGAGGGGGTCCAGCCGGCCCGGTCGAGGCTGGCGAAGGTGGGGCGATAGGCGGGCGCGCCGAAGGGAGCGCCGCCGCCCCCCATCGCGCCGTTTACCTTCCCGCGCAGCACCTCCATCACCTCGCCGATCGAGCGGGCGCGAGGGCCGTCGAAGAAGATCGGGCGGTTGGCGGCGGCTGGCCGGGGGAACAGGGCCGCCGCCGATTGGGCGGGATCGGCCTGGAGCGCCGAAAGGAACTCGCCAGCGCCGCCCGCGCCGAGGAAGTGCGCGAGGTAAAGCTCGGTCGCGTCGGGCTCGCGGCCGAGTACGCCGCGCAAAGCTTCGGCGTTGTCGCGGGCGAGTTCGGCGGCCATCAGGGCGGCGGCGTCCGGATCCTGGCGCAGCGCCATGATTTGCGCCCGCATCGTCGGGTCGACCGTCGTGTGACCGCCCTGCCGGCTGATCGCCGCATCGGCCCAGTCGAGACCATGGGCCGTGCCGTGCCGGTCGACCGTGTCGAGCCAGGTGGAATCGATGAACTGGTAGAGCCCCGAGGCGCTGGAAGTCCGCGCCTTCGCATCCGGGTTGAGGCCGGATTCAAGCCGCGCCTGTGCAAGCAGGTAGTCGAACTCGACCCCTGTGGCGGCGGAGGCGCGCGCGATGGCGGCGCGCACTCCGCTGGTGGGAACGGCATTGACGGCCGGCACTGCAAACCCCTGTGCGATTGTCCTTCACGCAGGGTTTCAGCAAGGAGCGTGCCAAACCGCACCGGCTTGGCCGCGCGAGGTCAGTAGGCGCGCGCTGCGGCCCCATTTGCATAGAGGCCGCTCGCGCCGGTGAGCGCGTTGAAGCGCGCCTGCATGTTGCTTGCAATCAGGTTGCGAAGCTTGCGGTTGATCGCGTTGAGGCGCCTCACCGCGTCGAGCAGGCCGCGGCATTCCTCGTCCAGCTCGGCCGCGTCGCAGCGTTCGATCAGTGCGCACAGGTTCAGCTTGCCGTCGGCGCAGGTGAGGATCCGCTCGAGGTCGAGGGCGGCAAGCGCTTGCCGCTCGCCTTCCAGCAGGGCAAGCATTTGCCGCAGGTGCCCGGCCAGCGACAGCGGGCGGGCCGGGCGCGGCCTGATGGGGACGGGAGCGCTCATCGGGGGGTCCTCAGCACGAAGCCGGCGGCGATCATCGCGTCGGCGATCCTGGTCGGGGTGACGGGGTAGCGGCCTTCGTCGATCGCCTTGCGGATGGTGGCGACGCGGTCGGCGTCGACCGGCGCTTCGGTGCCGGCCGTGGCGGCGCTCACGCCGAGAGCGGCACTGGCCTCGCTTGCGCGTGCCGCGACCGGCTCGGCCGGGCGGGAGGATCGGGCGGCGGCGATCGAGGCGACGCTTGCGGTCTGCAGGCGCTGCGCTGCTTTCAGCTTGGCCGGGTCAATCGGGGTCATCGTGGTCGCTCCGGTGAGGTCTTGCTCTCCAGAACGGATGAGGGCGGCGGGAGTTAAGGCCCGCTTTTGCCGCTTACGGCAATTCCATGCCGACAAGGCCGGGGCGCAGCACGCGCGCGCGCATCGGGTCGGTCTTCGCGCCGGCCGGGCGAACGCGGATCCACTCGCCGGCGGCTCCTTGGTCGAGCGCCTCGCCCTGGCGGGTGAGCGAAAAGCCGCGCCCGCGCACCGCGATGGCGACACTCTCGCCGCGCGCGACGATGGGCACGGCCGGCGCTGCGGCGGTCTCTCCGGCAATGACGGGCACGAACAGGCGCCAGCCGCCGGGCGCCGGACAGCGGACCAGCACGGTCTGGCGCGCCTTGCCGTGCCATTCGAGCGAGAGCGGCTGCGGGCACGGATTGAGCTTCATCCGCCGGTCGACCGGCAGGCGCGCACCGCCGGGTTGGCCGATCCCTGCGCTGGTGAAGCGGGCGACTTCCACATCGATCGCGGCCGGATCGACGAAGCCGGCGGCCAGCGCGGGGGCGGCGCAGCAGATGGCCGCGAAGGCGGCGGCGGAGCGGATCATTCGCATTGAGGGTCCCTCTGTCCGGCGCGGCCGGAATGGTCTTTCGCCGGGGCGGAGCAAGGTTCGTGCCAGCTTGCCGCCCGATTGTGGGCGTTAGGGATGTCGTCGAAGGCGAGCACGGCGATTAGTTCGTCCCCGGGGCCGGGCTCGATCAGGATGCGGGGGCGGTGGCCGGCGACACGCGCCTCGGCGGCGAGGGGCAGCGCGGCGGAGGCGGCGGCCTCCGCGTCGCCATCTGAGAAGCGGGCAATCACGGTCAGGCGCTGGCGCGGATCCTGGGGCTGTTCGCCGAGCCACTGCCTGAGCGAAGGGCCGCCCTCGACGGCGCGGTAGATGGCCGAGGGCTCCGCCTGCGCCGGCGCGGCGGTCGGGGGCGGAGGTGGGGCGGGCTCCGCGCCGGTGGCGGAGATCGAGACCATGAACAGGATCAGCGCGAGATCGGCGATGATCGTCTGCCAGCCGCTGCCCGAGCGCGCGATCATGCCGCGCGGCTCCGCGGCTCTTGCGCCAGCGGCGGGGCGGGGCAGGCCTCGCGCACGGCATCGGTCAGCCATTCCAGCAATTCCTGCCGCGCGCTCTCTTCCGCCTGCGAGCGACGCCCGATGGCGGCGGCCAGCGGCGCGAACACGAAGTTCGCCAGCACCAGTCCGTAAAGGGTCGTGGTCACCGCCGTGCCGATGGCCTGCGCGGTGTCTCCCCCGGCGGCCATGGCGGACAGGCCGCCCAGCGACAGCAGCGTGCCGGCAAGGCCGAGCACCGGCGCAAGCTCCGCCGCCTGGCCGAGCACGGCGATGGCGGTGTCGGCGCGGGCGAGGCGGGCGGTGCGGTACTTCTCATGCTCCTGTTGCAGCGCTGCGAGCGAGCGGCGGCGGATCAGCGCATCGGCGAGCGCGTCGAACGCGTTGTCGTCGAAGCGGTGGGGTTGCGCGCGCACCAGACCGTCGCGGCCGATCTCCTGGATCTGCGCGCCCAGTTCGGCGCGGATCGCAGCGGCGGCGAAGCCTTTGCCCGCCAGCTGTGCGAGCGCACGCAGCGTCTCGCGCGAATCCGCCCAGCCGCAGCGGAGCAGCGCCGCCGCGAGCGTTCCGCCCAGCACCAGCGCGGCGGCCAGCGGGTCGAGCAATTGCGAGAGGTCCATCGGGCACGTTCTCCTTCTGCACGAGGAGAACGGCGGCAGTTTCGCGCTTTTCACGCCCTGGCCGAACTTTGCCGCCGGCCGGCAAGGCCTTGCCGCTGCCGGCTGGGCCCGGCGGTGTGGGCCCGCCGTTCGCCGCCCTGCTGCGGGGCTGGGCGGGGCGTGCGGCTTGCGGCGGTCGGGTTGTGCCCTGCGGCGTGCGGGTTCGGCGCGGCTCGGGCGGGGCGGCTTGGCGCGGCGGGCGGGCTTGGCGCGCTCCTCGCGGTGGGCGGGTCAGGCGGGCGACGGGCGGGTTTGGTGCGGCTTGGCACACGCGGTGGCTCGATTTGGCAGGGCCTCGGCACGGTTTGCACGCGGCTTTGCCCGGTTCGACACGCGGCTTTGCACGGTTCGGCAGGCCGCTTTGCACGGTTTGGCAGGCCGCTTTGCACGGTTTGGCACGGGGCTTGCAGGAACGGTCGCGTGAATGGCCGAGGCCGTGTCTGGAGACGAAGGATGAGCGACACTTTGTTCGGAGTGCACGGCGCGGCGCTGCAGGTGCGCAGCGCTCGCATGAACGTGCTGACCTCGAACATCGCCAATGCCGCGACGCCCGGCTACAAGGCGCGCGATATCGATTTCGGCGCCGCGCTGGAGGCCAGGCTCGGCGGTGCGGAGGGTGAGCGGGCTGCTGAGGGCGCCACCCTTTATCGCGTGCCGCTGATGCCGAGCCTCGACGGCAATACGGTGGAGATGGCGACCGAGCAGGCCGCCTTCGCCGAGAACGCGGTCGCCTACAGCGCGACGCTCGGTTTCCTCAACGGGCGGATCGAGACGATCACCCGCGCGATCCGGGGCGAGTGACGATGCCCGGCTCTCCCATGACTCTCTTCACCCTCGGCCATCGGGCCATGTCCGCGCAGCTGGTGCGGATGAACGCGGCGGCCAGCAACCTCGCCAATGCAGGGAGCGTCGCCGCCAGCGAGGAGGAGGCCTATCGCCCGATGCGCGCGGTGTTCGCCGAGGAACTGGATGCGGCGACCGGCCTGCGCTCCGTGCGCGTGGACGGCGTCTACCAAGCCGATGTCGCGCCGGTGAAGCAGCACCAGCCGGGCCACCCGCTGGCCGACGAGAACGGCGATGTCTGGGTCTCTCCCGTCGATGAGAACGAGGAGATGGTCGAGATGCTCGAAGCCTCGCGCCAGTACCGCAACATGGTCGAGGCCATGTCCACCGCCAAGCAGCTGATGCTCGAAACGATGAGGATGAAATGACCTCGATATCCACCACCACCTCGGCCGCAGCGGCCATTGCCGTGCCGCAAGGCACCGGGCGCGGCATGGATGCGCTCGACCAGTCCGATTTCCTCAAGCTGCTGACCGTGCAGCTGCAGCAGCAGGACCCGTTCGAGCCGGTCGATAACAAGGAGATGCTGGCGCAGATGGCGCAGTTCTCCTCGCTCGGCGGGATCAACGACACCAACGCCATTCTGGAGACGATCTCCGGCAAGCTCGATCAGCTCGCCGCTGCCCAGAGCGCCGCCAGCACCGATCTAGGCCAGTTTCAGGAGCTCTAAGCCATGTCTTTCTACACTTCGCTCAATGCCATGAAGAACGCGCAGACCGACCTCGGCGTGATCTCGCACAACATCGCCAATGTGGAGACCAACGGCTTCAAGAAGAGCAGCACCAGCTTCGCCGACGTGGTCGCCTCCTCCGCGCTGACCGATCCACGCAAGATCATGGGCGTGGGCGCCACGGTCGATTCGATTACGCAGAACTTCTCGCTCGGCGCGATCGAGCAGACCGGCGGCGCGCTGGACATGGCGATCGCCGGCGACGGCTTCTTCACCACCCGCTCGGCCGAGAGCGGCAAGACGCTGTACACGCGCAACGGCTCGTTCTCGATCGACGAGAACGGCTTCATCCAGGATGGCGCCAACAACCGCCTGCAGACGATCCCGGTCGATGCCGACGGCATGCCGACCGCGACCGTGCCGCAGGACACGCAGATCCCGCCGGTCAACGCGGACGGCGCCGAATTCGCCGGCGTGACGGTCGGCAGCGACGGGCGCATCAGCGCCGCCTATGCGGACGGATCGGTCGTGCTGGTGGGGCGCGTCGCGCTGGCCAGCTTCATCGCGCCGACGGGGTTGCGGCAGGTTGGCTCCTCCAACTGGGAGACGAGCGGGCTTTCTGGCGCTGCGCAGTACGGCCTTCCCGAGAATGGCCAGTACGGCTCGCTGCTGTCGGGCGCTCTGGAGCGGTCCAACGTCGATATCGCCGAGGAACTGGTCGGGCTGATCACCGCGCAGCGCAACTTCCAGGCCAATGCCAAGGCGATCGATACGGCGACGCAGATCTCGCAGACCGTCATCAACCTGCGGACCTGATAGATGGACCGCCTGATCCATACCGCCCTTTCTGGCATGCGCGCCTCGATGGACCGGCAGCGGGTGATCGCCAGCAACATGGCGAATGCACAGACGCTGGGCTTTCGGGCGGAGATGCTCGACCAGCGGCCGGTGACGCTGAAGGGCGAGGGCCTGGAGGTGCGCGCGATGCAGCAGGGCGCGGTGCGCGGCGCCGACATGCAGGCGGGCGAAATGATCGAGACCGGACAGCCGCTCGACGTGGCCGTTCAGGGCGAGGCGCTGATCGCGGTGCAGGCGGCGGACGGGAGCGAGGCCTATACAAGGCGCGGGGACCTGTCGATTTCCCCCACCGGGCTGCTGGTGACGGGCGAGGGGCATCCGGTGATGGGCGAGGGTGGGCCGATCACGATACCGCTGGGCGGGGCGCCTGCGATTGCGCCGGACGGCACGGTGGTGGTGAGCGACCCGGCGGTGCCCGATGCGCCGGCGCAGGAGGTCGGGCGGATCAAGCTCGCCGCCTGGGCCGGCAGCCCGATCGCCAAGGGGCTTGACGGCCTGTTCCGCGTGGAAGGCGGCGGCGTGCTGCCGGCGGACGAGGAAGCGCACCTGCAAACGGGCGCGCTCGAACAGTCCAATGTTAACCCCACCGAGGTACTGGTCGAGATGATCGACGCCCAGCGCCTCTTCGCCATGCGCAGCGAGCTGATCTCCACCGCCGGCGATGTCGACGAGAGTGGCGCCAGCTTGATGCGATTGGGCTGATGCGACTGGGCTGATGCGGCTCGGCTGACGAGAAGGAATGCAATAAATGCCAGTTTCCGCACTGCAGGTCGCCCGCACCGGGCTCGAGGCGCAGGATGCGCGCATGCGCGTCATCGCCAACAACCTCGCCAATGTCGGCACCACCGGGTTCAAGCGCGATCGCGCGAATTTCGCGACGCTCGCCTATCAGGATGCGCGGGTGGCCGGGCAGCGCAGCTCGGGCGAGACGGCCTATGCCACGGGGCTCAACCTGGGCACCGGCGTGGCGATCCAGTCGACCAGCCAGATCGTCACGCAAGGGGCGCTCAACACCACCGACAACGCGCTCGACCTGGCGCTGGACGGCGACGGCTATTTCCAGGTGGAGCTGCCGGGCGGGCAGATGGGCTACACCCGGGCGGGCAATTTCACCCGCTCTGCGGAAGGCCAGCTGGTGACGCAGCAGGGCTATGCCGTGCAGCCGGCCATCGCCATTCCCGAAGGCGCTGGCACGATCGGCGTCTCGCCGGACGGGATCGTCAGTGTGACCATGGCGGGCGAGGCCGAGGCGACGGAGCTGGGCCAGATCCAGGTGGCGAGCTTCGCCAACCCGGCGGGGCTGCAGGCGATCGGGGACAACTTCCTCGTCGAGACCGGGGCCAGCGGCGCGGCGCAGCTTGCGCCCGGCGGCGAAGGCGGGCGCGGCGGCATCCGCCAGGGCATGCTCGAAGCCTCCAACGTCAACATCGTGGAGGAGCTGGTCAACATGATCGAATGCCAGCGCGCCTACGAGATCAGCTCCAAGATGGTCAGCGCCGTCGACGAGATGCTGCGCAACGCGAACCAGACGCTGTGATCATGCGCGGCGCTTTCACTCGCATCGCCCTGCTCGGCGCGACCCTGCTGTTGGGCGCGTGCGGCGGCGGCGAGCGCCCGGCGGGCTATGCCCCGGCGCTGCCGCCGCTGCCCGTGGCGCAGGCAGCTCCGGCGAATGGCTCGATTTTCCAGGCCGGTGGCTATGCGCCGCTCTACATGGGTGCGCGGGCGCGGCAGGTCGGGGATCTCGTGACCGTGGTGCTGGTGGAGCGGACGACCACCTCCAAGGCGGCGAGCGCCAGCACCGACCGGGATGGCGGCATCAGCCTGACGCCGCCATCCACCGGACCGTTCTCGTTCAACGGCGCGGCTCTTAATTCTTCCGCCTCCGCGTCGTTCGATGGATCGGGCGATGCGGCGCAGTCGAGCAGCCTGCGCGGCGATATCACCGTGACCATTGCGGAGGTGCGCCCCAACGGAACGGCGCTGATCAGGGGCGAGAAGCTGATGCAGTTGAGCCAGGGCGACGAGTGGATCCAGCTTTCCGGCATCATCCGGCTGGCCGATGTCGACCCCGAGAACCGCATCGCTTCCCCGCGGATCGCCGATGCCCGGATCAGCTATTCGGGCACAGGCGCGATCCAGCAGTCGAGCCGGCCCGGCTGGCTGAGCCGCTTCTTCAACAACGTGACCCCGTTCTGAGGCGCATGCCGATGATCCGATCCTTCCTGATCGCCCTTGCGGCGCTGGCCGGGCTCGCCGCTGGGCCTGCGCAGGCGGAGCGGGTGCGCGACCTCGGCACGTTCCAGTCGGTGCGCTCCAACCAGCTGACCGGCTATGGCATCGTCGTCGGGCTCGACGGCACGGGCGACGACAATTTCGCCTATGCGACCGAGGCGATGCGCGGCGTTTCCACGCGGCTGGGCCTGCAATTGCCGCCGGGCGCCAATCCGGCGCTCAAGAACGCGGCGGCGGTGATCATCACCGCCGACCTGCCGGCCTTCTCCAAGCCCGGCCAGCGGATCGACGTGACCGTCTCCACCATCGGCAAGGCCAAGTCCCTGCGCGGCGGGGCGCTGGTGATGACCGCGCTCTATGGCGCGGACGGGCAGATCTACGCGATGGCGCAGGGAAGCCTGGCCGTGGGCGGGCTCGGCGTCAGCGGCCGGGATGGGTCGAAGCTGACGGTCAATGTGCCCACCGTGGGTCGCATTCCCGATGGCGCGAGTGTGGAGCGGGGCGTGGCGACGGGGTTCGAGAGCGCCGACCTTCTGCGCTGGAACCTCAACCAGGCGGATTTCCTCACCGCGGCACGGGTGCGCGATGCGATCAATGCGCGCTATCCGGGCATCGCCAGCGTGGAGGACGGAGTGACTCTGGCGCTGGCCCTGCCGGCCGGGGCGGACCTGCGCGCCGGCATCATGGCCGATATCGAGATGATCGACGTGAGCCCGGCCGAAGCCGCCGCGCGCGTGGTGGTCAACAGCCGCACGGGCACGGTGGTCATCTCCAGCGCGGTGCGCCTCGCCCCGGCGGCGATCAGCCATGGCAGCATGGTGGTGCGGATCGACGAGAGCCCGATGGTCGTGCAGCCCGAGCCGTTCTCCGGCGGCGAGACGGCGGTGGAGCAGGACAGCGCGATTGATGCGGCGGAGTTCGGCGGTGCTGTCGCCCTGTTCGAGCCCGGCGCCTCGCTGGCCGAGGTCGTCGATGCGCTCAACCTGCTCGGCGCGACGCCTTCGGACCTGGTGGCGATCCTCGAGGCGTTGAAGCAGGCGGGATCGCTCAAGGCCGAGATGGTGGTGCTGTGATCGCGCCGGCCGCTCTTTCCTCTGCGCCGGCCGCGCCCGCGGGCCAGCACGAGCAGCTACGCGAGGCTGCGCAGGCGTTCGAGGCGATCTTCCTGCGCCAGCTGCTTTCCACCGCGCGCGCGGCCGATTTCGGCGGCGAGGACCTGTTCGGCGGGCAGGGCGAGGAGACCTTCGCCGAGATGCGCGACGCGCATTTCGCCGACCTTGCCGCCAAGTCCGACATGATCGGCCTCGCCGCTTCCATCGAGGCGCAGCTGGCGCGCTTCGTGCCGGGGGAGGGCTGAGCCATGGCCTCCGACCTCCTCTCCATCGCGGCGAGCGGGGCGCGGGCGGCGCGTGGCGCGCTCGACGTCACGGCGCAGAACATCGCCAATGCCTCGACCGACGGCTATGTCCGCCGGAGCGTCGGCATGGAGGAGGTCTCCGCCGCCGGGGGCCTGCTGCGCACCGGCGACCTGTCGCTTTCGGGCGTGCGCATCGGCGGCATCGATCGCAATGCCGACATGTTCCGCCAGGCGGAAGTGCGGCGGACCACCAGCGACCTTTCCCGCGCCAGCGCCGAGCTCAACGGGCTGGAGAACATCGAATCGGCCGTCGAGCAGGCGGGGCTCTATTCCGCCATCACCGAGTTCGAGGCCTCGCTGCAGCAGCTGGCGGTCGATCCGAGCGACCCTTCGCTGAGGGCCGCTGCGCTAGCCAGTGCCGAGACCATGGCGCAGAAGTTCAACATCGCCGACAGCAGCACCAGCTCGGCCGCCGAGGGGCTGCGGTTCGAAGCCGGTGCCGCCGTCGACCAGGCCAATGTGCTGGGGGGAGAGCTTGCCCGCGTCAACCTGCGGCTGACCCGCGCGGGAGCGGGCAGCAGCGACCGTGCCTCGCTGCTCGACCAGCGCGACATCCTGCTGGAACAGCTGAGCGGCATCGCCACCATCTCGACCAGCTTCGCCGCCGATGGGGGCGTGAGCGTGCGGCTCGGCGGAAGCACCGGCCCGCTGTTCGTGACCGGCGGCGCGGCGGGCGCGATCGGCATGAGCACCGCGGCGGACGGCACAATCAGCTACGATCTCGACGGCACGGCCCTGTCGCTTTCAGGCGGATCGCTGGCGGGAGCGGCGCTGGCGCTGGGCGAGGCGGCGAGCGTGCGCGCGCGGCTCGATGCGCTCGCCGAGGGGATCGCCACCACCGCCAACGACGCGCAGGCCAATGGCACCGCGCTCGACGGCACGGCGGGGCAGCCCTTGTTCGACGGCGTGGGCGCAGCGGGCATGCGTGTCGCTCTCACGAGCGGCAGCGGCCTCGCCACGGCGGGGGCGGGGCAGCCGGCGGGAAGCCGCGACGGCTCGAACCTCGCGGCGTTGCGCCAGGCGCTCGTTGTGGAGGGGCCGGCCGAGCAGACCAACGCGCTGCTGTTCGACATCTCCGCGCGGGTGCAGAGCCGCACGCTCACGCACGAGGCGCTGGACACGATCGCCGCCTCTGCCCGGATCACGCTGGAGCAGCAGGCGGGCGTCGATCTCGACACCGAGGCGACCAACCTGATCCGCTTCCAGCAGGCGTTCCAGGCCTCTGCCCGCGCGATGCAGATCTCGACCGAATTGTTCGACACCCTGCTGGGCCTTGGATGAAGCCATGATCAACCTTTCCACCGGCGCGTTCTTCACCCGTTCGACCCGCCAGATCGGCACTTTGCGCGCGGAGGCGAACAGGTTGCAGCAGCAGGTCGGCAGCGGGGAGAAGCTCGCCCGATCCTCCGAGGACCCGGTCGCCGCCGCACGGCTGCGCACGCTTTCGCGGCAGGAGCGGCTGGCGACGATCGACCAGGGCACCTCCGACCGCGCGACGCACAACCTCCAGCTGACCGACAGCTCGCTCGGCTCCATCGCCGACGTGATTACCCGCGCCCAGGTGCTGGCGACTCAGGCCGCCAACGCCACGCTGCCGCCGGCGCAGCGGGCCGCCATCGGCATCGAGGTCGAGGATCTGAGGCAGGCGCTGCTGCTCATCGCCAATGGCCGCGACGGCGCCGGCGGTGCGCTGTTCGGCGGCGAGGGCGCGGGCGCGGCCTATGTCGAGAGCGACGGCGTCGTCACCTATGCCGGCTCGCCGGAGACCGCGCCCTTCGAACTGGGCGAGGGGCAGCAGGTGATCCCGGGCCTGACCGGGCCGGAGGTGCTGGCCTTCGACGTGGACGGTGCGCCCAGCGACCTGTTCACGGTGCTCGGGCAGCTGGCCACGGCGCTGCAGGGCGATGTGGCCGACCCCGCGGGCGCCGCGCGCGAGGCGCTGAGCGGGCTCGATGCGGGGCTGGAGAAGGTCACCACCGCGCAGACCATCATCGGCGCGCGGATGGGCTGGGTCGAACTGATGGACAATCGCCGCCTCGGCATGGGCGAGCTGATGGCCGAGGAGCGCGATTCCATCGGCGGGGCCGACCTCGCCACCACGATCACGAAGCTGCAGGAGGTGATGACCGTCCTCGAGGCCACCCAGGCCAGCTTCGTTAAGCTTTCCAGCCTATCGCTGTTCAGCCTGCTGCGCTGAAGCGGCTCTCACAGGATCATTCGCCATGTTTGCTGGTATCGGGATCGTCGTCCTCCTGGTCATGGTCTTCGGCGGCTTCGCCCTGACGGGCGGTGCGCTGGGGCCGGTGATGCATGCTCTGCCGCACGAGATGCTGATCATCGGCGGCGCGGCGGTGGGCGCGGTGATCGCCGGCAATTCGATGCACGAGCTGAAGGCGATCGGCAGCGCGTTCGGCAAGATCTTCAAGGGCCCGCGCCACACCAAGCAGGACCATATCGACGCCATCGCGCTCACCGCCAAGCTGATGAAGCAGCTGAAGGCGGATGGCCCGGTGGCGCTGGAAAGCCATGTGTCGGAGCCGCAGAACTCGGCCATCTTCGCCGAATATCCGCGCATCCTCGCCAACAAGCCGCTCACCGCGCTGATCTGCGACACGCTGACGCTGATCGTCGTCTCCTCCGGCACGCTCGACACCCATGCGGTGGAGGAGGTGATGGACAATGCGATGAAGACGCACTTTCACGAACTGCACGAGCCGCAGCACGCGCTGCAGGGCCTGGCCGACGCGCTGCCGGCGCTGGGCATCGTCGCCGCGGTGCTGGGCGTGGTCAAGACGATGGGCTCGATCGACAAGCCGCCGGAGATCCTGGGCGGGATGATCGGCTCGGCGCTGGTCGGCACGTTCCTCGGCGTGCTGCTCGCCTATGGCATCGTCGGGCCGCTGGCCGGGCGGCTCAAGCAGATCCTGGAGGCGGACGAGCAGATCTTCCACGCGGTGAAGCAGGTGATCATCGCCTCGCTGCACGGTCATCCGCAGCCGCTGGTGGTGGAAAGCGCACGGTCCGGCCTCGGCCATGCGGTGCGGCCGGGCCTGACCGAGCTGCTCGACTCGCTGCGGGGCCGCTGAGATGGCGAGCAAGCCGGCACCAGCCCCTGGCTCCCTTGGCCACAACGAGGCGCCCCGCCCGATCATCGTCAAGAAGGTGACGGTGGTGGCCGCCAGGCATCATGGCGGCGCATGGAAGGTCGCCTATGCCGATTTCGTGACCGCGATGATGGCGTTCTTCCTGCTTCTGTGGCTGCTCGGCGCAACGACCGAGAAGCAGCGCAAGGGGCTCGCCGACTATTTCACGCCGACGCTGGTCAAGACTTCGCAGGATGGCGGCGGGGCCGGCGGGCTGCTCGGCGGATCGTCGCTGACCGACGTAGACAAGTACCCGCACCGGGCGGGGCAGACCGGCACCAAGTCCCTCACCATTCCGCGCGATGCCACCGGCGGCCCCAAGGAGGGCTCCGGCGCCATCGCGCGGATGCAGGCGCGGCTGGAGGCAAGGCTGGCCGAGCGCAAGGACCTGCGGAAGCTGCTCAACCAGGTGCGGATGGTGGAGACGAGCGAGGGCATCCGCATCGACCTCGTCGACGATGCAGACTTCGCGATGTTCGCGCTCGGCACCACCGTGCTGACCCCGGAGGCCCGGGCGCTGATCGCCGCGCTGGCGGAAAGCGTGATGCCCGAGGGCGGCGCGCTGACCATCCGCGGCCATACCGATGCGCTGCCCTGGCGCAGCGGGATGGGCGGCAACAACTGGGCGCTTTCCACTGGCCGCGCCGAGGCGACCCGCCAGGCGCTGCTGCGGAGCGGCATCGGCGAGGATCGCTTCAAGCGCATCGAGGGCGTCGCCGACCGAGAGCTGCTGGTCGCCGACGACCCGCACGATCCGCGCAACCGGCGCATCTCCATCCTGATGGGGCGCTGAGGGGGCGCTGGCGCGGGCAGCCGGCGCGCCGGCCGCGCCGGAGCCCAGCCGCACGCCGGGTCGATCATCGAGCGGCGGCAGAGTGGTGGAGAGGCTCTCCGCGGGTGTTCGCTTCAATTGCGGGCGTGCCGCCCAAGCGCGCGCTTGTCCGAAAGCATCCGGTGAGAGCATTTCGTCAGTCGAAGTTCTGTGCACGATGCTTCGCGCTACTCGCACGACTTCGGTTTTCTTTGTCGTCTGCTTTCAGGATCGGTTAACACTTGGCCGACTCGCAAGTGCGCGGGCAAAAGGGGCTACGACCATGACGATGATGAAGAAAGCAGTATTCGCCGCCGCGCTGCTGACAGGGGCGGTCGCCGCCATCCCTGCAAACGCGGCGACCATAATGGCGACTTATGATTTCATCGGTACGTTCGATAGTGGGCCGATCCCCACCATCTCTGGCACCCTGTCGTTGACTTTCGATCCCACCGGAGACGGCGAAGTCACGATCGACAGCTTCACGTCGTCTTACAGCGGCGTCAGCACGGTTGAGGGCGGTTCGGGCTCTTATACGTTCTGTAGTGCAGGCCCGTTCGGTACTTGCTCGTTTCGCCCCGATACTGACGCCTTCTTGCTGGGACTGTCCGTCGATGAGAATGGCAACCCGGTCGAAGAAGGCAGGGGTATCCTTTATACTGCCGTTGGCGAGGACGACGTTTTCATTTCCTCCACGTACATCGTCACTCGGCAGATGACGTCAGCGGTTCCTGAACCCGCCACCTGGGCGATGATGCTCGTCGGTTTCGGTGGGATCGGCTTCGCCATGCGCCGTCGCAGGAGCCAGGGGGCTGCCCGGATTTCGTACGCCGTATAGAATGCGCCGTCGTTCAGGATTACCGAGTCGCCGGTCGAAAGATCGGCGACTTCTTGCTGGTTCGTGCTTGGAATCGGCCACTCCCGCTTCCCAGCACGGCTGCCACCTCTGCCGACGCCTTCCCATGAGCCCGCTCGTGCATGGCCTCGCATCGGCCTTGCGGCCTGGATCGGTCCGGGTGGCCGCGGGCCGCAGGTGGAAGTGGGCCCCATGATGGGCTGGACCGACCAGCTCACCGCCGCCTCGATCCCGCGCACGAAAAACCCCGCGCCGTTGCCAGCGCGGGGTTCCACCCTCGAAGAGGTGTTCTCGTCGGGATCAGCGCAGCAGCGAGAGGACGTTCTGCTGGCTCTGGTTCGCCTGGCTCAGCATCGCGGAGGAGGCTTGGCTCAGGATCTGCGCCTTGGCGAGCGCGGTCGTCTCGGTCGAGTAATCGGTGTCCTCGATCCGCGAGCGGGCGTCGCCCAGGTTGGTGACGTTGTTGGTGAGGTTGGTCACCGCCGATTCGAGGCGGTTCTGCGAGGCGCCGAGCTGGGCGCGGGCGGAGTTGACCGTGCCGAGCGCCGTGTCGACGTTGGTGATGGTCGACTGGGCGTTGGTGCGGCCATCGGCGGCATCGGTGCCGTCGACCTTGAAGCCGGTCGAGGCGGTGGTGTTGAGGTTGGTCTTGTCGATATGCGCCTTGTTGACGGTGATCGTATCGCCGGCATTGGCGCCCACCTGGATGGCGAAGTTGTCGCCGGCCGCAGGAGCGGTGGCGCCGGTCTCGAACAGCGCGACGCCGTTGAACTCGGTGTTGTCGAGCACGCTGGTGATCTGCGTGGTCATCTCGGCGACTTCCAGCTGCATCTTGGCCTGGTCGGCGGCCGAGTAGCTGGCGTTCGACGACTGCACGGCCAGCTCGCGGACGCGCTGCAGCATGTTGGTCACCTCGTTCAGTGCGCCCTCGGCGGTCTGCGCCATGGAGATGCCGTCATTGCCGTTGCGGATGCCCTGGCTCATGCCGCGGATCTGCGAGGTCATCGAGGTCGAGATGGCGAGGCCGGCGGCATCGTCCTTCGCGCTGTTGATGCGCTTGCCGGTCGACAGGCGCTCCATCGCGGTGCCGAGCGCCTTGTTGGCGGAATTGGAAGCGTTGGACGCCTTCATGGCGCTGATGTTGGTGTTGATAACGGCCATGGTCAAAACTCCTGTTGAGCCGCTGCCTGAAGTCTCCAAGCGAGTGGCAGCCGAGGTCTAGACCGGCAGGCGGCGGCGTAATTTAAGCGGGGGCGGGCGCGATTGTCGGGGCTCCGCACCTTTGCGGGTCCGGCGTTTAGGGCTTCTCAACCACGGCGCTCCAAAGGAGCTCTGGCCAGGGCCGATGGGGGTCGCGGCTTCGGGGGTCGTCGATGGGTGAAGTTTCCCTCTCAAGGGCTTTCGCGCGCGAGCACGCCGCGCTCGCGGGCAGGCTCGCGGGGGTTCTGCCCTCGCTGTTTCCCGATCGCATGGTGTCGCTGACCGATGCCGGGGAGGCCGCTTCCACGGGGCCGGCCCACCGCGTGGCGCTGAAGCGGGCGCCGGCGCCCTCGCTGACCCGCGCAGGCGGAAGCTTCGCGCTCGATTATGCCGAACCTGCCTCGGAGGCGACCTTCGCCGCCGTGATCGCGGCTTTGTGCGGCCGGCGTGCCCCGGTCGCCGCCGACCCGGAATCGCTGTCGATCCTGGCGCTGGCGGACCGGCTGGCCGGCGCGGAAATCCCGGTGCTGATCAATGGGCCCACCGGCACCGGCAAGGAGGTGCTGTCGCGCTTCATCCACAATCGCAGCCCGCGCCGCGGCAAGCCGTTCATCGGCGTGAACTGCGCCGCGATCCCCGAAGCCATGCTGGAGGCACTGTTGTTCGGCCACCAGAAGGGCGCCTTCACCGGAGCCAGCGCGGCGGGGGAGGGCTTCTTCCGCGCGGCCGATGGCGGCACGCTGCTGCTGGACGAGATCGCCGAGATGCCGCTGGCGCTGCAGGCCAAGCTGCTGCGCGCGCTGCAGGAAGGCGAGGTGGTGCCGGTCGGCGCGACCCAGCCGGTCAAGGTGGACGTGCGGATCATCGCCTGCGCCAACCGCGACCTGCCGCTGGAGGTGGAGGAGGGCCGCTTCCGGGCCGACCTCTATTATCGGCTCAACGTCTTCCCGCTGACGCTGACCGCCCTGCGCGAACGGCCGGCGGACATCGCCCCGCTCGCCTTCGGCATGCTGCTGCGGCACACGCCGGAAGGCGCGAAGCTGCCGTGGATCAGCGATACCGCGCTGGCGATGCTGAGCGCCCATGGCTGGCCTGGCAATATCCGCGAGCTGGAGAACGTGATCCGGCGTGCGCTGGTGCTCGCCGGGGGCGCCGCGACGATCGAGCCGGTGCATATCGTGTTCGACCGGCCGGCGCGGCTGGTGGAGGCCGGCGGACGCTCCGCTCCTTCGGCGCACGACGCGCCGGGGGCGGGCGGGCAGAAGCTCGCGAAAGTGGTCCAGATTTCCGAGGCGCAGGCGATCATGGAGACGCTCGCCTCCTGCGGCGGGCGCCGGAACGAGGCAGCGCGCAAGCTGGGCATCAGCGAGCGGACGCTCCGCTATCGGCTGGCCTCCTTCCGTGAGGCCGGGCTTGCGATCGGAGGCGGGCGATGAACCCCGTCGGCGGTGCGGGCGGCGCGGGATCGGTCCAGCAGATCATGCAGATGCGCGCGCAGCTGCTCGAGCGATCAAGCCTGCTGCAAGAGCTGCACAAGGCGACCGCACAGGGGGCGCAAGAGGCGGCTCCGGCGGGCGGCGGCTTTGCCGACACGCTGCGCGGCGCGCTGGAGGGGGTGAACGCGAAGCAGGTGGAGGCCTCCGCGCTGAGCGAGGGCTATGAACGGGGCGAGGTGACCGACATCGCCAGCGTGATGCTCGCGCGGCAGGAATCCGGCATCGCCTTCGAGGCGACGCTGCAGGTGAGGAACAAGCTGCTGTCCGCTTACCAGGACATCATGCGGATGGGAGTCTGATCGATGAGCCAGCTCGTTCCCGCGACGCCCGCCCAGGGCTCGGTGCTGTTGCCGCTGCGTGACCCTGCCGGCGGGCCGATGCCCGAGCGGCTGAAGGCCTTTGCCGCCCAGCCGGGCGTGAAGAAGATGCTGCCGTGGTTCGCCGGGGCGGCGGGGCTGGGGGTGATCGGGCTGACGCTCGCCCTGCTGATGCCGGCGCCGCAGCGTGTGCTCTATGCCTCGCTCGACGATGCCGACCGGGCGGCGGTGGTCGCTGCGCTCGATGCGGGCGGGATCGGCTATACGATCGACAATGGCACCGGCGCGCTGAGCGTGGGGGAGGACGACCTCTACCGCGCCCGCATGCTGGTCGCCTCCGACGGTGCGCTGGCCGCGCCCGAGAGCGGGACCGAGCTGCTTGATTCCCTGCCGATGGGCGCCAGTCGCACGCTGGAAGGCGACCGGCTGCGCACGGCCCGCGAGCGCGAACTGACGCTCACCATCGGCGAGATCGACGGGGTGGAGGCGGTGCGCGTGCATCTGGCCGAGGCCGAGAAGTCGGTGTTCGTGCGCGATAATCTGCCGCCATCCGCCTCCGTCATGGTGCGTATGGCCAAGGGGCGCCAGCTGGCGGATTCGCAGGTGGTGGCCATCGCCAATCTCGTTGCCGGATCGGTGCCGGGCTTGTCGCTCGATGCGGTGCGGATCGTCGACCAGCACGGGCGCCTGCTGTCCCAGCCCGATGGCGCCGACAGCGACCGGCTGGAACTGCAGTCGCGGATGGAGGCCAAGCTTCGCATGCAGCTGGAGCAGCTGCTCGCGCCGATGATCGGGGCCGACAATTTCTCCAGCGAGATCCAGGTGGAGCTCGACATGGACGAGACCACCTCGGCGCGCGAGAGCTACGACAAGGACGGCGCGGTGCGGCGCGAGACGCTGCAGGAATCGCAAGCTCCGGGGGCTGCTCCTGCTGTGGGGGTGCCGGGCGTGCTGGCGAACACGCCGCCGCCAGCGGTCGAGGCGCAGGAGGGCGCACCGGAGGGTGGGCCGGCCGCGGGCGGCGCACCGGGTGTGGGCGAGAGCAGTTCGAGCCGCACCTACGAATTGGGGCGCGAGGTCGCCGTCTCGAACAGTTCGCCCGGCGGGGTGAAGCGCCTGTCGGTTGCGGTCGCGCTCAATCAGGCGGCGCTGAAGGGCGCCAAGCCGGCCGACATCGCGCGGATCGAGGAGCTGGTCTCCGCCGCTGTGGGCGCGAGCGAGCAGCGCGGCGACAATGTCGCGGTGATCGTGCGGCCGTTCCAGCCGGTCGCAATCGAAGCGCCCGCCTTCTGGGAGACGCCGTGGTTCGCGACGTTGGTGCGCAACGGGGTTGCTCTGCTTGCCGTGCTGCTGGTGCTGCTGCTGGGCGTGCGCCCGGCGATTAAGGCGCTGACCGGCGGCAAGGGCAGCCGCGCGGAGGACGAGAAGGAGGGCGAGCTCGCCGCCTCCGCAGAAGCTGGCGAGGAGGCCGGGCGTCTGCCCGCGCCGGCGGGTGAGGCGACCAGCCGCGAGCGGCTCGCCGGGCAGATCGAGCTGGCGCAACGGATCGTGCGCGAACAGCCCGACGATGCGCTCGCGGCGCTCCGCCGGATGTTGCAGGAAGAGCCCGCCCAATTGGAGGCCGCCCGATGAACGCGCCCGCGCAAGGTCCGGCGAACGGTTCCGACCGGGCGGCGGTGATGGTGATGCTGCTGGCCGAGGAGGACGCGGCGGCGCTTCTTTCCCGCCTCTCGCCCGAGGAATTGCAGCGGCTCGGCTCGCGCATGTGTGCGCTGGGGGAGATCGGGCCGGAGGCCATCTCCGAGGCCATCGCCAGCTTCGCCTCCTGTGCCGACAAGCCCGGCATCGGCGCGCATGACCGGGTGGGCGATGTGCGGCGGATGATGACTGGCGCTCTGGGCGAGCTCAAGGCGGACAGCCTGATGCGCCGCGTCGCGCCCGAGGAGGACAAGGCGACCGCCATCGACCTCGTCCGCTGGCTGGAGCCCGAGGTGATCATCCCGCTGATCGAGGACGAGCCGCCGCAAGCCATCGCGGTGCTGCTCGCCCAGCTGGAGCCGGTGGTCGCGGCGCGTGTGCTGGTCGGCCTGCCCGAGGCGCTGCATACGTCCGTGGTCCATCGGATCGCGCGGCTGGGGCCGGTGTCGAGCCAGGCCATCGGCATCCTGGAAGAGACGCTGACCGCCAAGATCGCCCGCCTGCACGGCAATGTCTCCTATCGCATGGGCGGCATCGCCGACGCGGCGGCGATCATCAACAATTCGGCGCGCAGCGTGGAGAAGCGCGTGGTCCCCGGCATCGGCAAGCTCGACAAGCGCCTGGCGCAGGAGCTCGAGAGCGAGATGTTCCGGTTCGAGCACCTCTATGTGCTGGAAGGGCAGGCGATGGGCGCGCTGCTGCGCGAGGTCGAAAGCGCGCTGCTGATCGATGCGCTGAAGGGCATCTCCGAGGACGAGCGCGAGCACTTCTTCGCCGCCATGTCGAGCCGCGCCGCCGATGGCCTGCGCGACGAGATCGCGGAGCGCGGGCGGATCAAGCGCAGCGACGTCGACGCGGCGCAGAAGCAGATCATCGCCATCGCCAAGCGGCTCGCGGCCGAGGGCACGATCGTGCTCGGCGGCGGAGAGGACGATTATGTCTAGCCTGCCGCTGCTCGCGATGGCCCCAGCGCGCGGCTTCGCCCCTGACCGCCGCTTCTCCGCCATGACCGCGCCCGCGGAGGCGGCCGAGCCGCAGGTCGATCCGCTGGAAGAGGCCTTCGCGCGCGGGCATGCGCAGGGCCATGCCGAGGCGCTCGCGTTGGCCGAGCGGCGCGCGGCCGATGCCGAGGCGGCGCGCGAGCAAATCGAACTCGCCTTCGCCCGGCTCGACGAACAATGCGCGGCCGAACTGCGCGAGAAGCTGCGCCAGACCGTGCTGGCCCTGTGCGAGGAGGCCGTCGCGCCGCTCGCCATCGATCCGGACGGGCTCTGCCGGCGGATCGAGCGTGCCGTTTCCATGCTCCGGCGCAAGGGCGACGAGCGGCTCGTCCGGCTGCATCCCGACGACCTCGCGCTTATCGCGCAGCGCCTGCCGGCGGAGCTGGCGGTCGAGCCCGATCCGTCGCTCGAACGCGGCGCCCTGCGGATCGACACCGCCGATGGCGGCATCGAAGACGGGCCGCTTCAATGGCGCGCGATCCTCGCCGAAGCATTTCGCGAATGCTGAGGGCGCTCGATCCGCTGCTCGACGAGCTGTCCGGCGCGCATGTCGACCTGTCTCCGCGCCGCTTCGGCCGGGTGACGGCCTGCGATGGCGGGCTGATCGAGGCGAGCGGCCTGTCCGTGCCGGTCGGCGGACTGTGCCGGATCGATCATGGCAAGGGCGTGCCGCTGACGGCCGAGGTGATCGGCTTCCGCAATGGGCGCACGATGATGATGCTGCTCGGCGATGCGGTGCTGCTGCGCCCCGGCGTGGCGGTCCGCGCGGAGGGCAGCCCGGGCATGCTGCCGGTCGGCCCCGAATTCCTCGGCCGTGCGGTGGACGGCACCGGGCGCCCGATCGACGGCGGCCCGCCGATCCGCGCACTGGCGGAACGGCCGGCGGGGGGCATCCGCACCGGCGCGCTCGACCGCGCCAGCGTAACCGAGAGGTTCGACACCGGCATTCGTGCGTTGAATGCACTCACCACCTTCGGAGTCGGGCAACGGGTCGGCATCATGGCAGGGTCGGGCGTCGGCAAGTCGGTGCTGATCGACATGATCGCGCGCGGCGCCGAGGCCGACGTCGTTGTGCTCGGGCTGATCGGCGAGCGGGCGCGCGAGGTTTCCGATTTCGTCGAGCGGCACATGCACGGGCCAGCGGCGCGGCGCATGGCGGTGGTCGCCGTGCCTGCCGACCACGCGCCCAACCTGCGGCTGCGCGGCGCGCTGCTCGCCACCACGCTCGCCGAGCATTTCCGGGCGCAGGGGCTCAAGGTGCTGCTGATCCAGGACAGCCTGACCCGCATCGCCCATGCGGCGCGCGAGGTCGGGCTGCTGCTGGGGGAGCCCGTGGCCGCGCGCGGCTACCCGCCTTCCGCGCTGGCGGCGATCACCAAGCTGGTCGAGCGGGCGGGCAATTCGGCCGAGAGCGGCGGCTCGGTCACCGGGCTCTACACGGTGCTGGCGGACGGCGACGACCAGAACGATCCCGTCGTCGATACCGCGCGGTCGATCCTCGACGGGCACATCGTGCTGTCGCGCGAGCTGGCCCAGCGCGGGCAATATCCGGCGATCGACGTGGGTGCTTCGCTCAGCCGGGTGATGAACGACATCGTGCCGCGCGACCATGCGGTGCTCGCCCGCCAATTTCGCGCGCTGGTCTCCAGCTACGAGAGCAATCGCGACCTGGTGCTGATGGGCGCTTATCGCGCGGGGGCCGATCCGGTGCTCGACCGCGCCATTGCCATGCAGCCGCAGCTGGCGCGCTTCCTCTCGCAGGAGCTGGGCGAGCAGGTGTCTCTCGAGCAGGCCTCGGCGGAACTCGCGGCGCTGATCGGCGATGGCGGATGATCGCCGGCGCCTGAGGCGCGCCCAGCTGATCGAGCGCCTGCGCACGGCCGAGCACCGCCAGGCCGCGGCCCAGGCGCACGAGGCGGAGGAGGCGCGGCGCAAGCTCGCCAGCCTGTCGGAGCGGACCGAGGCACTGGCGCGCCTCTACGCGGTGGGCGAGGGCACGCTCCACGCCGCCGATCTCAGGAGCGCCAGCCTGCTCGGCGCGCATCTGCGCGATCTCGGCCGCACCGCCGGTGCGCAGGCCGAGCATGCGCGCACCCACGCCGACGCGAAGCTGGCCGACCTCGCCGCCGCCGACCGGCGCCGCACGCGCGCGGAAGGCGAGCGGCGCGACCTCCAACTGGCGGTGGCGGAGCGCCGCTTCGCCCCTGAGCCGGCCCTGCCGCGCAGGACCCGGCACGACGGTTGAGGCAGGAACGGCGCGAAGCGCCGGGCAGGGAACTGGCACGAAGCTTGAAAGGAGCGAGGCGACCCGTGGCAATTCGGCAGGACCATGCACGCACTCGCTTCCCTTTCCAGTCCGGCGACCTCGCCCGCCTCCCGGATCGCCGCCCGTGACACGCCGGGCGGCGAACAGAGCGGAGCGCAGTTCTCCTCCCTCTTGGAAGCACTGACAGCGGGCGCCGCGCCGGGCGAAAGCGGCAGCGAAGCAACGGCACCTCTGCCGCCGCCCGCTGCCGGTCTTCCCGCCGGCATCGGCTTGCCGGGCGTCGATGAGAGCGGCAAGATGCTGCCGCCCGGCTTGCCGGCCGCCGCTGAGGCGGACCCGTCGAACGACCCGGAAGCGGAGGTTGGCGACGGGGGCGCGGCGATCCTGCTCGCTCCGGTGGGTGGCCCTCCTGCTCTGCCTGCGCCTCAGGCCGCTCCTGTGCCGCCGCCTGTGGCGCGGGATGTCCGGGCGGAGCACGACGCTGCCGCGTCGGCGGGGCAGATCGAGGGGCGCGGCGGATGGCCGGTGCCGGTCACGCTCACCCTGCCGGAGAAGCGCAGGGGCGCTCCTGCGGCGTCCCCCACGACGGGGAGCGTCGGTTCGGTCGCCGTTGTGATGGACGCCTCTCCTGCCGAGCGGCCCGTCCGCTCTGCCCCGGCCGAGTCGCCGGAGCGCCGCGCGGCGGTTGCCACGTCGCACCCCGCGGCCGGCGAGCAGCAGGAGACGCCTGCCGGCGAACGCCACGCGGAGTCGCGCCCGGCAGATGCGCTTGCGCGCCTCACCACGGAGGCACCCGCGTTGCCGGGCAGGGAGGGGCCGGTCGCGACTCCCTCGCTGGCGCAGCCGCTCCCGCCATCGCCTGGCACCACCGGGGCCTTCTCGGGCGTGCCGACCGCCGGCGCGGGATCGCTGCACGAGCTCGCCGCCATCGTGGACCGCCTCGCCGCTGCGCGCGAAGTGCTGGCCCCCGCCAGCGCCGCGCTGGCGCTCGATCATGCCGAGTTCGGCGAAATGACCCTGCGCTTCGAGCAGCAGCAGGATGGCCGGCTGCTGGTCAATTTGTCGGCGCAGGATGCGGAGGCGCATCGGGCCGTCGCCGCGGCCCTCGCCACCGAGCGCAACCCGGCTTCTGGCGGCGACAGGGCCGGCGGCGAATCGCAGGCGCACGGACAGCATCGCACGGGTGCGGGCGCGGGTGGTGGCGGGGCGAGCGAGCGTGGCGCGGGCGGCGGCCCGGGTCATCAGACCGGCGGGCAGCGGCATGACGCACCCCGCCAGCAGAGCTCCACCCAGTGGCGCGCCTCCGCTCCCGGCGAAAACCGGCAGGGCGGCATCTACGCCTAAGCGCAATCTTAACCATAGGCACGCGAAAGAGCAGATATGAGCAGCGACAAAGACAAGCCGGCCAAGCCCCGCAAGGGCAAGGGCCTCGTCCTCAAGATCGTCCTCGGGCTGGCGCTGGTCGGTGCCGGCGGCGGCGGAGCCTTCGGCCTGCTGGCGGCGGGCGTGATCGGCGGCGGGCACGAGAAGGAGGACAATTCTCCACGGCTCGTTCTCAAGGGCGAGGAGGATCCCTATCCCGTAGCCGGCGAAGAGGGGGGCGAGGAAGGGGCCGCGCCGGTCCATGGCGAGGGCGGCAGCAAGTACCGCACCGCCTATTTCACCTTCTCCGACGCCTTCACCTCCAACCTGCGCGGCTCCGACGTGCTGGTGCAGGTGAGCCTCGCCGCCTCCACCCAATATGACGGGCGCGTGCTGATGTGGCTCAAGGAGCACGAGCTTGCCCTGCAGTCCCGCATCCTGGTCGAGCTGGCCGACACCAGCGCCGAGGAGATCCAGACGCCCGGCGGCAAGCAGGCGCTCCAGCAGCGGCTGACCAAGGCGATCAACGCGGTGCTGGAGGAGCAGGAAGGCTTCGGCGGCGTCGACAACGTCCATTTCCGCTCGCTGATCGTCCAGTGATCCACCAGTTCGCGCCCGTTGCCGAGGCCCTCGCGGCCAACCATTGCGCCGAGCTGCGCGGGCGCTGCACCGTGCCGGCGGGGCTGAAGCCGCTGCTGGCGCAGCTGGGCGAGCACCTGGCTCCGGCGCTGGAGCAGGACCTCGCGCGCTTTTGCGGCGGGGCGCGGGCGCAGATCCGCTCCCTCGGCGTGGAGACGATCACCGAGGCCGAACTGGCCGCGCGCATCGGCCTGGTGGCGGGCAATGCGCTGCACATGATCGCCGGCGGGCCGCACCGCCTGCTCGTCTCGGTCGAGATGCATGCGGTTCTGGCCCAGCTCGACCGCACGTTCGGCGGCACCGGCGAGGTCGAGGACGCGCTGCCGAACGTGCTGCCGATGTCGGCGGACCTGCTGTCGGCCCGGCTCGAGCGGCGGATGGCTGAAAGCTTCGCCGCACAGCTCCCCGCCGGTTGCGGGCTGAGCCCCGTCGAGCGCAACAGCCGCTATGCCTTGCTGGCGCCGTTCGAGAGCGTGCTGGAGCTGTGCGTCCTGTCGCTCGAGATCGCGCAGCCGCCGGCGCGGAGCTGGACGGTGCGCTTCGCCGTGCCGCTGGCCGGCCTGCCGGACCTCCTCGACCGGCGCCGCTCGGCGCAGCGCAATGCGGTGGCGCGCCCGCCCGCCGATCCACGCGACAAGCCCTTTGCCGAGGTGCCGCTGGCGCTGGAGGCGACGCTGGTGGAGATGAGCATTTCGCTGTCGCGGCTCGCGCGGCTGCAGCCCGGCGCGATCCTGCCGATCGCCGTGTCGCGCAGCGTTCCCCTGAGGATCGGCGATGCCATCGTGGCGCGCGGCACGGTCGGCGAACTCGACGACCGCATCGCCCTTCAGATCACCCACAGCCCGCTTTCCGGAGCCATCCAGCCATGAACCCCGCTTTCGACGGCCTCGGCCTGATTCAGGACATCGACGTTCGCCTGACGGTCGAGCTCGGCCGCACCCACCTGCCGCTGCGCGAGGTGCTCGCGCTGGGGGAGGGGAGCGTCGTCACGCTCGACCGCCTCGTCGACGAGCCGCTCGACATCCTCGTCAACGGCAAGCTGATCGCGCGCGGCGAGGTGGTGGCCGAGGGCAGCCGCTTCGGCCTGCGCATCCTGGAACTGGTCGGCGCGGGTCGCACGCAGCCTGCCGCCGCGCCGGTTGTGCCGGCCTTCCCGGTGAACGGCTGATGCTGTGGTACGTCCTCAAGCTGCTGATCCTGCTGCCGCTGATCGCGGGCATGACCTGGGGCAGCCTGAAGCTCGCCAAGCGGATGCAGGGGCGCCTCGGCGCGCCCAACCAGGGGCAGCGTGCGGTGCGGATCGTGGAGACGACGATGCTCTCGCCCACTTTGCGCCTCGCGGTGCTGGAGTTCCACGGCCGCGAGATCCTCGTCTCCACCTCCCGCAACGGCCTCGTCCGCCTGGCCGAGGCGCCGGCGCGCGCCCGCGAGGCGGCGGAGCCGGTGGAGCAGCCGGCGTGAGGCGGTCCTTCGCTCTCGTCGCGGCGCTGCCGGCGCTGGTGCTCCCGGCATTGGCGCGCGCGCAGGCGGTCGCGGAGGCGGCGGTTCCGGGTGCGCTCGACCGCGCTTTCGGCGAGCTTGGCGGGGCGGGCGGTGAGCCGCTGAGCATGTCGCTGCAGCTGCTCCTCGTCATGGGGCTGCTGACGATCCTGCCGTCGCTGGTGCTGATGATGACCAGCTTCACCCGAATCATCGTCGTGCTGGCGATCCTGCGGCAGGCGCTCGGGCTCCAGCAATCGCCGCCCAACCAGGTGCTGATCGGCATCGCGCTGTTCCTGTCGCTGTTCGTGATGGCGCCGACGCTGGAGGACGTGAACCGCACCGCCATCGCCCCCTATTCCGCCGGCGAGATCGCGGCCGAGCAGGCCATCAGCAATGGCGGCACCGCCTTCCACGCCTTCATGATCCGCCAGACGCGCGAGAAGGACCTCGCCATGTTCGCCGAGATCGCAGACGCGCCGGCCTTCGCCACACCCGCCGATGTGCCGTTCTCCATCCTGCTGCCGGCCTTCGTCACCAGTGAGCTGAAGACCGCGTTCCAGATCGGCTTCATGCTGTTCCTGCCCTTCCTCGTGATCGACCTTGTCGTCTCCAGCGTGCTGATGTCGCTGGGCATGATGATGATGTCGCCGATGATCGTCTCGCTGCCGTTCAAGCTGCTGCTGTTCGTCCTGGTCGACGGGTGGGCGCTGCTGATGGGCTCGCTCGCCGCCAGCTTCGTGTGACACGCCATGGACGAGTTCGCCCTCCTCCTCTCGCTGACCGACCGGATGCTGTGGGTGACGGCGCTGGTCGCCGCGCCCGTGCTGCTCGCCAGCATCGCCGTGGGGCTCGTGATCGGCCTCATTCAGGCGGCGACCTCGGTCAACGAGCAGACGCTCACCTTCGTCCCCAAGCTGGCGGCGATCGCGCTGGTGCTGGTGGTGTTCGGCGGCTCCATGATGGTGCTGATCGGCGATTTCATGCAGGAGATCTTCGCCGAGATCGCGCGGATCGGTCAGTGAACGGGGGCGTGAGCGCGGGCACCGGCGGGGGCACGGGCGCGGCCGAGAGCCGGGAGCCCGGCGCATGATCGCGCTCGATTTCGGCCTCGGCGCGGTCGAGCAGGATTTCTGGCGGGTCGTCTTCCTGATGACGCGGATCGGCGCCGCGATGGTGGCCGCGCCCCTCTTCGGCGGTGCCTCGGTGCCGGCGACGGTGCGGGTGGTCGCCACGGCCGCGCTGGCGATCTTCGCTGCCGTGTGGCTGCCCGCCGTTGCCACGCCGCCCGCTTTGTTCTCGGCCGCCGGGCTGCTGATGGTGGCGGGCGAGCTGGTGGTGGGCCTCACGCTCGGCTTCGTGCTCCAGCTTGCCTTTGCCGCGCCGCAGATCGCGGCCGAGCTGATCGGCGGCAGCATGGGCATGAGCATCGCGACCGCCGCCAATCCCGATAGCGGCACTCAGACGACAGCGTTCGGCCAGTATTTCACGGTCGTCCTCACGCTGATCTTCCTCGCGATCGGCGCGCACCTGCACTGGATTGCGCTGCTGATGAAGAGCTACGACGCGTTCCCGCCGGGCGAGACGTGGCTCGGCCCGGAGCGCTTTGCGTTGATCGCCCGGTTCGGCGGCGCGATGTTCGAGACCGGCGTGCGCATCGCCCTGCCGCTGGTGCTCATCCTGCTGCTGGTGCAGATCGCGATGGGCGTGCTCAGCCGTTCGGCGCCCTCGCTCAACCTGTTCGCGCTGGGCCTGCCCGCCGGCATCCTCGCCGGGATCGCCGGGCTGATCGTCACCGCGCCGCTGATCCACGACCAGTTCACGGACCTCGCCGCCGAGTCGCTGGCGCAGGTGGAGGCCGTGCTGCGATGAGCGAGAGCGCCGGCGAGAAGAGCTTCGCCCCCTCCGAGAAGCGCAAGAGCGACGCCGCGAAGAAGGGCGACGTCCTGCGCTCGCGCGAGATGGGCAGCGCGGCGGTGATCCTGCTCGGCGGCGCCTGGCTCAGCTTCGCCGGGCCGTGGCTGCTGGGCGATCTCGCGGGCCTGCTGCGCGATAGCTTCACCTTCGACCGCGCGGACTTCGCCACCTTCGCTCCGGGCGAGGCGTTGCTGCGCGCGCTGCTGATTGCCCTGCCGCCGCTTGCCACCTTGGCCCTGCCGGTGATCGCCCTCACGCTGATCAGCCAGCTCGCCTTCGGGGAAGGGCGCTGGGTCGGCGGCAACATCGCCTTCAAGGGCACCCGGCTGGACCCGTTGAAAGGGCTCCAGCGCATGTTCGGTCCGCAAGGCTTGATCGAGATAGGCAAGGGGCTGCTCAAGGTCGCGCTGCTCGGGGCGATTGCCTATGGCTGGGCGGCGGGCTGGCTGGCGACCATCGCCGGGCTCGGCCGGGGCAATCTTGCGCAGCAGCTTTCCGCCGGCTGGGCCGCGCTGCTGTCGCTGATCTTCGCGCTCGGGGCGGGGCTGGTCATCATCGCGATGGTCGATTTTCCGATCCAGTGGATGCGCCGGATGCAGCGTCTGAAGATGAGCCATCAGGACATGCGCGACGAGCACAAGGAGAGCGAAGGCTCGCCCGAGGCCAAAGGCGCCCGCCGTCAGCGGCAACGCGAGATCGCGATGGGCGGCGTCGCCCATGCCATGCGCGAGGCGCAGTTCGTGCTCACCAACCCGACGCACTTCGCCGTGGCCATGGTCTACGATCCGGCGAAGGCCGCCGCGCCCATCGTGCTGGCCAAGGGCCGCGGCGACAAGGCGCTGGCGATGAAGGAGCTGGCCCGCGAGCTGGACGTGCCGATGCTCGAACTGCCGCAGCTCGCCCGCTCGGTCTATTTCACCACGCGCGAGAACCAGACCATCCGCGAGGAGCTCTACGGCGCCATCGCGAGCGTGCTCGCCTTTGTCCTGTCGCTGAAGCGCGGCCAGCGCCCCGCCGCGCCGTGGATCGAGGTGCCGGTGGAGCTGCGCTTCGACGCGGAGGGGCGGATCGGCTCTTAATCGCGCCCCGCGGCCGCCGTTCTGGCAAGCATGGTGGACGCAACCTCAATCGTCACGGCGCTCGGCGCGGGCAGCGGCATCGACATGGCCGCGCTTGCGACCAACCTCGCCAGCGTGCAGTTCCAGGCGAAGACCGAGCGGCTCGCGGCGCAAAGCGAACTGCTCGAACGGCAGATCTCCAGCGCCGCCTCGATCAAGAGCACGCTCTCGCTGCTCGCGACGGCCTTTGGCGAGCGGGTGCGCAGCGGCGATCTCTCCCCCAGCCCGGGCGTCGCGAACGCCTCCGTGGCCAGCGCCTCCTCCCCGGTGGGCACGAGCGGGAAGGGCAGCTACACGCTCGAGGTGCTGGCGCTCGCCACCACCCAGACGCTGGCCGCGCCGCCCCTCGCCGGCGCCGAGAGCCCGGCGGGCGCGGGCACGCTGACCTTCCGCTTCGGCACCGCCAGCGCCTCCGGCTTCACCGAGGATACGGCGCAGGCAGCGCTCGATGTCGAGATTCCCAGCGGCGCCACCCTGTCCGACGTCGCGAACGCGATCAACGCCAAGGGCGCGGCGGTCACCGCCTACGTCGCGCAGACCGCCACCGGCGCGCAGCTGGTGCTGAAGGGTGCGGAAGGGGCGAAGAACGGCTTCATCGTGGAGGCGACCGAGTCGGCCGGCGAGGAAGGTCTGGCGGCGCTCGCCTGGAACCCCGCCGCGGCCGGCGACCCGGCGCGCCTGCTCTCAGCGGCCGGCGATGCCAGCTTCAAGCTGGACGGCCTCGCCATGACCAGCGCGAGCAATGCCACGGGGCAGGTCGCGCCCGGCCTCTCGCTGACGCTGACCGGCACCAATGAAGGCGCGCCGACGCAAGTCGCCTTCGCCAACCCGACGGCGAATATCAGCAGCGCCATGCAGGATTTCGTCTCCGCGCTGAACGAGCTCACCGGCCAGCTGCGCACCGCGACCGACCCGCTGAGCGGCGATCTGGCGCGCGACCCCGGCGCGCGGGCGCTCGAGCGGGCGCTTTCGCAGCTCGGCAGCGAGGTCATCATGCCCTCGGCGGCCGAGGGAGCGCCCCGCACGCTGGCCGATCTCGGCCTGTCCATCCAGCGCGACGGAAGCTTCGCGCTGGACACCGCCCGGCTGGAGGCGACGCTGAGCCGCGACCCGGCGGGCGCCGCTTCCATGTTCACCTCCGGCCTCTACGGCATCTACGCCACGCTGGACCGCATGTCGCGCAACGCGGCCAAGACCGGCGATCCCGGCTCCCTCGCCGGCTCCATCGCGCGCTATCAGACGCAATCGAGCCAGGTGAGCGAGGACACGACGGAACTGACCGAACGGCAGGAGGCGCTGCGTGCCTCGCTCACCGCCCGCTTCGCCAAGGCGGACACGCGCATCAGCGCCTCGCAATCGACGCTGAGCTTTCTCAAGTCCCAGATCGAGGCCTGGAATGCGAGCAGCGACTGACGATGCTCGCGCTCACCGACCCGCACGAGGCCTACCGCATCAGCGAGGTGGACGCCCGCCTCCATGGGGCACGGCCGGCCGAGCTGGTCACGTTCTGCCTCGGACAGGTGATCCAGGGCATCGGCACCGCCCTCTCGGCGCATGGGCTCGGCCACCTCGCCGCCCGGAGCAAGGCGCTGACCCGCGCCCTCACCGCCCTCACCGCGCTGGAAATGGGCGTTGACCGCGAGGCACCGCTGGCGGACGCGCTGCTGCAGATCTACGGCTCCGCGCGCAAGGCGCTGCTCGACTGCGCGCTCGCCTTCGACCCGGCCGCCCTGGCGACCATCCGCGCCGATTTCCGGGATATCCTCGCGGCCTTCGCACCCGACACCTGAACCGGGGCGCGCAGCTTGGACGCAGCGCCCTGCGCCCGCTCGCCCGTCCTGCGCCTCCAGTATCCGTCGAGCCGATCGGCGACGTTCCGGAGACAAGGAGGAGTGGCGCGCCACCGGAAAGCGGACAGCGCGCGAGCCCGATCCCGACCTCAGCATCGACGGTGAAACCGCGTGTGGACGATGCAGCGCGGCTTCGAGCCTGCTGTCGGAAGATACAAGTGTTGTGAAATGACAGGCTACTTATCCCGCTATAGCGGAACGTCGATCGAACCTGTCACAGGCTCCTGCCAGCGAGTTCGCCCGATGCCCCGCATTACCGCCATGAATTTCGCCCGATTGGTGAGGCGCGCCGGAAGGGGCGCTGGAGCTATGCAGCGTCGTGCAGGTCGAGGTGCTGCAACAAGGCCGCAAGGTTCTCCTCGTCGCTGAGATACAAGGCCAGCCACCCTGCGGCGTGCCAATCGGAGTGGCGCCGCCAAGCATCGAAAACCGTGACCTGATCGGTGATGATATTGGCCCGTGCGAGAACCTCTTGCAGCAGGGCGATGTCGTCCGCCACCGCCGCAATCCTGGCCACTCGGTGTGGATCGCTCTTCAGCGTTGCGATGCGCTTGTCCGTCATGCCTGCATCATACCCTGAAGCCTCGCCGGTGCCAGGAAAGCTGATGGGCGAGTATCAACCGTGCGCTGATTATTGCACCCGGTTTCCTTGCGGGCGACGTGAACACGAGATCAGCTCGCGCTGACCCCCACGAAACCGGGGCCGGTCTTGCGGGTGCTCGCCGTCGTTCCGGGAACAGCATCAGCGACGCAAGGGAATGTCTGATCGCGGCCAGATGCCTGATCAGTCCTGCAAGCTACAGGCGTGCCTCTGGAGCATCTTCTGCCAACTCCCGCCTTTATGAACATGGCGATCTTCACGTTCCGATCGATCTATTCGGCATGTCGGAGGTGAGAGCGTTTGCAACGCCATCCGAGTGGGTCGAGAAAATCTGGCAACAGACGTTGGCAAGTACCAACGTGTTCGTCAGCGCGGTCGAAAAGGTGATTGCGGCCACATCTATGCTGGTCACAGCACCAAATTCTCCTCCGGGAGGGTCGCTCGCGGCTTTCTTGAAATGTCGTTACCCGTCCGGAGTGCGAAGGCCGGGGACATGGCCGATCTGTCGTTTCGAGCGCGCTCGACGATGCGGGGCAGATGGGCTGCCGCCACACGCTCATGCAAAGCGGCCGACCCGACCCGCGCGCGCACAGTTTTTATGAGGGTCTCGGTTTCAGATACGGTTTGCGCATTGGCTATGTGGCCGTCCGTCCACAATCGAGATGACAGGCTCGGGTGCCGACGCGCGCTGCTCTCAGAGGGTGTAGCGGGGGCCTTGGTCGACGACGAACTCTCAAATGGGCGACGAGCGCCTACGACACCCCAGCTTTGACGAAGCTGAGCGCGCAAAAGCTCCTGTTGTTGATCTTCGCCCTGCCGCGGCTCATACCAAAGCTCGCGGGTCGTGACTCTTGAGGGCTTGCCATTAGCATCCGGCGCTGATTCAAGATGGCAAACGATTGGAGTTTGCCATGCCCATCGCGCTTCGCACCGACTTCGACGCCATCGCGGTAAGGGCCGCCGCCAGACGGTCGAAGGATGGCGCGCAAGCCCGGCGCTTGCTCGCGCTGGCCGCGATCTATGACGGAGCGAGCCGGACGGAGGCAGCGCGGATCGGCGGGGTCACGTTGCAGATCGTGCGGGACTGGGTGTTGAAGTTCAACGCGGCGGGTCCTGACGGGCTGATCGACCGAAAGGCGCCAGGGCCTCGGTCGCTGTTGAAAGCTGCTCATCGCGCGGCGCTGGTCGAGGCGATCGAGCGAGGCCCCATACCCGCCGT